>Ga0268265_10000135_pt1 | contig 93986 bp, 77 predicted proteins | sample KBSSwiS52_FD_190355 | JGI IMG/M metagenome (GOLD analysis project Ga0268265, IMG submission 190355) | Switchgrass rhizosphere microbial communities from Kellogg Biological Station, Michigan, USA - KBS Switchgrass S5-2 (SPAdes) (version 2) | ecosystem: Host-associated > Plants > Roots >... | reverse complement strand
GTCCGGCAAGGCTCACCGCACGGATGCGATTCAGGTCCGTGGTGAAAGCCACCACTTCCTGAAGCTTCGAATCGAAGGTGTAGAACGCCGCCTCGTCGCCGCGGGCCGCAAGACGCGACAGGACGGTGCGAACCGCATCACGCGCCCGGTCCATGTTGCCGCCGACACCCATGCTGCCGCTGATGTCGAGCAGAATCGCGAGGCTGATCGGCGACTCACCGAAATAGAAGTCTTTGATCGGACGAGCAAACCCCGAGTCGATCACCTGAAAGTCCGCCTTCGTCAGATCGCGGACGACACGGCCGCGGCCGTCACGTACCGCAACCGATACCGTCACGAGGTCGACCCCGGACTTGAAAGTCGCAACCGGCCCGCCTGGAGCGGGGGTGCTGGGAGGTGCCACCTGCGCCGAAACCCCCGCAGGGGTCATTGTCAGGGTCATCATCGTCACGAGTAGTGCGACTGGGAGCCGCGTCACGGCGTTCGTATATATCAATGCTCTTGCCACCTCGGAATGATTAAAAACGCGAACAATAATTAGGAATTTGGAGGATGCGGTGCTGGAGAACCACGTAACGCGTGTAAATCTTACACTTGGGTGCTGGCTGTCACAGGTACAAGCGTAAGATGGAAACGATGCCGCTTTCTCGGACCGCTCGGTCAATCCCCATTGCGTCGCGTGTCAACCGCTTCTCGTACGCAATCCGGAACATCGTGGCCGAGGCGCAGGCCGTCGAAGCGGCCGGCACACCTGTTCGTTACCTCAATATCGGCGATCCCGCGTCGTTCGGGTTTCAACCGCCCGTTCACATGATAGAGGCGGTCGAGCGTGCGATGCGCGATGGACATAACGGCTATCTCGCATCGACCGGAATCCTGGCCGCGCGTGAAGCAGTCGCGGCAGATTACACGGCGAAGGGTGTTCCGACCTCCGCGGACAGGGTGCTCATCACGACCGGAACGTCGGAAGCGATTGACCTCGTCCTGAACGCACTGGTGGACGAAGGTGACGAAGTCCTCGTTCCTCTACCCACCTATCCTCTCTACACTGCCGTCATCGCCAAGATTGGTGCCCAGGCGCGTTACTACCGCACGGATCCGAAGCGTAACTGGCAACCGGACGTCGACCATCTCCGCAGTGTGGTGACGCCGCGAACCCGGGTGCTGGTGACTATTGATCCGAATAATCCGACGGGTGCGGTGTATTCACCGTCTGTTCGTCGTGCGCTTCTCGACATCGCGGAAGAGCGCGGTCTGACAATCCTTGCCGACGAGGTTTACGGCGAGCTCGGCTTCGACGGGCCGGTGCCGCTGCTCGGGACGCTCGACCGTGATGCCGCCGTGATTTCGCTGTCGAGTTTGTCGAAGGCATACCTCGCTCCGGGATGGCGCACCGGCTGGGTCGTGTTGGGCGCCACGCCACGTTTGAACGACGCGCTCGCGGCGATGAAGAAGCTCGCCGACGGGCGGCTGTGCAGCCCGGGACCGATGCAGTACGCGGTCGTGGCCGCGCTTACTGGTGACCGGTCGCATCAGGTGATGTTCCGCAAGGCGCTTGCGGACCGTGCGCGCGTGACGACCGAGGCGTTCAACGCCATGCCAGGAATGCGCTGCGTTTCGCCGCACGCCGCGTTCTATGCGATGCCGATGTTGTCGCTTCCACCTGGACGCACGGATGAAGACTACGTTCTGAGCCTTCTCCGCGAAACAGGAATCCTGTGCGTGTATGGGTCGGGCTTCGGCATGCCGCCGGAGGCTGGCTCGTTCCGCATCGTCTATCTCGCCGACCCGGCCGAACTCCAGTCGATTTACGCCGATATCGCCGTGTTCACGCGGCGGTATCTGCAACAAGCGTGAGCGCTCCGCCGGATCCGCGCGCGCTCATTCGCTACACCCTCGCCGCTCTGGCGGTGACGGTCTTCATCGCCTGGGCACTCTGGGAAGTGCGTGACGCGCTGCTGCTGATCTACATCAGCGCGCTCATCGCGATCGGCCTGTCGCCGCTCGTCAACGAGCTCGAACGAAAGCGGTTGCTGCGACAGCGCGTCCCTCGATGGGCCGCCATCCTTGTCATCTATGTCTGCATCATTGCCGCGCTCGTGGCGATCGCGGCAATGGTGATTCCCGCCGTGGTCATGCAGGCGCGAGATCTTGCGCGGGAGTTCCCGCGGCTGCTGCATCAGGGGCAGCAGTGGTTAATCGATCGCGGCGTGTTGACGCGTGAGATCAGTGCGGCGGAAGCGGTCCAGCAGACCGCACCAAGTGCCGCGCAGGACACGTTGAGTCTCGTTGCAAACGCCGTCCTAGGAGTCATCGGCGGCGTCTTCGGCCTCATTACCGTGCTCGTGCTCGCCTTCTACTTGCTCGTGGACAGCAGCTCGCTCATTCTCGTTCTTCTGCGGTTGTTTCCCCGCGAAAAGCGCGCGCAGGTGAACGACGCCTGCCGGCGGGTCACAAACAAGATCAGTGCGTGGCTCGGCGGCCAGCTCCTTCTTAGCGGCATCATTGGCAGCACTGCGGCGCTGGGGCTGTTCTTGATGGGCGTGCCGTTTTTCTGGGTCCTCGCGCTGATTGCGGCGATCGGCGAGTTGATTCCGATTGTTGGTCCGATCCTTTCTGCGGTTCCAGCCGTTATCGTCGCGTTATCGGTGAAACCCGCGCTCGCGCTAGCGGTCATCCTGTTCTTCGTCGCCCAGCAGCAGCTTGAAAACCATCTGCTCGTGCCGAAAATCATGCAGCGACAGGTGGGCATCAGCCCGGTTTTCGTTATCATCGCGCTGCTGATTGGCGGTTCGCTGCTCGGTGTCATCGGCGCGATTCTCGCGGTCCCGACCGCCGCCATCCTGCAGGTTCTTTTCGAAGAAACGCTGGCCGAACCCGCTGAATGATCCCTCGACTGCGCTCGGGGCACGCACGCGAGACCGCGTACGCGACCCTTGCGTACGTCGCCATCGCGACGGTGACGACGTGGCCGCTCGCGGCGGGCATCACGCGCGATGTCGCATGGGACCTCGGCGATTCGGTGCTCAACATGTGGATCCTCGCGTGGGACTGCGAGCAGCTCCGCGGCATCCTCCAGGGACACTTCTCGCACCTGAGACACTTCTTCGACGCGAACATCTTTCACCCTGCGCCGCTGACGCTTGCGTACTCAGAGCATCTCGTCCCTCAAGCGCTCCAGATATTTCCAATCTACGCGGTCACCAAGAACCCGATCCTCTGCTACAACGTCCTGTTTCTGTCGACCTTCGTGCTGTCCGGTGTCGGCATGTTTCTGTTCGCCCGTGAGGTGACCGGCAGCACGGCGGCGGCGTTCGTCGCCGGGCTGCTCTTCGGGTTTGCTCCGTATCGGATTCCGCAGTCATCGCACCTGCAGGTGCTCTCGTCGCAGTGGATGCCGTTTGCGATGTATGGCTTCAGGCGGTTCCTCGAGGGTGGGCGCACACGTGCGTTGGTCGGCGGCACGGCCGCTGTGGTCCTGCAGGATCTCTCGTCTGGTTATTACCTCCTGTACTTTTCACCGTTCGCATTGGCCTACGTCGTGTGGGAGATGTGGCGGAACGACCGATTGAGAGATCGCCGGACGTGGTTCGCGCTCATCGCCGCGGCTGCCGTCGCGGCTGTCGTCATGGCGCCGTTCGTTGTCCCGTACATTCGCGCCAGCCGGGAGTTGGAGTTAACGCGATCGCTGTCGGAAACAACCAGGCTGTCGGCGGACGTCTACTCGTACGCGACCGCGTCGACGGCCCAACGCTTCTGGGGCGAGCGGCTTGCGGACACATTTCCGAAACGCGAGGGCGAGCTGTTTCCCGGAGCGGTGCCCTTGCTGCTCGCGCTCATCGGAATCCTGGCAACTGCGCGTCCAGGGAGCATCGCCGAGCCTCGAACCACGCGAACGATCATCGCCCGACTGCTGTGGATGATCGCCGTGTTACACGCAGTTGCGGCGGCGGCGACCGTCGTGTTCCGCCGTCTGATCGTCGATGCCTGGCTGTTCGACGTGCGGCTGGGGAACGTGACGCAGCTTCTCCTGCGCGGCGCGATCGCGTATGGCATCGCGCTCTACCTGTCGCCTGCGATGCGTGCGCGCGGGACGGCGTACATGCGCTCCCGCGGATTTTTTGTGCTCGCCCTCATTGCCGCGGCGTGGTTGTCGCTTGGACCCTCTCCGCAGGTGCTCGGAAGACCCGTCGATCTCGCATCGCCGTACCGATTCCTATGGACCTACGTTCCGGGCCTCGAAGGACTGCGCGTGCCGGCGCGTTTCGGAATGATCGTCGCCTTGATGCTCGCGGTGCTTGGCGCACTCGGCGCGGCGACGGTCGCTCGCATGCGGTACGGCCTCATCGTGCTTGGCGTCCTGGCGGCTTTGTTTCTATACGAAGCTGGCGCCGCACCGTTTGTGGTGAACGGGATGTCACCCGTGAAGGGGTTCGCGACGCCTCCTGCGCGCCTGGAGCTGCCACGGCGTGCACCGGTCGTCTACAGAGCCGTCGACCAGTTACCGGCTGACGCCGTCATCGCCGACCTTCCGCTGGGCGAGCCGGACTACGACTTGCGCGCCATGTATTACTCCATCGAGCGCTGGCGGCCCCTCGTGAACGGGTATAGCGGCTTCTTTCCACCGCATTACGGACGAGTCAAGGTCGCGCTCTCCGAAGTGCCGCGTCATCCCGATGTTTCCGTCGAGACGTTGCGTGAGCTGGGCGTGACTCACGTGATCGTGCACGAGGCCGCGTACCTCGATGCAGAAGGCCGTGACACGACCGCGACACTTCGCAGCCGTGGCGCAACCGAACTGTTCCGCGACGCCGGCGACGTACTGCTGGCGCTTCGTTGAGCCGCTCCACTTAAAATTCGGCGATGCGCGCCGATCCGCTGCGGTATCTCGCCGAAGAGCTGGACAGTCTCAAATCCCAGGGGCTGTACCGTCACTTGCGTGTCCTCGATGACGAACAGAAGGCCCACACCTCGTTCGACCATCGCTCTGTCGTCAATCTGTCCTCCAACAACTACCTAGGACTGACGACGCACCCCAAGCTGCGCGAACGCGCGCTCGAAGCGACGCGAACGCTCGGTGTGGGTTCCGGATCTGTCCGCACGATCGCCGGCACCATGACCGTCCATCTGGAACTCGAACGCCGGCTCGCCGAGTTCAAGCGTACGGAAGCGACCGTCGTCTTTCAGAGCGGGTTTACGGCGAATGCGGGAACCGTCTCATCGATCCTCGGCAAAGAGGACTTCATCATCTCTGATGAATTGAATCACGCGAGCATCATCGACGGCGCGCGCCTCAGTCGCGCCACCATCAAAGTCTTCCCGCATCGCGACGCCAAGGCCGCACGCGCGATCGTACGGGAGCTACCGCGCGAACGACGACGGTTGATCATCAGCGACGGCGTCTTCAGCATGGACGGTGACCTCGGCGCGCTACCGGCGCTCTGTGACGTCGCCGACGAGTTCGGCTGCATCATGATGGTCGACGATGCGCATGCCAGCGGCGTGTTCGGAACCAATGGTCGCGGCACGATTGATCACTTCGGCCTTCATGGCCGCGTCGATATTCAGGTCGGCACGTTGTCGAAAGCGGTTGGGGCGCTTGGCGGTTATGTCGCCGGTTCCCGCGCCTTGATTGAATTCCTCTATCACCGCGCGCGGCCGTTTCTCTTCTCCACCTCGCATCCGCCGGCGGTGGCCGCGTCATGCCTCGCGGCCATCGACGTGCTGGAAAGCGAGCCTCAGCTGATCGAGCGTCTGTGGGACAACACGCGCTTTTTCAAAAGCGGCCTGCAGTCGCTGGGGTTCGACACGGGCGCAAGCGAAAGCCCGATTACCCCCGTTATCGTCGGCGACGCAGCGCTGGCGATGAAGCTGTCCGACGTGCTGTTCGACAATGGGGTGTTCGCGCAGGGAATAGGGTTTCCGACCGTTCCGCTCGGCAAAGCACGTGTTCGCACCATCGTGACCGCGACGCACACTCGTGATGAGCTGCAGTTCGCGCTCGATTGCTTTGCGAAGGTCGGGCGCTCGATTGGCGTGATTTGAGGTTTTCCTAACCTTCCGGCCGAGACGATAATACGCGGTACGCGACGGCGTGACCGCGTGACCATGGTTGCTGTAAATCTCCGATTCGCGCTCCCGCTGGCGCTCCTGCTGTGCGCGATGCCCACGTACGGCCAGACGCAGGGTGCCGCGCAATCCAATCCGCCGGACCTGTCTCGCCAGAGCCGCGAAGCGGCGCCGGCGGACGCGAAGGCGGACGGCGTCGCGCAGCTGCTCAATCGTCTGGAACAACTGCTCCAGGAGAACAACCGCGACGAATTTCCTTCGCTGCTCTCGACCCCTGACATCACGGGTGCAGAGGCGGAGCAGGCAACCGACGATCTGTTTTCGTATGAAACGGTTCACGCGGCCGTAAAGGAGCGCGACCGGACTGCGCTCGAAGGCTCGCTTCCGGGGGACGGCTATGCCGTCATCGTCGAGGTGATGACGGAAACGGCGGCGAGAGCGCGCGTGCTGACCGCCCGGCTCGACGTCCGGCGGCCGCGCGGCGGCGCGGCCGACTCCTGGCGCATTGCCGCCATCACCCGCCTGACCTTTGTCCAGGGGCTGTACCGGCTGCGGCTCGATGCCTCCACGCAGTACACCGCGCGGGAGTTCACGATCCGCGCGCAGGACGTACAGTTCACGCTTCATAGCGGTTCGGTGTTCCAGGTTCTGAGCGGGGAAGGCGTGACGGGCCTCATCCTGCTTGGCCGGGGCGAGATGAAGTTCGCGCCGGTGCCGCAAACGGAAAAGGGACAGCTCCGAATCTTCAGCGGGAATGAAACATTGACGGCGCCGTTCGGCGCCGCCTTCGTCCGCATGCATCCTGCCGACTACGAAACCCGAGTCGACGAGTCGGGCCTTAAGGCAATCCCCGCCGAGCCGCGGCAGGCCAGACGGGCGCAGGATGTGTTTGCGACGGAGGCGCCGAAGTCGTTCAACATCGATCTTCGGGATCTCAGTCGGGAGACCTGGTACATCCTGCCCCAGAGCGGCGACTTCCTCGCAGAGGTTCGCACGAACAAATTCGGCACCCTCACCTACTCACGCAGCGGGGGCAACGCCGAAGACGTCACGCTGTTTGACCGCGCGCGCAAGCGCGCCATCTCGCTGTACGCATCACCCTCCACGCTGGCAGTTCGCGGTGCGACGTACAACGAAGACGACCTCCGAACCTACGACGTCATCGACTACAACATCGATACGGTCGTGTCTCCGGATCGTCAGTTCATCGAGGGCCGGACACATGTGACATTGCGCATCCAGGCTGATGCCGCAGCCACTTTGACGATGCGGCTCGCAGAGCCGCTCACCGTGACCAGCGTGATCAGCAGCGAGTTCGGGAGGTTGTTGTTCTTTCGCATCCGCAACGACGACAGCCTGATCATCAACCTTCCGGTGTCGGCGCAGCGCGGGGCCCTCCTGGCACTCGACATCGTGTACAGCGGACGTCTCCCCACGCAGGCACTGGATCGCGAGACCGTCACCCTCGAACCACAACAGGGTGGCGATGATACAGAGCCGGATTCGCTGATTCAGTCGGAACCAAATTTTCTCCTGAGCAGCCGCTCCGCGTGGTATCCGCAGAACGTCGTCACGGACTATGCGCGCGCGCGCATACGCATCACGGTGCCCGAAGGCTATGGATGTGTCGGGAGCGGTCAATTGTCGCCTGGCGACGTCTCCCTGCGGGACGCGGCGACTCAGACGACTGGACGCGCATTCGTGTTCAATGCGAATCAGCCGGTTCGCTACTTCGCCGTCGTCGTGAGCCGGCTGACGCACGTCACGGATATCACGGTCAACGCGCGTGACAGTTCGATTCCAATCGCTGCGACGTACCAGTCGCCTGGGCGGGCGGGCGTCGAGATGCGCCAGTACGATCGCCTTTCGATCGGTGTGGAAGCCAATCCGCGGCAGATCGGGCGTGGTCGCGACATTGCGACTGTCGCTGCCGACATCATGCGGTTTTACGGAACGGTGATGGACGATACGCCGTACGAATCGCTGACCGTGACCATGCTCGAGCACGATGTGCCGGGCGGCCATAGTCCGGCATCCTTCTCAATCATCAACAATGCCGCGCCATTCTCGAAGTTGTACTGGGGCAACGATCCGTCGGCGTTCGCCGGCGTCCCTGAATTCTTCCTCGCGCACGAGCTCGCCCATCAGTGGTGGGGTCAAGCCATCGGCTGGAAGAACTATCACGAGCAGTGGATCAGCGAGGGGTTCGCGCAGTACTTCTCCGCCCTCTACGCACAGCGCGCGCACGGCGATGCGTCGTTCAACGCGATGCTTCGTCAGTTCCGGCGCTGGAGCCTCTCGGAATCGGACCAGGGTCCGGTCGATCTGGGATACCGGCTCGGATTGATTCAGGGACAAGGGCGCATCTTCCGCGCCATCATTTACAACAAGGGCGCCTCCGTTCTGCACATGCTGCGACGCTTCGTCGGCGACGAAGCCTTTTTCAACGGCCTCCGCCGCTTCTACGGCGAGCAGAAATTCCAGAAGGCAGGGACGGACGATTTCGAACGCGCGATGGAGACAGCCTCAGGACGATCGCTCGACCGCTTCTTCGACCGCTGGATCCATGGCTCCGATATTCCAACCCTTCGCTATTCATCCACCATTCAGACTGGCGAAGTTGTGGTGCAGTTCGACCAGGACAGCGCCACGATGTTCGATGTTCCCGTCACCGTGACCGTGCAGTACGCGGACGGTCGCCTCCAGGACGTGATCGTGCCGGTGTCCGACGCACACGTCGAGCAGCGGATTCCGATCCGCGGAAACGTGCGCGACGTGCAAATCAATCGGGATTCAGCAGCGCTGGCGCGCTTCAGCGAAATTCAGCGAGCCGCCGGAAGATAAATCGCCGCGACTCGAACCTCGCCGTCAGCGGCGAGCGGTTGCAGGACAACGGTGAACCGCTGACCGTTCTGCGCATAGAACCGTGTCACCCGCTCGCCGAGCGCGGTGCGATCGATGGTGGGCGGCGCTACCTCCGAGCTCGCCCCGATGTGCGCCAGCACATCAGCCGTGTCGCCGACACGCAGTTCGGATCGATCAGCCAGCAGCACGACCGGAACGGATACGGAGCGGGGCGGAACAGTGGCCGGAGGGTCCGGAAGCGTCTCTTCGTGGGCGATCACCGGAGCGATCGCGGTCACATTGCCGATGTCGCGCATCAACACGGATCCAATCGCCATCACCGCGAAAATGCAGGCGAGTGCGACGAGCCACTCGAACAGCGAACTGACGCGAGCGCGCGTGGCGTCCATCGGCCTTGGACTGGGAATGTAGACTTCGCCGAAGCGTCGGTCAAGCTCAAGTCTCCGACTCGGATATGATTCGGAGGATATGGACACGGTCACGCTGACCATCGATGGGCGGCAAGTCACAGTAGAAAAAGGAAAAACGGTTCTTCAGGCCGCCATCGAGGCCGGCATCTCCGTGCCGTACTACTGCTACCATCCGGGCATCTCCGTCGACGGTTCCTGCCGCGTCTGCATCGTCAAAATCGAGAAGATGCCGAAACTGCAGACCTCGTGTTCGATGGTGTGCACCGAAGGCATGGTCGTGAGCACCCGCGATCCTGAGGTGGTGACGGCACGAGCCGGTGTCTTCGAATTTCTCCTCGTCAATCACCCGCTCGATTGTCCGGTGTGCGACAAGGGAGGCGAGTGCCCCCTTCAGGACTTCTCCTACACCTTTGGCCCCGCCGAAAGCCGGATGGATTTTCCGCGGCGGGTATTTGATGGCGAAGGCGTCAAGGCGGACGTCGACTTCGGTCCGACGTTGATGCTGAACCGCAACCGCTGCATTCTCTGCACGCGTTGCGTCCGTTTCATGCGCGACGTCGACGGAGATGCGCAGATCAACATCGTCGATCGCGGATACGGCAGCGAGATCGCGACGTTTCAGGAGGAGGGCGTCCACTCGATTCTGTCGGGAAATCTGATGGACGTCTGTCCTGTCGGCGCCATCACGACGCGCGATTACAGGTTCAAGAGCCGGCCGTGGGACAACCCGAACGTCGTCGATACGATGTGCAGCCTGTGCTCCAAAGGGTGCAACACCAGTGCATGGCTGAAGGCAAAACCGGAATGGGCGAAAGGGTCGCGACTGATCCGGATGACCCCCCGGTTCAACCCCGACGTGAACAGCTACTGGATGTGCGACATCGGCCGGTTCGACTACCACTGGACCGAAGGGGACACTCGCCTGCGAAAACCAATGTTGCGCCGCGGCGGCACGCTCGAGTCCGCCGGGTGGCACGATGTCGAGCCCCGGTTGCGCGACGCAGTTCAACCGGGCGCTTTGGCCGATCCTGCTTCGGTTCGATTCCTTGTTTCCGCCCATGCGTCAACGGAAGAACTCTTCGTTCTCAAGCAGGTGACTGAAGGATTGCTTGGCACCGATGGCCTCAGTGCAGTCTCGATCTCGTGGAGGCGCACTGAAAAGAAGCAGCCTGCCGGCACGAAGTTCAAGGTCCCGCCAACCGATGCGCCTAATGTCAACGGTGCCCGTGATCTTGGCTATCACGTCGGCAAGGGAAACGAAGGGCTTCCGGATCTAGCAGAACTGCGAACCGCGGTGGAATCGGGACGCGTCAAAGCGCTGTACGTGATCGACCCCGGACCTGACGGCTCGATTGGCGATGTCTCGTGGATCGCGGAGGCGCGGCGTGCCGGAAAACTGCCGGTGCTCGTCGTGCAGGGCGTCGTCATGACCGACCTTGCGGGGGCCGCGGACTTCGTCCTTCCCGGCGCGGCTTACGTGGAAAAGGACGCGATATATACCAACGACCAGGGACGCGTCCAGGGTGCCGCAGCCGCAATCGTGCCTCCCGGGGAAGCGCGCGAAGACTGGCAGATTCTCGCGAATTTCGGCGCGCTGTTCGGCCTCACGCTGTCATACCGGACGAGCGACGATGTCCGGCGGGCGCTGGCCGCCGCAATGCCCGGCACGCCGTACGGGCAGGCGGCCGACGTGACGTTCGCGCGCGCGCTGCCAGCGCGGAGCTGGCTGCAGGCGTCGAATCCCTCCGAGCGGTGGAAGTGGGATTTCATGTATCAGGACCTGCCGCCGGTCAAGGGCCACAACGTGCAGATGGAGGGCGCGTTACCGTATGGTGCGGTGCCGTTGACTCCGATCGGCAACAAACCGTGATTGAAAACGTCACGCTGCTGGCGGCGTTTGGCGCGGGACTGCTCTCGTTCATCTCGCCGTGCGTCTTGCCGCTCATCCCCGGATATCTCTCCTACATCTCAGGCCTCTCGCTCGACGAGATACGCGGCACCGGCGCCGTCGCGGTGGCGGCGCCAGTGCGAAACCGCGTGATTGTCTCGTCGCTGGCCTTTATCCTCGGCTTTTCGCTGGTCTTTGTCGCGCTCGGGGCGTCCGCGAGTGCCATCGGACAGTTTCTGATGTCGCGGCTCACGATCCTCGGCCGCATCGCAGGCGCCATCATCGTGCTCTTCGGCCTTCACACCATGGGGCTATTGCGCATCGACTGGCTCTATCAGGAGAAGCGTGTCCAGACCAACCGCCGCCCAGCGGGTTTTCTCGGAGCCACGCTCGTCGGCATCGCGTTCGCGTTTGGATGGACGCCGTGCATCGGGCCGATCCTGGCCGGGATCCTTGCGGTCGCCGCGGCACAGAACACCATCGACCAGGGCGTGCGGCTGCTTGCGGCGTACTCGCTCGGGCTCGCGATTCCGTTCTTCGCGACCGCGCTGGCCATCAACCGGTTTTTCGCGGCGTTCGCCCGCATCCGCCGGTACTACCACGCCATTGAGCTGACCTCAGGGGCGCTGCTGGTCATCATCGGAATTCTGATCTTCACGAACCGATTCACGGTTATCGCCCGCACACTGCAACCATACCTACCGGTGTACTGAGACGCGCCGCCTGAATGCGGATCGCGGACCCGCCAACGCTGTCATTAACACACTCTTAACCCGACGGTGATTCATCGGAAACGTTGCCGTCTTACAAATCACATCCGCATGACTAAGCGCATCGCGATCGCGTTCGGGCTGATGTTGGTGTCTGTTGGTGCCGCGCACGCACAAACCCCGGCGCCGACGACGACCCCCGCATCCGAACCTGAGTACCCCATTGTTCGGGTCGGCGTGCTTTCCTACGTGCAGTACGACGCCGAGTTGGAGAACCGTGACGGCTACAACGTGTTCGACCTGACACGGGGCTATATCAATGTCACTGGCCAGCTCGCGCAAAACGTGCGCTTTCGGATAACGCCGGATATCAGGCGCGCGACCAGCGACACCACCCTGTCCGGCTCGCTCATACTCCGCATCAAGTACGCATTTGTCGAACTCGACAATCTGAAGACAAAGGGATCGTGGCTCCGATTTGGTGCACACCAGACGCCCTGGCTTGATTTCGAAGAAGGAATCGACAGATATCGAGTGCAGGGGACGATGTTCTCGGAGCGTGAGAGTCTGATTCCGGGTTCATCGGATTTCGGGGTCGGCTACTTCACGTCGCTTGGTAAGTACATCGACGTCCAGACGGGTGTGTACAACGGGGAGGGCTACGCTCAGACGGACCTCAGCAAGCAAAAGAGCCTACAGGGAAGACTGACGCTGCGGCCGCTTGCGGGCCGCGGCGTTGCGAACGGTTTCCGGCTCTCAGGGTTTTTCAGCGGTGGGTGGTACGCCACCGACCGACCGCGTCGCCTCGGCATCGTGATGGGCAGCTTCGAGCAGACGCACCTCGTCACCACAGTGCAATACGTGAAAGCCCTCGAGAACCCCAACCCCATCATGCCGCGCGATATCCGGCGCAGCGGTCCGTCAGGGTTCATCGAGGTTCGTCAGGGCCTTCAAGGATGGGCGGCCCTGGCGCGAGTCGATCATTTCGATCCCGATCGGTCAGTGCCCGACAACTCACAACGACGCGTCATTGCCGGTGGCGCGTACTGGTTCGTCTGGCCACGCAGCCGCGTGGCCCTCGTAGCCACCAACGAACAGGTGCACTACGAGCCTGCTGCCGGCCGCGTGAATGAGAATCGGTTGCTTGTCCAAACCCTCGTCGAGTTCTGAACACGACCGGGGTTGTACGAGATAGGGATCGAAAATGACACCCGGTGTCTTTATACTGGTCGTCGATGCAGAAGCCGACGATCCGGTACGTCGTTGCTGCCGTCCTCATCGCTGCCGCCGCTATCGGCGGCTTTTTTGTTTTCGACGCACATCGGCGCGCTGCAGACATCGAGACGCAGGCGCGGGAGGTCCACAGCCGTATCGAACAGATGATGACGGTGGCAGGAGACGTCGCCGCCGCGCAGCGAGCGTACGTCGCGCAGGGTCAATCGCTGCAGCCCTGGTTCGAACGCAACGCCATGCTCCTGCAGCAGTTCGCGCAGCTGCAATCAACCGTTCGTCCATCGCTCAAGGCGCGTGATGCCGTCACCGCAATTGACGACGTCAACGAACAAATCAAGAACATCGGGTTGGTGGACGGCAAGAGTCGGGAGTACCTCGAACAGGGGGACAGCCTGCTGGCGGCGGATCTGATCTTCAGCGAAGGACGCGACGTCATAGCCGCGGCCGTGAAGACGCTGAGCACGATTGACACATCGGAACAACAGGCTGCCTCTGCGAGGCGGGCGGATCTCGAACGGCAGCAGTGGGGAGCTCTCGCTGGAATCGCGGTCATCTGGCTTGCTGGGTTGGTCCTGCTGACGCCTCCGACACACGCGCCTCAGACCGAACAGAACTTCGGGAACCTCGGGTTGTTAGACAGAACCCCGCCGGAACCCGCTTCACCTCCGGCGTCCTCCGCCGTGACCCCGGCACCGCAACCGGATCTCGCGCTCGTGGCTGATGTCTGCGGCGCCCTCGCGCGTACGACCGATGCTGGTTCGTTGCGCGACGCGCTGGCTCGGGCTGCCGCTGTCCTCGACGCGCGCGGCATCGTTGTGTGGATCGGGGCCGGAGAAGAGTTGTTCCCGGCACTCGCCCATGGTTACGACGAGCGCATCGTCGCGCGGCTGGGCCCTATTCCTCGCGACGCAGCGAACGCGACCGCCGCAGCGTGGCGGAGTGCACAAATGCGCACGGTTCCCGCCGATGCGGCGTCGCATGGCGCGGTTGCCGTACCGCTGTCAGGGGTCAACGGGTGCGTCGGCGTGTTTGCAGTCGAACTGCGCGATGGAGGTGAACAGAATGCCGCAACGCAGGCTGCCGCCGCCGTCATCGCCGCCCAGCTCGTTGCCATCGTTCCCGCCTGGCCCGCGCCGAGCACAACCCAACCGATAGCAGCATCAAGCAGCTGATTTCCGGCTGTTGGCCGGTGTCTGAGCGGCCGAAACGACCGGTATGCTGCTGTCTCTTTTCTTGCTCCTGCTGGCGCAGGATGTGGCGCCGGCGCCGAATGCCGCCGCCCCTTCGGACCTCTCAGCCGCCATCGAGCTCGCAAAGTCCGGGCGGAATGCCGAAGCGCTGGTCGCCATGCAGAAGATTGCAGCCGCAAATCCGGAGGATCACGTGACGCGACTCTGGATCGCGAACGTGTATATGCAAATGGGGCAGCCGGAGATCGCCGAACCCATTTATCGCAGCATCACGCTCGAAGATCCGCGCAACGGGGATGCCTGGATTGGACTGGGCACAGCCCTGCTCCACGAAAACCGCATCGTTGAAAGTCTCGCGGTGCTGACGCGCGCAGAGGAAATTGAACCCGAGAGCCCGAACGTCGTGGGTGCGCTCGCGAGCGCCTATCAGCTTGCAGGCGATGATCGTCGAGCGATCGAGTACCGGCAGCGTCTCGTGACCATGTCTCCCACCAGGTCGAATGTGATGCTGCTCGAGGATGCGAGGCGCGCGTACGGTCACCGGATCGAAGCGCAGGCGTACGACGATGACTTCAGCAGCCCAACACCATCAACCCGCGTATCGGACCTGGCGATCAACTATCGTCTGTCCGACGTCGTGCGTGTGATCGGCCGCGCAGAGCTGCAGACGATGTCCGGCCAGCGGGAGGACCTCGAGGGTGGCGGCGTCGCGTGGCGTTGGACGCCGTGGGGAACGTTCACCGGGCAGGTTCTCATCGGCGACGGCAACCACGTGCTGCCGCAACGTGACTATCTGGGCCGCGTCGACTACGGGTATCGCCGCGCGACGTGGACGGGCCAATGGCGTTACTTCGATTTCTTTGGCGCAACCGTGCTGATGCTCTCGCCGGGCGTCACCGTTTCGCCAACGCCACGATGGACCATTGGCCTGCGCTATGCGCTCACCTCCACCGATTACCCGACGGTGACAGGCGTACGGAACAACACTTTTGACATGCGCATCGCGCGCGAACTCACGCCACGCATCTGGGCGAGAGGCGCCTTCGTGCGCGGTGTCGACAACTTCGAGAACTTCACGATCGACGAGGCCGGCGAATTCCACGCGAAAACCGCAGGCGCAGCTCTCCAGATCCTCCTGCCGTCACTCACCTCGATCGTGGGCAGCTACGATTACCAGTGGCGGAAGGACGACATACGAATGGGACGCGCGAGGATCGCCATCGTCCAGGCGTTCTGATCCTTTCATCGCCCCGTCGTCGCACAGAGAGCCTGTCCGTTTACGCCTGAGTTCTGACCTCTCCAAGAGACGCCGCGAGTCTCAGTTTCTGCAAAATTGCTCCAAGAAGCGCGCTCTCGCACCGGGCATACCTTTTGAACCGTCCGACAGCGGTCGCGCCGGATCACCGGGGTGCGTAACATCAGGCAGGCGCTGGCATCGCCGCATTCCGGCGGTTCTTTCACGATCCGGTCGCGACCTTTGAACTTCCAACGCCCCAGGAGTTGGAGGTTAGGAGTTGCAGACATGGCCAAGGCTTCGCGTCTCGTACTCGCGCTCGTCGGCGCGCTTCTGATTTCCGGCTGCGCGCTTCGTACCGTGCACGTCGCGCAGTTGAAGGACCAGCCGGCTCGTTACTACAACAAGACCGTAACGGTGAAAGGCACCGTGACCAGGAGCTGGGGACTGCCGCTCGTGCCGTTTCAGTTCTATAACGTTGATGACGGCACCGGTCAGATCACGGTCATCGGACACCAGGGCCGCGTGCCGCCCACCGGCAGCCGTGTGGACGTAAAGGGTCGCGTGCAGGAGCTGGCGGCCTTTGGCGGCCAGTCGCTCGGCCTGCACATCGACGAATCGAAACGGAAAATCAAATACTGATCGTTCGGATCGTTCGAAGGTTCGGATCGTTCGGGTCGTTCTGAAAACATCGTTCTGAGAACTCGAACGATCCGAACACCCGAACGATTCGAATGTTATGCGGTGATTTTGACCGCAACCGCCGTCATGTCGTCGCTCTGTGGCGCCGTTCCTCGGAACAGAATGACCGAGTCGAAGATCGCATCGACGATCTCGCGCGCGGTTGCCTTCCGGTTTTCACGCACGACATCGCACAGGCGCTTGGCTCCGTACTCTTTCCCCTCTCCGTTTGCCGCCTCGAAGATGCCGTCAGTGCAGAATACGAACAGCTCGCCGGCCCGCAGCGGCAGCGTGACCTCGTCATAGGTCACACCTGAAAACGATCCGAGCGGCACGCCGGGAAGCTCGATCTGGCCGCAATCATCATCCGAGCATCGCAGCGGATACGGCAATCCTGAGTTCGACAGCGTGACCGTGCGGCGTTTGAAATCGAAGAAGGCATAGCAGAGCGTGCAGAAGTACTCCTCGAGCTGTCGGTCGTGCAGGATGGTGTTCATCGCCTGCAGCACACCGGCCACGCTGAACTTGTCGGGCGTGTACCTCCGTCGATACGTTCGCGATCGAACGAGCTCCGCCGCGAAGGCGCTGTAGAGCGCCGCCGGCGCACCTTTACCCGAGACGTCGCCGACCGCGACGACGAGACTGTTCGGTTCAGGATCGATGAAGTCGTGAAGATCGCCGCCCAGTTCATGAGCGGGGGCAAATCGCGCGGCGACGTCGGCGTTGCGGAGGCGCCGCGGCGGTTCGGTTGGCAAGAGCGCCGCCTGAACCCGCTGCGCGAAGCGCAGCTCTTTCTCGATACGCTCCTCGTTCCGCCGAACCTCCTCGTAGAGCCGCGCATTCTCGATCGCCACCGCCGCCTGACTGGCGAGCAGCGTCAACAACTCCTTGTTCTCCTTCGTGAACGCACTCAACTCCGGGCTCTCGAGATCAAACACCCCGATGACCCGGTCCTTGATCAGCATCGGGATCACGAGCTCGGACCGGACGTCTTCGACCAGATTGATATACCGGGGATCCTTCGACACGTCGGAGACGAGGAGTGGCTCTTTGTACAGCGCAGCCCACCCGACGAGTCCTTCGCCCAGTTTGATGTTCTTCGCCGAGTTCTCTTCCCCGTACCTGACAGCCAGCTTCATCTCGAGCATGTTCGTCGTCTCGTTCAGAAGCAGGATGCCGAAGGTGCGGTAGTCGATGATGCGCTTGGTGAGGCTCGCGATCCGCGTCAGCAGGACGTCGAGATCCAGGATTGACGACATTTCCCGCCCAATCTCGGCGAGCGTTTCGAGTGTTTCGGTGTAATGGCGTTCGGCACGAAAGAGCCGCGCGTTTTCGATGGCAACCGCGACATGTGTCGCGAACTGTCGCAGCAGTGCCTCGTCGCGATCGGTGAACGCGCCGCTATGCTCGCTGAGCAGGTTCAGCGCCCCGATGACGCGTCCTTTCCGTCGCATCGGCACCGCGAGCTGCGCGACCATGTTGCGCAGCGGTCCCATGAAGCGCGGCTCCTTGCCGATGTCGTTGACGAGAATCGGGCGTCCCTGCTCGACGGCGGCGCCGACGACACCTTGTCCGACCTTGAGGCGAAGCGTGCGCACCACATCGTCCGGATAGCCGACGGCGTACGCGATGTGCAGTTCCTGCCGTGATTCGTCCAACAGATACACCGCGAACGCGCTGAAGCGCGTGATCTGCGCAATCAGCTGCGGAATCTTTTCGAGCAGATCCGCGAGATCGAGTACCGAAGTGACTTCCCGCCCGAGCTCAAAGAGCGTCGACAGCAGTTCGGTGTCGGTCGCCGGACGAGACGGCGCGGCCTGAGGCCGTAAAGTGTGATCGCTCATGCGCGGGACCGGGGGTAAGACGCCAGATTATACTGACAGGTCCCCGATGGAATCGTTTTCGCTGCCGCTCGATTACAGTGCGATCGAGCGGATCATCCCTCACCGCCACCCGTTTCTGCTGGTGGATCGAATCACCGAGCTCGAACCAGACCGGCGGATTGTCGGAATCAAGAACGTTTCACTGAATGAGCGGTACCTCTCGCGCCAACCAGGGACGGTACCCGCACTGCCGCCGACGATTCTCACAGAGGCGGTCGCGCAGGTCGGCGCCATCCTCATCCTGTCGAAGCCGGAGAACCGCGAGAAGCTGATTTTTTTTATGGGCATCGATCGAGTGCGGTACCGCCATCCCGTACACCCCGGCGATGTCGTCGAGATTGAAGCCCGCGTGAAGCGCCTGCGCAGCCGCATGGGACAGCTCGAGGGGGTCGCGCGTGTCGATGGCCGTATTGTCGTCGACGGGACGATGACGTTCGCGCTGGGTCCGGTGCAGTCCTGATTTAGTCGTTGCCAGCAGCTTTGAAGATCAGCAGCGCTCCTCCGACCTTCGCCGCACGGCTCGTCCAGCGCAGCACGCGCGAATTCGGCCGGTAATACCGCGCGGCATCGAGTACTGCCGGGGCGAGCACCGTCACCCCGACCCATGGCTCGTGCACGTCTGCGCTGAGCGCCATCCCACGCGTATCGCGCTCGGCTGGACCGCGACGCACGAACGCGGCGCCGGAATAGATGACCGAGGTCACCATGTTGAACGCGAGCAGACCTTTCAGCACAGGTGCGTGCTCCTCGCGCAGTTGAGGATGCCTCGACAGGACGATATCGCTGCCCACGTTCTGCACCCAGAATCCGGCGGAGGAAATGATGAACTCCTTGGTCGGGGTCACTGGCTCATGCGTAATGGCAAAAAAGGGAATGAAACCGGCCGAGACTTTCCGCACCCCGGGGTTCGCCCCGAACGCCTCATCCGCAACGAGGTGAGCCGATTCATGGATTCCGAGCCCAAGCGCAGCGCCGGCGAAAAACCGTACGACGTCGATAGATTGGGCCGAAACAGAAGGCGCGGCGCAGCACAAGGCCACGAACACGACAACTCCGCATCTCGCGGTACTCATGTTGCAGCCTACCGGGCGAGGCACAGCAACAGCTGTGAGGAGGGTTTAGACGTGCTCGAGACCATTGCGATTATTCTGATCGTTCTCTGGCTATTGGGAATGGTCAGTGGCTACACGCTCGGTAACTTTATTTGGGTCCTGCTGGTGATCGCCGTCGTGCTGTTCCTGGTGCGTCTGGTCAGCGGCCGCCGGGTCGTCTGAGTTCACCATCACTGGCACCCCAATCCGACAAGCTTCGGCGTGATTGGCCCGCGGCTCGAAAGCTGCGGTCCGTCACGCCGCCGTCGCTCTTTCCCTGAACAAGCGCCGAACCGATCAGCACCATTGTGGATGCAACGACCACACGCGGGCCGAATGGTTCGCCTGCGACCACCGCGCCGAGCAGTATCGCAATCACCGGGTTGGCGTACGCGTATAGGGAGACTGTGGCGGTGGGCAGGTGTCGAAGGGCGTACGTGTACGCGGAATACCCGATGATGGAGCCAAATACCGTCAAGTAGAGTTCCGCAACGACCGTTCGCGGAGTAAAAGCCAGCTGTCTCCACTCGTCACGGACAGTCGCGGCCACCAGCATCACGAGGCCGCCGAACAACATCTGCATCGCGGCCGCCGACATGACGTTCTCCCGGACCGCATGTCGTCGAGAGAGCGACGAACCGAGCGCCCATCCCACACACGCAATCTGAAGCGCCATGATGCCAGCGAGAAAGTGACGGCCGGCTGCGCCGCCGGAAGCAACGTCCGGCCAGACCAGCAGGAGGATGCCGGCGAAGCCGACCACGAGCCCAAGCACAAGCCGTGTCGATAACGGGTCGCCGTCGTGGGCAAACGCCTCGATACCGATCATCCAGAACGGGATGGTGGCTACTGTGACCGCCGCTATTCCGCTGGGTACCCATTGCTCTGCCCAGATCACACCCCCGTTACCCACACAAATCGTCAGGATGCCGGTCACCGCGAGCCCGCCCCATTGCATTGGGCGAATAACCGGTTCTCCGCGGCTAACGAGAAGCGCGACCATCAGGATGCCGGCGGCGGTGAACCGAAGGCCTCCCACGAGCGCCGGCGGAATCGTCTCGAGCGCGATTCGAATTCCAAGGTAGGTCGTCCCCCACAGTACGCACACGGCAATCCACGCGATGTAGGCCTGGCGGTTGGGGTGCTCGAGGGACACAGGAGTCCGTACAGGGTATCAGCCGCGAGCGGCGGCTGTAGGGACCCCGGCGCGTTTCCCGTCTACGCGATCGATGAGCGCGCGTGCGACGCTATCGGCTGTTGAACACCTGCCGCCTTGGAGGTCCGCACGCAGTTTCTCCCGTCCTGCTTTGCGTGATAGAGCGCGGCGTCAGCCCGCGCGATGATCGCGTTCGTGGTGTCTTCAGCAGCGCTTATTTCGGCAACCCCAAAGCTTGCCGTGACGACGAGGATCTGGTCGTTCCAACGGACTGGATGCTGCTCGAGGTCCTTCCGGAGCAGCTCCGCGACCCGACGGGCGCCCGCGAGCGGCGTATCAGGCAGAAGCACGAGGAACTCCTCACCGCCATACCGGCACTTCGTGTCGCTGCCGCGCAACACCGTCTTCATGCGGTGACCCACATGCGTGAGCACCGCATCACCGCAGAGATGCCCGAATCGATCGTTGATCGTCTTGAAATGATCGAGATCCAACATCACTACGGTGAGTGCGCCCTGCGAGCGCCGAGTTCGTCGCAGCTCTGAATCGAGCACCTCGAGTGCATGGCGTCTGTTGAAACAGCCGGTGAGCGCGTCGCGAACGCTGTTCTCGTGGACCTCGCTGTACAGTTCCGCGTTCTTCACCGACGGCCCGAGCAGCGCGGCAGCCGCGGCCAATCCCGCGCACTCGGTATCGGTGAGCGGCGGATTCGGGGTGACGCCAATCGCGCCGATGGGTACGCCTGCGGCGACGAGCGGGATGCAATACACGTCGTCTTCGGGATCAATCGCCACGTCAACATCGCCCATGGCGTGCGCGGCGGCGCGTTCAATGGCAGCGCGCGCAGCCGGATCGATTGGTGTCAAGTCGATCCACTCGCCACAACATCGCGTGGTCGCCCATACCTTCCGTCCCGATGCGATGAGCGGCAGATGTTCAACCGTCGCGGCACGAATCGAGCTGCTGTCGAGCGATTGCGCCAGCGCTTTTCCGAACTGAACGAGCCGATCCATCTCCGCAGCGCGCAACGTCGCAACACTCGCCTTGCGACTGATCTCTTCGCGCTTGCGGACCTGATGAACCAGAAATACGACCGCGAGGATGGCGAGCGCGGGGACGAGTTGAAGGCCGCGGCTGTGGTCGATCTCGCGCGCACGATCGAGCAGCATCCCCAGTTGACGGGACGAGACAACCCAAACAGCGATCGCGAAGCCGCCCAGCAGGAAGGCGTCGTTCCGTCCAAGAATGCGCATGTGATGTCGAGCGCCGGGGGTGTCTCTTCTTGTTATCGGCTCATGACTCGCTTTCTTGTCGTCGCTTCCGCGACGGCGTACCATTGGTTCCATAGCGAAAACATCTCGTTCCGTTGCTGCGCAGACCCGTGCAGACGCGTTCGCGCGGCTGTTCGAGGCGGTCCACGAAGGGGTGTTCATCGGTGCGCTTGCGCCGTCGGACGTGGACGCTACCGACAGTACGCTTGCCGCAAACCCTCATCTCAAACAGATCTTTGGCTACCCGGCCGACGCCGCGGACGCCGACGTCGCGCCATTTGCGCCCGAGCGGTTCGTTGATGCCGGCGCCCGAAGCACGCTCGTCTCGCGGCTTGCCGAAGCGGGCGCCGTGACCGACCACCTTCTTCGGATGAGGCGTGTAAACGGATCACCGGTCTGGGTGGAGGTCACCGCGCGGGCGCGGCCGGCCAGAAGCGGAGGGCTTCTGCGAATCGAAGCGCTCGTCCGTGACGTGAGCGAGCGAAAGCGACACGACGACCAGGCGAAGGATATCTACCAGCAGATTCTGCAGTCGGAAAAGATGGCCGCGCTCGGACAAACCATTTCGGGTGTCGCGCACGAACTGAATAATCCACTGGCGACCATCCTGAGCTGGGCAGAGCGGTTATCGGAAACGTCGCTGGACGACACCGCGAAACGCGGCGTTTCCGTGATTCTCGGAGAAGCGGAACGGGCGGCGCGCATCGTGCGGAATCTCCTGACGTTCGCGCGAAAACGGCAGTCCACGCGCGCGATGATCGACCTGAACATTCTGGTCAGGGAAACGATCGCGCTGCGCGCCTACGATCGGATGCCAACGCTAATGGTCTCGGCTGATCTCGCGCCGACCCTGCCGAGCGTGTTTGCCGACGCACACCAGATCCAGCAGGTGCTGCTGAACCTGATGATCAACGCGGAGCAGGCGATGCTCGACGCCAACGGCCGGGGGTCTCTGGTCCTTCGAACCCGCCACGATGGGGAACGCGACACCGCCCTCATCGAAGTCGTCGACAGCGGGCCAGGGATTCCCATCGAAGTGCAGACGCGGATCTTCGACCCGTTCTTTACGACGAAGGAGGTCGGCAAAGGAACGGGCCTTGGCCTCACCGTCGCTTACGCGATCATCCAGGAACACGGAGGTCGCATTCGCGTGAAGCCGACGCCGGGCGGCGGCGCCACGTTCTCGGTGGAACTTCCGTTGAGCAGCCTTGACGTGGCCTCCAAGCCGGCGCGGACGCCGCTGGCGCCGATGGACGCGGCTCGCGGCGCGTCGGTGCTGATTGTCGAGGATGAGCGCGCGCTCGCCACCGCGCTGGCGGAAGCGCTGACCGATGCGGGTCTGAATGTGGAACATGCAGGCGACGGCGAGGAAGCCCTCGCCTGCTTGAGACATGGAAACTACGACGTGGTGATCTGCGACCTGAAGATGCCGCGCGTGGACGGGATGACGCTTTACCGCGCGATCGCGGCGGCGACGCCGGAACTGGCGCGGCGGGTCATCTTTGTCACTGGCGACGTCGCGGGCACCGACGCCGAGCGCTTCCTGGAGGAAAGCGGCTGTCGCTGGCTCGCCAAACCATTCAGGCTCTCCGAGCTGCTGCGCGCCGTCCGCGAAACGCTCGCGTAATCCGCCTTCGGGGCGGCACCTGCCGACAGCGGTACGACGACGGCCGGCTGCACGCTGTCGAGCGTCGCTTTCGCCATCCGCGGCTTGTGTTGGAACTCAAGTATCGCAGTGCGCATCGCCTTCGCGGCTTCAGCCGCCGGCATCGCACCGGCCAGCGCATCGCGAAGTCTACGGATTGCACGCGCGTGCAGCTGCGATACCCGAGACTCGTTGACGCCGATTTCGGCGCCGATCTGTTTCATCGTGGCTTCCTGGTAGTAATAAAGCCCGATGACTTTCTGCTCGCGCGGCGGCAGCGATTCGATGGCCGCGCGAATGCGGTCCTTGATTTCTGACTTCTCGTAAGCGGTGTCGGGCTGCTCGGGTTCGGACGGGATGAGCGCCGCAGGCAACGTCGACTCGTCGAGATTTTCTCCGCTCGCCAGCGGGGAGGTCGATTCGATCGCGTTGATGCGGACGATGGTGCGGCCGAGGCGCTTTTCGTCCGATCCCATCTTCGCCGCGAGATCAGCCAGTGAAGGTTCACACCCGAGCTCGCGCCGGAGTTGCTCCCGCGCCGCTTCGAGCTCACGACGCTGACGGCGGACGCCACGCGGCCATGCATCCTTGCGAAGCGCGTCGATCATCGCGCCGCGAATGCGGCGCTCGGCAAAGGTCTCGAATTTGATGCCGCGCGATTCGTCGAACCGGTGCGCTGCGTCGATCAGGCCAATGACACCATCCTGGACGAGGTCCCCAATATCAATCGAATGAGGCATCGTCGCTGCCACACGGCGAGCCAGCTGCTCGACGAACGGTAGATGGGCAACGACGCGCGGATTTTCTTTGGCTTGACGCTGACGCGAGCGCATTTAAATGACCTCCGGCGCCCGGCATAGGCAACTGGTATACCAAACGGCAGAGCCAGCCACTACGAGATGACAATTTCCGGCAGCTGTGTGTCGCTAACGCGCTGGAAATATTGCGCGTTAGCGATATTTCCTGTGAATCGGCGGCGGTGGTTTCCAGCTACGCAACCACGTGCAAGTCGTCAACGGATCGGCGCTTTGCGGCGCCGACTTCGCCAATTTGTTGACGATTTAAATTACAGAAGTCGGATGAAGTGCTTGATTAAAACAGGCTTCTACGAACGGGGGTCTAAATGCTTCGGGATGAGACTTACGCGGTTACGAGTGGCTCAGAACGACGCCTGATCTCTTTTGCCGTTCCCAGCGCCTCCAGAACGCTTCTCACGACCTGCTCGGCGCGGGCTCGGTGCATGACATCAGGCGATTTGGCCTCCATCAGTTCGGCATGCGCGAGCACGACACCGAGCTGGTTATTCAGCTGGTGAAACAGCAGGCGGAGCTGTGGATCCGTTGCGAGGCTTTCCATTCCCGTGCGATTCGTGCCCTTGGTGCTGTTAGGCCGAATGCCCAGGAGTGGCGTGTGTCGGGTGCGAACCGTTCCCATTCGGGCCCGTCGTTCGGGCGCCCGCGTCCCGCCACAGCGAGTCGGCGAAGATGCGAATCGAACCGCCCGCGGTCCGGATGTATTCGACTTTGCCGGCCGAGATCCAGTTGTAGATCGTACGGCGGCTAACGCCGACCGCCTCGCACGCCTTCATGATCGAAAGTGTCTGTCTGTCCATAAATTTTGGTGTCGGGTGTCAGGCGTCGGGCTTCGACCAGTTACCACACTTTAGGGGAATCAACTGCCCGTTACGTGCACCCAACTGCTCAAAAACCTGTATCGGGCGAACTGCGAAAAAGCGTTAGCCGTCGTAAACACCTGATTCATAAGCGCTGACCCCGCAATACCACCCCTCTTCTGGGCCCCTTTGTGCCACCGTGTGTCAAAATGTTGGCACCGTGCTTCATCTTCTCTTCGTAGACGACGAGCCGGCCCTTCGGTCCCTCATGGCGGAACGTCTGGGCGAGCGCGGGTTTGAAGTCGTCGAGGCCGACAGCGGCGAAAAAGCGATTCACCTTCTCGAACAGTTCGCCTTCGACGTCGTGATCACCGATCTCAGGATGCCGGGCATCGATGGAACTCGCGTCATTGAAACCGCCCTCGAGCGCTACCCCGGCATCGTCGGCATCGTCATCACGGGCTACGGCACGATGAAGGACGCCGTGGATGCGATCAAACGGGGTGCGTCGGATTTCATCGCTAAACCATTTCAGTTCGACGAACTGATGCACGTTCTGCAGAAGGCGATCGAACAGCGGCGCCTGAAGTCAGAAAACGCGTATCTGCGGTCGCAACTCGAAGAGCGATACCAGTTCGCCGGAATTCTGGGGCATAGCCGCGCGATGCGCGAACTGTTCCAATTGCTCGAAACGGTGTCGCGGTCGTCCAGCACGATTATCATCACCGGCGAAACCGGCACGGGGAAGGAAGTCGTCGCGCGCGCCATTCATCACAGCAGCCCCCGGCGCGCCCACCGATTCGTGGCGCTCAACTGCAGCGCGATTCCGGAGACGCTCCTCGAAGCGGAACTATTCGGGCATGTACGCGGTGCATTCACCGGCGCCGTTGGCACACGGCAGGGACGCATCGAGCAGGCTCACAAAGGGACTCTGTTTCTCGACGAGGTCGGTACGATGAGCACGGCGCTGCAGATGAAGCTGCTGCGCGCCGTTCAGGAGCGGGAGTTCGAACGCGTCGGCGACAATCAGACGATCAAGGTTGACGTGCGTTTCATCGCCGCCACCAACTCCGACCTGGCGAAGATGGTTGCCGAGGGGACCTTCAGAGAGGATCTGTATTACCGGCTCAACGTGATTCCGATCCAGTTGCCGCCGTTGCGCGAGCGCCGCGACGACATTTCGCTGCTGGTGACGCACTTCCTCGACAAGTTTTCGCCGGGAAGCCGCATGCGCGTCTCGCAGCCGGCCATGCGCGCATTGATGGCGTATTCGTGGCCGGGCAACGTGCGGCAACTCGAAAACGCCCTCGAGCGTGCGGTTGCGCTGAGCGCAGGACGAAACGAAATCGACATCGCGGATTTACCACCGGAGATCCAGGCGTTACCGCAGACGGCGGCGATGCCATTTGTCGACTTTCCCGAAGCTGGGCTCGACCTGCCCGCGTATCTCGCCTCGATCGAACGAGACTTGATCCAGCGCTCTCTCGAGCGTACGGGAGGGAATCGCAACAAAGCCGCCGAACTGCTCCGCATCAAGCGAACGACGCTCGTCGAAAAGCTGAAGCGGCTCGGCGAAAACTGAGAGAGGCCTGATGCCGCCCCGTTACGCATACTGGACGATCATCGCGGGCGGACTTCCGACCGCGTTCCGGGCGGCAGTCCGTGAGGAGCTGCTGCCTACCTTCCGGCGCATCAAAGAGAAGCACCCTGATGCGCAGATGAAATATTTCGCGCGCGGAAAGCTGTGGGAATCGCAGGAAGCGGCGCGTACCGCGGAACAACGAAAGGGTACCCGCGGCCGTGATTGGCGTCCAGGAGGCGACCACCGCGACCCGCGGCAGAAATTCATCGACGCCAAGAAGCAGCGCAACGCCGCTCATCGAAAAGAGCGGTGGGACCGGAAAAATGCGCCGCCGCGTGAACGCAAGCCGTGGGTCCGTGGTCAGGGGACGGAGGAGCCGCAGCAACCGCCAAGACCACGCGGTCCGAACCGCGAACCAAAGCCGAGCGAAGATCCGAAACCGACGCTCCCGCCGAGTGAGGAACAACCGACGCCTCCACCGGCCGAGCCGCCGGAGCGCGGATATCGTCCGCGTCGCCATCAACCGCAACGCAGGTTTTCGAAGGGCCCGCGCCGTTGATCGCTCACATCGTGTTGTTTCGACTGCGGCCTGAGGTATCCCTGGAAGAGCGACGCGCGCTTATCGACGCCTGGGCCGCCGCCCTCAACGACATCCCGATGATCCGCCGCGCACGTGTCGGGCAGCGGGTGAGGGTTGGACGGTCATACGAATCACTCACGCGTCTCGATTTCCCCTACGCAGCGGTCCTTGAATTCGACGACGTCGATGGCCTGCGCGCATATCTCGACCATCCCACGCACGAAGCAATGGCGACGCGACTGTTTGCCGTCATCGCGGACACGCTCATTTACGACTTCGAGATGAGCGCCGACGTCGAGGGGAAAGACTTTTCCTTTTAGTGCCGAATTCAGCCGGGTTTTGACGACATCCGTTTGTCGAATCGGCCTGGCCGTAGGCGCCTGGACGTATCGTTTACTTGGTACAGAGCTTGTTCCTGCTGAAGTGACAATGAAGCGCACCCGTCGCCTCCGACGACTTCTCATACTCGCGATCAGGCGGCCCTTTCTCGTCTGGACGTGCTTTTCGCAGGCGGTTACTCAGCCTTAGCAGCCGCACCGCGGTAACCCGCACCTTCTGCGACAATGAATCAACCCGCCCGGCCTGGTGCCGCAGGCGGGCGTGTGTCTTGTACGCCCAATGCCCACTACGACATCCCTTACGTTGAGAGCGCTCCTCAGTCGCGCTGCTTCGGCGGCTGCTCTCGATCAGCCGTCGAAAGTCGTCGCAGGCCTGACGCCGCCGGCAAAAGGTCTCGCCGCGGTCGCCGTCGCCCGCACGGCCACCGAGGTCACGCTGTTGGTCGTTCCCACAGACAAGGACGTCGAGCAGATGACCAGCGACGCCCGCTTTTTCTATGCCGCACTCGAAGGCGCATCAGACGCGGATGTGGAACGCGCCGTCCTTCCGCTCCCGTCGCTGCAGGTCGACCCTTACCGCGGCATGACACCCCATTTCCGGGTGTCGGCCGCGCGTGCGCGAGCGCTCCACGGTGCGGCGACCGGCACCGCGCGTGTGATCGTGGCGTCTTCAGCCGCGCTGCTGCCGCGAGTCAGCGGCCCCGAACGCCTTCTCAGCGCATCGTTGGAGATTCGATCCGGCACCGAAATCGATCCACAGAACCTTGCGGACCTCCTCGTCGATGCGGGGTTTACGCGTGAGGATCCGGTCGAGGAGCACGGCTCGTTTGCAGTCCGTGGTGGCATCGTCGACATATTCCTCGCCGGCGACGCAGAACCCGTGCGACTGGAGTTCGTGGGCGACATGGTCGAATCGCTGCGGCGCTTCGACCCATCGACACAACGATCGACCGGCGCAATCGATCAGTTGCTGATCGTTCCCGTGCGCGAGCGGTTCGACGAAGAGACGGATTCAATTCCGCTGTTCGAGTTCCTCTCCGCGACCCGCGGTCTGCGGGTGGTCGTTTCGGAAGATCAGCAAGTCCGGGATCAGGCGCAGAAAGTCCGCGACCAGCTCGAATCCAGTTTTGCCGATGCCACCGCACGCGGTCATGTCGCGGCGCTCCCTCCAGACCAGGCGTACGTGACATGGACAGATCTGGAGCCGCGGCTGGTAGCCGGCCGTCATCTCGAAGAGCTCGCAATTGATGAATCCGCCGTGGAGCCGGGGTCCCGCACGTCGGATCCCGGATCCCGCATCCCGGATCCCGGATCCCGACACGTTCGTTGCCAGCCCGCGCTCGAATTTCGTGGCCGGGTCAACGACTGGATCGCAGAACTACGTCAGGCGCGTGCGCGCGGTGACGCGATTCTGTTCGTGGCCGAGAGCCAGGGGCGCGCCGAACGGACCGTCGAGATTCTGCAGGACTACGACATCGTTGCCGTACCCGTCGAGCGTGCGGAAGACGCATACGCCGCGTCAGTCCTGGTTGCCGTGGGCTCACTCTCGCGTGGATTCCGCCTGAGCGACGCCGCGCTCCAGATCTATGCCGAGACGGATGTCTTCGAGGAAGAACGGCATGCGCCGGAGAAGCGCCGGAATCTGGCGAAGACGTTCCTCTCGGATCTGCGTGACTTGAAAGTCGGGGATCTCGTCGTCCATGTCGACCACGGGATCGGCGAGTTCGTCGGCCTCAAACAGCTTGGCGTACGCGGGAGCGCCGAGGGCGCGCATGAATTCCTGGAACTCCGTTATCACGGCGACGACAAGCTGTTCGTGCCTGTCGAGAGGCTCGACCTCATTCAGAAATACACCGGTGGCACGCGCCCGGCGCTCGATCGTCTCGGCGGCACCGCATGGGAAAAGGCCAAGACTCGCGTCAAGAAAGCGATGCGCGACATGGCCGAGGAACTGCTGAAGCTGTATGCGCAACGCAAAGCGGTGCATGGCTATGCGTTCTCGGGGGACACGCATTGGCAGGAGGAGTTCGAGGCGGCGTTTCCATACGAACTGACACCGGATCAAGCGGCCGCGATCCGCGACATCAAGAAAGACATGGAGGCGCCGACACCGATGGATCGCCTGCTCTGCGGCGACGTCGGGTATGGCAAGACGGAAGTCGCAATGCGAGCCGCGTTCAAGACGGTGATGGACGGCAAGCAGGTCGCCGTGCTCGCGCCGACGACGGTCCTGGCGTTTCAGCATCTGAAAACGCTCCGCGATCGATTCGCCGGTTTCCCGGTCGCCATCGATATGGTGAGCCGGTTCCGCACGCGGCAGGAAATCAAGACCATTCTCGACGGCGTCGCGTCGGGCAGGGTCGACATCATCGTCGGCACCCACCGTTTGCTCTCGAAGGACGTCGTCTTCAAGGAGCTCGGACTCCTCGTGGTGGACGAGGAACAGCGCTTTGGGGTTGCGCACAAAGAACGCATCAAGCAGATGCGCAAGCGGATCGATGTGTTGACGATGACCGCCACACCGATTCCGAGGACCTTGAACATGTCACTCGTCGGAATCCGCGACATGTCGATCATCGAGACGCCGCCGAAGGATCGGCTCTCGATCCAGACCAACGTTGTGAAATTCGACGCGCCGGTGATCGAGCGTGCCGTGCGCAACGAACTCGCGCGCGGCGGACAAATCTATTTCGTGCACAACCGGGTCGAATCGATTTTCTCGATCGGACACCTGCTGCAGCGGCTGGTCCCCGAAGCACGGCTCGTTGTGGGTCATGGACAGATGGGTGAAGACGAGCTCGAGCGCGCGATGCTCGGCTTCGTCGAGCGGAAGTTCGATATCCTGCTCGCGACGACGATCGTCGAGAACGGGCTCGACATCCCGAACGCGAACACGATCATCATCAATCGCGCGGATCGGTACGGTTTGTCGCAGCTCTATCAGCTGCGCGGCCGCGTGGGGCGGTCTGACAGACCTGCGTACGCGTACCTGCTGATTCCGCCACAGGAATCGCTCTCTCCTGTTGCTCGGAAGCGGCTCGCCGCGATCAAGGAGTTCAGCGATCTCGGCAGCGGGTTCCGCGTTGCCGCGCTCGATCTCGAAATTCGAGGCGCGGGGAACCTGCTCGGTGGAGAACAGAGCGGCCATATCGATGCGGTCGGTTTCGAGATGTATATGAAGCTGCTCGAGGAGACCGTCCGCGAACTGAAGGGCGAGGAAATCGAGGACGACGTCCGGGCGACGGTAAATCTCGGGATCGACTTGAAGATCGACGAAGGCTACATCCCCGACATGAATCAGCGCCTGATGGTGTACCGCAAGGTGGCGGCGACACGCACCGAGAGCGACCTCGACACAGCTCTCGACGAAATCGCCGACCGATACGGGCCGCCCACCGATTCGGTTCTCAATCTGGCCGAATATGGCCGCATCCGCATCATGGCGGACCGCCTGGGCGTCGAGACCATCGACCGGGAAGGCCGGCTGGTCGTCATAAGGTTCAGGTCCCAGGCGAAGGTGGATCCGGTGAGGCTCGTCAAAGTCGTGCACGATTGGCCCGGTGCGACGCTGGTTCCCCCGGCCTCGCTCAAAGTGGACCTTGAGGCGCCCTCAGGCGGACCTGAAGGTCCGCCTCTACGTTCCGCTCACGATGGCCATAGAGGACGTCGGGGCCGACTTTCAGGTCGGCCCAAGGAAACCTCGTGGTGGACAGCCAGGGCGACCGCCGGAGTCGTTGCTTCGGGATTCACCAAAGAGGAAATCCTCAGGAAGCCGAAGCAGGACCCCCGCGCGCAAGGCGGTATGTTCGACCGTCTTGAAGAGCTGCTCGGGGCGCTGAGTTAAAATGTTGGATTCCAAGGAATTGCACATGATCAAGCACGTCGTCACGTTCGCCGCGCTCGTGGCACTCGGTCTCACGGTTTCGCTACATGGCGAAATTCTCGAGCAGGTCCTCGTCAAGGTGAACGGGGACATCGTTACCAAGAGCGATTTCGAGCGGATGCAGGTCGAATTTCTGCGGCAGCGTCCGGAACTTCAGAACGTCACCGCCGACAGCCCCGAGCTGCAGAAGGCGGTGGCGGAGAGCACGCCGCAGCTGATTCTCGGTGCAGTCGACGAACTGCTGCTCGTCCAGCGTGGCCGCGAGCTCGGCTACGTCATGTCCGACGAGAATTTCAAGAGCGTCCTCGACAACATCAAGAAAGACAACAACATCGACACTGACGAGAAGTTCCAGGAGGCGCTCAAGCAGGAGGGCATGACGCTCGCCGACCTGCGGCGGCAGCTCGAGAAGAACATGCTCGAGACACGCGTGCAGCAGAACGAAGTGCTCGCCAAGATCAGCGTGACCGAGGACGAGGCGCGGGCGTTTTACGACGCGCACAAAAACGAATTCACCACCCAATCTGAAATCATGCTGCGCGAAATCCTGATCGCCGTTCCCGCAACGGATCGCGGCGTCAACGTTGCGCAGGATGATGCCGCGAAAGCAAAGGCCGATGATATTCGCCATCGCCTCATGGCCGGGGAACCGTTCGCGCGCCTTGCCGGCGAGGTCTCCGACTCGGCTTCGAAAGCCAACGGCGGTCTGATTGGCCCGATCAAGATCGACGAGCTTGCGGCGGCGCTGCAGACGTCACTGATCAAACTCAAGGTCGGCGAGGTGTCCGAAGTCATTCGCATGCAGCGCGGGTATCAGATCTTCGGCCTCGAATCGCGCACCGAAACGAAGGTGAAGTCGTTTGACGAGGCGCGTCAGGACATCAGCGACAGGATTGCCGACGTGAAGCGTCGCGGCGAGACGCAAAAGTATCTCGAGAAGCTGCGCGCCGCGGCGACGATCATGTGGCACAACGACGAGTTGAAGAAGGCGTACGAACAGGCCCTGGGCGAGCGGCGGAAGCAGCTGGAAAGCGAGCAGGCTACCCCCGCGAAAAGCTGAATCGCGATGAACGATTTGCCGACTGCGCCCGTGGCCTCGGGCGTGACGCGGGCCACAAGTCAGGACGTTCGCTGGTACGCACTCTGGACGCGATCGCGCCACGAGCAGGTGGTCCGGGAGCAGCTCGAACAGAAGCGCGTCGAGGCGTTCCTGCCGACCGTCACGCGCTGGAGCCGGTGGAAGGACCGGAAGAAGAAGATCGACTGGCCGCTGTTTCCAGGCTACTGCTTTGCGCGCTTCAATCCGCGTGAGCGACTACCCATTCTGAAGTGCACAGGAGTCGTCAGCATCATCTCCTTTGAAGGCGAGCCCGCCCCTATCCCCGAGCATGAAATCGACGGGATCCGTGCGCTGGTCGAAAGCGAGTTGGCGTACGACCCCTGTCCGATGATCCGTGAAGGGATGATGGTGGAGGTTGTCCACGGTCCGCTGAAGGGCGTCGTCGGCCGGTTGATTCGTAAAGGTTCGCGGGCGCGGCTCGTGCTCTCGGTCGATTTGATCGGTCAGGCCGTCAGCGTGGAAGTGGATGCCGCGGACGTTCGAGCCTACTAAGCCATGCATATAGGCCGCGTCCGGCTCGCGTCGCCATTTGTAGTCGCGCCGATGGCGGGCATGACCGATTCGGCGTTCCGCCGCCTGGTGAAGCGCCACGGCGGCTGCGGGCTCGTAGTCACGGAAATGGTCTCTTCTGAAGGACTGGTCCGCGGCATCGATCGCACGCTCGAGTACGCGGAGTACACGGAAGAGGAGCGGCCGGTTTCGATTCAAATCTTTGGCGGCGATCCCGAAAAGATGGCTGCCGCCGCGCAGGTTGTCGAAGGCCTCGGCGCCGACATTGTCGATGTCAACATGGGTTGTCCGGTGCCGAAAATCGCGAAACACAACGCCGGTTGTAGCCTCATGCGGGAGCCGGAACATGCGGCCACCGTCATCGCAGCGATGGCGAAGGCGGTGAAGATTCCGGTGACGGTGAAGATGCGCGCCGGATGGAACGACAGCTTCCGGAACGCGCCCGATCTTGCGCGTCGCGTACAGGACGCCGGCGCAGCCGCGGTGACGATTCACGGGCGAACCGCCGAGCAGTCCTACAGCGGATCAGCGGACTGGAAGCTGGTGTCCGACGTGGCCCACGACCTGTCGATTCCGGTACTTGGGAGCGGCGACTGCATCGAGCCGAGTCACATCGTCGACCGACTCGGTTGCGGTGTCAGCGGTGTGCTTGTCGGCCGTGGCGTGCTACGCAATCCTTGGATTCTGGCGCAGGCGGCGGATCTGGCGGTGGGACGCACGCCTCGTGAAGTAACGCTCCGCGAGCGTGGCCAGTTTCTTCTGGATTACATCGACTTGCTGCTGGCCGAAGGCGTGAACGAATCCGAGGGATTCCGTCACGTCGCGGAAGCTCAGCCGCGCGAAGCGAGGGGCCGCGAACGTTGGGTGATTAATAAACTGCGTGCGCTGTGTGCCTGGTATTCGAAGGGAATCGACTGCGGCTCTCATCTGCGGGTGCGTGTCAACGCGGCGACGAGCATCCCGGAGCTTCGCGACATCATCGACGAATTCTTTTTTCCGGCCGCGAGCACCGTCACGTATTCTTCCGAACGCGCCGAAGAAGCTCTGTAGTCGAATAGCCTTCCAATAGCGGCATCCGCACGACCCGTCCGCCTCTCGCCTCCACGGTGTCTCGACCGACGATGTTGTCAGGGCCCCAGTCGGCGCCTTTAACCAGCACATCGGGTTGCACACGTCGGATGATCTCCGCGGGCGTGTCATCGTCGAAGATCGCGACCGCGTCAACGCACTCGAGCGCCAGCAGGATCTCGGCACGTTCGCTCTCGGGTGTAATCGGGCGCTCCGGTCCTTTGTTGGCGCGGACGGATCGATCCGAATTGAGACCAACAATTAACGCGTCGCCAAGCGCGCGCGCATCCTGCAGGTATCGCACGTGACCGGGATGCAGGAGATCAAAGACGCCGTTGGTGAACACGACGGTTCCTCCTCCTGCGTGAATCTGCGCCGCAAAGCGCGCGGCGGCTTCGATCGAGTAGCTGAGGTCCGACCCCATCTCACAATCCGGACATGCGGATGCCGCCGGAGAACGTCCAGTGATGCGGTGGGCGGAAAATGCCGACGTCCTTCCGCGGTGATTTCACCCGGAAGGTAAACAGCAACCGGTGATAGTCGTACGGGACGCCATTCTGGCGGTGGACGGCGACATCGAGTTTGTATGTGCCCTCGACGAGATCGAGCGACTCGATCGTCAGGATCACCATTCCTTCGCCGGATAGCTCGTTCGCAGAGGCGCCCTCGATGTGCGTGTTGGTGCCGTAACAGCAGATGCCATCGGCATTGAAGATGCCGACGCCGAACGCAAAGTCGTTGACGCGCTGGTTGGCGCGCACGTGCAGGCGGATATCGACGCGCTCGCCTGACTTGAACAAGTGCGCCGGGTAACCGCTCGCCCCGATCATTTCGACCGCGGTGATCTCGACCTCACGCGAGCCCCATCGCCCTTCGGCGGCCTTGAACATGTCGGTCGGTTCGGTTCGGGGATCGGGGATCGGGGATTCGGGATCCGGTGTGGATTCGGGATTTGGGACTTGGGATATGGGATTTGCGACTCCAGCGAGCTCCTGATTCTCAGCGCGAGCAACATCCATCAGATACGCGTCGACCACTCGCTTCGGATCACCGTCCGCTTTGACAACGCCCGAATCCAGCCAGAGCGCGTGGTCGCAGAATCGCGTCACCAGATCCAGCGAGTGGGTCACGAGCAAGATCGTGCGGCCGCGGCGGCGGAATTCGGCAAACTTGTCGAGACATTTGTGCGTGAACGCCTCATCGCCCACGGCAAGCACTTCGTCAACGAGCAGAACATCGGGATCGACGTTGATCGCCACAGCAAAACCAAGACGCATGTACATGCCGGACGAGTAGGTCTTCACCGGCGCGTCGATGAATTCGTCGAGCTCCGCAAATCGGACAATCTCGTCGAATCGATCGGCGATCTCGCGACGACTGAGGCCCAGCATCAATCCATTGATGTATACGTTCTCGCGACCAGATATCTCCGGATGAAATCCGGCGCCCAGCTCGATCAGCGCCGAGACGCGCCCCTGAACGCGGACGCTCCCTGTCGTCGGTTTGCCGATCCCTGCAATCAGCTTAAGCATCGTGCTCTTGCCGGATCCGTTCCGCCCGACGATGCCAAAGGTCTTGCCCTTGGCCACGTCGAACGAGACGCCTTTGAGAGCCTCGAAGACCGCGTCAGGGCGCAAATCCTTCAGCACGCTCCCTGAAAGCAATGCACTCTTGAGGGTCGCGAACTGTTTGCGCCGGCTGTAGCGGCGATAGACCTTGTGAACGTCGCGAACCTGAATCGCCACATTCGCGGTTTCCTGCCCCGTGCCCCCCGCTCCCTGCCCCCTGTTCACACTTCCTCCGGCAGGGTGTCCCTGAGGCGGTCGAACACGAAGTAACCGAACAGAAAGATCAGCAGCGACGCGACCGCCACAACGAACAGGCGGGTCACTTGCGTGAAGGGACCTGGGCGGAAGAGGACCTCCTGATACGCGATCACCAGATGCGTGAACGGATTCAGATTCAACAGTCGCCGCACGCGTTCGGGTGCCTGTTCCAGCGGATAAATGATCGGCGTGGCGAAGAACCAGAGCGTCAAGAGATTGGCCAGCAGATCACGGACGTCGCGGAAGTGCACCGTCAGCGCGGACACGATGAGTGCGATACCGATCGTCAGCACCAGTTGAACGCCGACAATGATGGGAAACCAGAGGAGGTCGGTGGGCCACAGCGGCACGCGGTAATAGATCAGAAAAGCCGCAAGAATCGGCAGGCCAAGGCAAAAGTGTACAAGGCCCGCGAGCACCACTACGATCGGAAGCACCTCCGCCGGAAACAACACTTTCTTGATCAGATTGCCACCGGCAATCAGCACGTTCGCGGATTCAAGGAGCGACGATGAAAACCAGCTCCAGGGAAGAATGCCGCAGAACAGAAACAACGCAAACGGCTCGAGCTCGCGCGGATGCGCTCCCGGCAGCACGACGTTGAAGACGAACGAGTAGATGAGAAGCAGCAGCAGCGGATTGATGAACGACCAGACGATTCCCAGCCACGAGCCGCGGTATCGCGCTTTCAGTTCACGCGCGACGAGACTCGAGATGAGCGCCCGATAGCGGTATAGCTGTTGGAGATTGGCGAGCAGATCAGCAATAAGGTATCAGTCACCCCGTTCAGACGCGAGTCCGCGCCCGCGACGCGACCTGCAGCCGAAGCAATGACTTCATGAGCGCGATCCTGGCGCGCTCGATGTCGAAGTCGATCTGTGTCAGATGCGGCTGCGCCTGTGTCAGCCGCTGCTCGGCGCGCTGTTTGGCGCGTTCAGCACGCTGTACGTCGATTTCCTGCGCCCGCTCGCCTACCTGCGCGAGCACGGTGACCCGATCGGGCAGCACTTCGACAAAGCCGAACGCGATCGCGAGGTAATGCTTCTCCTGTCCCTGCCGGTACCACAGCTCGCCGATCCTCAGCGTCGAGAGCAACGGCGTGTGCCCCGGCAGCACGCCGAATTCCCCCTGACTGCCGGGAACGACGACTTCGTCCACCTCCTCGCGTAACAGCGCGCGATCCGGCGTCACGATTTCGAGCGTCAGCTTCGTCGGTAATGCCATGTTACGCGGCAGCCTTCATGCCGCGCGCCTTCTCCGCGGCCTCTTCGATCGTGCCGACCATGTAAAACGCCTGCTCCGGCAACTCGTCGTGCTTCCCTTCCACGATCTCCTTGAACCCGCGAACCGTGTCGGCAATCTGCACGTACTTGCCTTCGAAACCGGTGAACTGCTGCGCGACGAAGAACGGCTGCGACAGGAAACGCTGGATCTTGCGCGCGCGAGCGACGGTCAATTTGTCGTCTTCTGACAATTCGTCGATCCCGAGGATCGCGATGATGTCCTGCAGATCCTTGTAGCGCTGCAGGATCTGTTTCACGGATCGCGCTACGGTGTAGTGCTCGTCCCCGAGAATACGCGGGTCGAGAATGCGCGAGGTCGAGGCCAGCGGATCGACGGCTGGATAGATGCCGAGCTCCGCGATCTGCCGCGACAGGTTGGTCGTTGCGTCCAGATGCGCGAAGGTCGTCGCGGGTGCCGGATCGGTGTAGTCGTCAGCCGGGACGTAAATTGCCTGAACCGACGTAATCGATCCCTTTTTCGTCGACGTGATGCGCTCCTGCAGCTCGCCCATTTCGGTCAGCAACGTCGGCTGATACCCGACGGCGGACGGCATGCGGCCGAGCAGCGCCGACACCTCCGACCCTGCCTGTGTGAACCGGAAGATGTTGTCGATGAAGAGCAGCACGTCCTTGCCTTCCGCGTCGCGGAAGTATTCGGCGACGGTCAGCGCCGAAAGGCCGACGCGGAGGCGCGCGCCTGGCGGCTCCGTCATCTGTCCGTAGACCAGCGCCGCGCGCGACTTCGACATGTCCTTCATGTCGATCACGCCGGACTCCTGGAATTCGAGCCACAGGTCGTTGCCTTCGCGCGTGCGTTCACCGACACCGCCGAACACGGAGACACCGCCGTGCTTCAGGGCGATGTTGTGAATCAGCTCCATGATGATCACGGTCTTGCCGACACCGGCGCCGCCGAAGAGGCCAATCTTCCCACCCTGGAGGTACGGCTCGAGCAAGTCGATGACCTTGATGCCCGTCTCGAACATTTTCAGTTCGGTGGACTGTTGTTCGAGTGTCGGTGCGTGGCGATGGATTGGCCAGTGATCCTGCGCCTTGACGGGGCGGTCCGGGAAGTCCACAGGCTCGCCAAGCACGTTGAGGACGCGGCCGAGCGTCTCGGGACCCACGGGCACCGATATCGGTGCACCCGTGTCGATGACCTGCATGCCGCGGGTCATCCCGTCGGTCGGCTTCATCGCGACCGCGCGCACACGGTTTTCACCGAGATGCTGTTCGACCTCGGCGACTACATCGATCTTCTCGGCGCCGCCCCGGGCGTCGGAGACAATGCGCACGGCGTTGTAAATCGCAGGTAGCCCCTCGGGGAATTCAATGTCGATGACGGGTCCGATGACCTGGACCACCTTGCCATTTCGCTGTGCGGTTGCTGTTTGTACCATTCGATTGCCGGGTCCAACAGAGCCCGGCCTCCACTTATGTCGCGGCCGCGCCGGAGACCACCTCGATGATCTCGCGCGTGATCGCAGCCTGCCTGACCTTGTTCATATAGAGCGTGAGGTTCTCGATCATATCGGTCGAGTTCCTCGACGCCGCATCCATCGCGGTCATCTGCGCTGCAAAGAACGCCGCGTTGGATTCGAGCAGCGCGCGATACACCTGAATCTGGACGTGACGTGGCAGCAGATCGCGGAAGATTTCTTCCGGCGCCGGCTCGTAGAGGTAGTCGACGGTCGGACCCGCGCCTGTACCTTCCTGCTGTGCCGCGCCGCCTTCAAGCCGCGGAATCGGGAGCAAACGCTCGACGACGATCCGCTGCGTCATCACTGACTTGAACTCGTTGTAAACGAGATAGACGCTCGACGCGGCGCCGGATGTGAAATCCTCGATGGCCGCGTCCGCAATATCAATCGCGTCGGCAAACGTCATCTTCTGAAAGATGCCGACCGTTTCATAGCGGACGTCAAATCCACGACGACGGAAGAAGTCGCGTCCTTTACGCCCGACCAGGCCGAGGGCAATGTCACGTCCCGGTGCTTCGTTGAGGATGAACTGTCCGGCGGCTTTGATGACGTTGGAATTGAAGCTGCCGCACAGACCGCGATCCGCCGAGATGACCATCAGCAGCGGACGCCCGGAACCCTGCGGCGGAATACGAAGCAGCGGATGCGCATCCTGATCGACCCGCGAGACGAGACCGTTCAGCACCTTGAGCATCCGCTGGGCGAACGGGCGCGCCGCGATCACCCGATCTTGCGCGCGCTTCAGCCGGGACGCGGCGATCATCTTCATCGCCTTGGTGATCTGCTGCGTCGACTTGACCGCGCGGATCCGGCGCCGGAGATCGATCAGTGACGGCATCTGCTACGCGGCCGCGGTCGTGGCAACCGTGCTCGTGAATTGCGTCGTGAATTCCTTCAGCGCAGCTTCGAGCGCGCCCCTCACCTCGTCATCGAGGATCTTCTTTTCGGCGATGCCGGTCAGCACGCCCGGCGCGCGCGCCTCGAGGAAGCGATAGAGCTCCTCCTCGTAGCGGCGCACTTCCTCAACCGGTATCGCGTCCAGGTAACCCTTCGTCGCGGCAAAGATGATCGCGACCTGTTTTTCGACCTGCAGCGGCTGATATTGCGGCTGCTTGAGGATTTCCACGAGGCGGCGGCCGCGATTGAGCTGCGCCTGGGTGGCCTTGTCGAGGTCGCTGCCAAACTGGGCGAACGCCGCGAGCTCGCGATACTGCGCCAGGTCCAGACGCAACGAACCGGCGACCTGCCGCATCGCGCGAATCTGCGCCGAGCCGCCGACGCGTGACACCGAGTTGCCGACGTTGATCGCGGGACGGACGCCCTGGTGGAACAAGTCGCTTTCCAGGAAGATCTGGCCGTCGGTAATAGAAATGACGTTTGTCGGGATGTAGGCCGAAAGATCGCCGGCCTGCGTCTCGATGATTGGCAGCGCCGTCAGTGACCCGCCGCCGAGCGTGTTGTTCAATTTAGCCGCGCGCTCGAGCAACCGCGAGTGCAGGTAAAACACGTCGCCCGGATATGCCTCCCGTCCCGGTGGACGACGCAGCAGCAGCGAAATCTCGCGGTACGCCTGTGCGTGCTTGGAAAGATCGTCGTAGACGCAGAGCGCGTGGCGATTGCTGTCGCGGAAGTACTCGCCAATCGCGCACGCCGAATACGGGCTGATGTACAGCATCGGAGCGGGATCCGAGGCCGCGGCCGCGACGACGATCGTGTAGTTCATCGCGTCGTACTCTTCGAAGGTGCGAACGACCTGCGCGACCGTGGATTGCTTCTGACCAATGGCGTTGTAGATGCAGATCACGCCCTTGCCGCGCTGGTTGATGATGGTGTCGACGGCAACGGCGGTTTTTCCGGTCTGCCGGTCGCCAATGATCAGCTCGCGCTGTCCCCGACCGATCGGCACCATGCCGTCGATGGCCTTCAGACCGGTCTGCAGCGGTTCCTTGACCGGCTGACGATCGACGACGCCCGGAGCCAGACGTTCAATCGGCAGAAACTGCTTCGTTGTGATCGGACCTTTGCCGTCGATCGGCTGACCAAGGGCATTCACGACGCGGCCAAGCATCTCGTCGCCGACCGGAACGGAGATGATGCGGCCCGTACGCTTCACCTGGTCGCCTTCTTTGATTTCCGTGTACTCGCCGAGGAGAACGGCCCCAACGCTTTCCTCTTCGAGATTGAGCGCGATGCCAAACACGCCGTGCGGAAACTCGAGCATCTCGCCGGCCATCGCGCGTTCGATCCCGTGCACACGCGAAATGCCGTCGCCTATCGAGATCACGGTTCCTACTTCGGCCACATCAACGGTCGCCGTGTAGCTGCCGATTTGGTCGCGAATGAGTTTGGAAATTTCGTCGGCTCTGATGTCCATGTCTGTCCTTGTGCCGGGTCCAACGGACCAGGCCTACACCGTTAATTTCTCTTTCAGCCTCGCCAACTGGGTCGCGATGCTGCCGTCGTACACGGTGCTGCCGATCCGCGTGACGACGCCGCCAATGATCGCGGGATCGACGCTCGTCGTCATGTTCACGTTGCGCCCGGTCAATGCCGCAAGCTTCTGCTCGATTTGCAGCATGCGTTCGGGCGACAGCGGAGCAGCAGTCGTGACTTCCGCGCGCACCACCTGCTGATGCTCCATCAGCCGTTCACGATAGACGGCGAGCAAGTCGGGCACGATTCCGAGACGGTCGCGATCGGCCAGCAGCAGGAGCAGCTTCCGGACGGGCGACGCCGCATTCAGTCGCGTGCCGAGCGCTTCTGCGATCCGATGCTTCGCGCTCACAGGAACGGCCGGATTGGTAAGCGCACCATGAAGCTCGGCGTTCCCCGACATCAGTCCGGCAAATGCGGCGAGGTCGCGCTCGATCTGGACCGGATCAGATTCTTTCAGCGCAACGTCGAACAGGGCTCTCGCGTAGCGCGCGGCTGAAGCTCGAGATGGCATCGTGTCAGGTGGTGATGGTCGTTCTCTTTACGGACGGACGTGCAAGGCCAGCTTGTACCTGAACGGCACAAACTCGCTATTTATATCAGGGAATGGGGGCGAGTGGAAAGGAGCGCTATCGCACGTTCGTGATTTGTTCGTAAATTCGATTCAGTTCAGCTTCGGACCCGAACGAAATTTCAATGGTGCCACCCTGCGCGCGGCGCAGGATCCGGACCTTTGTTCCGAGCGCGAATCGCAGGCGATCCTCCGCGGCGCGCGTGTGGACATCATTGGTGGGAGCTGCCGGTTTTTCAACCTTGGGCGCCACTGCCGACGCGATCCGTTTTGCGAGCGCTTCCGTTTCACGCACCGACAACCCACGAGAAATCACCTCCCGCGACGCCTCGCGCTGCTGTGCGGGATCGTTGAGCGCGAGCAGCGCGCGGGCGTGACCCATCGTCAGCCGTCCGGCCGCGAGCTCAGCGCGCACTTCATCGACCAGCTTCAGCAACCGCACGTAGTTTGCGACCGAGCTGCGATCTTTTCCGACGGCCGCCGCAATCTGATCGTGGGTCAAACCGAAGTCGTCGCCAAGCCGCTGATACGCAGCCGCTTCGTCGATCGCATTGAGATTCTCGCGCTGAATATTTTCGATGAGGGCGAGCTGCAGCAGTTGGCGCTCGTCGTCAATCGGGACCTCGCGGACAACCACCGGCACCTTCAGCAAACCCGCACGCTGGGCCGCGCGCCACCGCCGCTCACCGGCAATGATGCGATACAGGTCGCCAATCTTCTGCACCAGGATCGGCTGAATGACGCCGTTTTCCTTGATGGATTGCGCCAGTTCCTCGAGCTTCACGTCGTCCATCTGCACGCGGGGCTGTTTCTCGTTTGGGGCGAGCAGATCGATGTCCACTTCGACCGGGCCCTGTCGGGTCGGTTCCGGCGCATCGGGAATCAGCGCGCTCAATCCTTTGCCGAGAGCGGGACGTTTCTCGATCATGTTCACTCCCAATCGATCACGCGGCACGGTCCGCGTGGCGTGAAAGCATCTCTCTGGCGAGCGCGATGTAGGCTGCGGCGCCGCGCGATTTGGTGTCGTACAAGACGCCTGGCATCCCGTGACTCGGCGCCTCGCCGAGTCGAACGTTGCGCGGGATGATCGTGTTGAACACTTTTTCCTTGAAGAAGTCGCGGACGTCGCGCGCAACGAGCTGACCAAGGTTCGTGCGGTCGTCGTACATCGTCAGCAGGACGCCTTCGATATCAAGCGACGGATTCAGCAAGCCTCGAACGCGGCGCATCGTGCCGACGAGATCCGCAAGTCCCTCGAGCGCGAAATATTCACAATGAAGGGGGATTAGCACGGCGTCCGCGGCCACCAGCGCATTCAATGTGAGCAGGCCGAGCGACGGCGGGCAGTCGATGAAGATGAACTCGAAGCGAGACCGTAGCGGCTCGAGGACGCGCTGCAGCCGTCGCTCGCGCGCGAGCATCGGCACCATCTCGATCTCGGCGCCCGTGAGATTGCGATCGGCGGGAATCAGCGCAAGGTGTTCCACGCGCGTCGCGAGGACAAACGATTCGGGCGGTCCCTCGGTCGTCAGAGCTTCGTACGCCGTGCCACCGGGTGCACGTTGGCCTTTGAACCCGAGGCCGCTGGTCAGATTCGCCTGCGGATCGACGTCGACGACGAGCACGTCGCGGCCCTCGAGCGCCAGCGAGGTCGCCACGTTGATGGCGGTCGTAGTCTTACCGACTCCGCCCTTCTGGTTCGCGACCGCGACTACCCTGGCGTGAATTGGATGAGCTCCGTCTTTCTGACTCACTTCTGGTATATGCCCAACCAACATCTTGTGGTTGGTGAGACTGTAGTACGCAGCTAATCGCGTGTCAACCCTTTTGTTTCACGTGGAACAATTCGCTGCTGACCGATGGGCCGCTTTTCCAGGACGACCAACCGGCTTCGCAAGGACTCGAGTAGGGGGTAAGTGGCGGACCAGGCGAGCGGCGGCGGGACGGTTTCCGACGGGTCGGCCGTGGTAGTACCGCGAAACAGGAACAGCAGCCCGCGCGTCTTCAGGAACGCCTGGAGGTTGGAAAGCACTCGCGGTTCGATGCGAACTGCGCGGATCGTCACCAGGTCGTGCGCTTCGTGGAGTTCGGGTCGCGTCAGCAGTTCCTCGAAACGCGACGCGGCGACATCCGCTCCTTCGAGCTCCACGGTGCGAATCGCTTCGCGGAGAAACACCGCTTTCCGGGTTTTCGATTCAACCATCAGCAGCCGGACCGACGGCAAGGCAAGCGCAATCGGTATTGCGGGGGACCCTCCGCCGCTGCCGACGTCAAGCATCCGCGCGAAGCCGGTGGGGATATGCCTTGCCGCAACGAGTGGCTCAATCAGAAGGCGATCGATCGTCTCCGGTGTCGCTTCCGCGAGATTCAGGCCGGTCAGATTGATCTTGCGATTCCAGATTTCGAGAAGGCGGAAATAGGCTTCGAGCCGCGGGGCGAGTTTCGGCGCGAGGTTCACGCCGGCGCGTTTCGCGCGCCGCCCCAGTCGGTCCTGGAACTCGCGACTCGTCACGAACCGACGGACATCCGTCCCAGGAATACGCCGAGCACGGCAACTGCGGCCGGCGTCACACCAGGAATCCTCGACGCTTGACCAAGTGTCTCCGGCCGTACCTGCGAGAGGCGCTGGACGACTTCTCGCGACAAGCCAGGCACGCGGCCGAACGGAAAGTCGCACGGAATGCGGCGTCGTTCTTCCCGCCGCGCGCGCTCCGCGCGGGCCTGCTCCTGTTTCAGGTAGCCGTCGTATTTCACCGTCGTCTCGACGCTGGCGAGATCGATCGCGCGAGTCTCGTCCGCAACTGACAGCGCAACCTGCTTTTCCTCGAAAAGCCGCTCAAGGCGAACCGCTGGTTGTTTCAGCAGTCGTGCGGCGCTGACGCGAGCGCCGCCTTCGTCGCGAACGTCCGTTCGGTGCAGGACGTCAAGATTCGTCTCGTACCGGCGGCGCCGCGCTTCGAATCGTTCCCACCGTTCGTCGGTAATCAGACCGGCGGAACGCCCGATCGGAGTCAGGCGCAAGTCAGCATTGTCGACGCGCAGCAGCAATCGATGCTCGGCGCGCGACGTGAACATCCGGTACGGCTCGAGGCAACCGCGGGTGACAAGGTCGTCAACGAGGATGCCGATGTAGGCCTCGTCCCTACGGAGAACGACGGGTGGTTCGCGACGGATAGCTTTCGACGCGTTCAGACCCGCAACGATTCCTTGTGCAGCAGCTTCTTCATAGCCGGAGGTCCCATTGATCTGTCCGGCGAAGAACAGACCACGTACGCGATGTGTCTCAAGCGTTGATTTCAGCTCCGTGGGCTGCACGAAGTCGTACTCGATCGCGTAAGCAGGACGCAGCATCACGGCGTCGCCCAGTCCTGGCAGCGCGTGAACGAGATCGAGTTGAACGTCTCGAGGTAATGACATCGAGAAACCGTTTACGTAGACCTCATCAACGTCGAGTCCTTCCGGCTCCAGGTAGATCTGATGTCGCTCCCGATCCGGAAAGCGCATGATCTTGTCCTCGAGCGACGGACAATAGCGCGGCCCGATCCCCTGAATCTGCCCGTTGAACAGCGGACTTTGGTCGATGTTGCTCCGTACTACTTCGCGGATGCGCTCATTGGTGTGAATCAGCCAGCAGCGAACCTGATTCTGAAGCGGCTCCGTCGTGTCGAACGAGAAGGGAACGGGCACAGCGTCGCCTGGCTCCTCGACGAATACCCCCTCGCGAACCTGTGTCTCGAAGTCAATGCTTTTGCGATCGAGGCGAGGCGGCGTACCTGTCTTCAGCCGTCCCATGTCGAAGCCGAACGAGCGAATCGACTCCGCGAGATCTCGCGACGGCGGCTCACCATGTCGGCCGGCCGCCCGTTGTTCGCAACCGATATGAACAAGGCCGTTTAGGAATGTGCCGGTGGTAACGACGAGTGCATCGCAGTCAAACGCATCGCCATCCTCCATTGCGAGACCCACAACACGTCCGTGCGCCGTCAGGATTCGTCCGGCCTTGCCAAGCAGCCATGTGATCTTCGGTTCGGCTGACAGTGCGGCGCCGACCCACGCCGCATAGCGTTTCTTGTCCGCCTGCGCCCGAGGCGACCACACGGCCGGTCCCCGGCTGCGGTTGAGCAGTTTGAACTGGATGCCTGTCGCGTCGATCGCACGACCCATCAATCCACCCAGCGCGTCGATCTCCCGAACGAGATGCCCCTTAGCAGTGCCGCCAACGGCGGGATTGCAAGGCATGTGCGCGACGGTGTCCTTCGAGAGCGTGCACAGCCCCACGCTGCAGCCGAGCCGCGCAGCCGCATAGGCCGCTTCGACCCCCGCGTGCCCGGCGCCAATGACGATGACGTCGAATCGCATCCTATTTGCCTATGCAGAACCGCTCGAAAATGTGGCGCAACACATCGTCGCTCGTGCGCCGGCCGACGATCTCGTCGAGGCACGCGCGGGACGCCTGCAGATCGGTCAGCAGAAACTCCTCAGGAACGTTCGCCGCTGCGGCCGCATCACGTGCCGCGACGAGGGAGCCGCGACACTGCTCGACCAGTGTGATGTGTCGGGTGTTTGAAATCGGCACGGTGTCCCGCAGCCGCTCTTCTCCAACGAGTGCGGCAGAGATCGCGTGACGTAGTCTGTCGAAACCATGACCCGTGAGCGCACTCACCGGAACACTTGCCGGAACGACGTCGCTTTGGTCCGCGACTGGTAGACGATTTCGCAAATCGGTCTTATTCAACACAACAATCCGATTGATTGTCGTGTTCTCCGCAAGTAGCTGCTCGTCCGCGTGAGTCAGCGGCTCACTGCTGTCGAGTACCAGCAGCACAAGATCGGCAACGCGGCGCGCCTGATTGCCGCGCGAAACGCCCTCGGATTCGACCACGTCGAGCGTTTCACGCCAGCCAGCGGTATCGACGAGCGTAACCTCGATGCCGCCGATGTCCACGTTCTCGGTGACGAGATCGCGGGTCGTGCCTGGAATCGACGTCACGATTGCGCGCTCTGTTCCTGCTAAAGTGTTGAATACACTAGATTTACCTACGTTGGGCCGTCCGGCAATGACGACCGTCGCCCCCTCGCGAATCATGCGACCGGACCGGGCGCCTCGGAGCAGATTGTCGAGCGCCGCAATCACCTCATCGATCTCCGACGCAGCCCGTGCGGGCTCGACAAAGTGAAACCCTTCGTCGGGGAAATCGAGAGAGGCCTCGAGCCTTGCAATCAGATCGAACAACCGCGCGTCGATGGCTGCGATGCGTTCGGTGAGCGTCCCCTCGAGTTGATCGAACGCGATTCGCGCCTGCAAGGGCGTCGCGGCGTCAATCAGATCCGCGACGGCTTCTGACTGGATCAAGTCGCGTTTGCCGTTCAGAAACGACCGAAGCGTGAATTCACCGGGTTCCGCAAGCCTGGCGCCGGTCGCGATCGCGCGTTTCACCAGCGCCTGCAGCAGCACCGGACTTCCGTGGCCGGTGATCTCGACGACATGCTCTCCGGTATACGAATGTGGCGCTGGAAAAAATGTGGCAACGATTTCGTCAACCGCGTCACCGACATCATCGGAGATGATGCGTGTGAGCGTCGCGTGGCGAGGCTGCAGCGCCGCACCGCATGCGAGCAGCGCGCCCGCAAAGTCGAGAGCTCGCGGACCGCTGAGCCTGATTACCCCGAGTGCGCCTCGTCCTGCCGGTGTCGCAATGGCGACGATGGTGTCATCGGTCGCAAACATGGTTGGTGGTTGGCAACCACGAACTATCTTTTCGTAGAAATGATGACGGTCTTCAGGAACGCGTCGCCGATGCTTTCCGATGTCACCGTCGGATCTTCCGCAATAGCCAGGTGCACGATGCGGCGCTCGTATGGATTGAGCGGACCCATTTCCTGCGCCATGCCACTCGCGCGCGCCTTCTCCGCGACGAAGCGCGCCATCTGTCTCAGCTCCGCGTCCTTGTCTTTCCGGAAACCGTTGCAGTCAATCACAATGCTCTTGTCGTCGCCGAGCTGTTTGCGAAACGCGGTGGCGACGATGTGCTGCAGCGCCTGCAGTCCTTCACCGCCACGCCGCACGAGAACTCCCCCGTCCTCTCCTTCGAGGTTGATGCGAGTGCCTTCTGGCGTTTCCTCGACGGCGACTGTCAACGCCACACCCATTGCATTGACGACATCCTGAACGAACTTCGCGATTTGTGGAGTCAACGCAGCCATCGTCAAGAATGCTTCTCCGCGCCCGCCGTGCGCCCGGTTCCAGCGTTTTTCAGCCGCCGCTCCGCCGCCGGCCGGGCGGTGTGTACGACCGGAGGTCCGATCAGCCAGTTCGTGAAGTATTGCTGCGCGATTGCCCAGACGTTGCTGACAAACCAGTACAACGCCGTTCCGGCCGCTGTCGTCAGAAAGATAAAGCCGAACACGATCGGCATGAGCATCATCATCTGGCGCTGGGTGGGATCACCCGTGGCTGGCGTCATCTTCTGCTGCCAGAACATTGTCAGTGAAACAAGAATCGGAATAACGAAAAACGGATCCGGCTGCGAGAGGTCCTTGATCCACCAGCCGAAGGAGGCACCCCGCAACTCGATGGCCTGCGTGAGCAGCGCGTAAAACGCGAACAGGACTGGCATCATGAGGAGCATCGGAACGCAGCCGCTCGCCGGATTGACCCCTTTCTCGCGATACAGGTTCATCACCTCGGTATTCATTTTCTGACGTGCGGGATCGGTAGTCTTCAGGCCCGCGTAGCGATCCTGGATCCCTTTGAGCTGCGGTTGCAGCTCCTGCATCTTTCGCATCGACACGACGCTCTTGTGGCGCAGCGGAAACATCGCGAGGTTGATCAGCACTGTCAAGAGCACAATTGACCATCCCCAATTGCCAACGATGCCGTGCAGCCACTTAAGCGCGCCGAGCAACGAAATCGCAAGCCAGCTGAAATACCCGAAGTTCACCGCGCGCCTCAGAACCGCCTCGTTGCCGAAGACGGCGGCGTCGATGCTACGCAGCAGGTCGAATTCCTTCGGTCCGACGAAGTAGCGTACGTTCATCAGCGGCTGCGGAAAGCGGACCGCCTGAGAAATGAACTGTCGCCGTTGATCGGCGGGGCCGGGCACGACCAGCGCGCGCGACTCCAGCCGGGTCTGCCCAGGATTGACCACCGCAATCATGAAGTAGTGGTCGTCCACGCCCGCAAACCGGAATTGACCCTCCTGAATCGGCTGCTCGCTGATCTTGTTTATTGCGATACGTTCGACACTCCCCCCGCGATGAAGGATTACTTCCGGCGGCGGCAGTGATCCACTGCGATTGAAAAAACCGGGGTTCGCAGGCGACGGCGTCACGTCTCCAGGACCAGGTCCCCACGCCACGCTCGGGTTGATGGTCTCGTTCCCTTTCCTCGCATCTACTGAAAGGGCAACAACGTAGTTAGCGGGATCGAATCGGAATTCCTTTCGGACGTGGACGCCCGCGGCGTCCTCGAACTCGAACGTCACCGACGCTGGCGATCGCGTCGCGTCGATCCTGCCTCCGCCATCGTTGACGCGGTACAGCACATCGTTGAGACGCGCCGTGAGGTTTGGATCGTCAGGTACGCGCAGCGAGAACGGCGACACCTCGGACGCGGGGAGGCCGCTCGGTACCAGATCCACCGGCTCGCCGCGAGTATCCCGATAGTCTTTCAACCGCCAGTGGAGGAGCCGTCCGCCGCGGTTGGTAAACACCGCAGTGACTTTGGCTGTTTCGACGGTGATCTCGCGCTCCGCCGTGTCGGACACAACAGCCTGCGGTTCGCGCGATCCGCTCGAAAGCGCCGCACCAGACGGTGGCGGCGATGATGGTGTCGACGGGGCAGCGCCGGCGCTCGACGGCGCTGCGGACGGAGTCGGTGCGGAACTGGCTGCTGGTTTTGGCGCCGGCGGAGGCGACGGCGCGACGTACGTCTGGTAGAAGTACAGCACCAGGAACGAAAGGACGATGGCGATAAAAACGCGACGTTCCATTAACTAATCAGGGTCGTGGAACCGGATCCACGCCGTGGCTCCCCAGCGGGTGGCACCGCGCGAGCCGGCGCATCCCCATCCAACCACCCCTGATCGCTCCGTGCACCTCGACCGCCTCGCGCATGTAATCGGCGCACGATGGATAAAAGCGGCAGGACCCGGCGAAAAGGGGCGACAAAAGAACCTTATACAGTCGAAGCAACCCGAGGACGATCGCGGCGGCGGGCGAGGAGGGCGACGTATTCGGCTTCGAGAGCTGCGAACGGTGCATCGAGCATTTCCCGGCGCGGCACGATGACGACATCGAGACCGCCAATGTCTTTCCGCCGCCTGAACAACTCCCGGGCGCGCCGTTTCGCCCGGTTGCGATCGACGGCCGACCCAAGCTTCCGTGTTGCTGCGACGCCCAGGCGCGGCGTGGCAGCACCATTAGCCATGACGAAGAGCGTCATGTGTCGGCCGTGAATCTTTGCCCCGCCGGCGTAGATTCGTTCGAACTCGGCGCGGCGCCGAATGCGATGTGGCGCCGGCAGGCCACGTCCTTCCACCGCGGCTGAAGCTGCCAGTCTACCGTTCGTCGGCGACAGTCAGGCGCTTCCGTCCCCTGGCACGGCGCCGTTTCAGGACGATCCGGCCATTTTTCGTCGACATGCGTACCCGGAAGCCGTGCGTTTTCTTGCGGCGGCGGGTATTGGGCTGGTAGGTGCGCTTCCCCTTCATGGTGTCCTTTGAGCCTGCGTCGCTGAAGCCTCCTAGTGAAGGCTGGGCCCAGCCGAGTTTGGCGAACTGTCAATACTAGTCGTCGCTGAAACGGGGTGTCAACGCGGGATCCCTCGTCGCGTCCTTGTGCTACAGTCCCGGCTTCCGATTCGCCGCAGCAGGAGTCGGTTTCGCTTAGCACCTTCGGTTTGTTCCCCAAGATTTCCACAACTGTGGAAAACACTGTGGAAAACATTGATGGACGGCTGAGGTGAGGGCAGAATGCGTCAATTTCTAAGGATTTGCCGGCAGGCGAAGGTGGGTACTGCCGGGTTTTACGGCGTTTGCGTGACGGTGAATCGCGAAAAACCTGCCGCGGCGGCACGTTGGTGAGGGCGAAAGTCCAGCGTTCACGATTTTTCTGGTGATCTTGCATGGAAACGAGCATCTGGGACCAGATCCTCGCCCGCGTCGAAACAAAAGTTAACCGCCACAGCTTCTCGACCTGGTTCAAGCCGACGGCCTTCGTCGCAGACGGCGGTCGATCAATCACCGTTCGTGTCCCGAATCCCTTGTTCAAAGACTGGCTCACCAAGCACTACTCGGTCGTGCTGTCCGAGGCGCTTGTGGAGGTCCGACGTCCCGAGACGTCGCTGGTGTTTGTCGCTGAGCCCGGCGCAGCGCTCCCCGCGGCTGCCGAGGAGCCGGGTGCTCCTCCGGATGATGCCGCCGAAATCAGTGGTGACGGGCGTACACCGGCAGGGCTGAACCCGCGGTACACCTTTGACACGTTCATCGTCGGACCGTCGAATCAGTTCGCGCACGCGGCGTGCCGCGCAGTCGCGGAGGCACCATCTCGCTCGTACAACCCGCTCTTCATTTACGGCGGCGTCGGTCTTGGCAAGACGCACCTGATGCACGGCGTCGGACAATTCGTGCTGGAGCACGACCGCTCGCTCAAACTGACCTACATCTCGTCCGAGCGTTTCATGAACGAGATGATCAATGCCGTCCGTTATGACCGCATTCTCGACTTTCGTGAGCGATACCGAACCGTGGATATTCTCCTCGTCGACGACATTCAGTTCGTATCCGGCAAGGAAGGGACGCAGACGGAGTTCTTTCATACGTTCAATGCGCTGTACGACGCGCAGAAGCAGATCGTGCTCAGCAGCGACCGGCCGCCGCACGAAATCCCTGCGCTCGAAGAGCGCCTGCGATCGCGCTTCGAATGGGGCTTGATTGCGGACATCCAGCCGCCCGATCTGGAAACGAAAGTGGCTATCTTGAAACGCAAAGCCGAGGCTGAAGCCGTTCCGCTCCCCGACAATGTGGCCATTTACATCGCCGGACGGATCAAGTCGAACATTCGCGAACTCGAGGGCTCGCTCATTCGACTCATTGCGTACGCGTCATTGACAGGACGCGAGATTTCGCTCGAGTTGACGCAGGAGGTTCTGAAAAACGTCATCGATTCGGATGAGAAGGCAGTAACGATCGAGACGATTCAGAAATTCGTTTCTGACTATTACCAATTGAAATTGTTCGAGCTGAAGTCGAAGAACAATTCGAAGTCGATCGCGCTTCCGCGACAGATCGCGATGTACCTCTGCAAGACGCTGACGCACGCGTCGCTTCCGGAGATCGGACGAAGCTTTGGGGGAAAGCACCATTCAACGGTCATTCACTCGATCAAGAAGGTGGAGGAGATGCGAAAAACGGATGGAGATTTCAACAGCCTGATGACGAATTTCCTTGAGTCTTTCCGGTGATTTCAACAGCGGCTCACAGCTGAGCTCGAGGACTGATTGTGCACGGTTCGGGAGGTCGAAATACCCACAAAAAACCAACGCCTTCACGCGTTTGGATTCACAGATTTTTCCACACGCTAAATTATTGAATTAAAAGGATTAATCTTTAACAATCCTTCTTTGCACAGCCCCTTATTTTCAGTATAATTCTTTATCTCTTCTGCTCCTCTATTTCAGAGCGAAAGAACCTGACTGAAGGCTCCTTCACAGCGGATCAACCGCGCTGCTTCGAGGTCACAGCACCATATGGAACTCGTCGTTGGGAAGAACCAGCTTCTGCGAGAACTGCAACTTTTCCAGGGCATCGTCGAGCGCAAGAACACGATCCCGATTCTCGCCAACGTGCTGATCGAAGCGAAAGGGAACGAGGTCCGCATGCTTGCCACTGACCTGGAAGTGGCGCTGCGCAGTCGTTGTGACGCGGCGGTTTCCAAAGGTGGATCACTGACGCTTCCTGCCAAGAAGCTGTACGAGATCGTCAAGGCGCTTCCCGAAACCGACGTTCGCATTCAGGAAGACAAGAACGGCGTGAAGGTCGCCGCCGATAAATTCGATTCGCGCATGCAGACGCTGCCGCGTGAGGATTTTCCATCGCTGCCGGAGACCACCGGTGCGGCCAGCGCAACGTTGCCGCGCGAGGCGTTGCGCGAGATGGTGGCGAAGACACAATTCGCCATCACGGGCGAGGATACGCGGTACTTCCTGAACGGGGCGTTGTTCGTGTTGCGTTCCGATTCGATGAGCCTTGTCGCCACCGATGGTCATCGTCTTGCACTGGTCACCGTAAAGCGTGAAGGGGCGGATGAAGCGGTAAAGGCCGGCGAGGAAGTCAAAGTGATTCTTCCAAAGAAGACGCTTCTCGAACTCGGCAAGCTTCTGTCAGAAGCGGACGCTGATATCCGATACGAGCGCGGGGAGAATCATCTCTTCTTCGCGGTCGGCGATCGCGTGCTGATCTCGCGAATGATCGATGGTCAGTTTCCGGCGTACGAACGGGTCATCCCCAAAGGCAACGACAAGGACATCGAATTCGAGCGCGAGCGTCTGACTAACGCGGTCAAGCGTGTGGCGTTGCTGTCAAACGAGCGCTCCCGTGCCGTCAAGTTCGAAATCGACAAAGGCAAGGTCGACGTGACATCGAGCAGTTCGGAATTCGGCGAGGCGCGTGAACAGCTCACCGTGGAATATCAGGGAGCACCGCTCGCGATCTCCTTCAACGCGCAGTACGTGCTCGATTTCCTCAACGTCGCCGACACCGACGTGGTCTCGCTCTCCCTGAAGGACGAAGTCAGCCAGGCAGTCATGAAGCCCGTCGGCGCGCAGGGGTACGACTACACCTACGTGATCATGCCGATGCGAATCTGACGGAGAACTTTAAGGATACGCGTGGAACATTCCGACCAGCACCAGATCAATCAGTCCGACGAGCTCCACACTCCCGACACTCCGGCATCGCCGGGCCCGAATGGGAACGGATCCGTCGACGACTACGGCGCCGACAAGATCAAGGTTCTCGAAGGTCTCGAGGCCGTTCGGAAACGGCCCGCTATGTACATCGGGTCAACGGGCGAACCCGGCTTGCACCATCTCGTCTACGAGGTTGTCGACAACTCCATCGACGAGGCGCTGGCGGGTTTCTGCGACCAGATCAACGTCACGATTCACATCGACAACTCGATTACCGTCGTCGACAACGGCCGCGGTATTCCAGTGGACGCGATGCCGGATGGACGATCGGCCGCCGAGGTCGTGCTCACGGTGCTGCATGCGGGCGGCAAGTTTGAGAACGCCGCCTACAAGGTGTCCGGCGGGTTGCACGGTGTCGGCGTTTCCGTGGTGAACGCGCTGTCCGAGCGGCTCGATCTCGAGATCTGGCGCAATGGCCAGGTCTATCTCCAGAGCTACGAGCGCGGGACTCCGATCAAACCGCTCGAGGTGACCGGCACCACGCAGCGCCGCGGGACGAAGGTCACCTTCAAGGCCGACCCTCAGGTTTTCGAAACAACGGAGTACAGCTTCGACACGCTGGCGCAACGGCTGCGCGAGCTCGCGTTCCTCAACGGCGGAATTCTCATCACCATCGATGACGAGCGCGACGGCAAGACCCACAAGTTCCAGTACGACGGCGGCATCGTGTCGTTCGTCGAGCATCTGAACAAGAACAAGACCATCGTCAACGACAAGCCGATTTTCATGAAGGGCAGCAAGGACGGCATCGATGCCGAGATTGCCCTGCAGTGGAACGACGGTTATTCGGAGCTGGTGTTCACGTTCGCCAACAACATCAACACGCATGAAGGCGGCACGCATCTCTCCGGGTTCCGCTCGGCGCTGACGCGAACGATCAATGCCTACGCGACGAAGAGCACCCTCGCCAAGGATCTGAAAGACGCGAGCATCAGCGGTGACGACATTCGCGAAGGTCTGACGGCGGTGGTGAGCGTCAAGATTCCGCAGCCGCAGTTCGAAGGCCAGACGAAGACGAAGCTTGGAAACACCGAAGTCAAGGGGATCATCGAGACGATCGTCAACGACAAGCTTGGTCAGTACCTCGAAGAGAACCCGGCAGTGGCGAAGAGGGTCATCGGCAAGGCGGTGGATGCCGCGCGCGCGCGAGAGGCCGCGCGCAAGGCGCGCGATCTCGTCCGCCGAAAGGGCGCGCTCGAAGGCAGTGGTCTGCCGGGCAAGCTCGCCGATTGCCAGGAGCGCGATCCGGCGCAGAGCGAGCTGTACATCGTCGAGGGCGAGTCGGCAGGCGGTTCAGCCAAACAGGGGCGCGACCGGCGCTTCCAGGCGATCCTGCCGATCAAGGGGAAGATCCTGAACGTCGAGCGGGCCCGCTTCGACAAGATGATCGGCAGCGACGAGATCAGGACGATGATCACGGCGCTCGGCACCGGCATCGGAGCCGAGGACTTCGACATCGAGAAGCTCCGGTACCACCGCATCATCATCATGACCGACGCGGACGTGGACGGGTCACATATCCGCACCTTGCTGTTGACGTTCTTCTATCGCCAGATGCCGCAGCTCGTCGACCGCGGCCACATCTTCATCGCGCAGCCGCCGCTGTTCCGCGCCAAGCGCGGCCGGACGGAGACTTACATCAAGGACGAACGCGAGCTGGAGACGTTCCTGATTCGCCGCGCGGTCGAATCACGCGTCGTGAGCCTCTCCGACGGCAGCGAGATCTTCGGCGACGCGTTGCAGCGATACCTGCAGGGCATGATGGCGTATCGCAAGCTGCTGCAGCAGGTGACGAGGCGCGGCAATCCCTCGGAGATCGTCGCGACGCTCCTGCAACTCGACGCCCGCGACAAGTCCTTCTTCGAGCAACGCGAGAAGCTCGACGTGATCGCCGCGCGGATGACGACGCCTGTGCGCACCGTTACCGTCAGCCGCGACGTCGAGCACAATGCGTTCGAGTTGAGCATCGAGGATCGGGCGCAGGGGTACCCGCGCCGGTACACGATTGGCGTCGATTTCGTGGCCTCGGGCGAGTACCGCACGCTGCTGGCGGCGTATCGCGAGATCCAGGAGATCACGTTCCCTGTGGTCATGAAAGCGACCGACGGGGCCGTCGGCGAGGCCCCCGAGGACCGGGCCGCTGCGGGCGCGGATGAGACGACGATTGGCGGCGCGCCCGTGGACGAGGCGACTAGGCTCGCGGCCGAACCGAAAGAGCCGCTGACAGCGCCGACACGCGGCCGCAAGGAAGCGGACGTCACGCTCGCCAACGTCGACGATTTCGTCGAGTATTTCATCGCCGCCGGCAAGAAAGGCATCGCCGTCAACCGTTATAAGGGCCTCGGCGAGATGAACCCCGAGACGCTCTGGACGACGACGATGGATCCCGACATTCGAACGCTCCTGCAGGTGCGTGCCGAAGACCATGCAGAAGCCGATCAGATGTTCACCACGCTGATGGGCGATCAGGTCGAACCACGGCGCAAATTCATCGAGGATAACGCTCTCGACGTCCGCAATCTGGATGTGTAACCACTCAGGCGGGTCCGCACCGCGGCACGACGCATCGCGACGCGGCACCCGCTCCACTGCTGAATGAATCCACCGAACATTCCGCCGAATAGAGTCCCGGTCAACATCGAAGACGAAATGAAGCGTTCGTACATGGATTACGCCATGAGCGTAATCATTGGACGAGCGCTGCCTGACATCCGAGACGGCCTCAAGCCTGCGCATCGTCGCGTGCTCTACGGCATGAAGACGATGGGCCTGAGCGCGACCCGCGGCTATCGCAAGTGCGCAAAGATCGTCGGCGAGGTGATGGGCAACTTTCATCCCCACGGCGATGCGTCGATCTACGACACGCTCGTCCGGCTCGCGCAGGACTTCAACATGCGCTCGCCGCTCGTTGACGGCCAGGGGAACTTCGGATCGATCGACGGCGACCCGCCGGCGGCGATGCGATACACCGAGGCGCGGCTCGAATCTCTCGGCGACGAGATGATGACGGATCTCGACAAAGAGACCGTCGACTTCGTCCCTAACTACGACGAGACCACGGAAGAGCCGACGGTCCTGCCATCGCCCTTCCCGAACCTGCTGGTCAACGGTTCCGCCGGCATCGCGGTGGGCATGGCCACCAATATCCCTCCGCACAACATGCGCGAGGTGATCGAGGCCCTGATCTGGACCATCGAGGCAGCCCAGTCCGACCAGCCGCCGACGTTGCCAGACAAGCAGCGCAAGCTCCTCGAGTTGGTCCCGGGTCCCGACTTCCCCACCGGCGGCTACATTCTCGGCCGGCAGGGCATTCAACAGGCGTACCTCACGGGCCGCGGCACCATCATCATGCGCGCCAGGGCCGAGATCGAAGTCTCGAAGAAGGGCGACCGCTCCTCGATCGTGATCGACGCCATCCCGTACCAGGTCAACAAGGCGAAATTGATCGAGCGGATAGCGGATCTGGTGCGCGAGAAGACGATCGAAGGCATCTCGGATATCCGCGACGAATCGGATCGCGACGGGCTCCGGATCGTTATCGACCTGAAGCGCGGCGAGGTCGGCGACGTCATCCTGAACAACCTGTACAAGCACACCGCGCTTCAAAGCAGCTTCGGCGTCATTATGCTGGCCATCGTCGGCGGGCGACCGAAGGTGCTGTCGCTGGTCGAGTTGATCGACAACTTTGTCGAGTTCCGGCGCGAGATCGTCCGGCGGCGGACCGAGTTCGAGCTCCGGAAGGCCGAGGCGCGGCGGCACATCCTCGAGGGCCTGAAGATCGCGCTTGATCACCTCGACGCGGTGATCGCGCTGATTCGCGCGGCCAAGAATCCCGGCGAGGCGCGCGACGGCCTGATCACGCAGTTCAACCTGTCCCAGATCCAGGCCCAGGCGATTCTCGACATGCAGCTGCAGCGGCTGACTGGCCTCGAGCGACAGAAGATTCTCGACGAGCTCGCCGAGCTGGTAAGGCTGATCGAGCAGCTGCTCGCCATCCTCTCGAGCGACCGGCTCGTCATGCAGATTGTCGTCGACGAGCTGCGCACGGTTCAGGAGAAGTACAGCGACGCGCGGCGGACGGAGATCCTCGCCGACGAAGGCGAGTTCCGAATCGAGGACCTGATTGCCGAAGAGGACATGGCGATCACGGTTAGCAACACCGGCTACATCAAGCGGACCGCGATCACGAACTACCGCAACCAGCGCCGTGGCGGCAAGGGCCGCATCGGCATGCGGACGCGCGAGGAAGACTTCGTCTCACATCTTTTCGTCGCCTCGTCGCACGCCTACATCATGATTTTCTCGGACCGCGGCCGCGCGTACTGGCTGAAGGTTCACGAAATTCCGGACGTCGGACCAGACGGTCGCGGAAAGGCCATCGCCAACCTCGTCTCGATGGAGGAAGGCGAACGGATTGCCGCGCTGCTTGCGGTCAAGGAATTCGCCGAGGACAAGTTCATCGTGATGGGGACGCGCAAGGGCGTCGTCAAGAAGACGGAGCTGAGCGCATTCAGCAACCCCCGCGCCGGGGGCATCATCGCGATGGGCGTCGAGGAAGACGACGCGGTCATCGCGGCCAACGTGTCGGACGGCAATCACGAGATCTTCATCGGCACACGTGACGGCATGGCAATCCGGTTCCCGGAAAGCGATGTCCGCGCCATGGGACGCGGCGCCTACGGCGTTCGCGGGATTTCATTGCGGGAAGGCGATGCAGTTGTTGCCATGGAGATATTGACCCCAGGCGGAACGATCCTCTCCGTCACGGAGCAGGGTTACGGGAAACGCACCGAGCTCGACGAGTACCGCGTCCAGTCGCGCGGCGGCATCGGCATCATCAACATCCAGACATCTGAGCGTAACGGCCAGGTCATTGGCATCGCGCAGGTATCCGATGATGCGGAGCTGATGCTGATCACGCAGCAGGGCAAGATTCTGCGGATGGCGGCAAAAGACATCCGGACGATCGGACGCGCCACGCAGGGCGTGAAGCTGATCGACATCGAAGGCGATGATCGCGCGGTGTCCATCGCGCGGCTTGCTGAGAAGGACGAAGAAGAGTAGGCTCCTGGCGAACCCGCCAAGGTTCGCCCCACTGACAGCTGAAGGAGGAGTCCCGATGTCGCGTCGTGTGATCTTTGGCTGTGCCCTTCTCATCGTGGTCGCGTGCGGTTCGCCCCCCATCGAACAGCAACTTCTCACGCAGTTCTTCCGTGCCGCCCGCGTTCGCGACAACACGACGCTGGCGGGCATGTCCGCAGTGAACTTCGACCCCCGTACCGAAGGATCGGTGGAGGATTTCAAAATCGACAGCATCGGGGCGTCGCAAATGCGCAAGCTGCAGGTGCAGGAGTTCACCGAGGAACAGGACAAGATTCGCGCCGATCAGGTGGAATTTACAAAGAAGATGCGCGACTTTTATCAGTCCAACTCACTCACGATCGATCGCGTCATGAAGGCGGATCAGGCTGGGCAACCCGTTCGTGGGAAAGACGCGGAACTGTTGGCCGAATGGAAGAAGTGGGATACCGACAGCCGTGACCTGGAACGCAAGCTGTCGCAGGCACGCCAGAAGGTCGCGAAGGAAAAGTCGTTCGCGGTCGCCAGCCTGACGCCTCCCGGCCGCGACAATCTCGACGTGACCGGCATGGACGTAGACATCGTCAGCGAGCCCGTCACGGTGACTGCGCAAGTGCAGACTCCGGACGGAAAAACCGCGCCGAAGACGATGGTGGTAACACTTCAGCGCGCGTCCGGCAAGAAGGACGGCCAGACGGTTGAAGGGCGCTGGATTATCACGTCAATTCAGCCGCAGGGCGCCGCAACGCCGCAGACTAACTGACCATTTCAAGCTTCGCGTACTTGGCGCGAAGCGTCTTCTGCCCCACGGTATTGAACCGCACGAGCAGCTTGATGTCGTCGTCAAGCTGCTCGACCGACAACACGGTGCCGACGCCGAACTGCGGATGGCGGACGCGAACACCTGGATGCAGGCCTGAGGGAATCGACTGGTCCTCGTCCGCATAGGCGTAATCGCTCTCTTCGCGAACGCGCCCGCCACGATACCCGCGCCCATACGGATTCGCGCGGAAATGCGAAAACGACGTCTGAGGAGCGATAAACGAGGAGGGAACCTCCTCAATCAGTTCGGAAGGAATTTCGTCGACGAATCGCGACGGATCGGTTGACTGGTACTCACCGAACACACGCCGGCGTGCGGCGGAGGTCATCACGAGGCGCCGCTGCGCGCGCGTGATTCCGACATAACAGAGCCGGCGCTCTTCTTCGAGCTCGGCCTCGTCCTCCGCCGAACGCGAGTGCGGAAAGAGGCCTTCCTCCAGGCCCGTAATCGTCACAACGGGGAACTCCAGACCTTTTGCGCTGTGCAGCGTCATCATCAACACACGCGCATCGCGTGCCCCTGCCTCCTCGTCCACGTCCGACAGCAGGGACAACTGGTCGACAAAGCCGGCGAGCGACGGCTCCGGACTGCGTGTTTCGTATTCGCGCGCCGCCGACACGAGTTCGGCCAGGTTTTCGACGCGGCTTTCGGCCTCTTCGCTGCGCTCCTCGCGGAGGTCGTGCAGGTAACCGCTCTGGTCGAGAACCTTCCCGAGGGCGATCGAGACGGACTCGCGTCCTGCCATATCGGTGAGCGCCAGAATCAGATCGCGGAATGCCGCCAATGACTGCATGGCGCGTGGCGCCAGCACGCGGCGATCGACCGCGTGCACAAGACGCGCCCACAGCGAGTTGTTCGTGGCGACCGGCTGGAGACCGGCGAGCAACGGTGGTGCGTCCGCATCGGTCGGCAGCTCGACCGATTCGAGCGACTCCATGACGCCTTTGCCGATGCCGCGGGGTGGAACGTTGATGACCCGTCGCAGGCTCACATCATCATGAGGATTCAGCACCAGCTTCAGATATGCGAGCGCATCCTTGACCTCCTTGCGCTCGTAGAATCGGACGCCGCCGATGATTTTGTATGCGATACCGGCGCGCCTGAGGGCGTCTTCCAGCGTTCGCGATTGTGCGTTGGTCCGATACAGAACCGCGACAGTGTTCTCGAGGTCGTCATGGAGTGCCGTTCGCGCCGTCCTGGCAATGAACTCGGCCTCGTCCAGGTCGTCGCCGGCGCGGTAATAGAGGATCTTCGCTCCACCTTTCCGCTCGGTGTAGAGCCGTTTGTCCTTCCGATTGCGGTTCTGCGAAATCACCGACGAGGCGGCATCGAGGATCACCTGTGTCGAACGGTAGTTGCGTTCGAGTTTGACGATGCATGCCTCTGGAAAATCGTGCTCGAAATCGAGGATGTTGCGCAGATCGGCGCCGCGCCATTTGTAAATTGACTGATCCGGATCTCCGACGACGCAGAGGTTCCGATGACGCGCTGCGAGGCGTTGAATGAGCAGGTACTGCGGCCGGTTCGTGTCCTGGTACTCGTCCACCATGACATGAACAAACTTCTTGTTGTACCGTTCCTGCACGGCTTCAGCCTTCTCGAACAATTCGACGGTCTTGAGCAGCAGATCGTCGAAATCGAGAGCGTTGGCATCGCGCAGCGCCTTTGCGTAGAGCTCGTACAGCTTTCCGATTTGCGCGTCGCGCGGGTGCCACGAGTTCGCGGTAAAGACCTCCGGGCCCTCCATTCGATTTTTGGCGTGACTGATTCGCGACAAGGCGAGTCGCGGCTGCACGGCGGCGCTTTCGTCGGCCCCAATCTGCCGAAGCGCCTGCTTCATGACCGTGAGCTGATCCGTCGAGTCGTAGATCACAAAATCGCGCGAGAGGCCGATATGCGGCGCCTCCCGCCGAAGCAAGCGTGCGCACAGGGCATGGAACGTCGAGATCCACATCCCGCGACAGTCAACGCCCAGCAGCGTTTCGACGCGCGTGCGCATCTCTTCCGCCGCCTTGTTGGTGAACGTGACCGCCAGCAAGCGATCGGGTTCGCACAATCCCTCGCTGACCAGGTAAGCGATGCGATGGGCGATCACGCGGGTCTTGCCGGACCCTGCACCGGCAAGAATCAGCAGCGGCCCTTTGGTATGAAGAACGGCTTCCTGTTGTTCAGGATTCAGAGCGGAAAGAAGATCCAACCACTCTATTCTACTGTCACGCTCTTCGCGAGATTCCTCGGCTGATCGACATCGCAGCCACGCCGCACGGCGATGTGATACGCGAGCAGCTGCAGCGGCACCGTCATGACAACAGGTGTCAGCAGCGGTGTCGTTGCGGGAAGCGGCACGATCACGTCAGGATGACGGTCGAGCACCGCCGCCATCCGCGCATCGCCTTCCGTCGTCAAGGCGATGACCGATCCGCCGCGGGCTTTCGCTTCCTGCACGTTCCCGATCATCTTTTCGAACACGTGATCGTTGGGCGCGATGGCGACGACAGGCATCATTTCGTCGATGAGCGCGATTGGCCCATGCTTCATCTCGCCTGCGGGATAACCCTCTGCGTGGATGTAGGAGATTTCCTTCAGCTTTAGCGCGCCTTCGAGCGCAATCGGATAGTTGATGCCGCGTCCCAGGAACAGAAAATCCGAACGGTTGTAGAACCGCTCGGCAACCTTCTCCATGGCCGCTGAAGCCTTGATCGTGTGCTCGATAATCTGCGGCATCTGGAGTAGTTCTGCGATGTGATTGCGGATCTGCGTGGCGGTGAGGGTGCCTCGAATCTGCGCCATGTACAGCGCGAGGAGCTGCAGCGCGACGAGCTGGGACGTGAACGCCTTCGTGGACGCCACGCCGATTTCCGGACCGGCATGCGTATAGACGGTGCCCTCCGCCTCCCTCGTCGCCATGCTGCCGACGACGTTGCAGATGGCGATGCTGTGAGCGCCTTTCCGCTTCGCCTCACGAAGGGCCGCAAGCGTGTCCGCCGTTTCGCCTGACTGCGTGATGACAATCGCCAGCTCGTTCGACGCGACGATGGGGTTGCGATATCGATATTCGGAGCCGTAGTCGACTTCGACCGGAACCTGAGCGAGCGCCTCGATCAGGTACTTCCCTACCAGACCCGCATGCCACGACGTGCCGCAGGCGATGATGCTGACTTTCTGAACCGCACGGAGCGTCTCGTCCGAGATGTTCAGATCCTCGAGAAAGATCTGGCCTCGATCCAGCGACACCCGTCCAAGAATCGTGTCGCGGGCGGCGGTCGGCTGCTCATAGATTTCTTTGAGCATGAAGTGCTTGTGGCCGCCCTTCTCCGCCGCAATCGGATCCCAGAGCACACGCTGTGTCGTCTTCGAGACCGCGCGACCCTGATAGTCGGTGAACTGGACACCCGAGCGGGTGATCACCGCCATCTCTTCGTCGCCAAGAAACACGACGTCGCGTGTGTGCGCGAGAATGGCCGGAATATCCGAAGCGACGAAGAATTCGTCTTTGCCCAGACCGACGACAATTGGCGGCCCGTTGCGAACCGCGACGATCTTTTCCGGGTCTTCAACCGAGACGAGCACAATCGCGAACATGCCGCGCATATAGGTCAGCGCGCGACGCACCGCATTTTCCAGACCGTCGTCTCGCATCTCGCGCTCGACCAGGTGCGCGACGATTTCTGTGTCGGTTTCGGTCTTGAACTCGTGCCCCTGCGTCTGCAGGTCTTTTTTCAGCTCGAGGTAGTTTTCGATGATGCCGTTGTGCACCACCACGATGCGCCCCGTGCAGTCGCGGTGCGGATGGGCGTTCTCCTCGGTCGGGCGGCCATGTGTCGCCCATCGCGTGTGGCCGACGCCGTAAAGTCCTTCGACGGGTTCCACACGAATCGCCTGCTCGAGGTTGGCGAGCTTGCCAGCGGACCTGCGAAGGGAGATCCCTTCAGGGCTGACGACAGCCACGCCGGCCGAATCGTAGCCGCGGTATTCCATGCGGCGTAGTCCTTCCAGCAGGACCGGGACAACAGGCTTCGAACCGATGTAGCCGATGATTCCGCACATGACCTAATCCTTGGGTTGTGTTTTCTTCCGCTCCACCCATCCAGCGACATTCGTTTGCCGGCCGCGCGCAATCCCGAGCGCGCCGGGAGGGACGTCCTCCGTAATCGACGAGCCAGCACCCACATAGGCGCCTTTGCCGATGCGGACCGGCGCAATCAGCTGCGAATCGCTTCCGATAAAGGCTTCGTCCTCGATCACGGTTGGGTGCTTGGACGTGCCGTCGTAGTTGCACGTGATGGTCCCGGCCCCCACGTTGACCCTGGCGCCGATCGTCGCGTCACCCAGATACGCGAGGTGATTGGCTTTCGACCCGGGCCCCAGCGTTGTCTTCTTCAATTCCACGAAATTGCCGATTCTTGCCCCCTCGCCCACCACGGTCTCGGGCCGCAGATGAGCGAATGGCCCGACCGAAGCGCTCTCTGCAATACGCGAACCGAGGATGAGGCAAAAGTTCTGGATGACGGCTTTGTCGGCGATTTCCGAGTCGACAATCCGGACGTGGCTGTGGATTTCGCAGGCAGCGCCTATTCGGCTGTGTCCCTCGATCGCCACACCGGGATGAATGACCGTATCAGCCCCGACGTGGACGTCGGGGTCGATGTACGTCGTGGCCGGGTCGATGATCGTGACGCCGGCGGCCATGAGTTCTTCGTTCTTTGTCTGTCTCACGATTCGACTCACTTCCGCGAGTTCTGTACGGCTGTTGATGCCGCGGATTTCCTGCGGGTTATCGACAAGCAAGGTCTCAACGCCCAACTTGCGACGACGGTAGATTGCGATCAGGTCAGTAAGGTAGTACTCGCCCTGGGCGTTCTGTGAGGCGATCCCACGTAACGCGTCAAAGAGAGACACCAGGTCAAAGGCGTAAATGCCGCCGTTGATTTCTTTAATCTTCCGGACGGCCGGGGATGCATCCCGTTCTTCGACAATCCGCGCAATACGCCCTCGGGTTCTGACGATGCGGCCGTACCCGTAAGGGCGCTCGACCATAGCGGTTACCACCGTGGCGGCTGCCCGCGCGGTCTGATGCGTTTCGACCAAGCGCTGCAGAGTAGCAGCCTTCAGCATGGGGACATCGCCCGAAAGAAGGATCACGGTTCCCTGCCTTGCTGCCAGGCGTGGTTCGGTCTGCTGAAGGGCGTGAGCGGTCCCTAGTTGAGGTTCCTGCAGAACCCACTCAACATTTGGTCTTTTGCCCACGCAGCGGCGGACAGATTCCGCCTCATGGCCGACGACCATCGTCACCGTCTCGGGACGGACGGTCTGAGCGGTTTCCAGAACGTGCTCGATTAGTGGCTTTCCCGCCAGACGATGAAGCACTTTCGGCATCCGCGATTTCATTCGGGTGCCCTGCCCGGCGGCCAGAATGACGACGTGAATATCAGACACGGCCATTTTGTGTCGTTAGACCAATTTTTTGGCTCGCTCGATCACGGAGTAGACATCCTTGGAGCTCCGACCGGAGCCTTGGGCTACTAGGCGGACAGCTTCTCGCCTTGAGGCGCGGCAGGTTTCTGTTAGACGCCAGAATTCGCGCACGACTTCTTCATCAGACGTCTTCAACTGGTTGTATATAAGTGGCTTATCTACTGGTCCGACAATGATCGTGTACTCGCCCCGAGGTTCGCTGACATCGTCCAAGAGCTCCGACGCAGTGCCTCTCAGGAATTCCTGATGGACTTTCGTGATCTCTCGCGCAACAACAATTGGTCTATGGCCCAAAAATGACCCGGCCTCGGTCAGTGTCTCTCTGATTCGATGCGGAGCCTCGAAAAACGAAAATGCATGTTTTGTCGCGCAAATGGATTCCAACCAGCTAATTCTGGCATTCGACCGATTTGGTGGAAACCCGAACAGCGTGAACGGCAGCATGGCGAACCCCGAAGCGACAAGCGCCGTCAGCGGAGCGCTGGCACCCGGTACGGGATCGACCGCTATACCGTTCGAGATGGCCGCCTGCACCAGTTCAAGTCCCGGGTCAGATATACCTGGCGTTCCAGCGTCCGTCACGACAGCAACGTTGGAGCCGGCTTGGAGACGGGCTATGAGATGCGGCACGCGAGACTTGGCGTTGTGTGTGTGGAAGCTGACGGTTCGGGTCGAGATGCCGTGGTGATTCAGCAGCCGGGCCGTTCTCCTCGTATCTTCGGCGGCGATGACGTCGACCTCGCGCAGCACCCGAAGCGCCCGGAGCGTGATGTCTTCGAGGTTTCCGATGGGGGTCGCGACCACGTACAACGTGCCGGACATCGGGAGGGACAGGCGGATTATTGTACCATTGCGGGATGTGCGCTCACCGAGTGGAGCAGCAGAGCGCCAGCATGATTCAGGCATGTACCCATCGGAGCCATTTCCCCACTTTGTGGACGATTACCTCGCCTATCTATACGAGGTGTGTCCAACTCAGGCGACGCTCGACGGCACCCATCTCCACGACGACCATCTCGAGGACTTAAGCCGTCCGGCCATTGACGCCCACGTTCGAGCGCTGTCCGGGTTCGGGCGACGGTTGCACCAGATTGACGCCGCGACCTTGCCACGGACGGAGGCGATTGAGCACCCGATCGTTGCCTCGAACATCGAAGCCCGCATGTTCGAGTTCGAGGAGGTGCGCACCTGGGAGCGGAATCCGCAGCTGTACGCCGACATCATTGGCGCGAGCCTGGCCGGCCAGGCGCTGTTTGCGTACGCACCCGAAGCGGAACGGGCGCGGCGGGTGGTGTCGAAACTGCGTCAGGTGCCGCGGCTGGTGCAGGCCGCCCGGGACAACATCAAAGAGAGCGCCGGCATCTTCGTCAAGATGGGGCTTGAAAGCTGGCGCGGCATCCTCAAGTTCGTGGATGTCGATCTGCCGCGCGCTTTTGTTTCCCTGGATGATCTCCACATCCTCGGGGATCTCGCCGACACCTCCGCTGAGGCATCGACGGCAATCAAGTCCTACGTCGACTACCTCGAAAACGATCTGGCACCGCGCGCCAAGACATCATTTCGTCTCGGGCGCGACAAGTTTGAGAGGAAACTTCGCCTCGACGAGGGAATCAGCTTTACGGCTGACCGCCTCCTCAGCATCGCTCTCCGAGAGCTCCATGAAGTGCAGGAGGAGTTTCGAGCCGTCGCGGGGCGGATGGCGAGTGGCGACGTCCAGGCGGTATGGCGTGCGGCGACCGAGCAGCATCCGGCCCCGGGCGAGGTCGTCAAGGCGGCACAGGAACAGGTAAAAGAGCTCGAGCAGTTTCTCCGCAAGCAGGCGATTGTGACGCTGCCCGACGGCGAGCCCGTGGTCGTGGCACCGACGCCGGACTTCTATCGCTGGACGTTTGCATCCATGTGGACGCCCGGGCCGTTCGAGCCCAAGCCAAGCCGCGCGTACTACTACCTGACCGATGCCGATCGAAGCTGGCCGCCGGAGCGTCAGGAAGAGCACCTGCGCTACTTCAACGTCCCGACGCTCTGGCACATCTCGATCCACGAGGTTTATCCGGGCCACTTTCTGCAGTTCCAGCATCTGAGGCAGGTCGACTCGAAGGTGCGCAAGTCGATCTTCTTCGCGCCGGCGTCGTTCATCGAAGGGTGGGCGCACTACTGCGAGCAGATGATGGTGGAGGCGGGGTTCCGTCGGAACGAGCCGGCGATCAAACTTGCCCAGCTTGCGGAAGCGCTCGTGCGACTGGCCCGCTTCGTTGTCTGCATCCGCCTGCACTGCGAGGACATGTCCGTGGAGCAGGGCATGCGCTTCTTCCGCGACGAGGCATTTCTCGAAGAAGCGACGGCGCGGCGTGAGGCCGAACGCGGAACGTTCGACCCCACGTATCTGGTGTACTCACTGGGAAAGCTGATGATGCTGAAGCTGCGTCACGACTACAAGGAGCAGCAGGGCAACAAGTATTCGCTGCGGTCGTTTCACGATGCGGTCCTTGACCGGGGCTGCGCGCCGTTTCTGGCGATGCGCCGGCTGCTGCTCACCGACGGATTCGACGCGGTGCTGGAGTAACGACGTGCCTTTGTACGAGTACCAGTGCGACGCGTGCGGATGCCGATTCGAAGTGATTCAGAAGTTCTCTGACCCGTCGGTCGAATCGTGTAAGGAGTGCGGCAAGGGGCCGGTTCGTCGCCTGCTTTCCTCGCCCGCCATCCAGTTCAAGGGAACGGGTTGGTACATCACGGATTACTCGCAGAAAGGCAAGTCGGACACCGCATCCGGAGCATCAGGGAAGACCGACACCGCCAAGACTGATACCGCGAGCACCGACAGCACCTCATCGAAGAGCGATGCCGCAAAGAGCGACACCTCCTCTGCCTCGTCTACCGCGAAGGAGTCGAAAGGCTGAACACGTCTTCGAGGTACTTGCGAAAGGGTTCTGCAAGATCGGGCCGGCGCATCGCGAAGTAGACCAGCGCTTTCAGGAATCCCAGCTTGTTCCCGGTATCGTGTCGAACACCGTCGATCTCGTACGCGTAGATCGGCCGGGAGCGGAGGAGATCGCGAAGTCCGTTGGTCAGCTGAATCTCCCCGGTGCGGTCGCTGGCGGTCGCGGCCAATGAGGAAAAAATATCCGGCGTGAGAATGTACCGCCCGATGATCGCGAGGTTCGACGGCGCTTCCTCGCGGCGCGGTTTCTCGACCAGGTCGGCGACACGATAGACACCGCGTCCAAGATTGCCCACCGACTCGTCGACTCTCACCACTCCGTAATTGGAAACCTGATCGGCCGGAACACGCTCGACCGCCAGCACCGGTCCATCCACCCGCGCGAACACGTCGATCATCTGCTTCAGCGCGGGTGGCGTCGCATCGATCACGTCATCGCCGAGGATCACCGCGAACGGCTCGTCGCCTATCAGACTCTGGGTCACGAGCACCGCGTGGCCGAGGCCGAGCGGCTCGCCCTGTCGGACGTACGCCACGTTGATCAGCTGCGTGATCTTGCGGATCTCTTCGAGCTGTGACGTCTTGCCTCGCTGCTCCAGATAGCTTTCCAATTCGACGGCGACATCAAAGTGATCTTCGATCGCATTCTTGCCGCGACCTGTCACGATGACGATGTTGCTGACGCCGGATTGGACAGCTTCCTCGACGCCGTACTGGATCACCGGCTTGTCGACGAGCACGAGCATCTCTTTCGGCTGCGCCTTGGTGGCGGGAAGAAACCGTGTGCCGAGACCCGCAGCGGGAAAGACTGCCTTGCGAACGGTGCCAGCCATGGCGCTGATCGTATCGCAGGCCCGCCTTCGCGTGTTCAGGTTGACGTGCGCGTCGGCGCGGCACGGCTGTTATACGATGTGGACGCGAGCGCGCACGTGATCGATCCCGCCCTTCTCAGAGACAACCTCGACGCTGTTCGGACTGCGCTCGCCAATCGCGGAGTCGACATGACGCGCGAGCTCGAGGAGCTTGCCGCGCTCGAGGCTCGTCGCAGGCGGCTGCTGCCGGAGCTGGAAGGACTGAGACGCGAGCAGAACACTGCGGCGGACGAGGTCGCAAGAGCAAAGCGGCAGGGGCAGGACACGAGCAAGATCCAGGAGGCGAATCGTCAGCGCGCCGCACAGATCAAGCAGTTCGGGGCGGAGCTCGATCTGCTCGAGCAGCGACGCAATCAAGGACTGCTCATCATCCCCAACATTCCGCATGCGAGTGTTCCCGTTGGGAAGAGCGGAGACGACAATCAAGAGGTTCGTCGCGTCGGCACGCCTCGCACGTTCACGTTTGCGCCGCAACCGCATTGGGATCTCGGACCGGCTCTCGGCATCATCGATTTCGAACGCGGTACAAAGATCGCCGGTGCACGGTTTACGGTGCTCCTGGGTGCAGGTGCGCGCCTGGCGCGTGCGCTCATCAACTTCATGCTCGATCTGCATACGAAGGAGCATGCATATACCGAAGTCGAGCCGCCGTTCATGGCGAACACGGCGACGCTGACCGGGACCGGGAATCTTCCAAAGTTCGAGGCGGATCTGTTCAAGATTGCCGGCGAGTGGGACCTCTACATGGTGCCGACGGCCGAAGTGCCGCTCACCAACATGCATCGTGGTGAGATTCTCGACGTCCGCTCACTCCCCATTCGGTACACCGCGTACACACCATGTTTCCGCAGCGAAGCGGGATCGTACGGCGCCGACGTCCGTGGGCTGATCCGTCAGCATCAGTTCGACAAGGTCGAACTCATGGCGTTTGCACGGCCGGAGGATTCGTACAACGAATTGGAGCGGTTGACGAGCAACGCAGAGGAAGTGTTGAAGCGGCTCGAGCTTCCGTACCGGACGATGCTGCTGTGCACCGGCGACATGGGATTCGCATCCGCAAAGACGTACGACCTCGAGGTGTGGCTGCCAAGTCAGCAGACGTACCGCGAGATCTCTTCCTGCAGCAACACCGAGGGGTTTCAGGCGCGCCGCGCCAACATCAAGTTCAGGTCAGAGGGTGGCCGAGCCGAATTCGCGCACACACTCAACGGATCCGGTCTTGCCGTCGGCCGTACGCTGATTGCGATCCTCGAGAATTACCAGCAGGAAGACGGTTCGGTGACGATTCCTGCCGCGCTGCGGCCATACATGGACGGCCGCGAGACGATCACCCGCGCGTGACCGGCCTTACACCGCTTTGAGTTCAACGGCCGGCCGCCGCACGGTGCTGCGCGATCGACGTCCCGCCTTGTCGCGATACATGCGTTCGTCGGCCACCGCGAGCAGTTCCTCGAACGTCGTGCCGTCCTCGGGAAACCTGGCGGGGCCGGCGCTGATGGACAGCGCGATTCGTACGCCGGGACGCGGCTCGAACGGATGCGCGCTGACCGCATGCTGCATGTCGCGCACGCGCCGGCTTTCATGCTCCCGTGTGTGGTCCCACAGAATCACCACGAACTCGTCGCCGGCGAATCGAGCGCAGATGTCGGTTTGGCGCACCGTCGAGCGAAGCACATCGCCGACGGTCCGGATCGCGCGGTCACCGGCTTCGTGCCCGAATGTGTCATTGATCTCTTTCAGCCGATCGAGGTCGAGGACCACGACACTGAATCCGGTTTTCGCGCGAACGGCGTGGGCGACGCCTGCTTCGACCTGGCGATCGAGCGAGCGGCGATTGGCCAGGCCGGTCAGCGGGTCCGTATGCGATTCGTGCTGCGTCTGTTCGAAGCGCGTCGAGTTGTAGATCACAGCGGCCGCCTGATCGCTCACGCGCTCGAGTACACGACGGTGCTCGTCCGTGAAGCAGTCATCGACCATGTGATAAATCACGAGGCCGCCAATCAGCCGCCCGCCGAACCGGAGCGGACACGCGAGCACGGACGCCAGGTCCTCGCCATGCGCCGCGCGCCCGTCGGCGCACACTGGAATCTTGAGCGACAGCTCGCTCCACGACTTGGGCGTCGACTTGAACAGCGCTTCGGTTCCAGGACCGTGCGCATACCGGCAGTTGTACCCATGCTCGTCGTCGCCCAGGAACAGCGCACAGGTGACGAACGGGACGAGCCGGTTCATTTTCTGCTGAATGAGCGCCATCGCTTCCACGACGCCCAGACTCGAGCCGAGCGCCTGCGCGATCTCGTACAGCGTCTGTGCCTCACGATGGGCGCCGGCAATGTCCTGCAGGGCCAGTTCGCCGCTTGGCGTCGTGGCTTGTTCCGCCACAGGAACGCGGATATGGAGCTGGCTGGTGAGCAACTCGACGAGCGAGGGATCGTACGCCGCTCCGGAATGCTCCCAGATCACCGCGAGCGCCTCGGCCTCATTGCGCTTCGGTCGATACGGGCGGTCGGACTGAAGCGCGCTGAAGCAATCGGCGATCGCGAGCACGCGCGCACCGAGCGGGATCTCTGTTCCGCGGAGACCGCGCGGGTACCCAAGTCCGTCCCAGCGTTCGTGATGGCAAAGGACGAGATCGTTGACCGGGCCTGCGAACGGAACGTTGCGCAGGATCTCGGCTCCGACGCGCGGATGAATCTTGACGCGCTCGAACTCCTCCGCCGTCAGCGCGGACGGTTTCGACAGAATGTGCTCGGGAACCGCCAGGTTGCCGACGTCGTGCAGCAGAGCCGCGGTCCGTACCGTTTGCACGTCTACATCTGACATTCCGGCCGCTTCGGCCAGCGTGGCGGCGTAATGCTGAATTGATCGCACGTGCTCCGGCGTGCAGCCTGCCTTCGCTTCAATCGCGAGCGCCAGCGCCTCGATCGTCGCCAGCTGCACGTCCATTGCTCGCCGGGTGTCTTCCTGCTCCTTGCGAAGACGCGCGACGACCGTGTCATAGCTGCGGAACACGAGATAGAGCGGCAATGCGAGCAGTGCGAGCCATCCGAACCAGCCTCGCGTCCACGCGACGTGTGCGAGCGCCGCCAGCGCCGCGCCCGCGAAGTAGCTCGGCGCGCTCCACAGGAAATTCTGTTGCCAGGTCGCGCCGATCCGCTGTCGAGTCGACAGCGAAATCGCCCCGGCGACGAGCATGCTGTTCACCAGGAAGTAGAACGGCGCGACAAGCGCGGCGGCGCGAACGAGCGCCGCGGTCTGCGGGTCGGACGCGAGACCGGACCAGAGAAGCGGCACTCCGGCGAGCGTCACCGTCACGACCAGCGATGAAATGTTGAAGAGGATACGGTGCAGCGGATTCCGTCCCGAGGCGTACACCGTGGACTGCGCCCACGCGCTGACGGCCGCGATGCAGATGGCGTCGGCCGGCGGCATGGCGAACAATGCCCAGAAGTTCACCGCGTGCGACAACGAGAGATTCGATTGGCTGCGCCCGAGCGGCAGTTCGATCTTGGCCGCAGACGTGGCGACACCGGCGATGAGCAACGTCACAAAGAGCAGGACGTTCTCGAAATCGAGGCGAACGCGGAGCATCGCGGCCAACAGGCACAGCACGCCTGCGACAACCACGGCTCCCACGTAGCCACGAGCGACCGGCGGCAGCCCCACGAATGTGGAGCCGTCGTAATTCCGTCCTTTCACGCGCTGCGACGGACTCCGAAGGACTTGAGAAGCATCGACAGTCACATTCGCAACGATGGTGCCTGCTCCGCATCGGAGCACGAGGGCCGCGTTTGAGACCGTTAGATTGACATTAAGTGCTGGTACATATGGGCTTAATCTTGATACCCGCCTTGATGGTTCAAGCTTCACAACCGACCACGAGACGAGGCCGATGTCCCCTTTTGAACCATCACTGACGACACTGTCGTGAGGTGACCGGAGGTTACACTTCCGATCACGCGCGGAGAGGTGGCCGAGTGGTTTAAGGCGGCGGTCTTGAAAACCGTTGAAGCCGAAAGGCTTCCAGGGGTTCGAATCCCTTCCTCTCCGCCAACCTTTACTCGCATGCCTTCTACGCTCACTCATCTTGAATGTTCGCGACCGGGATGCGGCACCACCGTCCCGTATGCGCAGCCGCAGAATCTTTGTCCCGTCTGCCGTGCGCCATTGCTCGCGCGCTACGACCTCGACACTGCACGGCGCACGCTGACGCGCAACGCACTGCGCACCCGCGAGCGGTCGATGTGGCGTTACCAGGAAGTAATGCCCGCCGTGACACCCGTGACGCTCGGCGAAGGCGTGACGCCACTCGTGCACGCACGCAGGCTCGGCGAACAGCTCGGCCTCGAACGACTGTTGATCAAGGACGAAGGCCAGAATCCAACCAACTCATTCAAGGCGCGCGGGCTGTCCGCGGCCGTGAGCATGGCGAAGGCCCTCGGCATCGAGACGATCGCGCTTCCAACGGCAGGAAATGCCGGCGGTGCCGCGGCGGCGTATGCAGCGCACGCCGGTATCCGATGTGTCATTGCGATGCCGCGTGACACGCCAGCCGCCATTGTTCTCGAATGCCGCGCCTTCGGTTCCGAGGTTCACCTCATCGACGGATTGATCTCCGATTGCGGTGCGTTTATCGCGACCAACGCCGCCGTTCACGGATGGTTCGAAGTCTCGACGCTGAAGGAGCCGTACCGCATCGAGGGCAAAAAGACGATGGGATATGAGCTGTGGGAGGAGTTCGACGGCACATTGCCCGACGTCATCGTCTATCCCACGGGAGGCGGGGTCGGCCTGATCGGGATGTGGAAAGCGTTCGACGAGCTCGAGGCGATGGGGCTGACTGGCAGCAGGCGTCCGCGCATGATTGCCGCGCAAGCCGAAGGCTGCGCGCCGATCGTCCGTGCGTTCGATCGGCACGAGTTCGCATCAGTGATGTGGGAAAACGCCGCAACGGTTGCGGCCGGGTTGCGCGTCCCGAAACCACTCGGAGACTTTCTGATTCTGGCGGACGTATATGCGAGCAATGGCGAAGCCGTTGCCGTCAGCGATCGGGACCTGATGGCCGCGTGCATGGAGATGGCGCGACTCGAAGGCATTCTCGGTGCGCCCGAAGGCGGCGCAGGCCTGGCGGCAATCCGCCAACTGGTCGCGTTGAAGAAAATCGAATCGACGGAATCCGTCGTTCTGTTCAACACCGGCAGTGGATACAAATACCTGGAAGCCTGGCAGTCTGCACTACATGACTGACGTGGTACTGTTGCTACCGGCCTGGCCGTAACCGTGCTGTTCTTCGAACTATTCCCCGCTTTCATCACGGTCATCGCGACAGCGATTGCGGTGGTGCTTTTCATCATCGCGAGGCGACGCAAGGGACAACCGGAACGCACGCGGGAAATGCGTGATCCCAATGGGGGAAGCGCTGCGCAGGGGACGCGATTCACTCGCCCGAGCATGCGCGGCTAATAGGATTCCGTCGTGACCTCAACCTTAGGCAGGTCACACGGCGATTCGTTCAGTTAGAACTTGAACAGATCGTCGAACGCCTTCCGCGCGTCGTCGCTGCGAGGCGTGGTCGTTTCCCGCTCGACTGTTGTACGTGGGGAGAAGAGCGTGCACCCGTTGCGCGTGTTCTTCGGCGACACGCGCGCGGTGAGCGCTTGGTCCATGCACTCGAAACGACTGCCGGGATCGAACGACACGCACTGGGAGCACGCGTGCAGATCGTTGCCGCATCGCGGGCACCGCGTGTCGAAACCAATCTCAGGCGAGACCGGGTTGCCACACTGCGAGCAGCGGACGACCTCCCGAAAGCCCGGCATGTTGATGTTCTTCGGCGCGTCTTGCGAGATGCGACGAGCGCCTGCCGGCGCGCCGGGCTCCTGCGGCTTGCGCGCGGCGGGCTTCGGCGCACGCTCACGATCATCATCCTGATAACCGCGCTGCCGGTACTTCCGGTCATCGCTCATAAAGGTGATTGTCCTACCTTGATCCTTTTTTCACAACTGTGGTACAACCCAGTGTTGGTCGGCCACCACAAGCCTGTACGGACAGGCGCCCATCACGGGGTCGCACCGTCATAACAGCCAGATGCCGCAGATTTTCCGTCGAAGTGCGAACACTCTCTCCAAAGTCAGCATTTTCGGCCTTCTGTCCCTCGTCGGCGGCCTGATTCTCCTGGCGATCGTCCTGGCGCGGTCCGGGTACGCCACCAGGCAGGAGATCTTCGTCGAGCAGCCGCTTCAGTTCAGCCACATGCATCACGTGACCGATGACGGCATCGATTGCCGGTACTGTCACACGTCGGTCGAGACCTCGGCGTTCGCCGGCATCCCGCCGACGAAGACCTGCATGAACTGCCACTCCGTGCTCTTTGCGAACGCATCGTTCCTCGAACCGGTGCGGGCCAGCTTCAGGGACAACACGCCATTGCGCTGGGTGCGCGTGCACGACCTTCCTGACTTCGTCTACTTCAATCACAGCATCCACATCAAAAAGGGCGTCGGCTGCGAGACCTGTCACGGTCGCATCGATCAGATGCCGCTGACCTACCAGGAGAACTCGCTGCTGATGGAGTGGTGCATCAACTGTCATAAGAATCCGGCGCCGAATCTCCGTCCACGCAGCGAGATCACCACGATGGGGTATCGACCAGCCGTGGATCAAGCGGTGCTCGGGCCGCAACTGGCCAAGGAATACGCCGTCAACCCGCCGACGAGCTGCTCGACGTGCCATCGATGAGTGACGTGAACATGAACCAGCCGAACGACATCGAGGGATTACGCGCGAAGCTCGAAGCCACAAGAGGCCGAGAGTACTGGCGCAGTCTCGAGTCGCTCGCCGAGACCCCCGAGTTCAAGGAATTCCTTCACCGAGAGTTTCCCCAGAACGCGTCCGAATGGCTTGACCCCGTTGGACGACGCAGCTTTCTGAAGCTGATGGGCGCCTCACTCGCCCTCGCGGGCGTGAGCGCCTGTACCCGCCAGCCCGACGAAGAGATCGTCCCCTACGTCCGCCAACCAGAGGAAGAAGTCCCGGGTAAACCGTTGTTTTTCGCGACGGCGATGCCGATGAACGGGGCGGGTCTCGGGCTGCTCGTCGAAAGTCACGAGGGTCGGCCGACGAAGGTGGAAGGCAATCCAGATCAGCCGTCGAGTCGCGGCGCGACCGATCTCTTCGCGCAAGCATCGATTCTCGGCCTGTATGACCCGGATCGATCCAGAAACGTCACCAATCTCGGCGACATCCGTGCCTTCAGTGCGTTCACCGGTGCGCTGCGCCCCCCGCTGCAGGCGCAGGAAGGCACGCAGGGCGCCGGCATCAGGATTCTCACCGAAACGGTCGCCTCGCCGACCTTCGCCGCGCAAATGAAGGAGTTTCTGGCGAAGTATCCCCAGGCGAAGTGGCTTCAATGGGAACCCGTCGGCCGCCACAATGCCCGCGCCGGCAGTCAGCTGGCCTTTGGCGAGTACGTCGACGCGCAGTACGCGATCGAAAAGGCCGACGTCATCCTGTCGCTCGACGCCGATTTCCTGTGCTCCGGCGCCTCCGGCGTTCGTCACTCGCGCGCCTTTGCGTCGCGGCGGCGCCTCGAAGGTGACCAGACGCAGCTCAATCGTCTGTACGCCGTCGAAAGTGACGCGACCAACACCGGCTCACGCGCCGATCATCGTCTGCCGCTCAAGGCGAGCGAGATTGAAGCCTTTGCGCGCGCGGTTGCTTCGCGCGTCGGCGTTGCGGGGGCCGGCGATGCGCAGGTGCCCGAGGCGGCCAATCGATGGATTGATCCGCTCGTCAGAGATTTGCAGGCCAGTCGCGGCCGCAGCCTCGTGATCGCTGGCGACGGTCAGCCCGCGATCGTCCACGCGCTGGCTCATGCGATGAACGACGTGCTCGGCAATGTCGGTGCGACCGTCGTTTACACGCAGAGCATCGATGCGCAGCCGATGGATCAGCTCGGTGCGTTGCGCATGCTCGCCGCCGACATGAACGCGGGCAATGTCAGTCTGCTGGTGATTCTTGGAGGCAATCCTGTCTACAGCGCACCGGTGGACCTGAAGTTCGCCGAGGCGATGGAGAAGGTTGCCTTGCGCGTGCATCTCGGCCTCTATGAGGACGAGACGGCCGCGCTGTGCCATTGGCACATTCCAGAAGCGCATTACCTCGAATCGTGGAGCGACGTACGCGCCGACGACGGCACCGTCACGATCATTCAACCGCTTATCGCCCCGTTGTACGGCGGCAAGTCGGCGCATGAAGTGATCGCCGCGCTCAGCGGCGCCGAACGTCCGGGGTACGATCTCGTGCGCGCATATTGGAGCAGTCCAGGTGCAGCATCCGGAGCGGGGACGATCAGTTCCGGCGCCGCTGCCACGGGCGCTGGCGCTGCGAGTGGTCCTCAGCCGGGCGCAGCGGGCACGGCGGCACCCGGTGGAGCCCCCGGTGTCAGGCCGGCAGCGACTGCAGCCGCTGGGCAGGCGGGCTCAGCGCCGGAGAGCGCGAATGCCAACCGTGGAACCGCGAACGCCGCGGGACAGGGGACGGCTGCGCCACCGACCGCAGCGGCACCAGCCGCCGCGACCGCGACGTCGCAGTTCGATCGAGACTGGCGCAAATGGCTGCATGACGGCGTCGTGCCAAATACGGCGCTGCCGCCGAAGACCGTCGCACTCAAAACAAATTTCGCCGGCCAGACGCAGCCGCGAGCTGCTGCGCAGGGACTCGAAGTTGTCTTCCGTCCCGATCCTTCTATTCATGACGGACGTTTCGCGAACAACGCGTGGTTGCAGGAACTTCCGAAGTCGCTGACAAAGCTCACGTGGGACAACGCGGCGCTGATTTCACCGTCGACCGCGGATCGACTCCGGCTCGTCAGCGGCGATGTGGTCGACTTGAAGCAGGGCGGCCGGACGCTGCGCATTCCCGTGTGGCTGGCGCCGGGACAGGCGCCGGATACGCTGACGCTCCATCTCGGATACGGCCGCACCCGCTCCGGTCGCGCCGGAAACAACACCGGATTCAACGTCAACGCACTGCGCACCTCCGATGCGCCCGACATTCTGCAGGGCGTCGAGCTCACCAAGACGGGTGAGAGCTACGACCTGGCGTGCACACAGGATCACTGGGCGCTTGAGGGACGCAACCTGGTGCGCGTGGCGACGAAGACGCAGTTCGACAGCGACCCGAAATTCGCTCAGAAGATGGACAGCACCGAAGGCAAGGGACTGTCGATGTTCTGGCAGGAGTTCAAGTACGACGGCTATGCCTGGGGCATGACGATCGATCAGAACGTGTGCACCGGCTGCAATTCGTGCGTGGTGGCGTGTGTCGCTGAGAACAATGTGCCAGTGGTCGGCAAGGCACAGGTACTGAACGGCCGCGAAATGCACTGGCTGCGCATCGATCGGTACTACACCGGCGATATCGACAGCCCCGATACCTATCACCAGCCGATGCCGTGTCAGCAGTGCGAGAACGCGTCGTGCGAGGTGGTCTGTCCCGTGGCCGCGACGACTCACAGCGAAGAAGGCCTGAACGACATGGTCTACAACCGCTGCGTCGGCACACGCTACTGTTCGAACAACTGCCCGTACAAGGTGCGCCGGTTCAACTTCCTGCTCTATCAGGACTGGGACACGCAGAGCTTGTGGCCGATGCGCAATCCGGACGTCACGGTCCGCAGCCGCGGCGTCATGGAGAAATGTACCTACTGCGTGCAGCGCATCAGCCAGGCGCGTATCGCCGCCAAGCTCGACGATCGCAAGATTCGCGACGGCGAGATCCTGACCGCGTGCCAGGCCGCCTGCCCGACCAACGCGATTGTGTTCGGCGACATCAACGATGCAGGGAGCCAGGTGGCGAAGCTGAAATCGAGTCCGCGCAACTACACCCTGCTGGATGAACTGAACAATCGCCCGCGCACCTCGTACCTCGCGCTGGTGCGCAATCCCAACGCCGAGCTCGAGCCGCCAACGACGGCGACCGACGGGGAGAGGCGCTGATGGCACAACCGCAGCAACCGCTTCAGGCGCCTCCCGAAGCCGGCAGCATGACGGCCGCCCATCGCGAACTGCTCGCGGGGACGCCTGACGTCATCGCGCCGGGCCACACCTTCGGCTCGGTCACCGACAAGATCGCCGGAATTGTCCTCACGCATCGCACGCCCATCGGGTGGTTCCTCGGCTTCGCGGTGGCGTTCCTGTTCTTGATGATCCTCAACGTCACGATCGTCAAGCTGTTGTTCACCGGCATCGGCATCTGGGGCAACAACATCCCCGTCGGCTGGGCGTTTGACATCATCAACTTCGTGTGGTGGATCGGTATCGGCCATGCGGGCACGCTGATTTCCGCGATTCTGCTGCTGTTCCGCCAGCAGTGGCGAACCTCGATCAACCGGTTTGCCGAAGCGATGACGCTCTTTGCCGTCGCGTGCGCGGCGATGTTCCCGCTGCTCCACACCGGCCGCCCGTGGCTCGCGGCCTACTGGCTATTCCCGTATCCGAACACGATGCAGCTGTGGCCGCAGTTCCGCAGCCCGCTCATCTGGGACGTATTCGCCGTCAGCACGTATTTCACGGTGTCGCTGCTGTTCTGGTTCACCGGCCTCATTCCGGATTTGGCGACGCTCCGCGACACGGCGCAGTCGAAATTCGGGCAGCGCATCTTTGGCGTGCTCGCGCTCGGCTGGCGCGGCTCGGCGCGGCACTGGCAGCGTTACGAGACGATTTATCTCATTCTCGCTGGCCTTTCGACGCCGCTGGTCCTCTCCGTCCACACCGTGGTGAGCTTCGACTTCGCGGTGTCGAACGTTCCGGGGTGGCACGCCACGTTTTTCCCGCCGTACTTCGTCGCCGGCGCTATCTACTCGGGTTTCGCAATGGTCATGACGCTGGCGGTCCCGATGCGCGCCGCCTTCAAGCTTGACGATCTGATCACCATGCGCCACATCCACAACATGACGAAGATCATGCTGGCGACCGGCATGATCGTGGCGTACGCGTACGTGAACGAAGTCTTCTACGCGTGGTACAGCGGCAACCTGTACGAGCAGTTCATGATGCAGAACCGGCAGACGGGTCCCTTCGGCCCGTTCTACTGGATGCTCATCGCGATCAATGCCTGCATGATCCAGCTGTTCTGGTTCCGCAAGGTGCGCGACAACGTCGTGCTCTTGTTCATCCTCTCGCTGCTGGTGAACGTCGGCATGTGGCTCGAGCGCTTCGTCATCATCGTCGTCTCGCTGCACCGCGATTTCCTCCCCTCGTCGTGGGACATGTACGCGCCGACGCGCTGGGACTTCGGGATGTTCACCGGCACAATCGGCCTTTTCCTGTCGCTCTTCTTCCTCTTCGTCCGCCTGCTGCCGGCCATCTCGATTTTCGAGGTGCGCACGCTGGTGCCGGAGGCGAGGTTGAAACACGGCGGCGCGTCAGAGCATCTGCTGTAATCCATGGCTCACGCACCTGACACGGCGATGATTCACGGCCTGATGGCCGAATTCGACAACCCGACGGATCTCGTCGACGCAGCCAACCGCGCGCGTCTTGCAGGCTACACCGCAATGGACGCGTACACGCCGTTTCCGATTGAAGAGCTCAACGAAGCCCTTGCCCTCAAGAAGAATCCGCTGCCGCTGATCATCCTCCTCGGCGGGATTGCGGGAGGGGTCGGCGGTTACTTCCTCGAATACTGGACGCAGGTGATCGCCTGGCCGATGAACATCGGCGGCCGCCCGTTCCACAGCTGGCCGCACTTCGTCCCGGTGACATTCGAGTGCACCGTCCTGGTTGCCTCGTTCGCGGCGTTTATCGGCATGCTCGCGCTCAACGGGCTGCCCAAGCCGTACCACCCTGTGTTCAACGTGCCCGCATTCGACCGTGCCTCGCGCGATCGGTTCTTCCTCTGCATCGAGGCCGATGATCCCAAGTTCGATCGCCACGCAACGGAGTCGTTCCTCAAGGACCTTCACCCGGTGGGAGTTTCCGAAGTTGCAGCGTGAGGTTGTCATTCCGGTGGGATCCTTCAGGCGGACCATCGTTGTGCTGGCCGCGGTTCTGCTCGCAGGCTGCCGTCAGGATATGCACGATGCACCACGCTACGAGCCGCTCGAGGCCAGCTCGTTTTTCTCTGACGGTCAGTCCGCGCGGATGCCGGTGGCCAATACGGTTTCGCGCAACCCGCTACAGGATGCCGACGAGCTTTTGTATACAGGGAAGATCAATGGTGTGCTCGCCAACGAGTTTCCGATGCCCGTGACGGCAGCGGTGATGGCGCGCGGCCAGGATCGCTACAACATCTTCTGTGCGCCATGCCATGGCCGCACCGGCGAAGGCAACGGTATGGTTGTGCAGCGTGGCATGCGGCAGCCGCCGTCGTTCATGGAGGACCGCCTGCGCAATGCCGCCGCAGGATATTTCTTCGACGTCATGACCCACGGCTTTGGTGCGATGCAGGACTACGCCGCGCAGATTCCCGTTGAGGATCGCTGGGCAATCGTGGCCTACGAGCGCGCTCTGCAATTCAGTCAACACGCCGCCGTTGGCGATGTGCCTGACGATAGACGGCCCGATCTCGATCGGCCAGCCCCGGCGGCCGGAGAGGCCGCCAGGCCGGAGGCCCGGTAGTGAACGCCACGATGCCCTATTCCCCTCCGGCGGACATCGACGTGCGCCGCTCGCGTGCGCTCGTCATCGGCGCCGGTGCGCTCCTGCTCTGTGCCGTCGGATTTTTCCTGAATCGCGATCAGTTCTTCCGCGCCTGGCTCATTGGTTACATGCTGTGGCTCGGTGTCGCGCTTGGTTCGATGGGCCTGATGATGATTCATCACCTGTCGGGCGGCGCGTGGGGCATGGTCGTCCGCCGCGTCTGGGAAGCGTCGAGCCGCACGCTGCCACTGCTCACGGTGCTCTTCATCCCGGTGGCCCTCGGCCTGAATCGGCTCTATCCGTGGACGCATGCGGAGCTGATGCAGACCAACGAAATCCTGCGTCACAAATCGGTCTATCTCAACCCGACCTTCTTTCTGGCGCGGGCGGCGGTCTATTTCATCGGCTGGAACCTGATTGCCTGGCGCATGACGGCGTTGTCACGCGCGCAGGATGCGGGCAATATCGCAGCCACGCGCAGCATGCAGCGGCTGAGTGGCGGCGGCCTCGTGTTCCTCGCGCTGTCGATCACGTTCGTCGGCGTCGACTGGTTCATGTCGCTCAACCCCGACTTCTACTCGACGATGTTCGGGTTCCTGTTCTTGAACTACCTGGGACTCGCCGGCCTGGCGTTCACCATCATCATGGCGACCTACCTGCGCGGGACCGAACCGATGGCCGAGCTGTTCCGGCCGTCGCACTTCGCCGATTACGGCAAGCTGACGCTGGCGTTCGTGATGATGTGGGCGTACTTCCAATTCTCGCAGTATCTCCTCGTCTACGCCGCCAACCTGCAGGAAGAGATCCCGTACGTGCTGACCCGCATCGACGGCGGCTGGCAGTATCTCGCGATTTTCCTGGTCATCTTCCAGTTCGCGGTGCCGTTCGCCCTGCTGCTGTCGCGGCCGCTCAAACGGTCACCCGAGCGCCTCGTGAAAGTCGCGGTGTTCCTCCTGATCATCCGCTTCATCGATACGTTCATGTATGTCACGCCGGAGTTCAGCGCGGCCGGTGCCAACCGCTGGTTCGTGCCGGGTGACCACCAGAGCGTCTTCTTCGTGAACTGGCTCGACATCGTTACGCCGATCGCGATCGGCGGTCTGTGGTTCTGGATGTTCTTCACGCAGCTCCGGCAGCGTCCTCTCCTGCCGATCGGCGATCCATACCTGCCCGCCGCGCTCGAAAGCTCGGGAGGCCATTGATGGCGGAACACGCTCATCATCACGGCACACTCAGTCACGCCTCCGCGGACGATCAGTACCTCGAGACGCCGCCGGGCTCCACCTACGAGCACACCGACGCCCACGTCGGGCCGATGGTCAAGTTCGCCATCTGGCTGGTGATCTCCGCGATCATCGTGCACGTCGGTCTCGCCGCGATGTACTGGCTGCTCGTGCGTGAATCGACGGAGCGTGTCGATACGCAGCGCTATCCGCTCGCGGTCAACACGCCGCCGCGCCTGCCGGCCGAGCCGCGTCTGCAGCAGTTCCCGCGCAACGAGCTGTTCGAGTTCCGGACGAAAGAGAACGAGCGGCTTCGCAGCTACGGGTGGGTGGACAAGAACGCCGGGACGGTGCACATCCCGATCGAGGACGCGATGCGCCTGATGCTCGAGCGCAACATCCTCACGTCGCGGCCGCCAAACCCAAATGCCCCCGCGTCAATGGCGGACGTGTTCCCGTCGGATTCGAGTTCGGGTCGGGTGGTGGAAAGGCGAAGAGAGTAAACAATGGCTCGACGTGTTTTTGGTTGGGCATTAAGCGTTGCGCTGTGCGCAGTGAGCAGTCCGGCTGCGGCGCAGCAGCCGGGCTTTCCGCAACCGAGCTTCGAGATGATGGAGCCCGGAACGGTGGCGACCGCACGGCTGCCGCAGCTGGATGGTGTCAGTTTCAAACAACGGCTGAACACGCAGCTGCCGCTCGACGCGCGATTCAAGGACGAGACCGGCCGCGACGTGACGCTCGGCCAGTACTTCGACGGTCAGCGGCCCGTGGTGCTGGCGTTTGTGTATTACTCCTGCCCGATGCTGTGCACGCAGATCATGAACGGCGTGTCGCGCGCCGTAAAGGTGCTGCCGTTCAGCGCCGGCAAGGACTTCGATGTGGTCTTCGTCAGTTTCGATCCACGCGATCGCTTCGAAACGGCGGCGGCCAAGAAGACGGCGCTGATGAACTACTGGTCGCTGCAGAATCAGTCGGGCGCCTGGCATTTTCTGACCGGCGAAGAGCCGGAGATCAAGCGCGTGACGTCAGCGGCAGGGTTTTTCTACATGTGGGACGAGAAGACGCAGCAGTACGCACACCTCAGCGGCGTGCTCGTGCTCACGCCGGATGGACAGCTGTCACGCTACTTCTACGGAGTCGAATACTCGCCCAAGGAGCTGCGTCTCGCCCTGGTTGAATCTGGTGAGGGCCGCATCGGATCGCTGGTCGATGAACTGCTGCTCTTCTGCTACCACTACGATCCGGCAAGTGGCCGCTACGGCGCGATGGTCATGAATCTCGTCAGGGCCGGAGGCGTCATGACCGTGCTCGCGCTTGCCGGCTTCATCATGTTCATGCGCCGCCAGGAAAAGCTGCGGCACATGGAGGGCCACGCGTAACCGTTTTATGTTTTCAGGATTCTCCCTGTTCCCCGCACAGGCTTCGACGCTCGCCCCCGAGATAGACAACCTCTATCTTGGGATCATCGCGATCACCGCGTTTTTCGCCGTCGTCGTCGTCATCTTCGTCGTGTACTTCGCGATCAAGTATCGCGACGATACGGGAGACAAGGTGGGCGCGCCGATCACCGGCTCGGTGCCGCTCGAACTCGGTTGGTCGCTGATTCCATTCTTCATCTCGATCGGCATCTTCGTCTGGGCGTCGGTCGTCTTCTTCCACATCGTCCGCGCGCCCGATCAGACGCTGGATATCTATTCGACAGGGAAGCGTTGGATGTGGCGGTTCCAGCACATCGACGGACAGCGCGAAATCAACGAGCTGCATGTCCCCGTCGGCCGTCCGGTCCGCGTGGTATTCACGTCGGAAGACGTGCTGCACGACTTGTTTATTCCGGCGTTCCGCGTCAAGGCTGACGCCGTCCCCGGCCGTTACAGCGCAATCTGGTTCGAGCCCACGCAGGTCGGCGAGTACCATATCTTCTGCGCCGAATACTGCGGCACGAGACATTCCGGCATGGTGGGCACCGTGTACGTCATGGAGCCGGCCGACTACCAGGCCTGGTTGAGCGGGGGCGGCGTGACGGGCGGCACGATGTTGCAGCAGGGTGAGGCGCTGTTCACGCAGCTGGCCTGTGTCACCTGCCATTTGCCCGACGGCACCGGACGCGGCCCTTCACTCGTAGGCGTATTCGGTTCGACCGTGACGCTCGAGAACGGCTCGACGGTCACAGCGGACGAGAGCTACCTGCGTGAATCGATCCTGACGTCGCAGGCCAAGACCGTCAAAGGCTACGAGCACATCATGCCGACGTTCCAGGGACTCATCAACGAGGACGGCGTGGCGGCACTCATCGAGTACATCAAGTCGATGCAGGCGGGCGGCAACCGCGTGGCGTCGGCGCAGTAGGAAAAAGCTATGGAAACCACGGTCGTCGAATCACCCGTCAACTACGTCAACCACAGGCACACGGTTGCTTCGTGGCTGCTGACGTACGACCACAAACGGATCGGGATTCTTTACCTGATTGTCGTCTCGACGGCGTTCTTCTTGGGCGGCATCTTTGCCGCGCTGATCCGGCTCGAGCTGACAACACCCGCCGGCGATCTACTTTCAGCAGACGTCTACAACCGGATGTTCACGATGCACGGCGTGACGATGGTGTTCTTCGTGCTCGTGCCGGCGGTCCCGGCGGTGCTTGGGAACTTTGCGATGCCGCTGATGATTGGCGCGAAGGACGTCGCCTTTCCGAAGCTGAATTTGCTGAGCTGGTACATCTTCACCATCGGGTTCATCTTCACCGTCGTCTCGATGATCCTCGGCGGCGTGGATACCGGGTGGACGTTCTACACGCCGTACAGCTCTGAGTTTTCTGAGTCCCACGTGTTGATTACGGGTGTCGGCGTCTTCATCACCGGTTTCTCTTCGATTCTCACCGGCCTCAACTTCATGGTGACCATCCACCGGATGCGCGCGCCCGGCATGACGTGGTTTCGGTTGCCGCTGTTCATCTGGGCGCTCTACTCGACCAGCCTCGTGATGGTGCTGGGAACCCCGGTGATCGCCATCACGCTGCTGATGCTCGTGTTCGAACGAGGGCTGCATCTCGGCATCTTCGACCCGCGACTCGGCGGCGACCCGGTGCTCTTTCAGCACCTGTTCTGGTTCTACTCACATCCGGCGGTCTACATCATGATCCTGCCGCCGATGGGCGTCATCAGCGAGGTGATCGCCTGCTTCTCGCGGAAGAACGTCTTCGGCTATTCGTTTGTGGCCTTCTCCAGCCTGGCGATCGCGGTCTTTGGATTCCTGGTGTGGGCGCATCATCTATTTGTCGCGGGCATCTCGCCGTACTCAGCCTTGATCTTCTCGTTCCTGTCGTTTGCGGTGGCGATTCCCTCGGCCGTGAAGACGTTCAACTGGACGGCCACCCTCTATAAGGGTGCCATCTGGTGGAAGACGCCGATGATGTTCGTGTTCGGCTTCCTCGGCCTGTTCCTCATCGGCGGCCTGACGGGACTCTTCCTTGCTTCGCTCGGCCTCGACATCCATCTGACCGACACCTACTTCGTGGTGGCGCACTTCCACTACATCATGGTCGGCGGCGCCATCATGGGGTACTTCGCGGGGCTACACTACTGGTGGCCGAAGATGACGGGCCGCATGTACAACGACACGATGGGCAAGCTCGCGGCGATGCTGATCTTCGTCGGCTTCAACTTGACGTTTGGCCCGCAGTTCATCCTTGGTTACCTCGGGATGCCGCGGCGTTATCACGTCTACCCGCCGGAGTTCCAGGTGCTCAATGTCCTTTCGTCGGCGGGCGCGTCGATCCTCGCGGTTGGGTATGCGCTGCCGCTGTTCTATTTCCTGTATTCCCTGAAATACGGTGAGAAAGCCGGCGCGAACCCATGGAAGGCAACCGGCCTCGAATGGACGACGCAATCGCCTCCGCTCGCCGAAAACTTCCCTGCGACGCCGATCGTCACCGAGGGAGCCTACGCGTACTCGAAGCGGGAGATGAAAGTTGCCTAACGGGACGATCGCGGCGCACGAGGAGCATCACGGGCATCACCACCCGGCGCTCCAGCACCACTTCCAGGATCTCGATCAGCAGCACGAAGCGGCAACGCTTGGCATGTGGCTGTTCCTGGTCACGGAAGTGATGTTCTTCGGCGGGTTGATTCTGGCCTACACGCTGTACCGCATCTGGTACCCGGCGGCCTGGGCCATCGGTAGCGAAGAACTGAACATCTATCTTGGCGGTTTCAACACGATCGTGCTGATCGGCAGCAGCTTGACCATGGCGCTCGCGGTACGTTCGGCACAGACGGGAGCGCAGCGCGCGACGGTCGGATGGCTGATCTTCACGATCGTGCTCGGCCTGACGTTCCTGGTCGTCAAGTTCTTCGAGTACAAAGAGAAATTCGAGCTCCATCACGTGCCGGGTCCCAACTTTCAGTTTGAGGGTCCCCAGTCACCGCATGTGCAGATCTTTTTCTCCCTGTATTTCGCGCTGACCGGCGTCCACGCACTTCACATGATCATCGGCGTCGGCCTGATGAGCACGATTACCTTCATGGCATACCGCAAGCGCTTCACGCCGGAGTGGTACACCCCGGTGGAGCTCGGCGGCCTCTACTGGCACTTTGTCGATATCGTCTGGATCTTCCTGTTCCCGTTGCTGTATCTCGTGGACCGGTCGCACCACATCGTGTAGCGAAATGTCAGGACATATTTCTCCCAAGTCGACGTACATCACCATCTTCGGGGCGCTGATGGTGTGCACGATCCTCACCGTGCTCGCCGCATTCATCAACCTGGGCAACCTGAACTTCCCAGTGGCGATCACGATCGCGGTCTTCAAGGCGACCCTCGTCGTGCTGTTCTTCATGCACGTCAAGTACGGCAGCAAACTGACCAAGCTGATTGTCGGCGTGGCGTTTTTCTTTCTGGGAATCATGCTCTCGCTGACGATGGCGGATTATCTGAGCCGCGGATGGTATACGGCAGCGCGTGGATCGACGGCGGCCGGGGCCATCGTGAACATCTCAGGCCCGCTGACGACGGGAAATCCGCCGCTCGAACCGGGGGCTCAGAACACCTCGCCGAAATAGCTCCAGAGCCAATCGCGCCCGCGCTCAAACGGTGAGCGCTGGCGCCAACTCTCCAGGTCCAGCGTCTTCGATTGGGTCAAATCGCGCTCGAAATCCTGCAGGAGCCGCGCGGCAAGCGCGCGGTCGAAGACCGCCACGTTCAGCTCGTCGTTCAGTTCAAGCGATCGATTGTCGAAGTTCGCTGACCCGACAATGCTCAGAAGCCCGTCGACGACCATCGCCTTCGTGTGGAGCATCGTTGGCTGGTACTCCGCAATCTCGACGCCCTGTTCGAGCAGCTGTTCGTAATCGCCCCGTCCAGCGTATTTGACCGCCTTCGCGTCGGTCATGTCGCCCTCGACAAGCAATCGAACGCGGACGCCGCGGCGCCGCGCTTCCTGGATGCTCCACTTCGATGACTCGTCGGTGATGAGATACGGAGATTCGATGTCAATCGAGTGCCGCGCAGCGCCGATCGCAAGCAGGTAAAGCAACTTCAGCTCGTTGGCGCCGGTTTGCGGCGCGCTCCAGACGACGATCGATTTCGCGGTCCCCGTCGCCGGCGAGATGTTCGGCTCGATCTCGGGTTCGACAATGCCGGCGACCACAATCCAGTTCTGGTTGAACGCCGCTTCGACGTCAGCGACGACGGGTCCGTGCATCTCGACCATCGTGTCGCGCCATGTGGGGAAATCCTTCTGATCGTGCAGCCATTGATCGGCGATTCCCATTCCGCCAATGAACGCGACCTCGCCGTCCACGACGAGCGCCTTACGGTGCGTGCGATAGTTCGCCTCCTCGATCTGGAAACTGGCGATGGGGTTCACCCACTTGAGTTCGGCTCCCGCCGTCTCGAGCCGCTTCTCGTCGTCGTCGGACATCTTCTTGGAACCCAGGGAATCGAGGACGATCCGCACGCGTACCCCTCGTTTGGCGGCCGCCTCCAGCGCGTCGGCGAACTGCCTGCCGACGTCACCTGCTTCGTAGATGTAGGTCTCCAGCGCGATTCGCCCTTTCGCGTGGTCGATTGCCGCCAGCATGGCCGGAAAGGCCTGTTCCCCATTCGTGCGGACGACGTAGGAGTCGTTCGAGGTGAGGCGGTGACCCAGGAGGTTGGCCAGGTATGGCGGGAAGCGCGGGTCCTCAACGGAAAGTGAACTTCTGATCCTGAGGGTTTCCTGGTCCTGCGCGATCAACAGTCCCACGGCGAGAACGATGACCGCAATGAGCAGCGCCGCGAGGACCCGATGGTGCCGCGCCCAGTGCTGCCGTTGAGATTTGGTTCTCGCCGTCATCGCGGCTCGCCGTTGCAAGCTGAACGCCGGGTGGGCAAATCCGCTGAAGCTGAGTCGCTTGCCCGTCGAGGTCGTCGCGCGGTGGGCTACAGGCACGACACGCCGCCCAGTGAGGCGGATTGGCGTCGCACCAATCCACGCGACCCCGCACATTTCCTCGAAATCAAACGCCATCTCACGTGCCGGTCTGATGACCGCGCCGGTAAGTGGTATGCACACGCAGCGCTTATGACCGTGCCGTCGGTCTTCTGCGAGGTGCCGAATGCGGCCGCTTATCGTCGTCGTCTCACTGAGTCTCATCACGGGTTGCTCGCATCCCAGCGATTCACAATCGACGCGCGCCCATCAACGCGACGCGCGTCAGAACACAGAAGCCGTCCCCGTATCTACAGCTGTAGTGGTGGAAAAGCCGGTTCCGCTCGATGTCGCCGCTGTCGGGACCGGGGAAGCCGTCTCATCGGTGCAAGTCCGTTCACAGGTCACCGGGCAGCTCAGCGCACTTCACTTCGCCGAAGGCCAGGACGTCACCAAGGGTCAATTGCTCTTTGAGCTCGATCCCCGTCCATTCCAGCTCGCCCTGGCACAGGCGGAAGCCGTCCTCGCGAAAGATGCGGCGCAGAACGCCAACGCGCAGACCGAGGTCGCGCGCTACAAGGCGCTGTTCGATCAGGGTCTCATCGCGCGCGAGCAGTACGACTCGTACATCTCCAATGCGGCCGCGACACAGGCGACAACTGGCGCCGATCAGGCGGCAGTCGACACCGCCAGACTGAATCTGCAGTTCACGCGGATCGCTGCGCCGATCTCCGGTCGCGCAGGTGCGCTCGACGTGCACGTCGGGGATCTCATGCGCGCGAACGATACGGCGCCGATGGTCGTCATCAATCAGATGTCTCCGATCGACGTGGCCTTTGCGGTGCCTGGCCGATTGCTCGACGACATCCGCAGATACCAGGCGGCGGCGCCATTGAGAGTTGATGCGGTGATCAGTGAGCCGAGTGGCAGGCAGCCGTCCGGCCACATCACGTTCATCGACAACGCCGTTGATCAGACAACGGGCACGATCAAGCTCAAGGCGCTCTTCGACAACGCGAGTCGCGAGCTCTGGCCCGGTGAGTTCGTCAACGTCAGCCTTCAGCTTACGACGGAGCCGCACGCCATCGTTGCGCCCGCCACGGCCGTACAGACCAGTCAGAACGGCCCGTACGCCTACGTCGTCCGATCCAACAGCACCGTCGACGTGCGCTCGGTGCGCGTCGCGCGAACCGCCGGTGCAGAATCGGTGATCGCAAGCGGCCTGCAGCCGGGTGAAATAGTCGTCACCGACGGCCAGTTGCGGCTGACCCCCGGCGCCCGCGTCACCATTCGCGATTCGGCGGTCGCGACGACGGGAGCAACGCGATGAACCTTTCGGCGCCGTTCATTCGGCGTCCGGTCGCGACGACGCTCATCATCCTCGCCGTTCTGATTTTCGGCGTTCTTGGCTATCGGGTCCTGCCGGTCAGCGATCTGCCGCCGATCGACTTTCCCACCATTCAGGTACAGGCCAGTCTGCCGGGCGCAAGCCCCGAAACAATGGCCGCGGCGGTCGCGACGCCGCTCGAAAAACAGTTCTCCACCATCGCGGGCATCGATTCCATCAGCTCGGTGAACTCGCAGGGGAGCACGAACATTACGCTGCAGTTCTCGCTTGATCGCGATATCGATGCGGCCGCACAGGACGTGCAGTCGATGATCGCGAAGACGGTGCGGCAGTTGCCGCCGGACATGCCCGCTCCGCCGTCATACCAGAAGGTCAATCCTGCCGATTCGCCGGTGCTCTTCCTCGCGCTCAGTTCCGAGACCCTTCCGCTCTCTCAAGTGGACGAATACGCGGAGACACTCATTGCCCAGCGCCTGTCCAGCGTGAGCGGTGTCGCGCAAGTATCCGTGTTCGGTGCGCAGAAATATGCCGTGCGGATCGATCTCGATCCGAGGGAGCTGGCATCACGGGCAATCGGGATCGATCAGGTGGCGCAAGCCGTTCAGCAAGCTAATGCCAACCGTCCCACGGGAGTGCTGTACGGACCCGATCGTGCGTTCGTCATCCAGGCCAATGGCCAATTGAGCAGCGCCAGTGCGTACGCCCCGGTCGCGGTGGCGTACAAGAACGGGAGTCCCGTGCATCTCGACGAGGTCGCTCGCGTCTACGACGGCGTCGAGAACGATAAGACCGCGAGCTGGTTCAACGGTCGCCGGACGGTTTACCTCTCAATTCAGCGTCAGCCCGGCACCAACACCGTGGCGGTCGTCGATGCTATTCGCGCGCTTCTGCCGCAACTCGATCAGCAACTGCCTGCTTCCGTCTCTTTGTCGGTCCGCCTCGATCGGTCGATTCCGATCCGTCAGTCGGTTGAGGACGTCAAGTTCACGCTGTTGCTGACGGTGTTTCTCGTCGTGCTCGTGATCTTCCTGTTCCTCCGGAATGTGTCCGCGACGGTGATCCCGAGCCTTGCGCTTCCCGCGTCGATCCTCGGCACCTTCGCGGTCATGTACCTCTGCGGCTACAGCCTGGACAACCTGTCGCTGATGGCGCTGACGCTGTCGGTCGGCTTCGTCGTTGACGACGCCATCGTCATGCTCGAGAACATCGTCCGGCACATGGAACACGGCGAGTCGGCGGCGGATGCGGCGTTAAATGGCTCGAAGGAGATCTCATTCACCATTTTGTCGATGACGCTGTCGTTGACCGCGGTGTTCATCCCGATCCTGTTCATGGGCGGCATTGTCGGGCGCCTGATGCATGAATTTGCGGTGACGATCGCGGCCGCGATTCTCGTATCAGGTGTCGTATCACTGACGTTGACGCCAATGCTCTCCAGCCGGTTCCTGCGGCCGCCGCATACGGAACGGCATGGGCGTCTCTACCAGTACACGGAGCGCGTGTTCGACGCGTGGCTGCGATGGTATGCGTGGTCGCTGCAGCGGGCGCTTTATTTCCGCGGCTCGGTGATGGTCGTTTCGGCACTGCTTCTCGCCGGCACGGTGTACCTCTTCATTGCGATTCCCAAGGGATTCATCCCCAGTCAGGACACCGGTCAGCTGACCGGTCAGACGGAAGCCGCGCAGGGGATCGGATTCGATTCGATGGTCACGCACGAGCTCGCCGTGGCGGATGTCATTCAGAAGGATCCGAACGTGGCGACGCTGACGCACAACGTCACGAATGGCAACACCGGCCGGCTCAATATCGAGTTGAAGCCTCGTTCGGCACGGCGGCTTTCTGCGGACGAAGTGATTGAGGAGTTGCGTCCAAAACTCTCCGCTATCCCAGGGGTTCGTGTGTATCTGCAGAATCCGCCGTCGATCCGCATCGGAGGCATCCAGTCGCGCAGTCTCTACCAGTACACGCTTCAGGGCCCCGACACCTCCGAGCTCTATCGTGTCGCGCCCGATTTCGAGAAGCAGATGCGAAGGCTACCCGGCTTGACGGATGTGACCAGCGACCTGCAGATCACGAATCCGCAGTTGAACATCACCCTCGATCGCGACCGGATTGCGGCGCTCGGGTTGACCGTCGATCAGGTCGAAAGCGCCTTGAGCACGGCGTATGGTCCACGGCAGGTCTCGACGATTTACGCGCCAAATAACGAATATCAAGTCATCATGCAGGTCGCGCCGCAGTTTCAGAACGATCCGAATGCGGTGTCGATGCTGTACCTCGGCAGACCTGACGGAGGCGTAGTGCCGCTCGCCGAAGTCGCCTCGATCGAGCAGGGCGTCGGTCCGCTTCAAGTCAACCACACCGGCCAGCTGCCGTCGGTGACGTTGTCATTCAACCTGAAGCCCGGTGTGGCGCTGGGCGATGCCGTTTCGGAGGTGCAGGAGGCGGCACGCTCGCTGCCGGCTACCGTCAGCGGCAGCTTCCAGGGAGCGGCGCAGGCATTTCAGGATTCGATACGCGGTCTCGGATGGATTCTTCTGCTCGCAATCTTCGTGATCTACGTCGTCCTCGGCATCCTGTACGAGAGTTTCATTCACCCGTTGACGATTCTCTCGGGCCTGCCATCGGCGGGTTTCGGTGCACTGCTCACGCTGATGCTGTTCAGAAGCGACCTGAATATCTATGCGTTCGTCGGTGTGATCATGCTCGTCGGACTGGTCAAGAAGAACGGCATCATGATGGTCGACGTGGCGATCGAGGAACGCCGTCGCGAAGGAAAGTCCGCCGCCGCCGCGATCTTCAATGCGTGCCTCGTTCGCTTCAGACCGATCATGATGACGACGCTGGCTGCGCTCGTCGGGACGCTGCCGATTGCACTTGGCTGGGGCACCGGAGCTGAGGCTCGCCGGCCGCTCGGCCTCGCGGTCGTGGGTGGATTGCTCGTTTCGCAGACGCTGACGCTCTACGTGACGCCGGTGTTCTATATCTACATGGAGGCGCTCAGCGAGCGTCTCCGGTCAGGTACGTTCGTTCCAGATCGCAGCCAGGTTCACGATCACTTCCACCGCCTTCTCCATGTCCTGCACCGACACCCACTCGAGCCGTGAATGGAAGTTATGTTCGCCCGCAAAGATGTTCGGCGTTGGCAAGCCCATGAACGACAGCTTCGATCCATCCGTACCGCCTCGAATGGGCCGTTCCCGGACGGCCATTCCGGCGCGTCGGATCGCCTCACGCGCGTATTCGACGACGTGCGGATGGCGATCGAGAACCTCGCGCATGTTCCGGTACTGTTCTTCGATCAAGACCTCGACTCTGGCGCCGTACCGCGACGTTGCTTCCAGCGCCAGCCGCTCGAGCAGCTCCTCCTTCTCTTTGAGCGCCGCCGTCTTGAAGTCACGGACGATCAGCCGGACACTCGCTCGTTCGCAGCCGCCCTGCAGCACGTACGGGTGGACGAACCCGTCGTAGCCGTCCGTGCCCTCGGGTGACATTTCACGGGGCAGACGAGTGATGAAATCCGACGCGACTTTGATGGCGTTGATGAGTCGATCTTTCGCGTATCCCGGATGGGTGTTGAAGCCCACGAACGTCAACGTC
>Ga0268265_10000134_pt1 | contig 94630 bp, 75 predicted proteins | sample KBSSwiS52_FD_190355 | JGI IMG/M metagenome (GOLD analysis project Ga0268265, IMG submission 190355) | Switchgrass rhizosphere microbial communities from Kellogg Biological Station, Michigan, USA - KBS Switchgrass S5-2 (SPAdes) (version 2) | ecosystem: Host-associated > Plants > Roots >... | reverse complement strand
GCGGCGTGGGTCACCGGCACGACCACGGTGCCGCAGTCGAAGGGCCCGGACTGTGGGTGCACGCCGGGCTGGGATGCCGCGCGCTGCATCGAGGGGATCACTGCCAAGGAGGCCAACATCCGCCAGTGTTTCGGCAGCCTGAGAGTGCAGTTGAGCAGCCAGGCGCTCGCCCTGCTCTACCTGCTTCTGACCGCCAGCTTCGCCGCTGCCGTGGGCCTCCTGCTGCTGCAGCAACGCAGGAAGAAAGCGGCGGCCCCGAAGCAGGAGCGGCGGCCTTAGCCGATCAGTCTCGCAGCCGGCGCTTCAGGGCATTGGGATCGTTCGCGAGTGGCTCGGCCAGCAACGGCCGGTCCAGCAGCTCCGCGAGCGCTTCGGGGAGCGGGATCTCCCGGCCCAGCACGGGCTCCAGGCTCTCCTTGAACTTGGCGGGATGGGCGGTCGCCAGGAACAGGCCGGTCTCCCCGGGAAGCAGCTTCTTCTTCAGCACCGCCCAGGCCACGGCGCCGTGGGGATCGGCGAGGTAGCCGCGGGCGTCGAGGTCGCGGATGGCCTCGCGGGTGCCTGCGTCGTCCAGGCTGCCCCAGCGGAGGGTGGCGCGCAGGGCCTGCCAGTCGCCTTCGAAGAGATCGGCGATGCGCTCCCAGTTGCTGGGGGCTCCTACGTCCATGGCGTTCGAAAGGGTGGCCACGCTGGGACGGGGGCGGTACTCCCCGGTCTCCAGGTAATCGGGGACGGTCTTGTTCGCGTTCGTGGAGGCCACGAAGGCGCGTACCGGGAGGCCCATCTTCCAGGCCCAGAGCCCGGCGCAGAGATTGCCGAAGTTGCCGCTGGGCACGGCGATCACGGGCGGTTTCCCTACCCTCGCCACTCCCTCGAAGTAGTAGAGCGTCTGGGCCAGCAGGCGGGCCACGTTGATCGAGTTCGCCGAGGTGAGGCCCAGCTCCCGGGACAGCTCCCGATCCGCGAAGCAGGCCTTGGCGAGGGCTTGGCAGTCGTCGAAGGCGCCATCCACGGAGAGCGCGAGGACGTTGTCCCCGAGGCTTGCGAACTGCCTCTCCTGGAGAGGAGTGACGCGGCCCTTCGGATAGAGCACCACCACGCGGATGCCCGGCAATCCCCAGAAGGCCCGCGCCACCGCCGCGCCGGTGTCGCCGCTCGTGGCGGTCAGGATCGTGCGATCTCCCTTGAGCATGCGGGCGAGGAAGCGGGCGCCGAAGTCCTTGAAGGCCAGCGATGGCCCGTGGAACAGCTCCAGCGCCCCGATCGGAGCCACGGGCACGGGGAAGTCGAAGGCGCCGGTCTCCTCATACTCCTCTCCCAGCAGTCGGGACAGGATCTCCGCGCAGCGCTCCTCCCACGGAAGGGAGAGCAGCCGGTCGACGTCCAGGCGAGGCAGGGAGACCGGCACGTAGAGGCCGCCGTCGGGAGCGAGGTTTCTCCTCATGGCCTCGCCGAAGGTGGCGGTGTGACGCGGATCGCGGGTGCTCCGGAGGATCACAGGACCCGCGCTCCCTGGAGATCGAGGACGCAGATCCGGACCTGGGTCTTCACCCGGAAGCCTGCCGCCAGGGCGGCGGCGACCGCGGCAGCGTCCTTCTCCTCGCAGACCGCGAATACGGCCGGACCCGATCCCGACAGGCTGCACCCCAGCGCGCCGGCTTCGAGGGCGCCGTGCTGCGCCTCGCGGAAGCCGGGGACCAGGTCCGCCCGCCAGGGCTCGGCGAGCAGGTCGCGCAGCGTGGCCTTGAGGAGCGGCCGGTCGTCCGTGTGCAGGGCATGGACGAAGCCGGCCAGGTTCTCGGCGTGCGCCACGGCGAGCGCGAGCGGCACCTCCCGCGGGAGCACGCTCCGCGCCTTGCGGGTGGCGAGCGAGAGCGCCGGGCTCGCCACCGCGATGCGCAGGTCCGCGGGGAAGGGGAGGGCGCGCGGCAGGCCCGAGGGCGTGACCAGGATCAGGCCGCCGAGGAGCGCCGGGGCCACATTGTCCAGATGTACGGAGCCGGAGGCGAAGCCCTCGGCCTTGCCCGCGACGCCAAGGAGCGTTTCGCGGTCCAGCGGCTCCCCGCACCAGGCGTTGAGCGCCGAGACCGTGGCCGCCACGCTCGCGGCGCTCGATCCCAGGCCGCTGCACACGGGCAGCCCCTTGTGCAGGGTGAGCGCGAGCGGCGGCAGCGGCGAGCCCAGGGCCTGCTCGAACAGGTCCCGCGTGCGCACCACGAGGTTCGCGTTGGGATTGGACGGCAGCCGGCCCGCGTAGGGCCCCACCGCCGCGAAGCGCGGCGAGTCCGCGCGCTCGATCTCGACGACGTCCCCCCAGAGGCTGCCGTCCACCGGCGCGAGCGAGGCGCCGAGCACGTCGAACCCGGCGGCGAAGTTGCCGATCCCGGCTGCCGCGTAAGCCTTCACAGCGTCGCCTTCGTCGCGATCTTGAGCACGTCGGCCAGCAGGCCGGCCGCCGTGACCTCCGGACCGGCGCCGTAGCCCTGGACGACCAGGGGGCGCGGCCGGTAGTGCTCGGTGAGGAAGCTGAAGGCGTTCTCGCCGCCGCGGATGTGGCGCAGCGGATGATCCGGCCCCACCGCCCGCAGACCCACGCGGCAGCGGCCGTCCACGATCTCGCCCACGAAGCGCAGGGCCTCGCCGCGGCCGGCGAGATCGCGCACCCGCTCGGCGAAGCCCGCGTCGAGAGCGGGCAGGCGGTCGAGGAAGGCGGGCACGTCGCCCGAGGCGTCGAAGCCCGGCGGCAGGGCGGTCTCGACCTCCATGTCCTCGGGCTCCGCGTCTCCTCCGAATTCGCGCTGCAGGATGAGCACCTTGCGCGCTACGTCGAGGCCCGACAGGTCGTCCCGCGGATCGGGCTCGGTGAAGCCGCGCTCGCGGGCGATCCGCACCGCCTGGCTGAAGGGCGTTCCCTCCTCCAGCAGTCCGAAGAGGAACGAGAGGGAGCCCGAGAGGATCCCTTCGAAGCGCACCAGCCGGTCGCCGCCGGACATCAGGGTGCGCACCGTGTCGATCACCGGCAGGCCGGCGCCCACGTTGGTCTCGTAGCGGAAGCGCCGGCGGTTGTGCGAGGCCGCGGCGCGCACCACGCGGTAGAGCCCCAGCGCGCCGCTGTTCGCCCTCTTGCTCGCGGTGACCACGTGGAAGCCGGCGTCCATGAAGCGGTGATAGGCCTCCGCGAGATCCTCCGAGGAGGTGCAGTCCACCAGCACCGGCTGCGTGGGCCGGCGGCGGCGCACGGACTCGACGAGCGCCTCCAGGTCCGCCGGGACTCCGCTCCGCTCCAGCGTCGCCAGTGCCTCGCTTGGCGCGAGACCCTCCGGGGCGAGGACCATCCTGCGCGAGCTGGCGACGCCGCAGAGGCGCAGGTTCACGTTGCGGGCGAGGAGAGCGGGCTGCTGGCGCTGGAGCTGGACCAGAAGCTGCCGGCCCACGGTGCCCACGCCGAGCAGGTAGATCTCCAGGATCTCGGGCGTGTCGAAGAAGCAGCTGTGGACGTGGTGCAGGGCGCGCCGGGCGTCGGCCGCGGAAATGACGGCCGAGATATTGCGCTCGCTCGATCCCTGGGCGATTGCGACCACGTTGCTGCCCACGGCGGCGAGGGCGCTGAAGAAGGTGCCGGCGGCGCCGAGCCGGTGCTGGAGGCCGTCGCCCACGATGCTCAGCACCGCGAGATCGCGCCGCACCTCGACCGCGTCCACCCGGCCGCTCGCGAGCTCGGCGTCGAACGCCTCGTCGAGCGCGGCCACGGCGGCGTCGGCCTCGCGCTCGCGCACGCAGAAGCTGATCGAGTGCTCGCTGGAGGCCTGGCTGATCAAGACCACCGAAATATCGCGCGCGGCCATGGCGCCGAACACGCGGGCGGCCACGCCGGGGACGCCGCGCATGCCCGGTCCGGTGACGTTGAGGAGGGCGAGCCCTTCGAGGAACGACAGGCCGCGCACGGCGTGGAGCGGGGGCGCGGCTTTGGCGGTGATGAGCGTCCCCGGCCGCTCGGGATGGAACGAGTCGCAGACGCGCACGGGGATGGCGTGCTCGCGGGCCGGCGCGATCGTCTTGGGGTGGAGCACGCGGGCGCCGAAGTGGGAGAGCTCCATGGCCTCCTCGAAGCTCATCTCGGCCACCGGCATGGCCTCGGGCACGATGCGCGGATCGGCCGTGTAGATGCCGTCCACGTCGGTCCAGATCTCCAGGATGCCGGCGTCGACGGCAGCGGCGGCGAGGGCGGCCGAGTAGTCGGACCCGCCGCGGCCGAGCGAGAGCGTCTTGCCGCGCGGATCGCCGCCGAAGAAGCCGGGCATCAAGGCCAGCCGGTCGCTCCCCTCGCGCAGGGGACGGAAGCGCTCGCGGATCTCGGAGGGGAGGGGAGTGGCCTCCAGGGGATCGCCGGCGCAGGGGATCACCTTGCGCGGGTCGAGGTCCACGACCGGCAGGCCGGCCGAGCGGAAGAGCCCCGAGAGAATGGCGCACGACGCCCGTTCGCCGAGGCCGGAAAGATGCGCGAGCACCGACGGCGAGCACTCCTGGAGGAGCGCCACCCCCTGGAGGAGGTTGTCGAGCTCGGCTGCCAGATCGTCCACCGCCGCGGCAACCTCGTCCGGGCTCGCCAGCTCGTCCATGATGGCGCGATGGACGGAGCGGAACCGGCCGCTCACCACGGCGATGTCCCCACCCTCGGCCGCGGTCCTGGCGCCCTCCACCAGCAGGTTGGTGACGCCGGCCACGGCAGAAGCCACGACGAGCACGCGGTCTTGAGCGAGCGCCCCGCGCACCAGGGCCACCACGGAGCGCATGCGATCCGCGCTGCCTACGGACGTGCCGCCGAACTTCATGACTCTCACGGTCGGTGATCATAGACTGGCCTCCATGAAACTCCACCCCACCCTCGCCCGCGACACCGTCGAGGTCTGCAGCCTGGCGCTCTGCCGGGTGCTGCTCATGAGGGACGGGCGCTTTCCCTGGCTGGTCCTGGTGCCGGAGCGCGAGTCGGTGCGGGAGATCCACGAGCTGGCGGCAGCGGACCGGGCGGAGCTGATCGAGGAGGTCGCGCGCGTGGGGGAGACGCTCGCGCGGCTGTTCCGGCCGGACAAGGTGAACGTGGGAGCCCTCGGGAACGTCGTGCCGCAGCTCCACGTCCACGTGGTAGCCCGCTTTGCGGTGGATCCGGCCTGGCCCGGGCCCGTGTGGGGCTCGGGCGACGCCGTGCCGCGCTCCGGCGAGGAGCTGGAGGCTCTGAGAGCGCGGTTGGCCGCGGAATTATATGGGTAGACCCCTCTACCCGTTTGGGTAGACCCCCTCGGGATCGCGGGTAGACCCCTCTACCCATGATGTGGAGGCTCCCGGGATCGCGGGTAGACCCCTCTACCCACGGGGTAGACCCCCCTACCCACGATGCGGAGGCTCTCGGGATCGTGGGTAGACCCCTCTACCCGCGGGGGCGACACCCTCGGGATCGCGGGTAGACCCCTCTACCCACGGGTTTGAGGGCTCTACCCACCCGTTGGCGGCCCGCCGCCTTGCAGCGAGACCACGGCCTCGGTCCCGCGGACCTCCACGCGTGCGTTTTCGAAGCGCAGGGAGAGGCCCGGGGCGTGGATCTCGACCGTCCCGCCCTCCGAGCGGATCTCGGGCTTCGGCAGACCCGCGATCGCCGCGCGCCGCACGCCGTTGAAGAGCGGATGCGGTCCGATCCCCTCGGTGAGGGCTTCGAGGTCGGTGCCCTCGCCGTCGATCGCCTCGGCTTTGCCTGCGTCGTTGCCGAGCCGGAGGAATCGCGTGTGCAGGAGGCCGCCGTCGACGAGCTCGACGTTCAACGGGTCGAACCCCTGCGGCCAGAGCGGCCTGCCCTCGGCCGCCTGGATGACCACGCGCCATCCCGGCCGCGCGTCGAACGCCTGGCGGCGCGCGGTCCGGCCGGCCCGGATCGCCGCGGTGTCTGCGCGCGCCACTCGTTCGACGCGCTCGATCTCGGCGGGCGTGAACGCGCAGTCATCTCCTTCTCTCTTGGCTTCCGCCGCGGCCCCGGCCAGGAGGTCTTCGAGGAGCTTCTTGTCGTCGGCTTCCAGGGATGCCTGCCAGCCCGGCCGCAGGCGGTCGAGGAGGAAGGCGATCGCCGGGCCGGTGGTGTAGATGCGGTGGCGCACCTCGGCGGCGGCGAACTCGTCCGCAGGAATCTCGGGGGTCCGCCCCGCGGCCAGGAGCTGGATGTATTGCGCGAGCCCTTCGTTGAGCTCCGTGCCGCGCTCGTAGGCGGCGAACGCCGGATCGATGGCGGCGAAGCGCTCGCGGCGCCAGGCGAGGAACTGCCGCGCCCAGCAGGCGGCGGTTTTCGGTTCGGCGAGAGCGCGCCGCAGCGCCTCGGACTCCAGCCGCCGCCGGCCGAGCAGCTTCGCATTGTCGAAGGGGTAGAGCAGGAGGTCGCCCTCGTTGGCCTGCCAGCCCGGGTGCCGCCGGCGCTGGAAGACGTGGAAGGCTTCGTGGAGCGCGACCGCGGCCAGCTCGGCCGGCGCCGCTCCGGGGCGGTCGGCCATGAGCGTGGCCGAGACCGTGCCGCCGAGGTCCTCGCTGGTGTTCGAGGTCACGGCCGGGTGCCGCCCCGGGTAGACGTGAGCGCCGGGGACCGGGGCAAACCCTTCCGGCGGGGCCGGGTGGCGGAAGAGCCAGGTGCGCTGGCCGTCGTAGACCGCCAGCGGGATGGCCAGCGGCTCGAAGCCGGGCCAGAGCGCGCGGCTGCCGGCGATGCGCTGCACCTCGCGCTCGATCTCCGGCGCCCGCTCGGGCGCAAGAGCGGCGGCGAGGGCGCAGAGGGCTGCGAGGAAGGCGAGTCTTTTCATGGGATTCTCCTGAGGACCTCAAGGACACCAGGGACACCAGAGACCTCAAGGACTCGAGCGCGGTTGTCCTTGTTGTCCTTGAGGTCCTTGGTGTCCTTGAGGTCCTTTCCGGTAGGCGGGCCAGGATTCCTTGAAGGCCCGGGCCAGGAGGCGGCCGGCGCCCGGCACGTCCGCAAGGGACCGGATCAGGTTTTCCATCCGAAGGAAATCTCCCTCCGATAGACTAGCCGTTATGGGGAAGGCGGAAAACCTCGACCAGGTGCGGTCGGAGCTGCGCCGGCTCGGGTACCTGGATCACGGCTTCGAGCGTTTCCTGCTTCAGGACGCGCTGCGTCCGCGGGCGCCGCTGCGCACCGTCGTCGACCTGACGGCCCGGGTCGCGCTCCTCGCCGGCGGGGTCTCGGCCGCGGCGCTGGCGCTCGCCCTGGTGGCGGCCAACGGCGGCTTTTCCTCCTCGCCCCTGGACGTCGCGGCGCTCTTCCTCCACCTGTTCCCGCCGATCTCGTTCGCGGCCGGGCTCGGCTTCCTGGCGCTGTGCGGCATCGTCCTCCTGGTGCTCCGGCTCTACCCGGTGAAGCGGATCGAGGCGGTCTCCCTGGCGGCGGCCGCGGCGGCCGGGGCCGCGGCGCTCGGTCTGATCCTGCTGGGTGCCCGCGAGCTGATCCACGAGGGCAACCGGACGCTGCTGCTGGTGCTGGCCCTGGCTGCGCCGCTCGCGGTCGCGGTGCTGGTCCGCCTGGTCTACCAGGGGCTGCTCACGCTCGCGATCCGCTTCACCGACAGCACGCCCCGGACGCGCCTGTTCTCGCGGCGCGGCCTCGGGCTCGCGATCCTGGCGGCGGCGTTCCTGCTCACCGTGCCGGCCGTGGTGACCGCGCGGCGCGAGACGATCGCGGCGCCGCCGTCGCTCCCCATGGCCCCCGGCGACAGGGTCCTCCTCCTCGGCATCGACGGCGTGCTGCCCGAGGAGCTGGACTACCTCCTCGCCGTGGGCGACCTGCCCACGCTGGGCCGGCTGGCGCGGGAGGGGGGGCGGACCTTCCGCTACGACCGGAAAGACGAGCCTCCCGCCTCGTTCTGGACCGCGGTCGCGACCGGCATCCCCGGTCCGGACCACGGTGTCACGTCGCTCGACAGCTTCCGTCCGCTGGGGGTCGAGACTCCGCTCGCCCGCAACGGTCCGGTCCGCCTCTGGTGGAGCGCGGTCGAGGTGCCGCTCGGGCTGGCCGAGTACCGGCCGGTGCTCGCCAACCGGCGGCGGGCGTTCGCGGTCTGGGAGCTCGCCTCCCGCGGCGGCACGCCGGTGCTCGCCGTGAACTGGTGGGGCACCTTCCCGGCCGAGCCGCTGCCCGGGCTGGTGGTCGCCCATGGTGCCTTTCAGCTCCTGGAGGAAGGGGCGCAGGGCGCGATCGCGCCGGAGTCGGAGAAAAAAGAGGCCGAAATCCTCGTGCGGCGCACCAGGATAGATAAAGGGGGGCAGCGGCTGGCCGCCGCGCTGCCTCCCGAGGCCCTGGCCTCCGTCCTGCAACGGGCTCTGCTGCCGGACCGGTTCTACCGCCGGATCTTCGAGGAGCGGCTGGCCGCTTCGCCGAAGGCAGCGGCGCTCTACCTGCCGGGGCTCGACATCGCGGCCGACGGCTGGAGCGGCGGCGACGTGGCCTTCGCCGACCTGGTCCGCGCCGAGCTCTCCGCCGCGGACGCGCTGCTGGCGCGGTCGCTGCCGGGCGTGGGGACGGTCGCGGTGGTCTTCGATCCCGGCCGGCGCCGAGCGGGATCTCAGGGACGGGTGGTGATCTGGCGGCGGGCGGGGTGTGATGGACGGGTTGGCGAAATCGAGCCCGAGGCCGTGGCCTCGGGCCTTCTGCGGGCCCTGGGGCTGCCGCAGAGCGGGGAGCTGCCTCCCCCTCCGGTGGGGTGCCGATGGGCGCCGGCTCCGGCGACCGTCCCGGGTTATGGAGAGCCGCGGCAGGGCCGCGCCTCCGCCCCGCAGGGCGCGGAGTACCTGAAGAGCCTGCGCTCTCTGGGGTATCTATGAAGCGTTTTCCGGGACGACGAGCTTCGTGGTCCCCTGTTGGGCCTGAGGCGGCACTCTTGTGTTGGCCATGATCAGGGGGGAGTTTTTGCATGCCGATTCACAAGACACCGTTCCTGGCGCCTCAGGTGGCGTTGTCCGCTGACTGGAGGGACGAGCGGATGGGGACCACCTCCGACCGGCAACCGGGAGAGCGTCTCCCGTATCCCGAGTCGCGGCGCTGCGACCAGGTGGACGTCTATCACGGGGTGACCGTCGCGGACCCCTACCGCTGGCTGGAGGATCTGGACTCCGCGGAGACCAGCGCCTGGGTGACGGCCCAGAACCGGGTCACCTCCTCCTGGCTGCGCACGCTGCGCGGGCGCGAGGAGATCCGCCAGCGCCTGACGGAGATCTGGAACTACGAGCGCTACGGCATGCCGGTCAAGGAGGACGGGCGCTACTTCTTCGTGCGCAACGACGGCCTCCAGAACCAGGGCGTGCTCTACGTCATGGAGGGCCTGGACGGCCCGGCCCGGGTCCTGCTCGATCCCAACGAGCTGTCGCCCGACGGCACGGTCGCCCTGGCGGCCTGGAGCGTCAGCCCGGACGGCCGGCGGGTGGCCTACGGCCTCACCTCCGGCGGCTCGGACTGGCAGGAGTGGCGGGTGCGCGACGTGGACTCCGGCCGCGACCTGAAGGACCACCTGCGCTGGGTGAAGTTCTCGACCGTCGCCTGGACGCGCGATGCCGCCGCGATCTTCTACAGCCGCTACGACGAGCCCCGCGCCGGCCGGCCGCTGGAGGAGGCCAACTTCTTCCAGAAGCTCTACTGCCACCGCCTGGGCACGCCCCAATCCGAGGACGAGCTGATCCACGAGCGGCCCGACGACGGCGAGATGGGCTTTCTCCCTTCCGTCACCCAGGACGGCCGCTACCTCGTCGTCCAGGTCTGGAAGGGGACGGAGAGCGAGAACGGCATCCTCTACAAGGACCTCGCGGCGCCCGGCTCGCCGGTCGTGCACCTCCTGCCGGACTTCGACGCGTCCTATCTTTTCGCGGGCAACGATGGACCGCTCTTCCGCTTCCACACCGACCTGGGCGCGCCCCGCGGCCGGGTGATCGAGATCGACCTGCGCGCGCCGGAGCGGGGGGACTGGCGGGAGGTCGTGCCCGAGACGGAGGAGACGCTGGAGTCGGTGACCACGGTGTGCGGCCGCCTTGTCGCCTGCTATCTCAAGGACGCGCACGCGCGGGTGCGCCTGCTCGATCCCACCGGCCGGCTGGTGCGCGACCTGGATCTGCCCGGCCTGGGCTCGGTCAGCGGCTTCGCCGGCCGGCTGGGCGACCGCGAGACGTTCTACTGCTTCACCGGCTACACCACGCCGTCCACGATCTTCCGCTACGACGTGGAGACGGGGGAGAGCCGGGTGTTCCGCCAGCCGCGGGTGGACTTCGACTCCGAAGAGTTCGAGACGCGGCAGGTCTTCGTCGAGAGCCGGGACGGCACGCGCGTGCCCATGTTCCTCACCCATCGCAAGGGGCTGGTGCTGGACGGCTCGAACCCGGTCTACCTCTACGGCTACGGCGGGTTCAACACCTCGGTGACGCCCACCTTCGGGGTGTCCAACCTGGTCTGGATGGAGCGCGGCGGGGTCTACGCCGTGGCCAACCTGCGCGGCGGCGGCGAGTACGGAGAGGATTGGCACGAGGCGGGGAGCAAGCTGCGCAAGCAGAATACGTTCGATGACTTCCTCGCGGCGGCCGGGTGGCTGGTCGAGAGCGGCTACACGTCGCCGCAGAAGCTGGCCATCGCCGGCTTCAGCAACGGCGGCCTGCTGACCGCGGCGTCGATGATCCAGCGTCCGGACCTGTTCGGCGCGGTGGTGATCGGGGTGGGCGTGCTCGACATGCTGCGCTTCCCGAAGTTCACGATCGGCTGGGGCTGGGTGTCGGACTACGGCTCGCCGGAGGACCCCGAGGAGTTCAAGGTCCTCTACTCCTATTCGCCCTACCACAACCTGGAGCCCGGCACCGCCTATCCGCCGACCCTGATCGTCACGGCGGACCACGACGACCGGGTGGTGCCGGCGCACAGCTTCAAGTTCGCGGCGGCGCTCCAGCACGCCCAGGGGAGCGACGCGCCGGTGCTGATCCGCATCGAGCCCCGCGCCGGCCACGGCAACGGCAAGCCGGTCTCGAAGCTGATCGAAGAGGCCGCGGACGAGCTGAGCTTTCTGGTGGAGGCGCTGGGGTTGTAAGAAAGGACAAAGGACCTCAAGGACACCAAGGACCTCAAGGACCCGGAAGGGAGTCCTTGTCCTTGAGGTCCTTGGTGTCCTTGAGGTCCTTTACAATCGCCCTGATGCCTCGCCGCCTTCTCGCCTGGGCCTTCCTTCTCGCCCTGGCCCTGCCTGCTCTCCCCCAACCCCCCCTCACCCGCGAGCAGGAGCTCGCGAACCTGCGCGGCGAGATCGCCAGGCTCGAAGCCCGGGCCGGGGAGGCGCGGAAGCTCCAGAGCGGGCTGCGCGGCGAGCTCGAGGCGGCCGACCTGGAGCTGCGGCTCCAGGAGGCGCGCCTCAGGGAGGCTGAAACCGCTCGCGACCTCGCCGTCCGCCGGGCCGAGGAGGGGGAGCGGGAGGTGGCGCGGCTCTCCGCGTCGCTGGAGCAGGCGCGGCAGGGGCTGCGGCGCCGGCTGGGCGCGCTCTACCGCCTTGGACGGCAGGGCTACCTGCGCTTCTTCCTCGCGCTGCGGCCCGACGAGCGGCTCCTGCCCTCGATCCGCCTGGCGCGCTACCTCGCCCGCCGCGACCGCGCCGCCGTCGCCCGCTACCAGGAGGCCGGGCAGCGGCTGGCGCGCGAGCGCGACCGCCTGGCGGCTCAGCGCGAGGACCTCGAGCTCTGGCTCGTTCAGGAAGAGACCCGCCGCCGCGAGCTCGCCGGCGTGCGCCGGCGCAAGGCCGTGCTCCTCGCCCGCGCCGAGCAGGAGGGGCGCGCTCTCGCCGAAAAAGCCGGCGCGCTCGCCGACCGCGAGCGCAAGCTCTCGAACCTGGTCGACTTCCTCTACGGCCGCACGACCTCGGAGCTCTCGGGCACGCCGATCCAGCAGTTCCGCGGCGTGCTCGACTGGCCGGCGGCCGGCAAGGTGGCGGAGAAGTTCGGCTTCCGCCTCGATCCGCGCTACAAGACGCGCGTGCCCCACAACGGCATCGACCTGGCCACGGAGCCGGCCGCGGAGGTGCGCGCCGTCTTCCCCGGCAAGGTGCTCTACGCCGCGCCGTTCCAGGGCTATGGACAGACCGTGATCGTGCACCATCCGGGGCGCGTGTTCACCCTCTACGCGGGGCTCTCCGAGCTGCGGACGGGTCCGGGAGGTATGGTATCTTTAGGCGATGTCGTGGGGCTGGCGTCGGACAGGCTCTACTTCGAGATCCGAGTGGAGAACCGGCCGGACGACCCCCTGCACTGGTTGAGGTAATCTGCCCATGAGCCGTAGCCGTGTCATCTTCTTCCTCGTCTCCATCCTGCTGGTGCTGCCGATCCTTGGCGACACGCTGCTGCGCGCCGCGGAGCGCGGCGAGCCCGGCGACGAGGATTCGTTCTACAAGTACCTCTCGGTCTTCACGGAGGTGCTCGGCCTCGTGCGTCAAGCCTACGTCGACCAACCCGAGATGGATACCCTGATCGCCGGCGCCCTGGACGGCACCACCGACGCGCTGGACCCGTTCTCGATCTACGTCCCGGCCAGGCACATCGACGCCTACCTGGAGGCGCGCACCACGGGCCTGCGCAACAGCGGCCTCGTGCTGCTCAAGGAGCACGGCATCCTCTATGTGGTGGCCGCGGAGAAGGGGAGCCCGGCCGAGGGCGCCGGCGTCAAGGCCGGCGACATCGTGGCCGAGGTCGACGACCGCCCGACCCGCACCATGCCGCTGTGGGAGATCCAGGAGATCCTGGCCGGCAAGCCGGGCACCAAGGTCTCCCTGGAGATGGTCCGCGTGGGCGAGGCCGTGCCGGTCTCGTTCGAGCTGAAACCCTTCGATCCGCCGCCGGTGGGCCTCTCCGAGGTCGAGGGCGCGCCCATGCTGCGCATCCCCTCCTTCGAGAAGGGGGCCGCGGACCGGGTCAAGGCGCTGCTCCAGGAGAACGCGGGCAAGACCCGCGAGGGCCTGCTCGTGGACCTGCGCGGGGTCTCTTCCGGCGAGATCGAGGTGGCGTACGAGATCGCCGAGCTGTTCGCGAGCGGCGACCTGGGCGCCTTGAAGCGCCGCGACAAGGAGCTGGAGACCTACAGCGGCGCGCAGCAGCCGGTCTGGCAGGGCAAGATGGTCGTCCTGGTCGACCGCAGCACGCTCGGCGCGGCCGAGGTGCTCGCGACCATCCTGCGCCAGAAGGTCAAGGCCGAGCTGGTGGGCGAGCGCACGTTCGGCCACGCCGGCCGCCTGGGCACGGTCGATCTCACCTCCGGCGGACGGCTGCTCTACACCGAGGCCTTCTACACCGGCCCCGACCGGGAGCCGCTCCAGGACGCTCTCAAGCCGGACCTGCTCGTGGACGAGCGCTCCAGGACCTACCTGGAGAAGGACGTCCCCATGACCGAGCTGATCCTGCGCCGCGGCGTCCGCCGCCTGCGGGGCCAGGACGCGGAGCCGGCGCAGAGAGCCGCCTGACCTGACGCAGTGCAACCGCGCCGGCCGAATGCCCGCCGACGCTCCGCCATCCGCGGACGTTCCCGATCCGGTCTGTCCGGCCTCTGGATCCTGATCCTCGGCGTCCTCCTGGGCGCCAGGGCTCTCTACATCCTCGGAGGCCGCGAGCGGACCGGGCCGGAGCCGCCGCGGGCGGAGAGCCCGGCTCCTCCCAAGACGGCAGAGAGCCGGCATCGCGAGATCACCGAGCCCGACAATCCCGATGCCGCCGATACCGTCGAGGAGGAGAAGCGCTCCTCCGAGGTGGAAACGGTGCCCGCGCCCGCTCCGGCCGAGGGCGGGCGCGTGGCCCTGGTCATCGACGACCTCGGCCGCAGCCTCGACGACCTGCACGCCATCGAGGGGCTGAACGTCCCGCTCACCTACGCCGTGCTGCCGTTCGAGGAGCAGACGCCGGAGGTGGTCGCGGAGCTGCGGCAGCGCGGTGCCGAAATGCTCCTGCATCTCCCGATGGAGCCGGCCGGCGCGGAAAAAGACCCCGGCCCCGGCGCGCTGCGCCTCGGCATGACGCCGGAGCAGCTCCGGCAGTCCACGCTCGCGGCGCTCCAGGCCGTGCCGGGCGCCGCCGGGGTCAACAACCACATGGGCTCGGGCCTGTCCGCGGACGAGCCGTCCATGACCACGATCCTCGGCGTGCTCTCCTCGCGCGGGCTCTTCTTCCTCGACTCGCGGACGAGCGCAGAGAGCGTGGGCTACCGGGTCGCGATCCGGCTCGGCCTGCCCGCGGCCGAGCGCCAGGTCTTCCTCGATCCCGACCCGAGCCCCGAGGCGATCCGCGCGCAGTTCCACCGCCTGCTGGGCCTCGCCCGCACCCGCGGAGCGGCCGTGGCCATCGGCCATCCGCACCCGGAGACGATCGCGGTCCTGGAGGAAGAGATCCCCAAGGCCAGGTACCTGGGCTACGAATTCGTCCCCGTCAGCTATCTGCTCGACCGGCCGGATGCTCCCGAAGAGCCCGACGAATGACACAATAGGTCCACTTACATGGACCTGCTCCTCTTCCTGCTGGGCAGCGCCCTGATCGCGGGGCTCGTGCGCTGGTGGCGGCCCGAGGTGTCGCGCCGCGCCGCGGCCGGCTGCGTGCTCGCCGCCGGGCTCTTCTTCGCGGTGCCGCTCGTCACCCCGGCGGTCCAGGTGCACACCGACATCGCCTACACCTGGGCGCCCTGGCGAGAGATGCTGCCGGCCCGGCAAGAGCCGGGCAATCCGCTGATGGCGGACATCCCCACGCAGATGATCCCGTTCCGCGAGCTGGTCCGGCGCCGGCTCCTGGACCGGGAGCTGCCGCTCTGGGCGCACGAGCTGGCGACCGGCCAGCCGCTGCTCGGCAACGCGCAGTCGGCGCCGTTCGCGCCGCTCCACCTGATGGCGCTGCCGCTGCCCACGGTGCGCGCCCTGACCGTCGCCGCGGCCTGGCAGATCCTCCTCGCCCTGCTGCTGACCTTCGCCCTGGCCCGGGCCCTGGGAGCCGGAGAGCCCGGAGCGGCCTTCGCGGCCCTGGCTTTCAGCTTCTCGACCTTCCTCACCGCCTGGGCCTACCACCCGATCGGCATGACCGTGGCCTGGGTGCCGGGCGTGCTCCTGGGTCTCTTCCTGCTGCGCCATGGAGGCCGCGGGGGCTTCGCCGGGCTCGTCGCGTGCGCCGTGGGCATGACGCTCAGCGGGCACCCGGAGTCGGTGGTGCACATGGCGGTCGTGAGCGTCGTGGTGACCGCGGCCCTGTTGATCTCCCCCGAGCCTCGCGTCCGGTTCCTCGCCCTCCTCGCGGCGGCGGCGGCGCTCACCTTCTGCCTCACCGCGCCCTACCTGCTGCCAATCCTGGAGGTGATGCCCGAGAGCGAGCGCTGGGCCGTGATCGGCCGGGCGCCCGACTTGGTCCAGACGCCCCCCTTCACGCCGGACTTCCTCGTGACGCTGATCAATCCGCTCGCCTACGGCAGCCCGCGGGACGGCAACTGGACCGGGACGTTCAACTTCAACGAGACCTGCACCAACCACGCGGGCATCCTCACGCTGGCCCTCGCCCTGGCCGGCGCCTTCCTGCGCGGCGGCCGGACGGCCTGGCTGCTGGCCGGCGGGCTCGCAGCCCTCTGCGTGGCCTTCCGGCTGCCGCCGTTCTTCGACCTGGTGGCGGCCGTGCCGGGCCTCGGGCATGCCATGCACGGCCGGATGCGCCTCTTCTGGGTCCTGGCAGCGGCGCTCGCCGCGGGGCTGAGCGTCGAGGACCTCGCCCGGCGGGATTGGCGGGCGACGGGCGCCGTCCTGCTCGCCGTGGCCCTGGCCCTGTTCGTGGCGCTGCCGCCGTTCCTCCCTTGGCAGCTCGCCTGGTGGGGCGCGGCGCTCCTCGGCATGGCCGCGGCGCTGGTGGTCCTCGTAAAGCCCGGGCTGCGGCCGGCTTTTCCCAGGGTGGCCCTGGCCGTCCTGGCCCTGGACCTGGCTCTCCTCGGGGTGCGCTTCCATCCGGTCCTCCCGGCCGCGTTCGACCTCAGGCCGCCGCCGGCCCTGGCGTTCCTGATGGAGCAGGAGCGGCGGACGCCGGAGCCGTTCCGGGTGGCGGCCGAGACCGGCGACCTGCTGCCGAACCTGGCCTCCTACTATGGGCTCTGGGACCTGCGAGGGAACGATCCTATGCAGCCGGCCATCCCGGCCTACATGGTGGGCAACACCTTCATGAGCGACTTCAAGGTGGCGCGGCTCGTCCAGCTCTCCTACAAGCGCTTTCCCGAGGGACTGGAGCGCCAATTCGGTGAGTATGGAGTGCGCTACCTGCTGACGCGGCATCGCCGGCGCCTGCCGCGGCCCTGGCGCCCCGTGTTCAACGGCGTCGGGGGCAAGGTCTGGGAGAACCCCGCCCCGCTGCCGCTGTTCTACATGCCGGCCACGGTCGAGCGCGTGCCGCAGCCCTGGACGATGCTCGAAAAGGCGCTGGCCATCGAGGACTTCGCGGCGGCCACGGTCGTGGAGGTGGGGCCGGCCGGCCCGCCGGTCGCGCAGGAGGGGAGGGTGCGGATCGCGAAGGTGCGGGCGAACGGCTTTGACCTGGACGTGGAGAGCCCGATGGGCGGCTTGGTGGCGTCGAGCGTCAGCTCCGTCCGCGGCTGGCGGCTGCTGGGGGAAGGGGGAGAGGCGCCGGTGCTGCGGGTCAACGGCGGCTTCGTCGGCTTCGGCGTGCCGCCGGGCCGGCACCGGGTGCGGCTCGACTACCGTCCCGCGGGCTGGACCTGGGGCGTCCAGCTCTTCTCCCTGGGCCTGATCGGGATCCTGCTCGCCGCCTGGTGGAGGATGAGAAGCCGGCCTACTCGGCCCTGAGCACCTCGATCGGCCGCCGCTCCAGGGCGCGGGCGCTCGCCGCGAGACCGGCGCCCACGGCGAGCAGCACGGCGCCGCCGAGCGCCACCGCCACCGGCCAGGCCTGCAGCTCCCAGGGCAGCTCGAAGCCGCGGGTCACCACCATGTAGGCGAGCACGGTCGCGCCCGCCGCGCCGATCAGGCCGGCCACGAGACCGATCAGGGCGTACTCGACCGCGAACGCGCCCGCCACCCCCGGCCGCGTCATCCCCAGGGTCTTGAGCAACGCCACCTCGCGCCCGCGGCGGGCCGAGCCGGCGCTCACCGCGCCGCCCAGGATGGCGATGCCGGCGAGCACCGTGAAGCCGCCGAGGAACCGGATGCCCACCCCGATTCGCGCGAGCACGCCGGAGATCTTCTCCAGCACCTCGCGCACACGGATCAGGGTGACGTTCGGGTAGGCCGCGGCCAGCGCGTCCTGGACCTTCTGCTCGCTGCCGCGGGGGAGGCGGGTCGCGGCGAGCCGGAGCTGCGGCGCCTTTTCGAGGACGCCGGGCTCGACCACCAGGAAGAAGTTGATCCCGAAGGTCTGCCAGTCCACGGTGCGCAGGCTGGTGACGGTCAGCTCCAGCGGCACGCCCTGGACGTCGAAGCGGATCTTCGAGCCGAGCTTCAAACCCAGATCGTCCGCGAACTCCTTCTCGACGCTCACCTCGGCGCGCTTGGGATCGCTCCAGAGCTTCCCCTCGACGATCCGGTTGTCGGCGGGCAGCTCCTTCATGTAGGTCAGCCGCTGCTCGCGGGTGAGCGCCCAGCGGCGCGCGCCTTCCCGGTCCTCCGGCTTCTCCTCCTCCTGCTTCTTTCTTCGGGCTTCCGCTTGGGCGGCGAGCTGCTCGACCGCGCGGCCGTCGATGGCGGATACCCGGGCCATGATCACCGGCACCGAGTCCACCCGGGAGGCCCCCTGTCTGCGCAGGATCTCGTGCACGCCCTGCCATTGAGCGGGCTGGATGTCGATCAGGAAGGCGCTCGGCGCGTCGGGAGGGATGGCGGTGGCGAGCTGGTTCGACAGGCGCCGCTCCACGAGCGACATGCCGAGCACCACGAGCACGCCGAGGCCGAGGGCGACGATGGCGCTGACCGTGCCGGCGCCGGGGCGGGCCAGGGCGGCGAGGCCGTGGCGCATCCAGACGCGGCCGGGGAGCGACTCGCGGGGCAGGCGCCGGACCATCCAGGAGATCAGCAGCGCGGCCCCGGCGAGCACCGCCGTGACCAGGACCACGCCGGCCGTGAAGCGCGAGCCCAGGTCGAGCGACCGCGACTGCGCCGTGGCCATGGCCCAGATGCCGGTGCCGAGCACGATCAGCGTCGCGGCCGTGGCCCAGCGATGGCTCGGCAGCGGCTCCGCGTCGCGACGCAGCACCCGGGCCGGCGGCACGCGCAGCACGGTGGAGAGGGAAGGCAGGCTGAACAGCACGGCCACGCCGACTCCGAGACCGAGCCCGCGCAGTAGAGCCGTGGGCTGCCAGGGCCGCACCAGCTCGGCGGGAATCAGGTCGGGGAAGAGGCTTGGCAAGGCGAGCTGCACGGCCGAGCCCAGGACGATTCCCACGAGACTGCCGGCGAGCCCGAGGAGCGCGGTCTGCCCCAGGTAGAGCGGGAAGATCTCGCGCGGGCGCATGCCGAGGCACTTGAGCACGGCGATGGCGTCCAGCCGGCTGGCGAGCCAGGCGCGCACGCTCTGCGCCACGCCGATCCCGCCCACGAAAAGGGAAAGCAGAGCCACGAGCCCGAGGAAGCGGTCCACCCGGTCGATGCTGTTGCGGAGAGCCGGCTGCGCCTCCTTGTAGGTCTCGATGCGGTAGAAGGTCGAATCCGCGAGAGCTTTTTCCAGGCGCTCCTTGGCCGTGGCGAGCTGCTCCGCGGAGAACGACGGCGGGAGCTTGATCAGCGTCCGGTGGCCGACCCGGCTGCCCCTGCCCTCGAGCTGCGTGCGGGCCAGCCCCGCGGCGGACATGAACACCCGCGGCCCGATCGTGAAGGAGACGCTGACCCGGTCGGGCTCGGAGAGCACCACGCCGGCGATCCGGAACGGCGCACCGCCGACGCGCAGGGTGTCCCCCTGGCGCAGTCCGAGGTTCGAGAGCAGCTCGGAGCCGACCACGACGCTCTCCGGCCCGAGCAGCTCGCTCAACGGGCGCCGTGGCCGGAGCTCGAGATTGCCGTAGAACGGGTACTCGCCCTGGACGACCCGCAGCTCCACGACCTGGCTCGTCTTCGCCAGGACCACGGTGACCATCTCTTTGAGATCGGTGCGCTGCGCGCCGGCGAGGCCGGCTTTTGCCAGATCGAGACCGGGGGGCACGGGCCGCCGACCCTCGATCGCCAGATCGGCGGCGAGGAGCTGCCGGGCCTCGGAGCGCACCCCTTCGTCCAGGCTCGCGGACATGCCCGCGACCGCGACCACGGCGGCCACGCCCACGGACAGGCAGGCCACGAAGAAGGCGAGTCGGCCGCGCGCGCCGCGGGACTCGCGGATCAGGGTGTTCCAGAAGAACCGGGGGCTCACGAAAGGACCTCGGCCGGCTGGAGCTTCGCCGCGGTCTCCTCCTTTTCGATTCGTCCGTCGAGCAGGTGGATGCGGCGGTCGGCGAGGGCGGCGACCGCGGGGTCGTGGGTGACCAGGACGAGCGTGGTCCCTTCGCTCCGCCAGAGGCCGGTCAGGATCTCCAGGATCTTGCGGCCGGTGGCGCCGTCGAGGTTGCCGGTGGGCTCGTCGGCGAGGAGGATCGCCGGCCGGGTGGCGAAGGCGCGGGCGAGCGCGACGCGCTGCTGCTCGCCGCCGGAGAGCTGGCTCGGGTAGTGATGGCCGCGGTCCTGGAGGCCGACGGCGGCGAGGAGCTCCGTGGCCCGGGCGGGCGCGTCGGACAGGCCGAGCAGCTCCATGGGCAGCAGCACGTTCTCGCGCGCCGTGAGGTTGCCCAGGAGCTGGAAGCTCTGGAAGACGAAGCCGATCTTGCGCCGCCGGAGCAGGGCGAGCCCGTCCTCGGAGAGATCCTGGATCGGCTCGCCGTCGATGCGGATCTCGCCCGAGGTGGGGCGGTCGAGGCCGGCCATGAGGGCGAGCAGCGTCGACTTGCCGCTGCCCGAGGGGCCGAGCACGGCCACGAACTCGCCGGGGCCGATCGCGAGGTCGATCCGGTCGAGGATGGTCAGCTCGCGGCCTCCGGAAGGGAGACGGCGGGTCAGGCTCTGGATGTCGATTCGTGGGTTCGTGATCTGATCCATGCAGAGGAATACGCGGGGCCGGCCCCGGCCTTTCCTTAGGAGAACGCCGCCGGCGGCGCGGAGCTTACCATCGGCCGGCGGCCCTGAACGGAGCTCCTGATGCGCACAACGCTTTCGATACTCGTCCTCTTCCTCCTGGCTGCATGCAGCCCCGGAGACCGCGCTTCGCTGCCCTCGCAGGCAGCTTCCCCCGCCCCGCCGCCGGCCACCCCTGTATCCGACGATCCGCTCGTCGTCTTCCTCGGAGACAGCCTTACCGCCGGGTATGGATTGGGAGGGGAGCAGGCCTACCCGGCACTGGTCGAGAAGCGGTTGAAAGAGCAGGGGGTCCCGGTGCACGTGCTGAACGCCGGCGTGAGCGGCGACACGACCGCGGGCGGGCTCTCGCGCCTCGACTGGCTGCTCTCCCAGAAGCCCGAGGTGGTGGTGGTGGGCCTGGGCGGCAACGACGGCCTCCGCGGTCTGCCTCTGGAGCAGGCCGACCGCAACCTGCGCGAGATCGTCCGCCGCTCCAAGGCCGCCGGCGCCCGCGTCCTCCTGCTCGGCATGCAGATCCCCCCCAACTACGGCCCCGAGTACGCCCAGGGCTTCAAGGACATATACCCTCGCATCGCCGAGGAGATGGACGTCCCCCTGGTCCCCTTTGTCCTGGAAGGGGTGGGAGGCGACGAGGCCCTCAACCAGGCCGACGGCATCCACCCCACGGCCGAGGGCCAGGAGAAGGTGGCCGACCTGGTGACCCCCTACGTGGTGGAGGTGCTGAGTGATTGACATGATGGTCAAGTCTATTTATCATTCTCATCATGAACGTCGCGAACGCCACCCAGGAGCAGGTCTACTACCGGATTCATCCCGAGGTCCCCGAGCCCAAGCGGCCGGAGCTGCGGCTGCTGCCTGCGGGTGACGTGGTCGCGGTCCCGGAACGCTGGACCGTCGAGTTCTACATCGGCAAGCGGATCGTCGCCCAGTGCGTCGTCTCCGATCCCGAGGCGCTGGTGAAGCTCGTGCAGAGGAACGGGGTGTTCACCGCGGAGATCACGGATTCGCGCGGCAGGTTGGTGGACACGAAGCAGCTCATCGAATCCATGCTTCCGGCGACGGTACCCAGCGCCGCCAGGGTGCTGCAAGCGCGCCGCAATGCCTTGGCGAGGGAAAGACTGCTCCAGGAGTTCGGAGCGCTCACCAGCGCCGAGGTCGCAGACCTGGCCGGCTCGCGGGCCACGAACAAGGCCGCGCTCGCGAACCGCTGGAAGCAGGAAGGCCGCATCTTTTCCGTGACTCATCACGGCCAGACCCTGTTCCCCGCCTATCAGTTCGATGGCAAGGGTCAGCCCATCCCGGTGATCGCCGAGGTCCTGTCAACCCTCGGGCAGCAGGACCGGGATTGGCCGCTGGCCATCTGGTTCCTCTCGAACAATGGCTGGCTGGGAGGCCGGAGGGCGGTCGATCTCCTGGAGAGCGATCCGGCGGCTGTGGCCGAGGCGGCCCGGCACGAGGCCTTCGATCTTGTCTTCTGACCTGCCGGTCCCGGATCCTGCCGCACTCGACCCGCTGATTCAGACCTGGCCTCCCGGGGAGCGGATCGTGCGCTGCCACGACAGCCGCTTCGGGGCGACCGAGTTCAATCCCGGGGTCGGCCGGGGACGGTTCCATCCCTTCCGGACCGCGGCGGGCGAAACGGTGCCGACCCTCTATGGAGCGACCTCGCTGAACGGAGCTCTCTCCGAGACCGTGTTCCACGAGCTGCCGATCCGGGGGCCTTTTCGCACGATCCTGCGTCCGGGCCTCAAGCCGATGCTGGTGTCGACCGTGGTGGCCGTGCGCGAGCTGAGGCTCGCCCAGCTTCACGGATTCGGACTGCGGCGGCTGGGGATCTCCCGTGCCGAGCTGATCGAGAGCGACCCGGCCCGTCACGGCGAGACCGTCCGCTGGGCCCAGGCTCTCCATGCCTGCAATGACCGGATCGACGGGCTGGTCTGGGTCTCCCGCCAGTACGACACCGCTTTCGCCCTGGTGCTTTTCGGCGACCGGGTGGTCCGGAAGGATCTGAAAGTCACCGAGCCGCCGCTGCCGCTCTACGTGGGGTCCGGCTTCGACGGGGTTCAGGAAGCGGCTGAGCAGGCGGGGATCACCGTCCTGGAGTAGGGCGCCCCTTCGCCGCCTCCCACAGCTCGTCCATCTCCTCCAGGGTCGCCTCGGCGGCGGTTTTTCCCCTGGCGGCGAGGCCCTGCTCGACGGCGGCGAAGCGCGTGCGGAACTTGCGGTTGGTGCCGGCGAGGGCGGCCTCGGGATCGACGTCCAGCTTGCGGGCGAGGTTGGCGAGGGTGAAGAGAAGGTCTCCGATCTCCTCGCGTACCTGGGCGGCGTTGCCCTCGGCCAGAGCCTCGCGGACCTCGGCGATCTCCTCGTCGGCCTTGTCGAGGACGGAGGCCGCGTCCGGCCAGTCGAAGCCGACGCCGGCGGCCTTCTGGGTCAGCCGGTAGGTGCCCAGCAGGGCGGGGAGCGAGGCGGGGACGCCGCCGAGCAGCGTCTTCCTGTTGGGCTCCTCGTTGAGCTTCCGGCGCTCCCAGGCTTGCCGGACCGCCTCGGCGTCGGCTAGGTGCTCATCTCCGAAGACGTGCGGGTGGCGCGCCACCATCTTGCTGTGGACACCGTCGATCACCTGTGGCAGTCTGAACGCGCCCGCTTCCTCGGCCAGGCGCGCGATGAAGGCCACCTGGAAGAGCATGTCGCCCAGCTCTTCCGCGAGCTCCTGCCAGTCGCCGCCGTCGATGGCGCCGGCCAGCTCGTGCGCCTCTTCCAGGAGATAGGCGCGGACGTTTTCGAGGGTCTGCTCCTTGTCCCAGGGGCAGCCGTCGGGGGCGCGGAGGCGGGCGACGAGATCGACGAGCTTCTGAAGGTCGGGCGTGTCTGCCATGCTACGATTTTTATCAATTCGTCGGAAAGGAGTGGTGGTTGCAGGTGAGTAGCCAGGACAAAGAGATGAAGGTCACCGACAAGCGCATGTTCACGCCCGAGGGCGAGCTGCGGGAAGAGTATCGTTTCCTCAACGAAAAATCGACGGCGACGGCGGAGACAACCGAGCCCGCTCCGGAGGCATCCCGCCCCGAGCCTTCTCGTCCCGAGCCGTCTCGCCCCGAGCCGGCGCGCCGCGCCGCGCCGGCGGGATACCCGGAGCCGGAGGAAGATTCCGGCCTCGGCCTCTCCGGCGCGCCGCAGGGCGGTCCGGGCTTCCTCGATCTCGCGGCCATGCTGGCCGAGCCGGCCGCGATCTACCTCGGCGACGCCCCTCTCCCCGACGGGCAGTGGGCGGAAAACATGGAGATGGCCCGCCTGCACATCGACCTGCTGGACGTGCTCCGCCAGAAGACCGCCGGCAACCTCACCGCGCAGGAGTCGGCGATCCTGGAGGATCTGATCTACCGGCTGCGGGTCCGCTATGTCCAGAAGCGTGGCTGAGCGCCGTCTCCGGCCCGCGGCGGCGCTCGCGCTGCTGCTCGTCTGGCTCCTGCCGGCGGCCCTGCCCGCCGAGACGACCTCGTCCGCCCAGGCGACCGGGGTCGAGATGACCGAGCCCGTCCGGCGGACGCTCAAGCAGCTCGAGGAGCAGTGGCTGCAGTGGATCGTCAAGACCGACCGCCAGAGCTCCGACAACGGCGTCAACGACCTGCTCGCCACTGCGCGCCAGCTCGGCATCACGCGCCTGCCCGACCTCGCGTCCGGTGCCATCGCCCGTGCGCTCCAGGCCGCGGGCAAGGGGGACTTCCGGCGCGCCCGCTGGGCGCTCGCGGCGGCCGAGAGGCTCGATCCCGGGCGCTCCGACACCGCGTTCGCCGGCGCCGCCCTGGCCCGGCGCGAGGGCCAGTACGGACGTGTGCTCACCGCGACCGTCCAGGGCTACGCGCGCCTGTTCGGCCTGCCGCTGGAGCGCTACCTCTGGCTGCAGAGCCTGCTGATCTGGAGCCTGACGCTGCTGCTCCTGGCCGGCGTGCTCTACATCGCCGTGCAGATGGCGGCCAAGGGCGGGGAGCTCTACCGCGACATGACCGGCCTGTTCGGCCGCTGGCTGCCGCGGCCGGCCGCCGTGGCCGCCACCGCGCTCGCGCTGCTCTGGCCGCTCGCCCTGCCGTCCGGCCTGCTCTGGCTGGCGCTCTTCTGGTCTCTCTTCCTCTGGTCCTACTCCTCGGCGAGCGAGCGCGCGGTGCTGGTGGGTCTCTGGCTCCTGGTGGGCGCGGCGCCGCTGCTGGTGACCGAGCAGCGGCGCCAGGTGGCGGTGACGCTCTCGCCGCCGGTCCAGGCCATGGAGAGCCTGGAGCAGCACCGCCTCTACGGCGGCCTGTTCTCCGACCTCGGCGCGCTGCGCGCCCTGCTGCCGGAAAGCCCCGCGGTCAAGCACCTGCTGGCCGACGTCCACCGCTCGCTCAACCAGTGGGACCTGGCGCGGTCGCTCTACCGCCAGGTGCTGGAGAAGGAGCCGGAGAACACGGCGGCGCTGATGAACCTGGGGGCGTACTTCTACCTCAAGGGGGACTTCGGTCAGGCGATCCAGCATTTTCAGAAGGTTGCGACCGTGGACCCCAAGAACGCCGCGGCGCAGTACAACCTGAGCCAGGCCTACTCGGAGTCCTACCTGTTCGACGAGCAGAAGCGGGCCCTCAACCAGGCGCGGGAGCTCGACTACGCCAAGGTCAGCCACTGGGTGAGCAACAGCCAGCAGCGGGTGGTGACCTTGAACGGCGGCATGGCGCGCATCCCCGAGATCCGCCAGGAGCTGCTGGACACCTGGCGCCGCCAGGAGGGCAAGGACGAGCGCCTGGCGCTCTTCCGGCGCGGCCTGCCGCTGCTCGTCTCCGCGCTGCTCGTGGTGGTGGCGGTGGCCCTCCACTTCGCGCGGCGCGCGGAGCGGCCGGAGACGGCGCGGGAGGCGCGCAGCCTCGGTCGCTGGGGCCGCGCCCTGCTGCCGGGGTTCCGCTCCGCCGAGGAGGGCGAGGGGCTGAAGTCCTACACCGCGCTCCTCCTCCCCTCTGGGTCTCTTATGCTGCCGTTCTTCCAGGGCGTCGGATATCGCATCCCGTGGGGATATGATCCGGGCAACGTCGCTTCCTGGATCGTCGCGATCACAGGGCTGGTGCTCTGGTTCGGGGCCCGGCTCCGGCTGGAGCGGCAGAACGAGGTCTGATATGGCCGTCGAAGGCACCCTGGACGTCTTCAAGCTCCCGGAGATCCTGCAGATGATCTCCCAGCAGCAGAAGACCGGCATCCTGACGGTCCAGGGGCAGCAGGACATCATCGCGGTCTCCTTCCTCAAGGGGCGGATCGTCACGGTCGACTCGCTCAACCAGACTCAGGAAGAGGGGCTGTCCCAGATCCTGGTCAAGGAGGGGCTGCTCACCGGCGCCCAGTTCGCCCGCGCCTCCTCCGAGCACCAGAGCGCCGGCATGCGGCTGCTCGACTTCCTGGTCGAGCGCAACTACGTGCAGCGCGACGCCCTTCTCCGGGCCCTGCGGCTCCACGCCACGCGGCTGCTGGGCGAGCTCCTGCGCTGGGACAAGGGGGAGTTCAAGTTCTACGGCGGCGACGAGATCCCCTACGAGGAGGGCTTCGTGCCGATCACGGTGGAAGAGGTGATCGTGGCCGGGGCGCCGCGGCGGGCGGTGACGGGGCCGGTGCCCGTTCCGGCTCCGGGACCCCTCCTGTCGGTCCCGTCGCTTGAAACCATGGCTCCGCCGTCGCCCGCCACGCCCACGGCTGCGCGCCCGGGGCTCAGGGTGGTCCGCCGGGAAGGGACGCCCCCGGACCGGGCCGCCGCCCCGGTGCCGGCCGGAGCGGAGGAGCCCGAGACGACCGGCCAGTTCCGCAAGATGAAGGTCGAGGCGGCGGAGGCGCGCCAGCCGGTGCTCGTGCAGGTCCTGGCGGCGGTCCTCGCCATCCTGGCCCTGCTCCTCCTGGTCCTCGCGCCCGCGAGCGTGGTCATCCCGTTCCCCTGGCAGCGTGCGGAGCGGCTCGCGCTCGCCGCCGAGCAGCAGGCCTCGCTCTACCAGAAGATCGACCGCGCGGCCAAGACCTGGTTCCTCCTGGAAGGCCGCTTCCCCGAGCACCTGGGCCAGCTCGTGGAGGCCGGCTTCCTCTCGCCCGGGGACCTGACGGACCCGCAGGGCCGCTCGTTCCAGTACTCCGCCACCGAGGAGAGCTACACCCTCCGGCCCGTGGCGGACGGCAAGGCAGTGCCGGGCGAGGAGACGACCGAGGCGATCACCGGCAACTTCCTCCTCGACCCCGGGTTCCTCGCCCTCCCGACCCAGTCGTCGGCCCAGCCGCTCGTCCTCCTCGATTAGCCTCCCGCCGCGCGAGGGAGGGGGGCTCCCTCTCCCCCGGCACGGGGGAGAGGGCTGGGGAGAGGGGGAACGGGATCAACTCGACCGGAAATAAATCTGCGTCCAGTTTTGTCAGATAGGGTGTTGGTCAAAGTTGACTGACCATCACTAAGGAATTACACTATCTTCGACAAGCGCCAGGCGTCTGCCTGACGGGAGAACCGGACGAAGGAGGAGGACAGCCGTGAGCAAGATCATCGGAATCGACCTCGGCACCACGAACAGCGTGGTGGCCGTGATGGAGGGCGGCGAGGCGAAGGTCATCCCCAATGCCGAGGGGAACCGCACCACCCCGTCGGTGGTCGCTTTCACCAAGAGCGGTGAGCGCCTCGTCGGGCAGGTCGCCAAGCGCCAGTCCGTCACCAATCCCCAGAACACCGTCTTTTCGATCAAGCGCTTCATGGGACGCAAGTTCGATGAGGTCAACGAAGAGATGAAGATGGTGCCCTACACCGTGGAGCGCGCCGAGAACGGCGACGTCCGCATCAACGTCGAGAGCAAGAAGTTCTCGCCGCCCGAGATCTCGGCCATGATCCTGGGCAAGCTCAAGCAGGCGGCCGAGGACTACCTGGGCGAGAAGGTGGAGCGCGCGGTCATCACCGTGCCCGCCTACTTCAACGACGCCCAGCGCCAGGCCACGAAGGACGCCGGCCGCATCGCCGGCCTGACGGTCGACCGGCTCGTCAACGAGCCCACGGCCGCGGCGCTCGCCTACGGCCTCGACAAGAAGAAGGACCAGACCATCGCCGTCTACGACTTCGGCGGCGGCACCTTCGACATCTCCATCCTCGAGGTGGGCGAGGGCATCGTCGAGGTGAAGGCGACGAACGGCGACACCCACCTGGGCGGCGACAACATCGACCAGAAGATCATCGAGTGGCTGCTGGACGAGTTCAAGAAGGACCAGGGCATCAACCTCGGCAACGACCCGATGGCCATGCAGCGCCTGAAGGAGGCCGCCGAGAAGGCGAAGATCGAGCTGTCGAGCGCGCAGGAGACCGAGATCAACCTGCCGTTCATCACCGCCGACGCCTCGGGCCCCAAGCACCTGAACATCCGGCTCAGCCGGCCGAAGCTGGAGCAGCTCGTGGACGAGCTCGTCCAGCGCTCGATCGCGCCGTGCCGCCAAGCGCTCAAGGACGCGGGCCTGAAGCCCGAGGACATCGACGAGGTCGTGCTGGTGGGCGGCCAGACCCGCATGCCGGCGATCCAGAAGGTGGTCAAGGACTTCTTCGGCAAGGAGCCCCACAAGGGCGTCAACCCGGACGAGGTCGTGGCCATCGGCGCGGCGATCCAGGGCGGCGTGCTGGGCGGCGAGGTCAAGGACGTGCTGCTGCTCGACGTGACCCCGCTGTCGCTGGGCATCGAGACCCTGGGCGGCGTGTTCACCAAGCTGATCGAGCGCAATACGACCATTCCGACGCGCAAGGCCGAGATCTTCTCGACCGCGGCGGATAATCAGACATCCGTGGAGGTCCACGTCCTCCAGGGCGAGCGCGAGATGGCGCGGGACAACCGCACGCTCGGCAAGTTCCACCTGGTGGGCATCCCGGCCGCGCCGCGCGGCATGCCGCAGGTCGAAGTGGCGTTCGACATCGACGCCAACGGCATCGTGCACGTGTCCGCCAAGGACCTGGGCACGGGCAAGGAGCAGCGCATCACGATCACGGCGTCGAGCGGTTTGAACGACGCGGAGATCGAGCGCATGGTCCATGAGGCCGAGTCGCACCGGAGCGAGGACCAGGAGCGCCGCCGCCAGGTCGAGGCGCGCAACCAGCTCGACGGTCTGATCTACAGCACGGAGAAGACCTACGAGGAGCACAAGGAGAAGCTCGGTCCGGATGAGAAGGGCGAGCTCGAGCGGGCGATCGGCGAAGCCAAGCGGGCGCTGGAGGGCAACGAGGCCGCGGCCATGGAGCAGGCGACCGAGAAGCTCACCAAGGCCTCGCACAAGCTGGCCGAGGTCATGTACCGGGGCCAGCAGGGCGGTGCCCAGCCGGGGGCGGGTCCGGGAGGTGCGGGCGGTGCGGCGGGCGGTCCGGGAGCGGGTGCCTCGGACGAGGTCATCGACGCCGAGTACGTGGACGTCGACGACAAGCGCTGAAGAAGGTAGATCATGGCGCCGCTCAAGAAGATCTACCTCGAAGAGCTGGCTCGCATCCAGGACCGGATCAACAGCCTCTTCGAGCAGGCGCTCCTGCCCTCGGAGTACGAAGACCGCGAAGGGGGCCTGCCCGGCACCTGGGCCCCCGCGGTCGACGTCATCGAGACCGAGGACGCGTACCTCCTCTTCGTCGAGCTGCCTGGCGTGCGCAAGGAGGACATCCAGCTCAACGTCAGGGACCGGCGGCTGGAGCTCACCGGCCGCCGGCAGGCCCTCGGCGAGAACCGCAACTTCCTGCGCATGGAGCGGAGCTACGGACCGTTCCGCCGCGCCTTCGACCTGGGGGCGCCGCTGGACATGGAGGGCATCGCCGCCGATTTCGAGGCGGGCATCCTGCGCATCCACGTCCCCAAGCGGGCGGCGGGGGCGGGAAACCCGCCGATCACCACGGTGCCGGTGACGGAGGAGTAGCCGTATGACCAGCCGGCGACGCAAGCCCGAGCAGAAGTACGTGATGATCAGCGTGGTCTCCGAGCGCTACGCCATCCATCCCCAGACCCTCCGCCTCTACGAGCGCGAGGGGCTCATCAAGCCGGCCCGGAGCGCCGGCAACACCCGTCTCTACGACGAGGAGGCGCTCCGCCGCCTGGAGATCATCCTCACCCTGACGCGCGAGCTGGGCGTCAACCTGGCCGGCGTCGAGGTGATCCTGAACATGAAGGAGCGCATGGACGCCATGCAGGGCGAGGTCGACCGCCTCCTGCTCTACGTCCGCGAGATCGCCCAGGAACGCCGCCAGGAGGGCCAGCAGCACGCCCTCATCAAGCTCGACGGCGGGCCTCTGATGCCGCGGCGCTGACCCCTCGCGTGCTACCATTCCGGCATGCAGCCGAGCGCCTCACCCGAACCCTGCCCGATCTGCGGAGGGCGGGGCTGGGTTGTGTCGCTCGGCGGCGGCGCCGGGCGCGCCCGCGCCTGCTCGTGCCGCGAGCGCGACGCTGTCGCGCGCCTCCTCGAAGCCGCGGGCATCCCCCCGCGCTACCGCCACTGCCGGCTCTCCAACTTCCAGGTCTCCAGCGCGTCGGCTTCCATGCGCGACCAGCTCACGCAGGCGCGCACGATCGCCCAGCAGTACGCCGAGGGGTTCCTCCTCGAAGGCGGCCGGTTCCGCGAGTCGGGCCTGCTCCTCTTCGGCCCGCCCGGCGCGGGCAAGACCCACCTCGCGGTCGGCGTCCTCGTGGACGTGGTGGAGCGCTACCGGGTGCACGCCCGCTTCGCCGAGTTCACCTCGCTCATCCACCAGATCCAGGCCACCTTCGATCCCGGCTCGCCCGAGTCGAAGCGCGAGATCCTCGATCCCCTGGTCGGCGCGGAGCTGCTCGTCCTTGACGAGCTCGGATCGCAGCAGCCCACTCCCTGGGTGCGCGACATCCTCTACCTGATCATCAATCACCGGTACACCCACCGGCTGCCGACCCTGTTCACGACCAACTACCTGCTGGATCCCGGCCCGGTCCGGTCCCTGAAGCCGAAGCCGGCGAGCCCCCGCAGCCTCCCCCTCAGCCTGGACCGCGGACGCGACGCCGAGGTCATGCCGATCCCGGCCGAGGAGAAGCTCCTCGCCTCGCGCCTGCCCGCGATGCTCGTCAGCCGCCTCTATGAAATGGCCCAGCCGGTGGCGCTCTCCTCGGCGGAGGACTTCCGGAGGGAGCAGAAGGTCCACGGGGCCTATCAACGATGAAGAAGCTGTTTCCCATCGTCCTGCTGGCCGTGGCTTTCGGCTGCCGGACCGCGCCCCCTCCCGTGAAGAGAACGCCCACACCGCCGGTCGCCGAGACGCCCGCGCCGGCTCCGGTCGAGCCCACGCCTACGCCAACTCCTCCGGAGCCCGCGGAATCCGAGCCTCGCCCCGGACCGGAAGCCCCGCTCGCCGTCCGCGTCGGGCTGGCGAGCGACCTGGAGTCCGTGACCCTGCCCTGCTGCGAGGAGAGGCTGGCCGCCGCGGTCGAGACCCAGGCCGTGCCGGTCGTGTCCGCGCTGCGGGTCGAGCCGGCCGCGGCGGGAGCGCGCCAGGGATTCTTCCGGCTGCAGGTCGCCGCGCTCCGCGACGAGCGCCAATCCCAGGACCTCGCCCGCCGCCTCGCGGAGGAGACCGGCCAACCCGCCGAGGCCACCTTCGACGCGGGCATCGACCTCTACCGCGTCCGCGTCGGGCACTACGCCACCCGCGAGGAGGCCGAGCGCGACCTGCGCCGCCTGGGGAGCATCGGCGTCATCGGCGGCTTCGTGGTCAACGACGGCGGCGGCGTCTCCGATCCCGCGATCCGCCTCTCCCAGGGCGGCAGCTCCTCCACGTATCCGGGGCGCTGGCTCTCTGTAGCCCGCACGGATGGTCCCCCGGACGGAGGGGGCATCCGGGTCAACGGCAAGCGCTACCGCGGCCGGATCCTGGTCTACCTGAACGACCGCGGCCTGCTCAACCTGATCAACGAGGTGCCGGTCGAGCAGTACCTGCGCGGCGTGGTGCCGAGCGAGATGGGGCCCGAGCAGTACAACCAGGTCGAAGCGCTCAAGGCCCAGGCCGTGGCCGCGCGCACCTACACCCTGCGCAACCTCGGCGAGTTCGCCCGCGAGGGCTACGACATCTGCGCCACGCCGCGCTGCCAGGTCTACAACGGCATGGGCGTCGAGCACCCGCTCTCGGACCGCGCGATCTCCGAAACGGCGGGCCAGGTGCTGCTCTACGACGGCCGCCTGGTCGATGCGCTCTACAGCTCCACCTGCGGCGGCCACACCGAGGACGTGCAGGTCGTCTTCCCGCTCAAGCAGGAGCCTTACCTCGCCGGGGTCCCCTGCATGGAGGAGGGCGTGATGCGCCTCGCCGGCAGCCTGCCTGCCGGGCTGCCGTTCCCGCAGGGGCTCACCGAGCTGTTGCTCCCACCCGCGGCCGAGCGGCCTGCGCACGAGATCCTGCAGGCGCGGCTGGAGCACCTGGCGCTCCTGGCCGGGCTGTCCGTGCCGCGGGAGCGTCTCGGCTCGCTCGACCGCCGCGAGGTCCAGCGCTTCGTGGCCGCCGCGTTCGATCTGGCCCTCGACGCCCGGCTGCTCGTCGCGCCCGAGGACGTGACCTACCTGCTCCACGATCCGCCGAAGAACTGGAGCCAGGAGGACCTGCGCCGCGCGGCCTACCTGGTCAAGAGCGGGCTCATCACCGGCCCTCTCGACCAGCCGCTCCAGCAGGAGGAGATCGAGGGCCTGCTCCTCGCCCTCGCCGAGCTGCTCCAGGTCGTGCGGCGCGAGGAGGTATCGTTCCTCGGGATCAAGGACAATGCGCTCCAGGTGAAACCCACGGGGAAGGACAAGGTCCCGGCGACCCATCCTCTGAACGGCCGGATCGCGGCCTTCCGCCGCCGGGGCGAGCTGATGACCAGTGCGTCCTCTCTCGCTCTCGTGCCCGGCGACCGTCTGACCCTCTACTGGCAGGCGGACCGTCTCATCGCCGCGGCCCAGGAGGTGGACCTCGACGGCGTGGCCTTCGACCGCAGCAGCCCATACAGCTCCTGGACCCGCTTCCGCACCGACTCGCAGCTCGCCAGGAACGTGGACACCCGCTTCCCCGGGATCGGCTTCCGCGATATGGAGATCCTGAGCCGCGGCGAGTCCGGCCGGGTGGGGAAGATCCTCATCCACGGCGACAATGGTCAATCGGTCGAGGTGGACGGTCTGCCGATCCGCTGGACCCTGGACGTGCCCGATACGCTGTTCACGGCCAAGCGCCTGGAGCCGAAGAACCGGGAGGCCGGCTGGCTCTTCACCGGCCGCGGCTTCGGGCACGGCGTGGGCATGTGCCAGGTCGGCTCCTATGGCATGGCCCAGCGCGGCCACAGCTACCGCGACATCCTCACCCACTACTACACCGGCACCGAGCTGGGGCGGGTGCGCTGGACCGGCGCGGCGGTAGGGGCGGCTGCGGCCCGGTGACTTTCTGCTAAGCTCCCCCATGCCATGGCCGTGCAGGAAATCCGCAACCGGCCCGTTCTTGCGCCGGAGCCTTTCGCGCCGCACCACGAGCGCAACCCGGGCACTCCGCTGGAGCTCGACTGGGTGCGCGAGGTGCGGGTCAACACCAGCGCGGCCGAGCGCCGGGCCGCGACGCTGCCCAAGCGCCGGACCGTCAAGAAGGACTGGCAGGCCGCCTGGCACCTGCGGGCCATCACCTGCATCGACCTGACCACCCTCGCCGGCGACGACACGCCGGGCCGCGTCCGCCGCCTCTGCGCCAAGGCCCGCCAGCCCGTGCGCCGCGACCTCCTCGAAGCCCTCGGCGTCGCCCACCTGGACATCAAGGTCGCCGCGGTCTGCGTCTACCACTCGCTGATCGCCCCGGCGCGCGAGGCGCTCGCAGGCTCCGGCATTCCGGTCTGCGCCGTGTCCGCCGGCTTCCCCGCGGGCCAGAACCCGTTCCATCTCCGTCTCGCCGAGATCCGCGAGTCGGTCGCGGTCGGGGCCGGGGAGATCGACATCGTCGTCACCCGCGCCCATGTGCTCAACGGCGACTGGCAGGCGCTCTACGACGAGGTGCGCGCCTTCCGCGAAGCCTGCGGCGACGCCCACCTGAAGACGATCCTCGCCACCGGCGAGCTGGGCACGCTGCGCAACGTGGCGCGGGCGAGCCGCGTCGCCATGATGGCCGGCGCCGACTTCATCAAGACCTCCACGGGCAAGGAGAAGGTCAACGCCACCCTGCCCGTCTCCCTCGTGATGGTGCGCGCCATCCGCGAATACCGCGAGCGCACCGGCCATCGCGTGGGTTTCAAGCCGGCCGGCGGGATCTCCACCGCCCGGCAGGCGGCCGATTGGCTGGCGCTCATGAAGGAAGAGCTGGGGGACGCCTGGATGCGCAGCGATCTCTTCCGGATCGGCGCGTCGAGCCTCCTCGCCGACCTGGAGCGCCAGCTCGAGCACCACGCCACCGGCCGCTACTCCGCCAACTTCCGCCACCCCGTGGGCTAAAGCCATGACGATCGCCGAGATCTTCGAGACGCTGGAGTACGGTCCCGCGCCCGAGAGCGCCGAGCCCGCCCAGGCCTGGCTGGAGACGCGCGGCAAGGAGATCCTGCCATTCATCGGCGGTGATTTCCGCAAGCCCGAGAAGGCCGAATTCTTCGAAACGCTCAACCCGGCGAACGCCAAGCCGCTCGCCCGCGTGGCCCAGTGCGGCGCGGCCGAGGTCGACGCGGCCGTCGCCGCCGCGCGCGCCGCGCAGCCGCTCTGGTGGGCGCTGGGCGGGCACGGCCGCGCCCGCCACCTCTACGCTCTCGCCCGCCACGTGCAGAAGAACGCCCGCCTGCTCGCCGTGCTGGAGACGCTCGACAACGGCAAGCCGATCCGCGAAACCCGGGATCTCGACATTCCCCTGGTCGCCCGCCACTTCTACCACCACGCGGGCTGGGCGCAGCTCATGGAGCGCGAGCTGCCCGGCTGGGTTCCCGTGGGAGTGGCAGGGCAGATCATCCCCTGGAACTTCCCGCTCCTCATGCTCGCCTGGAAGATCGCGCCGGCGCTCGCCATGGGCAACACGGTGGTGCTGAAACCCGCCGAGTTCACGCCGCTCAGCGCCGCCGCCTTCTCCGAGATCTGCCGCGATGCGGGGCTTCCGCCCGGCGTGGTCAACATCCTGACCGGCGACGGCCGTACCGGCGAGCTGATCGTCAAGCACCCCGGCATCGACAAGATCGCCTTCACCGGCTCGACCGACGTCGGCCGCATCATCCGCGAAGCCACCGCGGGCAGCGGCAAGAAGATCTCGCTGGAGCTGGGCGGCAAGTCCCCGTTCGTGGTCTTCGACGACGCGGACCTCGACGGCGCGGTCGAAGGCGTCGTGGACGCCATCTGGTTCAACCAGGGCGAGGTCTGCTGCGCGGGCTCGCGCCTGCTCGTCCACGAAGGGGTGGCGGAGGCGCTCTACGGCAAGCTCCGCCAGCGCATGGAGACGCTTCGCGTCGGCGATCCGCGCGACAAGGCGATCGACATCGGCGCCATCATCGCGCCCGTGCAGCTCGAGCGCATCGACCGCCTCGTCAAGCAGGGGGTCGAAGAGGGAGCGCAGATGTGGCAGCCCTCCTGGAGCTGCCCGCAGGAAGGCTGGTTCTACCCGCCGACTCTCTTCACCGGGGTCGAGCCCGCGGCCACGATCGCCCAGGTCGAGATCTTCGGCCCGGTGCTGGTCGCCATGACCTTCCGCACGCCGGAAGAGGCGATCGAGCTGGCGAACAACACCCGCTTCGGCCTCGCCGCGAGCGTCTGGACCGAGAACATCAATCTCGCCCTGGAGATCGCCGCGAAGATCAAGGCCGGTACGGTCTGGATCAACAGCACCAACCTCTTCGACGCGGCCTCCGGCTTCGGCGGCTACCGCGAGAGCGGCTACGGCCGCGAAGGGGGCCGGGAGGGGCTCTGGGAGTACGTCAAGCCGCGCTGGCAGGCCGAGGCGAAACGGACGAAGGTCGATCCTGAGCCTGTTCCGGTCGTGGACGAGCCGGAGGAGGACGACTCCGAACCGGGCTTCCCGCCCATCGACCGCACGGCCAAGATGTACATCGGCGGCAAGCAGTCGCGGCCGGACGGCGAGTACGCCCGCAAGGTCCTCGATCCCGCCGGCCATCTCGTCGGCGAGGTGGGGGAGGGCAACCGCAAGGACGTCCGCAACGCCGTCGAAGCGGCGAGGAAGGCCGCGCCCGGCTGGGCGAAGGCCACGGCCCACAACCGCGCCCAGATCCTCTACTTCGTGGCCGAGAACCTCGGAGCGCGCCGCGACGAGCTCGCCCGCCGCCTCCATGACCTGACAGGTGCCCCTGGCTACGCCGAGGTCGATCTCTCGATCGAGCGCCTCTTCACCTACGCCGCCTGGGCCGACAAATATGGAGGCGAGGTCCAGTCGACCCCGCTGCGCAACTTCACCTTCGCCTATCACGAGCCGATCGGCACGCTGGGCATCGTCTGCCCGGACGACTGGCCGCTCCTCGCCTTCCTCTCCACGGTGGCGCCCGCGGTCGCCATGGGCAATGCGGTGGTGGCCGTCCCCTCGGAGCGCTGGCCGCTCGCGGCCACGGACCTCTACCAGGTCTTCGACACCTCCGACGTGCCGGCCGGCGTGATCAACATCGTCACCGGCTCCCGCGACACCCTCGCCGCCACCCTCGCCGCCCACGACGACCTCGACTGCCTCTGGTACTTCGGAAGCGAGAAGGGAAGCGCCGCCGTCGAGCGCGCCTCGACCGGCAACCTCAAGCGCACCTGGGCGGATCATGGCGTCGCGCGCGACTGGGCCGACGCCGAGCAGGGTGCAGGGGAGGAGTTCCTGCGCCAGGGAATCCAGGTCAAGAACATCTGGGTGCCGTTCGGCGAGTAGAAGCGCCTCAAGGACGGGCTCCCATGTCCTTGAGGTCCCTGGTGTCCTTGGTGTCCTTTCCGTAACACAACCCCAGCTCTCGCCACCCCAGCGAAAGGCTCTCGGCTGCGCGGAAACGCCAGCCTCGAAAAAACAGGGTTGACATACTGTGTAGCGCATGGTACTGTGCGCAGCATGGTCGACGTAGACGCTTTTGGCAAGTTGGAGCTCGAGCTGCGGCGCGGGGTGGTGGTGCTGGCCACGCTCTCGCAGCTGCGCACTCCGCGCTACGGGTATGAGCTGCGGCAGGCCCTGGCGGGCAAGGGAATGCCTATCGAAGAGGGCACCCTGTATCCGTTGCTGCGCCGCCTGGAAGCGCAAGGTCTGCTGAAAAGCGAGTGGAAGATCGAGGACGGGCCGCCGCGGCGGTATTACTCCCTGAATGCGGACGGCCGGAAATTGCTCAAGAAGCTCACCGAGTCCTGGCAGGGCATGAACGATGCCATGGATCGACTCCTGAAGGAGGGCTGACGATGAACGCGAACGACGTGATCGAGTCCTACGTCACCGTGCTTTTGCCACGCAAGCAACGCAACGACTCTGGAGGACGTCTCATGCTGCGCGCGCTTTGCCTTCTATCGATCGTGACGATGGCCGGCGCCGCGCCGGCCCAGACCCAGGCCCCTGCCCAGACCCAGACCTCGACCGCCCCGGCCGCCTATGTCAGGCCGCAGGCGTCGGGCCGCCTGATCGATGTCGGCGGACGCCGGCTCCACATCCTGTGCAAGGGCGTTGCGGCCGGCCCGACCCTGATTTTCGAAGCGGGTCTGTCGCAGTACACGGCCAACTCCACGTACGGCCCGGCGCAGGACGCCATCGCGCCCTTCGCCCGCGTCTGCACCTATGACCGCGCGGGCCTGGGCTGGAGCGATCCGGCGCCGCAGGGCTGGACGCAAGCCGGCATGGCGGCGGATCTGCACGCCCTGCTGTCCTCATCGGGAGAGCCCGGACCGTATGTGATCGTGGCGCATTCGCTCGGCGGGCTTCTCGCCCGCACCTACGCCCGGACCTACCCGGACGAGGTCGCCGGCCTCATCCTGCTCGACGCCACCTCGGACGAGGATTTCGACGAGCTCGCCGCGGCCAGCGCCACCTTCGTCCCGAGGCTGGACGCGGCGATCGGCGCCTCCAGCCCCGGAGCTCCGGTGGTCGGCATGCCCGTGGGAACCTCGCCGGAAGTGGTGATGGCGTTCACGCCGGAAATCCTGCGCGGCGTGAAGACGGAGTTCGAGGCGCTGGACCGCCTGCCGGCGGAGATGAAACGGCCCGGCGGCTTCGGCAACCTCGGCGACCTGCCGCTGATCGTCGTGCGCCGCGGCAAGACCGAGCAGCCGCCCAGCGAGGCGGACCTGCGCCACCAGCGCATCCAGGAGAACCTGGCGAAGCTCTCGACGGACAGCGCGCTGATCGTGGCGCAGAACAGCGGCCACACCATCTCGCTGGACGAGCCGGGGGTGGTCGCCGACGCCGCCCGCCGCATGCTGGACGCGCTGCGCACGGGCGCGCGGAAAACGCGCTGAGCCGCCGTTCTTTGACGGCCCGGGCCGCAAATGGATCGACTCTTGAAAGAGGACCGACGATGAACGCGAACGACGTGATCGAGTCTTACGTCACCGACGTGGCCGTGCAGCTGCCCCGCAAGCAACGCAACGACGTGGCGTTTGAATTGCGCGCGCTGCTCAACGAAGGATTGCAGGACAGGGCCGAAGCCGCCGGGCGCGAAGCCGATGCAGCCATGGCAACCGAGCTCTTGCATGCCTTCGGCCGGCCCGAGGACGTGGCCGCGCGCTATCGTCCGACGCTGACCATCATCGATCCCGCGGACGGACACAGCTTTCTGCGCGCGGCCATCATCGGCCTGGCGATCATCTGGTGTCTGGGGCTGTTGCTGCGCCTGCGCCAGCCCATCGCTTCCGCATGGGACGTTCTCAGCGCCCTCGGCCAGTGGTGGGGGGGCACGGTGATTCCTTCCCTGTGGTGGCCAGGCCTGCTGGTCGTGGGTTACGGCGCGGCCTCGTGGGTCCGCCGCCGATGGCCGCAAACCGCGGCGTGGAAACCGCGCGCGGGCGATCGCATTCACGGGGGCCGCACAGCCATGGTGATGGGAGTCGTCGGCATCCTGTGCGGGCTGTTCGTGCTCCTCGATCCCCGTTGGTTGTTGGACGTCCTCTTTGGCGGCCGGGCGGCGCCTGCGGCTTATGAGGCGTTTACCTACACCGATACGTTTCGTCAGCGCCAGGCTCCCTTCCTGCTGGTGCTCATCCTGCTCAACGTTCCCCTGTTCGTCGCCGTCATCGTGAACGGTCGCTGGCCGGCCATCCTGCGCCGCATCGAAATCGGACTGGGCCTGGTCACTTGCGCAGTGCTGACGTGGACCGTCCTGGACGGTCCGGTATTCATGGCGCCAAGCAGCGATCGAACGGTCAAGTTTTTTCTGGTGCTCATCGTCGTTTTCACGCTGATCGACATCGGCGTCAAGCTGTACCGGAGCGTCAGGCCAGCTCCGAACTATCAGGTTCAAGCCTAGGCTCCGTCACGCTTGAATTGCGGGGTTGTAGGGGCGGCTCTTGTGGCCGCCCTCCGCCCCAGGGACACCCACAAGAGGTGCCCCTACCAGAGCATCATCGCGGCCACGGCCAGCGCGAGCGACAGCAGGGTGACCGGGAGCCCGGTGCGCAGGTGCTCCGTGCTGCATGCGTACAGAGAGGCGTTGCACGGGCACAGCGAGGCGTTGTATCCGTGCAACGCCGCTCGGTCCGCGTACAACACCGCATTGCGCGCGTACAACGAGGCGTTGCATCGATGCAGCGCCTCAGGGTGCGCGTACGACGAGGCGTTGCATGCATGCAGCGAGGCGATGTGCCGATGCAATGCCACGCGGTCCGCGTACAACGCCGCATTGCATGCGTGCAACGAGGCATAGTATCCGTGCAACGCCTCAGGGTACGCGTACAGTGCCGCGTTGCGCGCGTACAACGAGCCGTTGCATCGATGCAATGCCTCGGGGTGCGTGTACGACAGGCCGTAGCATGCATGCAACGAGGCGTCGTATCCGTGCAACGCCTCAGGGTACGCGCACAATGCCGCGTTGCACGCGTACAACGAGCCGTTGCATCAATGCAATGCCTCAAGGTACGCGTACGACGGGCCGTTGCATGCGTGCAACGAGCCGTTGCATCGATGCAATGCCTCAGGGTGCGCGTACGACGCCACGCTGCATGCGTACAACGAGGCGTTGCAGGCATACAACGTGGCTCCGGACGCGTGCAATGACGCGGGAGGAGGACGCCGCACCGCCGTGCGGGAGCTGCGGGGCTGTCGGAGGGCGCGGAAAGGATCGGGAAGGGGAAAAGGAGGGGGCGTGCGGGCACGCCCCCAGGAAGGACGGCTACTCGACCGTGTCAGCCGCGGAGGTCTCGGCTTCGGGGGCCGAGGCCTCGGCAGCCTTGGACTTCTTCTTGGCTTTCGCCTCGGCCCTGGCTTTGGCTCTGGCGGCCTTGGCTTCGGGCGAGAGCTTGCGGCCGCGGAACGGCTGCATCCCGAACTGGATCATCTTCTCGCTGTCGGCGCCGAAGTGGGCGCGGGCTCCGGTGCGCAGGAAGTCGGCCAGGGCGTCGCCCTCGCGCAGGAGCCGCCGCAGCTCCTTCGTGCTTTCCTGCTTGGTCGTGGTGAGTGCGGCCTGCTGCGCGCTCAGGGTGCTGACCCGCGTGTGCAGCTCCTTCAGCCGGATCACGCCCAGCTCCAGGGTCTTGGTCTCGTCCGGGATGGCGGTCGCGCCTGCGATGATCTGCGCCCACCCGTTGATGCGGTTCATGTAACGACGTTCACCAGCCATATCGTCTCCTCTCCCTGTTCGGGAAGACCGTCAGCGCCTTCGTTGGAGCTGACGGAAGGCAGTCAGATCCGATTTACAGACAACGCCGAATCTTCTCTGCCATCAACTGCCGAGTAGGATATGCATGTGGCTGTCGGCTGTCAAGAGGCGTCCGGCGAGCCGCTCCACCGGGGTAAGCTGCAGGCCGCAACGGATGTGGTGACGGCGAGTGCCTTCGAAGTCCCAGGTCTCTTCCCGGCGATCTGTTCGATCCTTGGACCGGGTCGTCTCGGTGCACGGGCGCGCAGGTATCCATGGGGCTGCCGACGGGGGCGCCAGCGCTCCCAGGGGCAGCACGACCTGCCAGTTCTAGTGCTCCGTCACGTCTGAATTGCAGGATCGCCAATGCCCTACGCGTGACGCGCTTTCCCTGGGACCGCTGGCGTCCCGCCGGCATCCTCAAGATACTGGGCCGAAGGCCCGGCCTTCTTGCAGGAGGACCACAATTGCCGGCGTTCCGCCAATTCATCCGGACAAGCCGGCGAGGACGCCAGCGCACCCAGGGAAAGCGCGCCCTGCCAATTCTAGGTTGACAACGTACTAGGTTACGACGTACCAAGCCCCTGTAGCGTGAAGACGACGATGACCTACACACCACATGAATCGCGGCGACCTCGCGGTCGAGAGCCCTCTCGATCAGCTCTGACGGAGAAGCGTTTCCCTTTATCCGGCCCACGAAGGATGCCTAGGCGAGGTACGGAAGCTCTTTTCTTGCCGCGAGATACCGGGCTGCGCCAGGCGTCCATATGGCAGAAAGCGAGACAGATAGAGCGTCAAAAACCCTCTTGCGGGATTGCCTATGGCAGTCAGAGGATTGGCGGCAGCGCTGCAAGTGTCGGCTGTGAAGGGGCTTCGGTTTCTCGGTCCGGAGCCGATCCTCGACCGGAGGAGGATGAAGGGTGAGCCTCGCGCGGACTGTTCTGCGTCCCTGTTGACACCTTGCAGGGTCGGGCTTAAACTTGCTAAGTCTATGTGTTTTGCGAATCTTGCGAGAGAAACCCGAGTTACCCGTGAGTTGCCGTAGGACACAGAAGTCGTGTCTCGGAATGCGGGCGGCGAACGGCTAATCTATGCGGTTATACGTTTCCGGGCTGGAGGCTAGGTCACGCGAATGAGTCTATTCTTACCCCAGCCCCGCCGAATTAAACTGGAAAGGGGGCCTGAGTCATCAACACTCGAACTGACGTACCCAGCCAAAGTGGCTGCAAGCATACTCTTTGGCCCAGAGGATGCCTTTGGAGTTCAAGATGGCACGTTTCGTTCGACGATCCAAGCTGGGACCTCTCCGAATGTCTTGTTCCGGGCAAATGAGGGAACTGCCCATCTGAGTGGAGCTTACATTGATAGGCTCTCGTTCACGAAATATCTGGAAGTTTTCGGTTTGAGTGCAGACGGCAACCGAATATGCTTTGAATTCATGGGATACTCGGATGAGGATGTAGCAGGGAAGCTTCTTTCTGCAAATCACTTCCTGCCAGCTATCTTGACACTCCGCTTTGGCATCTATGTTTGGGTAAAAGAATACACAGCAGCGGTTGGCAGCCGCAAGCTTCGCCTTGAGGTAACGCGTGGAGCTGTTGCTTACCGGGGGGCAAGTGCCGAACTTCAAGAAAATCTTTTAACATCAGCTTTCGAGGAACTTGTCACCACTAACCCAGGTCACCATCGCTGGATTTCATCTGCATATTATTATCGAAACGCCCTGCGTCTGTTTGAGTTACCAATAGACCCACAGTCCCTTGTGGCGGAGATTCTTCTGAACCTCACAAAGGCACTTGAGATATTGTTTTCACCAAGTCGCGATCGACTTCGTGAGCTTGCGCGATGTTGGGGCTTTGATGATAAGTTTGTTGAGGAGAGGCTTATCCCTCTTTTCCTTTTGCGAAACGAGCTTGATGTGGCCCATGTTGCTACCGGCCCTCTTTCCCCTGCGCAAAAGGGGATCATAATCGATTTCCTTGTTTCGGCGCAAGGTGCTGTAAATTACACAATAAGCCGCGTCGGCGATTTGGTGCGAGACGGTGCTATTGAACTAGCCCCGGCTTCCAAGGAACTCGATAGAGAAAAGGAGCGATTGCTCGAGAAAATTTCTGAGTACTTGAGGCCGGGTAACGATGCGAAGCAGGTCTGAGGGGGCGTTCATAAGGTGTGTCTTTCACAGCTTAACGGTTTAACCCGTATAACCCGAGCCTGCAGCGGACACCTGGGCTCGCGCCCAGGTGCGCGCTGAGGCCCCACAGCGTTAGCCGGCTAATCGGGAGGTTTGAGTCAGAATGAACTCTGCTGTTGATGCTGATGGGTTGGAGCGCCTGATGGAGGCACTTGAGGAGGTACAACTCGAGATTGGACAATTTTTGGCAAGTAGCGGCAGCGGGCCGGAGAACGATTCAATTGCGGCTCGCGAGCTTACAGCATTCAGTGATCGTGAGCTGGTTCTGACTGCCTACAGCCAAGGAGAGATACTCATAGGGGTGGCGTCTGAGCAGATAACCTGCTTTATTAGGGCTTGCGCTGAGCCGACACTAACTATCGCGACTTGGTCAACCGTAAGGGCCGTTATAGAGTCCTGCGCACTTGCTAGCTGGCTTCTGGACCCAAGCATTGACGTGAGAGCGCGAGTGAAGAGGAGCTTCGCATTCCGATTTGAGGGTCTTGAGCAACAAGTCAGAATGGCGCGGACTACGAGCTTCCCAGGAAGCATCGAGACAAGCTCAAGGCGAATTGATGATGTAGAGGAACGAGCACTGGCATTGGGCTTTGAGAAACTGGTCAACGGCAAAGGGAAGCGTACAGGTATAGGCCAAGTTATGCCCTCAATCACAACTCTGGTACGAGAGACTCTGAACGAGGAAGGGGCATATCGTCTACTATCAGCAGTTACACACGGCCACCATTGGGCTCTGCAACAGGTGAGCTACCAAGTGGTTCATGCCAGCGACGCGCCCACTGGCCTTAAGGTACTGCAAAAGGTTGCGCGTCCCATATGCTTTCAGTATCTTGCCCAACAGGCTATGAAGGCGTTTACTTCAGCCGCCCAGAATAAGACGCGGCTGTACGGCTGGAACCAAGAGCTTCTAGAGGAAAGGATCCGAATCCATAATCAGCGAGTAAATAAGTTGGCCAAAGCAATCGAGTTCAAAGCTGAAGGTGGAGAGGCCGGCTAACACACGGCTCCAGCGGACGGCTGACGCCGCGCGCTGAGCCGCAACGGCGTTGGGCGGCCCTCGGTCGGGCTTGATGGCCACGGAGCTCAGATGAAGATGCCACCGCGCATCGGCCGCGCGATAAGAGGAGCACCAGACTTCCTCAAATCGCACCTTGTTGGCATTGCCATTGTGAGCATACTGACCTCTATTGCTGCGAGTGTGATCTACGACCGCTTGAAGGGGCAAGCGCCGGCAGCCGACACTTCTCACTCAACCCCAGGCCAAGCACTGGCCGCCCGCGAAAGAGACGGGGACGCCCCTCTGGTCACGTTTCGCGATGGGGTTCGCTGCTACGTCAACTTCGCCGTGGTCTCCCACATCCTTGACGAAGACGCAGCCAAGGTTGTCGCCTATTCTGGTGGCGCGGCCAACGCAAGAGCAGCATTAGAGGCTCCGACGTTGGCGGCGGTTCTCGCTGTAATGGAGCCGATGACCTACGCAGAGGTACGTGTTCGCCGAGCTGCGATCGAAGAGCGGCTTCTCGCTACACTGGCGCCCAAATACAAGGCGCTCGGTCTGACGCTCGACTCGGTCTCTCTCAAGGAGATCAGCCTCGTGGACGGCCGCCCAAGATAGGTTCCTGCCGAGTGTAGAGGGGCAAGTCTGGAAATCGGCCTCCGGCTTCGTCTTGTCCGGCGCTGAAGGGCCTTTCGGCCGAATTTTTCGGTGATCTACCTCATGGAATCGGCCTCGAAGAGGCCTTTCACTGGCTTGGCCGGCGCTTCTCTTCGACATTGGGACGCATCTCTCCCTGCCTGGAGTCGTCCAGCCCTGAAAATCCCTTCATGAGAGTCGGGTGAGAGTCGACGATCACCGCCTGCGGCGGTGTCGACGCTCACGCACGCACGAAAGGCAGACCCGGTGGAAAGCAGCCGTTGGGGAACTTCGCCGTGCGGTCGCCAGCCCTGAGCCTCTCCGCCGCTTCCCGGAAGGCCGCAAGGAAGAGACCGTATGCGTGGCGCAGGGCCTCGCGGGCCGCCTTGGTCGCCGCGTGGAAACGCGGCGCCGGCGACTTCTTCGACTTGTTCGGGTGCTGGCGCAGGATCGCCGCCGCGCCGAGGGGCTCACGACCCGTACGCTTGCGCTCTGCCGCGGCGTCGGCCTCGATCTCCTGGACCAGTCCCGCGATCAGCTCCCGATACATCTCTGCTCGGCCGGCCGGGCAGGTTCCCTCCGTCAGAGTCCCGAGAGGACTTTCACCTCCTGTTCCGCGCCCCTGCCGGGCGCACGACGGCTGACGCCGCGCGCTGACCTCCCACGACGTTGGCATGGTCCGTCCAGGCACCGGACCGCACCCGCCGCACGATGATCCCGAGCATCGGGAGCATGGACCCGGCCACGACGAGGGCGACCACGGCCGCCGCCTCGCGGGCTGAGAGCGAGCGCGCCGTGACCACAGCCACGAGCACCGGGATCAGGACGAAAGGATGCGCGGCCACGGGCACCAAGGCGGCGACCCGCCTGCGGAGGGGAGGGAACGCGTCCACAGCTTCGTCGACCACGGCCGGGATGATATCTCCCGGGATCCGGACGGCAGGGTCCCGGTCTGGAGCGGCGCCGGTCGCGTACCCGGGCGCAGCGCCCGCGCCACGAGCGGCGCGTACCGCGGTTCCAACCGCGGAGACACCTGTCTGAGAGCCGGAGACCGCGGTCTTGAGCGCAGAGACCCCTGCCTCTGGGCCAGAGACCGCGGTCTCCAGTGCAGGGACGCCTGTCTCTGAGCCAGAGACCGCTGCCTCCAGCGTGGAGACACCTGTCCCTGAGCCAGAGACCGCTGCCTCCAGCGTGGAGACACCTGTCCCTGAGCCAGAGACCGCTGTCTCCAGCGTGGAGACACCTGTCCCTGAGCCAGAGACCGCGGTCTCCAGCGTGGAGACCCCTGTCCCTGGGCCAGAGACCGCTGTCTCCAGCGTGGAGACACCTGTCCCTGAGCCAGAGACCGCGGTCTCCAGCGCAGCGACACCTGTCTCTGAGCCAGAGACCGCTGTCTCCAGCGTGGAGACACCTGCCTCTGAGCCAGAGACCGCTGTCTCCAGGGTGAAGACACCTGTCTCCGAGGCGTGAATCGCGGGATACGCCACTCTTGACACGGTCCGTGAAAGGCTGATCCCGTCCTGCGCGAGCTCGCGCGCGTCCAGCGTCTCTCCGTTCCGGGTCCCCTCGACGCTCTCCACGTACGCCTTCGCCACTTTCGCAGCCGGCAAGCCTTTGGACGCGTCCCGTCCCATCGCGCTTTTCTACAGGGGGCTGTGAACTTTGAGAGAGAGCACTCCGACTGCGCATAGAAAACCGCCCAACCCGGGGCATCAACCGGACAGCTACGCTGCCGGTTATGCCCAAACCCGTTGAGCCCTTGGCACCGATTTCCCGCACCCGTGGTTTCCGCGGTTCCGGGAACCTTTCGCTCCCCCGAGCGTTGATCCGGGGCATGAGCACGAACCGAACCCTCGTCACCCTCGCTTTCGCCTCGATCCTCGCCTTCGCCGCCCTGGGTTGGCTGGAAGCCGCCGAACCCTCCGTTGCCGACGCGAAGGTCGCCGCCGAGCTGGGCGCCTACTTGGACGATCTCGCCCAGAAGGGCGAGTTTTCCGGCGTCCTCCTCCTCGCCCGGGGCTCTGACACCCTCTTTGCCAGGGCCTACGGCCTGGCCGACCGGGAGCGCGGCATCCCGAACCGGATCGACACGAAGCTCAACCTGGCCTCCATGAACAAGATGTTCACGGGCGTGGCCATCGCCCAGCTCGCCGAGCAGGGCAAGCTCTCGTTCGACGACAAGGTCGGCAAGCACCTGCCCGACTACCCGAACCGCGAGGTCGCCGAGAAGGTGACGATCCATCACCTTCTCACCCACACCTCGGGCCTCGGCTCCTACTGGAACCCCCGATATCAGGCCGCGAAGGACCGTCTGGAGAAGCTCGGCGACTTCCTGCCGGCCTTCGTGGACGAGCCGCTGGCCTTCCAGCCCGGCGAGCGCTTCGAGTACAGCAATGCGGGCTACATCGTCCTCGGCCTGATCGTGGAGAAAGTCTCGGGCGAGAGCTACGCCGAATACGTCCGCCGGCACGTCTACGAGCCCGCGGGGATGACGGACACCGCTTTCTATCCGAAGGACCAGGAGATCCCGAACCGCGCCATCGGCTACCAGACGCTGGAAGGGCCGGGAGGCGCGCCGCTCGCCGGAGGCCCGAGGCCGAACACCGCGGAGCTGGGCCGGATCGGCGGCTCGGCCGGAGGCGGCTATTCGACCGCGCCGGACCTCCTCCGGTTCGCCACGGCGCTGCGCGAGCAGCGCCTGCTCAGCGCCGCGATGACGAAGACGGTCCTGACGGGCAAGGTCCCCATGCCCGCCGGCCCCGGCATGAAGGTTCTCTATGGCTACGGCTTCGGCGAAGAGATCGAAGGCGGCCATCGCATCGTGGGCCACAACGGTGGCTCCCCCGGGGTGCGCGGGCAGTTGGACATCGACCTGGACAGCGGCGTCACGCTGGTGATCCTGTCCAATGTGGACGCCCGCATCCTTGTCATCCGCGACAAGGTGCGGAAGCTGCTGGCGGGGTGAGGGGGGCGCTGGCGGTGGTACAATTTGCAGGTCCCTTAAGAACGGACCTGTCCTATGAGCCTGTGTGGAACCCTGCAGGACCTGCCCTTGGCGAACCTGCTGCAGATGATCGCGGCCAACCGCAAGACCGGCCGGCTGGTCCTCACGCGGCGGGACGGCCATGGCGTCATCGCCTTCCGCAACGGCAAGATCATCTACGCCGCGTCGAACTCGGTGCGGGAGACGCTGGGCAACATCCTCCTGCACGAGCGGCTGATCACCGAGTCCACGCTCCTGGAGGCGCTGGAGCGCCAGAGCCGGGCCGCGGAAGAAAAGCGCCTCGGGCATGTCCTGGTGGAGATGGGCGCTCTCGACAAAGCCACGATGGAGCGGGTCGTGCGCGCCCAGACGCAGCGGGTCGTCTCGGAGTTCCTGCGCTGGAAGTCGGGCTTCGCGAAGTTCGAGATCCTGCAGATCCCCGACCATGGCGAGGTCGAGGTCGATGCCCGGGACTTCCTGCTGGAAGCCGGCCTGAACGCCGACGAGCTGCTCCTGGGCATCCTCGGCCAGCCGGACCCGCGGATCGACACCTCCGAGCTGGACATGAGCCAGATCCTCCGGCGCGCGCCCTGGGTCCCCGGCCCCATGGAAGAGACGCCCGGTCCGCCCGAGCCCTCTCCGGAGCCACTACCGCCGAGCTTCGCCTCGCTCAAGTCGATCATGTCCGAGATCCGCTCCCCGGCCTTCACGGGCGAGGTCTCGCTGGGCATCCTGCGCTACGCTGCGCGGTCTTTCACGCGCGGAGTGCTCTTCGCCCGCGGCTATGACAGCTTCCAGGGAATGGGACAGTTCGGGCTCGGCGCCAAGGTGCCCGTGCGGGAGATCCGGATTCCGCTCGACGAGCCCTCGCTCTTCCTGGAGGTGATCGAGCGCAAGGAGCCCTACCGCGGGCCGCTCGACGACCGCTACTGGAACGTCCATCTGGGACGCCAGCTCGGAGGCGCCACACCCGGGGAGGTCGTGGCGATCCCGATGGTGGTCGACTCCAGCGTGGTCCTCATCTTCTACGGCGACAACGTCCCCGACAACGCGCCCATCGGCCCGATCGACGACCTGGAGCTGCTGATGATCGAGGGCGGCCTGGTGATCGAAAAGGCGCTCCTCGAAACGAAGCTCAAATCCCTTGAGGAGCGCCGCTCGCGGGCGTAGCCGGGCCGGAATTACCGCCGGGTGAGCGTGAGCTTGCCGAAGCTCACGCCGAGCTCTACGCCCGTGCCGTTGCCGGCCAGGGCCAGGGAAACCTCTCCCTTGGTCAGGGCCTGCGCCTCGGACGACTTGCCGGCGCCCGCGGCGGCGGTCGCCATGGCGTAGGTGCCGAACAGCTCCTGGATGTCGCCGACCTCGGAGAACTTCCCGTAACCGTCCCGGACCTGGGACTTGCCGGCGGTCAGGCCGCCGCCCTTGGCGGAGATCTTCGCTCGTGCTGTCTGGCCGTTATCGCAAGTGATCGTTGCCAGGCCGTGCGACGTCTTGTAGAAGATCGACCAACCCTTGAGCGTGTAATCCATGCGGCAGAGCGTCGTCTCGGCCTTGGCGCCGGCCGGCGCCACCGCGATCAGGGAGAGCAGGAGAGCGGACAGACCCAGTACCATGTATCGTTTCATGAAAGATCCTTTCTAAGTGAATCCAGGAGGGGTCAGTGCACGAAGCGAGCCACGCCTGGCGGCTCTCGGCTGGCTGTAGAATGGCGGGATGCTGGAAATCATCGATTTGAGCCAGGAGATCTTCTCCGGCATGCCGGTTTTCCACGGCCTGCCGGAGGTGAGGATTACGATGCACGCCTCCCACGAGCAGTGGGATGGCATTACGGACAGCGACGTGGTCTCGCCCGCCGTGAACCGGCTGGAGCTCGGCGAGCACACGGGCACGCACGTCGATGCCATCAACCACATGGCGCGCCAGTATCGGGGACAGTCGATCGACACGATGCCGCTGACGATGTTCTATACGGAGGGCCTCTGCCTGGACCTGTCCCACAAGGGTCTGCAGGAGCTGATCGAACCGGCGGACCTGGAGCGCGCGCTTTCCGCGGCGAATCTCGAGATCAGGCGCGGGGATACGGTGCTCCTGTATACGGATCACTTCCGCCGCGCCTATGGGACGGACGATTGGCTCAAGGGACCGGGAGTGAGCACGGACGCGGCGCGCTGGCTGGGCCGGCAGGGGATCGCGGCGTTCGGCGTCGAGACGGCGTCGCCGGGCGTGGTCCACGTCTCCAACAAGGAAGTCCATCACATTTGCGGGGAGCTCGGCTTCACGCACTACGAAAACCTGATCGATCTGCACCGGCTGATCGGGCGGGGGCGCTTCCGCTTCATCGGTCTGCCGCTCCGGATCCGCGGCGGCACCGGCTCGCCGGTACGGGCGGTCGCCGTCTTCGAGTAACCCCGCGCCGTCGCCTTGGATTCGGGTCGACTCGATGGCAGTTCCACTCCACTCGAAGGGGGTTTCCTACTTCGGTACATCGAGCGCCGGGTTGGCTTCGAAGAAGCCTGCCGGGATGAGGCGGAAGCCGACGGTCGTGGTCGGCATCACAGGCCACTCTTCCGGCCTCGGGATGTGGGTGACGTTCAAGGTGTACCAGAGCACCAGGTCGGTGTTCTCGATCGGCTCGTTCCTGGCGGCGTAGCGCGGCAGGCCGTCTCCGCCCTCGCTCTGGTTCGGATAGTCCCCGCCGGCGTACAGCTCCCGCGGCCGGTACTTGGTGACCCAGACGTGATGGTCCATGAAGCCGGCCCGCTTCCGGGCCAGCGAATCCGGCAGGGCGTAGGGGACCGAGTTCGCCCCCGGCACCAGGATGTAGCCGCGCTCCATGCCGAGCCCGTTCTTCTGCGTCGGGTTGAGCACCCGCCAGGCGCGGGCGTCGGCGAGGCTCAGGTCGCGCTGGGCATCCTTCTCGCGCGGCAGGACCTTCTCTTCCATGACGATGGCCGTGCCCGCCGGGTTTTCCGCGGGCGCCCCGGAGCGGGTGTTCATCTCGGACACCGAGTTGGCCGGGCCGTAGATGTCGAAGTCGAGGCGGAAGTTGAGGATGTGCTGGTGGTGTGGAGTGACCACGCGGCGCGCCACCAGGTGTCCGTTGGCGTCGTGGGAATGGGTCTCCTGGACGACCCCCTTCGCGAGCATGATACCGGTCAGGCCGGACTCCACCTGCATCGATCCGTCCTGCTTGAAGATCCAGTTGATCGAGTAGTCGTAGTTGCCCACGGTGGCGATGGTGAAGACCACCAGCTCCCGACCGCGGCGGGATTCGTTGTTCCACTGGTCGCCGCCGGTCTCGCGGTGCTTCCAGAGCAGCCCGCTGTCGCGCTCGTAGATCCCGACCACGTCCTGATAGATCACTGGCCGGCCGAAGTCGTTGGCAAAGACCGCGTCGAGGAGCACGGCGTTGGCGGGTGCGTCGAGCCCGGGCTCGATGGTGTAGGCGCCCTTGCCCACGCCGTATTCGCCGACGTCGAAGGCGCAGCGCCAGTTCCAGTTGCCCGCGGGATCGCCGTAGGGCACGGCCATCTCGGAGAAGGAGGCGCGGTAGAGGACCGGCTGCGGCTGGCCCGCCGGGTCGGTATAGGTCACCAAGTAGAGCACGAGGCCCTCGCGCGGGTGCATCACGTAGCGGAAGCGCCACTTCTGCCAGCTCACCTCGTTGCCGCGGAGCTCGAAGCTCGGCCCCTGGGGCTGGGAGATGACGAGCGGCTTGGGCGCCTCGCGCAGCTTGCCGAGGGTGCGGCGGATGGAGTCCTCGTCGAGATCCTGGGAGGGACCCGGCAGCGGCGGCGGATTGGGGATGTTCGTCAGCTCCAGGAGCTCCCCGCTGTTCAGGTCCACCAGAGCGTCGAGCCCCTCGATCGGCTGGCCGTAGAAGTTGGCGGCATCGCCCTGGAAGAAGGTCAGGCCGCGCAGCAATCGGCGTCCCCGGTACTGGTCGGGGACCGTGCCCACCGCCCAGTAGTCGATCTGGACCGCGTCGGGATCGAGCCCGCGCCCCTTGACCGCGGCGATCCAGCGCTCGTCGGAGCGCAGGATCTCTTCGATGATGTCGCCCTCCTCCTCGAGGACCAGGGGCTGGACGCCCGCGACCTCGGTCCAGGAGTCGACCTTGGGGCGCTGCGGGTCCTTGACGTTGACCAGGGCTTCGAAGGTCTTGTTCCGCGCGCGGTCGTAGACCACGGCGAAGACCTGGCGCGGGAAGGAGCTGCCGCCGCGGTATCTCAGGATCTCCTGCTTGGGCGGATCGTTCAGGGCCACGACGGCGAAGCGACCGCCTTCGGGGAAGCCCTGCCGGGCCTGAAGGGCGCGCGTCGCGGCGCGGATCTCGTCGCCGTTGAGCGGATCGAGGGGATGGGTGGCCGGCTGGGCCACGGCCGGTCCTGCGAGAAGCAACGAGAGTACGCACAGCAGGGTCTGCCACGTGAAGGTCCGCATGGAGCTCTCCTCCTAGGATTCACGGAGCGTACGAGCCGGGGCGCCGGGCGTCAAGGCGGTCATCCCCGGCTTTTGTCTCCCTCTCCGACCTGCTGTCTCGAACTTGGTCCCTATCTCACCGGGTGCTGGCGCTATTCCCCCGGCTCGCGAACGTTCCGGAGACCGATGGGAATGATTGCGAGCCGGCTCGCGAACGTTCCCGACGCGGGGGGAATGATTCCCGGATCGGGGGGAATGTTCCCCGGGGCGGGTTGGACCATTTCGACACGACCAGGTGCCTGGCGAGTGTTCGGACCCGCGGGAATTTTCTCAACAAATAGGGAGTTTAATAAATTATTGCTAAAGAGAGCGGCACAGTATGAGTGCCGAGTATTACCCTCTCGCCTGTACAGGAGAAGTGATGAAGAAGTACCTGTTGTCAGTCCTCGCCCTGGCCATCTCCGTGGAAGCTTCCGCCGCGATGAACGGCCAGATCCTCAACTGCGACGCGCCGCATCCGACCCAGCCGCAGGGCTGCGTCGACAACTGGGCTCTCGACTTGCTCGACGAGACCAAGGCGGCGATCGAAAGCGCGCCGGCAGCCTTGCCGCGCGACCGGAAGCATTACTTCAACGGCACCGGGGCCGGAGTCCACGTCTTCATGTTGGACACCGGTGTCGACGGCACCAACCCGGACTTCAAGGTGCTGGGCAATCCCTCGAGCGACCGGTTCGGCGAGCGCTTCGGGTCCTTCAACAACGTCGACGGCGACGGCGTGGGGAGTCATGGGACGCGGACCGCTGCCCTCGTCGCAGGCCTCCAGTACGGCGTCGCCAAGGGCGCAACCATCCACCCGATCTACTCGTCGGGCTCGATCCGCAACACGAAAGGCGACCAGATCCTCGCCCGCCTGGACTGGGTCTACGACCGGGTCGTGAACTTCGGGTTCAAGCCGGCGGTCCTCAACATGAGCTTCAACATTCCGCGGCCGGTGATGAACAGCCTCTCCGTCAACGTCGAGGCGGAGATCACACAGAGGGTGCGGGATCTGATCAATGCCGGCGTGGTCGTCACCGTCTCGGCGGGCAACCAGAACGGCAGCAACCCCGGCGCCTACTGGCCGTCGGTCATTCCAGAGGTGATCCTGGTCGGCGGCATCGACGAGTCCGGGAACCGCTGGGTCCGTGATTCGACCGATCCGGACTACAACAGTATCTGCGTGGTGTCGCCCTTCGATTGCGGCTCGAACTATGGCACTCTGATCGATATCTGGGCGCCAGCGAAGTACATCCGCTCGGCCGTGAGGAAGACGAACAATGACTCGCTGGCGCCCCGCGTACGCTCCGGCACGTCCTACGCCGCTCCCATGGTGGCGGGCCTCGCCGCTCTCTACCTCGAGCAGAACCCCTTTGCCACTCCGGCGCAGGTGCTGTCGGCGTTGCGCGCCAACGCGGCGAACCTTGGCGACATCGACGGCAACGGCACCGCGGACCTGCTGGCGCGCTCGCCGGTGGCAACCCCCGCCTGCAATGTGCCTCAGAGGCTGTTCGTCAGCACTGGATCTTCGGTCCGCTTCTACGCTTCCCAGCTCCGGGACAGCTGTCCGGCGGGGTACGACGGCGGCGCGCAGTTCAATACGAGCTTCGGTTCCATAGCGATCGATGGTATCGGGCCCGAAGACATCGTCTACCGCTACACGCCGAACGTCGGCTATACCGGGTTGGACCTGTTCAACTACAACATCATCACGAACACGGGGAGCACCTTCGGCACGGGGACCGTGAACGTGACCGTGCAGCCCGTCCACAACTGAGCCGATAACCGCCCGGGGCGAAGGCCCTATACCTTCGCCCCGGGCGCCCTGAGCAGCTCCCGTTGGGTAGTTATGCCTACCCATTGGGTAGACATGTCTAACCGGACTGTGACGGCGTGTTGGTTCGCCGGGTGGATGTCTCCCCGGAAGCGCCGCTCGCCCGACCTTCGCCGGCAGCTCGGCGCCCTCAACCGCAAGCGCGCCGAGGAGCGCTACTCCTTCGAGGCTCTGTGCGCCGCATACCGGGAGCTGTACGCGTCCATGCTGACCCTCCCGTAGGGGCGGCCCTTGTGGCCGCCCTCCGGAAGGGCATCCGAATTCTGACTGCCGGCTCACCGAGATCGCGCTCGTGGATCGCTCAACCCCTGCGCGGTAAGGCGGGCGCAGGCGTCTATGATGGACCGCGTGTCAGGCCACGAGCTCTCTCCGGATCTCGACGGCGAGCTGCTCACCCGCGGCGATCCAGGCGCGCGCGTCGTCCTCCCGGGTGGCGAGCAGGGCCTCGGGCTCTCCTCGCAGGTTCTTCATCAGGGATAGATGCCGCGGCAGGCGGCCTTCGACCCAGTCGAGAGGGACGGCTTCGGAGCCTTCGAGCTCCGCTCCTTCGAGGTGGGCCCGGGAGCGCAGGCTGAGCTCGACGCCTTCGCGCAGGGAGGGGAGGGCCTCGACAGGGAAGCCGCCTCCGGCGAGGACGGCGGCCATCCGGATCTTCCGCTCCGCCTGGGCGAAGGTCTCCCGTGCCTGGGCGAGCCGGCGCTCGCGCTCGGCATCCGGCCCTTCGGACTCGGACGAGCCGTGGAGCAGGCGCCGGCCCTCGGCGGAGAGCTGGAGCAGGCCGGCCTCGATCAGGCGCTCGATCGCCGACAGGGTCGCGGGATCGCCCCGGAGGTGCTCCACCAGCTCCGCGAGCCGGTCCTCCCGCGACGGTTCCGGTACCGGGGCGGCAGTCTTTGGACCGATTCCGGTCAGCGCTTCCAGCCGCTCGACGAGGGCTCTCCGGCCGGAGGGGAGCGGCATGTCGCTGCGGTCGCCGCGGCCGTCGAGGACGCTGTCGGCCAGGGCCTGCTTGCCGGCCAGGAGCGGGATCATGCGATGCTCGATGCTGCCCTCGGTGACCAGGTGGATCACCTGCACGGGGCGGGTCTGGTGCTTGCGCCAGGCGCGGGCGATGCGCTGCTCGAGGCGGGCCGGATTCCAGGGCAGGTCGAGGTTGATCACCACGCTCGCCGCCTGCAGGTTCAGGCCCACGCCGCCGGAGTCGGTGGAGAGGAACAGCCGGCAGGCGGGGTCGGACTTGAACCGGCGGACGTCCGCGCGCCGCCGGTCCTGCGGCACCGAGCCGGTGTGCCAGGCGAAGCCGATCCCCATCTCCTGGGCCAGCTCGCGGACCAGCTCGAGCATCCGCTCCCATTCCGAGAAGACGAGGGCCTTGGCGTGGGGATCGGCCAGCGCCTCTCCGAGGATCTCCTCCAACTCCGGGAGCTTGGGGCAGACGCGGCAGTCGGAATCGAGGATGTAGGGCGTGTCGCAGAGCATCCGCATGCAGGACAGCCAGCGCTGGAGCTTGTCGAGCTCTTCGGGGGTGAGCGGCCGGCGCTGGGCCGCGGCGGCAAGCTTGGCTACCCGATGCTCGTATTCGGTATAGCGGGCGAGCTGCTCGTCTTCCATGGGCACGAAGTAGTGCTTGTCGGTGCGCTGCGGGAGCTGGCCTTCCACCTCGTCCTTGCGGCGCCGCAGGAGGACCGGAGCGAGGCGCCGGTGCAGCTCGTCCAGGTTCTTGTATCCGGCGGGCCGGCCGCGGTCGTCGAGGTGGTAGAAGTCGCGGTTGAAGCGGAACAGGGGGCCGAACAGGCCGGGATCGAGGAACTGGACGATCGAGTAGATCTCGTCGATGCGGTTTTCGATCGGCGTGCCGGTGAGGACGAAGGCGTAGGGGCTGCGCAGGCGCTTGACCGCCTGCGCGGTCCGGCTCTGCCAGTTCTTGATGCGCTGCGCCTCGTCGAGGATGATCACGTCGGGGGCCAGCCGCCGCTGGACCTCTTCGCCGTCGATCAGGATCTGCTCGTAGTTCATCAGGTAGAAGAAGGTCCCTCCTGCGTACTGCCGCAGGCGCTGGGCGCGCGGACCCAGGATGATCCGCGACGGCAGGCCGGAGAAGCGGGCGATCTGTTCTTCCCACTCGCCTTTCAAGGAGGCGGGGCTCACGACCAGCACGCGTTCGATGCCGCGCAGCCGTCTCAACAGCTCGCAGGCGGCGATCGCCTGGACGGTTTTGCCGAGCCCCATCTCGTCGGCGAGCAGGGCGCGCTCGGTGAAGGCGAGGTGAAGCATCCCTTCGTGCTGGTAGGGGAAGAGGGGGTGCTTCAGCACGTCGAGGCTTTTGCGGTCCGCGCGGACCTCGGCAAGGAACTGGTCGCGGGCGGTCTGCCGTGCCGTGCGCCTCCTCTCGTCCTCGATCCAGGGCGGCAGATGGCGCGAGAGGCGGATGCGCTCGCGGATCGCCGGCGCCGCCGAGGCGAGCTCCCGGGCCAGAACCGGGAGGGTGTCTGCCGGATCGCCGCGCAGGGCGCCGTCCTCGCCGAAGTACCGTGCCACCAGGGAACGGGCGGCGAGCCGTCCGGCGCCTGCCGGCCAGTGAACTCTGACCTCGGGGTGCCCGGCGCGGCGCAGGAAGACCTCGATGCGGCGGTTGCCCTCCCGGGCCGCCCGCGATCCGCTCACCCGGGCCAGGATCGCCTCGACGTGCTTGCAGGTGCCGAGGCCGTTGACCTGGTGGTCCGGGCAGCCGCAGGAATTGTCGGGCTCCGCCAGCGATCGGATCTCGACCTCGTAGGAGCTTCCGCTCTCGGAGGCGACGCGGAAGGTGCCGAAGACCGGGTGCTCCGGCTCGATCGCCTGGACGGCGAGCGGCTCGCCGGCGGCGCGCTGCCGGCGGCGTTCGATCTCTTCCTCGTCCGTGGTGAGCCAGCCCTGGGAGCGGGGACGGCGCGCCGTTACTTTCAAGAATGCCCGCCGGTTCTTGGTTGTCGGTTTCGGCATGGCGGAGGTTTTACCACATCAAGGCTCGTTCATGTGGATGGACGGAATGAGAATGACCGGTTATCATCACCGCCGTTCCGTGGAACCGAGCCATGCTTTACTACGCCGACCTGCACATCCACTCCAAGTATTCCCGGGCGACGAGCCGGGACGCGGACCTGGAGCACTTGGCGCTCTGGGCGAAGCGCAAGGGCATCACGGTCGTGGGGACGGGCGACTTCACGCATCCGGCCTGGTTCGAGGAGATCCGCGCGAAGCTCGTGCCGGCCGAGCCGGGGCTCTTCCGGCTGAAGCCCGAGATCGAGCGCGAGGTGGAGCGGAAGCTCCCGCCCTCCTGCCATGGGCCGGTGCGGTTCCTCCTGGAGGTGGAGATCTCGACCATCTACAAGAAGGGGGACCGCACGCGCAAGGTCCACCACCTGATCTACGCCTCGAACCTCGACACGGCGGGGCGCATCCGCGAGCGGCTCGGCGCGATCGGCAACATCGCCGCGGACGGCCGGCCGATCCTCGGGCTCGATTCGCGGCATCTCCTGGAGATCACGCTGTGCGCCGGCGCGGACGCCTATCTCATCCCCGCGCATGTCTGGACGCCCTGGTTCGCGGTGCTGGGCTCGAAGTCGGGGTTCGACTCGGTGGAGGAGTGCTACGGCGACCTTGCTCCCTACATTTTTGCGGTGGAGACGGGTCTGTCGTCCGATCCGCCGATGAACTGGCGCGTCCCGTGCCTCGACCGGTTCACGCTGGTGAGCAGCTCGGACGCGCATTCGCCGCCCAGGGTCGGCCGCGAGGCGAGCGCTTTCGACACGGAGCTCGACTACTTCGCGATCCGGCGCGCGCTCGAAACCGGCGAGGGCTACGGCGGGACGGTGGAGTTCTTCCCCGAGGAGGGCAAGTACCACCTCGACGGCCACCGGGCCTGCGGCGTGTGCCTGGAGCCCGCCGAGACCCGTCGCGTCCAGGGGCTCTGCCCGGCGTGCGGCAAGCCGCTGACGGTCGGGGTGCTGCACCGGGTGGAGGAGCTGGCGGGCCGGTCCGAGGAGGCGGAGAGGGAAAGGAAGGATCCTTTCCGCTGCCTCGTTCCTCTGCCGGAGGTGCTGTCGGAGCTCCATGGCGTGGGGCCGAAGTCGCGCTCGGTGGAGCAGGCGGCTTCGCAGCTCGTGGGGAGACTGGGGCCGGAGATCGGAATCCTCGAACGTGTGCCGCTGGAGGACGTAGCCCGCGCGGGCGAGCCGCTGCTGGCCGAGGCGCTGTCCCGGCTGCGGGCCGGAAAAGTCCGGCGGGAGTCGGGGTACGACGGCGAGTACGGGGTGATCCGGTTGTTCGAGCCGGAGGAGATCCGCGGGCGGGCGGTGGTGGCGCCGTTGTTCGGAGGCCCTCACCCCCCGACCCCCTCTCCCGGTCCCCCGAGCACGCCCTCCCCGGGAGAGGGGGAGCTGCAGGCGCCTGCAGGAGGGGTGAGGGAGGGGGCGTCCTCGCCCGCGGAGCGGAACCCCCTCCCCTGCCCTCCCCCGCTGCGCGGGAGAGGGAGCCCGCTCCCCTCCCTTGCTTCGGGTAACTCAACGCAAGTCTCCCCCTCTCCCGGGGAGGGTGTGCTTGGGTGGACCGGGAGAGGGGGCCGGGGGGTGAGGGTTCTAGACCACCTCGACCCCGAGCAGCGCGCCGCGGCCGAGATCGTCGACGGCCCTCTCCTCATCGTCGCCGGACCCGGCACGGGCAAGACGCGGACGCTCACCCACCGGATCGCGCACGTGATCTCCGAGCGGGGCATCCCTCCGGAGCGGTGCCTGGCCCTGACGTTCAGCCGGCGGGCCGCGGCCGAGATGGGGGAGCGGCTCGCCGCCCTGATCCCGGGGAAGCAGCCGACCGTGGCGACCTTCCACCGCCTGGGACTGATGTTGATCCAGGAGCAGTTGAAAGATCCGGACCTTCGCATCGTCTCCCCGCACGAGCGGATCGCGATGATCGAGGAGCTGTTCGGGCTCACGTCCACCCGGGCGGAGCGCCTGCTGGAGAAGATCGGCCGTTTCCGCCGCGGCGAGGAAGACGACGGGGAAGGGCGCGAGCGGGCCGCGGCGTACGAGGCGGCCCTGGCGCGCAACCGCTTCCTCGACTTCGACGATCTTCTCCTGAAGCCGCTGGCTCTCCTGCGGGAGCGGCCGGACCTCTGCGACCTCTATCGCGAGCGCTTCCCTTGGATCTCGATCGACGAGTACCAGGACGTCGATCCGCTCCAGTACGCCCTGGTCCGCCTCCTGGCTCCGCCCGGCGCGAACCTCTGCGCGATTGGCGATCCGGACCAGTCGATCTACGGCTTCCGCGGGGCGGACGTAGGGTTCTTCCTCCGCTTCCGGGAGGACTGGCCCGAGGCCCGGGTCGTCCACCTGACCCGGAGCTACCGCTCCACCCGCACGATCGTGGAGGCGGCCTGCCAGGCGATCCGGCCGGCGAGCCTGGTGCCGGACCGGCGCCTGGTGGCGGTTCAGGACCGGCCCGCCGAGCCGATCGTGATCCAGTCGGCGGCGAGCGAGCGGGCCGAGGCCGAGCTGGTCGTCGAGACGCTGGAGCGCCTGCTGGGCGGGATCTCCTCCTTTTCCTTTGACAGCGGCCGGGTTGGATATGGGGATACGCCGGTGCTCTCCTTCCAGGACGTGGCCATCCTCTACCGGACGGAGGCCCAGGCGCCGGCGATCCAGGAAGCGCTCGGCCGGGCCGGCATCCCGTTCCAGAAGCGGTCGCACCGCGCGCTGCTCGATCAACCGGGGGTCCAGGCGCTGTTCCTGGCGCTCCGCAAGCGGACGCGGGAGATCGCGGAGCGCGGCATCGAGCCCTTCCTGCACGATCTGGCCTACGGCCTGCCGCTGACCTCCGCGTCGAGCGAGGACATGGCGGTTCTGCGGTCCGCGGTCGAGATGGTGCGTCCGCTGGCGCTGCGGGCGGGGAACGATCCGGAGCAGCTCCTGGCCGAGCTGGCGCTCGGCGGCGAGGTCGACACCTGGGATCCCCGGGCCGAGGGAGTCTCCCTCCTGACGCTGCACGCCTCGAAGGGGCTGGAGTTCCCGGTGATCTTCCTGGTGGGCTGCGAGGACGGCCTGCTGCCCCTGGTCTGGCCCGGACAGGAGGCCGATCTCGCGGAGGAGCGGAGGCTCTTCTTCGTGGGGATCACCCGCGCGCGCTCGCGCCTGTTCCTCTTCCACAGCCGCAGGAGGACGCTGCGGGGCCAGACTATAGAGGCCCGGCCCTCCCCCTTCCTCGCCGACCTGGAAGAGAGGCTGCTGGAGAGGCGGGAGGGGGTGGCGCGGGCGCGGAAGCCGGAGCAGATGAAGCTGATCTAGCGGCTGTGCTTGTACACCATCTCGATCAGCTCGTTCACCATCGCATCCGACCTCTCGCCGCCCTCGCGGATCGCCTGGGTGGCGCAGTGCTTCAGGTGGTTCCTCATGAGCTCGCGGCCCACGGAGCGCAGGGCCTCCTGGACGGAGGAGACCTGCACGAGGATGTCGGGGCAGTAGCGGTCCTCCTCGACCATCTTCTGGAGGCCGCGGATCTGCCCCTCGATCCGGCGCAGGCGCTTCAGGTTGCTGTCCTTGATCTCGAGGTCCACCCCCGCCGCCTTGCGCTCCGGTTCCATGATGGGGTCTCCTTTCTCTCACGCGAACCGCGCGCGGCGGAGGCGGAGGCTGTTGGCAACGACGCTCACCGAGCTGAACGCCATGGCGGCGCTCGCCAGGATCGGGCTGAGCAGCAGTCCGAACACGGGATAGAGCGCTCCGGCGGCGATCGGGATGCCCACCACGTTGTAGATGAACGCCCAGAAGAGGTTCTGCTTCATGGTGCGCATCGTCCGCCGGGACAGGGCGATGGCGTCGGCCACGCCGCCGAGATCGCCGCGCATCAGGGTCACGTCGCTCGCCTCGATGGCGATGTCCGTGCCGCTGCCGACCGCGATGCCCACATCCGCCTGCGCCAGCGCCGGAGCGTCGTTGATGCCGTCGCCCACCATGGCGACCACGGCGCCCTCCTGCTGGAGCCGGCGGACCTCCTCGACCTTGCCCTCGGGCAGCACGCCTGCCACGACACGATCGATCCCGGCCTGGCTCGCGATGGCTTCGGCCGTGCGCCGGTTGTCGCCGGTCAGGAGCACCACTTGGAGACCCATCCGCTTCAGGCGGGCGATGACCTCCCGCGACGTGGGCTTGATCGGATCGGCCACGGCCAGCAGCCCGGCGAGCCTGCCGTCGAGCGCCACCCAGACCGGCGTCTTGCCCTGCGCGGTCAAGCGCTCGGCGTCCGCCTGCAGCGGTTCGATCGGGACCGCGTAGTCCGCCATCAGCTTCTCGTTGCCTACCGCTAGAGCGGCGCCGTCCACCATCCCCAGCACGCCGCGGCCGGTCACGGATCGGAGATCCACGGCCGGGACGACCGGCAGACCGAGGTCCCGGGCATGGCGCACGATCGCGTCGGCCAGAGGATGCTCGGAGGACGCTTCCAGGGAGGCGACGAGCCGCAGCAGCTCCCCGGACGGCCTGCCCGCGACCGTCACCACGTCGGTCACGGTCGGACGCCCCTCGGTGACCGTGCCGGTCTTGTCGAGCACCACGTGGGTGATGTCGCCGGCGCGCTGGAGCGCTTCGCCCCCCTTGATCAGCGCGCCCAGCTCGGCGCCCCGGCCGGTCGCGACCATGACCGCGGTGGGCACGGCCAGCCCCATGGCGCAGGGGCAGGCGATGATGAGCACGGCCACGGCCGCGGCGAAGGCGCGCACGGCCGGAGCCGAGTCCGCGGCCACAAACCAGACCACGAAGGTGACGATGGCGATCTGGAGCACCACCGGCACGAACACGGCGCTGATCCGGTCCGCCAGGCGCTGGATCGGGGCGCGCGAGCCCTGTGCCTCGCGCATGAGCTGGACGATGCGTGCGAGCATGCTGTCCGCGCCCAGCGTCGTGGCCCGGTAGCGGAAGGCGCCCGTGCGGTTGATGGTGCCGCCGATGACCCGGTCGCCCGGTGCTTTCTCGGCGGGCATGGACTCGCCAGTCAGCATGGACTCGTCCACGGCGCTCGCGCCGGAGAGGACCTCGCCGTCCACCGGTACCCGCTCGCCCGGCCGGACCACGACCGTGTCGCTGCTCCGGACCTCCTCGATGGGGACATCGATCTCCTCGGTACCTCTCAACACGCGGGCGGTCTTCGGCTGGAGCGCGATCAGGCCGCGCAGGGCGGCGGAGGTCCGGCTCCTGGCCCGGGCTTCGAGGGCGTTGCCCATGAGGATCAGGGCGATGATGATGACCACGGCCTCGTAGTAGACGTCCGGCTGGAGGCCCCGGCGCACGAAGAAGCCGGGAACCACCGTGGCGAGCACGGAATAGAGGAAGGCCGCGCCCGTGCCTACGGCGATCAGCGTGTTCATGTCCGCCGAGTGATGCCGGAAGCTGCTCCAGGCGCGGGTGTAGAAATGCCGTCCTGCCCAGGCCATGACGCCGACCGTGAGCGCCAGCAGCCCGTACGAGAGCACCCGCGGATCGACGCGGTAGAGCCAGGGCAGGACCCGTTCGAGCGCCGGGCTCAGGGACTCCATGGCCCAGCGCATGAAGGGATCGGCCACGGGTCCGCCGTGGTGACCGCCCGCGGGTGCCATCAGCGGCATGGATACGATCATCGCGATCAGGCCGGCGATGCCGCTCAGGACCGCCTTCCCGCGCAGCTCGTGGAATTCCTCGGCCTGGGCCCGGTCGCGGGCCTCCTGCTCCTCGAACGCCGTGCGCTCGGCCGCCGGCAGCTCCGCGCCGTAGCCGGTCTCGCGGATCGCCTCGACCAGCGCCTCGGGCCGGGTCACGGCCGGGTCGTAGGTCACGGCGGCGTTGCCCATCATCAGGTTGACGGTGGCGTCCACGACGCCCGGCTGGCGCTGCAGGCTCTTCTGCACGCCGGCCTGGCAGCCGGCGCAGGTCATCCCGCTGACGGGGATGGTGATCAGGGTGGTAGCCATGAGGTTTCCTCAACCTTCCACGACGAGCCTGCCGCGCAGCATGCTCATCCCACAGGTGAACTCGAAGCTCCCCGCCGACTCCGGTTTCAGCTCGATCGCCGTCTTCTGGAACGCGGGGAGGAACTTGCGGATGCCGAAGTCCGGGATCACGACCTCCTCGGAGCAGCCCGAGGTCTCCTGGCGGTCGAACACCAGCCGCGCCGGAACGCCCTTCCGGAGATGGACCTCGGCGGGCTCGTAACCGCCCTGGACCGTGATCGTGACCTCCTGGGTCCCGCCGCCGGCTTCGGCCACGACGGCGGACGCCGTGCCGCGCCGGGCCAGGAAGAAGTACCAGTTCACCCAGGCGACCGCGACGGCGCCCGCCAGGATGACGATCCATTCGAGTGGAGTCATGCATTCACCTCCGTTCTGGGGAACAACATACCCCCCTCCCCTATTTCGCATCCAGGGAGGAGAGAGGCTTGTGTGGCAGAATGCACGGGTCCGGTGGACCGCACTCATGCCGCCCATGACCCTCGAAGACCTCGGCTGGAACGACGATTTCGCGGCATCCTTCGCCCCTTACGCGGCGGAGGGGTTGATCCCCGCGCGGGTCGTGGCGCAGCGCGGGCTCAACCGGGTCTCCACGGGCGAGGCCGAGTCCTACGCCGACCTCGCGGGCCGTCTCCGTCACGAGCTGGAAGGGCCGGGCGGCTCCTCCGGCTATCCGGCGGTGGGGGACTGGGTCGCGTTCCGTCCCCCGACGGGGGAGGGTAGGGGGCTGATCCATGCGGTCCTGCCGCGGCGCTCCAGGTTCTCGCGCAAGGTGGCCGGCAACCGCACCGAGGAGCAGGTCGTGGCCGCCAACGTGGACACGCTCTTCCTGGTCTCGGGGCTCGACGGCGACTTCAATCCCCGGCGCATCGAGCGCTACCTGACCGCGGCCTGGGACAGCGGCGCACGCCCGGTCGTCATCCTCAACAAGCTCGACCGCTGCGCCGAGCCCGACCGCTGCCTGCTGGAAGCCGAGGCGGTGGCCCGGGGAGTGCCGGTCCACCGGGTGAGCGCGAAGACCGGGGAGGGTTGCGAGGCGCTGCTCCAGTACCTGAAGCCCGGGGAGACCGTGAGCCTCCTCGGCTCCTCGGGCGTGGGCAAGTCGACCCTGATCAACCGGCTCCTGGGCCGCGAGGCCCAGCGCACCGGCGACGTGCGCGAGGGGGACGACCGGGGCCGCCACACCACTACCCACCGCGAGCTCCTGCCGCTGCCCGCGGGCGGGCTCCTCATCGACACCCCGGGCCTGCGCGAGGTCCAGCTCTGGGAGGGGGACCAGGGGATCGAGTCCACCTTCGGGGACGTCGAGGAGCTGGCGGAGGGCTGCCGGTTCTCCGACTGCCGGCACCTGGGGGAGCCCGGCTGCGCGGTCGAGGAGGCGGTGGCCCGGGGGCATCTCGCCCGCGGGCGCCTGGAGAGCTACCACAAACTCCAGCGCGAGCAGCACCAGATCCAGATCAAGCAGGACGAGCTGGCCCGCCTGCGGGAAAAGCAGAAGAACAAGGCCGCTCAGAGGGCCCTGCGGGAGCACTACCGGCTCAAGCCCCGGGGCGACTGAGCCCCCCTCCGCAATCTCTGCGCATTCTCCGTCTCTTTAAGATGCATCCTGGGGGTGCAACTTCAGCCCCTGCCTGTGTTAAGGTAGGAAGCATCACGAGCAGGTGATATCCCGGGGCGGGGAATCCCACTACCAAGGTATGTCGGGTGACCCCTCGCCGGGAGATCGGTAAGGGGTCACGGTGTGTCAAGGATGATCGTCACGCCATCCACCCAGTCGTCTGGGTCCCTTCGTCGTGTGTCCTTCGCCCGGAGTGTCTCGCGGGGAGCTCTCTTCGTGGGCGAGAGGATTACAACAGGGACGAGCAGGAGATCAGCATGAGCTATTCGATTCTTCGCCAGGTTTGCATCACTCTTCTCGTCCTTGCCGCGGTGGCATCGGCACTTCCCGCCGCCGCCCAGATGGATTTTTACACGGTGGCTCCCTGCCGCGTCTACGACAGCCGCGGTGGTGACGGGCTGCGCGACGAGGGCACGATCTACACTGTGACCATCGCCGGGTTGTGCGGAGTGCCGGCCGATGCGATCGCGGTCGCCCTGAACGTGACCGTGGTCGGCGCGGCCGGATCAGGTGATCTGGCGGTCTTCCCGGCGGGCACGGCACCTCCCTTCGTGGGCGTGCTTCCCTTCAAGGCGGGGCGGGACATGGCGGTTATCCAACAGGTAGCCCTGGGGACAGGCGCGAACAGCGGCAAGCTGAGCTTCAGAGCCACCATCCCACCCCCGCCTCCGAGCGCGAAGTACCACATCATCTTCGACATCTTTGGGTACTACAGCGCGCCGCCGGTGGCGGTCGACGACAGCTACGCCACCGCGAAGGACACGGTGCTCAACGTCAACGCCGCCACCGGAGTCACCAGCAACGACACTCTGAACGGCGGGTCGATCGTGAGCTATGGCGCGAGCACCGGCAGCGAGCAGACGACGATCGGCGCGGCCACGCCGACCGCGGCAGGCGGTTCGGTCGCGCTCAACGCCGACGGCAGCTTCAGTTACGACCCCACGGGTGTAGCGGTCGGCACCGATGACACCTTCAAGTACATCCTCCAGAACTCCAGCGGCACCTCGACGGCCACTGTGACCATTGGAGTGGGCAAGGCTTCTCAGACGATCAGCTTCACCTCGACCGCTCCCACGGACGCGAAGGTGGGAGGGGCGACCTATACGGTGACGGCGACCGCGACCTCAGGCCTCGCGGTGACGTTCACCATCGACGCCACGGCGACCTCGGTGTGCTCGGTCGCGGGCTCGACGGTCTCCTTCATCGGTGCCGGGACTTGTGTCATCAATGCCGATCAGGCCGGCGATGCCAACTACAACCCGGCCCCGCAGGTGCAACAGTCTTTCGCGGTGGGCAAAGGCGACCAGACCATTACCTTCACCTCGACAGCTCCTTCCGATGCGAAGGTAGGCGGGCCGACCTATAACGTCACGACGACCGCCTCGTCGGGCCTGACGGTCTCGTTCACCATCGACGCCTCTGCAACCTCGGTCTGCTCGATCGTAGGCTCGACGGTGTCATTCCTCAGCGTCGGCACCTGCGTCATCAATGCCAACCAGGCCGGTGACGCCAACTGGAACCCGGCGCCCCAGGTCCAGCAGTCGTTCGCCGTGGGGAAGGGATCGCAGACGATCACCTTCACCTCCACGGCTCCAGGCGACGCGACCGTGAACGGGCCCACGTACAACGTGACGGCGACCGCGTCGTCCGGGCTGCCCGTGACCTTCACCATCGATGCGTCGGCCACCTCCGTGTGCACGATCGCGGGCTCGACGGTGTCGTTCATCGGCGCTGGGACCTGCGTGATCAATGCCAATCAGGCCGGCGACGCCAACTACGATCCGGCACCCCAGGCCCAGCAGTCGTTCGCCGTGAGCAAGGCGTCTCAGACGATCAGCTTCATCTCCACGGCCCCGGCCGATGCCAAGGTTGGCGGCCCGACCTACACGGTGACGGCGACAGCGACCTCGGGGCTGACCGTCACGTTCACGATCGATGCGTCGGCGGCTTCGGTGTGCACGATCGCGGGTTCGACGGTGTCGTTCATCGGCGCTGGGACCTGCGTGATCAACGCGGACCAGGCCGGCGATGCCAACTACAACCCGGCGCCGCAGGAGCAGCAGTCCTTCCCCGTGGCCAAGGGCGACCAGACGATCAGCTTCACCTCCACGGCCCCGGCCGATGCCAAGGTTGGCGGCCCGACCTACACGGTGACGGCGACGGCGACCTCGGGACTGGCGGTGACCTTCACCATCGACGCGTCGGCGAGCTCTGTGTGCTCGATCGCGGGCTCGACCGTGTCGTTCCTCAGCGTCGGCACCTGCGTGATCAACGCCAACCAGGCCGGTGATGCCAACTGGAATCCGGCGCCGCAGGTGCAGCAGTCGTTCCCGGTGGCCAAGGGTGACCAGACCATCAGCTTCACCTCCACGGCGCCGATCAATGCCAAGGTGGCCGGCCCGACCTACACCGTTACCGCGACCGCCAGTTCGGGTCTGCCGGTGACGTTCACGATCGACGCGTCGGCCGCCTCTGTGTGCTCGATCGCGGGCTCGACCGTGTCGTTCCTCAGCGTCGGCACCTGCGTGATCAACGCCAACCAGGCCGGTGACGCCAACTGGAACCCGGCGCCGCAGATGCAGCAGTCGTTCCCGGTGGCCAAGGGTGACCAGACCATCAGCTTCACCTCCACGGCACCGATCAATGCCAAGGTAGCCGGCCCGACCTACACCGTAACGGCTACGGCGACCTCGGGTCTGCCTGTGACCTTCACGATCGACGCGTCGGCTGCCTCGGTGTGCTCGGTCGCGGGCTCGACGGTCTCCTTCATCGGCGCCGGCACCTGCGTGATCAACGCCAATCAGCCCGGCGACGCCAACTGGAACGCGGCACCGCAGGCGCAGCAATCGTTTACCGTGGCCAAGGGCGACCAGACCATTACCTTCACCTCCACGCCTCCTGCCGTCGCGTACCCGGGTGGACCCACCTATACGGTGACGGCCACGGCGACCTCGGGTCTGCCGGTGACGTTCACGATCGACGCCTCGGCGACCTCGGTCTGCTCAATCGCGGGCTCGACGGTCTCCTTCATCGGCGGTGGCACCTGCGTGATCAACGCCAACCAACCCGGCGACGCCAACTACAACCCAGCGCCGCAGGTCCAGCAGTCGTTCCACGTCAACTTCCCGCCGCAGTTTGCGACGAATCCGGTCAGCTACAGCACGCCCGGCAACACGCAGCTGCACGTGGCGGGTGCGACGCTCCCCGGCGTGGCTTCCTGGTCGGATGCGACCGGGTTGCTCGCCAAATCGGGCGCTACGGATCCAGATAGCGGCCCAGGCTCGCTGACCGTGGTGCCGTCCTCCGGCACGACAATCAACGGCGGCAGCTACTCGATCATTGACACCTCGTTCACCTACGTGCCTGCCGCCGGCTACACGGGGACGGACTCCTTCTCCTTCCAGGTGACGGACTCGCTGAACACGACCACCGGCACGGTGAACATCACCGTCGGTACCCGTGTCTGGTACATCCGCGACGTGACCGACGCGAACAACGCCTCCGGCGGTGACGGGCGCTCGACGAACGCCTTCGACACCATCGCGGCCTTCAACTTGGCGATGACGAACGACAACGACGTGATCTTCGTCTTCCGCGGCGGCACGGGGACGACGCCGCTCTCCGGCGGCATCACCCTCCGGAACGGTCAGAAGCTACACGGCGAAGGCATCGGCCTGACCGTGTCTCCGTTCGGCACCCTGATCGCGGCCGGATTGAAGCCTAGGATCAACAACACGGGCGGTGACACCGTATCGGTGCCAGCCACGGCTGGCAACCGGCAGAACGTGGAGATCCGCGGCTTCGACCTCTCGGCCAGCGCCAACGCAGTCGACGTGACCGCGTCCGTCGCGAACCTGGTCGGCGTCACGATCAGCGATAACGACATCACTTCTGCAGGTCTCGAGGGTATTGACTTGAACGCCGGCAGCACGGGAGCCTTCACGGCGACGCTCTCCAACAACGCCATTGCGGCGACCGGCAACGGCTTCGACGCCCGGACCTCGGCGAACACCGCGATGACGATCGACTTCAGCAACAACGCCGCCGTGTCGAACGCAACCGCCATCCTGATCGATGGCTCGGTGGGCGGCGGCACGACCACGATTACCGGCTTCTCCAACAACGCGGTGAGCGGGAATACGGGAGGAACCGGCATCTCGATCAACGCCGCAAAGTTTGACGCGACGCCGGGCGGCGCGTTCCAGACGGTTTCCGGGGGGACGACCAGCGTCGGCAGCGTGGGCAACGGCGTCGGCGCAATGGGCATGTCTCTCACGAACGTGGCAGGCGACTTGTCCTTCTCCAACCTGCTGATCGTGACCGGCGACGCCGGAGTCGGCGGAGGTGCAGGTCTTCAGGCTTCCGGCACCACTCCCTACACCGGCTCCGCTGGCTTCCAGATCACTCTTGCGAACAACGCGGTGACGAAGACGATCACGGCAAGCAATGGTCCGGCCCTGAGCCTCTCGACGGTGAGCGCGAATCTGCCGTCGCAGACCCCGGTCGCCACCCAGATGACGGTGACCAGCACGAACAGCCCGACGACGGGTGCGGCGCTGAACAGCGTGACCGGCGTGTTCTCGGCGGGTTCGGGGAGTAGCATCAGCGGCTCGTCTGGCACGGGCTTCGAAGTTGGTTCGAGCAACGCTACGGTCACCTATGGTGGCACCATCAACACCACGGCCGGGAAGGGCGTTGACCTTACCAACAACACCGGCTCGACGATCTCCTTCACGGGCACGCTGACGATCAGCTCGGGCGGCAACACGGCCTTCAGTGCGACCGGTGGCGGCACCGTCAGCGCGAGCGATACCGCGAGCACGCTGACGACGTCGAACGGCGTGGCACTCAACGTGGCGAACACGACGATTGGCGCGTCGGGTCTGAAGTTCCGGAGCATCTCGGCCGGAACTCCGGGGACTGGTCCTGCCAACGGCATCGTGCTGAACAATACGGGGTCGAGCGGCGGCCTGACGGTGAGCGGCACGGGCTCCGCAGGCAGCGGCGGCACGATCCGGAAAGCCGGGACGGGCATCAGCCTGACCAGCACCCGGGACGTCTCGCTGAACTGGATGCAAATGAACGACTTCACGGACTTCGCGATCCGTGGTACTTCGGTGGTGAACTTCACGCTCGCCAACAGCGTGATCAATGGCACGAACGGCGACAATGCCAGCGCGGACGAAGGGAGTGTGCGCTTTACGGAGCTCACCGGATCGGCGTCGATCACCAACTGCAACATCAGCGGCGCCGTGGAGACCAACGTGCGCGTCGTCAACACCAGTGGCACCCTGAATCGCCTCACGATCGACGGCACGACCATCGGTGCCAACCACGCCACCACCGGTGATGACGGCCTCTTCGTCCAAGCGGCGGGTTCGTCCGTGGTCAACGTGACGGTGCAGAATAGCTTCTTTACCTCGGCGCGAGGCGATCTGGTCAATACCGACGTACCCACCGGCGGCGGTACGCTGGATTTGATCTTCACTGGCAACGCGCTCTCGAACAACCACCCTGGCATCGTCAGCGGTGGCGGCGGCACCACCTTCTCCGCCGTCGGCGGAACATTCACTTATGACATCCTCAATAACACCTTCAGAGGCGCTAACGGCGCCGCTCTCGCTGTCTCGGGAGGTAACAACGGCGTCTCCACTTCGGGGACGATCGAGGGCAACACCATCGGAGTGGCGGGCGCTGGCAACGAGAACTCCGGCAGCGCCTCGGGCAGCGCCATCGCATGGGTCTTCGCCGGAGGCGGTACCCATACAGTGAAAATCCACAACAACAACCTGCGTGGATACAACAATCACGGTATCCTCATCCAAGCCGGTGACCAGATGGGGAACCCCACGAACGCGAACGTCACGGTGACGCAGAACACTGTCCAGAATCCGGGAACGATCAACACCGACTTCAACGCCATCCATCTCAACCACGGCGTCGTAGCCGCCGACAACTTCACCTCGTGCGTGGACATTGGCGGTGCAGGAGTGCTGAAAAACGTCGTCAGCGGAGGCGGCAAGGGGACCATTTCTCCGAACAACAACGACATCCGGCTGCGCCAGCGACAGGCGACCACCGTCAGGCTGCCCGGCTACGGCGGCGCCAACAACGACAATACTGCGGTACAAGCCTACCTTACGGGACGGAACACGCTGACGACCGTCAATGCTTCGAATACCGTTCCCACAGGCGGCGGATACATCGGCGGCGCCGCGTGTACTCAACCATGAGCGCGCTCGCTGCCAGCAAGGTTCTCGTCGGTCGATGACTCAGTTCACCGATTCATAATGCAAATGGAGGAGAACTATGGCTGAGCCGTTCCTGTCCGAGGTTAGAATCATGAGCTTCGTTTTTGCGCCCAAGGGATGGGCGCTATGCAACGGACAACTCCTGCCAATCAACCAGAACCAGGGGTTGTTCTCACTTCTCGGCACAACCTTCGGGGGGGATGGGCGAGTCAACTTCGCGTTGCCGGACCTCCGCGGTAGAACACCGATCCACGTCGGCAGCGGCCACACCCTTGGGGAGCGGGGCGGCGAGCCGGCGCACACCTTGACGATCGGGGAGCTACCCACTCACACACATGTGCTCAACGCCTCGACGGCAAATGGTGGAACAAACAGTCCAAACGGAGCGTTTCTCGCCTCCTTCAACAACGGATACGCGGATCCTACGGCATTGACGAGCTTGAACGCCGGCTCCATCACGAACGTGGGTGGTAGCCAAGCGCATCTGAACATGCAGCCGTTCCTGACGCTCAGTTTCTGTATCGCTTTGCAAGGCATCTTTCCGAGTCCCACCTAAGGAGTGAACGAATGGCACAACCCTACGTAGGCGAGATCAGGATGTTCGCTGGCAATTTCGCTCCGGCGGGATGGATGTTCTGTGAGGGGCAGTTGTTGCCGATTTCGGAGAATGAGACCTTGTTCCAACTCATCGGGACGACGTATGGCGGAGATGGAGAGTCGACTTTCGCCTTGCCCGATCTACGGGGACGTATCCCGATACACCAGGGCAGCAACCAGGGCACCACCTTCATCCTTGCAGAAACCGGCGGGGCGGAGGAAATCACGCTCACGGTCAACCAGATCCCCGCGCACTCCCACCCGCTGCTCGCCAGCACAAACAGCGGGACCAGCGCGAATGCGGGCAACCAAGTTGTCGCCCGCACGGTAGGCGCGATCACGATCTACATCGAGGATGCTCCCACTCTCAACTTGAGCCCTCAAGCAGTGAGCTCAGTGGGGGGGAGCCAACCACACACTAACTTCCAGCCCTATCTCTGCGTCGACTTCATCATCTCGCTGTTCGGCATCTTTCCTTCCCCGACTTAAGGAGAACTCTCATGGCAGACCCTTTCGTCGCTGAGATTCGTATCTTTCCGTTCAACTTCGCTCCTAGAGGTTGGGCATGGTGTGACGGCCAGTTGCTGCCGCTCTCGCAGAATACGGCGCTGTTTTCGTTGCTCGGGACCACGTATGGAGGCAACGGGAAGTCGAACTTCGCGCTTCCCGACCTGCAGGGAAGAGCGCCGATGCACCCTGGCCAGGGTCCGGGGCTTTCCTTGCACGACTTGGGCGAAACCGGTGGATCGGAAACCGTGACCCTGCTCGAATCGGAGATTCCAGCGCACAGCCACGCGTTGCGTGGCAGTCTGGATGACGGTGACCTCTCGATCCCGTCGCCGGCCCGCACCCTAGCCAAATCGCAACAAGCAAACGCCTATTCGACGACTGCCACGCTCGCTGCGATGGCCCCCGAAGCCCTCGCCCCCGCCGGCGGTGATCAGCCGCACAACAACCTCCAGCCTTACCTGACCTTCTACTTCTGTATCGCCTTGCAGGGCGTCTTCCCTCCCCGCACCTAGGGGAAGGCTTTTGGGGACGGCGGCGGTTTCGCCGCCGCCGTTACTTCGATTGTTATGAATATGTAAGGAGGCGTTGAGAGATGAGCAGCTCCAGCGGAGGCGTTTGCAGGCGGGATTTTCTCGTCCTCGGTTCGGCCGGGTTTGCAGCACTTTGCTTCGGAGGTGCAGCCCAGGCCCAATCCCTCGTAGCTGCGGAGGCGGCGGTGCGCCCGATGCCCGTCGGATTTGTGGCCGGAAGCGAGGGAGCCTCTTCTCTCAGGAGGCTGCCGGCTCGCATCCGGCGCCCCAGGATGGCTGCGGAGGCGGGCTCGCCAGAGCCCGATTACGTGGTCGTACCTGCTGCGTCGTTGCCCAGCGGGGACACCAACCTCATCGGCAGCCCCTTGCGCTTGACCGTGCACGGCCTCTACCCTCCCGGGGGGATTGCTCCGAAGCAGTGGGCCGAGCTTCCTCTGGCGATCGACCTCGACGTTCTGTTTCCCTCGCCGGACCCGATGTTTCCGGACCCGATCCGGTTCTTCGCCTGGAGCTTCCGGCGCCGGCCGGGCTGGAATCCGAGCCCGCCGGTGAGCTTCGTGTTTCCGCTGGACTGGAATGCCTTGCCCGAGCTGGTCATGCGAGTCGTTCCTGCCAAGGGTCCCGTGCAGACCTTCCGGACGCGATTCACCTTTGACGAGGAGGCGGGGCAGCCCCGGCTGATGCGCGGCGCCTACGTGCTTGGAACCTCGCCGAATGCGTGGCGGAGCAACGTGGCCCTGCGGGCGCTGGGACGGGACACTCCGGCCAGCTTCGTCTCGGTCCTGTTCTCCGTGGAGTCCGAGCCGGCGGAGTGAGCGCAGTTACGCTGAGGCCCATCCGGGAGGAGGATCTGGAGTTCCTCCTCCGTCTCTACGCCACCACACGGGCGGACGAGATGGCCATGGTCACGGACTGGAGCGACGAGCAGAAGGAGTGGTTCATCCGGATGCAGTTCCAGGCCCAGCACGCCTGGTATCAGGAGCATTACGGTGATGCGCAGTTTGACCTGATCCTGATCGACGGCGTTCCAGCCGGCCGGCTCTACGTCCACCGCCGTGCGAAAGAGATCCGCCTCGTGGATATCTCCCTGATACCGGAGCTCCGGGGCAAGGCGATCGGCTCGGCCCTGCTGCGCGAGCTGATGGCCGAGGCGGAAGCCGCTGGCAAGCCGCTGACGATTCACGTCGAGAAGTACAACCCTGCCATGCGCCTGTACCTGCGGCTCGGCTTCAAGCCCATCGAGGACAGAGGTCCCTACGACCTGATGGAATGGAAGCCTTTCAGTTGAACGCTGCCTCGTAACGCATCCCGGTCCGCTTGCCGCTCGGGTCGGGACCGATCGGGACGAGGAAGATCTCCATCCCGCCCAGCGCCGGGTGCTCCAGGGCATAGATGGCCTGGGGCAGGACCGGGCGCAGCGGGCCCAGGAAGAGCAGGGAGAAGGGCTCCTTCCTGGCCGCGAAGTCCGGGTTCTCTTCATAGCGGGAAATCTCGAACAGCTCCAGCTCCAAGGGCTCCTGCCCCTCGATCTGAAGACGGAAGCGGCTGCCGACGTGCTCCGTGAAGGAGCCAGGGGTGAAGGTCTCCAGCATCTCGGTCCTCCTGGAAGAGCCTGACTCTATCAGAGCGTGGGAGACGCTCCGCAAGATGGCTGGCCAGTGAAACGCCGAAAGCCGGCCGGAGCGAATCCGTCCGGCCGGCGTTTCAGGGTCGTGGGAGCGGGGGTTTTCCGTCTACCAGCGGTCGTTGCGCTGGGGGCGCGCACCGCCGCGGTCGCCGCCGCGGTCGGCGCCGCGGAAGCCGCCGCCACCGCCGCCGTTCTCCCGCGGACGGGCCTCATTCACGTTCAGCCTGCGACCCTGCACCTCCCGGCCGTTCAAACCGGTGATCGCCGCCTGGGCTTCCTCGGCGACCGGCATCTCCAGGAAGCCGAAGCCCTTGGACTGACCCGTGGCCTTGTCCATGATGATGGTGCAGGAGGCGACCTGGCCGTACTGCTCGAACTCCTGCCGCAGCGCGTCTTCGGTCATCCGATAGGGGAGGTTACCTACGTACAAGTTCATCGTCTCTCTCCTTGTCCTTGTTCACTCCAGGTTCCATCGCCTCATGCAACCTGGATGCCTGGGATTGCGTTTTCGCCCCTCTGTTGAGCATTTCCCCGCGGTTTGTCGAAACCAGGCGGCGCAGCTCTTCGAGGTCCACCGGCTTGACCAGGTGGCAGTCGAAGCCCGCCCGGGCCGAGCGCTGCCGGTCCGACTCCTGCCCGTAGCCGGTGAGGGCGACGATCAACGTGCCCTGGAGCTCGGGCAGCCGGCGCAGGGCGCCGGCCACCTGGTAGCCGTCCATGCCGGGCAGGCCGATGTCGAGGAGGATCACGTCCGGCCGGCGGGCGCTCGCTGACTGCATGGCCGAGGCGCCGTCGTGGACCACCTCGACTTCGTGTCCCCAGAGCCGCAGCAGCTCGGCCAGGGCGTCGGCCGCGTCCACGTTGTCCTCGACCAGGAGGATGCGGGCCGGGCCGCGCTCGTCCGCCTCGGGCTGCTGGCGCAGCCCGTCCGGCTCCGCGGCCGGGCTCTTCTTGCGGCAGGGCAGCCGCACCACGAGCTCGCTGCCGTGCCCGGGGCCGTCGCTGTGCGCCTCGACCGTGCCGCCGTGCCGCTCCACCAGGCTGCGCACGAGCGTCAGCCCGATCCCGAGGCCGCCGTGGGAGCGGGCGAGCGTGCGGTCCTCCTGCACGAAGAGGTCGAAGATGCGCGGCAGCAGCTCGGGCTCGATCCCCTGGCCGTCGTCCCGCACCCGCAGCACCACTTGGCCGCCGTCGGTCTCGGTGATTTCAGCGGTGAGCTCGATCTTCCCGCCCGGGTCGGTGAACTTGGCGACGTTATGGAGGAGGTTCGCGAGCACCTGCTCGATGCGGGTGGCGTCGGCGTCCAGGTAGACCGGCTCGCCGGGCAGGGAGACGGTGAGCCGGTGGCTCTTCTCTTCCAGCACGGGGCGCGTGGTCTCGACCGCGCCTTCGACGATCGGCCGCAGCTCCGCCTCGCGCTTGCGCAGCTCGATCCTGCCGCGGGTGAAGCGCGACACGTCGAGGAGGTCATCGACCAGGCGGGAGAGGTGGCGGATCTGGCGTCCGATGACCGCCACGAGGTCGCGCGTGCGGGCGTCGGCGGCAGGGGTCTGGTCGAGCTGGCCGAGAACATAGCCGGCGTTCGAGATCGCGCCGAGCGGATTGCGCAGCTCGTGGGCGAGCATGGCGAGGAACTCGTCCTTGCGGCGGTCCTCCGCGGCGAGCTCCTGGACGCGATGGCGCAGCTCCTCGTCGCTCTTGCGCAGGGCGTTTTCGATCTGCCTGCGGGCGGTGACGTCGGCCACCAGCGTGAGTACGCGCGGCCGGCCGTGCTCGTCGGGCACGGTGTTGGTCCACAGGCTGACGTGGATCGTCTCGCCCCCCTTGGTCCGGCGCAAGGTCTCCATACCCTGGGGCAGGGTGCCGCAGAGGACCGCCTGCAGGTTGCGCAGGAACTCGTCCCAGCGGTCGTCGGGCACGGACGGCAGGGGACGGCCGAGGACCTCGTCCTCCCGCCACCCGAAGATGCGCTCGGCCGCCGGGTTCCAGAGGCGCACGACCCCATCCTCGGGCTCGAGGAGCATGATCGCGAGCGGGCAGGACTGGACCAGCGCGCGGAGGGTCTGGTTGAGGCCGCGCAGCGCCTCCATACTCTCGTCGCGCCGGCGCAGCGCATCCTGCGCCTCGTGGTAGAGGCGCGAGTTGTCGAGCGCCAGGGCCGCCCGGTGGCCGATCTCCTCGGCCAGCGCCAGGTCCACGGGGCCGTAGCGCCGGCGGGGGTCGCACAGGGCCAGGCAGACGGCGCCGAGCACCCGGCCGCGCGACATCATGGGGATGAGGATGTACGAGCAGGGCCGGATCCGGAGCAGAAGCGCCAGATGCTCCTGGTCCCTGACGCCGGCGCGGATCTCTTCCTCGGAGATCTCGAGCACGAGCTGGGGCTGGCCCGTGCGCAGGACCCGGCCCATGCCGTTGGCGGCGCCGAGGTCCGCCGGGAAGCGCCACTGGATCTCGCGCATGACCTCCTGGAGGGCGGAATCGCGGTGTAGCGCCTCGGCGCGCCGGACCTGCCCCTCCCGGTCGAAGACGTCGATGACGCAGTAGTCGGCGAGCTCCGGCACCACGCCGCGCGCCAGGGTCGAGAGCGTCTCCTGCTCGTCCAGCGACTCGGAAAGGGCATGGCTGACCTCGGCGAGGATGCGGCTCTGCGCCTCCGTAAACCCTTGCGATGCCGACGAACTGGTCATTTTCATGAGGCCGCTGCGCGGGAGGCTTGCAAGTTTCGGACCCTGGGGAACAGGCGGAAAGGGCCTAAGCGTTGTCCGGGACTTGCGCCCGGAAAACGTGGCCCCTGTCGGGGCAGCCGCGAGCTGGGCCGCATGAGGTATCCTGAATGCGGTACCGCCGACACTGCTTTGGGGGCCTGCGATGATCCCGAACGATTCTTTCAGCCAACACTATGCCGAGTTCCTTGAGGATGCCTACGACGTGGTTGACCGGCTGGTGCTCAATGCCTACTTTCCGCTGGGCCAGTCCCCTGGTGGATTTCGTACTTGGTGGCGCAGCCTGGAGGGTGACGACGAGAACCTCGACAACGCCCATCTGATGCGTCTGGCAGGCCGCTTTTCGCGGCGGTTGCGGGCTTGGGCCGAGAAAAATGGCATTCCGGTGGTGGACTGCGCGGCTGGCGAGCGCAAGGGCGAGATCGCGGCCGAGTATCTGCCTTCCGATCCGAGCATTCGGGGGATCTTTGCGGTGCTGGTCGGACGGGCACCGGCCTCAGTGTGGGAGGTGGAGCGGTTCGGCAACGGGGGCATCAATCTGAAGCGCAAGCTGGTCTGGGTCAACCACTACAGCTTCCATCTCATCGACGAGGAGTGGGGTCACGTGATGATCAAGATCTGTGGCCATCCGCCCTTCACCTCCCAGATCGTGCTCAACGGTCACGAGTACGTGGCCAGCCAAGCCCGCAAGGCAGGGTTGGAGTTTGGCAAAGAAGGCAACTGCTTCACCGAGGTTTCCAACGCTCGCGGCCTTTCGCAGGTCGCAGACACCTTGCGGTCACCGACCGCTGTAGGGCGCCTGCGTCAGGTCTGCGAGCGTTGGATTTATAGCTGTCTGGCCTTCGCTCTGGACCTGGAGGAGCAGCAGCAGAGCGGGTTTGCGTATTGCTACTCGGTCTACCAGGCCGAATACAGCCGGAACCTGCTGTTTCGTCATGGCGGTGAGATGGAGGAGGTGTTCGACGGGGTCATCGACCGCACGCGCGCGCCCCTGGACCTTCCCGCCGTCAAGACGATGTTCGGTTTCAAGAATCGGCCGAGGCGTAGCAGCAAGTCGCGATGCGAGGTCGTGGTCGAGAGACCCACGTATGATTTGACGGTCTTCAAGGTCCATTTTGGGCGCTTGACCTTGAAGAGCTATACCAAGGGCGAACGCGTCCTGCGCATCGAGGCGATAGCCCACAACACTGCGGATCTACGCTGCGGCAAGGTCTTGGAGAAGTTTCCTGAGATCGTAACGCGTCTTTCTGGGATGGTGGAGAGATTCTTGGAGGTCCTACGCTGCACGGGTACGGCCTGGATCTCCGACGGGAGCCTGGAGGATCTGGCCAAACCTTCCCAGGTGGGCAAGACTCAGGTCGGCGGTATCGACATCAACCAACCAAGAGCGCGTGCCGTGATGGCTGGCGTCCTGGCGCTGGCGCTGTCTCCTCAGGGGTTTAGCGCCTCGCAGGTGGCGGCCAAGGTGCGGCAGAGCCTGAGCACCGACTACCAGCCCCGCCAAGCCGCCTACGACCTGAAAAAGCTTCGTGGCAAAGGGTGGGTGAGCAGGTTTGGCGGGGCGCGGCGCTACCAGGCCACCCCCCAGGGCTTGCGAGCCATGGCCGCGCTGGTAACGCTTCTGGACAGGGTGATTAAACCTCTGTTGGCTGGAGCCGGCAAGACCGAGACCCCTCGGCAGTCCGACCGAGAGGGCACTCTGGATCGCCATTACGAGGCTATCCAACGAGAAATGCGAGGGTTATTCGAGACCCTGGGTATCGCCGCTTGAACATCGACAAAGCTTTGTCGATCGGACGCCGTAAGCGCCTAAAGGACGAAAAGGACTCCGGAGACGAGCAGCCCGTCCTTAGGTCCTTTGCGTCCCTTGAGTCCTTTTGGTCCTTTCCCTCACTCCTCCTGCCGGCGGATCGTCATCACCGGGCAGGGGGCGTGCTGGATCACCCGCTCGGCCGTGCTGCCCACCAGCAGGTGACGCAGCGCCGAGCTGCCGTGGGTGCCCATGGCGATGAGATCCACCCCACGCTCCCCGGCTTCCTCGGCGATGACCTCGGCAGGATCTCCCTCCCGGGCGACCGTCTCCACCACCAAGCCCTCGCGCAGCAGCCGCTCCCGGGTCTCCTCCAGCCGGCGCTCGGCTTCCAACCCCGTGTCCTTCAGGAAGTTGACCGAGGTCGGGATCGGCCCATAGGCGGTGTACTCGATGGGCAGGTTGAACGCGTGGAGAAGGACCAAGCGGGCGTCCTGCTCCAGCGGGGCGAGGAGGCGATGGGCGGCGTCGATGGCCAGCTCGGCATCCTCGGAGAAGTCGGTAGGCACCAGGATCGAGCGGATCGGCCGGTGGCGTCCGCGGTCGTCGGGGTGGACCGACAGGACCGGGCAGGGCGCCCGGTGCATCACCCGCTCGGTGGTGCTCCCCAGAAGCAGATGACGGAGACCGGTGAGCCCCCGGGTGCCCATGACGATTGCAGCAGCCGGGAGCTGCTCGGCGCGGCTCAGGATCACCTGGGAGGGTGTGCCGATCCCGAGGTGAGTCGAGACCTCGCCGCCCGTCTCCCGCAGGCGGACCGCGGCCTCGCCGAGACGGGACAGCGCGGCTGCCCGCACCTCCTCGTCGAAGACGGGCCCGGGCGGGACGAAGCCGGGCAGGGACGGCGGCACGGTCACGGCGTGGATCAGCTCCAGCCGGGCTCCCAGGAGCCGGGCCAGCTCGGAGGCCCAGTCGAGGGCGGCTTCGGCGGTCTCCGAGAAGTCGGTGGCCGCGAGGATGACGGGACGGGGAGAGATTCCGGGTTCCATGGCCGCCATGATACCGTTTCGCCCCCATGACGATAGATACCAAGAGTCCGGTCCGCGTGCGCTTCGCGCCTTCGCCCACCGGCTTCCTGCACGTCGGCGGGGCGCGCACCGCCATCTACAACGACCTGCTGCGCCAGAAGCTCGGCGGCGCCTTCATCCTGCGCATCGAGGACACGGACAAGGAGCGCTCGGACGAGGCCATGACGCGCCAGATCCAGTCCGCCCTGGCCTGGATCGGCACCGTCTGGGACGAGGGTCCGTTTCTCCAGAGCGAGCGCCTGCCGCGCCACCACGACCGCGCCGAGGAGCTGCTCGCGGCCGGCAAGGCCTACCGCTGCTTCTGCACTCCCGAAGAGCTGGACACCCAGCGCGCCGAGGCCCAGAAGCAGGGAACCGCGTTCCGTTATCCGCGCACCTGCCTTCGCCTGTCTAAGGAGGAGACCGAGGCGCGCCTGGCCGAGCGTCGTCCGTTCGTGGTGCGCTTCCGGATGCCGGACGACAACATCCGCTTCCACGACATGGTGCGGGGCGACATGGACTTCCCGCCGGATGCGCTCGACGACTTCATCCTGCTGCGCTCCGACGGCAATCCGACGTACCACATGTCCGTGGTGGTGGACGACATCGACATGCGGATCACCCACGTGATCCGGGGCGAGGACCATCTCTCGAACACGCCCAAGCACATCCCGCTCTTCCAGGCGCTGGGCGGCGAGGTGCCGACCTTCGGCCACCTGCCGCTCATCCTCGGGCCGGACAAGAAGCGGCTCTCGAAGCGCTACGGCGCCACCTCGGTGGAGGAGTTCCGCAACGAGGGCATCCTGCCGCAGGCGCTCTACAACTTCCTGGCGCTCCTCGGCTGGAGCCCCGGCGACGACCGCGAGATCATGACCCGGGACGAGATGATCCAGCTCTTCTCCGTGGACCGTCTGAACGCCTCGCCGGCCGTGTTCGACCGCGAGAAGCTGCTCTGGATGAATTCCCAGTACATGGCCCGGTTCAGCACCGGGGAGCTGATGCCCCACCTGCAGCCCCTCCTGGAGCAGGCCGGGCTCGCCGACGCCGATCCCGAGAGGTTGGCCAAGGCCCTGGAGCTGCACCGCACCCGGGCGCGCACGCTCAAGGAGCTGGTGGAGCAGGTCCTCCCCTACTTCCGCGAGCCGCTGGAGTACGACGCCGCGGCCTGCGCCAAGTTCCTGAAGGACCCGGCCCTGCCGGAGCTTCTGGAGACCCTGCGGGACCGCTACGCCGCCCTGCCCGAGTTCACCAAGGAGGCGCTGGAGGCCGGGTTGCGCGCTCTGTCGGAAGAGCGCGGAGTGAAAGCCGGCGTGCTGATCCACCCGGTGCGGATGGCGCTCTCCGGTGCAACGGGCGGTCCGCCGCTCTTCGACCTGGTCGAAGTGATGGGCCGCGAGGCGTCGCGGCGGCATCTGGACCGCTTCCTGGCGTACCTCCGGGCCGGGAATGCCGTAGCCGGGTTCCCCGGTTGACCGGAAAAGCCGGCTCGGTTATCCTACCGGCCCTGTCCTGCTGGGAGGTCGTTCAACGGTAGGACATGCGGCTCTGACCCGCAGAATCGGGGTTCGAATCCCTGCCTCCCAGCCAATTTGCTCCCCAGAACTGATCTAGATCTGCTTGATCGGCTCCTCTCGGAAGCCACTCCTCGCTTCCCGTGCCTGTTCCCGATATCCGCAATTTGGGTGTAGACATACCAGACCCACAGGGTGGATGATACTCTGCATGGATGCCAAGCGCCCTTTCGATATCGACTTGGCCGTCCAGCGGATCCGCCAGGCCGTCCGGCCCTTTCCGAAGGCCGCGATGTTCGAACTCGCCGAGGAAGGCTTCGCGACTCCGTTCGAGATGCTGGTCGCCTGCATCATCTCCATTCGCACTCGCGACGAGGTCACGGTCGTCTGCGCTCGGCGGCTGTTCGGGCTCGCCCGCACGCCGGAGCAGATGAGCCGGCTGACCGCAGAGCAGATCGACGCGGCGATCGGCGCAAGCACCTTCCACGAGCCCAAGGCGCGGCAGATCCGGGAGATCTCTCTCCGCATCCTGAAAGAGCATCAGGGCGATCTCCCCTGCCGCAATGATGTCCTGCTCTCGTTCCAGGGCGTCGGTCCGAAATGTGCCAACCTCGTGCTGGGCATCGCCTGCGGCCAGGCTCGGATCGGTGTCGACATTCATGTCCACCACGTCACCAATCGTTGGGGCTATGTACGGCAAGCGACCCCGGAGCGGACCATGCTGGAGCTGGAGGAAAAGCTCCCGCAGAGATATTGGGTGGAGATCAACCGCCTGCTGGTCCCTTTTGGCAAGCATGTCTGCACTGGCCGAGTCCCGCGGTGTTCGGCCTGCCCCGTGCTGGACATGTGTCGACAAGTGGGCGTGGAGGCCCACCGTTGAGGATGTGTTGAAGCAGATCTGCCATGGGTAAAGGATGGGGGGGAATGTGGGTTCATGAAGATGACCTTGGAGATCCCAGACGATCTTTACCGGCAGACGAAAGCTACGGCCGCGCTCCGAGGCGAGAGCCTGAAGGACTTCGTCACCGAGGCGCTGAAGGTTTACCTGGAGCGTCAGGTTCCCGGACAGGGGGGCTGGAGAAGCGTCTTCGGAAAGGCCCGGCAAGAGGATGTAGAGGCCATCGACGCGATTACCACCACGGAACTCGAGCGCATCGATCCGGATGAGTGGCGATGATCCTCGACACCAATGCCGTCTCCGTGCCTCTCATCGGTGATCCTGCTCTCGTCGTGTCGAAGAGAGCCGCCCTCATTCGAGGCAGGTCGGGTCAGGAGTGCTTCTCGAGGGCAGTGACCTCGCGGCGAGCTTCCTCCATCGAGGAGGGTCCAAGGCGCAAGGGAACGCCCAACCGGAAAAAACGGTCCTGCAGCTCGAGGCAGGAGAGACCGAGTTCCTCCGCAGCCTTGCCGAGGTTGATGTCGGTGTTCAGGTATCTCCGCAGCACCGAGGCATCGCGGGAGATTTCTTCGTTTGGCCCGGAAGGCTCGGTCGCGCAAGCAGCGAGCGCCTGAAGAAGCCGGAAATCGGCAGCGTCGAGCAGCACGACCTGCTCCTAACCGGAGCTCTCGACCACGGCCATCTCCCCATGGCGGACACGCTCCACGATTTCGCGCGCCTTGTCCTTGAGATCTGCCGGGGAAATGACGGTTCTGGTCATGGATGCCTTCCGTATCGTCCTCACGATCCTACTCCTTCTCGGCCGCCCGCACAAACCGGCTCGCGCTACCGTGTTGGTGAGAGCAGCCCTCAGTCGCCTCATTCGAGGGGCTCTTCCTCCGCTCCCCCGATTTCGGTAGTGATCGTGTCTACATCCAATGCCATGACGCGACGATTGTGGTTCCTTCTCCTTCTCGCGACCATCCCGGTCTGGGGTGAGGAGGCTCGTCCCCTGCCCTTGCGGCTGGAAGTGACGGTGCTGCGGCAGGACAGTTCCACGAAGGCTCTGGTCCCCGTACCGGCCGACTCTTCGTTCAAGACCGGCGACGCGGTGGCGTTCGAGGTCAGGGCGAGCCGGGGCGGTTATCTGGCCCTCCTTTCCCCCCGTTCCGGGGGAGAGGGAGTCGCGGGGCGGCTCTGGCCGTCTCAGGCAGGGGGCCATCCCATGCCGGCGCAGGCGGCGGTGCGCATCCCCGCCTCGGGGCTGATCCGCCTCGCCGCACCGGGCCCCACGAAGCTGTCGCTGGTCTTTTCCCCCCGTCCCCTGGATGGCTCGGCCGCGAGATGGCTGAAGCAGATCATCCTGCGCGAAGCGAGGCTGGAGACGCCTGCCGGGCCGGCTGTGATCTTCGAAGGACCGTTGGGTGACTCCGAGAAGGCCGTCGTCGAGCTGGAGCTGCGCCACCCATGAGGCGCCGGCGGCCCGCGAAGAAGAAGGGGTGGTCCCGGCGCTGGATCGTCGGGCTCATCCTGGCCGCCGTCGCGGCCGCCCTGGTCGCCTTCACGCTGCGCCCGGATCCCCTGAAGGATCTTGAAACGTCGCTGCGCGAGAAGGGCTACGAGCCGAGCGTGGGGCTGGCCGGCCCGCCGCCGGGGACGGTGCTCCAGGTAGCCCGAATGGCAGCGGACGGCCGCTTGCAGCCGATCCAACCCCCGCAGGTGGTCCTGTGGGCCGACCAGTGCTTCCCCGACAGGACGCCGCGCTCGGCCCCCTTTCCGCTCCCCGGCCGCATGGGCAGCCGCAAGACGGACCTCCACGAGGCCGGCGCCCTGAAGCTCCTCCCGGAGCTCTCGCTGAGCGCCGCCAAGAGCTGGGAGGTCGCGTTGACCAATCCGCACCTCCAGACCTTCGCCAAGCTCGACCTGTCGCAGAGCTTCTCCCCGGCATGCCTGGACCGCCTGCAATCCGCCTTCGACAGCGGCGAAGACCCGGCCCAGTACGCCACCGTCCTCGAAGCCGTGGTGGTCGACGGCCTGAGCCTCCTCGTCGAGTGGCAGGCCGGCGCCGAAGGCGAGGGCCAGGCCGCGGTGGGGCGGATCCGGTCGAAGGGGAAGGAGGTCAAGGTACAGATGAGCGGCGAGGACAAGGGCAGGACGCGGCTCGACCTCCAGGGTCCCCTCATCCTCGCCTACCGGACGGCGTCCATGGAGCCGGTCGGAGAGAAGCCGCGATGAACAGGGCTCTCGGTCTCGCCTTGGCAACCCTGCTCGGAGCAGGGGCCGTCCGGGGAGCCGAGGCGCCCGCCCGCCCCTTCCTGCGGATCGAGACGGGGATGCACACGGCGTCGATCTGGAGGATCGACGCGGACGCCGCCGGCCGGTTCCTGGTCACGGGCTCGGACGACAAGACCGTGCGGGTCTGGGACTTGGCGAACGGGCAGCTGCTGCGCACCCTGCGCGCGCCGATCGGGGACGGCAACGAGGGCAAGATCTACTCCGTCGCCATCTCTCCGGACGGCGAGCTCGTGGCGGCGGCGGGGTGGACGGGGTACAACTGGGAAGGGCAGAACAGGATCTATCTTTTCGAGCGCCGGTCGGGCCGCCTGATCCGCCGATTGCCCGGCCAGCCGGAAGTCATCAAGGATCTCGCCTTCAGCCCGGACGGTTCCCGGCTCGCCGCGACCCTGGGAGGCGGGTTCGGGCTCCGCGTCTTCCGCGTGCAAGACGGCCAGGAGCTGGGACGGGACGAGAGCTACGAGGGCGATGGCGTCGGCGCCGCGTTTGCCGCGGACGGCCGGCTCGTGACCGCCAGCTTCGATGGCAGGATCCGTCTCTACGACCGCGATCTCCGTCTCCTCGCGGCGGTCCCGGCGCCGGGAGGCAGGAGACCTTACAGCGTGGAGCTCTCACCCGACGGGCGAAAGATCGCGGTGGGCTACGAGGACGTTCCGCGCGTCGACGTTCTCGATGCGTCGGATCTGCGCAGCCTGTATGCCCCGGATACCCGCGACACCAACAACTCCCTGCCGAGCATCGCCTGGTCGGCGGACGGCGCCGTTCTCTACGCGGCCGGGCGATTCCGGGACGAAAAGAGAGGTTGCCAGCCGATCCGCCGTTGGGAGAACGCGGGCCGCGGGGCCTACCAGGACCTCGCCGGTCCCGAGAACACCGTTCTGGACCTGCAGGCGCTCCCGGACGGCCGTCTTGCCTTCGGTTCCGCGGACCCGGCCTGGGGAGTGCTCGACGCCACCGGGAGGAGCGTCCTGAGCCAACGCTCCGACGTCGCGATCTTCTGGCATCTCGACGACGGCTTTGGCGTGGACGCCGGCGGCTCGAACCTCCGCTTCGCTTATGAGCTGCTGGGCCGGCGCCCGGCGGGCTTTTCCCTCGCCGAGCGGCGCATCGTTCTCGATCCTCCCGAGGACGCCCGCCTTGCGCCACCTCGCACCTCGGGCCTCGAGGTCACAGGATGGGAGGGCACGAGCGAGCCCAGGCTGGCCGGCCAGCCGCTGGCCCTCGACCCTCTCGAAGTGGCCCGCAGCCTCGCCATCGCGCCGGACGGCCAGTCCCTCCTGCTCGGGACGGAGTGGAACCTGCGCTCGTATCGCCGCGATGGCCGTGCGCTCTGGTCGATCCCGGGCCCCGGGCTCGCCTGGGCGGTCAACTTCACCGCCGATGGCCGTCTGGCGGTCGCGGCCTTCAGCGATGGCACGATCCGCTGGTACCGGGCGGACGACGGCAGGGAGCTCCTCGCCTTCTTCCCTCACGCCGACGGCAAACGCTGGGTGCTGTGGACACCCGGCGGCTACTACGACGCTTCGGTCGATGGCGAGGACCTGATCGGCTGGCACGTCAACAACGGCCTCGACCGGGAGGCCGACTTCTTCCCGGCCTGGCAGTTCCGCGATCGCTTCCGCAAGCCGGAGGTGGTCGACCTCGTCCTCGAAACCCTGGATGAGGCCGAGGCCCTGCGCCGGGCCGGCAGCCGGATCGAGGCGCAGCGCCCGCCGGAGATCCAGCGGGAAGAGCTGCCGCCCGTGGTCACCATCCTCGACCCCGCGGATGGAGCCGAAGCGACCGCGCCGGCCGTGAAGGTCCGCGTGGACGTGCGCTCGCCTTCGGGGAAACCCGTCACCCGCGTCTGGGTCCAAGTGGACGGCCAGCCTCTGGAAAGCCGCGCAGCCGAGTATGTTCCGGCCGACTCGCAGGCTCCCGACCCGGCTCGCGGTTTTGAAAGAACCCTGGAAGTTCCCCTGCCGTCGGGCGACCACATCGTCGAAGCGATCGCCGAGGTGGCCGGACGGGCCAGCTCTCCAGCCCGCATCACCGTGAAGCGCAAAGCCCAGGCGGCACCCACCACCCGCCGGCTTTTCGCCCTGGTGGTCGGCATCGCCGACTATGCCAAGGCGGAGTACAAGCTGAGCTTTGCCGACGACGACGCCCGCGCCGTCGCCACCCTCCTGCGCGCTCAGTCGGGCCGTTCCTTCGACGCCGTCGAGGTCCGCGAGCTCGTCGATCAAAAAGCCACTCTCGACGCCCTCCTCGACGGCCTCCAATGGCTGGGCGATAGCGTCGGCTCGGAAGACACGGCTGTCGTCTTCCTCGCGGGCCACGGGGTCAACGTTCGCGAATACTTCTTCCTTCCCTACGACGCCGACCTGGCCAGGCCCGTCGTCTCCATGCTCTCCCAGAGTCAGCTGCAAGGGATTCTCAGTGGCCTGCGCGGCCGGGTGCTGCTCTTCCTCGACACCTGCCGGGCCGGCGCGGTCTTCGGCGGCAGTGACGACGAACGCCGCCGCAAGGTGGACGTGACCGCCCTGCTCAACAGTCTCACCTACAGCCAGGGAGGCCTGGTCGTCTTCTCGGCAGCTCAGGGCCGCGAGCTTTCGCAGGAGCGGGCCGAATGGGGCCACGGCGCCTTCACCAAGGCTCTGCTCGAAGCCCTCGAAGGCGCCGCCGATGCCAACCGCAATGGCGAGATCACCATCGCGGAGCTCGACAGCTACCTGACCGACCGGGTCCGGGATCTCACCGGCAGCGCCCAGACGCCCATCCAGGCCAAGCCCCCCGGGGTGCCGATCTTCACGTTCGTGAAGGTTGCGCGGCCATAAAAAAAGGGGGCGTTTCCGCCCCCTTTTCCATTCCAAGCTGAAGCTCCGGATCAGAAGTCGTAGCGCAGCGCGAGCTGGAAGGTGCGCGGCACGCCGACGCCGACTTCCTTTCCGAAGGTGGCGGTCGGGGTCTGGCCCGTGCCCCAGCGGGTGTCGGTCACGAAGCGGTTGGCCGCGTCCGAGCAGTTGAAGCACTCGGCGAACACCGAGATGTCGCCGGGGCCGATGTTGAAGTGCTTCGCGAGCCGCAGGTCCAGGCTGTAGAAATCCGGCTGGCGGAAGCTGTTGCGGTCGAAGTGCACGCCGCCGACCGTGGGCCGGTCGGTCGTGCCCTCGCCGTCGTTGTTCTGGTCGACGCCGGTCGTGGCGTTGTAGGGCGAGCCGGTGGCGTAGCGGAAGGCGCCGGAGATGCCGATGCCCCACCAGGGGGTGTCCCACAGGCCGTTGAGCACGCCGCGCCATTCCTGGTCGCGGTTGGAGAAGCCCCAGTTGAGGTCGAGGTCGTTGTAGTCCTCCGCCTGGATGCCGGCGAAGTTGCGCTCGTTGGAATCGTTGTCCTTGTCTTCCGACCAGGTCAGCGAGCCGTAGAGGCTGAAGTTGTCGGCGTACCGGCGGCGCAGGGTGGCAGTCAGCGCCGTGTACTTGGACTCGGAGTCCGAGAGGCTGTGGGTGATGCGGCCGTAGAACCGGTTCGGCCGGGTGGAGCTGTAGCGCGGCAGCCCGTTGGCGGCGGTGGTGCCGTCGTAGACGCGGTTGATGTCGGTCAGCCGCTGGAGCTGCTTGCCCTCGGCGTAGGTGAAGTCGAGCCCGAAGGCGGTCTTGGAAAAGATCTCGCGCTCGGCGCCCAGGGTCACGCGGTCGGTGTAGGGGTTCTCGAAGTTCTCGTCGATCGTGAACACGCCCGGCTGGGGCACGACCGGGACCTTGGTGAAGTCGATCCGCTCGATGCCCTGGGGATTCCAGTTGTTTCCCCAGCCCGGCGAGAGAGGATCCGTCGGAGCGAGCACGTTGCCGGCGGCGTCGCGGGGCGCCGTGATGATGTACTGCGTGCCGCGCAGGCCGTTCGAGGTGTAGAGCTGGGCGAGGAGGATGGCCGGCGTGCGGCTCCAGAAGCGACCGACGGAGAAGCGGACCGCGGTCTTCTCGTCCGGCGCCCAGGAGAGGCCGAGGCGGGGCGAGATCTGGTCGGTGAGGTCCATGTCGGGGACCGAGCCGGTCAGGTTGAAGGAGCCGTTCGCGTTGCGATCGTTCGGGTTCAGGATCGGCGCGTCCGGATTGTCCAGCGACTCGAAGCGCAGGCCGGCCTGGACGGTGAGGTTCGGACGGACGAACCACTGGTCCTGAAGGAACAGGGCCTGCTCCTTCTGGCCGAAGCTGGCGCGGCCGGCCTCGGCGGAGGTCAGGCCGCCCAGACCGCCGAACTGCCGGTACTGGTTCCACTTGCCGGCCAGGAGGTCGGCCTTGTTGGTAAACAGGAACACGCCGCGCCAGTTGCCGCGGAAGACCTGGTCGATCGAGGTGTCGTTGTACTCGCCGCCGCCCTTGAGGACGTGGTCGCCGGCGAGGTAGGTCAGGGTGTCGCCGAACGCCTTGCGCTCCGTGGTCGTCGGGTTGATGGGCAGGAAGGCGACCTCGCCGTAGCGGAAGGCGCCGAGCTGGATCTCGGGCAGGCCGAGCCCCTTGTCCTGCCGCGGCGTGTCCTCCTTGACGTAGTTCAGGTTCAGGTCGTTGAGGAGGCTCGCTCCGAACTGGCCGTTCCAGGAACCGACGTAGGAGTCGGTGCTGAGCCCCTCGATGCCGTTGTAGCTCTCGGTGCGGGTCTGCGCGTCCGAGGTGCCGTTGATGCCCTCATACTCCGTGAAGTTGCCGCGGATCATGAAGCGGTGCTGGTCGTTGGCCTGGAAGTCGAGGCGGCCGAACATGACCTCGCCGTCCCGCGTCTGGACGTACTGCCCGGGGGAGGCGAGGACGGGGTACTTGGCGAAGATGTCGGCGTCGAGCACCGCGGCGGCGATCGGCACGGTCAGGCTCTGCTTCTGGTTGTCATAGGAAAAGAAGTAGAACAGCTTGTCCTTGACGATCGCGCCGCCGAGGGAGCCGCCGTACTGCTCCTTCTCCTGGTCCGCCGGCTTCTGGCCGTTGGCGAAGTCGGAGATCAGGTCCTGGGGCTGGTTGTAGTAGAAGACCGAGCCGTGCAGGTTGTTGGTGCCGTTCTTCGTGATGACGTTCACGAAGCCGCCGCCCGAGCGGCCGAACTCGGCCGAGGCGCCATTGGTGATGACCGTGAACTCCTTGATCGACTCCTGGGAGATCGAGAGCGGGGAGCGCCCCTCGGCGCCGCCCACCGTGCCGCCGAAGAAGGCGTTGTTGTAGTCCACGCCATCGATGGTCACGTTGGTGTTGATGCCGCGCTGGCCCGAGATGGACAGGTTGCCGCGCTCGGAGTCGAGGCGGGTCTGCGGGGTCAGCAGCACCAGCCCCTTGAAGTCGCGGCCGGCGACCGGCAGCGCCTCGATCTGCTCCTGCTGGATGGTCGTGCCGGTCGCCGTGTTGGTCACCTCGACCACCGGCACCTCGGCCGTCACCGTGATGGTCTCCGACACCGCCGAGCTCTGCAGGGTGAAGTTCACCGTCGGAGTCGAGCCGAGCAGCAGGCGGACGTTTTCCGCGGACGCGGTGGCGAACCCGTCCAGGCTGGCCTCGATGTTGTACGTCCCGGTCGGCAGATTGAGCAGGCGGTAGAAGCCGCGCTCATCCGTGACGCCGACCACCTGGAGGCCGGTCTCGGTGTTGCTCGCCGTCACGGTCACGCCCGGGAGCGGGGAGCCGTCGGCGTCTTCCACCGTGCCGGAGATGCGGCTGGTGGTCACGTCGGTCTGAGCGACGGCCCATGGCGCCAGCCCGATGAACAGGGCGAGGAAGGCCAGGACGCACGCCCATCTGCGCTGCGCGCGAGAGGCGGAACAGACACGCACCATAGAAAGTCCTCCTTAGAAAAGTGCGTCGGTTTCGGGACGAGATCGTATGCGAGCAGGGAGGAGCGGCACAGGACCGCTTGCGACGTTTCTGCGACAGACCCGTGGCTGTGTCATGCCGGACGGACGCCTCGCGCCCTGTGTTAAGCTCCACCCCCAATGCTTGATCCCGGGAAGTATACCCTGGGACCCGGTTCTCCACACCCCCTCAAACGAACATGACTTCCGACCCCCGGCCCCTGGTGAGCGTCATCATGGGGAGCAGGTCCGACTGGGAGACGATGCGCCACGCGGACGAGATGCTCAGCCGCTTCGGCGTCGCCCACGAGTGCCTCGTCGTCTCGGCCCATCGCACCCCGGACTGGATGGGCGAGTTCGCCCGCGGCGCCGAGGAGCGCGGCGTCGAGGTGGTCATCGCCGGGGCCGGCGGCGCCGCCCATCTGCCCGGCATGGTCGCCGCCCAGACGCTGCTGCCGGTGCTCGGGGTCCCGGTCCAGAGCCAGGCCCTGAACGGCCTCGACTCGCTGCTGTCCATCGTCCAGATGCCGTCCGGCGTGCCCGTGGGGACTCTCGCCATCGGCAAGGCCGGCGCGGCGAACGCGGCTCTCCTGGCCGTCCGCTTCCTGGCCCGCACCCGCCCCGGGCTGCGGGAGAAGCTCCGGGAGTTCGTCGAGGAGCAGACGCGCCGGGTCCGGGACGAGACCTTGTGATCCTCCCCGGCGCCACCGTAGGCGTGCTGGGCAGCGGCCAGCTCGGCCGGATGTTCGCGATCGCCGCGCGCCGGATGGGCTACCGCGTCCACACCTTCTCCCCCGAGTACGACACCCCGACCGGCCAGGTGGCCGACCTGGAGGTCACCGCCGCCTACGACGACCTCGATGCCGTGCGCGAGTTCGCGCGGGGGGTGTCGGTGGTCACCTTCGAGTTCGAGAACGTGCCGGCCGCGACCGCCGAGGCCGCGGCCGAGCATGCCGTTGTCCGCCCCGCGGGGCCGGTGCTCCATACCACCCAGAACCGGCTGCGGGAGAAGGGGTTCCTGGCGGGCTCCGGGTTTCCGGTCTCTCCCTTCGCCGCGGTGCGCTCGGCCGAAGAGCTGCGGCGCGCCCTGGGGGAGATCGGCTGCCCGGCGGTGCTCAAGACGGCAGGCTGGGGTTACGACGGCAAGGGGCAGGCGAGGATCGATGGGATGGCGGAAGCGGACTCTGCATGGGACTCGCTGCAAACCGGGGAGGCGATCCTGGAGGCGTTCGTGGACTTCGAGCGCGAGGTCTCGGTGGTCGCGGCCCGGGGTCTCGACGGCTCGTTCGCCCATTTCGGGGTGCTCGCCAACGACCACTGCAACCACATCCTGGACGTCACCGTCGCCCCCGCTCCCGTCCCTCCGGAGATCGAGAAAGAGGCGGTCGAGATCGCCCGCGGTATTTTGGAGGGTCTGGAGGTGGTGGGCGTGCTGTGCGTGGAGATGTTCCTGACCCGGGACGGCCGGCTGCTGGTCAACGAGCTGGCTCCCCGGCCCCACAACTCGGGCCACCTGACGTTCGACGCCTGCGTGACGAGCCAGTTCGAGCAGCAGCTCCGGGCGATCTGCGGCCTGCCCCTCGGCTCGACCGAGCTGCTCCGGCCGGCGGCCATGGCCAATCTTTTAGGGGACCTCTGGAGCGGCGGCGAGCCGGATTGGGCCGCGGCCTGCCGGTTTCCCGAGGTCAAGCTGCACCTCTATGGCAAGGCCGTGGCGCGCCCGGGCAGGAAGATGGGACACTTGACGGCGCTGGCAAGCACCCCGGAGGAAGCGAGGGCGCGGGTGATCGCGGCGAGGGAGGCCCTCACCCCCGGCCCCTCTCCCAGCCGCACGCCCGGACCCCCGGGAGAGGGGGGAGTGACTGCGCCAATGTCCTTCCCATCCGTGGCTCCGCCCTCAGGAACGAAGCGGAGATGAATGGGATAAAGCTGGACGTAACCGCCTCCCCCTCTCCCGGGGGTCCGGGCGTGCGGCCGGGAGAGGGGGCCGGGGGGTGAGGGCCAAGGAGACCACCATGACCACAGATTGGATGATCTATGGCGCCAACGGTTACACCGGTGAGCTGGCGGCCCGCGAGGCGGCGGGCCGGGGTCTGAAGCCGATCCTCGCCGGGCGCAACGCCGAGGCCGTCGGCACTCTCGCCTCGGAGCTGGGCCTGCCGCACCGGGTCTTCGGGCTCGACGCTCCAAATCTGGAGGGAGTCTCCACCGTGCTTCACTGCGCGGGCCCCTTCGTCCGCACCAGCCGGCCCATGGTGGAGGCCTGCCTCGCGGCCGGCGCCCACTATCTGGACATCACCGGCGAGATCGCGGTCTTCGAGAAGGTGCTCGCTCTCGGCGAGAAGGCGAAGCGGGCGGGCGTCGCGCTGCTGCCCGGGGTCGGGTTCGACGTGGTCCCCAGCGACTGCCTCGCCGCGCAGCTCGCCGCCGAGCTTCCGGATGCGACCGAGCTGATCCTGGCCTTCGCTTCCACCGGGTCCATCAGCCGGGGGACGATGAAGACCATGATCGAGAGCTTCCCGAATGCCGGGGCCATCCGCAAGGACGGCAGGATCACGCCCGTGCCGATGGCTTTCGACGCCCGGGAGATCGACTTCCCCGGCGGCCGGCGCTGGGCCGTGACCATCCCCTGGGGGGACGTGTCCACGGCGTGGTGGTCCACCGGCATCCCCAACATCCGCGTCTACACCGGCACGCCGCCGCGCCAGATCCGCCGCATGCGCCGGCTGGCGCCGTTCCTGCCTCTCCTCGCCTGGAAGCCGCTCAAGCGCTTCCTCCAGAAGCAGGTCGAGAAGCGGGTCACCGGCCCATCCGAGGAGGTCCGGCGCACGGCCCGGGTCGAGCTCTGGGGAGAGGTCCGGAACGCCGCAGGCCAGGTGGTGACCCGCACGCTCGTCACCCCCGAGGCCTACCGGCTCACCGCGATGTCCGCGGTCGAGGCCGCGGTGCGGGCCGCCGAGGGCCGGGTGCCGCCCGGGGCGTGGACGCCCTCGAAGGCGTTCGGCAAGGGATTCGTCGACGAGCTCCCGGGAGTGCCCCCGGACGGGTCGTCACGGAATACCGCGCTAGCACCGTAGAGACGTCCCCAGTCGGATGGCACGATCCTACCGGGTGAACACTGCCGGGGCGTCTCCCCACGGCAAGCTCCGTCTCATGGGAAGCGGTAGATTCACAGCGCGCCGCCAGCGGCAGGGGTGGTTGGGGCCATGAGACGGCCCGACCCTGTACACCCGGCAGGATCTTGCCAACGGACTGGGCCGTCTCTACGCCGGACCGCATGGCGCGATGATCTGAGCTACTGATTCCGTGACGCGGTTTCCTGGGCCTTCCGGAGCAGCGCGATCTGGCCGCCGTGGTAGGCCAGGTGCTGGATCACGCCGTGGAGCAGCACGTAGTTGGGATAGCTCCGGCCCGGGGAGGTCTCCTCGATCCGCGCCTCGTCGAGCCAGGCGAGCATCTCCCGGAGCTTCCGGTAGGCCTGGCGCAGACGGTCCAGCGCCTCTCGCCACTCCGTTTCCCCGGTCGCCTGGACCGGCGGCCAGTCCTCCGCAGGCGTGGGCTCGATGGCCTGCCTCCCTTCCACGCGCCGGCGTGGCACGTCGAGCCAGACGGTCAGGTGGTGCACCAGCTCCCAGATCGAGTGCGCGCCCGGGATGGGCCGGGCGGCCGCGGTCTCCGCGTCCACGCCGTCGAGCAGGGAGCTCAGCGAGAGGCCGTGCCAGGGGTCTCCCTCGAACATCCGTTGCAGCTGGTCGTCGATCCTCTGCAGCTCGCTCATGAGTTTCAACCTCCGATGGTGAACGCCAGCGTCAGCAGCGTCTGCTGCTCCAGGGCATGGGCCTTGGCCGAGCCGGTCGCGGGGCTGCCGCTGGCCGAGCGCTTGAGCGAGCGGATGGCCCGCCCTGCCAGGCGCTCGATGCGCGGCTGGACGAAGAAGAGCGCGCCCATGTTGGCCGGCTCCTCCTGCACCCAGAGGATGTCCCGCAGGTTGGGATACCCCTCCAGCACCGCCGCGAGCTCCGCCTCCGGGAACGGGTAGAGCTGGTCGAGGAAGGCGATCGCGGTCGAGGTGTCCTTCCGCTTCTCGCGCTCGTGCTTGAGCTCGTGGCCGATCTTCCCCGTGCACAGGATCAGCCGCTGGGCATCCTGCACCTGCGGGTCGGGCACCACGTTGAGGAACCGGTCGCGGGCCAGGTCCGCCAAGGTCGAGGACGAGTCCTTGTGGCGCAGCATGCTCTTCGGCGTCATCACGACGAGCGGCTTGCGCCAGCGGCGCATCGCCTGCCGTCGCAGCAGGTGGAAGTACTGCGCCGCGCTGGAGGGCTGGCAGACCTGGATGTTGTCCTCGCCGCAGAGCTGCAGGTAGCGCTCCATGCGGGCGCTGGAGTGCTCCGGCCCCTGCCCCTCGTAGCCGTGAGGGAGGAGCATGACCACGCCGGAGAGCAGGCCCCACTTGTCCTCGCCCGCCGTCACGAATTGATCGATGATGATCTGCGCGCCGTTCGCGAAGTCGCCGAACTGCGCTTCCCAGAGCACCAGCGCCTCGGGATAATCGCGGCTGAAGCCGTACTCGAAGCCGAGCACCGCGGCCTCGGAGAGGAACGAGTCGTAGATCTCGACCCAGCCCCCGTCCGGCGCCACTTTCGCCAACGGCACGTGCTCCTGGTTGTTCTCCACGTCGATGAGCACCGCATGGCGCTGGTTGAAGGTGCCGCGGCGGCTGTCCTGCCCGGTCAGCCGCACCGGGATGCCCTGCTTGAGGAGCGAGGCGAAGGCCAGGGCCTCGGCCATGCCGTAGTCGACGGGGCGCTTGCCCTGTCCCATCTCCGCGCGCTGCTCCAGGAGCTTCTTGATCTTGTCGTGGATGTGGAAGCCCTCGGGCCAGGAGGTCAGCGGCCGGGTCAGCTCGGCGATCACCTCCGCGTTCACGCCCGTGCTCACCTCGTACTCGGCCTTGTGCGGTCCGCCCGGGTAGGGGTCCCAGTAGGGCGGCAGGGTGCGCAGCGTCGGCTTCTTGTCGATCCGCGACGCCTCCTGGTGCGCCATCTCCAGCTCCTGGCGGACGGCGGCCACGCGGCCCGCGGCCTCCTCGTCGGAAACGCCGGTCGCCTTGGCGTAGAGCTTCCAGATCGGCGGATGGGCGGCGATCTTCCTGTAGAGGAGCGGCTGGGTGATGGTCGGGTCGTCCACCTCGCTGTGGCCGTGGCGGCGGTAGCCGATCAGGTCGACGATCACGTCGGTGTGGAAGGTGTGGCGGAACTCGACGGCGAGGCGCGCCACCCGGGCCACCGCATCCGGCTCCTCGCCGTTGACGTGGAAGATGGGGATGGGCAGCCGGCGGGCCACGGCGGTGGCGAAGCGCGACGAGTGCAGGCTCTTCGGCTCGGTGGTGAAACCGATCAGGTTGTTCACCACGACGTGGATCGTGCCCCCGACGTCGTACCCTGGCAGG
>Ga0268265_10000131_pt1 | contig 95615 bp, 83 predicted proteins | sample KBSSwiS52_FD_190355 | JGI IMG/M metagenome (GOLD analysis project Ga0268265, IMG submission 190355) | Switchgrass rhizosphere microbial communities from Kellogg Biological Station, Michigan, USA - KBS Switchgrass S5-2 (SPAdes) (version 2) | ecosystem: Host-associated > Plants > Roots >... | reverse complement strand
AACCAAAGAGAAGGGCAGCCCGGGTGGAACGCCGGCTGCGCCGGTTCGCTACGGTCGGCCGGGGTTCCGCTGACAGGACATCCATGTCCTGCTGCGGAATGAGCGCGATCCTTCGCGCTCACCCGCGCGTTCGCGCGGGCCTCTTCCGTCCGCCCTTCGCCGTCCCACACGGGCCCCAAGATCAAAAGACGAAGCTGAGCGAAGAGCTGGATTCCGGCCTTCGCCGGAATGACGGCGCGTGGCGTGCGGAATGATGGGAGGTTTTTTCTTAGCGAGCGCAGCGAGGCGTCCGCTTCTGCGGACAGGACGTCCGCTTCTTTGCTCCTCCGGGGTCCCCCTCGGCCGCGGTGAGGGCGCGGAGGAAAAAGCCCCGAAGGGGTCGGCGCGATGGATCGCGCCGAGTTCGCTGCCGGCACAGGGACGTGCCGTCAGCGAACTCCGTAGCGCACTCACGAAGTCGCCGGGCAGGAGCCCGGCGACCGCGGCCGCGGGGGTGCCCTTTCTCTTGGTTACTTCTCTTTGGGCAAGCAAAGAGAAGTGACCCGGCCGCCAGGATGGCGGACGGAAAAACACACGGATGTGTCTTGGGAGAAAACCGAATCGATCAAAGCAAGATCAAAAGGGATCCCGGCTTTCGCCGGGATGACGGTGACGTGTGGATCCCAGCTTCCGCCCGGATGACGGCATAGGGTTGAGTCGGGATGACGGCGTGGGGCGGTCACACAGACGACGGCTTAGGAGCTGGATTCCGGCCTTCGCCGGAATGACGATGTGGAGCCTCCGTCGGAACGACGATATGAGCGGCCTCCGCGCAACGAAAGCGCGAGCCACCCCCATTGATATCGCAGCCCAAGCAACCCATTCAAACGGCGAGACCGATGCCGCAACGCAACACACGTCCTCCCGAGCGGATATAATCCGGAAGTTTCCCCCGCCGCCCGGCGGGACCGGCTTTGGCGTGTTGACGCGGCGCGCTTGTGGCGCGCCGTTTTGTCTCTATGGTGTGAGAGTGAGCGCGAACCTCCTTCAAGAGTTCCAGACGTCGTCCCCTTTCTCGGGCGGCAATGCCGCCTTCATCGAAGAGTTGTACGAGAAATACCTGCTCGATCCGGCGTCCGTCGCCGCTGAGTGGCGTACCTACTTCGATACGCTCAAAGGCCGTGAAGCCGGCGATGTGCCGCACTCGATCGTCATCGAGCGCATCGAGCAGGCGCAGAAGCTCAACGGGCACGCCTATATCCAGGCACCCGGCCCGGTCAGCGATGAGCAGGCGCAGAAGCAGGCCGGCGTGCTGAAGCTGGTCACGGCGTACCGCTCGCGCGGGCATCTCGCCGCGCAGCTCGATCCGCTCGATCTCGAGCACACCTTTCCGGCGGTCGATCTGGAAGCGCTCGGCCTGCTGCCGCGTCCGGCGGCGCCCGATCTCGATCCTTCGTTTCACGGATTGACCAAGAGCGATCTCGACATCGAGTTCAGCACCGGATCGCTGGCCGGTCCGCAGCGACTGAAGCTGCGCGATCTGGTCTCGCTCCTGAAGGCGACGTATGCGAGCAGCATCGGCGCCGAGTTCATGCACATCTCCGACGCCGAACAACGGCGCTGGGTGCATGAGCAGCTCGAACGCGCCGGTGGCAAGTTCGTGCTGACGGCGACGGAGAAGAAACGCATCCTCGAAAAGCTGACGCAGGCCGACGGCCTCGAACGTTATCTGCACACCAAGTACGTCGGCCAGAAGCGCTTCTCGCTCGAAGGCGGCGACAGCCTGATTCCGCTCCTCGACGAGTTGGTCAATCGAGGCGGCGCCGACGGCATGAACGACATGGTGCTCGGCATGGCGCACCGTGGCCGCCTCAACGTGCTGGTCAACATCCTCGGCAAGCCGCCGCAGAAACTCTTCGCCGAGTTCGACGGCAAGTTCGATCATCCGGACGATCCGGCGCACTCGGGCGACGTGAAATATCACCTCGGCTTCAGCGCCAACGTGAAGACGCCGGGCCGCACCGTGCATCTCGCGCTCGCGTTCAATCCTTCGCATCTGGAGATCGTCGATCCGGTCGTCGCAGGTTCCGTGCGCGCGCGCCAAGTGCACCGCCGCGACGAATCACGCGAGCACGTCGTGCCCGTGCTGATCCACGGCGATGCGTCGTTCGCGGGCCAGGGCGTCGTGATGGAGCTCCTCAACATGTCGCAGGCGCGCGGGTTCTGCGTCGGCGGCACGATTCACGTCGTCATCAACAACCAGGTCGGCTTCACGATCTCCAATCCGCACGACGCGCGCTCGACGCTGTACTGCACCGACGTCGCCAAGATGGTCAACGCGCCGGTGTTCCATGTGAACGGCGACGATCCCGAAGCAGTGTTGTTCGTCGCGCGCCTCGCATTCGATTTCCGTCAGAAGTTCAAGCGCGACGTCGTCATCGATCTCGTCTGCTACCGTCGCCACGGCCACAACGAAGCCGACGAGCCGGCCGCGACTCAGCCTTTGATGTATCAGGTCATCCGCGCGCGCCCGACCGCGCGCGAGCTGTACGGCAAGAAGCTGATCGCCGAAAGCGTGATCAGCGACGCCGACGCAAAAGCCCTCGTCGACGATTACCGCGCCAAACTCGAAGCCGGCACGCCGATCGCGAGCCTCGATCCCGACTTCACCGACGCGTTCGCAGTCGACTGGACGCACCATCTCGGCGCCAAGCTCGATCAAGCCGTCGCGACCGGCGTCGCGGGTGACAAGCTCGCCGAGCTCAACAAGAAAATCCTGACGATGCCCTCCGGCGTCACTGCGCATCCGCGCGTCGCCAAGATCTACGAAGACCGCGTCAAGATGGCCGCCGGCGAGCAGCCGATGGACTGGGGTTTCGCCGAGAATCTCGCCTACGCGACGCTGATCGACGATGGCTACGACCTTCGCCTCGTCGGCCAGGATTCCGGCCGCGGCACCTTCTTCCATCGCCACGCGGTGATCCACGATCAGAAAAGCGGCGGCGATTACGTTCCGCTGGCGACGGTGCGCGAGTCGAGCAACGTGTCGATCGTCGATTCGCTGCTCAGCGAAGAAGCGGTGATGGCATTCGAGTACGGCTATTCGACCGCCGAGCCGCGCACGCTCAACATCTGGGAAGGCCAGTTCGGCGACTTCGCCAACGGCGCGCAAGTCGTCATCGATCAATTCATCTCGTCGGGCGAAGCGAAGTGGGATCGCCTGTCGGGTTTGTGCCTCTTCCTGCCGCACGGCTACGAAGGCCAGGGACCGGAACACAGCTCCGCGCGACTCGAGCGCTATCTGCAACTGTGCGCGCTCGAGAACATGCAGGTCTGCGTGCCGACGACGCCGGCGCAGATGTTCCACATGCTGCGCCGACAGATGCTGCGCAACGTGCGCAAGCCGCTGATCGTGATGACGCCGAAATCGCTGCTGCGCCACAAGCTCGCGGTGTCGACGATGGACGATCTCGAGAACGGCTCGTTCCAGCTCGTCATTCCTGACACGACCGCGAAGAACGCGAAGAAAGTGCGCCGCGTCGTGCTGTGCTCGGGCAAGGTCTATTACGATCTCATCGACGATGCCGGCAAGCGCAAGGTCGAGGACGTCGCGATCGTGCGCGTCGAGCAGCTCTATCCGTTCCCGCGCAAGGAAGTCGGCGCGGAGCTCGCGAAATATTCCGGCGCGAAAGAGCTGATCTGGTGCCAGGAAGAGCCGATGAACCAGGGCGCGTGGTATCAGATCAAACACCATCTGCAGGCGGTCATATCGCCCAAGCAGACTTTGAGCTACGCCGGCCGCATGCGCTCGCCCGCGCCGGCTTGCGGACACTTGAGCACGCACGTCGCCGAGCAGGCGGCGCTGGTCGAGCAGGCGCTCGTCGCGCCGCCCGGAACCGATTACGCAGCGGAGTAGAAAAACCAATGACCATTGAAGTCAAAGTGCCGGTGCTGCCGGAATCCGTCTCCGACGCCACGATCGCGAGCTGGCACAAGAAGCCGGGTGATGCGGTCAAGCGCGACGAGAATCTGGTCGATCTCGAAACCGACAAAGTCGTGCTCGAAGTGCCGGCACCGGCCGACGGCGTGCTCAAGGAAATTAAACAGGACACCGGCGCGACGGTGACGAGCCAGCAGCTCCTCGCGGTGATCGAGGAAGGCGCGAGCGCCGCCGCGGCGCCCGCCAAGTCCGAAGCGCCGGCGAAGAGCGAAGCGAAGCCCGCTGCCGATGCGCCGATTTCCCCGTCGAAAGCCTCTTCGTCCGAAGGCGACGACGCGCCGACGAAAGGCGTCGCCGATCTTTCGCCCGCGGGTCGCCGCGTCGCGACCGAGAACAAGATCGATCCCGCGCAAGTCGCCGCCACGGGCCGCGACGGACGCGTGACCAAGGAAGACCTCGTCAACTACATGCGCGCACCCGCTCCGGCGCCTGCGTCGACGCCTGCCGCGAAACCGGCTGCGGGCGCGCGTCCGGAAGAGCGCGTCGCGATGACGCGCATGCGCGCCAAGATCGCCGAGCGCCTGATGCAGTCGAAGAACTCGATCGCGATGCTGACCTCGTTCAACGAGATCAACCTCGCTAAGGTCGCGACGATGCGCAAGGAGCTCGGCGAATCGTTCGAGAAGACCAACGGCATCAAGCTCGGCTTCATGAGCTTCTTCGTCAAGGCCGCCTGCGAGGCGCTGAAGCGCCATCCGATCGTCAACGCGTCCGTCGACGGCAACGACATCATTTATCACGGCTACCAGGACATCTCCGTCGCGGTCTCGACCGATCGCGGCTTGGTCACGCCGGTGCTGCGCGACGCGCAGTCGATGAGCTTTGCCGACATCGAAAAAGCGATCGCGAGCTTCGCCAAGAAAGCGCGCGAAGGCGGCCTGACGCTGGACGATCTGCAAGGCGGCACGTTCACGATCACCAACGGCGGCACATTCGGCTCGCTCTTCTCGACGCCGATCGTCAATCCGCCGCAGAGCGCCATCCTCGGCATGCACACGATCAAGGAACGCGCGGTCGTCGAGAACGGCCAGGTGATCGCTGCGCCGATGATGTATGTCGCGATCAGCTACGACCATCGCATCATCGACGGCAAGGACGCGGTGCTGTTCCTCGTCGATATCAAGAATCAGCTCGAGAATCCGCAGCGCATGCTGCTTGGGATGTAATTCTCGGCTTCAGCCCTTCCTCTTCAAGGGGAAGGGTTGGGATGGGGATGGTGTTCGCGCGGTTTCGACACCATTTCGGCGAAGGCTGACTCATCGTGGACACCATCCCCTCCCTGCCCTCCCCTTGAAGGAGAGGAAATCGGAAGAAAGGACATTTTCTTATGGACAAATACGACGTCATCGTCATCGGCGCCGGCCCGGCCGGCTATCACGCCGCGATCCGCGCCGCGCAGCTCGGTCTTAAAGTGGCCTGTATCGACGAGTGGATCGGCAAGGACGGCAAGCCCGCGCTCGGCGGCACGTGCCTCAACGTGGGCTGCATTCCGTCCAAGGCGCTGCTCGATTCGTCCAAGCAATACTGGAACCTGACGCAACACTTCGACGTGCACGGCATCACGACGAAAGGCGCCGCGATCGACGTCAAGACGATGGTCGGGCGCAAGGACAAGATCGTGAAGCAGTTCACCGGCGGCGTCGGCCTGCTTTTCAAAGGCAACAAGATCACGCCGCTCTACGGCAAGGGCAAGCTGCTGAAGGATCGCAACGTCGAAGTGACTGCGGCCGACGGCAGCAAGCAAACGATCGCCGCGACCAACGTCATCATCGCGACGGGCTCAGTGCCGATCGAGCTGCCGTTCGCGAAATTCGACGGCAAGCTCATCGTCGACAACGCCGGCGCGCTCGATTTCGACAGCGTACCCAAGCGCCTCGGCGTCATCGGCGCCGGCGTCATCGGGCTCGAGCTCGGCAGCGTCTGGAAACGCCTCGGCAGCGACGTCACGATCATCGAAGCGCTGCCGGATTTCCTCGGCACCGCCGACGCGGACATCGCCAAAGCCGCCGCGCGCGAGTTCGCCAAGCAAGGCCTCAAGATCGAGCTCGGCGCGAAACTCTCGAAAGCCGAGATCAAAGGCAACGAAGTCAATCTCACGTATTCGACGAAGGACGGCGAGAAATCGCTGACCGTCGACAAGCTTCTCGTCGCGGTCGGTCGTCGCGCGTACACCGCGGGCGCACTCGCCGAGGACACCGGCGTCAAGCTCGACGATCGCGGACGTGTCGTCGTCGACGAGCATTGCTGGACGGGCGTCGAAGGCGTTTGGGCCGTCGGCGATTGCGTGCGCGGGCCGATGCTCGCGCACAAGGGTTTCGAAGAAGGCATCGCGGTCGCCGAGATCATCGCCGGCAAACCCGGACACGTCGATCTCGACACGATTCCGTGGGTCATCTACACCGAACCCGAGATCGCGTGGGTCGGCAAGACCGAAAAGCAGTGCAAGGACGAAGGCATTCCGTACAAGACCGGATCATTCCCGTTCGCCGCGGTCGGCCGCGCCGTCGCGATGAACGAGCCTGCGGGTCTCGTCAAAGTCATCGCGCACGCGGAAACCGATCGCATCCTCGGCTGCCACCTCGTCGGCGCGAACGTCTCCGAGCTCGTCGCCGAATGCGTCGTCGCGATGGAGTTCAAGGGTTCGAGCGAGGATCTCGCGCGCATCGTGCATGCGCATCCGACGTTGAGCGAGGCGGTGCATGAAGCGGCGATGTCGGTGGATAAGCGGGCGATTCATAAGATGAATTGAGGCATCGCCTAGATGAATCGAGGCATCGCCTACAAGATTTCGCGACACCTTCCTACCGTCATTCCGGCGAAAGCCGGAATCCATTTTCCTCTTGTGTTGATTACAAAGAGCAAATGGGTCCCGGCTTTCGCCGGGACGACGGAGGTGTTGCGGTGCGCGAGAAGGAACCTTGCGTTTACATCATGGCAAGCGGACAACGCGGAACGCTGTACGTCGGCATCGAATCTGCTGAAACGCGTCTGGGAACACAAGAACAACGTCGTTGGCGGTTTCACCAACGACCACCATGTCCATCGCCTCGTCTGGTTCGAGCGCCACGATTCCATGTACACCGCGATCGTGCGCGAGAAGGCCATCAAGGAATGGCAGCGCCTCTGGAAGATCGAGCTGATCGAAAAGTCGAATCCCGCATGGCGGGATTTGTATCCCGAGCTTGTGTAGGCTCGAAGATCAAAATGGGTCCCGGCTTTCGCCGGGACGACGGGATCACACGATGAATGCCTTCCGCGCCCTGCGCATCCACAACGACGCCTCCGGCTACCGCGCAGGCCTCGAAACGATGCAAACCGACGACCTCTCGCCCGGCGAAGTCCTGGTCAAGGTCGCCTACTCATCGGTCAACTACAAGGACGCGCTCGCCGGCACCGGCAAAGGCAAGATCCTGCGCCGATATCCTCTCAACGGCGGCATCGATGTCGCAGGTTATGTCGTCGCGTCGACGGATGCCGCGTTCAAGGAAGGCGATCAGGTGCTCTGCACCGGTTGCGGGCTCAGCGAGACGCGCGACGGCGGCTATGCCGAGTACGCGCGGCTCGAATCGAAATGGACGATTCCGCTGCCCGCCGGTTTGACGCTGCGCGAATCGATGGCGCTCGGCACCGCGGGTTTCACGGCCGCGTTGTCGCTCCTGCAGATGACGCGCAACGGACAGACGCCGGACATGGGACCGATCGTCGTCACCGGCGCGACCGGCGGCGTTGGCTCGCTCGCGATCGACATCCTGACGCGCGCCGGATTCGAGGCACACGCGATCACCGGCAAGACCGATCATTTCGATTACCTGATCCGCCTCGGCGCGCAGCAGTGCATCGCGCGCAAGGAACTGTTTTGGGGCCAGCGGCCGCTCGAGAACGCGCACTGGGCGGGCGCGATCGACAACGTCGGCGGCGACATGCTCGCGGGCCTGACCCGCGTCATCAAGCCGTACGGCAACATCGCCATCTGCGGCAATGCCGGCGGCATCGAGCTCGCCACGACGGTCATGCCGTTCATCATCCGCGGCGTCAACCTGCTCGGCGTCGCTTCGGCGGGCACGGCACGCGCGATCCGCGAGGAAGTCTGGGAACATCTGGGCGGCGACTGGAAACCGTTGCACCTGGATGCGATCGCGAGCCGGGAAGCGACGCTGGACGAGCTTCCCGGCGTGTTCGCGACGATGCTCCAAGGCGCCTCGCTGGGGCGCACCGTCGTTCGCGTCGGCGCCGCCGGCTAAATCAGACGTCATTTTTCGCAAACGCCGCCGCGGCTAGCCCGGCGCCGAATGCGTGTTTAGAATGGATATGCTCTTGTTGCGGAGTGAAACGACCACATGGCGCGCATACTGATTGTCGATGATTCGCCGTCGCAGCTCGTCGGCATGAAGCGCACCGTTGAGAAACTCGGCCACCAGGTGGTCACCGCCGAGGACGGAGCCGCCGGCGTCGAGACGGCCAAGCGCGAATTGCCGGACCTGATCCTGATGGACGTCGTGATGCCGAACCTCAACGGGTTCCAGGCGACGCGCACGATCGCGAAGGATCCGAAGACGAGCCACATCCCGATCATCCTGGTCACGACGAAAGACCAGGACACCGATCGCGTCTGGGGTTTGCGTCAGGGGGCAAAAGCCTACGTGACCAAGCCGATCGACGAGGCGGAATTGACGCGGACGATCAACGAGCATCTACCGGCGGCATAGCCCCACTACGGCAGCTCAACCTGCATGCCGTCATCCCGGCGAAGGCCGGGATCCAGCCTTTCGTCGCTGCGAAGAGCTAGAGCTGGATCCCGGCCTTCGCCGGGATGACGAAGTGGGTGAAAATCGAGATGACAAGGTAAGTCAAATCGAAGCGCGCCGTCACACCGCCCGCGGATCGAACGCGAACTCCTCCGCCATCTCCTCGTACAGCTTCTTCTGCTCGTCGGTCTCGGCCTTCGGCGCGTGCACTTCGAGCGTCACGATCTGATCGCCGGGCGTCGCGCCCGGCCAGCCGCGACCGCGAAGGCGCAGCTTGCGACCCGTGTCCGAGCCCGCCGGGATGCGCAGCTCGACATCGCCGCCGAGCGTCGGCACCGGCACCGTCGCGCCGAGCGCGGCTTCCCAAGGCGCGATCGGCAAGGTCAGCAGCACGTTGCGTCCTTCGAGCTTGAAGCGGCTGTCCTCGCGGATGCCGATCTCCAACAACAGATCGCCGGCCTGACCGCCGTTCGCGCCGGGATAACCCTGCCCCGCGAGACGAATCTGCTGGCCCGGCTGGATGCCGGCCGGGATCTTGATGTCGAGCGTGCGATCGCCCGCGCCGTCGCGCAGGTTGACGCGCTCGCTGCCGCCGCGATACGCGGTTTCGAGATCGATGCCGATCTGCGCGTGCAGATCGCGACCGCGATGAGGCCCGCGCGCTCCGCGCGCGCCCATGCGCCCGAACAGCGATTCGAAGAAGTCGCTGAAATCCTCGCCGCCCGCGTCGCCGTGTTCGAAATTGCCTTCGCGCTGCCAGTTCGGCGGCGGCCCGCGGAATTCGTCGCCCGCGCGATAGCCGCCGGCGCGAAGATCGTCGTAAGCCTTGCGGCGCGACGCATCCTTGAGCGCTTCGTAGGCTTCGTTGACGGCTTTGAATTTTTCCTCGGCGCCGCTTTCCTTGCTGACGTCCGGGTGGTACTTGCGCGCGAGACGCCGATACGCCGATTTGATTTCGGCGTCCTTCGCGTCCGGCTTGACGCCGAGCACCTCGTAGTAATCCTTGAACTGCATCAGCTTCCCTCGTAGTGCGTTGTTGCCCCGAGCTGATCGCGCACGCTGCGGTACGCATCGCATTCTAGCGGCGCCGGCCTGGTCGAGGCCGGCGCCAACGAAATGGCCCGCGGCAGGTTGCCCCGCCGCAGGCCATCGTGGTCACGTCCTTTTGCGAGCAATCCGATTGCTCTTGTGTCCGTTCCGGCGCGTTACGGCGCTGGATCCCGGATCAACGCACATCCATTTGCTGTCCGGGATGAGGCCATGCTGGCCTCAGTTCACGTTGATGCGGCGCGGGGCGGTCTCGGGACGCTTCGGGATCGAAACTTCCAGCACTCCGTTCTTGCCGGCGGCCTTGATGCCTTCGGCGTCGGCGCTGTCCGGCAGCGCGAAGCGGCGATAGAACAGGCCGTGCGAGCGCTCGATGCGCGTCAGCTTGCCGTTCTGTTCCTTCGACTCCGCCTTGCGCTCGCCCTTGATCGACAGGATGCCCTTCTCCATCGTGATCTCGATGTCCTTCGGATCGACGCCGGGGATGTCGGCGAAGATGACGAAGCGGCTGTCCTCTTCCTTGATGTCGACGCGCGGTGTCCACTGGCTGGTGACGACGTTGGACTGATCGTTGTCCTCATGATTGAAGAAGCGATCGAACACGTTCCGGATCTCGTTCTGGAACTGATGACCCTGGGCGTTCCAGGGGTTGTAACGGGTGACGGCCATGATTCCTCTCCGCTGAATGGTGCGCGGCGCGATCGCCGCTTGGCGCAAAAGGTAGGGCCGGGTGCGGGGGTTTCAAGAGTTTCACGCATCCGCGGCGGGCAACTTCTCCCGCGCGGCGGGCGAAGGGCTCGACGCCGGAAGCCCGACGCCGGGTGACAGGACGTGCCACGCGCCGCTCACGTATCATCGCCAACCTCGACTCTCCCAAGGAGCTCCACGATGACCATCAAAGTCGGCGATCGCATCCCGGACGCAACGCTCAACTACCTCAAGGACGGCGTGCAGGCCGTCTCGACGGACGACATCTTCAAGGGCAAGAAAGTCGTGCTGTTCTCGGTGCCCGGTGCGTTCACGCCGACGTGCTCGGCCAAGCACCTGCCCGGCTATGTGGAAAAGTTCGCGGAGTTCCAGCAGCACGGCGTCGACGTCGCCTGCATGGCGGTCAACGATGCGTTCGTCATGGACGCGTGGGCGAAGAACCAGCACGTTCCGGAAGGCCTGATGATGCTCGCCGACGGCAACGGTACGTTCGCCAAGGCGCTCGGCCTCGAGATGGACGGCACGCCGTTTGGTCTGGGCATGCGCGGCAAGCGCTTCGCGCTGTATGCGGACGATGGCGTCGTCAAGGCGCTCAACATCGAAGCGCCGGGCGAGTTCAAAGTGTCGGACGCCAAGACGATGCTTGACGCGATCGGTTGATCGGTCCTCGTCATCGGCTATTTCGTCATTACCTATTTCGTCATCCCGGCGAAAGCCGGGATCCATTTTGATCTTCGTGCAACAGCAAATGGATCCCGGCTTTCGCCGGGATGACGGATAAATTTATTCGGCAGGCGTCGACGGAGAATCGCTCCGCCGACGACAACTGAAAAACTACTCAGCCGGCGGCGACGGCTCGGTCGGCAGTTCCGCAGAGTCCGCCGATTCGGCATCCACAGCGCCTTCCTCTTCGCCCAACGCCTCCACGCGCACGACACCAACCAGCGCCTCGTCCGCAGGCAAGCGGATCAACGTCACGCCTTGCGTGTTGCGACCGACGCGTGCGACTTCCGCGGCGCGCGTGCGCACGAGCGTACCCTGGTTCGAGATCAGCATCAGCTCGTGGTTCTCGCCGAGCTGCACCGCGCCGATCAGCGCGCCGTTGCGTTCTGAGCATTGGATCGCGATGACGCCCTGCGTGCCGCGGCCCTTGCGCGGATATTCGGCGAGCTCGGTGCGCTTGCCGAAGCCGCGCTCGGTTGCAGTGAGAACATCGTCGTCGCCGTCGACGACGATCAGGCTGACGACATTCTCGCCCGACGCGAGCCGCATGCCGCGCACGCCGGTCGCCGTGCGACCCATCGAGCGCACTTCGTCCTCGGCGAAACGCACGGCCTTGCCGTTCGACGCAAACAGCATGATGTCGCGGCCGCCGTCGGTGATCTGCACGTCGACCAGCGCATCGCCCTCGTCGAGCCCGATCGCGATCTTGCCGCGTTGCAACTGATAGGCGAATTCGGTCAGCGGCGTCTTCTTGACCGTGCCGTTCTTGGTCGCGAAAAAGACGTAGCGATCTTCGGCGAACTCGCGCACGGGCTGCACGGCCTGGACTTTCTCGTCGGGTTCGAGCGGCAGGAGATTCACGATCGGCTTGCCGCGCGCATTCGGACCCGCATCCGGAAGCTGGTGCACTTTGAGCCAGAACACGCGACCGGCGCTGGTGAACGTCAGCAGCGTGTCGTGCGTGTTGGCGATCCAGAGCCTCTCGACGAAATCCTCTTCCTTCATCGCGGTAGCGGAACGGCCCTTGCCGCCGCGACGCTGCGCGCGGTAGATGCTGACCGGCTGGCGCTTCGCGTAACCTGCATGCGAGAGCGTGACGACCACGTCTTCCGGCGCGATCAGATCGAGGATGTCGAGATCTTCCTGGCTCGACTGGATCACCGTGCGGCGCTCGTCGCCGTACTGCTCCTTGAGATCGCTGAGCTCGTCGCGGATCACCTTGAGGAGCCGGTCGGGATCTTCGAGGATCTCGATCAGCCCGCCGATCGTTTCGAGCAGTTGCTTGTATTCGTCGCTGAGCTTTTCCTGCTCCAGACCGGTGAGGCGGTTGAGCCGCATCTCGAGAATCTGCTGCGCCTGCACTTCGGTCAGCTGGTAGCCCCCGGCGTCCAGACCCGCCGTCGCCGGCATGTCTTCGGGTCGCGAGGATTCGGCGCCCGCCGCGGCCAGCAGCGTGCGCACGAGACCCGGCTCCCAGCGCCGCGCCAACAGGCGCTCGCGCGCTTCGTCCGGCGTCGGCGAGGTCTTGATCAGCTCGATCATCTCGTCGATGTTGGCGAGCGCGACCGTCAGGCCTTCGAGGATGTGCGCGCGGGCACGCGCCTTGCGCAGATCGAAGATCGTGCGCCGCGTGACCACTTCGCGCCGATGACGGATGAACGCATCGAGGATCTCGCGCAGCGACAGCGTGCGCGGCTGGCCGTCGACCAGCGCGACCATGTTGACGCCGAACGTGACCTGCAGCTGCGTCTGCTGGAAGAGATTGTTCAGCAACACGTCGGCCGACGTATCGCGGCGCACGTCGATGACCACGCGCAATCCGTCCTTGTCGGACTCGTCGCGCAGCTCCGAGATGCCCTCGATTTTCTTTTCCTTGACCAGCTCGGCGATCTTCTCGATCAGCCGCGCCTTGTTGACCTGATACGGGATCTCGGTGACGACGATCGTCTCGCGCCCGTTGTCGTCGGTCTGGATCTCGGCCTTGGCGCGCACCAGGATGCGTCCGCGCCCGGTCTTGTACGCCTCGACGATGCCGGCGGCGCCGTTGATGATGCCCGCGGTCGGGAAATCCGGACCCGGGACCAGGTGCATCAGCTCGTCGAAACCGAGATCGGGATTGTCGATCAGCGCGATGCACGCGGAAATGACTTCGCCAATGTTGTGCGGCGGCACATTGGTCGCCATGCCGACCGCGATGCCGGCCGAGCCATTGATCAGAAGGTTCGGCACGCGCGTCGGCAGCACCGACGGCTCCTGTTCCTTCTCATCGTAGTTCGGGACGAAATCGACGGTTTCCTTGTCCAGATCGGCAAGAAGATCCGACGCGAGACGCTCGAGGCGGCATTCGGTGTAGCGCATCGCCGCCGCGTTGTCGCCGTCGATCGAGCCGAAGTTGCCCTGGCCGTCGATCAGCGGATAGCGCAGCGAGAAATCCTGCGCCATGCGCACCAGCGTGTCGTAGATCGACGAGTCGCCGTGCGGATGGTACTTACCCATCACCTCGCCGACGATGCGAGCGCACTTGACGAACGGCCGGTTCCAGACGTTGTTGGCCTCGTGCATGCCGAACAGCACGCGTCGATGCACCGGCTTCAACCCGTCGCGCACGTCGGGCAGCGCGCGACCGACGATCACGCTCATTGCGTAGTCGAGATAACTCTGCCGGACTTCGTCCTCGATATTGACGCGAATGATTTCTTTGGCCAGCTCAGCCATCAGGTAATTCTTCCTGGATTGTCGCGGTTTTTAGGATGATTCCAGGCCGGCGCAAAACCACCGTTCCGGGCCCGCGAAGGGAACGCGAAATCATACCACAGCCGGCCCGCCGAAGTGACCGGATTTCCCTGAAATATGGGGGACTTAGCGACGTATTTCCAGCCGTTTTGGAACACGGCGGCGAGCGCTACGAGAGGGTCAGGCGCGACTGGCCTTGGGCGCTCGGAAAATCCAGTATTTGGAGCTCAGGAAATTCATCGCCGCACCGGCGATGGAACCCGCCGCGACGCCGATCGCAGGCCACTGGCGCACCAACGGCCACGCCGCGACGCACGCAGCGTACGTGCCGTAATTGAGCGCGAAACCGCCCGCCATCGCGATGATGTAGCGCGCGAGCTCGCGACGCCGACTGCCGCTGCTCTTGCCGGCGAACGTGTACTTGCGATTGAAGGTCCAGGTGGTCGTCGCCGCGCACAGAAACGAAAACACGCGCGCTTCGTACGGATTCACGACCCACTCGCGCACGAGAAACTGCACGATGCCGGCGTCGACGATGAAGCCGATCACGCCGCTGATCGCGAACAACAAAATTTCCCTGCGTAATGCCATGCGGCCGCCTCGTCCCTGGGATGCTCGCTTCAGCTCGGCGCGCGTGCGCCGAACAGCGCTTTCATGCGCGCCGCATCGGGTTTCTCGACGACGCCGCGCTCGGTCACGATGACGTCGATGAGCGACGCCGGCGTCACGTCGAATACCGGATTCCAGGCCTTGGCACCGGCCGCTACGGTCGGCTTGCCGCCGAACGACAGCATCTCGTCCGGCGAGCGGAGCTCGATCTCGATCGCATCGCCGTCCGGCGTCGACATGTCGATCGTCGACGAAGGCGCGACGACCATGAAGCGCACGCCGTGATGCCGCGCCGCGATCGCGAGCTGATACGTGCCGATCTTGTTCGCGGTGTCGCCGTTCGCGGCGATGCGGTCGGCGCCGACGACGACCCATTGCACGTCGCCCGATTTCATCAGATGCGACGCCGCCGAATCAGCGATTAGATGCGCCGGAATGCCATCGCGGATCAACTCCCACATCGTCAGCCGCGCGCCCTGCAGCCACGGACGCGTTTCGCCCGCGAACACCCGCGCGATTTTTCCGGCGCCGACGCCCGCGCGGATCACGCCGAGCGCGGTGCCATAGCCTGCCGTCGCCAGCGATCCGGTATTGCAATGAGTCAGCACCCCGGCGCCCTCGCCGATCAGCGCGGCGCCGAGCTCGCCCATGTGGCGGTTCGCCGCGAGATCCTCGTCCTGGATCGCCTTGGCCTCGCGCGTCAGCGCGTCCACGTCGGCGCCGTGTCCGCGCACGCCGGCCATGCGATCGAGCGCCCACATGAGGTTGACCGCCGTCGGCCGCGCGGCGCGCAGTTGCGCCAGCGCTTCGTCGAGGTGCGAGGGATCCTGCCGCGCGGCGAGAACGACGCCCCACGCCGCCGCGATGCCGATCGCCGGCGCGCCGCGCACGGCGAGATCGCGGATCGCGGCGACGACATCGGCGACCGTGCGGCAATCGATGTAGGTCTCCTCGAACGGCAGCCGGCGCTGATCGAGAAGACGCAGACGATCGCCCTGCCAGAGCACGGCGCGGATCGAATCATGACTTGAAACGGCGGGAATCGAGCTCACGGTCGGGGCGTACGGTATGCTTGTCGATGCACCGGGCGCGCCGAAAACGGACGCGATCGGGACGGTCGGACGATTCATCGGGCGGCGAGGTTAGCAGCGCGGCCGGGCAGCGGCCAGTGTGCTCGCCATGCTCGGACATGGGGTCGACAGCACCGATAGTCATTACTTCCCCGGGCCGGACACGAGCACAATTCACCGATCATGCCCAACCTGACGCATCTCGAGCGCCTCGAAGCCGAAAGCATCGACATCCTGCGCGAGGCGGTTGCCGAAGCCGAGCACCCGGTCATGCTGTATTCGATCGGCAAGGACAGCTCGGTCATGCTGCACCTCGCTCGCAAGGCGTTCTTTCCTTCGCGACCGCCGTTTCCGCTGCTGCACGTCGACACCACGTGGAAATTCACCGCGATGTACGAGTTCCGCGAGCGCATGGCCGCGGAATCGGGCATGCCGCTCCTGATCCACGTCAATCCGGAAGCCAAGCGCCTCGGCATCAACCCGTTCGCGCACGGCTCGGCGTTGCATACGGACATGTGGAAAACGCAAGGATTGAAGCAGGCGCTCGACGCGCACGGTTTCGATCTCGCGTTCGGCGGCGCGCGCCGCGACGAGGAGAAATCTCGCGCCAAGGAGCGCGTCTTCTCGTTCCGCACCACGCAGCATCAATGGGATCCGAAAAACCAGCGGCCCGAGCTCTGGCGTCTCTACAACGCGCGCAAGAACAAGGGCGAGAGCATTCGCGTGTTTCCGCTCTCGAACTGGACCGAGCTGGATATCTGGCAATACATCGAAGCCGAGAACATTCCGATCGTGCCGCTCTATTTCGCCGCGGAGCGCCCCGTCGTCGAGCGCGACGGCACGCTCTTGATGGTCGACGACGATCGATTCCCGCTCAACGATGGCGAGCGGCCGGCGATGCGCCGCGTGCGCTTTCGCACGCTCGGCTGCTATCCCTTGACCGGCGCGATCGAGTCCGACGCGACCACCCTGCCCGACATCATCCGCGAGATGCTGCTGGCGCGAACCACCGAGCGCCAGGGCCGCGTCATCGACAATGATGCGAGCGCGTCGATGGAGAAGAAAAAGAAGGAAGGCTATTTCTGATGGTCGCGGAAATCCGCCCTGCCGAGCACGATCTCGCGCGCCATCTCGCCGCGCACAGGCAGAAGTCGCTGCTGCGCTTCATCACCTGCGGCAGCGTCGACGATGGCAAGTCGACGCTGATCGGCCGGCTTCTCTACGAATCGAAGGCGCTGCTCGACGATCAGCTGGCGACGCTCGAGATCGATTCGAAAAAAGTCGGCACGCAGAACGGCGAGCTCGATTTCGCCCTCCTCGTCGACGGCCTTTCCGCCGAGCGCGAGCAAGGCATCACGATCGACGTCGCGTATCGTTTCTTCGCCACCGAAAAGCGCAAGTTCATCGTCGCCGACACGCCCGGCCACGAGCAGTACACGCGCAACATGGTCACCGGTGCATCGACTGCCGATCTCGCCGTCATCCTCATCGATGCGCGCAAAGGCGTCCTGACGCAGACGCGAAGGCACAGCTATCTCGTCTCGCTGCTCGGCATCCGCCGCGTCGTGCTCGCGGTGAACAAGCTCGACATGGTCGGCTACTCGCGCGAGATCTTCGACATCATCGACCGCGACTATCGCGAGTTCGCGGCGAAGCTCGGCTTCGAGGAAATCGTCAGCATTCCGCTGTCGGCGCTGCGCGGCGACAACATGACGGAGGCCAGCGCGAACACGCCGTGGTATTCCGGCCCGAGCCTGATGCAGCATCTCGAAACCGTCGAGGTCGGCACCACCGATGCGAGCGCGCCACTGCGCATGCCGGTGCAATGGGTCAATCGGCCGAACCACGATTTCCGCGGATTTTCCGGCAGGCTTCTCGGCGGACGCGTGCGACCCGGCGATCCGGTGCGCGTGCTGCCTTCCGGAAAACAATCCAAGGTGAGCCGGATCGTCACGCTCGACGGCGATCTCCTTGAGGCCGTCGTCGGCCAGTCGGTCACGCTGACGCTCGCCGACGAGATCGACATCAGCCGCGGCGACGTGATCTGCAGCGCCGCGGATCCCGCCGGGCTCGCCGACCAGTTCGAAGCCAGCGTCATCTGGATGAGCGACGAAGCGATGCTGCCGGGCCGTCCGTATCTCGTGAAGATCGGCGCCTCGACGCTCGGCGCTTCGCTCGGCCAGCCGAAGTACGTCGTCGACGTCAACAGCCTCGATCATCGCGCGGCGAAGACGCTGCATCTCAACGAGATCGGCGTCTGCAACCTGACGCTCGATCGTGCCGTTGCGTTCGATGCGTACACCGACAACCGCGACATGGGCAGCTTCATCGTCATCGATCGCTTCTCGAACCAGACCGTCGGCGCCGGCCTCTTGCACTTCGCGCTGCGCCGCTCGCAGAACATCCATTGGCAAGCCGTCGAAGTCGACAAGGACGCGCGCGCGCGCCAGAACGGGCATCGTCCATGCGTGCTGTGGATGACCGGCTTTTCCGGCAGCGGCAAGTCGACGATCGCGAACATCGTCGAGCGCAAGCTGCACGCACTCGGCGCACGCACGTATCTCCTCGACGGCGACAACGTGCGCCACGGGCTCAACAAGGATCTCGGCTTCACGGCCGCCGATCGCGTCGAGAACATCCGCCGCACCGGCGAAGTCGCCAAGCTCATGGTCGACGCCGGTCTCATCGTGATCACGGCCTTCATCTCACCGTTTAGATCCGAGCGAAGACTCGCGCGCAGCATGGTCGCCGACGGCGAGTTCGTCGAGATCTTCGTCGACACGCCACTCGCCGTCGTCGAAAGCCGCGACCCGAAAGGCCTCTACCGAAAAGCGCGCCGCGGCGAGCTCAAGAATTTCACCGGCATCGATTCGCCGTACGAAGTGCCCGAATCGGCCGAGATCCATATCCGCACGCAGGAAAGCAATCCGGAAGACGCCGCCGGCATGATCGTCGACTATCTGCGCGAACGCGGCCTGCTCGGACTCAGCTAGCGTCGCCGCGCAAGCACGCGATCGCATTCAAAGGAGGACGCATGAATCTTCAGGGAAAACGCATCGCCGTAACCGGCGCATTCGGCAGCCTCGGCGTCGCCGTCGTCAACGCAGCTCTAGCGGCAGGCGCGAGCGTCGCCGCGATCGACCGCGCCGATGCGCCGCACGCGTCGACTGATCTTGGCACCGCGAAACTCTTCGGCGGCGTCGACATCAGCGATGCCGCCGCCGCAACCGCGACGATCGAAAAGGTCGCGCAATCGCTCGGCGGACTCGACGGCCTCGTCAACATCGCCGGCACGTTCCGTTGGGAAACGCTTGACGACGGCAACGTCGATACGTGGGATTTCCTCTACAAGGTCAACCTGCGCACCGCCGTTGCGACGAGCAAAGCCGCCATCCCATTCCTGACCGAACACGGCAACGGACGCATCATCAACATCAGCGCATTCGGCGCGGTCAAGGCCGGCGCTGGCATGGGCGCGTACGCGGCATCGAAAGCCGGCGTCGCCAAGCTCACCGAGGCTCTCGCCGAAGAGCTCAAGGCCAAGGGCGTCACCGTCAACGCGCTCCTTCCCAGCATCATCGATACGCCGCCGAACCGCGCCGACATGCCGAAGTCGGATTTCTCGAAATGGGTGAAGCCTTCGGAGCTCGCCGACGTGATCGTGTTTCTACTTTCCGATCAGGCGAGCGCCCTTACCGGCGCGCTGATTCCGGTTGTCGGGCGCGTGTAGGGCTCGTACGTCGGGGACGGATCGCCGGGACAGAAAAAAAAAAGGCGCGTCGAGCGCGCCTGATTCGTCTTGTCGAAGTTGGTGGGCGGTAGTGGTTTCGAACCACTGACCCCTGCCGTGTGAAAGCAGTGCTCTACCGCTGAGCTAACCGCCCTTGTACAACCCTAGCAAGGCGCTCGGGCAACGCTTCTGCGCCGCCTTTAGCCAGACTTGGTGCCGGAGAAGGGAATCGAACCCCCGACCCACGCATTACGAATGCGTTGCTCTACCAGCTGAGCTACTCCGGCGCGAGGGCCGCGAAGTATAGCGGCGACCTTGGGGACGCTCAACCCGGGAATCAGGTGCCCCAGGCGCAGTACGTGTCGTCGCCGGTGCCGGTGTGCGTCTTCTGGCCGAGCTGGTTGATCGTCAGCGTGCCGCAGCGGTCGTTCGTCTGCGAGTTCGTGGGCACGGCCTGGATCGTGTACGCCAGCGTATCGGGAGCGCCTACGAAGCTGATGTCGTAGTACTCGTTGCCGCCGGTCGAGTCGCGCGGGGAAACGGTGAACGGGAATGTATACGCCGGTGTGCTGTAGCTTCGATCCACGGTGAACTTGCGCTCGAGTCCCTGGGTGATCTCCATGAGATCCGCCTTGGCCTGACTGCGGCGCGTCTTGCGCATCTGTTCCTGGTATCCGGGAAGCGCGATCGCGGCAAGCACCGCGATGATCACGATCACGATCAAAAGCTCGATCAGCGTGAAGCCCCTGTTCTTGCTCACGTTGGTGTACTCCGTACTTGCAAAGGTTGGCCGAGGTCCGGACAGCGGGCCGCGGCGTCGTGCGCCGCGGCCCGGGTCCGTCATCTCAGCTGTCTCCAGGACACGCGTCCGCACGGGATCGGCGTCTGGATCGACTTGTTCGCCGGGTTGGGCAGCGTCCACTTGCAATCGTTGGAGCCGCCGCCGCCTGGGATCGGATCGCATCCGACCGCTCCGGGCACGCAGTTGATCGGACCGATGACCGGCGGTGTCGGGATATCGACCACCGGCAACGGCGAGCCCTGCGGCGGACCCGTGCCGATCAAGGTGCCGGCTGTTCCGCTTCCTCCCGGCGGAGGCGGTGCGCCGGTGCCGCCCGGCGGCAACACCTCGCTGAAGTTGGCCGCGCCCGTCAGTGCATCGAGCTCGAACAGGTAGTTCTTGCCGCCCGGTACGCAGACGTCGCCGACCGGCTGGAACGCGTTGACCAGCAACGTGCCCAGAATCACCGTCGGAGCCGCGATCACGCGCTCGGACTTGAGCAGATCCGAAGAACCGCTCGGGGGAGGCACGAAGGTCAGATCCATGTACCAGCCCATCTTTCCGCCCGAGGCCGTGCACAGGAAGTCGAACGGCGTCTGCGTGCTGGCCTGATACCCGCTCGCGTTCGCGGTGATCTGCTGCTGTTGCAGATTGCCGCGCACGGGAATCGCAGGGTTCACGCTGCACGGCGAGGATCCGCCGATCTGAGGCGCATCCCAGATCGCATAGATCGTGTCGACCAGCGGACGGCCGTCCGATTCCAGATGCGCCGGATCGGCGTCGTTGGTGCTGAGGTACTTGCCGGTTCCGAACAACACCATCGTGCCGCCGAGCGGATTAGCCACGGTGTAGACGCCGCTGGTGATCGACTGGCGATGTCCGTAGATGTCCGTCGCGGTGAAGATCGGCGCCTGATTGCCCGCGGCGTTCCTGCCGACGATCCAGTGGCCGCTCGAGTAGACGAACTTCCACATGTTGCCGTAGTAGTCGCCGGCGTAGATCGTGTCGCCTGCGCCGTTGCCGTCGGTGTCGACGATCGTCGCCGTGGCGAGGCCGTTCGGATCTGCCGCCGTTCCGATGCCGGTATCGACCTTGTCGATCGCGGCACCGGTCCACAGGTCGCGGACGAACAGCATCGCGCGGTTGTTGGCGCTGTTGAAGCCGTTGCCGAACGCGACGTTCCAGCCGCCGCTCTCGGTCAAGCCGAGCGAGGGCTGCACGATGGCCGTGCCCATGTCGCTGTCGATCTGATCGTTGAACTCCCACATCACGCTGCCCGCTCCGAACGAATCCGGATCGGTGACGTTGAGCGCGAATACCGAGCGCGCTCCGGCGCCGGTCGCCTCGAGCAGAACGGTCTGCCAGTTCGATCCGTTGAACGCATCGCCGAGCAGCGGCGATCCGTCGACGAAGTACGTGTGCGTGTAGGCCGGCTGCGCGAGCCTATAGAGCTTGTTCAACACGGCGTTCGGGATGTACGCGAACTTCTCGCTGCCTCCGGTGCTGCCCGATGCGCCGTCGAACGCGTGCAACATGCCGTCGTTCGAGCCGACATAGACGGTCGGCACGGCATCCTTGGCTTGCACGAAGGCCGGGTAGGCCGCCTTGCCTGTCGGCACGCCGTTGATCGTCGCCGGCAGGCGTCCATAACCGAACGTCGTCTGTCCTTGGACAGCAGGCGTGGAGTTGAGGATGTCGCCGATCACCGAGCTTCGTGACCTGTACGGGCCGGGTGTCGGTGCGCTCTGCTCCTTGCTCTGATCGCCGCGCAGAAACGCGACGAGATCGGTGATGTTGAACGGAGACGTCAGCGGACCGAGAACGGTCGTCTGCATCGCGGTCGTCAGGCCTGTCGTCGTGAACGCCGTGCCCGCGAAGTTGGTGCCCTGCGGTTTCGCAGTGAAAATCTTGCGCGACGCCGATGTGTTCTTGAGCTTCGACGCCGCATCCCACACGGTGGAGCCGAGCGTGCCGTCATCGTTGAGATTCAGCGCCTCGACGTTGCCCGTCCAGTCCTTCGCGTTGTACGACACGCGATAGGCAAGCGTGCCGCCCGGAACGAATCGCGGCGTGCTGGTCGCGGTGCTCGCGGTCGGCTGCGCGTCGGTGAGCGCCTGGTTGAAGATCTTCTGCAGCTCTTGCTTGAGCTGGGCCGGGTTCGTCACTGCGAAGAAGTTGTCCGGCTTGCCCGAGACTTCAGCATCCCATTCGCCCTCGTCGGGCTGATTGTTGTTGTTGAGATCGTTGAAGCTGCCGTATTTCGCTGCGTAGAACAGCGGATTCTCGAGCTGCTTGGCGGCGGCACTGGCCGGGGTGTATTTGACGACCATCGGCCGGTACCAAGAACCCGGAGGGTTGATGTTCTTGGTCAGAATCGAGTTGTCGCAGTTCGTGCACGCACCGGAGCCCGGGCGCAACGTCAGGCGCTTGGGCCCGTCGCTCGCGGTGCCCGATATCGCATAACCCGTCAGCATCGCGTTGCCGGCGTAGGCCGAGAGGTTCTCGACGCGAACCAGCACTTCGCCCGCACCCACCGTCGGAGTACCGGCGGCACCGCAGACCGGCGAGTAATCGAGCGCGGTGTTGTCCGTGCCGTTGGCGCGCCAGCAGATGTCCTTACCGGCGTAGCCGACCGGAATCGTGCCGCCCGTGATCCTGAACGATTTAGCCGTGTTGCGGCCCGTGGTTCCCGTACCGAGGTCCGCGATGTCCGCGGTGATCGCACGCGAGGTGCCGGTCTGGCCCGTTGCGGTATAGAGCGTAAGCGTGCGGCCCGGCGGCACGCGTACGGACTGCACGGTGGCGCTGAAACTCGTCGGCGTCGTCGGCATGTTCGCGTTGTACGTGCTGGTCGTCGTCGTCGGGCAGAACTCGTTGCCGTTGAAATTGGTCGCCGTGTAGAAGCAGATGCCCTGCGGCAAGGCGGAGATCTGATTGCACGCGGCGCCGACGCAGTACGTCAGCATCGTCACGACGTCGTTGTCGTGGTCGTTGCCCCAGAGCGAGTCTTCCCAGACGAACGTGAAGCTGCCCGCACTGTTGTCGCCCGCGAGCGGCCGTCCATACACGTACGTGGGTTGCACGGTCGATTTCTTGGTGCCGATCGTCACCGATCCCAGGAACGAGCTTCTCCAGCCGGTGTCGCTGATCAACGCCGTGCCGGTGTTGTTCGCCTGCGCCAGCGGGGCGAGCTTGAGCGTGCTCGTGCCGACCGGAATCTGGAACTTCGGCAGGTTCTCGGCCAGAGAGACCGCGAACGTCTTGACATTGTTCTTGTACGTCGCGGGTTTCGGCGTTCCGTCCGGCGCCGTCAGCGTAGGACGCATATCGGTCAGCCACGCATCGTAAGCGAGACCGTCCAGCAGGTAACTGCCTTCCATCGACGGAATATCGGGACAGATGCCGCGAACCAGACTGAGGTCGCTCACGGACTTCGCCGTGCACAAGTCGGCATGCGTATTGACCGAAGCACCCACGGCGAGATCGCCGGGCGTTCCGGTCGCGTTGCGTCCGATGAGATAGTTTCCGGTGACGCCTTCGATCGTACCGACCTTCTGGGTCGCCACCGCGGCCGTGTCGGGAAGCGCCGGCGTTGCAGGAATCTCGTCGCTGTCGAACGAGTTGAGGCCGGTCGAAAGCACAAGGATGTTGCACTTGGCGCAGTACGGGCTGCCGCCGGTCGCAACGGAACGATAGGGGTCGAGCCAGGTCGGTGCCGGCAATCCGGTGAGATCGGTGCCGGTGCTGAACCCTGCCGTCTTGGCATTCGCCGAGATGTAGCGCAGCGCTTCGGCATACATCTCCGAAAGTGGATTACCCCACGCGCTGCAGTTCTGCGCGGCGCCGCCCGCGCCAGGATCGTTGAGATAACGATCGGTGACGTTGGTCTGCTGCCCTTGGCGATTGAGGATGCTGTATGTGTTGCAATCGTTCCAGACACTGCCGCTCCACTGCGTCAGCTTCAGCGCATTCATCGTCTTGACGATGCCTTCCGGCGTCGACGCGCCCACGTTCTGATTGCAGAAGCGGCCGTTCTTCGTGTTGACCTCGTCGCCCACCGCGCAGCCTTCAGCGTTCAGCGTGCCGGTGTTGCCGGCGAAGAGACCGATGTTGCGGCGGAGAATGCCGCCGCTGCGCGGATTGCCGAAACTGCCGGTCAGGAGACCGAACCGCATCGACCCGTTCTCGCCGTAGTTCTGCAGCAATCCGACCGGCTTCCAGCTGTCGACGCCGGCGCTGGTGTACTTCTGGCAGAAGCTCTCGCGTGAGGTCGCGTTGTTGCAAACTTGCACGCGGACCGTGAAATCGCCGTTCGAGCTGCCCGAGGCGACAGCCGCGGTCTTGGGTGCGTCGTCGTAGCAGCTGCCGTTAGCGGGTGCGCCGTTACAGGTGTGGCTGCCGTCGTCGAAAATATCTTCGCGCCAATTGCATTGATTCAACGCGGTCGCCGCCCATTCGCTGTATGCGCCGCTGGCGGCGCGCATGATCGGGGAGCCGCCGAGCGTCGCATTACAGAACGAGGCCGTGCCCGACAGCGGCGTGTAGCTGCCGATATCGCTGCCGCTGTAGACCTTGACCCAAGCGTGCAGATCGTTCGGGATCTGCGCGCGCTCGAGCACGGTCGTCGTGGTGTCCGTCGAGCGCGTGCCGCCGTAGAGCACGTAGCGCAGCACGTCGAGGCGGCTCATCGTGATCCAGTTGAGGAAGTTGCCGCTCCAGGTTCCGCCGCACGCGTGATTCGTGGCCGTCGAAGTCGCCGTAAATTGACTGCTCGAATAGGTGTAGCAGAGCTTCGAATCGAAGTAGCCGGAATAATCGAAGTTGTTCTGGTACGTCGTGTCGAGCACGCCGTCGCCGTCGAGGTCGGTGTAGTCCGGATAGGCCTTGTTGAACAGCTGCTCGTCGCGCGACATCACCATCATCATCAATGGCGGTTGGCCCGACTGCGTGAACAGCGGCTGGTCCGAGATCGGGATCGCGGCGAGTGCAGGATCGACGGCGGCGAAGAAGGTCGCCAGCGCCATCGGCACGATCAGTTTCCAGTTGAACGATTTCATCGTAATCCCCTGCATCGATACCGATGCATCAGTAGACGTAAATGCTTTGCACGATCGCGGTGGATGTCGAGCTCGGATCGAAGTCCTGTGCCGACAAGACGTAGAAGTTCACGAGCCGCTCCGGATCCGATGTCGTCGGCACGCCGCGCGTGTCGGAACATCCAGGTCCGCAATAGCGGCGCAGAATGAGAAGTTGCGGTGTGGTCGTGTTGTTGGTCAGCCACGAATCCCACGGCGCCGCCGTGCCCGTAAGAGATGCGACCGTCGCGTATTGATCCAGCGCGATGAGCACGTTGCGCACGTCGGCCTGGCCGGTCGCGACGCTGCCTTCGGCCTCCTCGAAGGCCTGGTGCTGAATACGGAAGTTGCCGGCCATGCGTTCCTGCAGCACGGTTACCTGCATCGCGGTGACGCCGAGGAGCGTCAGCAGCAGCAGGAAGATCAGGCCGACGAAGAGCACGGCGCCGCGCGCGTTGCGCGGAAGGCCGAACGGTGCGAATGCGGTGCGGGTAACGGTCATGTCGATCGATCCCATTACGAATTGAAGATGCGGTTGCGCAGCGCGATCGTCGTCTCGTACACCTGACGCAGACGATGATCGTTTTGCGGGTTCACGGTCGCGCCGGCGACGTTATAAGCAGCGTCGTGCGAAGTGCCGCTATTGGATTCCTGGCCGCGCACGAGAAGGCCGATGCGCACGTTGATGACCTGTTGCCACGCGGCATCCTGCGCTTCGGCATTGCCCGCGCCGGCGATGACGTCAGCCGCCGTCTTGTAGTCGTCGACGGTGTCGTCGCGCGGCACGGTCGTGTCGCGACCGAACAGGAGCTGCATGTTCTCGATGCCGTCGGCGAGCTCGTCGGTGGTCAGCGCCGTGGCGCTGCCGTCCGTGAACCTTTGCACGAACAGCGAGGGCACTTTCGTGGTCCCGTCGGCCTCCGTGCGTAGGCCCACATAAATCGCCAGATACTGCGCCTGGTGCACCGAAGCGTTGACGGGGCTTCCGACCGGGCCCGAGAATCCGATGCCGTTGTTCCAGGTCAGCGCCGGAGCCGCCGGAACGCGCAGCACGTTCGCGCCACTGAGCGTAGCCGTGATATTTCCCGACGCATCGGACGTGGTCGCCTGGAAGATTTCCGAATAACCGTACGTCGGCGTCGCGCCGCAGTTCTCGATGCCGTAGATGCCGCCGGCTTTCACGAACGTGGGATCGGCGACTTTGAACGAGCCTGCGACCGTGAAAGGACTGATGACCGGCGTGCTATCTTCGCTGAAGATGCGCAGGATCAGGACGTCGGAACCCTTCACGGCTTTGTTGTTCAGAACGGCAGGTAACGCCGGCGTCCAATCCGTCGTGGCACCCAAGGTCAGCGGCTGATCGGCGGCGACTGCACCAGCGTCGAATCCTTCGATGGGACGCTGAAAACGCAGCTGCGCCGAAGGCGTGCCCGGATTGGCCACCAAGTGATTCCTGAAGCGCGTATCGAACGGATAGTTCGCATTCGCCGGATCGTTCGGCGGCACGCGCGCCAGATCGTTGCCGCAACCCATGTAGCCGGCAAGACGCGCGTTGCGCTCGAGATATTGAAGGCTGAAGCGTCCGTTTTCCTGGATGCGCGAAAGCCCTTCCTGCACCTGATACGCGACCTTCGATCCAATGAAGATCTGGATCATACCGAGCGTCACCAGCGAGGCGATCACCAGCGCGATCATGAGCTCGATCAGCGAGACGCCGGATTGGCGATGCATGGAGGCGCTCCGGGGTTTTTCGATCTGGGTGGTCATAGCGTCGTCGACAACGTGAACTCGGTGTTGCGGTCGGTCGGATTGATCGCCCATCGCGAATCGGTCCATCGGATCAACACGTCGACGCGGTTGCCTCCCAGGAAATGGACCGCGCCCACGCCGCCAGGAAGCGAGCAGGCGAGGTTGTTGCGCCACACCTGAAGATCGGTATCCGCGGTGTCGGCTCCGGTCGGATCGGTGGTTTCGCAATCCGTCGTCGTGTATTCGGTGAAGTAATGTCCGGTCTGCGCGGCGGGCCGATTCGCGCGCATGTTGTCGATGATCTGGTACGCGAGCACGGTCGCCTGCGAGCGCAGGCTCGAGCTCTGGTTGTTCTTGACCGAAAAGCTCTGCAGCGCGGCCAGACCCATCAGACCGAAGCTGAAGATCAGGAGCGCGATCAGCACTTCGAGCAGGCTGAAGCCGCGGGATCGGTTTTTGGTGATGATCATGGGAAATTCGTCTCGCTTCAGGTTCCGCAGGTGACGTGCTGCGACTCGGCGCGGCCCATCGTTTTGATCGTGATCTGGCGTTCCTGATCGCCGGTGCAGCCGTGAGGACTCAGCCGGAACGTCGATTGCGAGACAGCACCGCCGTCGCTCACTGTGCCCGTCATCGAATAGCGCAAGAACACCGCATCGGCGGAAATCGAATCCTTCGGATCGATCTTCGACCACACGCGCAGGACCACATCGCCGTCCGCGGCATCCACCTGGCCGGGCGTGCCGTAATCGACGAACACCATCCAGCCCTGCGCCCACGCCGTCGATGCGGTCGCGCACGTGGCGCCGTCCGAGCTCGCACACACCGACACCGGCGCCGCGCGCGTCACCGCCTCCGTGCGCGCCAGGTTGAATGCGGTCAGGAGGTCGTTCGTCTCGGTCGTCATGCGGTTGTTGCGCAGCGAGCTGCCGAAATTCGGCAGCGCGATCGCGGCGAGCACCGCGACGATCACGATCGTCACGATCATCTCGAAAAGCGTGAATCCGCGTGCTCTGAACCGCGTGGCAAGCCTGTCGTTGCGCATCAAGAACCCCCAATGAACCCCAAGCACCCTGGCCGCAGCGGACCGCGGCATGACGGAGCCTATGCGGCCCCGGCAAGCTTGTGTATACGAGGAAGGACGCGCGGCGCAGGCTCGCCGACGAGCGGCAAGCAACCGCTCCGAGTCAGGCGACGATGCGCAGGCGCAGCTCTTTGGGCAGCGCGAAAGTGACGTTCTCGGGCTCGCCGTCGAGCTCGCGCACGCCGGCCGCGCCCCATTCGCGCAGGCGCGCGAGCACTTCGCGCACGAGGCTTTCCGGAGCGGAAGCGCCGGCGGTGACGCCGATGCGGCTGCGTCCGTCGACCCATTCGCGGCGGATATCCGACGCGCCGTCGATCAGGTAGGCGGGCACGCCCTGCTTCTCGGCGAGCTCGCGCAAGCGGTTGGAATTGGAGCTGTTCGGCGATCCGACGACCAGCACGAGATCGCACTGCTGGCCGAGCCGGCGCACGGCGTCCTGGCGGTTCTGAGTCGCGTAGCAGATGTCGTCGTGGCGCGGGCCGATGATTTGCGGAAAGCGCGTGCGCAGCGCTTCGATCACGGCCTTGGTGTCGTCGACCGACAGCGTCGTCTGCGTGACATAAGCCAGCTCGGCCGGATTGCGCGGCTTCAGCGTGCCGACGCATTCGGGTGTCTCGACGAGATGAATCGCGCCGGCGTTCGCCGCGTCCCACTGCCCCATCGTGCCTTCGACCTCAGGGTGGCCGGCGTGGCCGATCAGCACGACGTCGCGTCCCGCTTTGCCGTGACGCGCGACTTCCATATGAACCTTGGTCACCAGCGGACACGTCGCGTCGAACACGCGCAGGCCACGTTCGCCCGCTTCGCCGCGCACGGCCTGCGAGACGCCGTGCGCGCTGAAGATCACGGTGGAGCCGTCCGGCACTTCCTCGAGCTCGTCGACGAAAATCGCGCCCTGCGCGCGCAGCTTGTCGACGACATAGCGGTTGTGCACGACTTCGTGGCGCACGTAGATCGGTGCGCCGAACGTCTCCAGCGCGCGCTCGACGATCTCGATCGCACGATCGACGCCGGCGCAGAATCCGCGGGGGTTGGCGAGAAGAACTTCCATTGCCCGATTTTACACCAGCCCGCTCATCCGCCACTCGCCTTCGCTTTCCCACCGCCCAGGCCAAACACGATCAGTGCCACCGCGCCCACGCAGATCGCCGAATCGGCGAGATTGAACGCCGGCCACGACCATTGCTGGTAATAAACCTCGATGAAGTCGGTCACGTGCCCGAAGCGCACGCGATCGATCAGATTGCCGAGCGCGCCGCCGATGACGAGCGCAAGCGGCAGCGCCGTGCGCCAGTCCGACCGCGGCAGACGCCGCAGCCAGACGACCAACACCGCGCTGACGCCGATCGCAAGCACGCTGAACAGCCAGCGCTGCCAGCCGCCCGCATCGTGGAGGAAGCTGAACGCGGCGCCGGTGTTGTAGGCCAGCGTCCAGTTGAGAAAACCGGGAATGACGGCGTAAGGCGCGTACGGCTGCAGGGCTTCGATCGCGATGTGCTTGGTCAGCTGATCGAGCGCGATGACGATCGCGGAGAGGAGGAGCCACATCGATGCGTTGGGTTTCTCTTGCATCCCGTTTCCCGAATTGATTCCTTCGTCATTCCGGCGAAAGCCGGGATCCATTTTGCTCTCGATGTAAAATCAAAATGGGTCCCGGCTTTCGCCGGGACGACAGTTAGTCAGCGTCGACCTAGAACCAGCGACGATCCTCGCCCGCCCCTTCAATGTTCGTCACGCAGCGCCCGCAGATTTCCGGATGTTCCGGGTTCGATCCGACATCGGGCCGGTAGTGCCAGCAGCGGATGCATTTCTTCTCGTCGGTCTTGCGCACGTGCACGGACGCGAAGCGCCCTTCCGTGCGCAGAGATTCGACCGGCGCGGCATCGGTCGGCGCATCGGCATCGTCGTCGAGCGTCAGCTCCGACGTGATGAAGAAGAAGCGCAGCTCCTCCGCATACGGCTCGAACTCCGCGCGCGTCTTCGCATCGAGATGCAACGTCACCTCGGCTTCGAGCGATGCGCCGATCTCGCGATTGCCGCGCATGATCTCGAGCTGCTTGGACGCCACGTCGCGGATCGCAAGAAGATCCGACCAGAACTTCCGCTGCGCCGGCGATCCCTGCAGCGCGGCAAGTCCGTCGTACCAGGTCTCGAACAGAACCGACTCGCCGCGCGTGCCCGGCATGTGCTGCCAAATCTCTTCAGCGGTGAACGATGTGATCGGCGCCAGCCAGCGCACCATCGCTTCCAGGATGCGCATCATCGCGCTCTGCGCGCTGCGCCTTCCGCGGCTTTGGGTCGGCATCGTGTAAAGCCGGTCTTTCGTGATGTCGAGATAGAGCGCGCCCATCTCGTTCGTGCAGAAGTTCTGCACGCGCTGCACGATCTCCGGAAAATCATGACGCGCGTATGCGGCGACGACCGCCTGCTGCACGTCGTACGCCTGCTGGATCGCCCACTGATCGAGCATGAGGCACTGATCCGCCGGCAACAGATCCTTGGCTGGATCGAAGCCGTCGAGATTGCCGAGCAGGAAGCGCGCGGTGTTGCGGATGCGCCGATACGCATCCGACACGCGCTTCAGGATTTCGTCCGATACGGCGATCTCGTTGCGATAGTCGGTCGACGCGACCCAAAGGCGCAGCACGTCCGCGCCGAGCGTATCGACGACCTTCTGCGGCGCGACGACGTTACCGAGCGACTTCGACATCTTGCGGCCCTGCGCATCGACCGTGAAGCCGTGCGTCAACACTTCGTCGTACGGCGCGCGTCCGTGCATCGCGGTCGATGTCAGCAGCGAGGACTGAAACCAGCCGCGATGCTGATCCGAGCCTTCGAGGTACATGACTTTGTCGCCCGGTTTGCGCGCCAGGTTCGCGCGCTGATCGAGCACGCAGAAATGCGTGACGCCGGAATCGAACCACACGTCGAGAATGTCGCCGACCTTTTCGTACTGCGAAGCTTCCGCGCCGAGCAGCTCCGCCGGATCGAGCGCATACCACGCATCCACGCCGTCTTTTTCCACGCGACGCGCGATCTCTTCCATCAGCTCGACGCTGCGCGGATGCGGCTGATGCTCGATCTTGTCGACGAACAACGCGATCGGCACGCCCCAAGTGCGCTGGCGCGAGATGCACCAATCGGGACGACCGGCGACCATGCCGGCGATGCGCTCCTCGCCCCAGGCGGGATACCACTCGACGTCGTCGCGTATCGTTTTCAGCGCGGCTTCGCGCAAACCCGCGCGCTCCATGCCGATGAACCACTGCGGCGTCGTGCGGAACGCGACCGGCGTCTTGTGGCGCCAGCAATGCGGATAACTGTGCGTGATCTTGGCGTCTGCGAGCAGCACGCCGCGCTCGCGCAACAGCGCGATAATCGGTTCCTGCGCCTTCCAGAGGTACTGTCCGGCGAAGATCGGCGTCGACGGCAGATACACGCCGTTGCCGCCGACGGGATTGAGCTCGGCGGCAGAGTATTTCTCCACCAATCCATATTTCTGTCCGACCGCGAAGTCCTCGACGCCGTGGCCCGGCGCGGTATGCACCGCGCCCGTGCCTTCTTCGGCGGACACGTGATCGCCGAGAATCAGCGGAATCTCGCGCTCATAGAACGGATGCCGGAGCTTGACGAGATCGAGCGCCGCGCCTTTCACATGTGCAAGCACGGCCGGATGCTCGACGCCGTATCGCAGCAGCGCTTTCGTCGCGAGCGATTCGGCCAGCACCAGAAGGACGCGCTTGCCGTCGCGACGCGGACCTTCGGCGAGCACGTAATCGAGCTCGGGACCGAGCGACACCGCGACGCTCGCCGGCAACGTCCAGGGCGTGGTCGTCCAGATCGGCACCGCGACGATGTCGCCTGCGTCGATCGAGACGCCGAACTTCGCCGCGAGCGCTTTCGGATCGATCGCATCGTACGCGACGTCGATCGCCGGCGACTGCTTATCCTGGTATTCGATCTCGGCCTCGGCCAATGCCGATCCGCAATCGAAACACCAGTGCACCGGCTTGAAGCCGCGCATGACGTGGCCGTTCGCGTGGATCTTCGCGAGCGCGCGGATCATGTCCGCTTCGTACTTGAAATCCATCGTGCGATACGGATTTTCCCAATCGCCGAGCACACCGAGCCGCTTGAAGTCCGCGCGCTGCAGATCGATCTGCTTCGTCGCGTATTCGCGGCACTTCGCGCGGAATGTCGCCGCATCGACCTTCTGCCCGACCTTGCCGACATCCTTCTCGACCGCGATCTCGATCGGAAGTCCGTGGCAGTCCCAGCCCGGCACATAAGGTGAACGCAGTCCCGCCATCAGCTTGGACTTGACGACGACGTCCTTCAGGACCTTGTTGACCGCGTGCCCGATATGGATCACGCCGTTCGCGTACGGCGGACCGTCGTGCAGGATGAACGCGTGTTCGCGATGCGCCGTGCGCTTCTGGATCTCATCGTAGCGGCGCTTGGTTTCCCATTCTTCGAGCATGCCGGGTTCTCGCTTGGCGAGATCGGCCTTCATCGCGAAGTCGGTCTTGGGCAGGTTGATCGTGTTCTTGTAGTCGATGGACATGGAATCGGGAATCGGGAATCGGGAATCGGGAATCGGGAAAATTACCGCATCGTCATTCCCGCGGCAGCGGGAATCCAGTGTCTTTGCGGATGGAATGAGGCGCCGCGTCTCCGCTCTCGCGGGCACGACCCGGTGCGCGTGCCACCTGCAAGATCTCGCGCGCTTCACCCGCGTCGCGATCGATCTGCCGCACCATTGCGTCGAGATCGGCGAACTTTTCTTCGTCGCGCAGCTTCGCGACGAACTCTACTTCGATGCGGCGCCCATACAAGTCGCCGTCGAAATCGAAGAGATGCGCTTCCAGCAGCGGCTCGGTGCCGTTGACGGTCGGACGGATGCCCAGGCTCGCGACGCCCGCGCGCGGCTCGGATTCGACGTCGTGCACGCGCACCGCGAAGATGCCGCCGACCGGAGACGTGCGCGTGCCGAGCCGGATGTTTGCCGTCGGATAGCCGAGTTTGCGGCCGAGCTGCTGGCCGCGCACGACATGTCCGCCGATCGCGAAGCGTCGGCCGAGAAGCACGGCGGCCTGATCGAATTCGCCTGCGGCGAGATGGGCACGGATTGCGCTGCTCGATACGCGCTCGCCGTCGACCACGATGTCGGGCATCGCCTCGACCGTGAATCCGCGCGTCGTGCCCGCATTGCGCAGCATCTCGACGTCGCCGCGCCGCGCATGACCGAAGCGGAAATCCGCGCCGACCCAGATCTCGCGCGCATCGCAGCGCTCGATCAGCACTTGATCGATGAAGTCTTCGGCTTCCATCGCGGCGAGCGCTGCATCGAAGCGCAGCAGCAGGAGTTGCGCGATGCGCGCGTCGCCGATGCGCTCGATCTTCTCGCGCGCGCTCGCCAGGCGCGGCACCGGCGTGCCGCGCGCGAAGAATTCGCGCGGAATCGGCTCGAAGCTGACCGCGCAGGCGGTGAGTCCCGTCGCGTCCGCGCGATCGCGCACGCGATCGAGCAGCGCGCGATGCCCTCGATGCACGCCATCGAACGCACCCACGCAAACGACACTGCCGCCCGGAGCCAGGCTCGGCCCCGCGGCATCCCGGAAAAGCAGGCTCATTGGGCGAGTATAGCCGCTGCACCGCAGCATGCGGACGGCCGTTTCCCCCTCTCACCCTTGCGGGAGAGGGCCGAGGTGAGGGCAAGCCTGCGCAACCCTCTCATCAATGCGCTTTCAAATCCCGCGACCGAAACCCGCACGCGAACAACGTCGCCACGAACACGCCGCCCGCAGCCGCGATCAGGATCGACAAGCGCAACACGCGCATCCACGTGCCCCAGATGCTGAAGTCTGGCCACACGCGAAGTCCGACCAGAATCACGGCGACCATGACCCCGCACGCGACGCCGAGGCGAACCAGATGCTTGGCCCAGCCCGGCTGGTGCAGGTACACGCCGTCGCGCCGGAGCGCCATCCAGAGCTGCGTAAGATTGAGATAACTCGCGAGTGCGCTCGCCAGCGCGAGGCCCATGTGCAGGCCCGGCACCTTCGCGATCGCCGCGAGCCAGCCGTCGCCGAGATCCTCCGGCCGATGCCACAGCTGGAACAGCACCGCGACGAAAATGAGATTCATGACCATGTTCGCGATCATCGCGACGATGCCCGCTCGCACCGGCGTCTTCGTGTCCTGCCGCGAATAGAACGCGGGCGCGACGACTTTCACCAGCGCGAACGCCGGGAGGCCGAATGACAGCGCGGACAGCGACAGCGCGGCCATGTCGACATCGTGCGCGGTGAAACGGCCGTGCTGAAGCAGCGTCGCCAGAATGGGCTTTGCGAGCAGCACGAGGCCGAGCATCGCCGGCACCGAGATCAGGAGCGCGGTGCGCAATCCCCAATCGAGCGCTTTCGCGAAGCCGTCGCGATTGGTCGCGACGTGATGGCGCGACAGCGACGGCAGAATCACCGTGCCGAGCGCGACGCCGAAAAGGCCGAGCGGAAATTCAAGCAGCCGATCCGTCTGCGCGAGCCACGTCTGCGAACCTGAGATCAGGAACGAGGCGATCAGCGTATCGAGCAGCAGATTCACTTGCGCGACCGACGAACCGAACAATGTCGGCACCATCAGCTTGAGGATGCGGCGCACGTCCGGATGCGACCATCCCCAGCGCGGCAGCGAGAGCAGGTCGAGCTGGCGCAACGCCGGCAATTGCACGAGAAGCTGCAGGATGCCGGCGGCGAAGATCGCCCAGCCGAGCGCCATGATCGGCGTATCGAGATGCGGCGCAATCCAGAGCGCGCCGGCGATCATGCACAGGTTGAGGATCACCGGCGTCAACGCCGGCAGCGCGAACTTGTGGAAGCTGTTGAGGACGCCGCCGGCGAGCGCAGTCAGCGACACGAACAGCAGAAACGGAAACGTGACGCGCAAAAGATCGGTCGTCAGCGCGAACTTCTGCGGCTCGTCGATCGAGCCCGGCGCGAATCCTCGCGCGACCCAGCTCGCCCCGATCACGCCGAGCGCGGTGACGACGAGCAGCACGCTGCCGAGCGTGCCGGCCGTCCGCGCGACGAGCTGTTTCAGATCTTCGTGGCTGCGCTTTTCCTTGACCTCGGTGAAGACCGGCACGAACGCGACCGAGAACGAGCCTTCGGCGAAAAGCCGGCGCAGGAAATTCGGAATGCGGAACGCGACCCAGAACGCGTCCGTCGCCGCGTTTGCGCCGAATGCGTAGGCGATCGCCTGCTCACGCACGAGCCCGAGCACGCGCGAGACGAAAGTCCCGCCGCTGAAGGTCAGCATGGAGCGCAGGAGGCTGGGGCGGGTCATTGAGGGATGAGGGCGCAGGGGTTAGGGGCGAGGGCGCATTGTCGGGTGCAGCTATGGTTTGGACGTGGCGAAGGTGTGGGTCGGCTCGGTTTTCGAGCACTCAGCCCTATCCCCTCCTCCCGCATCCCTTCTTGACCGGGTTCCGCCATAACGTCATAATTTCAAATCTTTTTAGCCCTATTTTGGAGTCACACACCTTGGCCAACATCAAGTCCGCGAAGAAGCGCGCCCGCCAGTCCGAACAGGCGCGTCAGCGCAACGCCAGCGCGCGCTCGATGGTGCGCACGGCGATCAAGCGCGTCGTGAAGGCGATCGAAGCGAAGGACAAGGCTGCTGCCGAAGCCGCGCTGAAAGCCGCAGAGCCGGTGATGGATCGTCACGCCGCGCGTGGCCTGATCCACAAGAACAAGGCTGCGCGTCACAAGAGCCGCCTGACCGCGCACATCCGCGCGCTCGCCTGAGCTTCGCGATTCACTGCTTACGAAAGAGCCGGCGAAAGCCGGCTTTTTTGTTGGGCGGGGTTGGAACCGAAGCACCCTCATCCGCCTGCCGGCACCTTCTCCCGCGAAGCGGGAGAAGGGATTTATGACGGGAAACCTGAGCGACACGCTCACTCGGCCGCCTCGGCCGCGGCGCGTTTCTCCTCGTCGAAGAACCGCTGGATATCGAGGCATAGCGGCCACGTGCCTTCGCGCGCGATCGCCGAGACGAGATACCACGGCTGCTTCCATTTGAGCTTTTTCACGATCGCTTTCGCGACCTTCTCGCGCTCTTCGGGCATGACGAGGTCGGCCTTGTTGAACACGAGCCAGCGCGGGCGCTTGAGAAGCTTGGGATCGAAGCGCTTGAGCTCGGCTTCGATCGCGCGGATCTGCTCGATGGGCTCGGGACCGCCGTCGAACGGCGCGATATCGACGACATGCAACAGCAGCCTCGTGCGCGCGACGTGCTTCAAGAACTGGATGCCGAGCCCCGCGCCTTCCGCGGCGCCTTCGATCAGGCCGGGAATATCGGCGATGACGAAACTCTTGTCGCTCTCGATGCGCACGACGCCGAGGTGCGGCTGCAGCGTCGTAAACGGATAGTCGGCCACCTTCGGCGTCGCCGCCGAGACCGCACGGATCAGCGTCGACTTGCCCGCGTTCGGAAAACCGAGGAGGCCCACATCGGCCAGCACCTTGAGCTCGAGCTTGAGCTCGCGCTCCTCGCCCGGGCTTCCCGACGTCGCCTTGCGCGGCGCGCGGTTGACCGAGCTCTTGAAATGGATGTTGCCCTTGCCGCCGTAGCCGCCTTGCGCAACCAAGAGTCGCGCGCCGTTCTCGGTGAGATCGCCGATTTCCTCGTCGGTGTCGACATTGACCACGGACGTGCCGACTGGCACTCGAATCACGAGATCCTCACCACCCCGACCCGCCATCTGTCGGCCCATGCCGTTCTCGCCGCGCTTGGCGCGGAACGCGCGCTCGTGGCGAAAATCGACCAGCGTGTTGAGCCCTTCGTCGGCGACCAGCCAGACACTGCCGCCGTCGCCGCCGTCGCCGCCGTCAGGGCCGCCGAACGGAATGAATTTCTCGCGCCGGAAGCTGACGCAGCCGTTGCCGCCGTTGCCGGCGTGCACGCGGATCAGGGCTTCGTCGACGAATTTCATTGGAGGGCCGGAAATAGAGGATGGGAAATCGGGAGTTGGAAAGGCTGGACAACAGGTCCGTTGCTGACGAGGCGCGGGGCCGGCGTTCTTCGGCCAGTTCCCGACTCACCATTCTCCATTCCCGGCTCCCGAAACGAAAAGCCCCGCGCGAAGCGGGGCCTTTCACGCGATCAGGGTGCCGCGAATCAGCCCGGAATCACGCTGACGGTCTTGCGCGCCTTCGGACCCTTGGCCTTGAACTCCACCTTGCCGTCGACGACCGCGAAGATCGTGTGGTCGCGGCCAAGGCCAACGCCCGTGCCCGGATGGAAGCGCGTGCCGCGCTGGCGAATGATGATGTTGCCGGCTTCGACCGCCTGGCCGCCGTAAATCTTGACGCCCAGGTACTTCGGGTTCGAGTCGCGACCGTTGCGGGTTGAGCCGCCTGCCTTCTTGTGTGCCATGACGTATTACTCCTGCTCGGCCTTCGATTCGGACTTCGCGGCGCGCTTCTTCTCGGAAGCGCCCGTGATGCCGACGATCTCGATTTCGGTGTAGTGCTGCCGGTGGCCCATTTCCTTGCGGTGGTGCTTGCGGCGGCGGAATTTGACGATGCGGATCTTGTCGGCGCGGCCGTGCGAGACGACCTTGGCCGTGACCAGCGCGCCGGCGACCAGCGGTGCGCCGAGCGTGACGCCCTCGCCCTCGCCGATCATCAGGACCTGATCCAGCTTGATTTCGCTGCCGACATCGCCGGCCAGCTTGTCGACGCGGACGGTTTCGCCCTGCGCCACGCGGTACTGCCTACCGCCGGTTACGATCACTGCGTACATTCTGGCTATGCCTCTGTAGTTATTCTGAAAACAGCCTGCGCCGACGGGGTTGCCGTCGGCGAGCCGCGTATTCTAGCGGAGGGCCCGAGGTCGTCGCAAGTCGTTGTTATTGCTTCTGCTTGCGGCATCCATGCCAGCCGGGTGGCGGCCAATGGCCCCAGTCTCGTCATTCCGGCGGAAGCCGGAATCCATTTTGCCCCGGAAGTCAGCGATCTCCTGAAGGGATGGAGGCAAATGGGTCCCGGCTTTCGCCGGGACGACGGCACGCGGCGTTCAGTTTTCTCAAGAATTCGCCGTTCCCGCGGAAGCGGGAACCCAGGACCTCGCACGCGGACCCGAACGGCGCTGGATGCCCGCTTTCGCGGGGACGAGCGGGACATTGAATCGCGAGCGATTCAATGTCCCGCTTCGGTTGTTATAGTTGCCGACCACCCCATCTCTTCCGCCGCATGGACACGATCCGAATCCGCGGTGCGCGCACGCACAATCTCAAGAACATCGATCTCGATCTGCCGCGCGACAAGCTGATCGTGATCACCGGGCTCTCCGGCTCGGGCAAATCCTCGCTCGCGTTCGACACGATCTACGCCGAAGGCCAGCGTCGCTACGTCGAATCGCTGTCGGCGTACGCGCGGCAGTTTTTGTCGGTAATGGAAAAGCCCGATGTCGATCACATCGAAGGCCTGTCGCCGGCGATCTCGATCGAGCAGAAATCGACCTCGCACAACCCGCGCTCGACGGTCGGCACGATCACCGAGATCTACGACTACCTGCGCCTCCTGTTCGCGCGCGTCGGCACGCCGCGCTGTCCGGATCACGGCATTCCGCTCGAAGCGCAGACCGTCAGCCAGATGGTCGACGCCGCGCTCGCGCTGCCGTCCGAGACTCGCTTCATGATGCTTGCGCCGATCGTGCGCGAGCGCAAAGGCGAGCACGTGCAGATCTTCGACCAGCTGCGCGCTCAAGGTTTCGTACGCGCGCGCGTCGACGGCGCCGTGTACGAGCTCGACGCCGTGCCGAGCTTGGCATTACGTCAGAAACACACGATCGAAGCCGTCATCGATCGCTTCAAGCCGCGCGCGGACATCAAGCAGCGCCTCGCCGAATCGTTCGAGACCGCGCTCCGCCTCGGCGAGGGCATCGCGATCGTCGCCAATATCGACGATCCGAAAGCCGCCGAGGTCACGTTCTCCTCGCGCTTCTCGTGTCCGATCTGCGACTACTCGCTGCCCGAGCTCGAGCCGCGCCTGTTCTCGTTCAATTCGCCCGTCGGCGCGTGTCCCGGCTGCGACGGTCTCGGCATCACGCAGTTCTTCGATCCGGCGCGCGTCGTCGTCAATCCGCAGCTTTCGCTCGCCGCCGGCGCGGTGCGCGGCTGGGATCGGCGCAACCAATACTATTTCCAGCTGATCCAGTCGCTGGCCAAGCATTACAAGTTCGACGTCGACATACCCTGGCACGATCTGCCGGAAAACACGCGCCACCACATCCTGCACGGCTCCGGCGACGAGCAGATCAGCTTCCGCTACGTCACCGGCGCGAGCGGCGCGGTCACGCGCAAGCATCGCTTCGAAGGCATTCTTCCGAACCTCGAACGGCGCTACAAGGAAACCGAATCGCCGGCCGTGCGCGAAGAGCTTGCCAAGTTCATCAGCGAGCGGCCGTGTCCCGATTGCAACGGCCAGCGCTTGAATCGCAGCGCGCGCAATGTCTTCGTCGGCGAGCGCAACCTGCCGACCTTGACGGCGCTGCCAATCGATCAATCCCTCGATTTCTTCAAGGCGCTCAAGCTCGCCGGATGGCGCGGCGAGATCGCCGCGAAGATCGTCAAGGAAATCCGCGAGCGCCTGCACTTCCTCGTCGATGTCGGTCTCGATTACCTGACGCTCGATCGCCAGGCCGATTCGCTGTCCGGCGGCGAAGCGCAACGCATTCGTCTCGCTAGCCAGATCGGCGCCGGCCTCGTCGGCGTCATGTACGTGCTCGACGAACCGTCGATCGGCCTGCACCAGCGCGACAACGAGCGATTGCTCGGCACGCTGAATCGCCTGCGCGATCTCGGCAACACGGTCATCGTCGTCGAGCACGACGAAGATGCGATCCGCCTCGCCGATCACATCGTCGACATCGGACCCGGCGCCGGCGTGCACGGCGGCGAAGTCGTCGCGCAAGGCAGCTACAAGAACATCCTCGCCTCCAAGCGCTCGCTGACCGGGCAATATTTATCCGGCAAGCGCCGCATCGAGATTCCGAAGAAACGCCACAAGCCCGACGCCGAACGCATGCTGCGCATCGTCGGCGCGTCCGGAAACAACCTGAAGAATGTCGATCTCGATATTCCGGTCGGGCTCTTCACCTGCGTGACCGGTGTTTCCGGTTCCGGCAAGTCGACGCTGATCAACGACACGCTGTTCCGACACGCTGCCGCCGAATTGAATGGAGCGAACGAGAAGCCCGCGCCGTTCAAAGCCATCGAAGGCCTCGAACAGTTCGACAAGATCGTCGACATCGACCAGTCGCCGATCGGGCGCACGCCGCGCTCGAATCCGGCGACGTACACCGGCCTCTTCACGCCGCTGCGCGAGTTGTATGCGCAGGTGCCGGAATCGCGTGCGCGCGGTTACGGTCCCGGCCGCTTCAGCTTCAACGTCAAGGGCGGCCGCTGCGAAGCCTGCGAAGGCGACGGCATGATCAAGGTCGAGATGCACTTCCTGCCGGACGTGTACGTGCCGTGCGACGTGTGCCACGGCAAACGCTACAACCGCGAGACGCTCGAGATCACGTACAAAGGCCACAACATTTCCGACGTGCTCGAGATGACCGTCGAAGATGCGTTCAAGCTTTTCGAGCCGGTGCCCGCGCTCGCGCGCAAGCTCGAAACCTTGATCGACGTCGGTCTCTCGTACATCAAGCTCGGCCAGAGCGCGACCACGCTCTCCGGCGGCGAAGCGCAACGCGTGAAACTTTCGCGCGAGCTTTCCAAGCGCGACACCGGGCGCACGCTCTACATCCTCGACGAGCCGACGACGGGCCTGCATTTCCACGACATTGAGCAACTGCTGAAAGTGCTACATCGCTTGTCCGACGACGGCAACACCGTCATCGTGATCGAGCACAATCTCGACGTCATCAAGACCGCGGACTGGGTCGTCGATCTCGGCCCCGAAGGCGGCGAGCGCGGCGGCGAGATCATCGCGGCGGGCACACCCGAAGAGATCGCCAAGACCAAGCATTCGTATACCGGGCATTTCCTCGCACGCACGCTCGGCACGCGCGCGAGGAACGGCAGCGGACGGGAGGCAGCGTGACCGCGAAGCGCGGCTCGCGCAAGACGAGTGTCGACGCACCGGCGCAGACCCAGCCCGCAGTCGCCGAATCGTTGCCGCTGTTGATCGCGCGCGTTCCACTCACGATCCGCTGGCGCGATCTCGACGCGTTCAACCACGTCAACAACTCGAACTTCCTCACTTACGTAGAGGAAGCGCGCCTCAACTGGCTGTCCGGCATCGAAGGCCACTGGTTCGGCGAGGACATGATGCCGCTTATCGCGGCGACGCACATGAACTACCGGCGCCAGCTTGCGTGGCCGGGACGCATCGTCGTCGAGCTCTACGCGACGCGCATCGGCAACACCTCGCTGACGCTCGGCCACCGCATCGTCGAACCCGAAGACGCCAACACGCTGTATGCCGACGGCGATGCCGTCATCGTGTGGATCGATCCGCGTGACGGGCGACCGGTGGCGCTACCCGCGGCGATACTCGCTGCGGTGAAAATCTCCGCGTAATCACGCGGCACCGTCATCCCGGCGAAAGCCGGGATCCATTTTGACTTTCGCGAGAGCACGAAAATGGATTCCGGCTTTTGCCGGAATGACGCGCTGGAGCGGTAATCCCTAGTCGCCTTCGTCCTTGTCGGCCGCGACGACATCGAAATTCGCCGGCACACGCGTACCGTCCCCAAGCAGAAAAGTCATCGTAATCTTCTCGCCGACCGCGATCTGCTGGCGCGGATTGCTCAGCATCAGATGCCGTCCGCCGGGCTTGAGCTCGATCGTAGCGCCGGGATCGAGATCGAGGCGCGGCAGCTCGCGCATCTTCGACACGCCGTGATCGACCACGGTCTCGTGGATCGACGCATCGCGGAAGGTATCGCTCTGCACCGTCAGTATGCTGACGCGCGTATCGCCGGTGTTCGTCAGCGTCACATAGCCCGCCATCATCATCGCGCCTGGCGGCGCCGCGCGGATCCACGCGTCGAAGACGCCGAGCTTGCCTTTCGCGTGCGCGCTCGCGGTCGCGAACAACAGTAAGACGCTCGCAGCTTTCGCGACGGACCAGGGCATCGTGCGCATCTTCGACCTCTCGAGCGTTCGTCTGCCGGTATCATAGCGCCTCGATCCCGCGCTTCCGGAGTTGCGATGATGCACCGCAGTCTGTTGTCCGCCGCCCTCGGCGTCCTCGCTGCAGGTTCCGCCTCGGCCGCGGAAACGCCCGCGCTGACGATCTACCGCGCCGACGCCGACACGCTGTTCGAGAGCGGCGGCTCGCCGGTCGCCGACGGTTACGCCGTCGTGCACGAGCAGCGCGCCGTGAAATTCCCCGGCAGTGGACGCCAGACCGTCTTCGTCGACGGACTTCCGGCGACGCTCGACGCCGAAGCCGTGTCGATCGATTTCGGCGCCGGCCCGCGCGTGCTGGCACAACGCGTCCTTTCGATCGGCGACGGCGGCTCGCTCGCCGCGCATCGCGGCGAAGAAATCCAGACCGTCACCCGCGGCGGCGTCTCGATGACGGGCACGCTCGTCGGCGTCGACGGCGGCGCGCTCATCCTTCGCGACGCGTCCGGCAAGATCACGTACGTGCGCGAATACGACAGCGTGCGCTTCACGCAAGGCACCGGACTTCCCGGCAGCACGCTGCAGCTCGTCGTCGACGGCGGCTCGGGCGACGTGCCGGCGACGCTGACGTATCCGACTTCGGGACTCGGCTGGCGCGCAGCGTATTCCGCGTCGCTTATCGACGGCGGCGGATGTCGCCTGCGTCTCGACGCGCTCGCCAGCGTTGCCAATCGCAGCGGCCGTGACTTCGCCGGCGCGAAACTGAAGCTCGTCGCCGGCTCGCCGAACATCGCGCGCTCCGGCGGACCGCGTCCGATGGCGTACAAGGCGATGGCGTCCACGCCGGCGCCGGAAGAATTGCCCGAGCAGTCATCGCTCGGCGATTACCGCAGCTACACCGTCGACGGCATGCTCGACCTGCCCGATTCGAGCGTCACGCAAGTTCCGCTGTACGCGCCGCGCGAAACCGGCTGCGAGCGCCGCTGGATCGTCGAAAACGGCGGCGCGTGGTTCCCGCCGAAACCGATGATCGCGCCGAATGACGTGCACGTCGCCAACGGTCCGGTGCTGAGCGAGCTCGGTTTCAAGACCGACGACAACCTGCCCGCGGGACAACTGCGCGTGCTGACGCGCGATCGCGACAACCGCACCGAATTCCTCGGCGAAGCGCGCATCGCGGATACGCAAAAAGGGCGCGGCGTAAACATCGCGCTCGGCAACGCGTTCGATCTTTCGGCGAGCCGCGAGCGCACGACGTTCAGCGTCGACAAAGCCGATCGCGAAATGAACGAAGGCTTCCGCATCACGCTGACCAACACGGGCGACACCGCGCGAACGATCACCGTTCGCGAGCATCCCAACCGCTGGCGCGCGTGGACGCTCTTGTCCTCGAGCGTGAAGCCGACGAAGCAGACGCCGGATTTGCTGGAGTTCAGCGTTCCGGTGCCGGCGAATGGAAAGGCGACGCTGGATTACGCCGTCCGCTATCACTGGACACCTACCGACGACTAATTGTCTTAGTCAGCTTTAGCCCTCCCCTTCAAGGGGAGGGTTGGGTGGGGATGGGTTTTCGCGATACGTATCGCCCACAAAAACACCATCCCTCCCTGCCCTCCCCTTGAAGGGGAGGGTTCGAAACGTCGACACCTAACGGAAGAAGCGATCACGCCATGCTCGAAATCATCCGCCACGACGACATCCGCGAAATCCGCTTCGCGCGTCCGCCGGCGAACGCGCTCGATCCGACACTCGTGCGCGCATTGCGCGACACGCTGATTCGCGCGTCCGACGAAGGCGCACGCGGCATCGTGCTGAGCGGCCGCCCCGGCATGTTCTCCGCAGGGCTCGACGTGCCGACGCTGCTGCAGCGGAAACGCGACGCGATGCGCGAGTTCTGGCTCGACTTCTTCGGCCTTTGCGGCGATCTCGCGGCTTCGCCGATTCCGATCGTCGCTGCGATCACGGGACACGCGCCGGCCGGCGGCGCGGTGATCGCGATCATGTGCGACTACCGCGTGATGGCCGACGGCGCGTTCAAGATCGGCCTCAACGAAACCCAGGTCGGCCTCGCCGTACCGGTGCCGATCCAGGCCGTGCTGAGGCGGCTCGTCGGCACGTACCGCGCCGAGCGCTTGATGGTCGCCGGCGCGATGATCGAAGCCGCCGAAGCCAAAGCCGTCGGATTCGTCGATGAGCTGGTGCCAGGCGATCTCGTCGTCGCGCGCTCGATCGCGTGGCTCGGCGATCTCCTCAAGCTGCCTCCGCTCGCGATGAGCGGAACGCGGCGCGTTGCGCGCGCGGATCTCGCCGCGCTCTTCGCCGATGCGGAAGCGTTCGCGGTCGAAGATGTGCTCGACATGTGGTTCGCGCCGGAAGCGCAGTCGGTGCTGCAGGCGCTCGTCGCGCGTCTCAAGTCGAAATCTTAGTCCCGTCGTCCCGGCGAAAGCCGGGACCCATTTGCTTTTTAGGCAGAATCAGAAATGGATCCCGGCTTTCGCCGGGATGACAGTCACGCGGCGCTTTCGCGAGAACGACGAATTACTCGAACCCGTTCGCGAAAATCGTATCCACGTCGCCCTGCGCTTCGAACGCACCGATATCCGCCGCCGCACCCGAAACGCGAACGTAGCCTTCGCCGCGCTGATCGGTATCGAGCGAAGCCGCGTTGTTGCCGGCGTCGATCGCAGGACTTCCCGCCAACAACGCATGCGTCAGCGTCGCGCCGCCGTTATTGGCGAGCGGCGCCAGCATCGGATCGCCGGTCAGCGTGCCATCGGGCAATGCGACATTCGCGGATGCGATCAGATTGTTCGCGCCGGTGATCGTGTGGATCGTCTCGATGTCGTTCGCCGGATCGCCCAGCGTGTGATTGCCGGCGATGATGCTGCTGTTGGTGACGAGGTCGTACGACGTGCGCGTACCCGCATCGACGATGCCGCCGCCGGTTTGCGCGGTGTTGTCGGTGATTGTCGCGTTGGCGAGCGCGAACGCGCCGAAGTTGTGCCCGTAAAGTCCGCCGCCGTTCAGCGCCGCGCTGTTGCCGGACACAGTCGAGTTGGTGATCGTCACGACGCGCTGGCCGTGCGCGAGGATTCCGCCGCCGCCGTTGTACGTGTACGCGCCGGGATCGCCGATGACCAGTGCCGAGTTGCCGCTGATCGTCGAGTTCGTGATCGTCGCGGGAATCGCAGTGCCTTCCGGCGTCCTTCCGATATAGAGGCCGCCGCCGCGGATCGCGCTTCGGTAGGTGTAGTTGCCGCTCAAGCCCGCGCCCGGCGTTCCGGTCACGCTGTTGTTCGAGACCGTGCTGTTGATGAGGATGATCGCGTTGCGCGCGGCGATGCCGCCGCCTTCGGCGTAAGCATCCTTCGGCGCGCTGACCGACATGCTGACGCCGGTGACGGTGCTGTCCGTCAACACGACGCCGCCGAACGTGAGGATGCCGCCGCCGACGGAGCCGCTGAACGCCGTCTCGGTGCCGGTGACCGTGATCGACGCGTCGCTGATCGTGCTGCCGTAAAGATACGCGACACCGCCGTAGATGACGCCGCCATAGGCGCCGGCTGAGAATCCTGTCCGCGTCGCCGTCGCCGTCGTGCCGGTGATCGTGCTGTCGGTGAGACGCACGATGTAACTCGCGCGGATGGCGCCGCCCGTGACCCAGCCGCCGATCGCGCTGCAATGATCCATCGCGACGCCGTCGAGCGTGACGCCGCCGGTCGACAGCACGCAGCCGCCATCCGCCTCGCCGTAGACCGTGCTCGTGCCGTCGTACATGCCGTTGCGCAGCGCCAGCGCGTTCAGCGTCAGCGTGCCGGTGCCGGCGTGATCGATGATGCGATCCTGATTGTTGCCGTCGATCGCGAGCAGATCGGCCCCGGGACCGTTCAGCGTGAGATCGTTCGCGCCGGTCGCGAGCGCGCCGCTGGTCAGCGTGATCGTGCTGCACGAAAGCGATGTGAGATCGATGAGGTCGCCCGAAACGGCCAAGGCGAACGCCTCGCGCAGCGAGCCTGCGCCGTCGTCGTCGCAGTTCAACACCGTCAACGTGGCGGCCGGACGATCCGGTGCGCGCGGCGGCATCGCGCGCTGCGCGAGATGCTGCCGATCGGCGATGCGATGCGCATCCAGGCGCTGCTCGAAAGTCGGCCGATGGCCGTCGGCCGCCTGAGCCATCCCCGCGCACGCCAGCGCGAGACCGGCGACCAGCGGCGCCTTGCGGAGAGAACGAAACGTCGAAGCGTGAAGCCGTGCGTTCATGAAAGGACCTGTCGGTGGAGGGCGCGCCGTCCGTAACGGAAGCCGCGCGCGCGGAGGAGTCGGACGCGCGATTGCAGCGCCTGACGCCGCCGAGGTCTTGACGGATTCATGACGCCGGCCCGACCAATCGTGATGCGGCCACGCTCGAGCGCGCCGACGCGCGCCTGCGATATCCTCCCATGCACATTTCGGCAGCGGAGCCCCGCGATGGATCGCAATGGCCATCGTCTCACCCGATCGCGCGACCGCAAGATCGCCGGCGTCTGCGGCGGCCTCGCCGAGTTCTTCGGCTGGCATCCGCGGGCGGTCCGTGCGCTTTTCGTCGTCGCGACGCTTCTGACCGGCGGCACTGCGATCGTCGTCTATGCCCTGCTCGCCTGGGTCATGCCGCCGGCGCGCACGTTCAACCTCGACGACTTCCGCGCGCAATAGTTGATGCCATCGCTCCGACACGCCCTAGTCCGAATCATGGCGTGCCTGGCGGCGCTCGTGAATGGCGTGTCCGCCAGCGCTGCCGAGCCGCCTAGAGACATCGATGCCTCGATGCGACAGCGCTGTCCGGCCTATGTCGCCTGGATCGAACATCAACAGGCGGCGACGCGACCGCTGGAGCCCGCTCCGATCGAACGCGCGCCCTCCGATCCGGCGCTACGCGACACTCTGATGCGGATGGCGAGCGACGATCAGGAGGCGCGGACGCGCGCGATATCCGGCGTCGAAAGCGACGCCGTCCGGCGCATGTTCGAAACCGATGCTCTCAACCTCGCGCAGATCCGCTTGGTCGTGGCGCTGACAGGCGTCCCCTCGATTACGACGATCGGCCGCGACGGCATGTCCGCCTTCTGGCTTCTGGTGCAGCATGCGGACGCCGATCCTGTCTTCCAAGCCGACATGCTCGACGCCTTCGAGGATCCGGCGCATCAAGGCGATATCGGTCGCGACGTCATCGCGATGCTCGCCGATCGCGTGCGCCTGGCCGCAGGAAAGCCGCAGCTGTACGGAACGCAAGTCTCGATCGAAGGCGGCAAGCAAATGCTGCGCCCGACCGCAGATCCCTTGCGACTCAATGCCCGGCGCGCGGCGGTCGGCCTCCCGCCGATGAAAGACTATCGCTGCGCTTTGCGGGTCATGTATGGGAAGTAGGGTGGGCTCCATTACGACGGCGTTTTACAGCCCTGCGGTTCTCCAAAGGGCCTGCTCCGATATTGGCGAGCATCATCGCGTCGCTCGGATCTATCCTCCTCAAGATCTCCAACACGAGGCGCAGACAACGCAGCGGATCTGTGCGTTCCACCCGCCATAGCGCGAGCGCGCTCCATGCATTGGGGCTGTTTTCGCCTTCAGTTGAAAACTCGGAGGTGTATTTGTATTTGATCCAGCTAGTGATCAGAGCATCTTCTTCAGCAGAAATTGCGCTCAGAAATTGAGTCTTCAGAAAATCACTCATTAAGCGCACCAATCGACCTTGGCACGATTACTCTCACCCACCGAACAAGCATCGCCGGGTTCTGCTGAGTGAAATCGTCGATAGCCTTCGTAAGCCGATCGCATTCCGCGCACGAAGGCGGCACGAATTGCATGAACAAGATGCCTTTTGGAGGTGCGACGAAGCTAACGTCGCGACCGAGCATCGCCGCCTGAGAGCATTTGTCCAGCCAGGGCACCTGGTAGTAGCTGCTGTCGACGACTTCTCCCCAATACGCCTCCTTCCGCACCTGTACGAACGCCGGATCTTTAAGAAGCTTGGCGTAGGGATGAGTGTCGACGACGTACTCGCCTTGAGGTCCGTAGATGTAAAGGAGCGGAATGACGCTATTCCTCGATGGAGGTCTGGCGACCGCCTCGAGCTCGACGGGTCGGCCTTGCGTTCCCGGGCCATGCGTCGCATCGCCCGGCCTAAGAGAGGTATCGGGAGTGTGGAAGTCGCCGGGCACCCCGGAGCAGTCGGCCGGAAGTTTGCCCCTCGGTGCTGTCCCGCACCCGAAAAGGAGGCTCGCCAGCATCATCCAAATTGTGAGGCGCGCTCGCATACATCTGTGATCATGCCACAGACGCTCGCTTTGGCTGGCTTAGGGGATTTGTGCAGACTGCAGCATTGGTTGGATGTGCGCAAAGGTCCAGGTCCGTTACTTGGAAAGGAACGAACCCGCTCTTTTCCCTTGACCATTTTGATGCAGACACGCCGACAGGTAAACCGCTCCCGCGAGTCGGCTATTGGCGAAGAAACAGATGCGGTTCCGGATCCGTAGCCCACAGCAGCTCCAGCGTCGCGCGCGTCAGACGCGCGCGCAGCATCTCGGAGCCCTCGATCGCGAAGAGGCCGTCGGTGTCGAGCGGCGACAGTCGCGCGAGCGGGCGATCGGGACGAATAAGCCAAAGCGAACCGTCGCGGAATGCCACTTCGACTTGTCCGAATCCAACGTTGGGTTTGCCGTAGCGGCCGACCGACGCCTTCAACGCGGCGGGCGCCAAGACGACCGGATGCAGACGCGCGTCGACCGCGGTTTGCGCCCATGCATAGGCCGCAAGGCGCTCGCGCGATGTGCCTGGCGTTTCGGCAAGCTGCTTCAACGCCACGGCCCCGGCAACGTCCAACGCCTGCCGCGACGTCGCCTCGACGTCCGGCGCGATACCGACACCCTCCCAGTTGGTCTGGCTGACGGCATGCACCGGCCGGCCATAGGAAACACTGAGGATGAACGCAGGCGCGATCGGCAGCAGTTTGTTGTTGTTCGCGGCGCCCGCGTCTTTACGCCGACGAGTTGACCGAGCTTGAACTGCTTCACGTCGTAAGCAAACGCTTCGGCTGCCGAAGCGTCGCGGTCATCGATCAGCACGTAGAGCGGTTTGCCTTTGAGCCGGCCAGCGGGCAGGTATTCCAGCGTGCGCGACTGCTCGGGCGTTTCCGATCCCGCCAGAAACGTCATCTCGAAAACATCACCGTCCATGAAATGGCTGACGAGATAACGCACCGCGGCGTGCGAGCCGCCGGGATTTCCGCGGATATCGATGATGATCGCATCGCCGTCCTTGAGAAAACGCATCGCATCGTCGTAAACGCGGCCGGTCTCGTCGTCGATCCACTCGAACTCGGTAATGCGCAAGTAGCGGATGTTGCCGGGAAGGATCTTGAGCTCGGCGAGCCCGTGATGGTCTTGCCTTGCGCCCTCGCGCTGGAAAGCGCTCTCGCCATCATCGCTGTCCTTCGGCGCCATGGCCGCAGCGTACGCCGCGGGATCCGCCCGCAACGACAGATGCCGGTCGTGGCTGTCCGCCCTGAGATCTTCGGTCACGCGCGCGGCGAAGACCCTGCCGTCATCGTCGTCGTAACGTCCTGCGCGCTGCGCCTGCTCGAGCCGTTCGATGATCTTCGCGCGTAAATCGGGAAACACGTAATTTTTCGCGATGGCCGCTTCGACGGCCTGCAGCACCGCTTGGCGCTCGCTGGCCGACAAGCGCTGCGCGGTAGCGGTTTCCTTTCCGTGTGCGGTGGCGCAGAACGCACTCATGATCGCCATCAGCGATAGCCGTCTCCACATCATCGAAGCTCCCTCATCGTCGGTTGGCCGTGATGGTGCGGGGCAGAACACCGCACCATGGCGTCGACATGGAGCACGCTCCATGCCAACCGAACATCCGCGTCGCGCCGACGTACCGAGCCAATGACGTGCGGCGTCCTAGGTTGTCCGGACGTCCGGCCGGACAACAGACAGCGGCATGCAGGTGCGCGGGAGATATTCGTACAGATAGGCGCGCCGACAGTCCCTAAAGCCGGGGCACTTTGTACACCTTGGCGGTACCTACGCTCAGTTCGCCTCGAGCTTCTTGAGCTTTTCCTTGGCGTCAGCGTCGTCGGGTTCCATCGTTATGTATTTCCGATAGGTTTCGATCGCCTTCTGCCGGTTGCCGATTTGCTCATAAGCTTCAGCCAGATCGGAATACGCCGAAGAGAGGTCCGGAAAGGCAGACAGATTCAACCGCAACACGTCGATCGCCTGCGCAGTCTTGCCTTCCCAGATCAACTTGCTGCCCATCTGATAGATCAGCCCGCTGCGGATCGGGAGATGGCGCGGGTTGTCTTGGAGGGCAGCCACGCCGGCGACGTAGCCGGATCTCACCGTCACGTCGATCGCACGCTGCGTGAAATAGAAGCCATCGATATCGGGAGTTGGTCCGGCCAGGAGTTGCTTGATGAAGGTTTGAACATTCCAAAAATTATCGACATCGCCGTTGGTCATGATGACAACGGTGTAGCCCAGGTCAGTAAAGATCATCAGCTCGTCGGCAATTCCGAGATTGCCGCCGCCGTGACCGATGATGCGGTGTCCGTTGGCAATTTCTTCTGTGAAGCCGTACGCATACATTCGGCTACCGTATTTTTCCTTGCCTGTCGTCAGCAAGTCCGTATGGGGCTTGCTCAACAAGCCATTCTGCGTGAGTGCGTTGGAGAATTTCAGGAGATCAGCGGCCGTCGCGTAGCTGCCGCCGGCAGGCCCACCCTTCACTACATCGGTGAAGAGATTGTTCCGCCATTCCCCCGGCCGATCCGACGATCGGCTGTAGCCGATGGCCATTCGGGAGACCGCGTAGTCGAGTTCGTATGCGCCGGACTCCGTCATGCCAGCCGGTTCAAAAATATGCTTTTTGACATAGTCGAAGTAGTTCTCGCCGCTCACCGCCTCGATGATGAGCCCCAGAACCATATATCCGGTATTGCTGTAGGCAAGACGGCTTCCCGGTTTGAACGAGGGCGCGTCATCGCCGAACAGCGGGAGATAATCGGAAACGGCCTTGTATCGATCTTTTGCGGTCTGGGCATACTTCACAAGAAAATCCCCCAGGCCCGAGGTATGAGTCAGCAGCTGGTGGATGGTCACCGTGTCGCGGACTGTGCCATTCGGATAGGCGGGAAGGTATTTTCCGACGTTGTCATCAAGAGAGATCTTGCCTGCCTCCACCAATTGCATGATGGCGACGGCCGTAAACATCTTGCCCATGGAGGCGATGTTGAATCTCGTTTCCTCGGTGTTGCGGATGTCGTCAGCCCGATTGGCGAACCCGTAGGCCTTTTGGAATATGGGCTTGCCCTCCTTGGCGATCAGGACCACGCCACTGAATCCGTCGTTGATCGCAAGCGTCGCTAGGTGGGTCCTGGTCTGCCGGACGAACTCGCTCGCATCCTGCATCGGGGCCGGCTTCGCCATCGCGATGGCCGACATGAAGGCAAGGAGAGCGAGCCAATACTTCAGCGCTCCAAGCCGCACGCCGATCGAATCCGGTTCCTGTTTCTTGTTCGACATCGCGCCACCCCGTTGGTCAAAGATCGTCAATTGGAAGCAAGATGCGCTGTAACGCGAATTGGACGCAGTCGGAGCTTCGCCTGCGATCCGGACTCGCCGCCCCCTAACCTTTTCGCGCAGGCTAAGATTCGATCGCGCTTCGATCGACTCCCGATCGGCGCCTATTGAAAAAGTGCCCTGACACGGAACTCGCAAAATGGACCCGCAGGAATCGCATGAGGCATCACACCCGAAACGCCCAAGCACCGATCGAAAGCGCGCGCTGATCGCGGAGCTCAGCAGCCTGTTTGCCGTCGCGGTCAGCCTTCTCGCGCTTGCGCTGGGCGCTTATCAGGCAAGGCTGATGAATCTTCAGACCGGCTTGATGCAGACGCAGGCGCGCGCGAGCGTGTGGCCGTATCTTTCGATCGGCTACAGCCTCAGCGACGAGGGCGAGAAACGCGGGTACACGTGGGAGATTAACAACGATGGCGTCGGGCCGGCTCGCATCGAGTCGGTCACGCTGAGTCTCGATGGAAAGCCGCTCCACACCTGGAACGAGGTGTTTCACGTCTTGTTCGGCGATGCGAAGGTGTTTGCTTCATACAACAAGATCTACGGGAAGGTGCTTCCTCCGAACACCAACCGCGAGACGACGATCGAAGCGCTCAGGATCGAAGATATCGAACAGGCCAAGATCTTGTACAAGGCTCAGTCACGCTTCGACATGACGATCTGCTATTGCTCGGTGTACGACGAGTGCTGGATCGCTCGCCGCGACACGCCCGATGTGCAGTCGGTGGAACGCTGCGATACGGCGGGAACCGTGCAGTTCGAAGAGAAGATGTGACCAGCGAGCACGCCCGCGATCAGGCGTGACGGCGCTTCCGTTCCGCGACCGACCCGACGACGAGCTGTTCCAGCACTTTCGCATCCACGTGCGCAAGCTTGCGCACGTAGAGACAACCCTTGGCTCTCTTGTGCTTACCGACGCGGCGAAGTAGCTCGCGACGCTCGCGTCCGTCGGCTTCGTTCCTTATCTCTGATCGCGGCCGCCACTCCGCACGCAAGTGCCTAGTTCTTCGCCCATGACCACCCCGTGATGCGCCAGCCCGCCTCGCCTTTCTGCAGCGCGAAGGCAAACGCCGCGCGGGATTCCTTCACCGTCTTGCCGTTTTGCTTGTACGCATAGTCGGAGGGAATGACGACGTAAGCGTGATTGCCGTTGACGTCGACGTGCTTGGGTTTGCCGAGCGTGACGACGCCGCCGGTGATGCCGTCCTTCTTGGCGCTGGCTTCATAGTCGTCCGCCCACTTCGCACAGGCGCCGGCGCCGTGCCATTCGTGCGGCGGGAATTCGTCGATGATCGAAGTCTGCTCGGCGCAAGCCGCAAGGGCCGCTTTCGTATCGCCTTTGTTGAAGCCGTCGACGAACTGATGGATCAGCGCCATGACGTCCGTCTGGTCCGATGCGAGGACGGGCCCCGATGCGAGCATCGCCAGGATTACCGCAAGAGTTGCTGTACGCATACGTCTTCTCCCTCTGTGAGTTGGGTCGTGCGAACACGGACTGCCAAACTTAAGCGGAGTGCGAGCGAAGCGATGATTCAGTGTAGCGCGTCATTGGCAGGCATAGTTGCCCGGCGCGATGCGTCGACAGTCGTCCGGCGCGCCGTATTTGTCCCATACGTCCGCGAATCCGATCGTGCGCGTGAATTCTGGAAATTCCGGCAGCGCACGCACACCGCGCCCGTAAGGGCTCCAGAGCAGCGAGAGAAACACGGCGTCGTTGCTGGTGAGCCCGCCCTTGACCAGCGCCAGCGCCTCGGCCGATTCGTCCATTCGAATCAGGCTATAGATGATGACGCCGGGAATGACTTTCGGATGCGTGTCGACATAGCGGTGGACCATGTCGAGCGCGGCGGTGCGCGACGCCGCGTCGCCGAGGATGCCCGATGCGAGTATTTCAGGCGCTTCCTTGGGCAGCGTCGTGTCGAGCACCTTGAACGAGCTCGCGAGCTGCTTGATCGCCTCGGCTTTGTCGTTGCGCGCATCGGCGACGAAGGACAAGCCGAGACCGGCGAACACGAGATTCGCATCGGCCGCGCGCTTGAGCAGTCTTTCGCCGTTCGTCATGTCACCCGCGTAGACGAAACTGACGCCGCGCCAGAGCAGCGCCGTCGGCAGCATCGGATCGACCGCGAGCAGGCGATCGATCAACGCGTTGCCCTGGTCGCGGTAGCCGGTCATGATCAATTGGGCGGCGAACCAGAATGCGGACGTCGAATCGTCGGGATCGAGCTCCTGCGCGCGCTCGAATGCCGTGCGCGCTTCGAGGAAATGGCGCCGGATGCTGAGCGATTGGCCGAGCGCGCCGTACGGCTCGGCAAGACCGGGATCGAGCTCGCTCGCGATGCGCGCGTGCTCTTCCGCGCCCGCGACCGATGCGACGGGATCGATGATCATGTACGTCGGCGCGATCGCCTCGATGGCCGCGAGCCGCGCATGCGCGCGCGCATATTTCGGATCGAGTTTCACTGCCTGCTCGAGCTGCGCGATGGCATCGGCAAAATGCGCGCCTTCGCGCCGATTGAAGATCGCCGTAGCTTGCATATACAGCGCATGCGCTTCCGGATTCGTCGTGTCGATCGGCACGATACGCTGGGCGGGATCGCCCTTCAGCACGACCTCGAGCTTGTCCGCGATCGCGCGCGCGATGTGTTCCTGCAGCGTGAATACGTCGGACGTGTCGCCGTCGTAGGTTTCCGACCACAAGTGGAAACCGTCCGACACCTGGATCAGCTGCGCGGTGATGCGCACCTTGTCGCCTTGCTTGCGCAGCGATCCTTCGAGGATGTGCGCGACGCTGAGCGCTTTTCCGATCGTGCGCAGATCATCGTTCTTGCCCTTGAACGAAAACGACGAAGTGCGGCCCGCGACCTTGAGATCCTTCAATTTGGCGAGCGCGTTCAGAAGCTCCTCGGCCATGCCGTCGGAGAAATATTCCTGATCGTGCCCGGGACTCAAATCGGTGAACGGCAATACCGCGATCGATTTTTCCGGAACTTCGGGGCTGACGCTTGCGGCTTTGTCTTCCTTGCGCAGCACGAACTGATTCGTTACCAACAGCACGATCGCGACCGCCATGATCGCGATGATCCAGCGATCGAGTTTCTTGCCAGTGCGATGCGTGATGGAATCGGCCGGATCGATTTCACTTTCGCGTTTCAAGCCATGTGGAGTCAGCTCGTAGAACCAGGCGAACGCCATCACGAACGGAAAACCGAGAACGGCCGCGATCACGATCCATCGCAGCGCCCAGTTCGGCACGTTGAAAAGAGGAAAAACCTGCGTCGCGACCTGCACGAGCAGCCAGCCGGACGCGGCGTAGAACGCGGCAGCGCGAACGACGTTGCGACGGCGCAATTCGGAAACGAACGATCCCATCCGATGTCCCCCCGGCGCGGAACTTTAACCGGAATACGGGTTGTTCGGGAGAAGAAACGCCGGACGGCGCTTCAGAGCTTGCCGGTAGCGCCGAGCGCGTACAGCACGATGCCGCCGATCAGGCAGAAGCCGGCGAAGACGATGCCGAGGATCCACAGCACCATCCGGGCGGCAAACGGCCGGGTGAATACGATCGCCGCCTGCGACGTATCGCGTCCTGGCGCGATGCCGCTCGCGATAAGTCGGTAGCGTCCGGGCCGCGGAATCTCGAACGATCGCACCGACAGACGCACGCGCGCGAAGCTCGACACCTTGGTGCGGAAAAGGATCGGAGCGGACGGCACGTCGCGACCGCCGGAGTCGCGCATCGCATAGTTGACACCCCAAAGCGACGAGTCCAGCCGCGACTGTTCCATGCACAACGCGACCGTACCGGCTTCCTTGAAGTCGACATCCTGCTCCGGCGCGGCAGGCAGACGCACGATGACGCTGTCGCGCACGACAGCGACCAGACGCACGATCGAATACGCGAGCAATACGGCGCCGAACACCGCGACGCCAATCGTCAGGATCGGAATTGGAAGCATGCCGTCCTCATTCGCCGGATGAATCGCCGCTCGCGACGGGTCTGGCAGGATCGCTGATCCAGCCGCTCCACGACGGCGCGAACACGCGCGATCCGCGAAGCCCCGCCTGTTCCATCGCTAAAAGGTTGTGACACGCGGTGACGCCCGAGCCGCACATATGCACCACGTCGGTTGGCGCGTGCGACCCGATCAGCGCGGTGAAGGCGTCGCGCAACATCGACGGAGATTTGAAGCGTCCGCTCGCGTCGAGGTTGTCCGAGAAGGGCCGGTTCAACGCGCCGGGAACGTGGCCGGCTTTGGGGTCGATCGGTTCGACCTCGCCGCGATAGCGCGGCGCGGCGCGTGCATCGATCAATACGATGCGTCTGTCCGCGCGTCGACGCTCAAGCTCGTCGTAGCCGACGACCTGACCGCGATCGATCGTCGCGTGAATGTCGCCGCGTCGCTCGGTTGCCGCGTCGCTCGCGAGCGGCAAGCCGGCCACGCGCCACGCGGCCAATCCGCCATCGAGCACGGCAGCACGCTCGTGTCCCGCGAGTCTCAACAGCCACCAGAGCCGCGCCGCGGCGAGCGCGCCGTTGGCGTCGTCGCAGGCGACGACGTCCATGTCGCGATGAAGTCCCCAGCGCGAAAACGCAGCCGAGAGCGCGGCATCGGTCGGCAACGGATGACGGCCGAGGCCGCGTGCCGAAAGATCGGAAAGATCGCGGTCGAGATGCGCATAGACGGCGCCGGGAATGTGTGCGGACTCGTAGTCGCATTGTCCCTTGTCGGGACCGGCGAGATCGAAACGGCAATCGACGACGAGAAGATTCGGATCGCCCAGACGCGCCGCGAGCGCTTCGGGAGAGATCAGCGGGCTCGATACGCGATTCGCGGAGTGTTCGGAAGACGGCTCGCTCATCCAGCGATTCTACGTCCCGGCCCCATCATCTGCTTGCGCCGCCCCACCCCCGCTCCCGCAAGCGGGAGAGGGGAAACTCACTCCGCTTCGAGTCGACGCAACAGATTCTTCAAGATCGACGCAGTCGCACCCCACACGCGATGGCCTTCCCAGTCGAATGCAAACGTCGTGCGCGTGCGCCCCTGCCACTCGAAATCGAGGCGGCGCAGATGATCGGGGGCGAGAATGAAATCGAGTGGCACTTCGAAGATCTCGGCGACTTCGGTTGGATCGGGGCGCGCGACGAAGCTGCCTTGCACGAATCCCGTGACCGGCGCGACGCAGTAACCGGACACCGTCTCGAAGCTGTCGAGATAGCCGAACGGTTCGACCAGCGAAGGCGCGATGCCGGTTTCCTCTTCGGTTTCGCGGAGCGCAGCGGCGACGGAATCGGCGTCGCCGCTTTCGATCGCGCCGCCGGGAAAACTGATCTGGCCTGCGTGCGTGCGCAGGTTGTCGGTGCGCCGCGTGAACAGCACGGACAATCCATCGCCGCGACGCACGAAGGGCACCAGCACAGCCGCCGGCCGGCGCGGAATCGAAGGATCGATCGTGTCGGCAAGCTCCGCGAGGTTCCAGCCGGGCGGACACGGCGGCTCGGCGAGCGGACGCACCGCGCGGCGCAGGCGTTGCTCGCTATCGAGCGTCGGCACGACGGCATTCATGCGAGTGCGGCTTCGCGCGCGGGCAGCACGTGATCCATCATCTCGCGGCGCTCGGCATCGCTCATCGACATCCAACGCGCGATTTCATCGCCGCTGCGAAAGCACCCCTCGCACACGCCGTGCGCGCCCAGCTGGCACAGGCCAATGCAAGGGCTCAGGATCGCTTGAGGTTTCGGCGGAATCATCGGCGTTACGCGGGACGGCTTTGTTGCTAGATTAAGGCCACGTCTTCGGGAAGGTAGCCGCGCATGCTGGCGCTCGCAACCAAGGTCGTGGGTGATTACGGCAAAGTCCTCGCGCGCGTGGCGCCGGATGTGTATGGACTGCCCGAGAGCCTGCTGCCGCATTCCAAGCTCGCGATCCGCGAAGCGATCGTGAGCCTTCTCGAACAGCTGGGTCCCGATCAGGTGGAGATCAAGGAGGGACTTCGCCGCGGCTATGTCTATCTGGCGCAATTCGTGTCCGATTCGGAAGCCGAGATCGTTTCGCGCGGCCAGGCCACTATCAACGGCGGCGGGGGCGATGCGGCGAGCGCGGAGCCGGCGATGCGGATCATCAATCGGATCAAGCTCGACATGGAGCGTGCGGTCGAGGAGATGGGAGCTTATCCGTAGCACGACGTGAAGCGTGTGAAGGCTGCGAGGTTTGTCATTCCGGCGAAAGCCGGAATCCATTTTGATCTGCGGCCTCCGGAAAATGGATCCCGGCTTTCGCCGGGATGACGATCGGGCCGGATCCCTCGATCCCAAACAAAAATCCCGGCTTTCGCCGGGATTTTCGTCAGATCACGTCGTCATTTCACGTCGACGATCTTGATTTCCCAGATGAACACCTGGTTGCCCGACGCCGCTTCCGGCGGCAGGAAGATCGACCAGTGATCGCCCACCTTCATCTTCTGGATCACGTCCGGCAGCACCTTCGTGCCGAACATGCCCGCCATGTCAGCCACCTTGGCCTTGATCGGATCGCCGATGAAGGAGCTACGGATTTCGCGGCCGTTGGTCAGCGAGACGCGCACGTGGAACGTCACTTCGGCCTGCGGCGTGACCGGCTTGCCCGTGCCTTCCTCGATGACGCGGTACTGCACGTCGCCCGGCAGCGCGATGACGCCCTTCTTCGAGCGGTTCGAGGCCATGAAGACATCGGCTTCGCGCTTGTTGTCGGCGAGCGTCTTGTCGACGTCGGCCTTCATCTTCTGATCGAACTTTTGCAGCGTGTCGCGCATCACCTGCTCGGTCAGCGCCGGCGGCTTCTTCTGGAAGGCATCCTGGATCGCCTTCGACACGGTGTTGATGTCGACGTCCATCTTGCGGTCGGCAAGGCCCGAGCCGATCTGAAACCCGATCGCGTACGAGAGCTTGCCCTTGTCGGACGTGGTGTCCTGCGCGATCGCAGAGCCCGCCGCGAGCAACGCCACGGATGCGAGTATCCAACCAAACTTCATGCCTGCCTCCAAAAAATACGGGGATTTGAAACGAGCGGCCCAGGAAATCGGGCCGACAAAAAAGGCGCGGTAGTGTACCCGAGCGCCACGCGGGGTCCAACGCGTTCCTCCGAAGGGCCGGCCAACGCTTTCTTTACGTAGGTGACGGCCGGTCGCGCCGGTCTCTGTCTCGGGACCTTCAGAACGCGCGTCCGCCCGAAAGTTCGACCGGGCGGCGCTGCTATCATCCGCGCCCCTGCTGAACGGCACCCGAGGCGATCATGGCCTATCGCAACCTCCTGTCCGAGGACCGCGGCGCGGTCCGCACGTTGACGATCAATCGTCCCGACAAGCTCAACGCGCTGAACGGCGAGACGATCGACGAGCTGAAGCTGGCCTTCGAGCAAGCCCGCCACGATGACACGATCCGCGTCGTGGTCCTCGCCGGTGCCGGCGAAAAGGCGTTCGTCGCCGGCGCGGACATCTCCGAGCTCGCAACGCTCTCGCCGATCCAGGCGCGCGAACGCTCGCGCGCGGGCCAGGCGATGATGCGTCGTATCGAGACGCTCGGAAAACCCGTGATCGCGCGCCTCCAGGGTTTTGCGCTCGGCGGCGGATTCGAGATCGCCATGAGCTGCCACCTGCGCATCGTCAGCGAAAAAGCGAAGATCGGGCAACCCGAGATCAATCTCGGACTTATTCCGGGATTCGGCGGCACGCAGCGACTCGTTCGGCTTGCAGGTCAAAGCGCGGCGCTGGAGTTGTGCCTGCTCGGGCAACCGATCGATGCGGCGCGCGCGTATCAGCTGGGTCTCGTGAACCGCGTCGTCGCGGCCGACAAGCTCGACGAGGAAATCGCAGCCGTCGCGGATCAGCTCGCAGCTGCAGCGCCGATCGCGCTGGCCGGGATTCTCGATGCGGTGCTCGTCGGCGGCGAATGCGCGCTCGATCAGGGACTCGACTACGAAGCGCAAACGTTCGCGAACTGCTTCGCCACCGAGGACATGCGCGAAGGCACGAAAGCGTTTCTCGAACGCCGCAAGCCGACGTTCAGCGGACGCTGATCCGCTCGAAGCGGTGAGGTTCGATGCTCCACCGTTTCTTCGAAGCCTCCAGTACGAGACAACTCGGGCCGCCATACGTCCGAGCACGCCCGGCAGCGCCGGGATTCAAAACCCACGGTTCTTCGCCATCGTCGACGACGAGTCTATGGCTGTGCCCATAGACGATCGCTTTCGTATCCGGGAATGCGGCGCGAAGCCGCGCGTGTCGCGTCGACGGCGAGTACGCATCGCCATGCGTTGCGATCAGCACGCCGCCTGGAAGATCGATGCGCGCGATATCGCCGAGTGTTTGCAGCGCGCGATGCTGATCGCGCGGCCACTTCGATACCACGTCGTTGTTGCCGCGAACGGCGAGCACGCGTGCGCCGCCGCTTTCCAGCGCATCGATGACGCCGCCATTGCCGACATCGCCGGCATGCACGGCGACGTCGCACTCGCGCGCGAGCGCGGCGATGCGCTCGTCGAGGATGCCGTGCGTGTCGGCGAGGAGCAGCACTCGCACATCCGATCGCCGTGCGTTGACCATGCGGACATTATCCGCCGCGGGAATACCCGCCCGTCATCCCGGCGAAGACCGGGATGACGGCAGATGCTCAGGAATGCCCGCCGCGATACTTCTTCTCGCCCGCGGTCACCGAAATCGGCAAGCGGTTTTCCGGCGGCGCGAGCGGACACGTCGCGTGCGGCGTGAATGCGCACGGCGGGTTGTACGCCTTGTTGAAATCGATGATGAGCTTGCCGTCCTTGGGCATGTCGGCATAAAGGAAGCGGCCGCCGCCATACGTTTTCTTAGCGCTCGTCGCGTCGGCGAAGATGAACCACACTTCCTTCGCGTTCGGCTCTTCCAGCACCGGCGTCAGCTCGTACGTCGTACCGTCGCGCACGAACACGGCCTTGCCGGGCACGGTCATCTTGTCGGTCGTGCCGAGCACGGTCGGAATCTCCAACGTGTGCGCCGGCTTGTACGGAACCCACTTCGCCTCGATGCGCCACGAGGCATCGATCGGGTAGTAATCCAGGCCAAGGAAATTCTTGCGCGTCGCCGCTTCGCTGTCCTTCACGCGCAGCGCTTTCTTGCCGTTGCGGTCGATCACGTAAAAGCTCGCGGTGCCGAACGCGACCGTCGTCGGTTTTTCGTGCGTGTCGTCGAGGAGCTCGGCGGATTTCTGCTTCTTGCCGTCGATCGTCGCATCGGCTTTCGCATCGAGCTCGATCGAAGCCTTGCCGCCCTTCAGCGTGACGACGCCGAGATGCGCCGGTCCCGCGGTCAGCACGATGTCGTTGTCCTTCGCGCTGCCGACCTTGTTCTTGCCGTCCTTGAGCCAGTCCAGGCCAATCAGGCTGAGCCATCCGTTCGGCGCCTTCAGACGCTCGAGGCGCTCGGCGCGCCAGGTCTCGATCCCTTTCGTATAAGCGTCGGGGCCGGTGGAGGTCTCGACCTTGGCGTTCATCAATTGCACTCCGGCGACGCTCGCAGCGAGCAGAAGACTCAGTTTCAACATGGGGGTTCCCTGTGGTCCTAATTGAGAAGTGCAGCCAAGGATGGCCGCTTATTGATCCTCGCGATCACGAACGATCGCACAGCTACCTTCCGCGCAGAAAAAACCGGTCGAGCTCGGCCATGCCGAGCTGCACCCAGGTCGGACGGCCATGATTGCACTGGCCGGAACGCTCGGTGATCTCCATCTCGCGCAGCAACGCATTCATCTCCACAACGGTCAGGCGACGGTTCGCGCGCACCGAGCAATGACAGGCCATCGTCGCCAGAAGTTCGTTGGTGCTCTCCTCGATGCGGCGCGTGGCGCCGTGCACCGCGATATCGGCGACGACGTCGCGCACCAGCTGCGCCACGTCCGCGCCTTCGAGCAATACGGGAATGCGCCGCACGGTGATGCTCTGCGGGCCTGAGCGCGCGACGTCGAAACCGAGCTCGCCGAAGCGCTCGGCGCTTTCTTCGACCGATCCCGCCTCGCGCTCGCTGACCGCGAGCGTCAGCGGCACCAGCAGCATCTGCGAGCGGATGCCCTCGCCGTCCTGCGCGGCCTTGAGCCGCTCGTACGTGATGCGCTCGTGCGCCGCGTGCATATCGACCAGCACGAGCCCGTGCGCGTTCTCGGCAAGCACGAAGACACCGTGCAGCTGCGCCAACGCATAGCCGAGCGGCGGACTGTCGCCGGTCTCCGGCAATTCGTTCGACGCGACGGCATTCGCTTGTGCCACCGGATTCGCAGCCGGCGGCGCGCCGAGCAACGCGTCATACACCGCCATCGGTTCGCGCACGGCGAGCCCGAACGTGCTTTGCCGCTGCGGCGCGTAACTGTGGAATGTGGCCGCGCTTGCATAAGTTGCCGGCACTGTCGCGACCGGAGCCGCGCCAGCGCGGGCACCCGACAACGCATCGTCGAGCGTGCGATACAGGAAGTCGTGCACGAGCCTGCCTTCGCGAAAACGCACTTCGTGCTTCGCCGGATGCACGTTCACGTCGACCAGCGCGGGATCGATCTCGAGAAACAGCACGAACGTCGGATGCCGGCCGTGAAAAAGCACGTCGGCATACGCTTGCCGCACCGCGTGCGCGACGAGCCGATCGCGCACCGCGCGTCCGTTGACGTGGAAATACTGCTGATCGGCCTGCGCGCGCGAAGCGGTCGGAAGCCCGACCCATCCGTGCAGGCGCAAACCTGCTGCCGAGTGTTCGATGGCGAGACTTTCGCCGAGGAAATGATCGCCGAACACGTCGGCGACACGGCGCTCGCGCTCGGCACCTTCGGCCGGTTTCAGAAGACGCACCGCCTTGCCGTTGTGCGAAAGGCGGAACTCGATCGACGGACGCGCCAGCGCCATCGAGCGGATCAGATCGTCGATGTGTCCGAACTCGGTACGCTCGGCGCGCAGGAACTTGCGCCGCGCCGGCACGTTGTAAAAAAGATCGCGCACTTCGACGCGCGTACCGCGCGGATGCTGATCGGGCACCGGCGCGCGCGGCTTGCCGCCGTCGACTTCGATGCGCCAGGCCTTGTCGCTATCGCCCGCGCGCGAGGTCAGCGCAAAGCGCGACACCGACGCGATCGACGGCAACGCCTCGCCGCGGAAACCCAGGGTGCCGACGCGCTCCAGATCCTCGAACGAAGCGATCTTGCTGGTCGCGTGCGAAGTGATGGCGAGCGGAAGATCGTCCGCCTCGATGCCGTTGCCGTCGTCGCGCACGCGGATCAGCCGCGCGCCGCCGGCATCGATATCGACCTCGATGCGCCGCGCGCCCGCATCGAGGCTGTTCTCGATGAGCTCCTTGACGACCGAAGCCGGCCGCTCGATAACCTCGCCGGCGGCGATCTGGTTGACGAGCTCGGACGGAAGCTGATGAATGCGCGGCATGAGCGAACCGTAGTGCGGGTGCGCATGATAGCCGACGGCGCAGAGCGCGCCGTTATCCCGCTCGCAGGAAGTTGCCTCTTCCGCTCGCGGGAGAGGCCGCGCCGAAGGCGCGGGTGAGGGAAACCCCGGAGTCAGCCCGAAGGAATCTGCAGCACTTCGCCCGGTCGCACGCGATCGCCTTCGAGGTCGTTCGCGGCACGCAGCTGCGCGATCGAAAGCCCGTGGTGCTCGGCGATCGTGCGCAGGGTTTCGCCGCGGCCGACCACATAGCGCGAGGTCAGCGGCGCGTGTTTGCGCGGCGGCTCCGAGTTCACGGCGAACGAGCTTCCGGGCGGCGGCGACGCGCGGAAATAGCCGTTGACGCCGTCGAGAATCGCGGTAGCGAGCTTCTCGCGGTGATTCGGATCCTTGAGCCGCGCTTCCTCGGACGGATTCGTGATGAACGCCGTCTCGACCAGAATCGACGGCACGTCCGGCGAGCGCAGCACGACGAAGTTGGCGCGCTCGACATAGCCGCGATGCGTCGGTCCGAGCTTGCGCAACGAAGCCAGCACTTGCTCGGCGACCGCATTGCTCGCGCCCATCGTCGCGCCCTGCGAAAGATCGAGCAGCACGGCGGCGAGCGTGTCGTCCTTGTCGTCCAGCGAGACGCCGCCGACGAGATCGGCGCGGTTTTCGCGATCGGCCAGCCAGCGCGACGCCTCGTTAGTCGCGCCGCGCGGCGACAGCACCCACACGGACGAGCCGCGCGCGTCCGAATCCTTGAACGCATCGGCGTGGATCGAGACGAAAAGATCGGCCTTCGCCTCGCGCGCCTTCAGATAGCGCTGCTCGAGCGGAATGAAGTAGTCCGCGTCGCGCGTCAGCACGGCGCTCATGCCGGGCGTCTTGTCGATCTGCTTCTTGAGCTGGCGCGCGACCGCGAGCGTGATGTCTTTTTCGTGCGCGCCGCTCGATCCGGTCGCGCCGGGATCATCGCCGCCATGACCCGCGTCGATCGCGACGACGACATCGCGCGGCTTGCCGGGCGAGGCTTCAGCGACGCTCTTTACCGGGGTCGCCTTCGCAACGGCGGGATAAAGATCGAGCACGAGGCGATAGCCGAACTTGTCGGCCGGCGCCAGTAGGAATGTCTTGGGACGCACGCCATCGGCGAGATCGAACACCACACGCGCATCGGTCTTGCCTTGTTTGCCGGCGCGGATGCCCTTGAGCAATCCTTTCGCGCCCGGCGCACCGAAGCCGTCGGCGAGCGTGCTGGCATGCATGTCGAGCACGATGCGGTCCGGCTTGGATAACTCGAACAGCTTGTAGTCGACCGGCCCCGACACGTCGAACACGGCGCGCGTGTATTCCGATCCCGCCCAGATGCGCAAGTTCTTGATTTCAGCGGCGCGAGCAAAGCCGGACGCCGCCAGCAGCGCAACCGCGCCGAGCGCAATCAGACCTCTTGGACCGTAGCCTCCCCGCATGAGGCGGTATTCAACCCTAAATGCGGCAGAATTTTCAAGCTTTTTCCTTTTAAATCCGAAAGCTGGAGGCAACTCATCATTCAGGTGTGAGGTTTTTCACGACCCCTGCACCGACTTCGGACCGGCGATTGCGGTCAATAAGCGAAGCCCGCGCTCGGAATGGGATTCGGCCTCGATCGTGCGTTTTTCGCCCGAATGGCGGAGCAACAAGGTCAGATCGGACGGCGGCATCGCGCCGGCGCCGCGCTCCGGCCACTCGATCAGCACCAGCGCCTGGCGGGTCCAAAGATCCTCGAGTCCGAGCCATTCGAGCTCGCCCGCATCGGCGATGCGATAGAGATCGAGATGATGCGCATCGGCATCGCCGATCCGATACGACTCGATCAGGCTGTAGGTCGGGCTCTTGATGCGCTCGCCCGCGCCGAGCGCTATCAGGAGCGCGCGCGCGAACGTCGTCTTGCCGGCGCCGAGATCGCCCTGGAGATGGATGACGCCGCCTTCGAGCGCCGCCGGCGCAAGTCGTTCGGCCAGCGCGGTCATCTCCGCTTCGTCGAGCGTGCCGGAGCTCCAGCGTGCCTCGCTCATGCGACGCGTCCGTTCGCAAGCTCGCGCAGCGGCGCGAAGAGATCGCTCGCGACGAGTCCGCGCGGCGCCGTTCCGGCCGCGAGATCGCCCGCGCGCGCATGCAGCGCCGTTCCGAAGCAGGCCGCGTCCCATGCCGACAAGCGCTGCGAGCGGAGCGCCGCGACGATGCCGGTCAGCACATCGCCCATTCCGCCCGAAGCCATGCCCGCGTTGCCCCAGGGACAGACGCGCACGCGTCCTTCCGGATCGCCGATCAGGCTGCCTGCGCCTTTGAGCACGACCACCGATTCGTATCGGCTCGCCAGTGCACGCACGGCAGCGTAGCGATCCGCCTGCACGGCGGCGGTATCGCAACCGAGGAGTCGCGCGGCTTCGCCCGGATGCGGCGTCAGCACGGCGCCCTTCAATGCGCGCGGCTCGGCCGAAAGAAGATTCAGCGCATCCGCGTCGACGATCAGCGGCTTTTCGGAGGCGAGCGCCTTCCGATAGAGATGAGTGCCCCACGCTTCGCGACCGAGCCCCGGACCTATCGCAATCACGCTGGCGCGCTCGATCAGCGCATCGAGATCAGCGGATTCTTCGACCGCGCGCACCATCAACTCCGGGCGCGCCGCGATCAGCGCCGATACATGCGCCGCGCGCGTCGCGACGCTGACCAATCCCGCGCCGCTGCGCAATGCTGCCTCGCCGGCGAGACGAATCGCGCCGCCCATGCCGGTGTCGCCGCCGATCGCGAGCACGTGTCCAAAATGCGACTTGTTGACATTGCCGCGGCGCGGCGGAAGCGCTCCTCCGATGTCGCCATCGAGCAGCAAGGCATCGGGTGACACCTCCGCATGGGCTTCTTCGGGAATGTCGAGCGGCGCCAACTCGTACGCACCGACGCAGCCGGCGGCATCGCCGGTGAAAAGCCCGCGCTTCCACGCGACGAAGCTGATCGTCGCGTGCGCGCAGATCGCGGCGCCGAGCCGCATGCCGGTATCCGCGGAAAGACCCGATGGAATATCGAGCGCGAGCACTGGAACGCGGCTCGCGTTGACGCGCTCGATCAGCGCCGCGGCGACGCCTTCGATCGGCCGCGACAAACCCGTGCCGAAAAGTCCGTCGACGATGACGTCGGCATCGGGCAACGACGTGTGGCTATCGACGATGGCCATCGAACCGCCCGCTTCGACGAAGGCTCGATGCGCCATCGCCGCATCGCCGCTGCGCGCGCTCCGAAGCTCCAACGCCTGCACGTCGAAGCCGTGCTCCAGCGCGAGACGCCCGACCAGGAATGCGTCGCCGCCGTTGTTGCCGCCGCCGGCGAGGACGACGATGCGCCGCGCTTCAGGCCAGCGCTCGCGCAGCATCGCGAATGCCGCGTCCGCCGCGCGCTGCATCAATTCGTAGCCTGCGATGCCGCAACGCTCGATCGCGTTGCGGTCGATGCGCCGCACGTCGGCGGCGGTGTAGAGCGCGAGCGTCGGATCTGTCGTGGGCATGCGGGGATTATGCCGAAGAAGAGCGATGTCTCGCAGAGGCGCAGAGGCGCCGAGGAAAGCGGGTCGCGGTCGCGCGAGCTAGCCTTTCGCGCTTTCTCCGCGCCTTTGCGCCTCTGCGAGAAAATTGGCCTCAAGGCTACCGACGCCGACGCGCTATCCTGTTATCGATGAGCGCCATCGACTACGCCCAACTCGCCCGGGATATCCGAACCTGGGGCGCCGAGCTCGGCTTCGGCGGCGTCGGTATTGCCGGCGTCGAGCTCGGCACGGACGAGGCGCATCTGGTCAACTGGCTCGACGCCGGTTTCCACGGCGAGATGGACTACATGTCGCGCCACGGCACCAAGCGCAGCCGTCCCGGCGACCTCACGCCCGGCACCGTGCGCGTGATCGCGGCGCGCATGGACTACGCGCCGCCCGGCATCGGCGAAGCCTGGGACATGATCGCCGACGACGGCCGCGCGTACGTGTCGCGCTACGCGCTCGGGCGCGACTATCACAAGATCCTGCGCAACCGGCTGCAGAAGCTCGCGACGCGCATCGGCGACGTCACCGGCCCGTTCGGCTATCGCGTGTTCACCGACTCTGCGCCCGTGCTCGAAAAGGCGCTGGCACGCGACGCCGGTCTCGGCTGGATCGGCAAACACACGCTGCTGCTTTCGCGCGATGCCGGATCGTGGTTCTTCCTCGGCGAGATCTACACCGACCTGCCGCTGCCCGTCGACGAGCCGGCGAGCGCGCACTGCGGCACGTGCACGCGCTGCATCGACATCTGCCCGACGCAGGCGATCGTCGCGCCGTATCGTCTCGATGCGCGGCGCTGCATCTCGTATCTCACGATCGAGCTGCGCGGATCGATTCCGGAAGACTTGCGCCCTCTGATCGGCAATCGCGTCTTCGGTTGCGACGATTGCCAACTGGTCTGTCCGTGGAACAAGTTCGCGGAAATCGCGACCGAACCCGATTTCGTACCGCGGCACGATCTGGATCGCGCGACGCTCGTCGAGCTTTTCGCCTGGAGCGAAGAAGAATTTCTCGCGCGCACCGAAGGCATGGCGATCCGCCGCACGGGCTACGAAGGATGGATTCGCAATATTGCGGTTGCGATGGGCAACGCGCGCGGCTCGTCGGCGATCGTCGCCTCGTTACGCGCGCGTGCAGACGATCCATCCGCAATCGTACGCGAGCACGTCGCCTGGGCGCTGGCGCAGCAAATGCGCAAGTCGGAGGCCACGGTCGACGAAACGAGCTGACTGGATTTGATCGGTGAATCTTGTAGCGGTGGAAGCCGCGCGACAGACGTCGCGCGGCGGGTTTGTCGCCGACAGGATCAGAACTTCACGGTGATCCGGCCCCAGTAGTAACGGCCCATCAGATCGAAGTCGGTCGGATCGGTGTTCGCGTTCAAAGTGTTGTTCGCGTACAGGAACGGCGGCTGCTTGTCGGCGATGTTGTTCACGCCGACGTCGATGCGCGTGTTGAGCGGTTCGATGTTGTAGCCGAACTGCAGGTCGTTGTAGACCGTCGCGCCGTAGTCATAGAACAAGCCGTGGATCGTGCAGAAGTCGCCGTAGTAGCAGGTACCCGCCGGGAAGACGTCCTGCGAAGCGGCCGGCGAACCCATGCGGAAACGGCCGACGTAGCGGGCGCGCCACGACGCGTCGAAGTTACCGAGCTGCCAGCCCACTGAGCTCTGTGCACGCCAACGGGGAAACAGGCACACGCCACCGCCGGCGCCAGGACATGAGGCCGCCTGCGAGGAACCGTACGTGAGGAAATGGCCTGCGTAGTGGTAAACGGTGTTCGCATCGGTGCCCGGTGCTGTCGAGATGTCGTATTTGGTCAGGTACGTCGCGTTGAAGCCGACGTTGAAGCGACCGAACGAGAACTCCGGCAGGCGGTAGTTCAGCGCGAAGTCCACACCGTTGACGTCGACGCGACCCAAATTGCCGGTCGGCTCGACGATGTAGTCGATCTGGCCTTGGCTCGGACCCGACGGATATCGGTGAATGAGCGGGCAGTACGCCAGCTGCCCTGCGCTGCACAGATCGAGCACGCTCTGCGCGCCGACGCCCGTGATGTTGTTGTTGAGGTACAAGCGCCATAGGTCCGCGCTCAGCGACAGGCCTTCGATGAAGTGCGGGTCGTAGACGATGCCGAAGTCGAAAGATCTGCCGAATTCCGGGCCGAGTGGGAAGCCTGCATATTCGGAACCCGAGATGATTCCGCTGCTCTGCAGGCCCTGCGCGACATCCTGATTGTGGAAGCTGCCGTCGGTCGGTACGTTGACGCAGGCCGGATTGCCGCCACCGGTGTAGCCGTCGCAAGGATCGCTCGATAACGCGGGTGCATCACTGGTTGCGGAGCGGAACAAGTTCGAGACCGTCGGCGCGCGGAACACTTCGGAAACCGTTCCGCGCAAGAGCAGGTCTTCGATCGGACGCCATTCCAGCGCGATCTTGCCGTTGTTCGTGTTGCCGAAGTTGTTGTACTTGGAATAGCGATCGCCCAAGGTCAGGTTCAGGGCGTGCACGAACGGCGCGTCCTTGATGATCGGAACGAACAATTCGGCGTAGAGGTCCTTAACGTTGTAGCCGCCCTGCAGAGGCGAGCCGCACTGACTGCCTAGCACGCAGTTGCCGGTGTCCGGATTGATCAGCAGCGAAGTGTCGACGTTGCTGTGCGTGTATTCCTTGCGGTAGGAAGCACCGACGGCGAGCTGCATGGTCCCGGCCGGCAACTCGAACAAACCGCCGTTCATATCGATGCGCTCGATCTTCTCCTGCGTGAAGAAATTGCTGATTGCGGGCGAGGCCGCGCCCTGCAGCACTGCGATCGTATTGGGATCGTCGAGGTTGAAAATGTTGATCGGCGTACAGCCGCTGATCACATGGTCCGGCGTACCGCAGACCACGGTGCCGGTCTCCGCGTCGTAGAACGAGGGTCCCGTGGCTCGGTTCGAGAGGTTGAGATTGATCAACCCTTCGGTCGTCGTCGCCACACTGTTGTGGCCGTAGTCGAAACCGACGTCCCAGTTCCATTGCTGGTCGTTCCAGGCGGTGAAAGATCCCTTGAACCCGGTTGAAACCTGGTCCGTGTTCTGACCGAACTCGCCTCGGCGGTTGCCCAGCGATTCGAGGCGAGCGCCAAAGTTGTATCCGCCGCCTTTGCTGAAGTCGACGCCGAACGGGTTGTAGTAACTGTCGGCGGAAATGACGACGCCGCCGGCACGCGTATAGACGGCCGGCGCGAGTTGGAACGCCGACGAGGTCTTGTTGTGCATGACCGAGGCATACACCTCGACGTTGTCCGTCAATTTGTAATTGCCGTTGAGGAACAGGCCGCTGCGCTCCTGCGGCGTCATGATCAGGTTCACCGTGGCGAAGTTGTATTTGTCGCTCGGTGTCGTCGCGGTGCCGTTGTTGACGTAGCAGTGGTAGTCGGTCGCGATGTTCTGGCCGCTCGTACCGGGATTGCGCGCTAGGAAGCCGGTGTTGCAATCGGGGAACATGTCCGCGAATTCATCGGGAATCTGGATATGTCCGTACGGCGATGAGGTGGAACCGCCGACGAAGCCGGTGGGCGGGAAGCCGGTCGTGCCGTACAGCGATACCGAGTCCTTCGAGAACTTGCGGTTGCCCGAGAGCACTTGGTCGATCTTGTTGTAGTTGATGCCGGCCATGATCGAGCCCTTATCGGAGCTCTGGCCGAACGTGAACTGGTAACCCTTCGACTGTCCGTCGTCGTGATCGGAGATGCCGTAGTTGGCCGAGAACTCCGCGCCCTGATAATCGCTGCGCAGGATGAAGTTGACGACGCCCGCGACCGCATCCGAGCCGTACACCGACGACGCGCCGTCGGTCAGCACTTCGATGCGCTCGACCATGTTGGCGGGAATGGAGTTCGGGTCGCCGCTGAGATAGCGATGGCCGTTGATCAGGACCAGCGTGCGCGGCGAGCCGAGACCGCGCAGACCGATCGACGAGAAACCCGTACCACCGGAGTTGTTGATCTGCGGATTGACGTTCGGCCCCGTGACTGCCGGCAGCTGCTGGACCAGATCGCCGAGCGTGAGCTTGCCCGTCTTCTGGATCGCGGCGCGGTCGATCGTGATGACCGGATTCGATGTTTCGATATCGACGCGGCGGATGTTCGAACCCGTGACGGTGATGGTCTCGAGTTTCTGACTACTCTGATCCTGCGCCGCGTCCTGCGCGAACGCGGGAGAAGCTGCGCATCCGAGCGCGCCCAGCGCGGCCAGCGAGCGCAGGCCGAGCGGAGTCCTCGCGATGCCGCCGGCGGTCGACAAGACCTGCCGAATGGACTCCTGGAGTCGTGTGTGTCGCATGAATTTCTCCTGCCTTGTTGGATGGATTTCTCGCGCGTCGATACGGCGATGCGCTGGCCTTCCACATTAAGAAACCGTGAGTTCCGACAATTGGTGGCTTGTTTTCCGCCGGCTTGGGAAAAGTTGATGGGCCGCTTGGTCGACATCGATGCGCGCGCAATCCGGACGCGGCAACGACGACGAGGTCTCGATCGCGATCTAAAGTGCGATGAGTCGTTTCAGGAATCGCGCCGTTCCCGGACTGCGGTTGCGGTTTTGTGGAAGCGCTTTTTGAACGCTCGCGCGAACGCGCAGCGATCGTCGAAGCCGCAGGCGCGCGCGACTTCGGTGATACTGAGCTCGGTGTCTTCGATGAGCCGCAACGCGCGGCGAAGGCGTTGCTCCATGACGACGGCGTGCGGCGTCTCGCCGTAGACCGCGCGGAACGTGCGCACGAAATGGCACGACGAATAATTGGCAGCGCGCGCGAACCCGGCGACGCCGAGATCGAAATCGCTGTTCGATTGCATGCTGTGGTACACGCGCTGCAAGCGCAGGAACACGCCGCGGCGCTGCGCGAGCGTGCGGCCCGGACAACGCTTGATGAGCGAGGCGAATTCCGATTGCAGATCGAGCACCAGCATCGCGAAGCGCAGCGCCGAGGCGATCGCTTCGGGCTTGCCGGAGCGGCGCGAAGCATCGCGCGCGAGATGCACGGCGGCGCGCCGGATTTCGCGTGTCGTCGTGTGGGTCGCCGGCAGCAGCACGGGATCGGCGATCGATGCCGGCATCGTGGCGTCGAACAGCTGCCGCCAGACGAAGGCCGGCGCGACGACGGTGATCCAAAGGGCCGCGCCGCTCGAAAACACCTGCAGGCGCTTGCTGCTGTCGGCGACGAACATCTCGCCCGGACGGATGATGCGCGTGCTGTCGCCGTCGGTCAGATGCACGCGTCCGCGCAGAGGCAACAGAACGAGCGGCGGCGGCGAATTGCCTTGAAGGACGCAGCCGCGTCCGGATCCGACCAGGACATGCAGGACGCCTTCGGACTGCACGTGGCGTGCGCCGCTGGCGTTCCACGATGCTTTTCCGGTACTGGTCAACCGGTCGAACTCGACGCGTAACGGCTTTGCGATGCGCGAGGACGGACTTCGCGAACCGCCGTTATTGCCGTCCATGCGGTCCGCCGTTCGTGTTGCGCATCTCGACCTCGGCTATGCGGGCGTCAGACACACAAGTACGAAACTCAACGGATCGCTCCGCCAGTTGCGCGCAAAAAAAAGGGCCGCGCTTCCCGCGCAGCCCTTCGACGACAACCGCCTAATAGTCGGGCGTGTGCGCGCCCGCCTGCCTCCGAGTCAGAACGTCTGCGAATAGCGCAGGTAGTAGAAGCGACCGATATCGAATCCGCCGTAGTAGTCGAAGCTGGAATTCGGCTGCGTATAGAGGATGGGACCCGTGTGATCGAACACGTTGTTGGCGCCGACGGAGATCGTTCCCTTCCACGGTGCCGTCCAGCGCACCTGTAGATCGTGGAACGTGTTCGCGCCGGTGCGGTTCAGCGGCTGCGCGCCGGTGTCGGGCGCGACGTGGTCGGGCTCGTTGCACACCTCGTCGTGCGAGCAGTTTTCCTTGATGCTCGAGTAGTAGCGCGCGGTCCAGGTGGCGCCGAAATCGCCGTACGACCAGTCGAGGTTGAGGTTCGAGCGCACGCGGAAATTCGAGCCGAGACCGGTGTTGACCGTGACCGGCACGCTCGGATCGTCGCTCGACGCGATGTCGAGATGGCTGATGTACGTCGTGTTCCAGCGTGCGATGAAGCGGCCGAACGAAAGCTCGGGGAAACGGTAGTTGACGCCGAGATCGTAGCCTTCGGTTTCGACGAAGCCCTTGTTGGTGTTGCCGGTCAGGAAGAACGTGATCGCGCCGGTGGTCGGATCGCGGCGGAAGTACGTGGACGAACACCGCGAAGCGTCGCCGCGCAGATAGCAGTCGTCGAGCACGTTTTGCACGGAGTCGGCGGCGATCGCGTTATCGATGTGCACCTTGAACCAGTCGAGGCTCAGATCAAGCCCGTCGACCCAGCTCGGGTTGTAGACGATGCCGACGGTCTTCGTCGTCGCCGTTTCCGGTTTCAGCGCCGGGTTCGCGCCGGCGAGGAACTGCACGCCGGTCTGGCACGGCCACGCCGTGCAAGGAATGTTGCCTTGTCCCGGCTGGCGGAAGTTCGCGGGCGTGCCCGGCTGCGCGCCGATGCCCGACGAGCAGCGTGCCGCGACGCTGGGATTGAGCGCTGCCGCGCCGCCTTGCGTGTCGCAGGGATCGGTGAACAGCGGAAACGTTCCGGCGAGACCGCCGAAGAGATCGGCGATCGTCGGCGCGCGGAAGCCTTCGGCGTAGTTGCCGCGCAGCAGCAGGTCATCGATCGGCCGCCATTGCACGCTGAACTTGCCATTCGTCGTGTCGCCGAACGAGTCGTAATCCGAATAGCGCGCGGCGACGTCGAACGACAGCGACTTGGCCAGCGGCATGTCCTTCAGCACCGGCACGTCGAGCTCGATGTACACCTCGTCGACCGAATACTTGCCGCTGGTCGGACCCGAGGAAAGATTCGTGCTCTGTCCCGACTGGCTGTACGCATCGGGCACGAATTTGCCGGATTCGTTGCGATGCTCGATGCCCGCGGCGATGCCGAGATCGCCGGCCGGCAGCGAGAAGAACGAGCCAGTGATGTTCGCGCTGTAGTCGACGGTCTTGGTGCGTCCGACATCGTGATATTCGGGGAACAGCAGCGCCTGCAGAGCCGGATTCGACAGCGAGCCCGAACCGCCCTGTCCCGCCGGCAACATCGGATTCCACGGAATGCACGAGCCCGGCGCGGTTCCGTAGGGCAGCGGGTTGTCCGGCGTGCCGCAGGTGACGAGCCCCGTCCCCGGATCGAGGAACGACGGACCCAGCGCGCCCTGCAACGCGATCAGGCTGAAGTCGCCGCGTTCGCGCTTGAGCTCGTCGTTGGTGTTGATGTAGCCGCCGACGTCCCAGTTCCACGTGTGGCCGAACATGTCGAAGTAGCCTTCGAACGTGCCGGAGTAGCGATACGTCTGCAGATCGCTCTGCGTCGTGCGCGGCATTTCCCAACCGCGACGATAGAAATCGATGTCCTCGTCGAATGGGTTGTAGTAGCTCTCGGCCGACAGCGGAATGCCGAACGCGCCCGAGTTGTATGGATAGCCCGCGATCTGCTGATACGTCGAGCGCTTGTTGTAGAGAAGGTCGGTCGAGAACTTGATCGCGTCGGTGAAGTTCCACTGGCCGTTGACGAAGAGGCTGCGCCGCTCGGTGCCGGTCTGCAGATACATCTCTTGGTTCGCGTCGGTCAGATCGTGGGTGCCGCCGGCGGAATTGGTACCGTGATAATCGTTCAAGTTGAACGGATCGCCGCCGGGATTCAGCGTGCACGCGCCGAACGGACTGTCGGCCTGGCCGGCGCACGAACCGTCGGGGAAGAAGAACGTGCCCCACTGCGACACCGGCGTCCATCCGCTGCTCGGAAAATGCGGGCCCTGCGGATACGCGCTGAACGAGCGGTCCCGAGCGAACACCGGATCGTCCTTGGTGTATTCCGCGCTCAGTGTCAGCGAGCCGCGCTCGTTGTGCGTGCCGAGCGTCATGTTGTACTGCTGGCGGTCACCGTCGCCCTGATCGTATTGGCCGATGTAGGCGCTCGCTTCCGCGCCGTCGTAGTTGTGCCGCGTGATGATATTGACGACGCCCGCGATCGCATCGGAGCCGTAGATCGACGACGCGCCGTCCTTGAGCACCTCGATGCGCTCGATCGCGGAAGTCGGAATCTGACCCAGATCCTGCGCGCCCGACGTCGTCGCGCCGAGGCGCTTGCCGTTGAGCAGAACCAGAGTGCGATTGTTGCCGAGATTGCGCAGATCAATGTAATAACCGCCCACGTCCTCGCCTGCTGCGAGCGCCATCGCGCGGCTGATCGGCGGCGATCCGGCTTCGCTCAGGTTCTGCAGGATGTCGGCGACCGACGTGAATCCCTGATGCTCGATCGCCGCGCGATCGAGCACGATGATCGGCTGCGCGGTCTCGACTTCGGTCCTGCGGATGCGCGAGCCGGTGACCGTGATGGTTTCGAGTTTTTGGCTCGAAACGTCCTTATCGGACGGCGTGTCCTGCGCAAACGCCGGGCTTGCCATGAAGCCCAGCGCCGCGATCGCGGCGGCTGGAACGGTAGCCGGCGTTCTCGCGATGTTCCGGCTCGCTCTCAAGATCCGCACGATCGCGTCTCGCAACTCGGTGTGTCGCATGTATGTCTCCTGCTGGTGGATAACGCAGCGCGGATCGGCGCCGCGCATTGCACGGGACATTAAGAAAACGTGAGTTGCGACACTTGGTCGTATTTTTTCCAAAGACTTGTAAAAAATTGAGCGGAGAGTATGCGAAAGACGATGAAGTGGATAAATATATAAAGCAACAAAACGTAAGTCGAAAACGATTGCGAAACGATGTTGCGGCGCTTGCGCGCCGGAAGATTCAGGCTTGCGCGTATTCGCGCATCGACGAGGCGCTCGTACCGAAGCGCCGCTTGAAAGAGCGCGCGAATGCGCAACGATCCTCGAAGCCGCTGGCTCGCGCGACTTCGGTGATGCTGAGCTCCGTATCGCTGACCAGGCGCAGCGCGCGCTTCAGGCGCTGCTCGACCAACGCCGCGTGCGGCGTGTGGCCGTAGACCTGAGTGAACGTGCGCACGAAATGGCACGCGGAATAGTTCGCCATGCGCGCGAAGCCCGGAATGCCAAGATCGAGATCGCTGCTCGATTCCATGTAGTTGTGCACGCGATGCAAGCGCAGGAACACGCCGCGACGCTGGGCGAGCGTGCGACCGGGACAGCGATTGATCAGCGGCTGGAACTCGGCTTGCAGATCGACCAGCATCGTGACGAAGCGCAGCGAGGCCGCGATCGCATCGGCTTTGTGCGCCTGCGCGCGCGATGCATAGCGCGCGAGCTGCACGGCGGCGCGGCGAATCGAGCGTTCGGCGGAATGCATCGCCGGCAACAGGATCGGCTCGGGGAGCGAAGGTTCTGCGGTCGCGTCGAAGAGCTGATGCCAGACGGATTCGGGCGCAACCAGCGCGATCCAGAGCGCGCCGACACCGCCGACTGCCTGCAGCCGCTGGCCGCCTTCCGCGACGATCAGCTGCCCGGCTTTCAACATCCGCATATTCTCGCCGTCGCTCAATCGCACGCGACCGCGCAGCGGCAGCAACACGGTCGGCAGCACGGCATTGCCGTGAAGCATGCAGCCGCGGCCCGCGCCGACGAGCACGCGGACGACGCTGCCCGATCGTTTCTCGCCCGCATCGCAAGTGAGCTTGCCGCTCGTCGCGAGCCGCTCGAACTCGATGCGTATCGGTCGCGACTTGCGCGTCGCGCCCATCCAGCTTTCGTTCTCGTCGTACATCTTTCACCCTCTTCGCGCGGACGAAATCCGCCGTCGAAGCGTGCGCATCCTGCGTCGCGCCGTATGGATCCCGGCAACGCTCCGTTGCGTCTTTCAGTCGCGCGCACTTGCCCGTTGTCGACCTTCAAGGTCGAGCTCGATTCAGGAAATGCGAACGGTCGCGCCGGCTCGATCGCCGGCCGCGTCGGCTCAGTCGCTGCGCTGCAGAACCGATTCCGGGAAAGTCGACGCAGGCGCGTCGAAAGCGATAACCATGATCTTTTTCATGTCGTATCCCCGATTCTCATTGTCGAGCCGGCGATCACCCTCGCCGACCTACCCGTGGGCCCGAAGCGTCCCCTAGACGCCGCAACGATTCTAAATAGTAAATTTTATGCATGTCAACGATTCTTTTCGTACTAAATACTTCGTCTAATAGCGAAGCATCGTTTGCGCGCAAGATCGGGCACGAAGAAATAGACGGACGCGCAGGCGCGCCCGTCGCAGAAACCCCCGCAAAATGGGGCCCGACCGGGGCTTTACATATGTAAGCTCGCCGCGCAGAACGCGCAGTGTCAGCTGCGCTTGCGGATATGCTCGATGAGCCCGCGCGTCGCGTTGTCGAAACGGCTCGCATCAGCGCCGGCGGCAAGCGCGGGCTGGATGTCCTTCGCCAAGGTCTTGCCGAGCTCGACGCCCCACTGATCGAACGCGTTGATGCCCCACAGCAGAGCCTGCACGAAAACCTTGTGCTCGTGCAGAGCGAGCAGCGCGCCGAGGCTTTCGGGCGTCAGCGCATCGAGAAGGATCGTCGTGCTCGGACGATCGCCTGGGAACGTGCGCTGCATCGCAAGCGCATGCCGCTCTGCATCGCTGCCGCTTCTCGCTTCGGCCAGCGCTTCCTCGTACGTCTTGCCAAGCGCGAACGCAGCCCCTTGCGCGAGCAGGTTCGCGAGCAGCGCATCCTGATTGGCGGCGAGCGAGTGCGATGCGCGCACGCTACCGATGAAATCGACCGGCACGATATCGGTGCCCTGATGCAGCGCCTGGAAGAATGCGTGCTGCGCGTTCGTGCCGACATTGCCCCAGATCACCGGCACGCAGGATTGCGCGACGGCGACACCCTCCGGCGTCACGCGCTTGCCGAGGCTTTCCATCTCGAGCTGCTGCAGATACGCGGGAAGCTCGCCGAGATAGTCGTGATACGGAATCACGGCCGAGGTCGGAAAGCCGAGCGCGTTGCGATTCCACACGCCAGCGAGCGCGAGCAGTACCGGCAGGTTGTCGCGCCAGGATGCGCTCCGGAAATGATCGTCGACGAGCGCCGCGCCGCCGAGGAATGCGCGGAAATTCTGCATGCCGATCGCGAGCGCGAGCACGAGCCCGACGGCGGACCACACCGAGTAGCGCCCTCCGACGAAATCCCACATCGGCAGCACGCGCGATGCCGGAATGCCGAACGCGCGCGCCGCTTCGACATTCGCGCTGACCGCGACGAGATGACGATCGGCCTTCGCGCGATCGCCGGCGTATGCGGCGGCGAGCCATTCGCGGAGAACCGAGCCGTTGAGCAGTGTTTCCTGCGTCGTGAAGCTCTTCGACACGAGCAGCACCAGCGTGCGCTTCGGATCGAGCGTGCGCATCAGCTCCGCCGTGCGATGTCCGTCGACGTTCGGCAGGAAATGGCAGCGCACTTTGCCGAGGTCGAAATCGCGCAAGGCCTCGACGGCAAGCCGCGGTCCGAGATCAGAGCCGCCGATGCCGAGATTGATGACGTCGGTGATGCTGGTCGCGAGATCAATCCCGCCATCGACGCCGCGATGCACAGCGTCGACGAGATGCGCCATTGCGTCCTGCGTCGCCGCGATTTCGGCGAGCACCTTTTTCGGCGCCGGCGATTCGAGCTTCGATTCGCTCGCGCGCAAAGCGGTGTGCAACACGGGACGCCGTTCCGACATATTGATCGCATCGCCGCAGAACATCGCATCGCGCGCAGCCGACCAACCGCACTCCTCGACAATCGCACCGAGTGCGGTCAGCGCACGCTCGTCGAGTTTCTGGCGCGAGAGATCGAGCAGCAGCGGACCGAGACGGCGCATTCCGAATTCGCTTCGTCCGGGTTCGCCGATGAGCGTGCGCAGATGGTGAGGCTTGACGCGCGCCGCTTCGACGGCGAGGCGCGCGAGTTGCGATTCGTGCATGGCGGGTTTTCTTCTACGGGAATCCGTAGAGCGATGTTACGCGAGCATGGCGATGTTCATGCTGCACTCTTCCCTCTCCCGAAGCGGGAGAGGAAAGGTCAAGCGGCCTGCTTGGGAATCGTCCGATTCGTATGCGTCAGCTTGTTGTGCCGATCGACATAGACCAGCTGCGGCTTATGCTCGATCGCTTCGGCTTCGTCATAAACGCCGTAGGCCGCGATGATGATGATGTCGCCCGGCTGCGCGCGGTGCGCGGCGGCGCCGTTGATCGAAATGATGCCCGAGCCTTCGTCCGCACGGATCGCGTAGGTCGAGAAACGCTCGCCGTTGTTGACGTTGTAGATGTGAATCTGCTCGTACTCGCGGATCCCGGAGATGTCGAGCAAATTGCCGTCGATCGCGCACGAGCCTTCATAGTGCAGCTCCGCGTGGGTCACGGTCGCTCGGTGGATCTTGGCCTTGAGCATGTTGAGCTGCATGGGCACTCCGCGGCATCGAATGTGGCGTTTACGCAACACTTGCGATTATAACAAACCGCAAGGACATGTTGCGACGCGGCAAGATGCGACACAAGACGTTGAATTTCAAGTCTCGCGGACAAAAAAAACCCCCGCAGCGTTACCGCGCGAGGGTTCTCAATCGGAGTGACGATTACCTTACAATGCGCCCTGCTTGTCCCCGGGGCAACAAGAGCGTTGCAAAAATCCCGACGACGGTGGGGAGAATACCACACCTCGTAACGAAAACGCTACGGGTCCAGTAAAAGATTGTCGATGAGCCTGGTCGAACCGAGCCTGGCGGCGACGAGGCCGATCAGGCCCGTCCTTTCTTCCCCCGGGAAGCCGAGGTCCGTCGCGCGACGGATGACCGCGTAGTCAGGCTCGAATCCCGCGTCACGCAGCGAGGTCGACGCCATGGTCTCGATGGCGTCGATCGACGAACCCGCGAGCACGGCCGTTCGCATGCGCTGCAAGGTCGCGTGGATCAGCCCGGCATGCTCGCGCTGCGCGGCATCGAGGTACTGATTGCGCGAGCTCATCGCGAGGCCATTCGCTTCGCGCGCCGTCGGCGCACCGACGATCTCGATCGGATACGCAAGATCGCGCGCCATGCGCGTGATGACAAGCAGCTGCTGGTAATCCTTGCGCCCGAACACCGCGACATCGGGCTGCACGAGATTGAAGAGCTTCGCGACGATGGTCGCGACGCCGTCGAAATGTCCGGGACGCACCGCGCCTTCCAGAATCGCGTCGAGCCCGGGCACGCTGACGCGCACGTTGTCGTGCGTGCCGTTCGGATACATCTCCTCGACCGCAGGCATCAACAGCGCAGCGCAACCGTGCTCGGCAAGACCTTTCGCGTCGGCGTCGGGCGTGCGCGGATAGCGCGCAAAATCTTCGTTGGGTCCGAACTGCGTCGGGTTGACGAAGACCGTGGCGACGACGATGTCGGCGCGCGTGCGCGCGAGATCGACGAGCGAATAATGACCCGCGTGCAGGTTACCCAACGTCGGCACGAGCGCGATGCGCTGACCGTTACGGCGCGGGTCGGCGAGGAACGCGCGCAACTCGGCCGCGCGCGCGAAGATAGGCATCGTCATGTCAGTAGCTGTGCTCGGCCGCGGGAAATTCGCGCGCGCGCACCGCGTTCGCGAACGCTGCGATCGCCGCGACGATGGAGTCGTGGCCTTTGAGGAAATCCTTGGTGAAACGCGGCCGCTTGCCCGGCGTGAGGCCCAGAAGGTCGTACATCACCAGCACTTGTCCATCGCAATCGACGCCGGCGCCGATGCCGATCGTCGGAATGCGAAGCTCGCGCGTGATCTCCGCCGCAAGCGCTGCCGGCACGCATTCGAGCACGAGAAGATCCGCGCCTGCGTCTTGCACTTCGCGCGCCTGCGCCTTGAGGCGATCGGCGACCGCGTTGTCGCGACCCTGCACCTTGTAGCCGCCGAGCTTGTACACCGATTGCGGCGTGAGTCCTAGATGCGCGCAGACCGGAATATCGCGCTCGGCGAGCGCGTGGATCACTTCGCAAGCCCAGCCCGCGCCTTCGAGCTTGACCATCGCCGCGCCACCCTCGCCCATCAATCGCGCCGCGTTCTGCATCGCGGTCGCGGGATCGCGCGCGCTCATGAAAGGCATGTCGGCGATCAGCCACGCGTTCTTAAGACCGCGCGCGACCGCGGCGGTGTGATAGACCATCTCATCGACGCTGACCGGCAGCGTGCTCGCATGACCTTGCACGACCATGCCGAGCGAATCGCCGACCAGCACGATATCGACGCCGGCCGCATCGGACGCGGCGGCGAAGCTCGCGTCGTACGCGGTGACGACAACGATCTTGTCGCCGCTCTCTTTGCGCGCCTTGAAATCGGGCAGCGTCAGCGGACGGCGCGCGCTCGGGTCATTGGCCATGATCGATCCCGGTGGAAAGGGTGATTATTCCGTGCCGATGCGCGCCACCACAAGGCGCGCGCTTCAGTCGATCGGAACGCAGCCGCGAATGTCGACGCGCGCCAGCAGCGCATCGACGCGGCCTAGTCCCGAAATGTCCAGATGGGGATCGATATCGGCCAGCGGAAGGAGCACGAACGCGCGCTCGGCGATATGCGGGTGCGGAATCGAGAGATTCGGCTCGTCGATGCGCCGATCGCCGTAGATCAGAAGATCGAGATCGAGCACGCGCGGACCCCAGCGCGTGCCGTCGCGGTGACGGCCCTGCGCGCGCTCGATGCCGAGCAGCGCATCGAGAAGCTCGCGCGGCGGCAGACGCGTCGAGAGCTTTGCGGCGGCGTTGACGAACATCGGCTGCTCCGCTCGGCCCCACGGTTCCGTACGGAAAAGCCGCGAGCGGCGCACGAGATCGGTCGACGGCAGCATCGCCAGCGCATCGAGCGCGGCGCGGACGCGGCGCTCGGGTTCGTCGAGATTGCTGCCGAGGCCGACGTAGGCGACGCTCGCTCGCGTCGCCGTCATTCGCTCGGCGCGCTGCCGGCGTCGCCGGTTTCGGCCTTCGGCTTGCGGCGACGACGACGCGGACGCTTGCGCTTCGCGCCGGTCGGCGTCTCGCCGAGCGATTCGGGTGTCGGCGCCGGTGTCGGCGTGAAGAGTTGCGCAAGCGCCTGATGATCCATCGCCTGCGCCTGCGTCCACCATTCGGCGAGCTCGGCGAGCGCCGGCGATTCGGTGCTGCGCAGCAGGAGGAAATCGTAGGCCGCGCGGAACCGCGGATGCGCAAGCAGTCGGAACACGCGTTTCTTGACGCGCTGCTCGAAGCGCGGCTGTAGCATCCAGATTTCCTCGATGCTGCCGGCGAAGCGGCGCGGAATCGCGACGCGCTCGGCTTGCTCGCTCATGATGCGCGCGCTCGCCGCGGCCCATGCGGCGGATGCATCGAGACCGCCGGCAATCGATTCCTCGGCGGCGGCGCGCACGGGTTCCCACAACATCGCGGCGAAGAGAAACGCCGGCGTCACGGGTTTTTCGGAACGCACGCGCTCGTCGGTGCTTGCCAGCGTGCGTTCGAGCAGCACGCGGAAACGATCGGCGTGCGGCGATTTCAAAGAGCGCGCGGTCGCGGCGAAAACGTGTTCGAGAAGTCCGTAGGTCTGCAGCGCGTGGAAGCTCGCCAGGCCATAGCCCGAGAGAAATAGCTTCAGCGATTCATCGAACAGGCGCGCCGGCGGCGCGTCGCGCAGCAGCGGACCCAAGCGCGAGAAAGGTTCGGCCGCTTCCGGCGCGATCGTGAAATCGAGCTTCGCGGCGAGCCGCGCCGCGCGCAGCATGCGCACCGGATCTTCGCGATAGCGCGATTCCGGATCGCCGATCAGGCGCAAAGTTTTCGTTTCCAGATCGCGCATGCCGCCGACGTAGTCGCGCACGCTGAAATCGGCGATGTCGTAGTAGAGCGCGTTGACGGTGAAGTCGCGGCGCAGCGCGTCTTCCTCGATGCTGCCGTAGACGTTGTCGCGCACCAGCCGACCGTCGACCAGGTGCCTGTCGCCGCTGCCGTCGTCGACGGTGCCGCGGAAGGTCGCGACCTCGACGATCTCGCGGCCGAACACGACGTGCGCCAGGCGAAACCGGCGTCCGATCAGGCGGCAATTGCGGAACAGGCCGCGGACTTCCTCCGGCGTCGCGTTGGTCGCGATGTCGAAGTCCTTGGGATGGCCGCCGAGCAGAAGGTCGCGCACGGCACCGCCGACCAGGAACGCCTGATAGCCGGCGTCGTCGAGCCGGTACAGGACGCGCAAAGCGCCGTTCGATATGTTCTTGCGCGAAATCGAGTGCTCGGCACGCGGGATCGTGCGTAATTGGGGGATCGCCATCGATTCCTTCGGCGGGTCGTTCGGATTCATTCCACGCGCTTTCCCTGTCGCCGCGGCAAAGGACGCGATTGCCGCGTGTTTTTGTTTCGTTATACTACGCGACCGCCGTTTTCCCAAACGGCCCGTGCTCCCTTCGTCTAGCGGTCTAGGACGTCGCCCTCTCAAGGCGAAAACACGAGTTCGATCCTCGTAGGGAGCGCCAGTTACTTATGCAATCGGCCGTGATTGCCTCTTCAGGGGTGATCACGGGTGCTTGCGGCGCAGTTCAACCTGCGAGTTCGGAGCGGCCATCCCTGGCCGCACTCCTGTAGATAGCTCAAGACTAAAGCTCAGCTAGCGACTTTCTTTATGCCCTTCGTCGTCATCGAGAATTGCATCAAGTGCAAATACACGGACTGCGTCGAGGTCTGTCCGGTCGATTGCTTCCACGAGGGGCCCAATTTCCTCGTGATCGATCCGGAAGAGTGCATCGACTGCACGCTGTGCGAGCCTGAGTGCCCGGCCAACGCGATCTTCCCCGAGGACGACGTGCCCGCCGGCCAGGAGCATTTCATCCAGCTCAACGCCGAGCTTGCCAAGGCATGGCCGGTGTTGACCGAGCGCAAAGACGCTCCGGCCGACGCCAAGGAATGGGACGGCAAGCCCGACAAGCTGCCGCTGCTGGAGCGCTGACGCTCCCGGGCGCATGCCACCGGCACGCGCCCTTCCATCCGCATCAGGACAGGCGCTGCCTCAAGGTCGCCAGCAGCGAACGCGCGGCGTCCTGCGACGCTTCGTCGTTGGCGCCCTCGACCACCACCTTGCTGCCCTGCCCGTCCGGCACGACGCGAACTTTCAGCGACACCTGTGCCGTCGTCTTGTTCTTGGCGAAACCGAGCGTGACTACGCGCTTGAAGAGTCCCGGCCGCGAGGTCGTCTGACCGGTCGTTTGCACGTCGAAGCTCCGATTGGCCTCGTCGCGTGCGCTGATCGTCGCCGCGCCCGAACGCTCGAGCGCGAGACCGACGCGCGACCACGCGCTCTCGACGGTGTCCGCGACATGCAGACCATCGCCCGACAGGGTCGCGCCAGGGCCGGCTGAAACCGCAGGAGCCGCAGCGCCGCCGGCAGCCGGAGCCGCGGCTGGCGATGCGCCCGTCGAAGGATCCGGTGCCTCGGCCGGATACGCAGGCGTCGCGGCAGCGGTGCCGCCGGCCTGCGGAATCGTCAACGCGCCGGCCGTATTGGGCTTGTCGAGATCAGGCGGGACCTCCAGCGGGCGTTCCTGCGTGCTGGTCTTGTAGGCGGTGTTTTCTTTATGGAAGTGACGATTGATGAAACCGCAGCCCGAAACGATCGAGCTTGCGATCAACGCCGTCACCAGGACTCGCGTGTCCCTTCTCACGATGGTCATTTCCCGTGGTTGTTAGCCGCGTAGTCTAACTGACCGCGCGCGCCGCCTCGATTAACCCGAGCCGAACCAGCACGTCGCGGCCTTGCGCATGGAGTCCCGGCGACAGCGGCAGCAGCGGCAGCCGCATCTGCGGCGAGCCGATGCCCAACTGCGACAGGCACCATTTGACGGGGATCGGATTGGGCTCGGCGCCCAAGAAGTCGTAGAGAGCTTTGAGTTTGTTGTCGATCGCCTTCGCGCCGGCCGCGTCTCCCGCCGCCGCGCGCTGGCAAAGCGCCGACATGTATCCCGGCGCGATGTTGGACGCGACCGAGATCACGCCCGAAGCACCGGCCAGCATCGCATCGAGGCTGCTCGGATCGTCGCCCGAAATAACGCTGAAGCGCTCGTTGTTGAGGTCCAGCAGCGCGCGCATGCGCTCGAATTCCGGCCGCGCTTCCTTGATGCCGACGATATTGCCGTGAACGGCAAGACGCGCCGTCGTTTCCGGCAGCAAATCGCAGGCGGTGCGCGTCGGCACGTTGTACAGCACAACCGGCAAGCCGCCGTGATCGGCCACTTCGCAGAAATGGCGGTACAGCCCTTCTTGCGTCGGGCGCACGTACGGCGGCGCGACGACGAGCGCGAGATCGACGCCGGCCGCGCGTGCGCGCTGTGTCTGCGTGATCGTCTTCTGCGTCGCCGACAAGCCGGTTCCGGCCAACACCGGCACGCGGCGCGCAACGCGCTCGGCGGCGAACGCGAGGAGCTCGGAATATTCCTCTTCGTCGAGCGCCGCGGCTTCGCCGGTCGAGCCCGCCATGACGATCGCGGACGTGCCGCCGGCGAGCTGATAATCGATCAGCGCGGCGCAAGCATCGAGATCGATCGTGTCGGCGCGATCGCGGAAAGGCGTGGCCAGTGCAGTGATGCTGCCGGAGAGAGCCAAGGCGGGAATTCAAGGACTTGCGGGATTTCGATGTTACTTGCTACCCCCGGCAGCGGCAAGTATTCTGGGCCGCTGGACATCGGCAGACGGTGTCGACGTCGACAGGGTTAACGGAATCGTGAAGCCGGCTGGAAAGCAAGCTACGGGCGACAATACACCGCGTCCCGCTGCCAACGAAAACTACCTGTTGATCAGCGCCTTCGCCGCCGCCAACCACTCGCCGCTGGTGGCGATCAGCAAACGCATTTCCGACTGTGGCTGCAACCTCGCCGAGGCGCGCGTCGCCGCGCTCGGCAGCGATCTTTCCGTGCTCGCGCTGGCGCAAGGCTCCTGGGACGCGATCGCCAAGCTCGAAAACGCTCTGGCGCGGCTCGAGCGCGACGGCGAATTCCGCCTGGCGCACTTTCGCACCAGCGCCAAGCAGCAGCAGTCCAATCTCCTGCCCTACGTCGTCGAAGTGGTCGCGGCCGACAAGCCCGGCGTCCTGTTCCAGCTCGCCGAATTCTTCGCGCGCCAGGGCATCACCATCGAGCAGCTGCACTCCACGCGCTACCGTGCGATGCAGACCGGCGCCGACATGTTTTCGGCGCAGATCACGATCGGCATTCCGAACACGATGCACATCGCGGCGTTGCGCGATGATTTCCTCGAATTCTGCGACGGGCTCAACCTCGACGCGATCATGGACCCGATGAAGTTCTGACCATGCTGAAACCGGGCGACAAGGTGCCGAAACTCAAGGGCGTGCTCAAGGACGGCAGCGCGTTCGCGTTGTCCAGCCTCGCGGGCAAGCCGTACGTCATCTATTTCTATCCGAAGGACATGACGCCGGGCTGCACGCTCGAAGCGCAAGACTTCCGCGATCTCTACCCGAAATTCAAGAAGCGCGGCGCCGAGATCGTCGGCGTGTCGCGCGACGCGCCGGCCTCGCACGAGAAGTTCGCGGCCAAGCACGATCTCAAGTTCCCGCTGGTCGCCGACACCGACGAAGCCTGGTGCAACGCGTTCGGAGTGATCGGCGAGAAAGTTCTCTACGGCAAGAAGCACGTCGGCGTCATCCGCTCGACGTTCCTCGTCGGCGCCGACGGCCGCATCCTCGCCGAGTGGCGCAACGTGCGCGTGCCGGGCCACGCCGAAGCCGTGCTGGAGCGCCTGGCCGAGCAGTGACCGTCATCTTCGTCTGCTATCCCTTCCGTTTTCCGCCCCGCGGCACTCGCCGCGGCGGCCTCCGCGAGAATCCTTAATGACCCGAAGCAAGCGCATCTACGTGCTCGACACCAACGTGCTGATGCACGATCCGACCGCGCTGTTCCGTTTCGAGGAACACGACGTCTTCATCCCGATGACCGTGCTCGAGGAGCTCGACGCTGCCAAGAAGGGCACGTCGGAAACCTCGCGCAACGCGCGGCAGGTCAGCCGTTTCTTGAACGAGCTGATCGAGACCGGCAACGGCCATCACATCGACGACGGCCTCGAGCTCAAGATGCCGCAGAGCCTGCAGCTCGGCCGGCGCGCGAAGAACGGACGTCTATACTTCCAGACGCAAGCGGTCGATCCGAGCCACGTGCGCAGCGCCAAGCGCGGCCTGCCGGACAACCAGATCCTGGCTTCGATCCTCGCGTTGCGCGAGCAGCGCCCGAAGGAAGCGATCGCGCTCGTCACCAAAGACATCAACCTTCGCATCAAGGCGAAGATCTACGGCATCGCCGCCGAAGATTACGAAAACGATCGCGCGCTCGACGATTTCAATCTCCTCTACACCGGCCTCGCCGAGTTGCCCGCGGATTTCTGGGATCGCCATCCGGAGCTGCGCTCTTGGTCCGAACGCGGCCACACGTTCTACGAGGTCAAGCGGCGCAAGGAAGAAGACTGGCATCCGAACCAGAGCCTTTATCTCCCGGGCGACGACGACGTCGAGCTGCGCGTGCTGCGCATGGACGACAAGAAAGCCACGCTGCAGATCGTCGACGACTACCGCAGCGGATCGCACACCGTGTGGGGCATCTCCGCGCGCAACCGCGAGCAGAATTTCGCGCTCAACGCGCTGATGGATCCCGACATCGATTTCGTCACGCTGCTCGGCACCGCCGGCACCGGCAAAACGCTGCTCGCGCTCGCCGCGGGCCTCGCGCAAGTCATGGATCAGCAGCGCTATCGCGAAATCATCATGACGCGCGCGACCGTTTCCGTCGGCGAGGACATCGGCTTCCTGCCCGGCACCGAAGAAGAAAAGATGACGCCGTGGATGGGCGCGCTCACCGACAACCTCGAAGTGCTGACCAATCCGCAAGAAGGCGGCGCCTGGGGCCGCGCGGCGACGAATGATCTTCTTGCCTCGCGCATCAAGATCCGCTCGCTCAACTTCATGCGCGGACGCACGTTCCTTGGCCGCTACGTCATCATCGACGAAGCCCAGAACCTGACGCCCAAGCAGATGAAGACGCTGATCACGCGCGCCGGTCCCGGCAGCAAGATGATCTGTCTCGGCAACGTCGAGCAGATCGACACGCCGTATCTCACCGAGACGACCTCCGGACTCACGTACGCCGTCGACCGGTTCAAGGATTGGGAGCACAGTGCGCACATCACGCTAAGGCGCGGTGAGCGCTCGAGATTGGCGGATTACGCGTCGGAAGTGCTGTAGTCATTCCGGCGAAGGCCGGAATCCAGCTCCTTATCCGTCATCCCGGCGAAAGCCGGGATCCATTTGCTGTTGCTTGTGTCTTCCGCGCTTTCGCGAAGACCGACTCACGTCCCTGTGTTTTCCACTCGCATCCTGCGAGCGGGTCACTTTCTCTTGCTTGCCCAAGAGAAAGTAACCAAAGAGAAGGGCAGCCCGGGTAGGACGCCGGCTTCGCCGGTTCGCTACGGGTGGCCGGGGTTCCGCTGACAGGACCTCCCTGTCCTGCTGCGGAATGAGCGCGATCCCTCGCGCTCACCCGCGCTGATGCGCGGGCCTTGTCCGTCCGCCCTTCGCCGTCCCACACGGGCCCCAAGATCAAGAGACGAAGCTGAGCGAAGCTGGATTCCGGCCTTCGCCGGAATGACGGAAGGTTTTGTTTCGTCGCTTTGTTCTTAGCGAGCGCAGCGATGCGCCCGCTTCTGCGGACAGGAAGTCCGCTTCTTTGCTCCACCGGGGTCCCCCTCGGCCGCGGTGAGGGCGCGGAGGAAAAGCCCGTAGGGGCGCGGGCACGATGCCCGCGCGTTCGCTGCCGGCACACGGACGTGCCGTCAGCGAACCCCGTAGCGTCCTCACTTTAGTCGCCGGGCACGATGCCCGGCGACCGCGGCCGCGGGGGTGCCCTTTCTCTGGGTTACTTCTCTTTGGGCAAGCAAAGAGAAGTGACCCGTCCGCCGGGAAGGCGGACGGAAAAACACACGGATGTGTTTTAGGAGAAACCGAACCGATCAAAGCAAAGCAACAGCAAATGGATCCCGGCTTCCGCCGGGATGACAGTAAGCGACACGCCGCGATGACAACGAGGAGCTGGATTCCGGCCTCCGCCGGGATGACGACAAGAACTCGCTATCATCCCCACCTCAAGCACCCACCCCCATACTCCGTCGTCATGAGCGATTCCATCCTAGTCGCCCGCACCGGCCCCATCGCGACCATCACGCTCAACCGCGCGAACGTCCACAACGCGTTCGACGACGCGCTGATCGCCGATCTCACGACGGCGCTGGTCGACTGCGAGCTCGATGCCAACGTGCGCGTCGTCGTGCTGACGGGTTCGGGCGCGTCGTTCTCGGCGGGCGCGGATCTCAACTGGATGCGCGCGATGGCGAAAGCGAGCGAGGCGGACAATCGCGCCGATGCGCTGCGACTCGCGACCTTGATGCGCACGCTCAACTTCATCGACAAGCCGACGATCGCGCGCGTCAACGGCTCGGCGTATGGCGGCGGCGTCGGGCTCGTCGCCTGCTGCGACATCGCGATCGGCGTCGAGACCGCGAAATTCTCGCTGAGCGAAGTCAAGCTCGGACTCGTGCCCGCGGTAATCTCGCCGTATGTCGTCGGCGCGATCGGCGTGCGTCATGCGCGCCGCTATTTCGTCAGCGGCGAAGTGTTCGACGCGGCAACCGCTGCGCGCATCGGTCTTCTGCACGAATGCGTCGCCGCGGATCAACTCGATGCCGCCGTCGATCGCGCCGTGCATTTCCTCGGCAAGGGCGGGCCGGACGCGCAGGCCGAAGCCAAACGCCTCGCGCTTCGCATCGGTGGCTTTACGCGCGAAGCAGCCGATCGCATCGATGCCGAAAACGCGCAGCTCATCGCGCACCTTCGCGTGTCCGCCGAAGGCCAGAGCGGACTCGCCGCCTTTCTCGAAAAACGCGCACCCAAATGGGTAAAGGAATGATGCCGTGATCGATCACATCGGATTTCCCGTCGCCGACTTCGCCAAGAGCCGCGCGTTCTACTTGAAGGCGCTGGCGCCGCTCGGCTTCGCGCCGGTCATGGACGTGACCAAAGACCAGACTGGAGGCTACGAAGGCACCGGCTTCGGTCCGCCGCAGAAGCCTGCGTTCTGGATCGGCACCGGCGAGGCGCGCGGAGGAACGATGCACGTCGCGCTCGAGGCCAAGTCGCGTGCAGCCGTCGATGCGTTCTATGCCGCGGCGATCGCCGCCGGAGGACGCGACAACGGCGCGCCGGGTATCCGCGCTCACTACCATCCCGACTACTATGGCGCGTTCGTGCTCGATCCCGACGGGCACAACATCGAAGCCGTCTGCCACACGCCGGAACGCTGAGCCGAATGTTCAAACGCATCCTCATCGCGAATCGCGGCGAGATCGCCTGTCGCGTGATCCGCACGTGCCGCCGGCTCGGCATCGAAACCGTCGCCGTCTATTCGCAAGCCGACGCGAGCGCGCAGCACGTGCGGCTCGCCGACGTCGCGTTTCCGATCGGCGGTTCGCGTCCGCAGGAAAGTTATTTGCGCGCCGACGTCATCGTCGAGGTCGCGAAGAAAAGCGGCGCCGAAGGCGTACATCCGGGCTATGGTTTTCTCTCCGAGAATGCGGACTTCGCCGAGGCGGTGACGCGCGCCGGCCTCCGCTTCATCGGACCTTCCGCCGATTCGATGCGGCGCATGGGCTCGAAAGCCGGCGCGAAGGAATTGATGGCGAGTCGCGGCGTGCCGGTCGTGCCGGGCTACACCGGCGAGAATCAGGATGCAGCGCTCCTCGCGCGCGAAGCCGAGAAAGTCGGATTCCCGCTGATGATCAAGGCCGCGCACGGCGGCGGCGGCAAAGGCATGCGCATCGTGCGCAGCGCCGCGGAATTCGCGCCGAATCTCGAAAGCTGCCAACGCGAAGCGAAGAACGCGTTCGGACGCGATCGCATGCTGATCGAACGCTACATCGAAAAACCGCGCCACATCGAATTCCAGATTTTCGGCGACACGTTCGGCAACATCGTGCATCTGAACGAGCGCGAATGCTCCGCGCAGCGCCGCTATCAGAAAGTGCTCGAAGAAACACCGTCGCCATTCGTGACGCCTGAGCTCCGCGCGCGCATGGGCGAAGCCGCTATCGCCGCCGGCCGCGCGCTCGACTACGTCAACGCAGGCACCGTCGAATTCATCGTCGGCGAAGGCGGCGATTTCTACTTCATGGAAATCAACACGCGCTTGCAGGTCGAGCATCCGGTGACCGAAATGGTGCTCGGCCTCGATCTCGTCGAGCTGCAACTCCGCGTCGCCTTTGGCGAGGCGCTTCCGGTCGAGGTGCTCAACCCCTCCGCTTCTAGGGGAGGGTTGGGTGGGGACGGTGTCCAAGCTTCCACAACCCTCCCCCAAACCGGCCACGCCATCGAGCTCCGCCTCTACGCCGAAGACCCCGAACAAAACTTCCTCCCCGGCTCCGGCAAGCTCGAACGCCTGCGCCTGCCACACGTCTCGCCGAACATCCGCATCGACTCCGGCGTCGTCGAAGGCGACACCGTCACGATCTTCTACGACCCGATGATCGCGAAACTCATCGCATGGGACGCAACGCGCGAGCTCGCGCTCGTGCGCATGCGCGAAGCGCTCGCCGACTGCGACGTCGTCGGACCGAAATCGAACGTCGAATTCCTCGAACGCCTCGTGCGCCATCCCGCCGTCGTCGAAGGCCGCATCGACACCGGATATCTCGACCGTCATCTCGACGAGTTCGTCGCCGGCAGCGGCGACGCGGACGACACGCCTGCGCTCCTCGCAGCCGCGACCGCATGGCTCGTACACGAAGAGCAGGTTTCCGAGTGCTCGGCATGGAAATCGGCCGACCGGCACTCGCCGTGGGCGCGCGTTGACGGCTGGCGGCTCGGGCATCCGGGCAAGCGCATCGTTGCGCTGTTCGATCGAGGCACGCGTCGCGAGATCGCCGCGTTCGGTTCGGGCGGCAAATATTCGCTGCAACTCGAAGGCCGCCCGCACGAAGTCGCCGCCGCACGCCTCGACAAGGAGCGTCTGACCGCGACGATCGGCGGCGAAACGCAACGCTGGCGCGCCGACATCGACGCCGAGCGCATCCGCGTCCACGACGGCACACGCCGTCATGTCTTCGCGCACGCACCCGCGTTCGCGTACGAGACGACCGAGAAGGCGAGCAGCGACAAGATCGTCGCGCCGATGCCGGGTCGCATCGTGCTGGTCAAGACCAAGGCCGGCGACGACGTCGGCGAAGGCCAGGAGCTCTTGATCATGGAAGCTATGAAGATGGAGCTGACCTTGCGCGCGCCGCGCGCGGGAAAGATCGGCACCGTGCAAGCCGTCGCCGGCGAATTCGTCGACGCCGACACCGTCCTCGTGCGCATGGCCGAGGCCTGACGCGATGATCGCGACGGTCTGGCGCTTTCGCGTCGCGGCCGGAAAAACCGGCGAATTCGAGTGCGCCTACGGACCGAAAGGCGATTGGGCCGTTCTGTTCGCGCGCGCCGCAGGTTACGCCGGCACCGAATTGTTGAAGCTCGACGGCGTCGACGATGCGTATCTCACGATCGACCGCTGGCACGACGAAAACGACTTTCACGCAGCGAAAAAACATCTCGCGGACGACTACGCGGCGCTTGATCGGCGCTGCGAAGCCTACACATGCGAGGAAGCCTGGCTCGGTCTCTACACGGTCAAGGAATGAAACGATGAATACCGCCGCCCGCACGCGTGCCCTGTTCGCCCTCGCCGCTCTCGCGCTCGGCGGATGCGTCGAGACGCGGTTCGAATCGCCGCTCGGCGACAACATCGAGACGTGCGATGCGCGCTGGAAAGGCTTGTGGACCGGCAAGGAAGACGATTCGCCTAAAGGCAGCGAGGACGCGAGCGCGTTCTACATCAACGACGAATGCCAGTTCATTGTGATCGATCAACCCGAGAAAGGCGGCGCGCTGAAGCAGATCCACGTACCCGTCAACTACGTGCACGCCGACGGCAAGGATTACATCGTCGTCGCCGACACGGCGATCAAGAGCCTGGTCAACCTGAGGCCGCCGCACGGCATCGATCCGGTGCCGGCGAAATCGTATTTCTTTGCGCGCTATCGCGTGCGCGGCAACCGCATCGAGCTTTCGCAGGTGAACAGCGAGCGCGCCGCGCAGCTCGTCATCGAAGGCAAGCTCGGCGGCACCGTCGACAAGAGGCAGAACGAGCTGCACGTCTTCGTTAGCGGCTCGCGTGCGCAGATGCTGGACATGGTGCGCACGCACGAGGATCTCTTCGATTCCAAATCGCCGCTCGTGCTCGAGCGCAGGCGCGAATCGCTCGAGGAGTTCGAGCGCTCGATCGCGCCCGCGGCTTCAAAGGTCTCGCCATGAGCGGAACGCCGGGCTCCGTGCGCATCGTCGAAGTCGGCGCGCGCGACGGCCTGCAGAACGAGAAGACGATCGTCGCGGCCGCGGTCAAGATCGAGCTGATCGATCGCCTTTCGGCGACGGGTTTGCGCACGATCGAGGCGACGAGCTTCGTCAGCCCGAAATGGATCCCGCAACTCGCCGACGCCGCCGAAGTGTTCGCCGCGATCGAGAAAAAACCCGGGGTCGCCTATCCCGTGCTGGTTCCGAATCTGCAAGGTTACGAACGCGCACGCGAAGTCGGCGCCACCGACATCGCCGTATTCACGGCAGCGAGCGAAGCGTTCAACCGCAAGAACATCAACGCGTCGATCGACGAGTCGATCGAGCGCTTCATTCCGGTGATCGAGCGCGCGCGCGCGGATGGCGTCAGCGTGCGCGGTTACGTTTCGACCGTGCTCGGATGTCCTTATCAGGGCGACGTTCCGTTGTCCGATGTCGTGCGCGTTGCACGACGCCTTCATGAGCTTGGCTGCTACGAAATCTCGCTCGGCGACACGATCGGCATCGGCACGCCGGCGAAAGCGCGCGCGATGCTGCGCGCCGTCGCCGCGGAAGTTCCGATGAGCGCGCTCGCCGTGCACTTCCACGACACGCGCGGCCAGGCGCTGGCGAACATCCTCGCCTGCCTCGAAGAAGGCGTCGCGGTCGTCGACAGCTCCGTGTCTGGCACCGGCGGATGTCCGTATGCCAAAGGCGCGACCGGCAATGTCGCGACGGAGGACGTCGTCTACATGCTCGAAGGCATGGGCATCGCGACCGGCGTCGATCTTCCGAAACTGATCGATACGGGTCTCTGGCTCAGCACGCAGCTCGGCCACGAAACATCGAGCAAGGTCGCGCGCGCGAGCGTCTGATCGCGAGAACACAAGAGCATTTCTCTCGCGGAGGCGCGGAGAACGCAGAGAGCCAAAACCTCTGAGTGGCTTTCTCTGCGGCTCCGCGAGAATCCGCTCTTTGTTCTTCGAGACACCTCCGGCGGCTATAATCGACGCCGATTCCGCAGGAAGACCGCCATGCCGGCCAGACTCGCACCCGACCGAAATCGCGGCCTAATCATCGCCTGCGGCAAGATCGGCGACGACGGACGCGGCGCCTCGCTGCTCGCCCGACTCGTCGCGCTCGTCGGCACGCAGCCGCGCGTCGTCGTCGTGACGGCCAACGATCCGGCCGACACCGACGACACGGATTTCGACATCGAAACCGCGCTCTTCGCCGCCGGCGTCGCCGAAGTGCACCAGTATCCGATCTCCGCGCGCGCCGACTGCGAGAAGCGCGCGCTGCTCGATGCCTGCGAGCACGCGCATCTGTTGTTGCTGCAGGCCGATCAGCCGCTGCGTCTGTCGACGCTGGTCGGCGGGACGCTGCTCGCGCGCGCGATCCGCCGTCGCAACGCGGACGGCATGGCCGTCGCCGGTTGCGCGGCGGGCGCGGCGCTCCTGTGCGAGCACATGCTCGCGCACGGTGCGGAAGGTCCGACGCCGCGCCTTGGCGGCGCGAGCCTTGCGCCGGGACTCGGCCTCACCAATCGTGTCGTCATCGATCAGGGCGGTCATGCGACCGATCGGCTCGGCCGATTGCTCGCGGCGCTCGCGCTCAATCCCTTCGCGCTCGGCCTTGGCATCGACGCCGACACCGCCGCCGTCATCGGACCCGACAATGCGCTCGAAGTGATCGGCTCGGGCGGCGTCACCGTGATCGACCCCGCCGAGATGGCCGATTCGAACGCGGCCGAGCTCACGCACGGCGCGCCGATCCGCATCACCAACCTGCGCCTGCATTCGCTGACTGGCGGCACGCGCTATGACCTCGATTTCCGCCGCACGCTCGCATGATCCCAACGAACACCACGCGCGCAGCTTTCACGCTCCGACCGATCGAACCCCGCGACGACGCGACGATCGCATCGATCATCCGCACGGTGATGCCCGAGTTCGGCGCGGACGGTCCCGGCTTCGCCATCCATGACGCCGAAGTGAGCGCGATGAGCGCAGCGTATGCGCGAGCGCGCTCGGCATACTTCGTGATCGAGCGCGACGGCGTCGCCCTCGGCGGCGCGGGCATCGCTCCGCTCGACGGCGGCGGCGACGATGTGTGCGAGCTGCGCAAGATGTATTTCCTGTCGGCGCTGCGCGGGCTTGGCGCCGGGCGCGCCGCGATCGAACGCTGTCTCGCCGCGGCGCGCGAACTCGGTTTCAAGCGCTGCTATCTCGAAACGCTGACCGGCATGGATGCCGCGCAACGGCTTTATCTCGCCAACGGATTCCGGCGCATCGAGCACGCGCTAGGCAGCACCGGCCATCACGGCTGCAATCGTTTTTACCTGCGCGATCTCTGAGACTCGGCGCACATTCGCGCCGATCTCGCGTCATCGGCTGTCAACCG
>Ga0268265_10000126_pt1 | contig 96627 bp, 71 predicted proteins | sample KBSSwiS52_FD_190355 | JGI IMG/M metagenome (GOLD analysis project Ga0268265, IMG submission 190355) | Switchgrass rhizosphere microbial communities from Kellogg Biological Station, Michigan, USA - KBS Switchgrass S5-2 (SPAdes) (version 2) | ecosystem: Host-associated > Plants > Roots >... | reverse complement strand
GTCCTCAAGAACTGGCACATCCTAGACCGCTACCGAGGCTGCCCGCGCCGCGTCGGCGCAATCGCCCAGGCCATCCTCGTCCTGACGAACGAAGGAATTTAGGAAAACCGAGGATGGAAAACGCTCACAGATAATCGGCACCGGTATAGGAGCACGTAAGCCGGTCCACGTGTGGTGCCGCAATCCACGCGACCTTGCCGATGTAGCTTGTAAGCCGTGCCAGCATCCCGGGTTCGGACCGGCTGCCTGGTGCCCAGTCGGCAACGGGGGACTGTCCGCACGGCCAAGAACACCTACCAGTGCGTCGACGTGTCTGGGACAACCTGGCCGACGGCTGGGCGCTTTGACAGCAGACATCAGGTACCGACGGGTCTGTCACGAGTGAGTCCCACCGTCGTTCGTACGAGTGCGCCCGGCGCCGACGTCGTTGAAAACCTGTTGAATCTCATCTCGGTGACGCGCCGCCCAGCGCGGGTTGGCAAAAGAAGCGTCGTGCCCTTCGCCCGTCCAGCCCAGCGCTTGGACGAGAGTGGTCCGGCCGAGGTCTGGCGCGCCCTGCGCGACGAGGTCAAGCGCGAGGTGCAATGCGGTGAACAGCGTGACCGGATGCGTGTTCCCCAGCTCCTCTCGTGCCACTTCGAGGACCTTTTGATGCAGGTCGTGTGCGGACGGGTGGTCGCCCATCCCGCGCACGGCGATTCCGAGGACGGCCGCGGTCCTGAGGGTGTCGGGGTGGCGGTGGCCGAGAACCCGCCGCCGTCGGGCCAGAGTGTCCTGAAGTAGGTCACGCGCGGTGGCGTGTTCGCCCGTCCAGGTCAGCAGGTAGCCCAGGCTGTGCGCGGACAGCATCGTGTCACGGTGGTCGCCGCCGAGACTCTCTCGTTGGTGGACGAGGGTGTCCTGGTGGTGAACGCGGGCGGCGGTATGGTCGCCGAGTTCGCCCATCGTGTAGGCCAGGCTCCACGCAGATCTGAGGGTGTCGGGATGGCGCTCGCCGAGCACCCGCCGTCGCCTTGTCAGCGTGTCCCGGAGCAGATCGTGGGCCGCGACGTGCTCGTCGAAGCCGTCCCCGAGAATCGCGCCGAGGACGTCCGCCGCGGCGAGAGTGTCCGGATGGTCTGGGCCCAGAGACTGTTGCCATCGATGATGAGCTCGTTGGGCGAGGTGGTGGCCACGCTGATACTGGGCCGAGACGAACAGATAAGACGAAGTCCGAACAAGGAGCGCCCGGAATGGGGCGGACTCGGTTTCCAGCGCACGATCGGCATTTCGGGTGGCCTGGTCCACGTGGTCGGCGAGCGCTTGGACGTGCGGTTCGAGCGTGGCATATGCGGGCCAGGTGGTGGAGTCGGAAACGTCGAGGTCAGCTAAGTCAGCGGTCGTGAGCAGACGCTGTGCGCCGCGCAGGGAGTCAGCCCGAACCTCCGCCGACTGCGCCGAGCGTAACAGCGCCTGGACGAGCCGGTGGATATGGATCGACGTCCCCGCGCGGCGGGCCAGGCCGAGACGCGAGAGCTGACGAACGAAGGCGGCCGTCCCCGTAGCCTCGGCAACTCGGACTCCATACCGGTTAGGCCCCTGGTGAGTGTCCCTCGGCGTGAGTGGCAACGGTTCCGCCGCGAGAAGGGCCATCTGGTCGAGTGTGGCGGCGGCGGCCGGATCGGCGCGCAGCAACCGTTGACGGCTGACAGCTACGACCGCGGCAAGTCCGGGATGCCGGTCGATCGTCGGGTCAGACAAGCCGGCGGAGGTTGGCTGGTCGGCAAGAACCTGAAGGTAGTCCGCTGGGTGAAGGCCCGTCTCCGCGAGGAAACATCCCGCCTGCTCTACCGCGAGCGGCAGGTCGCCGAGTGCTGCAGCTACCCGGTCGGCGTCGGGCACCGTGACGGTCGGGCAGTGCTCGCGGAGTAACAGGACCGACTCCGGGCGGGCGAACTCATCGACCTCGATCAGCGCCGGCGCCAACTGGGCTACCGCCGAGTTCCGGCTGGTGACGAGGACTCGGCCGCTATCGGGTGGAAAGATCGTCGTAAGATCGCTGGGGCTGTCCACGTTGTCATAGATCAGGAGCCAGTCGGTTCGCTGGCCAAGTAGGCTCCAGAGCTGGCGGATCACCGTGCCTCTCGGCGCGGCCACGGGCAGCTCCATCGCGGCTGCGAGTTCGAGCAGGCAGGTCTCTGCCAGCGACCGGTCATCGGCGTCGACGAACCAGATCAGCTGGTAGTGGTCGGCGTGGCGGTAGGCATACTCGCAGACAAGCTGGGTCTTTCCGATGCCGCCCATCCCGTGCAGAGGCACGATGCCCGCGTGCCGGTCGGCCCCGCCGGTCTCGCCGCGCGCAGGTGGGTGAAGCAGGCATTGGATGAGCCTGAGAAGGCTGGCCCGGCCGACGAAGAACGGATTACGTCGCGGTAGATTCCACACCGGCGGACAGCGCACCGGTCGCGCGGATGCAGGTGCCCCGTGCGGCGCCGGCCAGCGTGCGACGCCGGCCGGAAACGCCGGTCGTCCCACCTGTGTGGGCGACCCGGTGGCCCGACGCACTCCGTCGAGCAGGTGCCGGGTCGCGCTGGCTTCGTCGAGCCCGGCCAGATCGATGCAGACAAGGTTGGCGTATAGCGGGGGGATGCCGCACTCGTCGACACGCACGGGAAGGATGCTGCCGGCCCGGCCGGACACGGAGGCCGTGAAGGCGGCGCGATGCTCGGCCTGTGCGTACGGGTGAGAGAAGTAGGCATCCGAGTAGATCGCGACCACGTGGTCCGCCCGCTGCAGCGCCTGTTGCATGGCGGCGACGAAGTCTTGGCCGGCGGTCCACTCCCATGCGCCCAGTTCGACGGCATATCCGGCGTTGATGAGGTGGTACGCGATCCATTCCGCCCATTGTTTATCATCTGCGGCATGAGATACGAAGAATTTGTGGTGCGTGTCGCTTGTCATATGTCGCGTACCCTTGCCTGCCGTGCACTTTGGTGACGGCGGTAGTACTGCCTGGTGGGTCCGATGTGGCATGGAGCGGTCGGCCGAGGCTCGGGCCGGCTGCTCGCCTACTGGGCCTCCCGCTATCGGAAGCGTGCGTCTTGGCTGCTGGGAGCGTGTGCCGCGGTTGCGGCACCTGCCTGGTCGGGTGCCTCGGACCTCGATGCGGATGCTGGAGCCGTCTGTGTCATCATCGCATCCTCGCCGGCTGGCTTTGCATCAAATTGAGTAGCAGGGACGGCCCTGCTCGCGCTCGGTAGTGGCATGGACCGCCCATAGTGGGACGAACGTGCTAACAGATCCGAACATCGGCTTGACAGGCGGCGACCCGAAGGCTCTAATCTCACGCATGATCCTAGGTATCGGACCTATTCGGTGCATGTGAGTCAGTCTGAGTCGGAGCCTTAAGATAGTCGATCATGGGTGTGGCGGGATGGGGTGAGACGCGGGTCAACGGGCAGCGGCTCGCGGTGGAGCTGCGCCGGCTTCGCGATCTTGCGGGACTCTCGGGACGAGATCTGGCGCAGCGCATCGGCATCAGCCAGTCCAAGGTGTCGCGGATCGAGTCCGGCGCCGCCATCCCCACCTCGGCGGAGGTGCGGGCGTGGGCGGACGTCGTCGCGGCATCACCCGAGACCAGGGATCTGCTGCTTGAACTGACCGAACAGGCCCTCACGGAGGTGTACGCCTGGAGGGAGGCGCTACGCGACCGGACGCATCTGCAGGACGACATCCAGCAGCGCGAACGGGAGGCGCGGAAGATATACGGATTCCAGTGTTCCCTGGTGCCTGGGCTGCTTCAGACTGCGGAGTACGCAAGACGCGTCTTCGCGATGTTCCAGCCGCCATATGCGGAGCGCGACATCCCCGCGGTGGTGGCGAGCCGTCTGGACCGTCAGCTCGCCCTATATGAAGAGGGACGGAGTTTTAGTTTCCTTCTCACCGAGGCCGCTCTGCGGTGGCGGCCAGGTCCACCACGTATGCTGCGAGCGCAGCTTGACCGGATCGCTTCGGTGAGTACGTTGGAGAACGTCTCGGTCGGCGTCATACCGCATTCAGTAGAGGCCGTCACCAGCGTCCCCCATGGTTTCGTCATCCTCGGGGGGGATGACGAGGCCGATCAGAAAAAAGGAAAAAATGATGACGGGGAGGAGGTGAGGGTGATCGTCGAGACCGTCCACGCCAGTCTGATCGTGCGCGGCGAGCATGTGGCCATGTATCGCCACCAATGGTCCATGCTGCAACGGATGGCCATATTCGACAACGAGGCTCGGGCGTTTCTCGCCCGCCTGACCGCCGACATCGAGAAACTGCTCTGACAGCCGGGCCGATGTGGACGATCCGGCTGTTTCCTGGCGGGGGCGCGGTCTTCCGGGTCGGCGTACCCGGTCAGCGTCAGCATGAATGCCGGGGGCGGGAGCGGCTGGTGCTCACCGCTCCCGCTCCCGCCCCCGCCCATCATCGCCCGTCGAGCGCCCCCTTCTTTACACCCTGCACGAACTCGTCCCACTCCCGCTCGTTGACCGCCACCAGCATCTCCGGCATCCTGGACCCGCGGAGCAGGACCAGGTTGCCGCAGAAGGCGACCTCGAGGCACGCTCCGCCGCCGTCACAGACGGCCCGAAAATGCACGGCAAGGTCGTTGAATTCCACGATGACGCCTCTTTCTCTCGTCCGATCCGGCGCTTCGCCGTCTCGAGAATGAGAATCGCAGCGTTTCTCCTCATATGTCGCGGTTACGCGGATGGAGCCTGGCCGTATTTCTCCCAGGCTGCTTACAGGTCGTTTATATGCAGATCAGAGGCTGCTTTGAAGCACCAGCCAGAAAGTGATGTGAGGACGGTGGAGTTCCAACTCCTCGATGGAGTCAGAGTCTCCGACGGCCAGTGGAGCGCCAAACTGGGGAACGCGGCCCAGCCGCTGACGTTCCTGGCCGCCCTGTGCCTAGCCGAGGGGCACCAGCTGACCAAACGTGAGCTCGCCGAGTGGATCTGGGACGACGGGCCCAGGACCCCTGGCTTCGACGAGATGCTCGACTCGCTCGCCAGGACGGTCCGATTCGCCCTTAGGGGCTCGTCCGAGCCTAATAGCGCCCGTGCCGCGGATCCGCTCCCAAAGGCTCGGGGCAACGCCGGCTACTACCAGCTCGCGGTGGAGCCCGTCGAGGTCGACGTCCTGCGTTTCCGGAGCCTCGCGAACAGCGCGCGCGAGGCCGCCGGCCGGGATCCCGCCGAAGCGGCCAACTTCTACCGCTCGGCCCTGGACGTGTGGCCCGGTCGCGGGGGAACGCTGTTCGGCGGGGTGCCGCTGCGTGGTCTTCCCGGAAAACGGGCGCAGGAGTACCGGGAGCTCCTGCAGCGAGAGCACCGAGCCGTCCTCGTCGACTACCTGGACCTCCAGCTGGCGCAGAATGCCAACCCGGGCCTGGTGGAGGAGCTCACCAGGCTCGCGCAGACCGATGACGGCCGCCGCGACGCCGACGTCGTGCGGTTGCTGATGTGCGCCCATCAGCAACGAGGGGACCTGCTCAGGGCTTTGACGGTCTACCAGAACATGGAGGCCGGGCTCCGTCTCGACGACCGGGCGCGCCGCCTGCGCCAGCTCTACGAGAGCATCCGTCGGTCCGTCGACAGCGCGGACGACCCAGCGGGGAAACCTGACGCGGCCGCTACAGACAGGACCCCGAGCGGCGGCAGATCCGCCACCTTCGTCAACCACCAGTACGGCCCGGATGCCAGGAACTACCAGGCCGAGACCATCCACTACCGCGAGAGCGATTCGTGACCGAGAACGGCCAGAATTCCGAGGGCTCCTCGTCCGCCGCTCCGGTCGAGGAGCCCGGGCAGGCCGACGAATCCGGACAGGCCGAGGAGCGTGGGCAGGCCGAGCCTGCCGCGTCGCCGCTGGGACCGGTGCTGGCGAGCGAGGCGACCGGGAGCGCCGAGGCCGTCGGCCTCGGCGGTGACGAGGAGAAGCCGGGGGAGCCGGGCGGCTCCGGTCACGACCCGGCGGCTGATCAGGCACGGAGAAACACGACCGATGGCGGCGGCCCGGAAACGGAGGACTCCCCGCTGCGGGACGACCCGGCGGATGACGGCGCGGTGGCCGGGCCGCAGGGAGAGGAAGGCGAACAGGCGGCGTACGACGCCCGGCTCGCGGGGTTCGAATGGCTCCTCGGGGCGAACAACGCGATGTACGGCGGTCGCAACCGCCTTTTCCAGGCCCAACAGATGACCGTCTACAACGGCCTGGGGCCCGGGCGGTCGCATCGCGGTACCTGGTCGACCGACGACCTGCGCGAACTCCGGCGCTCGTACGCCCCCAGCGACTCCCACAGCGCGCTCCTGGACGGTTTCGGGCGCCACCGCGTCCAGGTCCTGCTCGGCCAAGCGGGCCACGGGCGCACGACCACCGCCTTGGCGGCCGTCGCCGACTGGGTCGCGCCGTCAGGCAAGGACCTGGCCGACCTGGTCTACATCATGGACACGGACGACCCTGGCACGTCGTTCGACCGCGGCGTCTTGCCCGACGGTGCTGGCGCGGTCCTCGTCTTCGCTCCTGGCACGCGGGCGCCCGGTGTCGCGTGGAAGAACGAGGTCACCGGGCGGCTGCCTCCGGGCGGAGTGCTGGTGGTCGTCGCGGACACCCTGCCGGTCGGCACGTCCGCGCACAACACCGCCTACCTGGTCCAGTACTCCCCGCCTTCCCTGGAACAGGTCTTTGCCCAGCACCTGCGGGCATCTCTCGACGAAGCGGATGTGGCCGCGATCTATGCGCGGACGCCGGTCCGCAGGGAACTGGGGCTGTGCCGGCGGCCGCGGGAGGCGGCGCGCCTGGCCGCAGACCTGGTCGAGGGCTGGCGGTCCGGCATCGAGCCGGAGAAACTGCTCAACTCGCGTGACCCCACCGAACTGGTCAAGACCGCGGAGGAGGAACTCACCCAAGGAACACGGTGGGATCGGGCGTTCCTGGTCTCCGGGACGGTCTTCGATCGCTTGGCCGCCGGTCTCGTGACCCGGGAGGCGTCCCGGCTCGCCGAGGTCATGCCGCGCAGCGGCCTGCCCGACGAACGAGACTCCGTCTCCCCGCCGGCCACGCCGATCGGTGAATGGTCCAAATGCGTTCAGGTGAGCGACCCAGCGGCAGGATCCGGGCGGACCGCCCAGCTGGCGCATCCCCGCCTCATCCCGTTCGTCCTCGAGTCGCTCTGGCAGGAGCACATCCCGCTTCGCGACCCGGTGCTGACCTGGTTGAAGACGCTGGCGACCCACCCCGACATCCGAGTCCGGGTCAAGGCAGCCCAAGCGGTGGCCAAACTGGCGACGTACGACTTCGATGTGATCAGAAACGAGGTGCTGCGCGCCTGGGCCGACGACGGTGGGTTCCGCGCTCGGCAGGCGGCCGCCTGGGCGCTGGAGGCGCTGGCGCTCATCGACGATCACCGGTACGCCGCCCGCGTGCGGGCGCTGGTGCGGGACTGGTCCAGGGGAAACAACGTGTCGCGCCAGGCCGCCGGCATCGCCGCCTATGGCACCTTTCTCGGCTCCGAGTACCCGGACGAGGCGCTCGCGTGCATGCGCCGGGCCGCCGGCGGCCGGGTGCGCCGGTCCGACGGCCGGCGGGCCGGGGTCGAGCACACGGAACGGGTCCTCGCGAACATCGTCGAGCAGTCCGTCGTGGACGTGTTCCTCGCCGGCGCGCACGAGAAGGTCGTGAAGGAGCTCGCTGAGTGGACCAGGATGCCAGTCTGGCGATGCCGGCGCTGCGCCGGACGATGCCTGGTACGGTTCGCGGGACGTCGCGACCAGGGTTCCAGTTGGCCGATCCTCATGGAACTGGTCGACCACGCGCCGCACCTGCGTGCGGACGTCTTCTCGTTGTGGCGCAACGCGCTGGACGAGAACCCCGGCCCGGCCACGAACGCTCTCTACCGGCTCGTCATGTTGGCCGAGCGTGCCGACCAGGAATGGCCGCCGTCGGACGACGGAGCCGACCCGACGGCGCGGTCCCCGGAGGCGACGCGGTTCCGCGCCCTCGTTCACGAGCTGCTGGACTATCTCGGTGTCGGTGACGCGCCGACGGACCGGGACCGGCGCCAGCGCCTGAGGTTCCACATCCAGCTGTGGGAGTTCCGCGGCCAGCGGCGGCTCACCATCATCCCCACCGGTCTTCGCGGCTGACTCGCCGGCCGCGGCGCCCCCCGCGGGGGCCGGGGAAGTCCGCCCCTTTTCTCGTCCGCCGTCCGTTCGGCGCGCTGACACGTGATCTGACAATGAAGGTGAGAGTGCGGAAAATGTCCACGACGAACACGGATCCGTCCCGGCCCCGGCGCCGGTCCGGGTCGTGGTTCTCCCGGCTCTGGTCGAGCTGGCGCGAGCGTCGCCGCCGGCCGGCCGACACCGGCGCCCCCCCGCCCAGGCTGCCTGAACGGTGGACGACGAATCACGAGGAGAGCTTCACCTTCGTCACCCCCGCCCGGGGTGACGGATACGACTTCGCGGTGGCGGTCGACTTGTGCTGGTGCGTGACCGGCACCGGCACCGAGGAAGACCTGCGCGCTCGCATCACCGCGCGCCGGGCCGAGATCACCGCGGGGATCAAGGCCGCCGCCCGGCCGGTCGGGCGCCGCTTCGCGCCGTACCGCCCCGGCGATGCCGAGCACCCGATCGCCACCGCCGTCCGCGAGGCTGTCGACAACACGTTGGCGGCGACACCGGACGAGTTTGGCGCCGTGCTGACGTGCAGCGCCCGGACGCGGGTCGACATGGACGCCGCGCTGCGTGAGCTGCAGCGCCCGCTGATGGCGGAACAGGTCCGGCTGGAGGGCCGGTTCGATCTCAGCGCGCTGTTTGCCCAGCGGCTCGGGGAGCTTCGGATCGTCTGGCGCGACTTCATCCAGGCCGGCCTGCCCGACTGGGAGTCCCCGTACGCGGTCAGCCTCGCCCTGCATCCGGAGCAGGCCGCGAAGGAGCTGTTCACGATGCGCAAGGACCGGCGGGACGAGGCCCAGAGCCTGGTGGACGTCATCGCCCTGACCGCGGCCGGCCACGAGAAGCTGGATCTGCTGGAGTTCGCGGTCGCCAGCGACTCGGCGCTGCGCCAGACCTACAAGTTGCTGGGCATTCCCCTGCCCGACCCTGGCCCCGACTCGCTGTTCGCGTCGGGAGCGGACACACCCGTGGACGCGGCGCCATGACGGCGAACCGGACTGCCCGGGGGCGGGCTGTCGCGCTGCTGGTCTCCGCGGTGTTCGGGCTGTCAGGGTGCTCACTGTTCCAGGGCACCGACGAGCCGGCGGCGTCGTCGGCAGGCGGGCCGAGCCAGCAGCGGTGCGACACGCTGCTGGCCGTGCCGACCGACACCGCCGGCCTGGACACCGTCCAGCTCGTCGCAGACGGATCCGCCTCGACGATCCCGAGGGCGACCGGGCAGTCCGGCGTGCGGCGACCCGACTGGGCCGTATTTCTCGCGTCCAAGGCAAAGCATGACCCGAAGGCGCTGGTGTCGTTCGGGGTTTTCGGCGGACGGCTGGACATGCGCGGGACGGTGGGCGCGCCGGGTGGGAGCAACGACCTCTATCGGGACGGCAACGACGCCAAGGACTTCGGGGAATGCCTTACCAGGACGTTGCGGGCCGCGTTCACGGCAGCTCCAGACCAGCCCGGCACCGATCCGTTGCGGGCGCTCGCCGATGCCGGCGAGCAGCTCGCGGGAAAAGACGGGGCCAGACGCATAGTGCTCGCGACCGACGGCCTGAGCAACGCCGGGTGCGGTGATCTGAGAGGCGCGTCGATCGGTGACCCCTCGGTGATCGCCAAGATCGTGCAGTCGTGCGGCCCGGAGATCCCGACGTTTCCCAAGGAGGTTCACATCGACATTCACGGCCTGGGGCGGTCGGTCGCCGGCTGGCCGGACATCTCGACGCCGAACCGGACCTGGCTCGTCGATCTGTGGACCGCGCTGTGCCACGAGACTGGGGCCACCTGCGACGAGGTGGACTCCGCCGCACCGGACACGACCACCGGGCAGCTGCCCGCGGCGGCACCCGAGGACCCGCAGGTGAAGATGCCCGAGATCCTCATCAAGGGCACCAACCCGCTGGTGATCGTCGTGCCCGATCCGCTTCTGTTCGACTTGGACTCGGCTGACCTCGCCCCACGGGCGCAGAGTTCCATTGGCGAGATTCTGGCCAAGCTCTCGGAAATCAACTACAAGCGGCTAGTGGTTCAGGGCCACACGGACTCTCAGGGGCAGCCGGACTACAACCAGGACCTTTCCGAAAGGCGAGCGGGCGCGGTGCTCCGTGCGCTGGCCAGCCGGGTCCACGACGCCAGCTCGGTGGGACTCGGCGAGCAGCAGCCGGCCTGTCCCCTGCAGATCGTAAACGGTGTCCCCGACCAGGCGGCCATGGCATGTAACCGTCGTGTCGAGATCCTCGTCTACGTCTGATCATCATGCTGGGCGCCAGCCTGTCGCCTGTCCTGGTCGCTATGACAACTGACAGCACGATTATCGAGGAACGATGAGCCAGCACATTCCCGCCGGCCAGAACGGCAGTTCAATCACCCCGTGCACACACGGGTGCGTCTGCGGGTTGCGTGACATGATCGAGTCCGCTCGGGAGACCGAGCGGCGCGCGGCGACGACGATCGACAACGCCGAGATGAGAGCGCTGCTCGGCGCGGTGCAGAGCGGCTATGAGGACATCAGGGCGGACCCACGGCTGCCGGAGCGCCGGCATGCGGCCCAGGCGGCGTTCAGCGCGGCCTGGGCCTACCTGGACGATCTGGAACTGCGGCTGAAGGCGGGCGTCGTCGGGCGGGCGGCCGGGGAGGCGGACCGCGCTGGCGTCCGCGCGGACGCCAGCCGTCGGCGCCCGCGCTGGCTGCGGCTGATCCGTTGGCCTGTCGTGCTGTCCGTCGGCGCGTTCGACACCTGGTATTTCACCCAGGTCTTCCGATACCTGACCTCGTCCACCGGCGACAAGGGCAAAGGCCAGAGTGGGTTCGCGGGCCTGCTGGAGCAGTATGCGGCGTATGCGCCCGGGATGGTCCTCGCCGTCACCATAGCGGTGAGCGGCGTGCTGCTGCTCGTGCCGCTGCGTGCCTGGAGCGCCGCCGCCCGGAATGTCTCGTCGTGGGAACCGGGGCGAGAAGAAGGCGGCGACGGCACGGACGACGGGCAGTCGTGGGAGGAGTTCCGCACGGGCCGGTCCCGCCGCCGGTTCGTACGCATCACGTTCTACCTGCTGCCGATTGCCTTCGTGCTGACGCTGCTCACCGTCATAGCCGACTGGGCGGGGCTGCGCGCCGCCTATCCGACCCCGCCCGAACGGGGATACCCGAAGGACTCGGTCGCGCTGCTGTTGGTGATGTTGTCGGTCGGTGCGATCGCCGTGAAGATCGCGGCCGACGACCCGGACGGCGAGGACGTGGCGGCCGCCGGCCGGCGGCTCGCCGTCACCCGGGCCATGTATCTCCGACGCTCGCGCCGCGCCGGCGCACTCATCGGCCGATATGAATCCTCCTGGAGTGATCTTCGTACGTTGCGTGACGAGCTTCTCGGGCTGCTGCGACTCAAGGCGGTGTCAGCCTGGGAGGCGTTCATTCTGCGCACCCGGGCGTTGCACCACGGCGCCGGCAACATCGCGGCCATCCCCGCGGGGGCGCCGCTGGAGTCAGCCGACGCCGACAACCGGCTGATCCTGCCGGAGTTCGAGAACGTTCTCCAGCCGCGCCCCGAACTAGGCCCGCTGAACGAGATCTGCAGGTTGATCGGTGAATTTCCGCCGTCTATCCTTCTGGCGCGCAAGGAGAAGATCGACAACGAGTATCTCCGGCAGCTTGTCGTAAAGCGAGCGGAGGCTCCCGACGCTACTGACCAGCTTCCGGCGCCGCGACACCGCGGGCCTTCGATGCTGTGAGAGCGGCAGAGCGTGTTATTGGATGACTGGAACGGACCCTGTCGGCCCTGTGTGAAATAGGGCACCGACCGGTCGTCGTTAACATGTCCCGTCACGGCGGGTTGGCCTCCGCGGAAGGACGTTGGTGGCCCGCCACATCGGACACTCGTGCCAGCCGGGCAGCGCCGAAATACCAGATCCGCTGGTTCACTCAGACATCCTTGAGGCTGACCTCGTCAAAACTAGGACCGAGGCCGTCGAGGGCCTTGCCCGCCCTGGGATTGACGATCTTGCGGCCCATGTAGGTGTCGAGGGTGATCGAGGCGCGGGAGTGGCCGAGCTGGTCGGCGATCTCTCGGAGTGTTAGGCCTGCCTGGTCGAGGACGGTGGCTGCGGTCTTGCGGAAGTGGTGGGGGACGAGCCAGTCGTAGCCCATGCGGTCGAAGGCTTCCCGTAGCTGGGTGTGGGCGTTGTCCGGGTCCTTGAGCGTGCCGACCGTCGACAGGAAGACCGCGTCCCAGCCGCATTGCGATTCGATGCGGTCCTCGCGGCGCCGGCGGAACAGGTCCACGCCCCACCCCGGAAGCACCAGCAGCCGTTCATGGACCTTCGACGTGGTGGTCGTCTTGATGCTGAGCCCTTTGCCCTTCATCCGCACGACCACGCTGCCGGTCCGCAGCGTCCCGGCGTCCAAGTCAAGATCGGGCCACTGGATTGCCAGGACTTCGGCGATTCGCAGCGCGGTGCACAGCATGCCGTCGACGATGTCTGGCAGGCCCTGTCGCATCGCGGCGTCGTCGTAGGTGAAGCTTGCCCGGACCTGCGAGACCTCGGCCATGGACAGCGCCCGCGGTGGGTTCTTGACCTTCGGCCGGACCGGTGCCACCTCGCGGCACGGGTTGGACTTCATCGCGTCGAGTCGGCAGGCATGGCCGCATATGTTGCTCAGGACCGTCCGGCACACTTTCGCGATCGCGGCGCCGTGCTTGGCGCCGACGGCTTTGATGAACCGGTTGACGGCGGCGGTGGTCAGCTCCCGGACCCGCAGCATCCCGAGCCCCGGGACGATCTGCTTGTCGAGCCGATCCCGGTAGAGCTGCAGCGTGCCTGGCGACTTGTCCAGGACGTGGAACTCGGCCCACCAGTGCTCGGCGAGCTCCTTGACGCGAGTCTCCGAGGTGATCTCGTCTCCGCCGCCGGCCTCGATCACCCGATCCCGTAGCGCCGCATTGAGACTGCGCTCGGCGGCAGCCGCGGTCGGCCCATTCCGCTGGACCTGCGACGTGGTCCCGTCGTACTCGCGGTACAGGGTGCGCGCACGGTAGGTCCCGCCAACCGGATAGACCCTGATCTTGCCGTAGGTCCCCGGGGCGTTCTCGGGCCTGCCCGTGACTGTCATGGTCACAGAGTAGTCACAGAAAACACCGAAGATCATCGCCCGGCAACGACCGTCAACGCCCATTCTCGAACGCCGAAAACCACTGCTACCAAAGGACTTTGCCCACCAGTGAAGACCGTCGCGAACCCACCTTCACCATCCCGGCAGGTTATAGGTTCGAGTCCTATCGCGGGAGCCCTGACCAGGGCGTTTACATGATCCTCCGGAAGTTCGATCTTCTGAGGACTATTTTAGGCCCACTTTATTCGCGCCTGGTGGCGGCATTGTGTGGCTCCGTTCGATCGTGAAACCTCCCTCTTTGTTGAGACATGGATCACGCTCGGGCGTGGTCGTCGCGTCCAGTGCTAGCTCTCGCTGTCGGGTCGGCGTGCTCGACAGTCTCACTTTCATGATCATGAAACGTCTTCGTACGGCGGGCGCCGTCGGCCCCGATGAATCAGCTCTGCGGGCCTTGTCGGAGCGGGAAGTTGATCTACGTAGGCAACGGTTGACGATGAACGAGCGGCGGGCCGCGCGGGTGACTGGAATGGCTCCGTGCGTTGATCGCCAGGGCGGTGGAAGCATGAGTACTGCCGTCCCCGGCAGGGCTGCCGGTCTTAGCTAGCGCGAGGGGAGCTAGCGCGAGGGGAGCTGGGGCGGCGGCAACGGAGCGACGGCGTCACGGCCCGCTTCGGCTTTGGAACCCGTCGTCCAAGTGTCGTCGACGATGAGGACACGACGGCCAGCCACCTGCAGCGGAAATTGGCGGGCAGGTGGAACCTGTCGGTGAGGTTGTCTCGTTTCTGCTCGGCGACGCGAGGCCCAGGGCGCGACGACGGCCGCGGCGAGCGAACAGGCGAGGCGGGCCGACGGAGCGGTGCGATCCGCGAAGACGTCGGCCAGCTGCCAGCCTTCGGCCGCGGCGTGAGCTGCTAGTCGATCGTGGAGGTGATCAACCTCGGACGCGACTCTCGGGCATGGTTGGCGCAGCGACGGACCGGGGGACGTCCGCCGGTCCCGTAGGGAAACACCCGATGCGGGCCGGCCGTCGGCAGGTCATGGTCGAGCAGGGGAAACAGCCTGATTCCGGTCCGATGTGGACCAGGCATCCGAGCTCGCCCGCGGCCCGCGGCCCTCGTCCCGGCGCGTCCGCGACAGGCCTGGGGCCGGCGTGACTACGCGTGCGGACGTGGCTGTCACCCCGCACGGGTCCCGGGTGGGCGACGCGGTAGCCGACATATCGATCCATTTCACGGGGTGAGCCATGGCGGACGAGGAACGGGCGGCGATGCTGCGAAGCACCGAATGGTGGCTGTTCCGCCAGGCGTTGCCCAAGTTCATCGCGAAGCAGGGGTTCCGCAGCCACACGCTGGCGCGAATGTTCCCGTTCTTGCTCTTTGCCGCCGTAGGGTCCGGGCTGTCGTTTTTCGAGAGCTGGCCCGTCACGCTGGTGGTGTCCGCGCTGCCCTCGGTAGCCTGGTGGCTGTTCGTGACCCTAATCTGGAAGCGCACGCCGCCCCCAGTGTCGACTTGGCTGGCGTTCGTCCTGGTGGGCGCGTACTTCCTGATAAGCCCGCTACTGACCCTTGTGTACGCCGTCACCCAGCCCGAGAATTTCAAGGCCGACGTCGGATTCTCCAGCGTGATCTACGGGCTCGCCACGATCGTGGCTCTCTATCTCGTTCTCTCGGCGGTTCTGTTGTGGGTGGCGAATATCTTCACCCGGTACGGGCTGGTGGGGCTGGTCACGCACGTGGTCCGGCAAGCGGGCCGCGATCTTCACAACAGCTTCGGCCTGTTGGGCAACGCCCTGCCGACCATACTTTTTCTCACCGCGTTCCTCTTCTTCACCCCCGAGATCTGGCGGGTGACGACAGATCTGTCTGGCTGGCGCCTGTTCGCCCTGCTCGTCCTGTTCGCGGCGGTGATCGCATTCGCCATGCGTGCCCGGCTGCGCGAGGAGCTGGACGGTCTGGAAAATTCGATGTCCGCCGCGGAGCTGGAGCGGGCCTGCCGCGGCACACCCCTGGAGCCAGTCGCGGCGGAGCTGGCGCCGTCGACGCAGCCGACCGCGCTCCGGGACGCCGAGCGACGCAACATCTGGCTGGTGCTGTTTACCCGCCAGCTGGTCCGGGCCATCGTGATCGGCCTGGGTGTTTTTCTGTTCTTCGAACTCTTCGGCAATATCACAGTCGGTGACGAGATCCGCGCGGAGTGGGTCAACGGGGGCTCCGAGGGCACCGAGTCGCCGTCGAGCGGCCTCCCGTTCGGCATATCAGAGCCGATGCTGGAGGTCTCCGCCCTGCTTGCCGGCTTCAGCGCAATGTACTTCTCGATCTTGTCGATGACCGACAGCGAGTACCGGCAGCGCTACTTCGACTCCATCCTCAAGGAGATCAGCCGGGTCCTGGCCGTCCGTGCGGTCTATCTGAAGCTGCGGGAGACGCACCCGGATCCGACACCGGACGAGCCCGAGGGCGACCCGAGTGGCCCGCCCGGCGCTGGCGTCGGCGCCTCGGCCGCGGCCGCGTGACGAAGGAGCGTTGGCGCCGCATCGTCGTGGACACCGGACGGCACTTGTCACGCGTCGGGTGTTTCTCTACAGGCTCCCGCACGGACCCCTAGCTCATGGGCTCCCGAGCGAACCCTCGGCAATGCGCTGGCCCATCTGCTTTCGATGATGATCGGCTGGGGCCGGCGTGCGTCAGGATTTCCCTACGCCATCGGCCGGTGACCCCCTGCCCGTCGGTGGGCCCGCCGGTGTCGCCACACAGGATGTCGGCGCGTCACCGCCGTTGAGAATGTCGTTGCGGTTCCCCCGCCGATGACGTCGTTGCCTGCGCCTCCGATGATCGTGTTGGTGCTGTCGCCGCCGCAGAGCAGGTCATTACTGGCGCGGCCGTTGATAATGACAGTCCCATGGAGCACAAAGATCATATCGGTGCCGTCGACCGTCTCGTTCGTGGCCGGACCCCGATGACGGTGATGACCACGGGTACGGTGACCTCCCCGTCGCTGAGGTTGAGGACGATCCTCGCCGAATCCTCAGTCTTCGCGAGAGCCGCGGGTAACGAGGAGTAGGTCTCGCCGTCGCCAGCGCCTGCGGGTCGACTCGGGAAAAATGATTGACCAGGTCAGCGGCCGGAAGGCCGAACTTACGGCCGTGAACGGCGTCCTCGAAGCATCCTGCAGGCGTTTGGCTTGCCAGCTCACAGCTGCGCGTGGCCGACGCGCGAGTGGCGGATGCGGGCTGACGTCCTGGTCAGACGGCCAGAGGGAGCTCGGCGAAGGCCGCTGTGAGCTGGCGGTGGGGTTCGGCTGGAGCCGGCGGACCGACACGACGAGGCATCGCTCGATCAGCCGGCTGCCGCTGGGGCAGCCGCCTCCGCAGACGCAACGGCACCGCCCGTGGGTTTGCTGTTGGTCCCAGGGAAGGGGTCCTGGGATGGTCTTGTAGCGGGATCGGTAGCCCGAGAGCGGCAGAATGGTCGAGTGATGCGGGGGATTGTAGGTCGGGAGGGGGAGCTGGCGGCGATCGCTCGGCTTCTCGACGGGGTGGCGGACGGTCCGGCGATGTTGGCGCTGTGGGGCGAGGCCGGAATCGGGAAGACAACGGTGTGGGGCGCCGGCCACGCCGCCGCGGTGGGCCGGGGATACACCGTGCTCGCGTGCCGCGCGGCGGCCGCCGAGATACGTCTTAGCTATGCAGGGCTCGCCGATCTGCTTGCCGATGTCGCCGAGGACGACCTTGCCCGGTTACCGGATCTGCAGCGGCGGGCTTTGGACGCGGCGTTGTTGCGAGGAACCGCCGAGGATAGCCGTCCGCCCGGTGCCCGGGCAGCGGCGGCTGGTCTGCTGTCGGTGCTTGAGCGTCTGGCCAGCAGAACGCCGGTGCTGGTGGCGGTCGACGATGTCCAATGGTTGGACGAGCCGAGCCGTGAGGCGGTCGCGTTCGCGGTTCGGCGGTGTTCGGGGCCGGTCGCTGTGCTGACGGCCGGTCGTGATGGGGGGCGGTCGGATGGGCGTAGCGAGATCCGTCCTCGCGACCTGGCGCGGCTGCGTCACGTAGATATCGGTCCGCTCAGTTTGGGCGCCCTGCATCACGTCTTGATGGAGAATATGAATCGGTCGTTCCCGCGTCCGGTGTTGCTCCGGATAGCCGGCACTTCGGGCGGTAATCCGTTTTACGCGCTGGAACTCGCCCGGTCGCTTGACGCGCGGGGTTCGGGCCTCACCGGATTCCCGGGCAGCCTCCGAGCGGTGGTCCGGGACCATGTCGGTTCCCTTGGACCGGGGGTGCGGGAGGCGCTGCTGGTGGTCAGCGCGCTGGCGTTGCCCAGCCTTGAGGTGGTCGGGAGGGCCTGCGGGGGCGTGGACGCCGTCGAGGTGCTCGGTGCCGCCGAGGATGCGGGGGTGGTGGAGCTGTCCGGGGGCTGCGCGCGGTTCACGCACCCGCTGCTTGCCGACGGGGTCTACAGCGAAGCGTCGCCGACGGTCCGGCGGGCGTTGCACCGGCGGCTGAGTGGGCTGGTCGACGATGTCGAGGAGCGGGCGCGTCATCTGGCGCTGGCCGTGACCGGCCCGGAGGCTGAGGCGATCACCGCGCTCGACGCCGCCGCTGACCAGGCGCGACGGCGGGGAGCCGCGTCGGCGGCAGCCGACCTCCTGGAGCTGGCCATCGGCCTCGGGGCCGACGACCCGTCGCGGCGGGTGCGGGCCGCCCAGGACCGCTTCCACGCGGGCGACCCGCTGCGAGCCAGGGACCTGCTGGAGCGGGCGATCTCCGACCTGGGCCCGGGTCCAGGGCGTGCCGAGGCGGCCGCGCTGTTGGGCACGATCTTCTACCAGGTCGATGACCTTGCGCAGGCCGTCCCCACCCTGGAAAGGGCGTTCGGTGAGGCGGGCGACGATCCGCGGCTGAGGGTCGAGATCGCGATGGAACTGGCCATCGCGCTCACCAATGCTGGGCGCGTCGGCGACACGCTCCCGTACATGCTGATCGCGGTGGAGGAGTCCGAGCGGGCCGGCGACGACGGCCTGCTCGCCGAAGCGCTCGGCGGCTCGATACTCCTGCGTTTCCTGGATGGTCAGGGTGTAGATCAGTCTGCCTTGGCGCGGGCGCTGGCACTGGAGGACCCGGATCGGCGCAGCCACACGTTGCGTCGGCCGTCGTGGGCTGCGGCCATGGTGAACCTGTGGACCCGCCGGGTCGACGAGGCCCGGGCCGGGCTGGCGGCCCTTCGCCAGCGGTGCCTCGACCGGGGCGAGGAAAGCGACCTATGGTTCCTGACCTTCCATGCCACCACCGCCGCACTGTGGTCCGGCGATGTCGAGACGGCGCGGCGGCTCGCGGCCGACGTGGCCGATCGGGCGCTCATGGTTGGGGCCGAGCACACCCGGGCGATGGCGCTCGCGACGCAGGCGCAGGTGGCGGCATGGACGGGACAAGTCGACCAGGCGCAGGCCGCGGGCGAGGAGGCGGCGGCGATCCTGGCGAAGTTCGGCATGGCCGTCGGGTCTATGTTCGCGCAGGGCGGCCTCGGCGTGCTCGCGCTGTCGGTTGGCGACCACGCCGCCGCGGCTCGCTGGCTGGCTCCCTTGCCGACGGCGATGGTCGCGATGGGCTTCGGTGAACCGTCGTGTGTTTCTTTCCTCCCCGACGCCGCCGAGGCGCTCATCGCGCTCGGCCGCCTGCAGGAGGCAGAGCCCTGGGTGGAGCGGCTCGAAGCCAGCGGACGCAGTCCTGACAGGCCATGGGCCGAAGCAGTCGGAGCCCGCTCCCGCGGCCTGCTGGCGGCCGCCCGCGGCGACCTCGCCGCCGCACGGTCCGCGTTCGAACGGGCGCTCGCCGCCCACGACCAGCTGCTCTTGCCCTACGACCGGGGCCGCACACTCCTGCTGTTGGGACGGCTCCAACGCCGCCGCAACGAACGCTTGGCGGCCCGGGCGACGCTGGAGGAAGCGGCCCGCGTTTTCGAGGCCGTCGGCGCACTGCGATGGGCCGACAATGCCCGGGCCGAGCTGGACCGGCTTGGCTCCCAGCCGGGCCCTGTCGACGAGCTCACGCCCACTGAGCGACGCGTCGCGGAACTGGCTGCCCGCGGGCTCACCAACCGCGAGGTCGCCGCCGCGCTGGTCATCAGCCCCAAGACGGTCGAGGCCAACCTGTCCCGGGCCTACCGCAAGCTGGGAATCCGGTCCCGGGCCGAGCTCGGAGCATGGCTGGCGCAACGACCAACCAGGGGTCTCCCGCCGCACGCGTAGGGAAACACCCGACGCGCGCCGCCTTCCCACCGGTCACGATCGAGCGGTGGACCGGACCTACCTGGTCGAGTGCTACTGGCCCGAGGCGACGCCAGCGGCCCTGACCGATGCCGGGATTCGTGCGGTCGCCGCCGCTCGGGAACTGTGCGCCAGTGGCCAACGCGTGCGCTTTCTCGGGAGCCTGCTGATACCGGCAGACGAGACCGTGTTTTGCCGCTTCGCCGGCAAAAGCGCCGCCGATGTGGAAACCGCCAGCACCCTGGCTCAGCTGCGCTTCGACCGCATCCTCGAATCCGTCGAACTACCCGGCGATGACGATGTCGGCTCGTAGAACACCCAAGCTCAACCTCGGCACTCGAAGTGGCACCGGCACCCCGAACCTTCACCAGGCAGCACGCTTGTCACGACACCTCCCATCGGAAAGGATGGCCAACGCCGATGGGTGCATTCCTATCCCAGACCGCGGACACCGCGAGTTCGACCTGGGTAAGCTCGTTTCCGTGACGGGGGATAAGGGAACCGGATTGTTGAACGTCCCTGATGGCCGATGATCGTCGATCGAGGACAGGTGTCAGCGGCGCTGCCCGGCTACGTGCTGGGCGCCCAGCTGGGCCGGGGGACTTTCGGGCTGGTGCTGGCCGCCGACCACCGACCGCTGGGTCGTCCGGTGGCGATCAAGGTGATGGTGGCCGACGGACCGGAGGGCCTGACGGTGGACTTCGCCGCCGAGGCTCGGCTGCTGGCCGTTCTGGACCATCCACATGTGGTCCGCGTCTACGACTACCTTGAGGCCGACGGTCTGTGCATGGTGGTGATGGAGCTGCTGTCCGGGGGCACCCTGACTCGCCGGCGCAAGGCCATGAATCCTGAGCAGAGTTGCGCGGTCGGGCTGGCCGTGGCCGCGGCGCTGGACCATTCCCACACCCGAGGCGTGCTGCACCGTGATATCAAGGCCGACAACATCCTGTTCGCCGGCGACAGGACGCCGAAGGTCGCCGACTTCGGGATCTCGAAGATGTTCGAAGGATCGGCCGCTACCGCCAGCCGGTTAGCCGGCACCCCGATGTACATGGCTCCCGAGCAGATCGAAGGCGGTCGGATCGGCCCGGCCACGGACCTTTACGCCCTTGGGATCGTGCTGTACCAGCTGCTGACCGGCGCCCCGCCGTTTGACCCGAACCAGCCGCAGGAAGCGCTCTGGCGCCAGCATCTGAGCAACAGCCCGCCCCCTCTGAAAGGCGTACCCGGTCCGGTCGCCGACGTGGTGCTGCGCGCTCTGGCGAAGAAGCCCACCGATCGGCAGGCCGATGCGCACGCGTTCGGCATCGAGCTGGCGACCGCTGCTACCCGCCTCTACGGCCCGGGTTGGACCGACCGCGCCGATCTGCCCCTGCACCTGTCCGACGATGTCCGCCGCGCCACCGAACTATCCCCGTGGGCACCGCGGCCGCACCTGATACCGCCGCAGGCCGACACCACCAGCGGCACGACCGTGCCCATCCTCCGCCATCCGCGTCGTCGTCTGATGGTCGCCGCCGGTGCCACAGTCCTTGCTGGCGCCGTCGCCGCCGCTGTTCTGCTCGCCACCTCCAGCTCTGACACGCCCGCCGTCACCGCCACGGCGAGTTCCAGCACCGGCCTGCCGGCCGTCGTCCCTACCTCGAGTTCCAACCCGACATCGGCCACCGTCGACTGGTCCCAGCCGACACCGCTGGGCGACCCGCTGGCCGCCCACACCGACGACGTTTACTCGGTGGTGTTCTCTCCCGACGGGCGCACCCTCGCCACCGGTGCAAAGGACAACACGGTGCGGTTGTGGAACGTGGCGGACCCGGCCCACCCGACACCGCTGGGCGGCCCGCTGACCGGCCACGCGGGCGCGGTGTTCTCGGTGGTGTTCTCCCCAAACGGGCGCATCCTCGCCTCTGGGGCAGAGGACGACACGGTGCGGTTGTGGAACGTGGCGGACCCGGCCCACCCGACACCGCTGGGCGGCCCGCTGACCGGCCACACCAGCTGGGTGTACTCGGTGGCGTTCTCCCCGGACGGGCGTACCCTCGCCACCGGCTCCTACGACGGCACAGTGCGGCTGTGGGATGTGGCTGACCCAGCCGACCCCGCCCCGCTGGGTAACCCTCTGACTCATACCGACGCCGTGAAGTCGGTGGCGTTCTCCCCGGACGGGCGCACCCTCGCCACCAGCTCTACGGACGGCAAGGTGCAGTTGTCGAACGTGGCGGACCCGGCCCACCCGACACCACTGGGTGCCCCGCTGGTCGGCCCTGCCGACTCGGAGTTGTCGTCAGCGACCTTCTCCCCGGATGGGCACATGCTTGCCACGGGTTCTGGCAACCACACCATTCCGCTGTGGAATGTGGCCGATCCGGCCCACCCGACACCGCTGGGTGTCCCGCTGACTGGCCACACCGACGCCGTGGAGTCGGTGGCGTTCTCCCCGGACGGGCGCACCCTCGCCGGCAGCGCTTACGACAACACAGTGCGGCTGTGGAATGTCGCCGACCCGGCCAGACCGGCCCCGCTGGGCTGGCCGCTGGCCGGCTATACCGACTCCGTAATAGCGGTGGCGTTTTCCCCGGACGGGCGCACCCTGGCGTCCGGCGTTGCCGACGGCACGGTGCGGCTGTGGGCTGCGGGGTGAGCTGCTCGAGGCGGAAGCGTTGGTAGCAAGCCCGCGTTGACGGGAGCGCGCTTCGGGGAGCGTCGTTGACCGGTGGAGTGGCGGGTCTCGTCGCCGGCGCCGCGAGGTCGCGCAGTGCGGCGACTCGACGTGGCAGCGCGATGCAGGGTAGGCGTGGTCGGGCGATGAGAGGGAACCAGCGTAGCCTCGGGTCAGCGGGGTCCACGGCTACTTCCAGATCACGGTGATGGGGCGTCGTGGGCGGTCGAGGACGTAGCGGCCGGTCGCTGGGTCGGTGCCCTCGGGGATGTCTGGGATTTCGAAGCGGGCGGTGCGTCCGCGCTGGTTGGCGTCCCAGGTGCGGGTCTCGTCGGCGACCCGGTGGGCGAGTTGGTCGCGGGTAGGGCCGTGGCCGATGAGGCCGATCTCGTAGAGCTTGGTGCCGTCGGATGTTGTTGGGGCTGGGCGGAGGGTGAAGTAGGCGAGGTCGGTGCCGTCGGTGGTGGCCATCGCGCCCCAGCCGAACCTCGGGGAGACGGAGCCGCGCTTGACCGCGGCCGGGGTGGTGTTCATCCGCATTAGGGCGTTCGGCAGGTGCAGGCATAGCCACAGGTCGAGCCATTCGAATGGCACGTTGCCTGGGAACAGCACTTCGGTCCATTCGGTCGTGTCGTGCTGGTCGAGGACTCCGGCGAGCTGGTTGGCGTTGACGTCTTGGTCCTTGTGGACCTGCAGGGTGATGTCGCCGGCTGCGGTGATGGGGACGATGCGGCGGGCGTCGTCGCCGATTCCGCGCAGGGGCATGAACACGGCGAGTTGGCTGTCGATGCTGATCCAGCGGTCGCCGCGTCGTTCGAGATCGACACACCGGTGCTGGTGGTCTTCGTATAGATGGCGGTGTTCGCGTAGGCCTCGGCGACCGGCACGCCCGGTAGGAACAGCTCGCGGGAAACGCGGCGGAACGCGGCCTCTACCAGCGGTGTTCGGATCGTTTGCTCGTCGAGGAGCCGGTCGGCGAGCGCGTGCCGCAGGTCGTCTGCGGATGCGGCGGGCAGGTCGTCGCTGACGATCGTCATAGCGGTCTCCTTGGCGAGGAGTTGGCTATGCGTGTCCTTCAGCGAGGCACCGGGCGACGCGCCCGCGACACCACCCTCGCCGCTCTCTCCCGTGCCCTCGGCCGACCCGACGACTACCTACTCCGCGCTCTGCTCGGTGACCAGACACCCACAGTCGACGCTCGCCAGCTCGAGGCCACCAATCCGCCCCGACGATCCGACGGCCCGGACTCGCTGCTGCGCCTACCTAGAGGTCTCGTAACCCCATTTGCCACTCAACATCAATTAGCGAAAGCGCCGGTAGTGCTCTGGCGGCCAGGGGCCGTCGTCTGTCTGTGTGCGTAGCAGGCCTGCTGGAGACGACGCGGACAGCCATTCGTGCGCGGATGCAGCCCGGCGGACCGAACTTCTGGAATCCTTCACTGATCCACGCCGTGCCTCGTTGGAGATTTGTCTGGTCGCGGTCTCGTCGGTAAGGAGTGCGCCGTGATTCGCTATTTGTGTAGATCCGTCGGAGCTTTGCTGGTTGCCACCTTCGCAGGTTTGGTGGCGATATCTGAACCGGCCGGGGCCGAGCCACCGAACATTCCATCGGCGAATGCTGCTCTCGCCATGCTGGAGTCTCTGACTTTTGCTCCGGAATTTCGTCCATCAAGATATTCTCGCGGCCAGTTTCTTTCGCGTTGGGCGACCTTTGGCGGCGGCTGTACCACCCGAGCTTTGGTGCTTCAGCGCGACAGTGAAAATGTCGGCGCCAAGGGTCGCTGCACGCGGATACCTGGCCCCTGGCTCAGCCCTTACGACGGGATCATCCACGAGAGCTCGGCCGACCTGGAGATCGACCATCTCGTCCCTCTGGCCGAGGCGTGGAGTTCGGGGGCCTGGGCATGGACAGGTACCCAGCGGCGAGCCTTCGCGAACGATCTTCAAAGTCCGGAGCTCTGGGCCGTCACAGGTGCTTTGAACCAAGAGAAGGTGGCCAGAGACCCCGCCGAGTGGATGCCGCCGCTAAGCAGTTTCAGATGCACATATGCAGAGGCGTGGGTCCAGGTCAAATACTCCTACAGACTGACCGTCGACGAGGCGGAGAAGCTCGCGCTCAGTGGCCAGCTAGCGAGGTGTTGACCGAGGACCTGGAGCACGTGTCGGTGGGCAAGTGGAAGCAGACGTTCCTGGAGTCCGGCAAGCAGGGCCTGGCGGCGGGTGGCTCGTCGGGGCGTCGAGCCGGGAGGAGGCATTGGCGGCCGAGGTCGAGGAGCTCAAGACGGCGCTCGGTGAGGCGCACGTCGCGATCCGGGTCTGGAAGAAGTCGGCGGAGGACCGGTTGGCCCCTACGAGGACCTCGAGGTGATCCGCGAAGAGGCGGCGATGCCGACCTCGAGGTTCTGCGCCAGGCTGGGCATCCCGCGTCGTTCGTACGTCCGCTGGCAGGCCCGGGAGCGGGCGGGCCGGCCGGCGGAGAAGGGTCCGTGGCCGGCACCGGTCGTCGACCCGTTGGAGCCGGTCGCGGCGAAGTACGCCGCGGACTGGCCGGCCTGGGGCGATCGGAAGATCCACGCGATGATGGCCGTCGACGGCCACGAGGCGTCGGTGTCGTCGGTCGAGCGGGCGTTACGCCGCCGCGACCTGCTCCAGCCAGTCGACTACCAGCGCGAACGGCGGCAGCTCCCGAAGGCTCGCAAGGCCGCGTTCGCCGACCGGGCGTTGCAGGTCTGACAGCTGGACTTCTCCGAGTTCGAGACGACGACCGGGGGTGTCTGGCGGCTCGCCGGCGTCCGTGGCTACTACTCGAAGTACGAGTTCGGCTGGCACATCTCGCCGACCACGACCGGCGCGGACGCGACCGCCGCGGTGCAGCTCGCGATCGCCGAGGCCGAACGGCTCGGTGAGGCCAGCCTCGCCGAGCTGCTTCTTGACCCGCCGACCGGGGACCATCCGGCGCATCCGGCTCGTGACCGACAACGGACCTGCGTTCCGCGGAACGGCGTTCGCCCGGTTCCTTGCCGGCCGCTCCGACGAGCTGCTCTACATCCGCACGCGGCGGCACAGCCCCGGCCAGAACGGCGTCCGCGAGCGCGCGTTCGGCTCGCTGAAGTATGAGCACCTCTACCGACACGAGATCGAGACCCTCGACGACCTGACCCGCGAGGCCGCAGCCTACCGGCAGGTGTTCAACCACATCCGTCCGCACGAGGCCCTCGGCCAGCGCCGCCCCGCCAAGGTCCACGCCAACCCCCACCCAAAACCAAGATCAAGATAATCTTGATCGGAAACCCCAACCTTCAGGTCAAAATTTCTGAGCCAAGATCTTGACGCGGGACACGGTCAACGAAGTACTTTCCGCCGACCGCCTGCTGCCCCGCGCCTGGGAACTAGCCGAGACCATCATGAAGGCCCCCCGCGCCGCCCGCCGCCTCACCCACGCCATCGCCCAGCGCCCCTGGAAACGGCGCCTGGTCCAGGACCTCGGCTTCGGCGTCGCCCACCAAATGTTCGGCATGCACGCCGACCGGCTCGTCGGATAACCCGCGCACCGTGCCTGGTCAGCGACCGGCGTATGCGGCCCAGTCGCCGCCCAGGCGCGGAAGAAGCGGCTTCAGATCACGCGCGACTCCGCAGACCCCGCAGACTCCGGCCATGCGCTGGGTCAAGAACCCACCATGAAAATCACAACCGGATGCGAGGACTAGCCGAGTGCGGCCTGAAGCGCGTCGAGTGCTCCGGTGTGAAACGCGGCGGTGACGCCGCCGTCGACGAGCAGGTCGGTGCCGGAGATGAAGGCCGCAGCCGGGCTGAGCAGGAACTCGACCGCGGCGGAAATCTCGTTGGGTGTGCCGAGGCGGCGGGCGTTGGAGGCGTCCACCATCATGCGCATGAGCTCGCCGTGCTCGCCGTCGAGCTCCGCCGCGTTCATCGGGGTGGCGATCGTGCCCGGGCTGATCGAGTTGATCCGCGCACCGCGGGCGCCCCAGGCAACGCTGGCAGCCTGCACGCGGACCTGGTTCGCGCGCTTGGCGAAGCCGTAGGCCTGGCTACCGCTGGTGAACTGGTCCGCGCTGGCCACCGGGAGCGCCAGCAGCTCGCTCGCCGGCGTCGTGGCGAGCTGACGGGCGACCTCTGGGGGAAACGGTGGGCTGAGGGCGCCGGCCATGCTGGCAATGACCACTCCGGCTCCGCCAGGAGCGATCACCTCGGCGAACTCTTCCAGCACGAGTGCGACACCCAGCAGGTCGACGGCGAGGATCGCCTTTACCGGAGCCTGTATGGGAGACAGCCCGGCGGTATGCACCACGGCCCGCACGGATCCGAGCGAGGCGGCCTGCTGGGCGAGCGCGGCCACCGGCCCGGCGGAGGACACGTCGATCACGGCGGAGGCAACCTCGTAGCCCTCGCCTTCCAGCTGCGTCGCGACCGCGCCGACGTGCTTCTCATCGACGTCGGCGATCAGCAGCTGGGTCCCGCTACCGATCCGGCGAGCGATCGACTGACCCATCCCGCCAACCCCGATGACCACCGCGACCTCATGCTTCATGGGCTATCCCTACCAAACGGGCGCCATCCGTCGCAACCGGTCGGCCTCGCCCCGGGCAGGCAGCCACCCACCAGACAGGCCGGCTGTAACCGAGTCTGCTCAGCGGGCGCGGCGGGTGGCGCTGAACGCCGCGGCGCTGTCGATCGTCAGGTACAGGCGACCGTTAAGAAAGATCCGGCGAACTGGTGCGCCGATCCCGTAACGGTCGTCACGTCACTTCGCGAGCCAATTTAGAACATTATTTTCGCGCACTGGCGGACGCAGCAGCCGATATCATTCCGCAAGCTTCCATAGCGCTCGGGGCAGCTGCCTACGCGCGAACGTTCCTCGACAGTCGAATCCCGATCGACGAGAGCCCGTCCCATGGCGATTCAAACCTGGTCTGGGTCCACGGAGCGATCCTCGACCTCGCGGCGGCCCTAGCCAGTAAAGACGCAGACATCTTCGCTAGTCTGGACGATCTGTGGAAATGGGCGGGCAGGTCGCCCTCGCGGGCGACACGGATCATATCGTCCATCTCCGCTGACAAACCGCTGACGACTCGGCCGAAAGTGGCAGCAGACTACCCCGTGCCGCTTCGGCCGTCCCGGGAGTTTCGGGTGTCCCGGGAATCGCCGGGGTTTCGTGAGTCCTGGGCGTCCAGCCAGGCTGTCATCGTTTCGAGGGCGGGCCGGAAGCCCGGCGTCGACGGGCTGTTGAGGAATCCGTGCCGGGTCCCGGGCATGATCCGGTGCTCGACCTCCACGCCGGCGGCGCGCAGCTCCTCGGCGAACCGGTCGCCCGAGGCCCGGAGGGAGTCGTGGTCGGCGTCCACGGACAGCACCGGCGGGAGCCCGCGCACGTCGTGCCCGCCCGGGAACGCGAACGGGTCGCTCATCGCCTCCGGCGTCCCCGCGTAGTTGCGGTTCATCCGGTGGACGGTGCTGGGCCGGAACTGCGCCGGAGCGTGCCGGCCGCGCAGGCGTGCGCGCAGCTGGGGGGAGAACGGCGGCAGCCGGGCGTGGAAGGTCCCGTACATGAGCACAAGGGCCGTCGGGGTCGGGGCGCCCTCCGCGTGCAGGCGTAACGCCGCGGCGGCGGCGAGGCAGGCCCCCGCGCTCGCGCCACCGAGGGCGACGGCACCGTGGGTGGCGATCGCCGCCCCGAGCACGTCGACGACGTCGTCCAGCGGGACGGGGTACCGGATTCCCGGCAGCGGTCCCGGCTTCGGGGCGCGCACCCAGCTCCACCGCGGAACGCGGCGGTAGTCGACGGCGGTGACCTGACGGCCCGTGCGGGCGACCGCGCTGGCGACCGCGTGCGACTCGGGCATGTCCAGCCCGCCGTAGGAGAAGCCTCCGCCGTGCAGCCACACCAGCGGTGTGGTCGCGGCCCGGCTGCCGGGATAGCTGCGCACCGGGACCGGGCCGTGCCGCCCGGCCACCGTCAGATCGACGGCGGCGGTCCGCCCGGGACGATCATCGGTCATGGTCGGCTCTCCCGCCGGAACAGGGCCGGTCTGCTTGGACGGGGCGATGCTATGCCCGGTGCCGGCCCGCCGACATCGGTCTCCCGGTCAACGGGAGCCCCGACGCGGGCCGGTACCGATCCTCCAGAACGAAGGATCTTTCCGCGAGCGCACACACGGCCCGTTCAGTATCGGCTGGTGGGGCTGGGGCTGGGGCTCAGGCTGGGGCTGGGGTCGTGGTTGGGGCTGGGGCCGGGGTTCAGGCTCCTCAAGCGCCTCGGCCTCGGCGGTCGGCACCAGCGCGGGACGGGCCTCGCCTGCCAGGTCGGCGGCGAGCTCGGCAAACTGCAGGTCATCGCCGGCTCACGGGCCGCTGGACGTGACCGAGCCGGCGGCTGACATCACAGCGATAAGCGCCTTAAGGAAGGCTTGCCTAACTTGTAACGTGTCGGTGTGACCTCCGTTGACCCGCCCCGCGTCGTGGGTTCGACCGTGTTCCTCGCGTGCGCGTTGGAGCGGCACGGCGAACGCACCGCCGTGGTCACGGCGGAGGGCGAACTGTCGTACCGGCAGCTGCGGGCGCGCGTCGACCAGGCCGCCGCGCGGCTCGGCGCCGGGCGTCGGCTGGTGCTGCTGCCCGCGGTCAACTCGGTCGACGTGCTCGTCGTGTACCTCGCGGCGCTGTCCGCCGGTCACGTGGTCCTGCTGGTGCCGGGCGACAGCCCCGGCCCGGTCGAGTCGCTCGTCGCAGCCTACGACCCCGACGTCGTCGTACGCCCGGCCGGCACGACGGTCGAGGTCGAGTGCCGCCGCGCCGGGTCCGCTCACGAGCTGCACCCCGACCTCGCGCTCCTGCTCAGCACGTCCGGCTCGACCGGCTCGCCGAAGCTGGTCCGCCTCTCCTATGCGAACCTGCAGGCCAACGCCGAGTCGATCGCCACCTACCTCGACCTGCGGCCCGACGACCGCGCCCCGACGACGCTGCCGATGTACTACTGCTACGGGCTGTCGATCGTCCACAGCCATCTGTTACGCGGGGCCGGCCTGATCCTGACCTCCCGGTCGGTGACCGATCCGTGTTTCTGGGACCTCTTCCGGGAAGGCGGGGGCACCTCGCTCGCAGGTGTTCCGTACACGTTTGACCTGCTTGACCGCGTCGGTTTCGACACGATGTCGCTGCCCCACCTGCGTTACGTCACGCAGGCCGGCGGCCGGCTCGCGCCGGACCGCGTGCGGCACTATGCCCGGCTCGGGCAGCGCGACGGCTGGGATCTCGTCGTGATGTACGGCCAGACCGAGGCCACCGCCCGCATGGCCTACCTGCCGCCGGGCCTCGCCGCGACCCACCCGCACACGATCGGCGTGCCGATCCCGGGCGGGTCGTTCCGCATCGAGCCGCTCACCGGCACCGACAGCGACAACGGCCAGGACGGGGACGGGGACGGCGCGGACGACGTCGAGAGTCTCGCGGGTGCCGGCGAGACGGCCGCCGTAGGGGAATTGGTGTACACGGGCCCCAACGTCATGATGGGCTACGCGACCTCGGCTGCGGACCTCGGGCTCGGCCCGACGCTGGACGAGCTGCGCACCGGCGACATCGCGCGGCGCACGGACGACGGTCTGTACGAGATCGTGGGACGGCGGACCAGGTTCGCCAAGATCTTCGGGCTGCGTATCGACCTGCGCCGGGTGGAGGACGCGCTCGCCGGCCATGGCCTGAGCGCCTGTTGCGTGACCGACGACGCCGCGATCGACGTGCTGGTGGCGGGCCCGGCCGACCCGCCCGTTGTCCGCGGGCTGGTCACGCGGGCTTACCGGCTGCCGGACAACGCGGTGCGGGTCCACCTCGTCGACGCGCTGCCTCGCCTGCCGAACGGCAAGGTGGACCTCGTCGCGGCCCGGCGGATCGCTCGCGCGGCAGCGCCGCCCGAGCCCGCCGCACGGTCCGTGGCCCGGCCCGCGCGGGGGCACGAGCCGTCGGACGTCGCGGCCGACGTGCGACGGCTGTTCGCCGACGTGCTGCGCAGCGACGACGTCACCGAGGACAGCACGTTCGTGAGCCTTGGCGGCGACTCGCTGTCCTACGTCGAGCTGTCGCTGCGGCTGGAGGATCTCCTCGGTGAGCTGCCCGCCGGCTGGCACATCACCCCGCTGCGGGACCTGACCCCGGCGGCGCGGCCACGCCGTGGGCCGGCCGGCTCCGTCGAGATCAGCGTCCTGCTCCGCGCGGTCGCGATCGTGCTGATCGTCGGGACGCACGCGAACACCTTCGACGGGATCGGCGGTCTCCTCGGCGGCGCCCACCTGCTGATCGCCATCGCCGGGTACAACTTCGCCCGCTTCCACCTGACGTCGGCGCCGCGACGGCGGCGGGTGCGCGGGCTGCTGCGCAGCACGGCCCAGATCGCCGTCCCGAGCATCCTGTTCATCACGGCGCTCGTCATCGTCATGGACAAGCACCACCTCGCGAACATCGTGCTGCTCAACAACGTGTTCGGGCCGGACCTGGCCGGCCCGCCCTGGGAGTTCTGGTTTATCGAGGCGCTCGTCCAGATTCTGCTGGTGCTGGCGGTCCTGTTCAGCATTCCCGCGGTGGACCGGTTGCAGCGTCGCTTCCCGTTCGCCGTCGCCATCGGTGTGCTGGCGGTTGGCCTGCTCACCCGGTTCGAGGTGGTGGACATGCCGGACGGGCCGCGGCACACGCAGACCTCGGTCGCCGTCTTCTGGCTGTTCGCGTTGGGCTGGGCCGCCGCGGACGCGACCACGGTGTGGCGACGTGTGGTCGTGACGGCGGCCGCAGCGCTGACCATTCCCGGCTTCTTCGAGAACGCGCGCCGGGAGGACATCGTGCTCGGCGGCCTGCTCCTGGTGATCTGGCTGTCGAGCGTGCGCTGCCCGCGCCCACTGCGGCGGCTGGTCGGCGTGCTGGCCAGCAGCTCGCTCTGGATCTACCTGACGCACTTCCGGGTCTTCCCTCTCCTGCAGGATGACCACCCGGTCCTGGCGCTGCTGGCCTCGCTCGCTGTCGGCGTGGCGGCGTGGCAGATCTGGTCAGGGGTCACGGCGCTGTTCGGCCGGCGGGCGGTGGTCACGCGCGCGATCGTCCGGCCGCCCGTCCGTTTGGAGCTCCGGCCGCCGGGGATCCCGGGGGCCTGCTCCCGCGGGTCGCGCCGACGGGCACGGCCCCGCGCGCCCAGCCTCTGCGTGGTGTTCGCCCGCGCCCGCCGGCGCGTCCGCGCCGGGTGGCCGGACAACGAGTCCCACCGCCAGCCGCGCGGCACGTCACCGACCTGGAGTCGAAGACGGGGATGGTTGACGTAGCTTCTACACATTTGTAGTTGTTCGTTCAGGTTCGACGTGTTAGTGAGGACGAAGGAGCTTCATGCGTAAAGCCGGACTGATAGCGGCCGTGCTGGCGGCGGCCACCCTGACGGCGGGTCTGTCCGCGTGTGGGGGTGACGGAAAGACGCTCACTCTGTACAACGCGCAGCACCGGGACCTGATGCAGGTAATGATCGACGCCTTCACGAAGGAGACCGGCATCAAGGTCGAGATGCGGTCCGGCGGTGACACCGAGCTGGCCAACCAGATCGTCCAGGAGGGTGACAGCTCGCCGGCGGACATCTTCGCCACCGAGAACTCGCCGGCGATGACGCTTGTCGACCGCGCCGGCGGGTTCAGCAAACTCGACGCGGCGACCATCAGCCAGGTGCCCGACCAGTATGTCCCGACCACCGGGAACTGGACCGGCTTCGCCGCCCGGTCGACCGTGTTCATCTACAACCCCAGCAAGGTCACCGAGGACCAGGTGCCCGCATCGATCATGGATCTGGCGAAGCCCGAATGGCAGGGGCGGGTCGGCGTCGCGGCAGGCGGCGCGGACTTCCAGGCCATCGTCAGCGCCGTGCTCGCCGTGGAGGGCGAGCAGGCCACGACCGACTGGCTCGCCGGCCTCGACCGCAACGCGAAGATCTACGACAACAACATCGCCGCGATGCGCGCGGTGAACGCCGGCCAGGTGCCGGCCGCCGTGATCTACCACTACTACTGGTACCAGGACCAGGCTGAGTCGGGCCAGAACAGCAAGAACGTCAAGTTGCACTTCTTCAAGAACCACGACGCCGGCGCGTTCATCAGCGTCTCCGGAGTTGGCGTGCTCGCGGCCAGCGACCAGCAGGCCGAGGCGCAGCGGTTCGTCAGCTTCCTCACCAGCGAGGCCGGACAGAAGGTCATGGTCGACAGCGGCGCCCTCGAGTACGCCGTGTCAGACAAGGTTCCTACCAATCCGCCGCTGACCCCGCTGGCGGATCTCGACGCGCCGACCATCGACGTCGGAAGCCTCAACGGCCCGAAGGTCGTCGAGCTGATGCAGAAAGCGGGCCTGCTCTGAGCAGCCTGCCGACGGCGGCGGGAGCGCAGCGGCGGAACGCCACGGCCACGGCGTACCCGCGCCCGCTGCTCCTGGTCTGCCTGCTCGTCGCCCTGCTGGCGGCGATTCCGCTGCTGTTCATCATCGGGTACACGATCGACGTGGGATGGTCGGAGGCCTGGCGGCTGCTCGTCCGGCCCAGGGTCGGCGACCTGCTCGTCAACACCACCAAGTTGGTGGCCGGTGGCATGGTCGCGAGCGCCGTGCTGGGCACCGCGGCCGCGTGGCTGGTGGAACGGACGGACCTGCCGCTGCGGCGGGTGTGGCACGTGCTGCTCGCCGCCCCGCTCGCGGTACCGGCGTTCGTCGTCAGCTACGGGTGGGTCTCGCTGACCTCGGCCGTCGAGGGTTACCGGGGCGCGCTTCTGATCGTCGTGCTCGCGTACTACCCGCTGGTCTACCTCCCGGTCGGCGCCACGCTGCGTGGACTCGACCCGGCGCTGGAGGAGTCGGCCCGCTCGCTCGGGTTCGGCCCGTGGCGGACGTTTGCCAGGGTCGTGCTCCCGCAGCTGCGGCCGGCCATCCTCGGCGGGTCACTGCTGGTGGGCCTGCACCTGCTCGCCGAGTTCGGCGCCCTGCAGATGCTGCGGTTCCCGACGTTCACGACGGCGATCTACGACCAGTACCGCTCGTCGTTCAACGGCCCGGCGGCGAACATGCTCGCCGGTGTGCTGGTGGTGTACTGCGGGGTGCTGGTCGTGACGGAACTGGCCCTACGAGGCCGGCAGCGCTACGCCCGGCTCGGCTCCGGCGTCAGCCGGGCCGCCGTACCCGCCCGGCTCGGGTGGTTCACCGTCCCCGCGCTGGCCGGTCTCGGCGCAGTCGTCGCGCTGGCGCTCGGTGTCCCCTTCGCCAGCATCATCCGCTGGCTGGTGGCCGGCGCCTCGACGGCGTTCCCTGTCGGCGAGCTGGCCACGGCGACGGGGAGCGCGGCGGGCCTGGGCCTCGCTGGCGCGCTGGCAACGGTCGCGCTCGCGGCCCCGGTCGCCTGGCTCGCGGTGCGCCACCCCGGCCGGGTCGCCACGCTCCTCGAACGCAGCACCTACACGGCGAATGCGCTGCCGGGAATCGTGGTCGCGCTCGCGCTCGTCACCCTCTCCCTGCGCGTGCTGCCGGCGGCGTACCAGACCACCACGCTCCTGATCATTGCATATGCGATCATGTTCCTGCCCAGGGCCATGGTCGCGGCGCGGGCCGCGATCGCGCAGGCACCGCCGGTCCTCGACGACGTCGCGCTCGCGCTCGGGAACTCCCCGATGCGAGCCTGGCGGCGCGTCACCCTCCCATTGATCGCGCCGGGCATCGGAGCCGGCGCGATCCTCGTCTTCCTCGCAGTGGTCACCGAGCTCACCGCCACGCTGCTGCTGGCGCCGACCGGTACCCAGACGCTGGCGACCGAGTTCTGGAGCAAGACGAACGACATCGACTACGGCGCGGCCGCCCCGTACGCGGCGCTCATGGTAGTGCTGTCGACCCCTGCGACGGTCCTGCTCACCCGATCGGTCCGGAGAGGCCCATGACAGCGCTCACCGTCAGTCAGGTGACCAAGCGGTTCGGCACGACGGCCGCGCTCGCCGGCGTCGACCTGCATGTCGCCGACGGCGGCGTCACCGCCGTACTCGGGCCGTCGGGCTGCGGCAAGACCACCCTGCTGCGGCTGGTGGCGGGATTCGGCGACCCCGACGCGGGGACGATCGAGCTCGGCGGGAAGCAGGTGTTCGGCCCCGGCCACAGCGTCCCCGCCCAGCGGCGACGCGTCGGCTACGTCCCGCAGGAGGGCGCGCTGTTCCCGCACCTCGACGTCGCGGGCAACATCGGGTTCGGATTGCCGCGCGCCGAACGGCGGGACGGCCGGCGCGCCGCGGAGCTGCTCGACCTCGTCGGCCTGAACGCCGACCTGGCCCACCGGTTCCCGCACCAGCTCTCCGGCGGCCAGCAGCAGCGGGTCGCGCTGGCCCGAGCCCTGGCGCCCCAGCCCTCCCTGGTGCTGCTCGACGAGCCGTTCTCGTCCCTGGACGCCGGGCTGCGCCTGAGCACCGCCGCCGCGGTGGTCGAGGCCCTGCGCGCGAACGGGACGACCGCGTTGCTGGTCACCCACGACCAGAACGAGGCGCTGTCGCTCGCGGACCAGGTCGCCGTGATGGCCGATGGCCGGATCGCGCAGGTAGGCCCGCCGCGGGATGTCTACTCGGTGCCCGGCGACCCGGTCGTGGCGGCGTTCGTCGGCGCGGCCGTCTTCGTGCCGGCCGTCGTCACCGGGCTCACCGCGTCCTGCGACCTCGGCACGCTGCCAGTCGCCGCCGGCGCCGCCGAGGGCGAGGCGCGGGTGCTCGTCCGGCCGGAGCAGATCAGGCTCCTCGGCCCGGCGGACGGCGCCGGCGACGGTGCCGGCAACGGCAGCAATGGCGTCCTGGTCGGCGTGGTCACCGAGATCCGGTACTTCGGCCACGACGCGACGGTCCAGCTCCGACTTGCCCACTCCGGCCTGACCGTGACGGCCAGGGTTCCGGGCGACCAGCTCCCGAGCCCCGGCGCGCGGGTGCGGCTGGCGGTGACCGGCCCCGTGAACGCCTACGCCGCGTCCGGGTGACCCCACCCGCCCGGTCGAGCACCCGATGTGCCGCCAGCTCGTTGCCAGTGTCCGGCTGGACTGCGACGTCGACCCGCCTGCGCTGTGATCGGCGACCGCCATTCCGACCGTCATTCCGAGGCGTCGGCTCAGCTCTCGGCGGGGGGAATGTTGGGGTTGAGCCGGAAGCGATTCTCCGGGTCGTAGCTGCGCTTGACCTGCCGCAGGCGTTGGAGGTTACGCCCCCAGGCCCGGGCCCGGTCGGCGTCGTCGAGATCGGCGTCGCCGCCGAAGTTCAGGTAGGTGCCCGAGGCGGCCCGCAGCGTGACGGCCTCACTGTAGGCATTGCGCACCCAGCCGATGTTGGCGTCGTTGTCGGCCGGGTCCAGCCAGTTTCCGTCGAGGCTCAGGATGTACCGGGCGCTGCGATCGCCGAACGCGGTTTCCGTCGCGCCGACTCGCGACATGGCGCCGCCCAGGAGAGGCGCGTGCACCAAGGTCTTCGGGTGCGAGCGGTGCTGGCCGACGCGGACCACGAACGCGGTCGCGTCCTCGTCGAGGCGGTCCAGGTAGACGGACTTCCAGTAGCTCTGCAGCTCGCCCTTCGGGAAGAGCGGGTCGAGGGCGGACTGCGCCGTCCGGTACGGCAGGGCGCTGCTCATGTCGGCGAGCGGCCTGCCCAGCTCGGCAAGCTCCCGGCACGCCCGTCGGCCCTCGTCAGGGTCGCCCGCGTAGAGGGCGGCCGTGATGAACACATCGCGGTTGTGCACAGCGGGCGGGAATTCTGGCACCGCCGGCAACGACCAGAACATGGCGCGGCTGGTGATTTCGTCGGGGACCGTGGACGTCCAGTCCTGCCAGCGGGGGAGCACCTCGGCGGCGGCGTCGATCGGGTGAACGACCAGGCCGCTCCAGACGGTCGGACCGAGCGGGTAGGCCTCGAACTCGAAGGACACCACTACGCCGAAGTTGCCGCCGCCGCCGCGTAGCGCCCAGAACAGGTCCTCGCGCTCCGACGCGCTGCATCGCACGATGTCACCACGGGCTGTCACGACTTCGGCGGTGCGCAATGCATCGCAGGCCAGTCCGTACTTGCGGTGCAGCCAGCCAATTCCGCCCCCGAGCGTAAGACCGGCGACACCTGTGGTCGACACGACCCCACCGGGTACCGCGAGCCCGTACAGCTGCGTCTCGCGGTCGACGTCACCCCAGGTCGCGCCGCCGGCGACGCGCACACTTCGCTGTTCCGGGTCGACCCAGACACCCCGCATCGCCGACAGATCGATCATCAGAACGTCGTCGGCCGTGCAGGTCCCGGCGATGCTGTGACCGCCGCCCCGGACAGCGACGAGAAGGTTTCTGTCCGTGGCAAGCTTGACGGCGTCGACGACGTCGGCGGTCCCGGTGCAGCGGACGATGAGACCTGGTCTACGGTCGAGCATCGCGTTCTGGATGACCCGTGTCTCGTCGTACCCGACGTCGTCCGAGGTCAGAACCGTCCCCCGGAAGATCGAGCGGATCTCCTCGATCGTCTCGTCCGAAAGCGTCTGCCGCTCGCCTTCCAGCGTGAGCACCTGTGCCGACATGAAGCGCTCCTCCCCCTCGTGTCCTCCTCGTGCTCGCCGGTGTCGACCAGGTCGGCACCGCTGTGCGCGACTCGCTCCTACAGGGTCGCGCCAGGTCCCGGGTCGCCGCAAAACGTGCCGGCGCGGCAACCAGGCGTTACCGCCCGTGGCGAGCCCGACCGCTCGACCGCCGCGCGCCCAGGCCCCGGATCTGGCCAGGCCGTGTGTTCCTTCAGGCAGGCGTCGAGGGGTTGGCTCCGGTCGGGGTCGCGGGTGGGTGTAGGACGCAGTCGAGCAACCCGTGGCGACGCCGTGGACTGTCCGATCCTGGAAATCCACCTGTCGACCGCGGCCGCGCGTTCGGGGGCCTCTACGAACAGCTTCTCGACCTGGGCCATTGACGGCCAACCCGATCCTGGTCCTGGTCCTGGTCGCTCAGCGGCTCGCTTGTCGGCTGCTGACCGCGACGTCGAGTGTCGGCCGTACCGGTGCGGCGACCCAGGCCGATTCGACGCCGGGCGGAATGCTTGGCAGACGGCGCCAGCCCAGGCCCGGCGTGAGCAGGGAGAGGTCGCCTGCTGGCCGTTGGACGAGGGAAATGCGTTCCTCCCAGCCGGGGACGCCGGTACCGGCGCCCGCGGTGAACCCGACGACGAGCTCCGCTGGCAGCGACTGACCGCCGACGGCGATCTCATCCAGCCCGGTTGCGGACCCAGTGGTGAGGACGAACGTGTGGGTGACGGCGATGGCGGCGGTGCCTGTGGCCGTCTCCGTGCGCAGTGCGGACAGGTCCAGGGAACGGACGTCGCTGCCCAGCCGGATGTAGATCTGAGGTCTGTTCGAGCCGCCGGCGCTCGGGCCGCCCACGCCTGCACTTCCCGTGCCTGTGCCCGTGCTGCCTGTGCCCGTGCTGCTCGCGCCCGCACTGCCCGCGGTCGTACCGGCGGATGCCGCGAGGCCAGGTGGCCGGACGGTGACGCGGACTTCGATCCGGGTTCCGGTGGTCTGACGCAGGGGCACGAACGAGCCCCGAGGGCTGCCCCAGACCGCCGGATCGGCGATTTCGTCCGGGCGTAGCCGGTAGATCGTCCGGTCGGGCATCCGGTCCGGAAGGGCGGCCGTTTCGGGACCGACATCCGCGGCGTAGACGATCGGCCCGTCCAGGCCGGGGGGGTTGCGCAGCGTCTGGTACGGGATCTGGGTGTACCGGCTCGGCTGGCCCGGGGTGACCACGACGAGCGCGGGGCCTGGAAGATCCTTGGGGATGAGCGCGTCCAGGGCGGAGTTGACCGATTTGACGTAGCGCTGCCCGTCGATCCTGGGACCAAGGGTGGGCACCGTGAGCGTCGCGAACCCGGCGGCGGTGAGCACCAGCGCGGTGGGCCGCACGAGCCTCGCCACCCGCGGCGCGTTCGGGGTGGGCAGGCCGTTCCGCGGCGGCTGACTGCCCCGTGGCGGTCGACCGTCCCGCGGCCGCGAGGTCGGCAGCAACGTCCAGAGCGATCGCGCTCCGGACGCGGCGAGGATGACGACCGGGGTGAATCCGGCCAGATGGTAGTGCGGGCCGAGTCCGTTACGCAGACCCGGCATGACGAAGGCCGAACCCCACCAGAAGGTGTAGCCGACTAGGACCGTCACGGTCGTCGCGAGGAGCAGCAGACGCTCCGCGCGGCGCCGTCTGGCGACCAGACCGACGGCTGCCAGCGAGATCAGGCCCAACCCGCCGAAGTACCAGCTCGGACCCGCCTGAACGGTATCTATCAGCGCTTGGAGGGCCATCCTACGCGTGAACGGGAAGCTCGGCTCGGTGGGCATGATGCGCCTCGGACCGAACCCGAACGTATCCAGCGGGTCGGAGGCTGACAGCGGCAGGCGAAGCGGCGACCCCGTCACGTACCAGCAGTAGGCCAGCAGGACGGCGACGAGTGGCGCTGCGCCGAGCGCGGTCCAGCCCACCTGCGTCAGGAGCCTTCGAGGCGTCCGACGCTGCCGCACGGCCACGAAGGCCGCCAGCGGCAGCGCGACGAGGACGGTGTCGAACGGCCGGATGAGCAGCCCGAATCCGACGAGCGCGCCGCCGCCAGTCAGCGCGCCACGCGCACCGGTGCGCGCCCCGCGCAGCAGAAGGGCGGTCGCGAACGTAAGTACGGCCGCGCAACAGGCATAGGCGAGCGGAAGCACTGTATGCAGCAGGAAGAGCGGCGAGAGAGCCAGAAACCCGGCAGCGACCAGCGCTGTCCAACCATCGTCGAACAGCTCACGCGCAAGCAGATAAGCGCCGATGACCCAGCAGGCGGCGACCGCCGCGGGCGCCACGGCCATCGTGCCGAACAGAGCCTGGGAGAGGGCGAGCAGCGCCGGCCAGCCGGGCAGGTACTTGGTGAACACGTGGTTCCCATGCACGCCGGTCAGCCACGGCTGGAAGAAAGGCTCTACCTGGCGAGCGTCGAGGGTGAGCCGCCCGTCCAGCAGCATGCGCGCCTGCATGACGTACGCGGCCTCGTCGGCGTCTCCGGAGCCCTGCGGGAAGAGGACCCCATGAAGGACAAGGCTGCCCGCGAACGCGCCGAGCGCCACGGCCAGGACGGCGTATCCCGGCGTGTCGAGCCGGGCCCAGCGGGCCCAGGCAAGACCGGGCAGACGTCGAACCCGCTCCGCGAGACCCGCCGCCAGCCGAGCCGCCAGAGCCGTTCGGGGCGTCCGCGCGGCTCGGGGCGCTTGCGTGGACCGCGAGGAGCGCCTTCCGTCGTCGGGCGGCGACTGCTCGGCCGCCCGTGCGTCGGCCTCCCATGTGTCGGGAACTGTCCCGGATGCCGGCGGCGTGACCGTCATCGCGACGGGTGGTGCCTGGCGCCGGCTCCCAGCGGAGCCCTATGGCGCCAAAGACGAAGACCTCCGACCACGAATCTCCCCCGTCTATCCGTTACTGGCACGTTTCTCGGCCAGGCAGCCCCAAATAGGCGAATCATCACCGCTTGTCGGCTGTCATAGGATATAGTAGGGAAAACCTGCGCCGCCCACGGCGTCGCCGCAGTGCGTGGACCTGACCGCGAGCCCGCGACCGCCGGCCGCATCACCTGCGACCGGCTCGCTCAGGTGGACTTCTCATCCGTCTACGACGTCACCGCCAAGGCGGTCCTCGTCCAGCGCGGCTCGGCATTCCATGGACTTGAGGACCCCGGCGGCCGCCGGGTCTGCGCGGCCAGCGGCACCACGTCGATCCAACGGATCGTCGACGCGCCGTCGCATCCCATCCCGGTCCCGGTCGCCAACGTCACCGACTGCCTGGTGGCCTTGCAGGACGGCGCCGTCGACGGTGTGGTGAACGACGAGACCGTGCTGGCCGGGAATGGCCGCCCAGGACCCGGAGACCGCGATTGTCGGCAGGGGCCCCGACGATGTGCCGGTGGCCGCGGCGGTGAGCAAGCTGCGTCCGGATCTCACTCGGTTCGTCAACGGCGTGCTCGCGGCGGCCGAGCAGAACGGCACGTGGGCCAAGATCTACGACGAGTGGCTGCTGGAGATGTACTTATGGTGCTGAAATGTGTGCGCCGCCGTCCGGTAGGGTGGGACGCGGCATTTCTCGAGTGGAAGCACAACGTTCCTCGCGTGGAAAAACGTGTCTACGACAACGGGGTGAGAGCGCCGTCAGGCGATCTCACGCAATATCGGAGGGCAGTAGCAGGGACGCCATGGACCGGTGCGTCGACGAGCATGGGCCGGGCAGTGCGCGGCTGTCATCCCAGTCGAAACCGCAGTCGAAACCGCAGTCGGGACAGCGGCGCGGGATGGCAGCGGGGAAGCGGGTCATCTCGGCGGTTTGCCGTGTCTGACGGGCGATGGTGAGCGAGCCGGCGGCGGCGACGGCTGCCAGGACCAGGGCCGTCAGGGCGAGGCAGCCGACAACGAACATGCGTGTCTCCCAAGGCAGGGAAAGCGGGGATTGAATCCCCGCCTTCGCCCGGACCCGTCGTGCGCGCCGAAAGCTTCGGCGGGCCTGACCACCACTTCGTCGTAGCGATCTGTCTGTGGACAGTACGCCGGTGCAGAAGCCTTTGCACAGGCAATGCCACAGCTGGCCAACACTCTGCCAAGGTGTACCGAGAAAACTAGTGGAAGTTGGTCGACCGGTGGATTTCAAACTGATGCACAACGACGTGGAATCCGGCTGCCCGGCTGGCCCTGTCTGACATTTCGGGCGGCCTATCTATCGATACGTGCCCGGCATCACATTTCCTATTGATGTGCGATCGATCGGTTGATCCGTGATCGATCAATACGCGGAGGCCGAACTGGCGGCGAACCGGACGCGCGCCTGCGACTCGACCTGCGCCGTCCCTTGTGACCTCGCCGGATATGGCGATCGGCGATGTTCGATGGCACCATCGCGGACAACCTGCGCCTGGCGGTCCCCACCGCGACCGTTGCCGGCTGGCCGGCCAGCCGGCAACGGTCGGGCAGCCGGTTAGCCGGTTAGCCGGTTAGCCGGTTAGCCGGTTAGCCGACAACGGTCGCGCCGCGGCCGAGAGTGCGCCAGAGGAACTCGTAGGTCAGGGCAGACTTGTGGGCCAGCTGCTCGTTGTCGGCGGCGCCACCGTGGCCGCCTTCGATGTTCTCGTAGTAACGGACGTCGTAGCCGAGCTCCCCGAGGCGCGCGACCATCTTGCGGGCATGCCCGGGGTGGACCCGGTCGTCGCGGGTCGACGTCGTGATGAAGATCGGTGGATAGGGGCGGCCGGCGCGGACGTTCTGGTACGGGGAGTACTCCTTGATGAAGGCCCAGTCGTCGGGGTCGTCGGGGTCGCCGTACTCGGCCACCCACGAGGCCCCGGCCAGCAGCTGGTGGTAGCGGCGCATGTCCAGCAGCGGCACCGAGCAGACGATGGCGCCGAACAGCTCCGGATAACGGGTCAGCATGACGCCCATGAGCAGGCCGCCGTTGGAGCCGCCCTCGATGCCGAGCTGGGCCGGCGTCGTGACCCCCCGGCTGACGAGGTCCCTGGCCACGGCGGCGAAGTCCTCATAGACCCGCAGCCGGTTCTCCCGGATGACCGACTGATGCCAGTCCGGGCCGTACTCCCCGCCGCCGCGGATGTTGGCGACGGCGTAGGTGCCGCCGCGCGCCAGCCAGGCGCGGCCGATGGTGCCGCTGTAGCCGGGGGTGAGCGACACCTCGAAGCCGCCATATCCGTAGAGGAGCGTCGGCCCGGGCTTTCCGGTGCCGACGACGAAGTACGGGATGCGGGTGCCGTCGTCGGACACGGCGAAATACTGGTCGACGGTGCAGCCGTCGGTCGGGAAGAACGCGGGCGCCTGCTTGAGGATCTCCGGCTGTGCGCCGATCTCGCCGCGGTACAGCGTCGCCGGCTGGAGGTAGCCGCTGGCGCTGAGGTAGTACTCGTCGTCGACGTCGGGGTTGGTGTCGCAGATGTCGGCCGAGCCGGCGTCCGGCAGGTCGGCCAGCGGTGCCGTCGTCCAGCCCGCTGCCGTCGGGGTGAGCACGGTGAACCGGCTCTGCACGTCCCGCAGCGTCGCGACGATCAGGTGATTGCGGGTCCACGCGTGATAGGCGAGCGAGGTGTGCTCGTCTGGTTCGAAGAGAACCTCGAGCTCTCGCCGCCCGGCGAGGAACGCGTCGAAATCGGCCGCGAGCAGGGTGCCTGCCGGAAAGACCCGCTCGCCGACGGACCACTCCGTCCGAGGGGTGACGAGCAGCCACTCCCGGTGGACCGAGGTCTCCGCGTCGTCCGGGACCTCGACACGGACCAGCCCGGTCGGGGTGCGCAGATACATCAGGGTGCGGTAGAAGTCGACGCTCCGGTAGACGAAGTCGCGCTCGAAATCCTCGGTCGGGTCGTGGGAGGCGTCGACCGAGACGTCCTCCAGCTCGCCCTCGAAGACCGTGACGGCGTCGTCGAGTGGCGTGCCGCGCCGCCATTCCTTGACCACGCGTGGATAGCCGGACGTCGTCAGCGAGCCCTCGGCGAAGTCGGTGCCGACGTAGACCCGGTTCTCGTCGATCCAGCCGACCGAGCTCTTGGCTTCGGGCAGGAAGAACCCGCCGTCCACGAACGACTTCGTGACCATGTCGAACTCGCGGACGACGCTCGCGTCCGCGCCGCCGCGGGACAGCGTGACGAGCGCCAGCCGGTGGTCGGGCCGCAGCACCCCGGCGCCGTGCCAGACCCAGTTCTCGCCCTCGACGTCGGCGAGCGCGTCGACGTCGAGCACGACCTCCCAGTCCGGCGCGGCCTCGCGGTAGGACGCGAGCGACGTGCGCCGCCACAGGCCGCGCGGATGAGTCGCGTCGCGCCAGAAGTTGTATAGATACTGGCCTCGCGTGACCGGGTACGGAATCCGGTCGTCCGCGTCGAGCACCTCGCGGATCTCCGCCCGCAGCGCGGCGAACCCCGCGGACCGGGTGAGTTCGGCGAATGCCTCGGCGTTGCGCTCCCGCACCCAGGCGAGCGCGGATTCGCCGGTGACATCCTCGAGCCAGCGGTACGGATCATCGTCCTCCACCCCTCAAGTCTGCCTGACGGTAATCGTCCTGTTCGCGGTGTCCCGCTGGCCGCCGTCGCGTTGGCCCAGGAAAGAAGAAAGGAGAGACAAGAAGAGACCTGGACGATCCGCATGTGCATGTCGAGTGGGCGGTGCCGAACACCAGCGCCGGCACCCGCTCGGTGACGGCGTCGGTGTTCGGGCTCGTCGGCGACGCGCCGCGCACGGTGCGGGCGGGCTGCGGCGCGCAGGTGCCCTACGCCGCCACCGCGACACGCCCGCGGCGTCGCCCTGGTCGTTCCTGCTGGCCGGCCTAGCCACCCTGCCGGTCGGCGTGCGCCACCGCCTGCCGCTGTCCATGATCTGGTGGATGTTTCGACGCTATAGCCCTGAAACATCCACCAGATCATGCTGGTCACCGGCCTGCCGGACGGGTTAGGCCTGGGCCGGCTGGGCGCTGGCCGGGCGGCGCGCGTCGATCCAGGCGTCCACCACCGCCCAGTGCATGGTCAGCCAGTCCGCGCGTTCCTCGCCCACCGCGGGCAGCTCGTCGACCGGAAACCACCACCAGCGCACCTCCATCGGCGCCGCCAGCGGCAGGGCCTGCCAGATCCTGCCCAGTGTCGTCAGCTGGTCCAGGCCCGTGTGGGCGACGACGACCGTCCCGGCGACGGTTCCCGCGTCGAGCGCGGCGAGCACACCGGCAGGTCGCGGCGGGAGCACGTGGGTGAGGTCCTCGGCGACCCGGGCCCGCCGGTTCTGCCCTCGGCGGCGCAAGCCGAGGATCACGCGGCGGCGGCGCCTGGCCGTGAAGTTCGCGCCCTCGGGGAAGATGACCAGGGCGTCCCGGCTGGTCAGCTGGGTCGCGAGCGCGTTGACCCGGGCCACCGCCGTCGCGTCGGCACCGTCGTTGCGCAGGAAACACGCCCCGAGCCGGCCCAGCAGGATGTCGATCCCCGGGTCGAGCTGAAGGCTGGCGAGCAGGACCACCCGCGGCGTGCGCCGGTAGCGGTTGAGCACCAGGTGCACGAGCGCGAACGAGTCCCCGGCGCCGGCATGGCGGCTCGCCACCAGCACGGGGCGGCCACCGCACTCGAATGTCCCCGCGGGCGGCTCGTGCACGACCAGCCGGAACCGCGTCAACCGCCCGGCCGCCGCGACGAGCAGCCGCAGCATTCCCCGCAGCAGGGCCAGATGAGCCCGGTTCCATCGAGACCGCAGCAGTGGCCGGACCAGCCACAACCCGAAGCCGGCGACGACCACCACGGCCTCGGCGGCGAGGTACGTCGCGCCGAGGGCGGCGACCCGGCTCAGCCGCAGCCGCCGGTCGACCGGCGCGCTGGCCAGCCCGAGCACCGTCACCACGACGCCGAGGCCCGCCGCCGCGACCGCGACCGGAACGAACAGCGGGTCGATGAGCAGGCGGCGAACGGCGATCGGCGGCACCCTCACCTGGCGCCACCCGGCACACCCTGCTCGCCCGGCACACCCTGCTCGCCCGGCGCTCCCTGCTTGCCCGGCACTTCGGGAACGCCCGGCACTTCGGGAACGCCCGGCGTGTGTGGTCCGCCTGGCCCGGCCTGCCGGCCCGGTCCGCTCGGGGCGTGCAGGACCTTGGTTTCAGCCCGTTCGAGATATTCGGCGGTGGCCTGGCGGGCCCGTTCGATCCGGCGGCGCATCCCGGCCGCCGACCGGTAGCGCAGTCCGAGCAACGGCGCCCCGTTGTCGTCCCCGACCGGCAGGACGTGCACCGTCACCCCTTCGGGCAGGCTGGCCATGGCGTCGGCGAAGCCGCGGCGGCGGGCGATCTCGAAGGCGACCAGTCCCGCCTCCCACGGCCAGCGGCCCGGCCGCAGCGGCCGTTCGATCCGGCCGACGTGCAGCACGTAGACCGTCCGCGCCCCGAGGGCCACCGCCCGCCCGGCCGGGGTGCTGTCGATGATGCCGCCGTCCACGTAGTGCTCGTCGCCGATCTTCACCGGCGGGAGCAGCGCCGGCACGGCACAGGACGCCAGCACCGCCTCGACCAGCGGCCCCCGGTCGAACCAGCGCGCCGCCGCCCGCTCGATGCTGGCGGCCACGCACTGGAAGCGCACGGGCAGCTCCTCGAACGTGGCCACGAGATGTGAATGCAGCATCCGCCGCAGGGGGGCGTTCGAGTGCAGGTAGCCGTGCTGGACGACCGTTGCCAACTGTTTCGCCGGGCCGCCTGCGAACACGTCGGAACGGCCCAGATCGGACCACAGCTCGGTCAGCTGCTCGATCGCCTCGGTCGTGGGCTTGGCGGCGACCGCGGCGCCGTTGATGGCCCCGACCGACGTCCCGACGATCAGATCCGGCCGGATGCCCGCGTCCAGCAGCGCGCCGAGCATGCCGACCTCGGCGGCGCCGAGCACCCCGCCGCCACCCAGGACGAACGCGGTCGGTCCTTTCGGGGCGGCAGCCGAAATCATCGTCACCGCACGCTGCTACCCAACCGGCCGTCCGGCGAATCCGACCGCGTGGATCAGCCCGGCGGTCCGCCGACGGGCGCCGGCCCATGTCGGGCCAATCGCTCAGGCCAGGCGGGCGTCGAGAGCGGTGAGGGCGGCGAGAGCGCCCATGGGGAGCGAGACGCCGGTGCCAGGCTGGACGGCCGCCTCGGTGGTGTTGATCCGGATCAGCGACCCGGGCCGGCTGCCAGGAATGGCCCGGCCACCGGCCGTCGCAGCGTGAGCTGCATCCGCTGCGTCGGCTGCGTCGGCGACACGTTCCGCGCGCAGGCGCACGGTGGGGACGGCGGTGCCGGCGCCGAGCTCGACGACGACCAGTCGGCCCTCGCCCGTCGAGGTCTGCCGTTCGAGGACCTCGCGCTGCCAGGTCGCCAGCTCGCCCATGGCCGCCTTGCTCGGCCTCGGCAGCCAACTGCCGTCGCCGAACATCAGGATGTTCGGCCGGGCGAGCGCGTCGCAGCGCGGACAACGGGGGAGCGGGCCGATGGCGCGCATCGTGCGCTCGTCGACGTCGATCTCGACGCCGTCCGCGGGCCAGGCGTCGCCGCTGCAGGGCCGAACGCACTGCAGACGGTGGATCGATCCATGAACCTCGGCGACCTGGGCGAACCCGGCGCGCTGGAACTGGCCGTCGACGTTCGACGTGAACACGCGTACGCCATCCGCGAGCCGCTTGTTCCAGCGACGCAGAATGTCGAACCCGATATGAGGCACCGTGCGGCGGTAAAGGTCGAGGCGATGACCGTAGAAGCCCCAGGCCAGCGTCGGGTCGGTGGCGAAATGCTCCGGGTCGGCCAGTTCCACGAAGGAGAGGCCCAGCCGCCGGTAGGGCGGGTAGGCCCGCCAGAACCCGGCGTCACCGCGGAAGTCGGGCAGCCCCGAGTCGACCCCCATCCCCGCACCCGCGCACACCAGGAGCGCCGTGGCCTCGGAGACCAGCTTCGCCGCCGAGTCCAGCGCCCGTTCCAGCGCCCGTTCCAGCGCCGGCTCCGGCCTTGTTCCGGCCTGGAGGTCCGCACCGCCGTCGCCCACACCATCGCTCACCGTTCCACTGTGACAGCGGACATCCCCGGGGCCTCCGAGATCTGGTGGGAGGTCGACTACTCCGGCCTGGCCCCGACCTAGAGCAGCTCCGGGTCGAAGCTCAGACCCCGGTGGCGGCTCCGCAGGCTGCCGAACCAGTACATCCGCCGCGAATGGCTGTAGACGAGGTCATCCGTGGCCTGGCGGACCAGTTCCGTCGCCTCCGCGGCGAGCGCCGTGTCCGGCAGGGTCACGTCTGCTTCCTGATGCGTACCGATGGACATGAATTCCTCCGCCGTGGCGCCGTAGTTGCCGAGCCGGTGCCGTCAGGACCGGGCCTGTGCGGATGAGTCCGGTTCTGCTCCTGTCTCGTCGCCCTCACCGGTCTCCTCGTCCGTGGCGTATGCCTCTCCTCGGCTCAGCTCCTCGTCGGCGTCCTGTGCCTGCGTCTCCTCGTCTTCCCCTCCCTCGGTGTCTTCGGTGCCTTCGGATTCTTGATCTTCGGTTTCCGGGCCCTCGGGCTCCTGATCCTCGGACTCAGCCTCGCCCTCTTCCGCCTCCCGCGCCTCGGTCTCCTCGGGCTCGGTCTCCTCGGGCTCCTCCTCGGGGCCCCGGACGACCTCGCCGTCGCGGATCTCGCCGCGCCACGATCCGCTGGCCTCGCCCTTGATGGCGATGAAGCGGCGGAAGTTCTTCAGGTCGAGCCGGGCCCGGCGGCCGCCGGCGCGCCAGATGTTGCCGGTCTTCTCCATGAACCCGCTCGGGTAGTACTCCATGGTCAGCGCAACCCGGGTCAGGTCGTCGGCCAGGGGGTGGAACGTCACCGAGCCCTTTGTCGTCCCCTTGGCACCCTCCGTCGTCCACTTGATCCGCCGGTCCGGGATCTGTTCCAGGGTCTTGCCCTGCCAGGTGCGCCGGGACTTGAAGACCTTCACTCGCCAGTTCTGCTCCGTCTCGCTCTTCGGATCGACCCCCTCGACGCCCTTCATGAACTTCGGAAACTCCTGGAACTGGGTCCACTGGTCGTAGGCCGCCCGGACCGGCACCCCGACGTCGACGGTCTCCATGATGTGGGTGACCTTCGGCGGGCCGGGATCGCCGGAGCGACCCGCCTTGCCCACCCCACCGCCCATGCCGAGCGCGCTCTTCGCCTTCTGCTTCAGCGCGCTCAGCGCCGTCGACCTCGCCGCCTTGCTGGGGGACTCGCCCCCGGCGAGCTTCTTGACTCCTTCGGCGGCGGGCCCCAGCTGTTCGGTCGCCGAGCCGAGGCGATCACCAACCTGTCGGACGGCCTTCTGGCCCTCGGCGGCGAGGAAGCCCTTCACTTCCTGCATGAGCTGCTCGGTCGCCGGATTGTGCAGGAGCGCGCCGGCGAGCCCGCTTGCACGCGGGTGGCCGTCGGACTTCGCCATCTCGACCTCCTACTTCGACTTCGACTGCGGCTGCGGCTGCGGCTGCGGCTTCGGCGGTGCCGCATCGGTCCGCCTCGGCGTCGCCGACTTCGGTGGCGCCGCCCCGGTCGGCCGGCGGCTGCTGCCCGACGCGGCCTCGCGCCGTTCCGACGGCGGCCGCCGTTCCGCTGCCCTGGCGCCCTGGCGGCCTTTGGGCGCGCGTCTGTCCGCTTGCGACGCCCCGCCTTCCGGCTCGACGGCGTCGGCTCGTCCCGCTGGGGCTTCGGGCTCGTCGGTGCCGGCTTCGTCCTCCTCGTCGCGAGGCCCCTCCGCCTCGGCTTCCTGCGACTGCTCTGCCTCGGCTTCCTCCGGCTGCTCTGCCTGGGCTTCCTCGGCTTCCTCTGGCTCCTCCGCGTCGGCTTCCTCGGCCTCCTCCGGCTGCTGAGCCTTCGCGGGCCTGGCGTCCGCCTCGCCGTCGGCCTTCCCGGCCCGGGGGGCTGCCCAGCGACCGAGCGTCTCGGTCAGCGTGCTGGCGACGGACCCGGCCTTCCCCCCGAGGTCGGCGGCCGGCGTCTCGTCGAGTGAGTGCCGCAGCTGCGACGTCCGGCGAGACAGGTCCTCCGTCAGCTTTCCGACGCCCCGTTCGTAGACGGACAACGCGGCCTGCCTGCCGCCTTCGAGCACGGGGCCGCGCAGCTGGGCCACCAGCTTGCTGCCGTCCTCCGACTCGAGGAACTTCACCGCCTGGGCTCGAGCCATATCCTTGACGCTGGTGTTATGGCCACTGGCCCACAGCGCCAGTCGCACGGCCGTCTTGCCCTTCTTGGTTCTGCCGAGGAGGTATCCCACCACCCCGACCGCCACACACTTGATGTTCATCGTGGACTCCTTCCGGCCCATCTACGGGCGCGCGGGCTCACCAGCCCCACCGGCTGTGCTGAGGCTCGCCGGCCGCGTCGGCGGTCTGGGCGGCCTCGGCGAGGTTCAGGAAGTGGAAGGTGGGCAAGGGCCCCACATACTCGATCGTCAGATCGGGATGATCGCCGCGGACCTGCTCGACCGCCTCGTCGAAGTGCCCGAGGTCGCGGTGACCCGGCTCGGCGTCTCGGTGGACGAGGAAAGCCCAGCGCAGGACAGGATCCTCCGGGCCGCCCATCGGCCCCCGCCCGGTGTCCGCGACCGAGCACGGGCGCAGCTCTTCGAGCAGCGCCTCCGCCTGGTGCAGCCGGCGCAGGACGACGCCGTCGGCGACCCGTTCGCCCAGCGCCATCCGCGTCCCCACGTCCGCCTCGTCCCTGGATCCCGCCCGCGCGGCGGCCAACGACGGATCGGCCGCGATGACCGCCCGGATGGCGGTCATCTCCTCCTCGTCCGCGTCGACATGCACCTCGACTAGCCCGTCGAGCGCGTCGAGCCGCCGGCGCAGGTCACCGGCCGCCTCGCCCAGCACCTCCGCCCGGACGGCGTCCTCGTCCGGAGCGACCGAGCCCAGCCGCAGCGGGATGACGGGGCCGTCGGCCAGGAGTCCCAGCAGGACGTCGAGATGGCGCTCCGCGTCCTCGTCGGTGATGCGTACCGGGTCGGTGACCGGGCTGACGGCGGCGGCCACCGGGGGATGGCGGACGAGCCGGACTCGTTCCGGCGGGTCGCCGAGCCCGAGGGGTGGCGGGTCCGGCAGCGGGTGGTCGTCGCGGACGACGCCGTAGAGCAGCAGCGACCTCCTGCCGGCCACGCTGGCCGCGTCAGCCGTGCCGGCCGTGTGAGCCGTGCCGGCCGTGTGAGCCGTGCCGGCCGTGTGAGCCATGTCGGCCATGTCAGCCTCCGCCGTCGTGCCGGGCGCCGGCCCGGCGGTTCGGCGCCGCCCGGCCGGGAGGCAGATCCCGGCCGCCCGACCGGGCGTGCTCGGACCTGGCGCCGCTGTCGATCTGGGCCTCGTCCCCGTCGTCACCGCGCAGCGACGACACGAAGTCCTGCGCCGTCTCCTTGACGCCTTCCAGAGCTCCCTTCGTCTTGTGCTGCGCCCCGCCCTCGTTGATGCCGCCGCTGACGGACCGGACGAGCCCGGGGAGGCCCGTGACCTGTTCCTGTTCCCTTGCCTGCAGGTCCAGGCGGTTGACCGCCTCGGCGAACCGCAGGTAGGTATCGACGCTCGCGATGACGATCCGGGCGTCGATCGTGAGGATCTCGATGCCGACCAGCGCGACCCGCACATACGCGTCGATGACGATGCCCTTGTCGAGGACGACCTCGAGCACGTCGGCGAGGCTGCTCGGGCGGGGAGCGCGGCCAGTCGTTCGTGCCGCCATGGTCATGGCAGGTCCCAACCGGGCGGCGCCGCGCCTTGGGCGTGCGGCGCGGGCCGCCCCCTCTCGTGGTGACGACGGCGGCTCCCGAAGGCCCCGTCGACTGTCGTGGTCGCGCGGGCGGGCCGGTCGTGGCCGTCCGACGGCGGCCATTCGCCCACCAGCTCGCGGGCCCGCGCGGTGGCCGCCCGCGCCTGTTCGGCGTTGACGCCGAGCGAGTTCCGGACCTCCGCTATGGCCTCGCGCACCTCGATCAGCGCCCGGCCCAGCTCCTCGACCTGCGCGGGCGGCAGCATGCCGCTGTCCACCCTGCGCACGGCCTGCCGCTCCAGCAGGTCACGGAGCAGCTCGAGGAGCACCACGATGACCTGGCCCAGCCCGCGCCCGACCTCCTCGGGCCGGGCGGTCAGTCGTACGGCCCGCCCGCGGCGTTCCGGCGCCGTCATGGTTCGGCTCCCGGGCCGTACCGACGGCCATCGGCGGTGCCGCCCAGGTCGCGATCATGGTCGCCAGCGCCGCCAGCGCCCTCGGCGGCGTCCTGATCGGCGTAGCTGTCCTGGTCGCCATCGACGTCCTGGTCGACGTCGTCGTGGACGACGGCACCCTCGACGACGCAGGCCTCGCTGTCTCGGTCCGGCGCCGGGTACGGCCGGAGCCCCGCGCCGGCGCCCGCCTCGATCGCGCTCTGCGCGCCGACGAGCAGCAGCCGCAGGTCCAGCCGGATCAGGTCCACCCCCGCCAGGCCGATGATGACATCCCCGGTGACGACGGCACCGCTGTCGACGACCCGGTCCAGCAGGTCCGACAGTGAACGGCCGGAGCCCAGCCCGGTGCGGCGTCCCGGCTCGCCGCGGTGTTCCGGTTCCCCGTGGCGGCCGGTTCCACCGGTGGCCACTGGGCCGCGCCTCGGCGCACCCCGTCGGACGGGCTCAGACATCACGCGCCTCCCCGAGCGTCAGCCGGACAAAGGAATACGGCGGCCATGGCCCGGTGAGACGGGCCTCGCAGCCGGCCTCCGTCAGCTCCCGCGTGGCCGCCGCGGCGGCGTCGAGGAACTCGTCCTGGGCGGCGGACGCGATCAGGTAGGCGGCGCTCAGCCGCCCCGGCCCCGGCCGGCCGGACCGGATCGTCACCTCGGAGGACAGCACGGCGAGCTGGTCATGGACCCGCCTGGTGAGCTCGGTCAGGCGCTCCTCACGCAGCGCCGCGCGCCGAAGCTCCTCGCGCCGGGCCGACAGGTAGGCGGTCCCGGTTCCGCCTTCGGAGGTGGGCGTGGCACCGTCGTCAGCCGCGGCGCCCGTCCGCGTGGCCGCCCGGCGCTCCTCGCCGTCGGCCTCGGCACCCGTCTCGCGACTGGCCTGGCCCGCGGTCACGTCACGGCTCTCGTCGTCGATGTCGTCGTCGTGCTGCGCAGGTGTGACCCGCAACCCCCACTCGCGGTGCCCACGCACCCGGTCCAGCTCGCCCGCCAGGTCGTCCGCCGACGCCCGCAACAGCCGCCGCGCCCGCTCCCGGTCGGGCAGTACCGTGCCGAACCGCAGCGGCAGCACGGGGCCACGGTCGAGGAGCAGGCGCATGACCCGGTCGTGGCGGCTGGCGAGCTCGGCCAGCCGGCCGGTCTCGGACAGCTGCCCGGTCTCGGTGACCTCGCTCTCCAGCCCGGCCAGCAGCGCCAGGTCGATCGTCGAGGTCACCAGCGCGGTGTCCCCGACGGGCAGGGTCTCGACCGGGGTTCGGCCGTCGAGACCGACGATGTCGCGGGTGTCCGTCGCCGCGTCCGTGATGCCGTACGCGTAGAGGCCCGTCTGGGCTGGGGGCAGGCCGTGGTCCTCGTCGTGGTCCTCGCCGCTGCGAGCCCCGGTCGTCGGCTCGGCCCGGGGCGGCCGGCCACGGGCCGCAGGCGCGGCGGGGCGCGCCCGCTCGCGAGCAGGCTTCGCCGCCTGGGCTGCCGGCCTGGTGTCCGCCAGCCGGGCGGAGTCAGCGCTCGCCAGGCTGGCGAGCGCTGGGTCGGCGCTCGCTGGGCTGGCGGGCGCTGGGCTGGTGTTTGCCGGGCTGGCGGTCGCTGCCTCCGCGGTCGCCGGGCTCGTGGCCGTTCCCGCGGCGCCCGGACGGGACCTCGTTCGGTGGGAGCTCGCCAGGCGGGTGCCCGTCGGGGCGGGTGGGCGCTCGGCCGGCATGTCCCCGGCGAGTGCCGCGGCGACGATCTCCTCGGCGAGCGCGGCAGCCAGGCGTCGGCGGGCCTGCTCGCGAGCGTCCGCCATGGCCTCGTCCAGGACCTCGGGCGCGAGCCGGCTGGCGAGCTGGTGGACGTCCACCTGATGGATGTCAGCGGACGACGATGCCATCAGGATCGCCCGGCCTTGGTGGCACCGCCGGAACGCCCCGTGACCGCGGAGTCGACGACCCGACGCGCGGCAGGTTCGTCGGCACGGGTGCGGGTGAACCGTTCGGCGGTGACTTGGCCGGTGGGTACGTCGCCCTCGTTGCCCGCTTCGATCGTGCCCGCACCCGCCATGGAGCGTGGAAGGGCGGCCGTCCCGGCACGCGATCCCAGGCTGCCCTCCAGCGCGTCGAGGCGCTCCCGCAGCCGCCGGTTCTCGTCGGCCAAAGCGTCCCGGTCGCGGTCCCGTGCGGTCGCGGGTGTGGCCTTCGAGCTGAAGAACGGGTCGTTCAGCCACCAGTCCAGGCCCATCTCCCGGGCGGTGTCGGCGGAGGCGATGAACAGCCGCAGGCGCAGCGTCAGCAGTTCGACGTCGAGCACACTCACGACCACATCTCCGACGATCACCACGCCCTTGTCGAGGACACGTTCCAGGACGTCGGCGAGGGTGTCGCTACGTGGTCCGGTCCACTGCCGGGTGGGCCGGTGCGAGGTGAGGATCTGCTCGGTCATCGCGCTGCCGGGAGGCTGGTGGCCCGCGTACGGATGGGCGGGCTGGTGACGTGGGGACGGGGCAGGACAGAATGCGGATCGCAGCGGTACCGGGTCAGGGCAGTACCGGACCGGACGGGCCAGAGCGGTACAGACCCGAGTGGTACAGACCCGAGTGGCGCCGGGCCGCCGCAGCTCTCGTCACGGCGGGGTCGACGCCCGGTCAGAGCGGATCGGTGGCACCGCGGACGAACCGGCGCAACCGCTCGTATCCGCGCAGGTTGCCCTCTTCGTCGACGTCCACTCGGTAGGTAGCCAGCACACTGGTCGTGCTGGGAATCCGCTCGAGCTCGACGACGTCGGCGAGGACGGACCAGCCGTCGTCGGCGGGGCGTACCCCGCTCACCCGTTCCGGCCGCTGCCCGGTGAGCTGCGCGAACTGGTCGAGCGCCGAGTGGAGAACCGAGACGAGACCGCCGCGGGCGACGGAGGTGCTCAGGTGACCGGCGTCGGACCGGGCATCGTCGCGCTGTGAACCTGTCACGCGATCACTCGCCTCGTCAGGTCCGGGTCAGGGGCAAGGTGCCACGGCGGTGAGCTGTGGCCGCCCGGTCCCCCTCCCCGCTCAGCCGCCTTGGAAACCAGGACGCCGTGTAGGACCTGGGTTGGGCCGCGAGGTGTGCCGCCCTCTGCCCAGGTACGCGGCATTGGGAAGGCCGGTGTCGGTTTCCCGCCTCGGAGTCGGTTTCCCGCCTCGGAGTCGGTGGCCCGTCCGGAGGTTGGCAGCCAAGCGCTGGAGCAGCCAGGCGCCGGAGGGACCAAACGCCCCAGCGGCTAAGCACCAGGGAAAGTGCCTGCGTCGACCGGGCTGGTCTTGACGCCGCCGACCAGGGCCGAGGTGTGCAGCGTCAGCGTCCAGACGCTGTACTCGATCGCCGTGCTCGTCGTCGTGGTCGTGTATCGGAGCGGGTCGTCGAACTTGTCGAACTCGCAGTCGCGCGTGAACCGGCGGTTGCCGTCGTCCCAGTCGGTGCCGCTCGTGTAGAAGGCCTCGTAGGTGCCGTTCGGGATGCCGTCGACGGTCGACGAGCCGCCGGCCTGCACGTAGATGGCGCGGATGAGGTCCCCGCCGGCCATGAGCTTGATGACCGTGTCCACGGTGCCCTGGTTCTCGACCGTCAGCTTGCCGTAGCCGCCGCGGCGGCCGCCGGGCAGCGGGCCGGTTCCCGGGCGCCGGTTCGGATCCGGGCCGGCGGCCGGCAGGAACGTGCCGAACGTGTACGGGTGGCCGGGGTTGGCCGTGATCAGCGCCAGGAAGGCGAGCCGGAACGCGTCGGCACCGGGGCTGCTGGCGACGTGCGCCATGCCGGAGGCACCGGTGCAGACCTTCTGGCTGTCGGCGTCTGTCGCGACGGACGTCAGGTCGTTCGACAGCGAGCGCAGCGCCGCCGCGAGCTGCCCGGTCGCCTTGACCGAGGGCACCGGGGGCCGCAGCTTCTCGAGGGCGTCGGCCTGAAGGTCCAGGTTCAGCGCGACGGCACCCAGCGCGCCGGACAGGTCGGTCGGCGTCTGCGCACCGCCGATGGCGCCGAACCCGGGCCCCAGCGCCGCGTCGATGTCCGCGAGCGCCTTCTGGAAGTCGGCGCGGGAGATCGGGGTGAGTGGCGGGGGTGTCTTGGGCGCGAGCGGAGTGGGGGAGGCCGACGCGGACGGACCCGGTTTTGGCTTGTCGTCGTCGCCGGAGCAGCCGGCCAGTGTGGCCAGGATCAGAGCGGAAGTAGCTGCGACCACCAGCGGCAGAGTCAGGCCACGCCTTCCTGACACGACAACCTCGCAGACCAAGCGGGCGGGAGGGTTTCTTGGCGTCAAGATCTGACACCCGGAGCATATGGGCTGCGGCACAGCGCATCCCGATTTTTCGCCCGCGAAGGACCACGGTCCGCTGTCGCGCACAAGACTGTCCGGGGGAGTGGCCGGCCGGCACGACCGGCGGGTGAGACCCCACCGTGGGGGCTTCTGGGCGGGATGATGGGACGCGATTGCTTTCCTCGCGCGAGCGGTGTGCCGGATCGCTTTCCTTTGTCGCGCCTTTGTCGCGCCCGGCGGCGTCCCTCGCCGGGCCTGCGGCGCAGCGTCACGCGAAGACGTCCATGTCTGTGATGAGGGTCACGTGCGTGTGGTGCTCGTCGTCGGCGGAGGCTTCCGTCGAGCCGCCTGTTGCCGAAACGTTGCCGCACCGCTTCGGTGCGGCGCCGTCGGCCGGGCGCCTCGTCCTCGTGCGGCCTCGCATGGTTCGCTTCCTGCGGGGGAGGAGGCGGCATGACGAGCGTCTCGGGGCACGTCATCGTCTGCGGTCTGAGCACTCTCGGAGTGCGGGTGGCCGAGCAGCTGGTGGCGTCGGGTGTCGCGGTCGTCGTCGTCGACGACCAGGGGCCGCCCAGCCTGCGGCGGCGGCTGGAACGGCGGGGCGTGCGGGTGGTACCAGAGAGCCCGCACAGCGCCGACGCGCTGCGCGACGCGGACATCGACACCGCGCTCGCCGTCGCGGCCTGCCACGACGTCGACCTGGAGAACCTGCAAACCGCCCTCGCCGCCGCCGAGGTGGCGCCAGCGACCCGGCTCGTGGTGAACATCGGCAACGCCCAGCTCGGCGACCAGATCGCCGCGGCGATCCCGACCACGCATGTGATCAACATGGCGGCCCGGGTCGGCCCGAGCTTCGTCGAGGCCTGCGTGCGCTCCGACGTCGTGCATGCCTTCACGATGGACACCGGCTACCGGCTGGTCGGCGGCGGCGCCGGCGGACCGACGACGAAGTCACCGCCGACGACGAAGTCACCGCCGGCGCCGCCGGCCCAGCCCGCCAGGCCCGCCAGGCCCGCCAGGCCCGCCAGGCCCGCCGAGGCCATCAGGGCCGGCGTGTCCGCCGCCGCCTCCTCCTCCGAGGTGTTCGTCGTCGCCGAAGCCACCGTCGACGAGGCCGACGCCTTCCGCGCCCGCTACGGCGATCTCACCCCGATCTCGCTGCGCCGGCCCGGCGCGCGCGAGGCGACGCTCTGCCCACCGCGCGACATCCCGCTCGCACCCGGCGACCGGCTCACGGTGCTCGGCCGGCTCGCCGACTTCGACGCCCGGGGGACGGCCGTCGCCGGCCTGGACGACGCGCGCACGTTCGCGTCTCTGGCGGCGGTGGCCGCCACCGGAGACATCGGGGCCCCCGCCGAGGGGCGTGACAGTGGTGGGCGCGGGGGCGACGGGCTCGCGCAGGACGGCACCGGCCAACGGCTGGTCGACCGGGCGCGGGCGCTGGCCGCGACCGTGCGGGGCGAGTTCGACCGGCCGTTCCGCTGGGCGCTCGCCGCGGTGCTCACCATCATGGCCGCCGGTACGACCGTGCTGACACTGACCTACAAGGACCACAACTCGTCCGCGCCGGCCGACTTCGACGCCCTGGACGCGCTCTATCTGACGGTCGAGACGATGGCGACGGTCGGCTACGGCGACTACAATTTCGGCGCCGCCGACGACTGGTTGCAGATCTTCGGCATCTTCCTGATGCTCGGCGGCGCGCTGTCGATCGCCGTGGTCTACGCCTTCATCACCAACATCATCATAAGTCGCCGCCTCGAACGGGCGCTCGGCCGGGGGCGAGCCGGGGCGGTGCGCGGGCATGTCGTGCTGTGCGGGCTCGGGAAGGTCGGCACGGCGACGATGGAGGGCCTGCTGCGCGCGGGCCGGCGGGTCGTAGTGATCGAGCGCAACGAGAACAACCGGTACCTGCCCGTGGCCCGGGAGCGTGGCGTCCCGGTCGTCGTCGGCGACGCGACGGTGCGCGCGACCCTGCTGCAGGCCGGCATCGGCCACGCGACCGCGATCGCGGCCCTCACCAGCGACGGCGTCGCGAACCTGGAGACCGTCCTGTCGGCCCGCGACGCCTACGAGGAGCTGGTCCAGGCACGGGAGCACCGCGCCCGCCTGTCCGCCGGGACGGGCGGGCGCGCCTACGGCCGGGCGGCGTCCTTCCCGGAACCGGCGGATGAGACCGGGCTACGGGTCGTGCTGCGGATCGCCGACTCGACGATGACCGACGAGGTGGAGCGCCGCTTCGACATCCACACCGTGCGCAGCGCCGCGGCGCTTGCCTCGCCCTACTTCGTCGGCGCGGCGCTCGGCTACGACGTCATCAGCACCTTCTACGTCGAACGGACCCCATTCCTCGTCGCCCGGATGGTCGTGCGCCGCGGTGCGGCGCTCGCCGGCCCGACGCTCGCCGAGCTCGCCACCGGCGCCCGCGTCCTCGCCGTCACCACGCCACTGCCCGCCGGCGGCCACGACGAGGCCGGCGACCTGGCCCGCGGCGCGATCGACGGCGCGATCGACGGCGCGATCGACGGCGCGATCGACGGCGCGATCGACAGTGCGATCGACAGTGCGATCGACGGCGCTGCCATCGGGACGGCTGGCGTGGCCGGCTCGACCGGCGGCCAGCAGGGCGGTCGGCTAGCCAGGCCAGCCCGGCCGGCCGGGCCGGGCCGCCCGAGCGCCGGCGGCTCGGCGGCCGGCCGCGCGCGTCCGAACTTCCGCCCCGGGCGGCACACCCGGCTGGCGGCCGGCGACGAGCTGCTCGTCGTCGGCCCCGTCGCCGAGGTCGTCGACATGATTCGTCTGAACCAGAGCGCGGCCGACGGCCGTTTCCAAACCGCCAGCGCGGTCGCGGTCGCCGAGGTCGATCCGCTGGACGACTAGGGAACCGGATGACTGAGAAAACACGACGACGACGATGTTGCTGACCAGTCCTATGGCGTTATAGGGCCGTACTTCTGGCTGAATGCGCCGGGGGCCGCTTACCGGTCGGAAGGACCGTCTGCTGGTGACCGTTGGTAATGGCATCGACGGCTCGTAGCGCGGATCCTGGGAGTGATAGAAACTCCTGGCGCATCGAAGAGGGTGGAAATCCTATGCCCCCCGGCACCGACCAGCCCTACGAGCCTTACCAGCCCTACCCGTCGGGTCAGTCCCCGTCGTCCCCGTCGTCCCCGTCGTCCTCGTCGTTCTCGCCGGCCTCGCCGCCTGCCCAGCCGGTCCTGGTGGACGCGGCCCCGACGCCGGACCCCCGCCTGTCGCGCTGGCTCTGGCTCGTCAAATGGGTGCTCGTCATCCCGCATTGGATCATCCTGGCCTTCCTGTGGGTGGCGTTCGTAATTCTCACGGTCGTGGCGTTCTTCGCGATCCTGTTCACCGGCCGTTACCCGCGTGCGATCTTCGGATTCAACGTCGGGGTGCTCCGCTGGACCTGGCGGGTGCATTACTACTCGTACGGAGCGCTCGGCACCGACCGGTACCCGCCGTTCACGCTCGCCGACGCGCCGGACTACCCGGCTCGCCTCGAGATCGCCTACCCCGAGCGCCTGTCCCGCGGCCTGGTCCTGGTGAAGTGGTGGCTGCTCGCGATTCCGCACTACCTGGTGATCGCGGTGCTGCTCGGCTGGAGCTGGGGCTGGGACGATGGTGCGGGCCGAGGCATGGGCTTCGACGCCGACGGCCGTGGCGGGTCTTCCTGGGGCCTGATCCAGATCCTCGTCGTGATCGCGGCCGTGGCACTGCTGTTCACTGGCCGCTACCCGCGCCCGCTGTACGCCCTGGTCATCGGCCTGGACCGCTGGGTGCTGCGCGTGGCGGCCTATACCGCGCTGATGACCGACGTCTACCCACCTTTCCGCCTCGACCAGGGCGGCCCGGAGCCGCGTGCCTGGGACGCCGATCTGGCATCGCCGGCCGAGCCACCAGCCGGCGACGCCGGCGGCCATCTCGGCGGCCATGCCGGCGGCCACCTCGGCGGTGAGGCCAGCGGCGGCGCCAGCGCCCGCGCCCGCGTCGACGATCAGGCCGACCCCGGGACGCCCGTCGAGGACGAAAGGAGGCCGAACCAGACCGACCGCTGAACGACGCCCGCAGACGACGGCTCCCCGTTCCCCTGGCCCTGTCACCCAGCCCTGTCGCATCCCCTCGCCGGTCGGCCAGCGCTGCGGCGCCCGGCGCCGGATATTCTGTCGCGGTACGGGGGGAACCGCGGGGAGTGGCTGTGGTACGGCAGGTTCTGTCGGTTGGGCGCGGTGGGTGGCGGCCCGCGGACGCCAAGTCCAAGGCGGCCCGATAATGATCATCAGACTGACGGTGTGGCACGCCACCACGGGCGCGAGCCGCGACGTCGAGGTGTCCGCCGAGCCGGACACGACCGTGGCGTCCGTGCTCGACGCGTTGCCGCTGCCCGTCGTCGGCAGGCACTGCTTCGTCGGCGACGTCTGGCTCGACCCGACCACGCTGGTGGGCGGCAGCCCGCTGGTGCAGGGGGCCGTCATCAGCATCGGCGCGCCCGGCCCCGACGTGCGGTCGCTGCCGCCCGGCGTCGTGGGCGCGCTGCGCGTCGTCGACGGGCGGGACGCCGGGCTCGTCGCCTGGCTCGCGCCCGGCCGGCGGTCCGTGGCCCGGTCGGCGGACGCCGACGTCGTGCTGCACTGCGAGGAGGCCTCCCGCCAGCACGCGGTACTGGACATCGAGGACGACGGGCGGGTCCTGGTCAGCGACGCCGGCTCCCACAACGGCACCCTGCTCGACGGCGCCCTGGTCACCGGCCAGGCCGAGCTGTCCGTGGGGGCGTTGCTGGAGGTCGGCTCCGACCGGATCGAATGGGTGCCGCTGCCGGCCACACCGCTGTTCACCAGGCTCGGCGGCGACGGCCGGCTCGACTTCGACCGGGCCTTCGACTCCCCGCCTGCGCTCCCGCGCGGCGAGGTGACCCTGCCGGCGTCCCACGTGCGACCAGGCACCTCGCGGATTGGCATCTGGCTGTCCGCGCTGCTGCCCGTCGTCATGGGCGTGGTGCTCGCGGTGGTCCTGGGACGGCTGTTGATCCTGGTGATGTGCCTGCTCGGGCCAATGACGATCATCGGCAGCCAGGTGGGCGACCGGCGGACCCGCCGCGCCGAGCGCGAACGCCAGGAGCAGGCACGGGTGACCGTGCTGCGCGAGATCGCGCGACGGCTGGACGACGAGGAGAGCGTCCGCCGCCGGCGAGCCCCGGACCGGCTCGAGCTGGCGCTGGCCGCGACCGGGGCGAACCGCAAGGTGTGGCCGCGCACCGCCGACTCCCCGGACGCGCTCGTGCTCCGGGTCGGCCTCACCGACATCCCGCCATCGCTGAACCTGCGAGGTGAGCGCTGGGAGGGGTTTCCCGAGCTGCTGCTGCGCTCCGTGCCGCTCACCGTCGACCTGCGCGACGCCGGGGTGCTCGGCATCGCCGGGCCCGAGGAGCCGTCCCGAGCGCTGGCCCGTTTCCTGCTGGTCCAGCTCGGCGTGCTGCGCGCCCCCGACGACCTGCGCATCGTGCTGCTCACCTCCGCCGACGACGGGGACCCGTACTGGGCCAGCTGGCTGCCGCATACCTGGGCCGGCGAGGCGAACGACATCCCGTGCTGGGTCGGCAACACCGCCACTACCCGTGCCGAGCGGATCAGGGAGCTTCGGGAGCTGATCGCCCTGCGCACGGCCGAACGGCGCGGGCACACGCAGGTGCGGTTCGCCGAGGACGTCGTCGTCCTGCTCGACGGCGCGCTGCCGCTGCGCGAGCTGACCGGGATGCGAGCCGTGCTGCGCGAGGGCCCGGGAGCGGGCGTCTACGTCATCGCCGTCGACCGGCACGACATGGCCGAGTGCCGCGTCCAGTGCGTCATCGACGACAAATACACGGTCCGGGTGACCAGCAGAGACGGCGAGCAGGCGGGGCGCGCCGAGGGCGTCACCGCGGCCGAGGCCGAGGAGGTGGCCCGCGCGGTCGCCCCGTTGCGCGACCGGCTGACGTTGGGCAGCTCGGAGGGGAGCATTCCCTATCCGGTTCGTTTCCTCGACCTGCTCGGAATTGCGCAGCCGAGCCCGGAAGACGTCGTGAGCCTGTGGTCGTCGTCGCCAGGGCCGACGACGAAGGTGCCGCTCGGTGCCGACGCGGACGGGCCGGTCACCGTCGACCTCGCCGCGCAGGGCCCGCACACCATGCTCGGTGGGGCGACCGGCGCGGGCAAGAGCATCCTGCTTCAGACGCTCGTCACGTCGTTGCTGCTCGCGAACTCGCCCGACGAGCTGAACCTGGTGCTGGTCGACTTCAAAGGCGGCAGCGCGTTCCTGCCGTTCGAGCGCTGCCCGCACGTCGTCGCGCTGATCCGCTCCACGGGGGAGACGGCGGCCGACGTGTTCGACGAGGCGGCGGCGCGCCGCGTGCTCGCGTCGGTGCGGGCCGAGGTCAGCCGCCGGGAACGGCTGCTCGCCCGGTACGGCGGCGAGATCGACGAGTACTGGCGGGAGCTGCGCGGCCGTGGCCGAGGCCATGGCCGCGCCCGCGACGGTGTCGGCATCGGGGGCGGCGGTGGTGCTGCGGGTCGTGCCGGTGCTCCGGGCCGTGCCGGTGCTGCTGGTCGTGCCGGTGCTCCGGCGGCGTTGCCGCGGCTCGTGATGATCTTCGATGAGTTCGCGCGGGTACTGGAGACGTCGCCGGACTTCCTCAAGGAGCTGGTGAACGTCGCGGCCAAGGGCCGGTCACTCGGGATGCACCTCGTGCTCGCGACCCAGTCGCTGCAGGGCAAGCTCTCAGCCGAGCTGAAGAACAACATCGACCTGCGCATCACGCTGCGGCAGAACGAGCCGGCCGACAGCATCGAGGTGCTCGGCGTGCCGGACGCGGCGAGCGTCCCCGGCCGGCTGCGCGGCCGCGGCATGATCCTCTGCACCAAGGACGAGACCCGCACCCCCCGGCTCTTCCAGTCGGGCTATCTGGGCGACCCGCCGCCGGTCGGCGGCGCCCGCCCCGCCCGGGTCCGCGTCGTCGGCTGGACCACGCTCGGAACGGCCCGCCCGGAGGAGAAAATCGACCACGGCGGCGCGGCGACCGACCAGACGCTCACGATCCGAGCGATCGAGCAGGCGGCCGCGCTGACCGGTGGCCCGGCGCCGCTGCGGCCGCTGCTGCCCCCGCTGCCCGCGGACCTGACCCTCACCGGCCTCGACGCCGCGGCGTCCGGCGCGGCGTCCGGCGCGGCGTCCGGCGCCGAGATCCCATTCGGGCTGCTCGACGAGCCGGCGGCGCAGGCCCAGCCGTCGGCCGTCTTCGACCTCGACGGCACCGACCGGCTCCTCGTCGCCGGCGGCCCGCAGACCGGTCGCACCACCCTCGCCAGGACTCTCATCACCGGGCTCGCATCCCGGTTCGGGCCAGACTCGGCGCAGTTCTACGTCATCGAGCGCCAGCCGTCGGGGCTCGCCGACTACGCGGTGCTGCCGCACTGCGGCGCCGTCATCCCCGCGGCCGAACCGGACCGGATCCGCCGCCTCCTGACCTGGCTCGCCGAGGAGGTCACCACCCGCCAGACCGCCCGCCTCGGCGCGGGCAGTGCTGGCGCGGCCAGCGGTGCGAGCGGTGTCGGCTGGCCCGGTGGAGCCGGTGGAGCTGGTGGAGCCGGTGGAGCTGGTGGGGGCGGTGGAGCTGGTGGGGGCGCTGGGGGCGGCGGAGGCGGCGATCTGGCTGGACGCCGGCCGAGGATCCTGCTGATCGTCGACGGCTGGGACCACTTCGAGAACCGGTCCGACCCGGCCTTCGTGGAGACGTCGATGCTCACGCTGCTGCGTGACCTGATCGCCTCCGGACCGCCCGTCGGCGTGCACGTCGTCGCCATCGGTGGCCAGGACCTGGCCGCCAGCCGGACCGCGAACCTGTTCACCCGCCGCGTCCTGCTCCCGTTCGGCAAGGAGGAGCTGCGCCGGATGCACTACCCGTCCGGCGTCGTCAGCCCGCCGGAGCTGCCAGGGCGGGCAATCGAGGTCTCATCGGGAACCCATCTGCAGGTCGCCCGCCCCGACCTGACCGCCGCGGAGCTCGCCCACCGGTTCGACGTCCAGCCTGGATTCGGCTCGCAGCCCGCATTCGGCGCCCAGTCTGCATTCGACGTCCAGCCTGGATTCGACGTCCAGCCTGGATTCGACGCTCAGCCTGGATTCGGCGCCCAGCCTAGTTTCGCGTTCCAGCTCGCATCGGCCACCGGCGGTGCGCGCTGGCTGCCGCGGCGTTTCCCGCCGCTGCCAACCGTCGCCCAGCTGGACGAGCTGGCACTGCCCGACCCGCCGCCGTCGCGGACGTGGCTGCCGCTTGGCGTCGGCGGCCGTGACGTCAGCGTCGTCGGCCTCGACCCGTTCGACACCGGCCCACACGGCCTGCTCGTCTCCGGGCCGGCGGGCTCCGGCCGGACCACGGCGGCGGTGACGGCCATGCGCGGGCTGCGCCGTCTCGGTGTCGGCGTGCTGCTCGTCGTCCCGCCGCGCTCGCAGCTGCCCGCGCTCGTCGGAACCGACGAAGGCGTACGGGTCGTGCGCGGCAGCACGCTCAAGGACACCGAGCTGCGCGAGGCCGCCGAGGCGTTCGGCGACGGCCAGTTCGCGGTCGTCGTCGACGACTGCGACCAGATCGCCATCGCTGCCAGCGTGGTGAACTTCGCGGAGGCCCCCACCCTGCTGGAGGAGGCCGCGAGCCCCGCCGCCCACGGCCGCAAGGCCCTCGTCCTCTGCGGCGACGCGACCCCCGTCTTCAACGGCCAGCGCCGCTCGCTGCTCAAGGTCGCGAACGAGATCAGGACCACCGGCGCGATCCTGCTGCTGACCCCCACCAGCCCGCACGTCGCCCGCGAGCATGGCCTGCGCCTGGAACCCGACCAGTTCTTCCCAGCCCCCGCCGGCCGCGGCTACCTCGTCACCGCCGGTACCTCCACCCTGCTCCAACTCGCCACCTGAGCCTGACCGGCGGCTGTGCGCTTGGTTAGCGGGCGGGCCTGGTCGGTGGTTGCGCCTGGCCGACTCGCTGGGCCTGGCCTTGCCTCGCCTCGTCTGGCTGCGCCCGGCTGTGTCTGTCCACCCTCGGCCACCACTTGTGCTTGGCTTTGAACGGCGCCTGGCTCGGGCTTCATGGGGCCGCCGCCCGAGTCCGGCCAGCCCTAGCCGGGCTCATTCGGATCCCCCAGTAGCGGATCCGCGACGAACCCATCATGATCTGGTGGATTTTTCAACGCTATAGCACTGAAAAATCCACCAGATCATGGCCACCGCGGCTGGCGGGCGGGTGTTCCGGGGTTTGGCTGGTCTCGGGGGGCTGGGATGGCTTTTCCACAGGTGCGGCGATATCCACAGGTCGGCGAGCGGCGGCCACATCAAGGCGTTGGACGGGCACACTCGCGGCGTGCAGGAGGAGTTCGCGAGGGAGCACCACGGGCTGGTCACGCGGGAGGCGGCGATGAGTCGCGGGATCACTGATAGCCGAATCGAGGCGAATATTGCCGCTGGTCGTTGGGTCCGCATCTTTCCAGGTGTGTACTCCATGTTCAGCGGGGCGCCGTCACGAGAGGCGCAGCTGTGGGCCGTGTTGCTGCGGACCGGACCTGAGGCGATGCTCAGTCATCACACCGCAGCGGAGTGCGCCGGGCTGTTAGAACACCCGAGCCCGATCATCCACGTCACGGTGCCGCACCGCCGTACCCCGAGGCCCGTGCCCGGCGTCCGTATTCATCGGGCCACTCGTTCCGACCTGGCCCGCCATCCTGTCAGGACGCCGCCGCAGACGCGGATTGAGGAGACGGTCGTCGACCTGACCCAGTGCTCTCGGGCGCTTGACGATGCCATCGGTTGGCTGGCGCGGGCCGTGGGCGCCCGCTTGACGACGGCACCCCGGCTCGAAGCCGTTCTCGACGCGCGGCCCCGGCTGCGGTGGCGTAAGGCGCTGACCAGCGCGCTTCGCGACGTCGCCGAAGGCTGCCATTCCGTGCTGGAGCTTGCCTACCTTCACCGTGTCGAGCGGGCGCATGGCCTGCCAAAGGGGGAACGTCAGGTCATCCGTCGACGTAGCGGTGGTGCATGGCACGACGACGTCCTCTACCGCGACTGCGGGGTCCGGGTCGAGCTTGACGGCCTCCTCGCCCACCCACCCGAAGCCCACGGCCGCGACCAGCGCATCGACAACGCCGCAGTCCTAGCGGGCCACCTCCCTCTCCGCTACGGCTTCGCCGCAGTCTACGACCGCCCTTGTGCCCTGGCCGCCGAGATAGGCGCCCTACTCCAGCGATCCGGCTGGCCCGGCTCCCCGCGCCCGTGTGCCCGCCAGACGTGCATCGTCGCGCGTACTCACTGACCGGCGCGTCCGACTGGCACGGCGAGAAATATCAATCATTATTTCTTGATTGTTTTCTTCGTTGCTGACGACCGTGTTTTCGTCGTCTGACTGTCGAAAGCGTGCGCTGGTGGGGTAGATACTCGTGATACCCAACTCGTCCCCGTCCGGCTGACCTTCAGGACACTGAGTGCATGAAGATCTCACTCGCGATCCATTGGTTGTGTACTTAAACGAGGTTGGCCGCCAATGTCTGTGCAGCCGAGGAGAACCGCTTCAACGAGAGTGTCGACCGGAGGAAGTTGGGATTGAGACAGTCCGGGTCATCAACCACCATGGTGGCGACGACGAGGCCGTCTTGTTCCTCGCCAAAATCGACGTAGAAACCGTAGGGCTCATGGCGGGTCACAGTGCCGGAAATCCGGCGAGGAATGGCGTTGGTCATCGGCGCCAGATCTGTGCGTCTCGTGCCTGGAACATCCGAACCCGGTAACCTGCGTGGGCCCAGTGCTGAGGTAGTATTCGATCGATCAGGGTAGAAGTGGCCTAGGGCCAGGCGACCGTCGCAGTCGCGTTGAGGCAGACGACGTCGTGGAAACCGCCGCCGGGGGTACTGATCGTGAAGTGCCGGAAGTCCGCCTTCGCGCGTGCGGCGCCCGGCGCGTCACCGAGCGGGTAGCCGTATTTCGCCGCCGTGCGTAGGAGACGTTCCGTCCAACCTGACTCCGCTACCTCAGTGAGGTGGCCGGGGGCTCGTTCGCCTGCGACACCTGATACGTCCGGCGGTAGCCAGACGCGGCACCAGCGGTAGTCGAACACGGCATCAAAAGCTGCCTTCATCCGGCCCGAAGCGGATCCCGAGGTGACGTAGTCGAGCCCGATGGCTGGGAGGTCCTCGCCGTGCGTCAGAAAAGAGAACGACGCGTCCGGCGCGAAGACGTCACCGTTGGCCAGCTGCCCGCCCGCTTCAACGACCACCTCCGCGGCTAGGACGTCATACGTTCCGTGGTTGTCGAAGGTGACCCTGAAGTGGCGCCGACGCTGCACCTCCGGCGCCTTTTCCGCTCCCAACTCACCCGTGGTCAGTTCAGCGGCCAGTTCGGAGTCCAAGATCTCGATGACCTGGAAGCTCACGTCTTCCTCATTCCAGATTTCGGTGCCGAGTTCAAGATAGTTCCAGCGCCACAGGAAAACTTCCAGGAAAGATACTCGGACATGGTGGCCGGCCGTCACGTCCGAGACCGGATAATGGAGGTGCAGCGAAGCTGAACCATCGGTCTCCGCCATGAAGGAGACTGCCGGCGACGCGGCGTAGGTCGTCCTGGTGGCGTCCTCGTCCAGTACCCGATGCACCTGCTGCTGCTCCTCCTACTAGACCCGCATTGACCGGCGTCCGCCACCGTACTCCAGCGCACCAGCGTCAGCGAACCGACCCAGGCGGCGCGATACGAACGATGTCGTTAATCGTCAGATCGGTCTGGCTGGGCGTCACAGCTACCCTCGTGCTCGGCAGACTTTTGCCCCAGAGCGGTGCCTCGCGAAGTCGCGCGAGAACGCTCGGACGGACGTTCTCGAGGACCGTGACGCGCGTCGGAGAAAGCCCGGCCAGACTGAGAGCGGCGAGGCTCCTGTTGTTGTCCGCGACGAGCACGCCATTATGCAGGAAGGCTTGAACCGGCACGTCGTCCGCCGTCATCGCCCCCGATCTCAGCGCGTCGGCCACGCTGTAGATGGTCTGGCCACGGAAGATGCCGGCGGAGCTGAACTCGGCGCCGATGCGGCGCTGTCCGAAAAGCACCGTGTAGGGCGCCAAGCCCAGTGGGTCGGCCCAGGCCATAGGGTTCGACACGTAGGCGGTCGGATTCGGAGCGGGCGCCAGCCCGAGGGGGTCAAGGGTGAGATACCGCGCCGTCGTCGGGTCGTAGTAGCGGTGAATGTTGTAGTCGAGGCCGGTTTCAGGATCGTGATATTGGCCAGGGAATCGCAGTGGGCAGGTCGTCGTCCTCGTTGTGCCGGACTCGGGGTGACTCGGAACCCCCCACACTGTCGCCTGTCGGCGCCAGGAAATCGTGCCGCTGAGGTCGACAAGTTCCGTCGGGGCCCCGACCAGGTCGGCGATGATCGCGTAGAACCGCTCGTCGTGCCGGGCCTGGTCCTGCGCGTCCGCCGCGGTGCCTGGCTCCGCCGCCGGTCGCGCCCCAGGCTGCGCGGCAGGTTCCGCAGCCGAGGTGCTGGTGTCGAGCTGGGTTAGGGGACGAAGCTCGCTGGGCTGCCACTCCCAGGTGGTGACCATTGCCTCAGGTTGGTTGGCGCGGCCACCGCCGTGTGCCCAGTGCGACTGTTCGACAAGCAGCGCGCCGTCCCAGGTGAACTCGATGCGTTCGAGCACGGTGCCGTCGAAGTCGGCTCGTTGCTTGGAAGAACGCCTGCCGAGCGGGTCGTACAGGTACGTCCAGACGGTGCCGTCGGGGGTGGTGACCTTGGTCAGCCGGTCCTCGGTGTCCCAGCTGTAGCGCCAGGTGCGGGGCTTGCCAGAGAGGCGCTTGCGTTGGCGCAGCGTCACGCGGCCTTGGGCGTCGTGCTCATAGCGGACGGCACCAGCCTGGCGGATGAGAGTGTTGGCATACTCGCGCCTGCCCCGCTCGTCGGGCTCATGCGGCTCGTGCTCGCCGGCCACGGCCGTCGACTCCGCCGGCCCCATTGACGCCGTCTGTCCGGCGGGTTCGCCGAGCGTGGGCCAGGAGGCGTCGGCGAGGTTGCCGGCGGCGTCGTAGGCGTAGCGCTCGTGCCAGTCGGCGCCGTGGACGGCGACGACCCGGCGCATCGGGTCGAGGTCGAAGCGGCGCAGCCCGCCGACGAGGTCGTCGATCTCGGTGACGTAACCGTCGGCGCTGTAGCTGAAGTCTCGGCGCTGCAGCAGCCGGGTCGCCGCCGGCCGGCGGCCGCCGAGAGCGCCAGCGCTGCTGGCCGGCTCCGTGCCGCCCGGCAGCCTCGGGCCGCCGGCCAGGTCCGCGGTTCCGTGGAGTCCTACGCCGCCGAGCGGCTTCCCGCCGTCGGGATTGACCGCGCCGCCGGCTAGGCCGGCGGAGCCGGGGAGACCGGGGAGGGCGGGGAGACCAGGGAGGCCGGGTAGGCCGGCCACGCCGGCGGTGATGGTCTGGGACAGCAGCTGGTGGTCGGCGTCCCAGGTCTGGAGAAGCGCGATGCCCTGCCCGCCCCGCCCATCCTGTGCGCCCTGCCCGTCCGCGTCAGCCCGTCCACCGAAGCGGCCGGCCTCGATGACGCGTTCCAGTTCGCGGCCGGCGGCGTCGTGGGTGAAGCGTAGGACGCGGCCGGCGGTGCGCAACGCCAGGGGCCGGCCCGCGTCGTCGTACTCCCACTCGCTGACCGCGCCGGATGGCGTCGTGCGCCGTACCCGTCGACCGAGAACGTCGTACTCGGAGGTGACGCGGCGCCCGTCGACGACCTCGGCGAGGACGCGGCCCGCGCTGTCCCGTTCGAACGTCACCTCCACCTCGGGGCCGGTCGCGCGCAGCAGTCGCCCCGCCGGGTCGTAGGCGAACGTCGTCACGCCGTCCGGGCCGTGCTTCTCGACGACGTTGCCGAGCGTGTCGCGGGTGAAGGTGACGGTTTCGCCAGCGCCGTTCGTCCGCTGGGTGAGCTGGCCGGCGGCGTCGTGCTGGTAGCGCAGTGTCCGGCCATTGAAGTCGGTCTCGGCGACGAGCTGGCCGGCGGCGTCGTACTCGTACGACCAGACCAGGCCCTGCGGGTTGGTGACGGAGGTGAGCCGTAGCTCGGTGTCGTAGGCGAACGCCAGCCGGGTGCCGTCGGGGCTGATGCGGGCGGCGGGCAGGTCGAAGTGGGTGGGCTCGGTGCGGGTGACGAGACCGACGGCGTCGATGTGCTCGACGAGGTTGCCCTCCGGGTCGTACCGGTACCGGTCGGTCGCGCCGCTCGGCAGTGTCCGGGAGGCGAGCCTGCCTTCGGGCGTCCAGGTGTACCGGGTGACCCCGCCGATCGGGTCGGTCATGGCGACGACGCGGCCCAGCGCGTCGCGTTCGTAGGAGGTGGCCGCGCCGAGCGGGTCGATGACCGCGATCGGGAGCCCGGCGGCGTCGGTCTCGACCTGGGTGAGGCCGCCGAGCGGGTCGGTGACGGCGACGAGCCGGCCGCGGCCGTCGTAGGTGAGCCGGCTTCGGGCGGCGGTCGGGTCGACGATGGCGGTGAGGTTGCCGCGGTCGTCATAGGTGCGTTCCCAGCGGGCGCCGTCGGCGTCGACCGTCGTCACCGGGCGGCGCTGGTCGTTCCAGCTGGCGGTGACCCGTGCGCCGTCAGGCCGGGTGATCTCGACGACGTTGCCGACCTCGTCGTAGGAGTAGCGGACGGTGCGCCCGAGCGGGTCGGTCTCGGCGGTGCGGTTGTCGAACCGGTCCCAGGCGAATGTCGTCACCCGGCCCAGTGGGTCGATCTGGCGGAACGGGCGCAGGTTCTCGGTGAAGTGGTGCTCGATGGTGTGGCCGAGGGAGTTGGTCTCCCGGGTGATGCGGCGTTCGTCGTCGTACTCGATGGTTCCGTCGAGGATGCCGGCGCTGCCACTGGTGCGTACCACCCGGTCGTGGGCGTCGTAGGTGTAGCGGTATTCGGTGCCGTTCCGGTCGAGCCACCGGGTCATGCGGCCCCCGGCGTCGTAGTCGAACCGCAGGGCGTCGCCGGAGGAGTTGACGACGCCGGTGAGCTGGCCCGCGGCGTCGTAGCGGAAACGCACCAGCTCGCGGGCCGGCTCGTCGCCGACGGCGACGGTGCTGACCGCGGTGACCCGGTGGCCGCGGGTCTCGACGTCGAGCTGGTAGCCGCCGGAATGGCTGACCTGCGCGAGGCCGCCGTCGAGGTCGTAGCCGAACTCGACCGTGTTGCCGTTGCGGTCGGCGATCGCGGCCAGTGGCAGCGCGACGCCGCGCTGCCCGGCGGCGGGCACCGCGAACCGCAGGACGAGCCCGGCCGCGCTGTCCAGGATCGTGTAGGCGCCCGCCTCGTCGAGCGCCAGCTCCACCCGCGGACCCGACGCGGGTAGCACCGCCGGGCCGCCGGGCTCCGGATGCTCGAAGGCGAGTACCACGCCGTCCTCGGCGGTGTAGGCGACGCCCTCGTCGTCGACCTCGAGGCGCAGGTCGAGGGTCGAGCTCCAGCCGGCGCCGAACCAGCGGCCTGCGGTGTAGGCCGACTGGTAGGTGCGCCGAAGCGCCCAGCTGAGCACCCCGGGCAGCTCGACGTCCGTCTGCGTGAGGATCATCTGGCCGCTGGCCATGTCGACCGGGTCTCGGCCGCTCAGCCGGCACCAGGCGCCCTTCGCGAAGTATTCCGCCTTCTGCAGCGGACCGCGGGCGGAGCCGGCTACCTCGATGCCGTGGGGGAGCGCGGTCGCGAGGTTGCGTACCCCCAGGCGTGCGAGCGTCCGGCCGCCGCGCAGCGCGCCGAAGATGGTCCGCGCGCCATTCCCGGTCCGGACCGCGCGGGAGGCGGCCCCGAGGCCCTTGCCTGCGGAAGCGAACCCTTTGCCGCCCGGTATGACACCCAGGCCGGCTAATGCAAGCTCCCCAACGGAGGCTTGGCCGTGGGCGTATCTTCGCAGCGTGTCGCCCAGCACGATGGCCGACGCCCCCATGGCCGCGGCCGCCAGGAGCCACCCGGCCGGGCCGGAGACGAACAGCGCGGCGATCCCGACCACCAGCGCGACGTTGCCGCAGAGCTTCACGAAGTCGTCCCAGGAGCGGAACGGCGTGCTGACGAAGTCCCAGGCCTTCTTCCACCACGGCTTGTTCTTGATGCCGCTGTCCTTGAGCGCCTCGTCGATGCCGTGTGCGCAGGTGCGGGCGGCGCCGTCGCGGATCGTCTTCGCGTCGTGCGCGAGCCGGGTGGCCAGGGTCTGGTCGGAGCGGGCGTCCTGGCCGTGCCGGGCGAGGACCTGCACCTGGCCGGCGAGGCCCGGTGTCTCGGCCTCCAGTCCGGCGGTCGCGGCGGCGATCGAGTGCGGGCTGAGCTCGTCGTTCGGCCACAACAGATGGGCCCGGTCGGGCGGCAGCAGCGACACCACCTGGGCCAGGGCGCCCCGGTAGCGGGTCTGGGCGTCGAGGCCGTTGCGCAGCGCCGTGCCGGACTTGGTCTTCGCGTCGGTCAGCGCCGTCGCATAGGTGTCAAGCGCCGCACCAGCGCCGCGGTAGGCCTTCGCGAGCTTCGCCAGCTCATCGGGCAGATCACGCAGCGCCTCGGCGTAGCCGGCGGCGTAATCGCCCTGCATCGCCAGGTCGCCGCCACCCGCCGCGACCGTCCGCAGCCGCGTCGTGCCGCCCTCCGCGGTCGTCGCGTGCAGGCCCAGCCGGGTCGCCAGCGACCGTACGGCCTCCGGGTCGCCCGGGGTGGGGTCGGAGCTGAGGCCGACGGCCTGCCAGTCGCTGCTCATCCGTGCTCCTACTCGCGCTGCGGCCCGCGCTCGTGCTCGCGCGCGCCAGCGCTCCCAGACGGTCGGGCGCCTGCCGCCGTGCCGGCTAGGCCGACGGACGGTCCGTGGACCAGGCGAGGGTGTCGCTGATGGCGCCGAACAGATCGAGCAGCTCCTCGGCGACGGCGACGTGCGGGCTGGTCAGCACCACGTTCAGCACGCCGTCGGTGCCGTGGATGCCCGCGGTGCCGTCAGCGTTGCCGGCGCTGTCCGAGCGATCCACCCCGGCGGCACCGTCGCCACCGCCCAGGTCCTGGCCGGGCACGGCAGGCACGGGAACCAGCGTCTGCATCGTGACGGTCTCGAACGGGATCCCGTCGATGACGCTGCGCTCGATGCCCTGGACCCGGACCGCCTCACCCGCCGGGATCGACACGATCTCGACGGTCCGCCACGGCGAGCCCGGCTCGCTCGGCGCGACCGCGCTGACCTCCCCGGCGATCGCCGTGACCGAGTTCTCGGCCGGGTCGTCCGCGCCAGGAGTGTGGAAGACGAGCAGGGTGGCGACCAGGTCGCCCGTGCCCGCCTCGTCCTGCGTGGCGGTCGCGCAGTAGACCGCTCCCTGCCGTTCGGCTCGCTCGGCGACCTCGCGCAGCAGCGTGAGCAGCGTCGCCCGGTGGGGCCGTAGCCGCGGGTACTTCGCGATCCGCGCGTCCACGAGGCGGGCGAGGTCGCCGGTGCGGGTGGCCCGCCAGACATCGAACTCGAACCACGAGTCGGGGATGCGCAGCGTAAACCGCGCTGGCGCCGCCGCCCGCGCCGGCGCCGGGCTCACGGAGCCACCACCGTCTTTGCCGTCGTGGTCGCCACGGCCGTCGTCGCAGCTACGTGCCGCAGAATTCCGAGCACGCGCACCCCCGCAGCGTTATCCGAGTGACCTGAACTGGCCTTTCTCGGTATCTGGTGCAAGCCTACCGCCGCGACTTGGATCGTTCGGCTGGGCCACAAAGACCCGCGACCATTGTCCCGGACGATCCGAGCGCAAGGGCTCTACGTTGACACAATATCCGGCGGTTTCACGTGGGTCACCAGTACGGGCCGCCGGGCTATTTCGTCGACGCGGTCTCGCGTCAAGCTCGCACGTTCTCCTCCTAGGCGTAGATGCTCTCCAGCCAGTTGCGCAGGGCTTTCTCGGTGGCCTGCTCGTCGGCGTCGGGGGAGAAGAGGTGGGCGGCCACCGAGGTCGGGGCGCCGAACGCGCCGCGGCCGAAGACCCGGTACATCGCGTCCTCGGTGCGCAGGCCGACGAAATGCGGGCTCAGGTAGTCGACGACGGCGTGCAGCGCGGGCAGGCCGGGAATCGCCACCTGGGCCCGATCGCCCACCTTCGTGCCCGCGAGGCCGGCCGCGCGCAGCAGCGTGTCGACACCATCTGGGGTAGCCGACGCCGCCGGTCCGTCGGCGGCCGCATAGCGGGCGGCGCGGCGGGTGAAGTGGAGCAGGTACTGGCCGAGGGTGTGCAGGTAGAAGTCGGTGTGCTTGCCCGCGCCGTCGTACTGGTTGTCCCAGTCGTCGACGAACACGCCGCTGTGCACGTAGCGGACCCAGGTCGTGCCGCCGTCGCGGGCTTCGATGACGTGCTCGAGCTGGTTGAACCAGCCGTTCGGGCCTTCGTGGCGAAGGACGAGATGGTTCGGCGGCTCCCAGGCCTCCACGGTGCCGAGGCCCGCGACCGCGCCGCCGACCCGCGGCTCCGGCGGCTCGATCGGCCACAGCCAAGCGGCGTTGCCGTTGGTGACGGCATCCCAGTAGTCCTCGGGCGTGGTCTGGAGCTCGAGCTCACGTTCGATCGCGAACCCGCGGCCGGCCGGCGGCTCGGTCGACTCCGCCGGCCCCGGTGATTCCGTAGGCCCGGTCGAGTCCGTAGGCCTGGTCGAGTCGGTCGACATTCAGCTCTCCTCGGGGAGGTCGGGCTCGCCCTGCCGCGGTTTCACGGTCGTTCCGGTGCTGGCGGCGGGAGGCGTCAGGCTTGGGTGCAGAGCCACCACCAGCCGGTGCCTGCGGCCGGTGGGAGCCTTCTCGTCGTGGTACTTCGCCACGAGGGCGGTGACCGCGTCCGACAGCTCCGCGGCGAACGCGGCGCGGTCGGTCGCGTTGGCGAACCGGATCTCGCTGTCGACGGCAAACGTCGCCAACCGCTTGCGGGCCGCCGTCGCGCCGGCAAGCAGCTCGCCGACCTCGCGGATGAGCCGGGCCGCCAGTGCCAGCATCCAGCGGGCGGATCCCTCGTCGCGTGCGCGGTCCGGGTCGGGAGCGACGGCCGCGAGCGCGGATGGGGAGATGACGTAGGAGCTTGCCGTCGCGCGCAGCACCCGCTCGGTGCAGTTGCCCTTGCGGCGCTCCTCGACGAGCTCGACCAGGCCGTGCTGTTCCAGCGCACGCAGGTGGTAGTTCACTTTCTGCCTGGTCAGCCCGGTCTTGGCCGCCAGCGTCGTCGCCGACCCTGGCTCCGCGAGCGCGGCGAGCAGCCGCGCGCGCATCGGATCCAGGGACACCTCAGCGGCACTTGCGTCCTCGATCACCGCCACTTCGAGCATGGCCCCATGCTCGATCCGACAAGGAAACCTGTCAAGAAGATGGATGCTGTCGGTTGTGGGCGTGCCGGTTCGGAGCGTTCGTGCGGCGGGAGGAACCGTCGTTGCCCGCCGTTGCCTACTGTCGCTGTCGCTGTCGCTGTCGGCTGTCGGCTGTCGGCTGTCGCTCTCGCGGTCGCCGCGGTCGGCCGGCGGGCCACTCGCATGGCCCGCCGGAGGGCTCCGCGCGACGCGCCTCGATCCCACGCCTCGATCCCACGCGCCTCGATCCCACGCCTCGCGCCCACGCGCCTCGATCCCAACGGAGTCCGCGGGACGGGCTCAGTCCTGGATGAGGTGGTCGAGGGCCGCGGGATCGAAGGAGTAGTGGCAGCGCTGCCGGGCCAGGCGACCGGCGGCGACCAGCGCGGCCGTCGCGGTCAGGCAGCCGCAGGTGGCGAGTGCGGGCAAAGCCCAGTCGGCGCCCAGCTGGTCGACGACGGCACCGCCGAGCGGGGCACCGACGGCGATGCCGAGCCCATTGGCGATCACCATCCAGCTGAAGCCCTCGGTGCGCCGGTGCGCCGGCACCAGCTCGCCGACGATCGCGGTACCTGTGATGATCAGCGGTGCGATCGGCAGGCCTGCCAGCGTCACGGCGACCGTGACGGCGCCGATGCCCTGCGCCCAGCCGGCGAGCGGGACCAGTGCCGTGCCGGCCGCCAGCAGGCAAGCGGCGGTGCCGTACCGGCGCACTAGGCCGGTCCGCCAGCGGATCGTGCCGTAGGTGATCCCCGCGGCCAGGCTGGACGCCGTGACCAGGCTCGGCAGCAGGCCGGCAGCGCCGCCCCAGCCGTGCGCCCGGGCATAGGCGATCAGCCCGATGTCCATCGTCCCGAAGAACATTCCAAGCGCCACGGCCGCCGCCAGCACCGGCGGCAGGCCGGGGGAGCGCAGCACGGACCGTTCCCGCCGCGAACGCGAACGCGAAGCCGAGCCGGGAGCCGACGACGGTGGTGCGGGTGTGGTCGGAGGCTGCGGCGGCAGGGAGGTTGGAGTGGTGGCGGGCGCCGCGGCCGTGGGCAGTGCGGTGAAGGCGGCGGTGCCGGCGGCGGCGAACAGGAGGGCCGCGGCCACCCCGGCGGACGGCGTGAGGCCGGCCAGCGCGCTGGCCGCCGCCGGTCCGGTGACGAACGAGACCTCGTCGAGCGCGGACTCGAGCGCGTAGGCGGTGTCGAGCTGGCGGCCGCTGCGGAACCGGGACGCCCAGCGCTGCCTCGCCACCGGGCCGACCTGGGGGAGCGTGGCACCGGTCGCGGCGGCGGCGGCGAGCAGCAGCGTCACCGGCGCGCCGGTGAGCGCGGCGAACAGGAACGCGACGCCGGCGACGACGTGCACTCCCGCGAGCGCGGGCAGCACCGCACGCGGCCCGCGCTGGTCGATGCGGCGGCCGACCAGCGGCCCGGCGGCGGCCCCGGCAAGTGCGACGACGGCGGTGGTCGCACCGGCCAGCCGGTAGGAGCCCGTGGTCGCGGCGACGAGGACCATGCCGCCGATGCCGACCATGGAGATGGGCAGCCGGGCCAGCAGGCCCGCGACCATCATCGGCTTCGTCCCCGGCAGGCCGAGCAGCCACCGGTACGTCGAGCCCTCGCTGTTCGTGCTGTGGCTGTTCGTGCTGTGGCTGGATGGGGCCGCTCCGAGCTGAGCAGCAGGCTTTTCGGCTATCGCCGACACTTCGATTACTGATTGTGACGAATGTGGATTGATTTCGAGCGTGCTTGGACCGGGTGACGCACTCATGCGGACATACCTCGCGGCCAAGGCGCGGCGGGCGCTCAGCCGGCGGGGTGACGGGTCCCGGATTCGTCGAGGCGGCGACGGCGTGCGGGCCGCGAATGCCCGGGCCTGACCGATCCGGACGACCTGATCAGGCGGAACTGCACGGAACATCGCGACGGCAACGCCCTGGTCGGCGGCCGGATGTAGCTTAGCAGCAACCAGCCGGCGATGTAGCCCATTTGTCGTCGCCGTGACGGTACGTATATGCAGGTGGGGACCTCGCGCGGCGACCGGCGCGGGCCTGCAACCGGCGCGGACCCTGTGGACCGTGCTGTGCCCGGCCACGTTCGCTCGGTCTCGCCGGAAGATCATCAGAGTCGTACGTCGCGCCGAACGCGACGGGCTTGGGTGCGGTGGGTCGATGTCGCGTCGAGCCCGGCCAAGAATTTGCGGCGGGTTGGCCATCCGGTCGGCCAGCCGGAGCGGGCGGGGTGAATACTGCCGGGAGGCGGTCAATGTCCGCTGTCCGTGACGCCGGGCGGTGCCGGCTCGTGAATCGGTGCGGTCGATTCTGGCACTCCTGGTCCCGGGCCTTGACGGACGTTGACGGCGACGCTTGGGCAGAGATCGGTATTCACCGGTCGCCACGACGTCATCTGTGGGAGACGCGTTGCGGAAACAGGCCATCGTGCGCCCGGCAGGACGGACCAGGTTCGGCGGCAGCGGGCAGAGAACCGCTGCCCTGGTGCGAGTCGCTTTCGTCGCCGCGGTGGCCAGTTGCGCCCTGGTGTCGGCACCGGCGAGCAACGCGGGCGTTCCCGCGGGAAGTGGCGCCGCGCCTGCGGCCGGCGAGCAGGTGAACGCGGCTGTCGCGCCGTCGGGCAAGAATCTGACACTGTTGTCGAGCAGGCTCGCCAACCTGCCGGTGGGCGGAGTCAAAACCACGGACGGCACGTCCCGTTCCGCGCCTGTCGAAGGCGAAGCCGCGCCTGTCGTCACCGGAACCGCGCCGGCCGATGATCGCCCGGTGCCTGCGGACAGCGGTGCCGCGCCCGCCGGCGGCGGCGGTGCTGTGCTGTCTGATGGTGGCGCTGCGCCGGCAAGTGCGGGCGCCACACCGGCCGCCGGCAACGGCGACGGCGACGGTCCCGCGGCGACCTCGCTGCACGGCGAGTACGCCGCCTACGTCACCGCCGTCGACCCGGCGAAAGCCACCGTCACCCTCGACGTCGTCGAATGGTTCACCGGCACCGCCGCCCAGCAGGCCTGCGTAGTAGTCGTCGAACCCGGACCGTGGGAGGCGGCCTGGTGCAACGACTACTACGTTCGCAACAGAAACGTTGTGCTGCGGACCCTGCCCGTCGCGCCGGCGGCTCAGCTGAAGTACGTGGACGAGATGGGTCCCGCCGACGGGGTCAGCCTGGAGGACCCGACCGGAGGAGACGTTCCGACGACGCTCTCCGCGCTGGCGACGAAACTTGCCGGGCTGGGGCCGGACGGGCGGCTCAAGTGCCAGATCAAGGTCGAGTCGGGCGCCGTGACCGCGATCGCCGAGATATTCACGCCGTGAGGTGCGTGTGAATGAATGGCCGACCTGAGCGGCCAGCGTTTCCCGAAGCGGCCCGCCTGATCAACGGCACCCGAGCCCGTGCCGCCAGCCCTCGGCCTCAACTGATCATGTCAGGTTGGGGGTGCGCATCCAGATGTGGTTTGTCGGTCAGGAGTCGTAGCCGCGCAGGATAGCCACGTCCAGCGTCGCCTCGGCGACGGTTCGCCTGTCCAGACCGCCGGCAATACTGACCACTTACCGCGACTCGCCCGGCGATCACCTCAGATGATCGCCATCACAGTCGCACCATGTGCGCAAACCGCCCCCCTCTGGACGTACTCGCTGCGGCCGGGCTGGCGATCAGCCCCCGCTGGGGCAGGTGGCCGAGGCAAACGTTGTCACGGCCTCGATGGCCCGGCAGATGGCTTCTCCGCCGCTCGGTCGAACCGCAGCGGACCGGGCGACGAGGCACAGCGGGGTCCCAGGCCATGCACTGTGCCACTCAGGTGTCGGACGTGCAGAAGTCGACGATGGCCCGGTGTAGCCAGCCGGGGAAGTCGTCGAACCGGGCGACAGTGGGGCGTCTGTCGAGCGCCGTAGTAGCGGACGCCGGCGGTCTTGCCGTTCGAAAGATCCCAGCAGGCTGCGCCGTCATCGTCCCGCCACTATGCGAAACAGCATCAGCACCCGGCCCGCCCGGTGATCGCCGGGCCCGAAGACGAGCCGCCGCGGTACAACACGGCTGTAGTCGGTAGACTACGGCCGCTTGGGGCGGTAGCTCAGCCGGTCAGAGCAGCGGACTCATAATCCGTCGGTCGTGGGTTCGAGCCCCACCCGCCCCACAGGCCCCCGACCTGCATGTATGCAGTCCGGCTGGGCCACTCGCGAAGATCGAAAAGGCCTCCGGAGGTCGTTCCGGGTACGAACCGGGTACGTTGCGACAGCAACTACCTTCAGTCGCCTCGCTGCCGGCCACGTAGCGTAGCCGCCATGCTGGTGCGGAGCCCGCTGCCGACATCGCTGTCCGGGTACGGCGTATCCCGCATCTACATCAAACGAGGACATGCGGGGTTTTCTACGTAGGAGTTTTCCGTCGCGCTGTGCGGTCACAGGCCGAGGTCGGGCCCGTCGGGTTCTGGCCCGTCATGGTCTGGGGACGGGTCGTGGTCGAGTTCGTCCCAGCCGGCGGGGCGGCGGGTCCGTGGAACGATTCTGGCGGCGGCTTCCGCGGCTTCCCGTCTGGCTTCCTCGAACAGGGTGGTGTAGACGTCGCCGGTGATCTGGATCGAGGAGTGGCCGAGCAGATCGGAGACGGCTTTCATGTCGCGGGTGGCGCGATAGGCGATGCTGGCCGCGTGATGGCGCAGGTCGTGTAGCCGGGTCGGTGGCAGGGGGCGGTTGTCGAGCGCGATCTGGATCGCGGCGGTGGGCATGCGGTGGCGGGCTGCCAGGTAGTCGACACTCCAACCGCGGTCGAGATGTTCACGGCGGATCGTGGTGTAGCGGGCGACGAGCCGGTCGAAACGCTGGCTGACCCCGTCCGGGCTCAAAGCGCGGCCGTCGGGTTGGGTGAACACCCGGCCGCTGTCGACCCATCTCTCGCCGGCGGCGGCGCGTTCCGCCGCCTGGTGGCGCCTCCAGATCCGCAGCACGCTGACCGTCACGTGGTCGAGGGTGACCAACCGGTCGCTGGACTCGCTCTTGGTCTCGTCGTACTCGTCGCCTTCCTCGACGCCGTCCCCGCCGGTGTCCGGGTCGTTCTCCAGGATGTAGGCACTGCCGGCGGCCAGGTCGACCTCCGCCCAGCCCAGCGCGACAGCCTCACCGCGGCGCAGGCCGCGCTGGGAGATGAGGTGCCACAGCGCGTAGAGCCGGTCGTCGGCGACGAAGTCCAGGAACGCCCCGGTCTGCGCCGGCGTCCACACCATCACCTTCGACGGGCGCCGGCCGCTGTGTTCCCACGCCGCGACCCGCGGCGCGGTCCACAACAACGCACGCTGACGACGGGGCCGGGGTCGCTCGGCGTACTGCGCCGGGTTCGCCCGCAACGGCACACTCGGGCGGCGCACACCCGCGTTCAGTGCGCTCATCGCGGTCGCGTGCACCAGCTTGATCGCCGCCGCGCTGAGCGGACGGCGATGCTGCGGCTTGTCCCTACGGACCTCCAGCAATCGCGCGAGCAGGAACGACGGGCGTTGACCCTTCAGATCACGGCCGATCAGACGCATCGCCTTGTACAGCTCATCGAAATGGTCGTCCCGCAGCTCCGCGAGCCGAAGGTGCCCCAGGCCGGGCTTCAGGTAGAGCCTGATGTGGCTCTCGTAGCCGCGGCGGGTGGACGGCTTCAGGCTCGTCTTGCTCGCGATCCACCAGTCGAGGTACTCACCGAAGGTCTGCTCCTTGCCCTCGACGCTCGGCCCACCCAGGTGGAGTCCGCTCAGCGAATCCGCCAACGCCTGCCCGGCCGCGGTCTCTGTCCGGTAAGGACCGTCACCGGTCGTGCGCCGCCGGCCGTCGGGCCCGGGCGGGATGTCGTGCCGGTACCACCAGCCCCCATGATCGGAACGGGTGAACTTCGGGCAGCTCTTCCCGAGCTCCCTGCCGGTAACCGGGTCGGTGCAATGGCACCGCTTGAAGACTGTGCCCTTCACCGGAGGGCACCCCACGCCACCCGGGTCCGGACGGGCCACTGACTCGAGCCATGACGACCCGGGCGTGACCGGTCACAGAAAGACCGGTCGATCGTGATGAAAGAAGAGGTCATAACTGACACGCTCAACACCGGCGACATCCCGGCAGTCATCCCGACAGTCACCGTCACGGCCATCGCCACGGTCATCCTGCGTAAGTCACGTCTTCACCAGACAGCGCTCTCACACCTACGGCGCACACATCACCGTCCCATCGCCAGAGGCCCAGATCGGGTTCCGCGAGGTCGCGCACTTGGAGACCCCGCCCAAGCACCGCGCCTAGGCCAGGAACAACAGCTCTCGAGCAGCGGTTGCCCGCCGTGCTTCGACCGGGCGGCGCAACGTGCAGGACAATCGGATGCATGGCTGTACCGAGATTCGGGGTCAACGCGATCGATGTCGGCGGGGCCCAGATGCTTCTCACCGTGACCGGCGGCGGCGACGCGATCCATCTCGCTCGCACCGCCGCGTCGTCACCTGGGCGAAGCGCGGTCCCCGACTTCTACTTCGACACGTCGCGGCGGTGGTACTCGGCCGCGGTCGCCACCTACACCGCGGCCGAGCTCCTGGCGCGCCGCTGGGCGGAGACGACGCTGTGCGGCGAGGTCTGGGCTGTCATGGCCGGCGGGGAGGGCGGGCCGCTTCGCGAGGACGGTGAGGTCGCGTTCGCCCCTACCTGCCGCCGCTGCCTCGCGCTGATCGACCGCTACTACCCGAAACCCACTGCAGACCGCAGGTTCTCGCTAGTCGCACAGCTCGCGGCCGATGTCGTCTGCGAACAGGGATTCGCGGAAGTGCGCGGCGTTCCAGGTGACCAACAGACGGAACTGCGTAAGAGGATACGGAAACTGGTACGCGACCGGACCGGCCACGCCTCCACCACGTTCTGCCGGGACAGCACCGTCTACATCGAATGCCGCGAAGTGTACAACCAGCACGCCGCGGACCACGCCCGTGCCGGGGCCGAGGCAATCGACGAGTATATGGCCGCAGGCGGCGAACCCCGCGCGCGAAGGCCCGCCGACTGGGTCGTCTCCTGGGAAACCTGGAGCATCGACTGAACCGATCAGGGTCGGTGTCCGGAGGTCAGATGCGGGCGCCTTTTTCCAGGTTGCAGCGGCGGCAGAGGAGTTGGAGGTTGTTGATGCTGGTCGCGCCGCCGAGGCTGTGGGGAATGACGTGGTCGAATTCGAGGTATTCGGTCGCGTGGCACTGTGTGCAGGCGCCGCCGTCTCGTTGCCAGACGGCGGCTTTGACGTCGGGTGGGATCGTGCGGGTGTCTCGTTGGCCTGGGGCGAGGACGAGGCGTTTGGCGACCCGGAGCGTGCCCGCGAGTACTGCGGCGGCGTACTCCGGGTCGGACAGCAGGTAGATGCCGCCGCTGCGGGTGGAGGTCGCGATGTCGACGCCGCCGCGGCTCGGTGTGACTGAGAGGATCTTCGTCCAGGCGGTTTCCGAGCCGCCTGTGCCTGGCGAGATGAAACGCAGCTTCTTGTTCGAGGCGACGAGCCGGCCGGGGGTCTGGCGTGGGCCGGAGGCGAGGTGGCGGACGTGGGTTGCGGGCATGTCCAGGTGCAGGATCTCGTCCATCTCCAGGTGTAGGGACGGGTTCTGGATCCGGGGGAGGTCGCCTTCCAGGCAGGCCGACAGCGCTCGGCCTCGTTCGAGGCGGGCGCGCATCCGGTCGACGGCCTTGTCGTGGATGTTCAGGACGGTGACGGCGGTACGGAAGTCGGCCAGTTCGTGCTGTTCGATGATGCCGTCGGCGAAGGCGAACGCGACGACGCGTTCCAGGTGAGCCAGGCCCGTCTTCCGGAGGACGTCCTGGGCGCGGCTTTCGTGTACCCGTTGGAATCGCAGCTGTGTCCACAGCCGGTCCATTGCCGGCTGGGACGCGCCCTCCCTGGCGAGTACGTCGGTGAGTTGGTACTGCCACTGCGCCAGCACTGCGCGGATGCGGGCCTCGCAGTCCGCGCACCGCGCCGTGCCGAGCCCGAGCCGTTTGCGTTTGGTGGCGCCGCAGCCGCCGCAGGTGGATTCGGTTTCTCGCCAGGTCGGCGTGTGGTGCTCGGTCCAGCGGGTGCCGTCCCACCAGCGCAGCGTCGCCGGGTCGGATGGGTCGGGGTACCAGTCGGCTCGCGTCCCGGCGGCGGGGGCTGGCACCGGCGGCTGGCTGCGCCCGGCCGGTGCCGGGATGGGCGTGTGCTGTGGTGCGGGGTCGGGTTCGTCGTCGACCTGGATGCCGTAGCTGGTGGCGAGGCCGGCGAGGCCGCTGTCCCAGCCCTGCCCGACCGCGCGGAACTTCCATCCGCCGCCGCGTCGGTAGAGCTCACCGAACACCATGGTGGTCACCGGCTGCGCCCGGTTCGGAGCAAAATGGGCGAGGAGGCCACCCGGCTCAGCCAGGATGTTGACCCGCAGCTCGGAGATCTCGAGGAAGGCGCCGGTGTCGACCGACCCGGCCAGCACGATCGTCTCGATGTCGGGTTCGACGTCGGGCAGTGAGGCCGTGAACGAACCGGCGCTGACCCGGACGGCGCCGGACGGGTGAACGGGCTGGTTGAAGAAGACCAGGTCCGCGTCGGAGCGGACCTTGCCAGTACCGGCCACCAGGACCGCGCACACGTCGATCTCCGGCCCGCCGCGCCGGTCCAGTTCCAGTCGCACCGGCCGAGTCGGCACCTCCATGTTCGCGCCGGCGCTCAGGCTCAGGGCAACGGCCATCAGAACTCCCCCAGTTCTCGGTTGCTCGGCGTCCACGGCCCGGTACGCCGTCGGCAGTATGCAACCCTCGGACCGGAACCCGAAACCTGCCCGTCATACGGCCGAACCGCGGAGGTCCTCCTAGCCAGCCCCGGTCGGCAAGAAGCAGCAACGATCTCGCGGCTGGCGGCTGTGGATAACTAGACGTATCCGGCGGCATTCGTACATATCATCGACGAATGAACGAACGAACGGATGTGGTGAGCCGGCCCGCGTGCGCCTACCCGGGCTGCGACGAGCCGGCAGCGGCGCCGCCGGCGACGGGTGGGCCGGCACCGCGGTACTGCGTCCGGGAGGAACACACGGCCCAGACCGCCTTCCGTGCTCGCCGGGCACGCAAGCCCGCCGGTGCCGCTCCAGCCGAGTCCGCCGGGCCGGCCGACCGGCCGGCAAGCCTCGCGGGTGCGTCGCTGCGGGTCACCGTCGACCGGCTCGCGGAGCTGCTCGCCGAGTTCGAGGCGGCGGCCGGCGCGGCGCGGGAGCTGCTGGGGACCGCGACTGACCCGGAAACCGTCGCCGCGGAACTCGCCGCTGTCCGCGCCGAGGCGCTCAAGACGGTCGCGGACGGCGAGGTCGCCCTGGCCGGCGAGCAGCAGGCCCGGCTCACCGCCGAGGACGCCGCGGCCGAGATGCAGGCCGAACTCGAACGCGTCCGCGCGGACGCCGTAGAAGCCCGGAGCGAAGCGGCGGCCGCGGCCGAGCGGGCCGCCCAGCAGGACCTGCGGGCGCAGGCTTCCGACGAGCGCGTCGCTGAGGCGAGCCGCCGCGCGCAGCGTGCCGACGCGGACCGGGACGCCGCTGTCGCCGACCGCGACCAGGCGCATCGCACGGCAGAAGCGGCCGTCCACCGAGCCGAGATCGCCGAGACCGAGCTCGCGCACCTACGGACCGACCTCGATCGGATGACGGAACGCATGGCCGCCGCCGAGGCAGGCCGGGATAAGGCGCATCGGGCACGCATGGACGCCGACCGGCAACTTCTTACTGCCAGGGAAGACGAGGCCGCCGCCCGCCAAGCCGCCGAACTCGCGCAGCTCCGCGCCGCCACCACCGAACAGCTCCTCGCCGCCGCCCGCGAAACCGCCGCCGCCCAGCAAGCCCGCGCTGACCAGGCCATCGCCCTCCTCGACACGACCCGCACCGAAGCCCGCGACGCCATCGACCGCGCCGCCCGATCCGACGCCGCCCGCCAAGCCGCCGAGCAAGCACGCGATGACGCGTTGGCCAGTCTCATCGTGCAATCCCGGCGCGTTGAGAAACCAACCGAACGGACCGCGGCCGAACAGACCTCCTGACCGGCGATGGCGGTGACTTGCTGACGGGGCTGCGCAGACGTGATCCGATGCGTCCTTTGTCCCTCCACGACCGCCGTGACCTCTGGGATCAGGACTTCGATCAAGGCTGGCGTGGTATGTGACGTCCTGGACGATTGCGCGTCAGCGCCCCAATCGCCATCTGCGCCGGACAAGATGCCCTTTTGCCTGCGACCCTAAAATCGAAAGCGGCTTCGGGAATGCTTTGCTTTCTCTAATCGGAGATCATGTATACGCGCAAGCGAGTCGGCAAGAGCGGAGCTTTTCACGCGATGGACAGCGAAGTTGAACCACATCGCAGTGACGTTGAGTTTGTCTTTCGGCCATCGGAACGTCCGCGTGCTTTGCCGAAGGTGAGGTCCTGATCGCTGGGGGCGCGGCGGCAGTAGGCCAGCGTGTCTTCGTCCAGATCTCGCGGCCCGTCGGCTGCCAGCTCGGCCAGACGGTTGGCGAGGTTCGATGCTGCCGCCAGCGCGGCTCCTAGTGAGATGATGTCTGTCTGAGTTACCAGCGTGCCACGGTCGCTGGCTGGTCGGGTGACGGGGGTAGCTGCAAGTGGGTGGGTTGTCGGGGGGAGAGGTCGAGGCGTTCGCGGACGCTTTCCCGGATGTCGTCTCGGCTGGGCAGGTGCTGACAGCGGCGGGTGTGCCTGCTCGCCGGCATCCATCGTGGGCGGCGACTGACGCGTCGGCTTTCTGGTCTGCGGTGTCGGACCTGTTGGCGAACGGAGCCGTGAAGAACGGCCCGGCGGGTTTGTTCGCCGCGGCATTGGTGATGTTTCCGACTAATCCGGTCTTTGTGGCAGGCGCTCGCCGCTGGGCGAGTCAGGCGGAGGACGCCGTCTGGTCGCTGCCGTGGGAGCGCAACCGGCATTTCACTGGGCGAGAGGCAGAGCTGTCCGAACTTCGGGCCCGACTGATCGGCGATGGCCGCGCGGCGACCGCACCCCAGGCATTGCACGGACTGGGCGGAGTTGGGAAGACCCAGCTCGCAGTGCAGTACGCCTACCGACATGCCCGAGACTACGACCTGGTCTGGTGGATACCTGCTGAGGACCCGACGTTGGCCCTAGACGCTCTCGCCGCCCTGGCGGAGCGGGTCGGCGTTGCCGTGTCAGGGCAAGCGGAGGAGTCGGCGCATGCTGTTGTCGATCTGCTTCGTCGAGGTCGACGGTTCCCGCGCTGGCTCGTCATCCTCGACAACGCGAGCGAGCCGGAAGATCTGTATGGGCTGTTGTCGGCGGCGGGCGGTGGCGGGCACGTGCTGGTCACGACACGGAATCCGGCCTGGTCGAGGCTGGCGGGCACGGTCGAAGTGGACGTCCTTCCCCGCAGCAAGGCGGTCAGCCTGTTGCGTGCTCGGGTCTCCCGCCTCACCACGGCTGAGGCCGGGCACATCGCGGCCGCGGTGGCCGACCTTCCGCTAGCCCTGGAACAGGCCGGGGCCTGGCTGGCAGAAACCGGCACGCCTGCCCGGGATTATCTTGACCTGCTGCGTAGACGGGTGTCGGAGGTCATGGCGCGCGGTACCCCCTCGGATCATGTGCCCGTCGCAGCCGCCTGGACCATCACGCTTCGCACCCTCGATGAGTCCGCGGTGCTGCTCGCCCGGCTGTGGGCACAGTTCGGCCCGGAACCAATCCCGGTCGACCTTGTCCGGCCCGACGTAGCCCATCTGCTACCTCCGCCGCTCGACACCGCCGCCCGCGATCTCCTGGCTCTACGGGACACCGTTGGCACTCTGGTCCGGACCGCGACTGTACGGCTGGTCGCCGGCGACATGGTGGTGATGCACAGACTGGTACAGGCGGTCCTGCGTGGCGACACCCCTGACGTTCTTCGCCCCGCGCTGCGCCATATTGCCGGCGAGCTGCTCGCGCGTGGTCATCCCGAGGACAGGACAACACCGGATGGGTGGCGTCGGTATGCGCAGCTCTATCCCCATGTGCTCGCCGTCGATCTTTTCAGCGGCGGCGACGAGGCGCGAAGGGTTGTTCTAGCCCTCGCTCAGGCGCTTCGAGACCAAGGGGACTATGCGACGAGCCGCCGCCTCGCCGAACATGCCCACCGCCGTTGGGTTGCACTCCTCGGTGACGACCACCCCGACACGATCGGCGCCGCGAGCAACCTCGCGAACACCTTGCGGCGCCTCGGTCAATACCCGATAGCCGGAGCCCTGGCAGAGGAGGTGCTCAGCCGGCGTCGGCGCATCCTCGGCGACGACCACCCCGACACAATCAGTGCGGCAAGCGACTTCGCTGCCAGCTTGTGGCGTCTAGGAGACTATTCCGCGGCTCGAGTCCTGGGGGAGGACGTCCTTGCCCGCCGGCAGCGGATCTTCGGTGACGACCACCCCGATACTCTCTGGGCCGCAGGTAGTCTCGCCGCGACCCTACGAAGCCTGGGAGACCATCCGCCAGCCCGAGTCCTGGGGGAGGACGTCCTCGGCCGGCGGAGACGCCTCCTCGGCGATGATCATCCTGACACTCTGTGGGCCGCAGGAAGCCTCGCAGAGACTCTGCGTGGTCTGGGGGACCATTCGGCATCCCGAATCCTCGCGGTGGACGTGTTCACCCGGCGGCAGCGCCTCCTCGGTGATGATCACCCCGACACGTTGTGGGCTGAAGGCACCCTCGCAGCCACCCTGCGAAGCTTGGGAGACTATTCGGCCGCCCGAGCTCTAGACGAGGACGTGCTCGTCCGGTGGCAGCGCCTTCTGGGTGAGGATCACCCCGACACCATCAGTGCAGCGGGCAATCTGGCTGCCACACTCCACCATCTTGGCGATTATCCGACGGCCCGGACCCTGGCCGAGGACGTGCTCAGTCGGCGGCAGCGAATTCTCGGTGAGGATCATCCCGACACGATCAGTGCCAAGACTGCGCTAGATGATCTAGACGGTGGATGAGCAGGTTCAGGTTTCATCTGTAGGCGCTGCGCTGGGCTACTAGCCCACGGCTCGGACTCATCCCATCGCTACAGCACTTGAGCGCGGCCGGGGGTGCCGCCTGATCGACGACGGGCCGAGCGCCGACTCGCCGCGGCGTTCACCGAACTCACCCAATCTCTGTGATCAGCACGACCGCCGCGTCATCACCATGCTCTGGATGCATCAACGCAACGACGCCAACCGTACTCACGACGCCTTGGTTGATGCCTTGATAACGGTAATCAGACCCTTCGAATTCTCCGATTTTATCATTTCGATGCGTTCAACGAGGCATTGATAGCTCTTTTCTGAATTGCCGTATATTCCCGCTTTTGCAATAAATAGAAAGAGTTCGCGGATTGCGCCTGAGTGAAGCCTCATCTGTGCCATGGCGAGTTCTTGAAATCGGCCAACGTGACAGATTCCTTCGATGATAACGACGACAGCTCCCAGGACTGCTAGTGTCAATCGCGGGGCCGAGGTGGCCGCTACTACCGACACGGAGGACCCGGCCACAACGGCGCCGCATCGTATGAGACGGAAGTACCGAAGGTTGCGGTGCCAATTCCATGCTGTCACCGCCAGCTCGTCCCTCAGTTCCTTTACATAGAACTGTGCGTCTCGATTCTCAATTCGTTCGATCTGCTCGTGAGTGGGCAAGCCAAGGTAGCAACCCTTGCGATCCAGTTTGTATTTGGCCTGGGTGCTGGGCGACGCCGTTGGATCGAAACTCTCCTCGCTCTTGCCGAGCCGATGGTCGCCATCACCCACGCTTGTCAGTCGAACCTTTTCGCTCATCGCCCCCGCGCTCTCCGCCGATTTATTTGACCGAGTACTTATTCCGGACAACGACGACGCGCAACGAGCGCCCGGTTGCCCAACCGGTCACAGGTTACCGGTGACCCGCCGCGGTTCGACAGGAGCCCTCGGATTCGTTGATCCTGCTGGGCTCGGCGCGCCCGGGTGCAACGGTCAGGGCGCTTATCTGGGCCAATGGCGAAGCCCGGGGGCCAGTGAGGAACTGGCCTTAGCCGCCAGCGCGGTTGTAGGGATCGCTCGAAGGTGAGCAGTCGGTCCGAGTCTGCTGTCGCCGATGCGCGATCGCCGAACGCCGCGGGCAGGCGGGTGGCGCTGCGGCGCTGCGGCTAGGACTGCCTGGACAGCCGACTGCGTCTCGCGGCGCCGGGCTGGATGGTCTTCTGGCAAGCCTCGTTGCCGTGTTCGCCGCGCTGGCCGGATCGGCGCTCACCTTCGTCTTCCAGACGCAGGCGGCCCGTCAAGCCGAGCAATTCGCGAGAGAGCGGCACCTGTGGAGCGAAAGAATCGCCGCCTACAGTGCCTTCGCGGCGGCGCTCACCGACTTCCGCCGGGTGCAGAACGACCGCTGGCACCTGGAGCAGGAGGACGCTGCGGGCTCACAGTTCGTGACGGCGCGCGATGAGTCATACCGGCTCCGCGCTGCCGCGACGGCCGCGCTGTGCCGGGTGCGTCTGCTGTCCGGCAACGTCGAGCTCAACGCGCAGGCGCAAGGCGCGCTCGAGGCCACAACCGAGGTGCATCTGGCCCACGACGAGCAAGATCGTTTAGATCGCGGTGACCGGGCCCGGCTGGCGCTTGAGGAGTCCCTCGCCCTAGCCGAGGCCGCATCCGATGATCGCTGACGGCTGACCGACCGGCACCGCCGAAAGCAGAACGGAGCCGTCGACGGTTCCTGCGTCCTGGGCATCGATCTGGCGGAGCGCGAGGGCCATGCCACTGGCGGATAGCTCGCATGCGCGTGACGTATGGACATCGCTACGAGCGGTGCTAGCTTTCGTCTGCTGATCGCTTGCCGCGCATCGACTCGGGGAGACGGCCTTGGGATGACGACCCCACGCCCGCGACGCAGTTGCGCTCGCTGCGGGCGGCGACTCGCCGCCGACAACGCAGGCCGCCAGTGCGGCCCGTGCCAACGTGCTCAGGACACGTCAGCGCCCGCGGCCCTGCCCGCTGGGTTCTGGCACACCGACCATGTCCGCGACGCTCTCGCCAGCTGGCACATGGGCCGAGTCATCCACGCCTACCGCACCCATCCGTACCACCGCCAGACCCTCTCCCAGGAACTCGTCGCCAACTGGCTGGGACTCACCCAGGCGCAGCTGAGCCGCATCGAAAACGGCCGCGCGCCCGAAGAGCTCTCGAAACTTATCCACCACAGCCGCCTCCTCGGGATCCCCGTCGATCTGCTCTGGTTCGACCGCCCCGGCGAAACACGACTTCGGGGTTCAGTAGATACGGAACCTGTAGATCAAAACTCGCCTTGCCCGGCGCCCGGCTCCGATGGATCCCGGGAGCGCGTGGTTGGCTCTGCCGGCTCGAAAAGAGCTGCTGGCCGTCGTGCTCAGGTGCTGAATATAAAGGCGGCCGAGCGCTCGGCGAGAGCGCATATTCCCACGCTATTGGGCATCGATGGATGGCGCTGCTCCAATACCACGTTGGACGAAGGAAGCCTGCATCTCGATGGTGAAATTCTTGCATCGATCATAAGTGATCTCGACCGCTGCAAGGCTGACGACGGCAAGGTCGGACCTACGCGTGTTCTCCCTTCCGTGCTGGCGATCCTTGACCTGGTTACACGGCACGCCAGGAATGCCCGTTCGGGTCTGCGCCGCCGGCTGCTGACGGTGGGTGCGGATGCTGCCGAGTTTGTCGGCTGGCTATACCGCGACCTGCACGACCCGATCTCGGCCGGCTACTGGTACGACCGTGCTATGGAATGGGCGCAGGGCGCCCAGGATCTCCCGATGCAAGGCTACATTCTGCTCCGTAAGTCGCAGATGGCCTACAGCGATCGTGAGGCTGGACTGGTCCTGGCATTGGCTCAGGCCGCGTCTTCGGGGCCGTGGCAGCTTCCGTGCCGGGTCCGGGCTGAGGTGCTCCAGCAGGAGGCTCGTGGGCTGGCGATGACCGGCGAATCCATCAGCCTGGTGGAGCGGAAGCTGGAGGAGGCTCGCGCGTTGCTGGGCAGTGGTGAGGATGGTGCTGCATCGGCGCTGGGTGCCGGCTACGACGAGGGGACCTGGCGTCTTCGGTCGGCGAGCTGCTACGTCGAGGCGGGCAGGCCGCGTCTGGCCGCCGCGTTGTTCGCCGAGGTACTCGCGGAGGGCACGCTTGCGCGGCGGGATGAGGCGTATTACCGGGCGCGTAGGGCGGTGGCCTGTGCGCTGGCAGGCGAGCCCGACGATGCGTCCCAGGAAGCGTTGCTCGCGCTGGGCGTTGCGGGGTCGACGAGTTCAGAGCGCACGAGGCGTGAGGTGGCGCGCGTCGTGCGCATCCTGGCCCCGTGGCAGGGTCATCCGGGGCCGCACGAGCTGCGTTCGGCGTTGCGGGCCGGTGGGTAGGTCAGCCCTGGGCTGATAGCCAGTCGCGGACTGCGTCGATTACCGATGCTTGCCATTCCTGGCTGCGCGGGTGCGCGTAGGTGGGGTCGTCGTGTACCGCGAAGCCGTGCTGGGCGCCGTCGATCTCGACCAGCCGGTGCGGGGCCGTCAGGCGCTCGATAGCCGCTCTGGACGCGTCGATCGAAACGAAGGTGTCGGCTGTGCCGTGAACAACCAACGTTGGAGCGGCGATTTCACCGAGCACCTCGACGGGGCGGATCCAGAAGACCTCGTTGAGCATGGCGCGACCGTGCCGGACCGTGGGGGAGTGCCGCAGGAATCCTTCGCCTTCCAACTTGCTGGCGGAATCGGTATCCAGGTGATCGTCGATCCAGTACGGTTTCTGCTCGATATACCTGTTCTTGTAGTCTAGTTGCGGATTCAGGAGTACGAGCCGTGAGATCTCGGCGGGCCGTTTGGCCGCATAGTAGGCGGCCAGGCCCCCGCCGAAGCTTGCGCCAAGGAGGTGCAGGGCGGTCGCGCCGGATTCTGTGCTGAGGCGTTCCAGTGAGACGCGGATATCGTTCAGGTGTGCGGTAAGTGTCGAGTCTTCCTGGGGGCCGTCGCTTTTCCCGTGTCCGCGTAGATCGAATCGCAGGGATGCGATGCCTGATTCCGCGAGCCCGGCGGCCAGGCGCGTGAAGAACCCGCCCTCCTCGCGAGTGACTCCGCCGCCGTGAACCAGGACCGCGGCCTGGCTGGCAGGTCGGCTTGGGAGGGTGAGGCTGACGGACAGCGTGAGGCCATCCAGCGCGCGCAGCGAGATCTCGGTCTCGTGGACGGTCATGGGGCTCCCTGGGCATCGGAGGCCGGTTCGATCCATCGTCGCAGGCTCGCTACCGCCACCGGCGCGTCGACGGGCGCGGTAGCAGGGCGTGCCCGTGTCCTGCGGGCGCATTCCCTCGAGCAGCGCCACTGCGCTCTCGCGCGGCTGCTACGGGGCTGGGGAATGAGAGGGCTGGGCTGGGGTGGGCCAGATGCGGGTTTCGTTGAGGGCTTCCTTGGCGCGGATCGCGTCGGTGAGGTCGACGCCGAGGCGGTTGGCGATGGAGCAGGCGAAGATCAGGATGTCGACGAGTTCCTCGTCGATGCTGCCGGTCACCTGCCCGGCTGGGGAGCGCTGTCCATTGTTCTTGCGGACGGCGCGGGCGAGTTCGCCGGCTTCTTCCATCAGGTGCCAGGTCTGGTCGTGGACGGTGCGGCCGGTGAAGCCGCGTTCGGCTTCCATCTTCGCGACGTAGCGCTGGAGGTCTTCGAGGGTCGCGTTCGAGGTCAGGGGCTGCATGACGGTGGGCCGCTCCTTTGATCGGGCCGGTGGGTGATTTCAGACGGCGAGGGCGAGCTGGCCTGGGTGCGGACGGCTCCTGGCAGCGGAGTGGGAGCGCCAACCGGTGCGTAGGGCGGCGGTGTGCTGGTCGGCGGCGTGTGCGGTCTGGCGGGTGAGCGCCGGGGTGGTTCGGTCGGGGAGGAGGGTGGTGGTGACAGATCTGGTAGCGGGGTTCCAGGTCCAGGTGCCGTGTACCTGTCCGTCGACGAGGACGGTGGGTAGGGCCTCTCCGATCTGGTTGAACGCGTCGCGCGGGGCGAGGTCTGCCAGGTAGCGGGTGCGGGTCTCGGCGTAGGCCTTGAGGGCGACGTCTTCGTGGGCGAGCAGATGCAGCCCAGTGGCGTGGGTGTCGGCATCGGCAGCGGTGAACTGCTCGTAGCGCTCGGCGAACATGTAGGCGGGGGATGAGCTCCAGGGCGTGGCCACTTCGAGGACCGCGGCGGCGGGGTCATCGAGGGCGTCGAGGATGGCGGCGCGGGAGAGCGCCGACCACCAGGTCGCGTCGGTGAGGGTCGCCGGTCCGTAGCGGTCGAAGTAGGCCTGGATGAGGATGCGGGTGGCCGTGCGCGGGTCGAGATCTAGGTCGAGGCTGGGATGGAGCTGGCTGGTCAGGCCGAACAGGCGGTGTTCGGCGTTCCAGCAGCCGGAGGCGTTGCGGTAGGTGAGGCTGCCGGCCTCCCAGGCGGTCTTGACCGTGGCGCGGACCGCGGCCGTCCCAGCCGTCGCCGTTTGGAGGTCGGCTTCGATCTGCCGGTAGGGCATCGGCCCGTCGGCGAGCAGGCTGTGCAGGCGGGTGCCGATCTGGTCGATCTGCTGCTGGGTGACGCCGGCGTTGTGGGCGCGGCGGGCGGCGTCGCGCAGGCGGTAGTGGGCCGTGGCCCGGTGCGCCGTGGCGGCGAGGTCGACGGGCAGGAGGTGCAGGGTGCGGCGCATGCAGCGCAGCGTCGTGAGCCCGGGTGTGTGGTCGAGCAGGGCGAGCGCGGCGCTGGCGTCGGTGGCACGGGCGGCGACGGTCGCGAACGGGGACGGAAGGCGGGCGGCGTGCAGGCCGAGGGCCGCGTGACTGATCTCGGCAGCTGAGGTGAGGCGGCGGTGGGGGTGGAGGCCCTGGCGGGACAGGGTCCAGTTCCACAGGTGGCGGGCCTGGTCGTCGGTGAGGGTGACGGTACCGACGGTCCGTGGACGCCGGTTGATCACGTGGGCACGGTACCAGCGGCTGGTGGCGGGCTGACCGGTCACCCCTGGGGGTTCCAGTGGTCTTCGATGAAGCCGCGAAGCCGGTGGTAGGAGTCTTCGACCTCGGCCCACTGGCCGGCGTCGCCCCACCAGTGCCGGTCGTTGTGGTGGATGTGGAACTTCGACCAGTCCCCGTCCCAGTCCGGCTGGGTGTGCAGACCGTGTAGCCCGTACCGGTCCGGATCGGCGTAGACCTGGGTGCCAGGCAGTGGGACGAAGCGGAACAGCGAGACGCGGGTCAGCGACGAGCCGAGCTCGGTGAGCAGGCTGATCGTCTCGTCGGTGGTCTGACGGTTCTCGCTCGGGTAGCCGTGGATGATGAATGCCTTGGCGCCGATCCCGGCGTCCGCGGTCGCGGCGAACGCGGCTTTGATCTGGTCGCGGGTGGTGTTCTTCCGCATTGCCCGCAAGAGCTGTTCGCTGCCGGACTCGACGCCGTATTTGATCTCGATGCAGCCAGAGGCGGCCATGGTCTTGAGCAGGGCCGCATCGACGGTGTCGACGCGGGACAGCGCGGACCAGGTCAGGTCGAGGTCCGCGACGGCGTCGCAGATGTCGGCGACCTTCCGCTTGTTGACGATGAAGTTGTCGTCCACGATCGCGAACCCGCCGACGTGATACCGGTCGATCAGATGGGTCAGCTCGGTGCGGGCGCTGGCCCCGGAGCGGTACTGGATGCGGGTCTGGCCGGCTGCGCAGAACGTGCAGGGGAACGGGCAGCCCCGGCTGAACATCACATGGGCCATGTGGACGTCCCGGCCAGCCAGCCGGTCGGTCATCACGACGTCTTCGACCGGCAGCAGGTGACGGGCGGGCAGCGGCAGCCGGTCGATGTCCCGCATCAGCACCCGCACGGCGCCGCGATGAACCTCTCCGTCCTTGAGCCAGCGGGTGCCGGCGATGCCGCGCACCGGTCGGCCGTTGGCCGCCCGGTCGAGCACCTCCAGGATCGTCTCCTCCGATTCCCCCTCGCAGACGACGTCCGCGTCGAAGTCCCGCAGCGCCTCGTCCGGGTAGAAGTTCGCGTGCACGCCCCCGACCATCACGAACGTGCCTGGGTCGATCTGGCTGTGCGCCCGCGCGGCTGCCATGAACCCGGAGGTCGCCGAGGAGGCGAGGCTGAACCCGACCGCGTCATAGCCCGTCAGATCGAGGGCGAGTTGGTCGGGCCGCACCTGGATGACCGCGACCTGGTGACCGGCGTCTTCAAGCACTGCGGCCAGGTAGAGCGCGCCGAACGGCGGGAACTCGCGCCGGCGCTCCCGAAACCGAGCCATGTCGTACACCTCGGGGTAAAGCAAAGCGACACGCATGATGGAACACCTCCGTGCGAGGAAGACTGCCGACCAGGGCGAGAAGAGAAACAGATAAATCAGGTCGCGCTGCGAATCTCGCCGCCGACGGGAGCGGGGAAGGCTCGATGTCCGATGCGAATGATCTCGGCTGGATGTAGCGTCGCCAGCCGGGCGATTTCACTCGGGGGCTGGTTCTCCAGGAGAGCGGTCACCGCCTGCTGGACGACGGGTGCGAACGCGGCGATGCCGCGCTCGGCGCAGGCCCGGTCTGGCGTTGGGATCAGATGCGAATTACGCAGCACCAGGTCGTAGCGGTCCCGGTCGGCGAAGAGATCGAACCCATGTCGGCGACGGAAGGAAGCGCGGGTGTGCTCGTCTTTTTCTCGGCACAATGCCCCGCAGTCAGCGAGCGACAAACGGGTGCGGGTCTGGGAGACCAGGCACTTGCGGGCCCGTGATGACGGGTCGGACTCGATCCAGACTCGGACCATCGGACCGGGAGCGAGCCACGCCAGCGCCCACGTGTCGAACACCGTGCGCCGGTGACTGGCTGCCAGTGCCAGGAGTCGCCGGTCCAACTCCGCGTCTGCGGCGTCGCCTTCCCGGGCTGCCTGGATCTCACCGAACCGCTCCAACCACACGTCCTCGGTGGCGGCGTCGAGCCGGAGAATCTCCAACATCACCTCGGTAGCCGACACGTAGCCATAGCCAAGCTCGTGCGCCAACAGCCGGGCATGCGTCGTCTTCCCCGCAGCCGTAAGACCAGCGAACGCCACATTCACACCGCAGCTGGGAAACGGGAGTGACATGAGCGGCCTGGCCCTTCAGACGGCGGCGATGTCCCTCGATCGTCGCTTCCGCGAGGAGCCACTTCTATGTCGGAACCGAATAGCAGTCATTCGCAGCGCGCATTGACACACGCGCGCGGCATAGGCAGGCTTGTGCTTGCGAGGACCGGGTGGACTCCCGATCTCGAGTTGCCCTGATCACGACCAGCGTGGTGGTCTATTTCGAGTCGTCGAATTCGCCGTCGCGTGCGCCTGCTACGAAGGCGTTCCATTCGCCTGGTGTGAACAGGAGAACTGGACCATCGGGGTTCTTGGAGTCGCGGACGGCGCGGGTGCCGTCGGGGAGGGTGGCGACTTCGACGCAGTTGGTCTGGGTGCCGCTGTGGCTGGACTTGTGCCAGGTGGCGTTGGTGAGGTCCATCGCGCTCGCGGTCTTCATCCCTGCTCGTAGTCGTCGGCCGCCGTAGTCAGGAGGTCCGCGGAGGCGGCTGGGTCGAGTGCCTGTGTTGCCAGGGTATCGGCGGCGTCGAGGAAGGGCTGCACGTCGGCGGGGTTGTCGACGAAGAGGCTGGAGCGCAGGTGTTCGAGGTGCACGAGCGTCGGTGCCTTGTCGAACTGGAGGACTACGTAGGAGCCGTCGATACCGGGGTGGGCGCCAAGCGCGGCCGGCAGGACCTGAATGGTGATGTTCGGCCGGGCAGCCGTCGTGGCGAGGTGGCGTAGCTGGGCGGCCATGATCGTCGGGCCGCCGATGGGGCGGCGGACGGCGGCCTCGTCGAGGAGGACGCGCAGGTGAGGTGGTAGGGGCCGGGTGAGGATGGCTTGGCGGCCGAGGCGGGTGGCGACGCGGGCGTCGACCTCGTGCGCGGGGACGCCGCCGCCGGTCATGACGGCGCGGGCGTAGTCGGGGGTCTGGAGCAGGCCGGGGATGAGGAGCATCGCGACGTCGGTGATGCGGCTGGCTTGGGCTTCGAAGCCGATGAGGGCGGTGAGCT